>Ga0302349_1000025_pt1 | contig 404077 bp, 330 predicted proteins | sample PhyAR1_FD_202176 | JGI IMG/M metagenome (GOLD analysis project Ga0302349, IMG submission 202176) | Leaf surface microbial communities from alfalfa plants in UC Gill Tract Community Farm, Albany, California, United States - DLSL A.R1... | ecosystem: Host-associated > Plants > Phyllosphere >... | reverse complement strand
TTCATCAAACTGGGCCTGCCAGAACTGTAAGCAGGCGGCGATAAACATAACCGAACCGCCGTATACGGACCCGTATGTACGGTGGTGTGGGAGGAGGCTGATCGTGAGGTCAGCCCCTATCCCGATTCTTCAGTTTTTAGCGATAAAAATGTTTTGCCGATGATAGGCCAACTGGCTGGCATCCGGAGGGAAATCGACCGGTTGCCTCAGCCTGCGACCTTCATATTTGGCAAAATTCTCTTCGCTGATGGCGCTTTTCAGTTGTTTAAGGCGCGGTGAAAGTACCAGCTCAAGGTGTTCATTAAAGGTGATTAACCCGCGATCGAACGCTTTATCGTGCAGGTTGGACAGACATAAGCCGTTGTTGGGGTTGAGCCGATGTTCAACGGTATGCTTCCACGGGCGAATATGGCTGGCGACCAGCAGCATCGGTTCTTCCAGTTCGGTCAGGCAACAGCGATTTTCATACGCATCCAGCACCCGTTTGCGGAACAGTTGCTGACCAACACGCGCATTGATGATGGTGGTTCTTTCTCTGCCACTGAAGTCTTCCATGCCGCTGTCATACAATGCCATAACTGGTGGTTCCAATTGTGTCATCGCCAATTGGCACTGCTGTTCAAAGGTTTCACTGTCGAAGTTCATTTCCTGCCACAGCGCCTGATCGGCTTTGGAGGCTCCCGTCAGCCCACGCCGGCCAGAGTTAACGATAAACGGATCCAGACTGGCGATGTTCACCAGCTTCATTGCCAATGCGGAAGGTGAGCGGCCGATTAACCCAGCATAGTGGATAATGTCAGGGTTTTTGGCGTGCAACTTACCAAAAGGGATTTGGCTGTATAGCGTAAAAGCTACCAGCAACTGTTCCCGTGTCCAGAGATTGACGGCAGCCATCAGGGCCTCGTTGTGGCATAACTTAATTGCGTTAGTTGAACCACTTACTATGCCAGGCACATCGGTTATTGCCTACCCTCATCGATAATATGCAGCGCCCCTAGGTGGCGAGCCGATGAATAAATGTCTGTAGTCTCGGGAGTCTGCGGATTTTTCCAGGGATTAACGGCGTCCGGGATGACCTTTCCCATGATCCTTCCCATACCCATGCTTATTACCGCCCTTGTGGCCACCTTTGTCGCCATGTTCTTTACGGTGAGGTTCTTTATGATCCTTGTCGTCACCATCGCTTAGTAGTGCCAGCGCGACCAGTGCACCTAGCCCGATCACCACACCGGTGATCGCGACCTCATCGTTGGTCATATTGGCACAGCCAACCGTCGACAAACACAGCAAACCAATCAGCGGATTTCTCAAAGACTTAACCATGATCATTGATCCTTTTACGGTCAGTTAGCTTTCCATTCAAACTACCGATACCGTAGGACATCGCGATCGCTGGCTCAAGATAAGCTCAGGTAAATTAAGTGATAAGCTTCGTCAAGGAGCTTGACGTGGATTGACATTAGCGGGAGAGAAGCGGGAGCCAAAGGGTAAAAAGCCTGGTTGAGACTATTCTTCCCCCACCCCAGCGCTGTGGCGTTCAAACGCAAGCGTAAACTGTCGCACGTTCGATTCCCTCTCCTTGGGGAGAGGGTTAGGGTGAGGGAGAATAACGCTATTACTTCAACGCAATGCGGATCACATCATCCGGATCGGTCGCTTCTTTTTCACGGCTTGAAGCCTGTTTCACGCTCACGTACAGCGTTTTACCATCTGGTGACAGTGCCAGGCTGTTTGGATGCGTTGGTGTCTTGATGGTTTCCAACAGCTTGTAGCTCTTGGCATCAATCACGCTCACGGTGCCTTCTTTACGATGAGTGACGTACACTTCATTGCGCGCTGGGTTAAACAGCACGGCCAGGGATTCCGGCACGTCGATCTTCTGCAGAATGTTGCCGTTGTTGGTATCAACAACCAGCACCTGCGGCTGCTTGGAGTCGGTAATAAACGCGCGATGGTTTGCCGGATCCAGGCTGATATTCAGGAAGAAGTGTTCCTTAGACTCATCCAGTTTCTTACGTGACAGCACCTTGTTGGTTTTGGTATCGATAGTCACCAACTCGCCATCGGCATTGGTCACATACAGGCGGCTTGCCGCTGCATCCAGCGCCAGACCGGTACCGTATTTACCGGTTTCGGTGATGGTGGTGCGCAGGGTCAGATCCTTGCCATCCACAACCCAAACCACGCTGGACTCGCCAAGGCCGGTGATATAGACGGTGTCTGTTGTAGCATCTGCCACCAGTTCACGTGGGGCCAATGGTTTCACGGTATCAGAGCGTTTACGAGCGTCCAGCACCAGGCGGCCTTTCACTTCGCCGGTTTTACCGTCGATCGCGGTCAGTGAGTTACTGGTGGTGTTACCAAAATAGAGAGTGTCGGTCTTGGTATTGATGGCGGCACCGAACGGCTTGATATCGTTATGAATGATCTGCGTGATATCCAGCGTTTGTGGGTCGAGGCGATAGACGATGCCGCCCTTATCCAGTTTGCGGCTCAGTGAAGTTGCCAGATACAGCGCATTCTCGCCCTGGCTGTACACCATCTCGTAAGCGCCTTTACCTACCGGCTTACGCAGCAGTTCCGTCTCTGTCTGTGCCAGCACAGAGGTGGAAAACATCAGGCTGCTGAGAAGCAACAGAGGGTAAACCGCACGTCCGCCAAACTTACGGCTGGTGGTCATCATAGCGTTCATAAAAGCTCCATTTCATCAAAATACAGGTCACCACCGGGCTGCTGCTCGGCGGCTAAATCGGGCTCAACATTGAATCGAAAGCAAAATCAGGCCGGTCATGTCATCGCATGCGGCTCACTATATTTGTGAATGATAATCATTATTCTTACGGAAGGGGAGCACTTTTGTTGATTGGGGCGATAACTGTCACGTTTAGGGCAATCAGCGAGGGAGGAGGATATCCGGCCAGTGTCTACTCTTCGGTCAGGATCAGGCCCAGACGCTCGGCGGTCTTTTGGATAATTTGGCCAATGGTTTTATGGCTGAGGAGACGGCTTGAGGGTTCGGCTATTGAGAGTTCACTATCCATGACCCGTTGGCCGCCAAACAGGATCAAAGCAAAATGGTCGTCATCTCTTTTTGAGTACCACTTCATTCCGTCAACGTTATGATGTTGTTGATAAATAGCCTGCGACCAGGCTCGGGTTTGTGAATATTCGAGCTGGGTACTGCCGATCAATTCATCGCGATCGATGCCCATATAGATACAATCCTGTGCTCGGCAACTGACGACGTTCAGATCCCGCTCTAGTTGCAACTGGATGTAGTGCATATTGGTAAATGGGCGTAAGTCGAAAAATTCTGTTTTGCCGGTGGCGACTACATCGTGAAAAACCGATTCCGCGATAGCGGCTTCGCAACTGCTGGCCAGGTACATGGTGGGGATCAGATCCAAAGCCGCATCCCTGATAGGGCTGAAACGGGCTCCATATTCATTGGGGAGCAATACTCTGCCAGGATTAAAACTGTCGCCGGGATACTGCGCGTCATGGCAGCGATGTAACACCGTGCCTTTGGGAATGACTTCGATTCTTACCCGCAGGGTCTTGCCAGGGGCGGCTATCTTGCGGCCAAGAAAAACGGGTGAACCAAAATCTTCCTTTTTGGGCTCACCCTTCTGTTTAACTTTGTTCTGCTCCATCGACAATCCTTTTCGCTTCATATTCCGCCGCCGCAATCACATTGGCAGGATATGACTGCAACATCTCCATGGGACGGCGGCCAGCCAACAGGTTGTTTGACGTCGCGAACCACTGGGCAAGCCCCCAGCCGTGTTTCAGGTTTTTAAAGCTGGCGAGTAACACTGCCATAACGGGAAGAGGGCGATAGTTATCATCCAGCGCATAACGGGGAAAGAGTTGTGTTGCCCCTTTCTTCAAAGAAAATATGCGTTGATGGCTTTTCCATTTGCTTGGCTGGGCCGAGGGATTCTCGGTAGCAAAGCCTGCCAGATGGGAAATCTGCTCCGCCGTGAGCCATTCGCTGGCCGCCAGGATATGCTCACGTCCGCGCTCCACCTTGGAAATATCAACCAATCCGCTGTGGTTGACGGGCTCTTGCGTATCCCGTGGAAGAATTATCCGGGCAGTGTCATCCGGATTGATTTGTTGCTCCAGGCTATGAAACATGGCTTCAAAACGTGTTTCGTCGATGTGGCAGACGTCGCCATGATCATTTTCAGCTTCTCTAACCTGGCGGAGAGTTTGCAACATGATTTTCAGGTGCTCTTCAACCACACCGAGAGACGTTGAGTTGTCTATATCAACTTTCAGCTGAAAGAAAGGCTTCTGCGCCTTCATTTTCCTTTTACTGATGACCATCTGCAGCCCATCTTTCCTGATCCTGAGGCCATCTCTGTTGATGTCGATTTCTCGGGCCAGCATTCTTTTCTCCCGTTAGCTAAAGCTAACCGTTTTAACCATTCTAACCAAACTATCCTCAGTTATAGCAGGTTGTGTAAGAATTGACCAGAACAGATGCTGGCAACTTGATCAGTCGAAGTGCGGGCTCACAGCCTTATCGCACCAGCAATTGCCTGATCTGCTGCGGCTTTTTCCGCCAAATAACGGGCCGGGGGCTTACCAACTGCTTTACGGAACATGGTGACAAAGCCACTGGCGCTCTCGTAGCCGAGATCTAACGCCACGGTCTGGACGCTTTCTCCCTGCGTTAAGCGTTGCAGAGCCAGCATCACATGTAATTGCCGCCGCCAGTGGCCAAAGCTCATGCCCATCTGTTGTTGCAGCGTGCGGCTGAGCGAACGTTCGCTCATGCCAATGCGTTGCGCCCACTGGCCCAGAGTGGATTTATCGGCCGGGTTGGCCAGCAGTTGCTCGGTCAATTGGCGGATGCGGGCATCATTTGACACCGGCAGGTGCAGGTTCTCCAGCGGCGCTGCGGCCAGTTGGTCCAACAAAACCTGCGCAATACGCCCTTCCGGGCCCTCTTCCGGGTAGAGAATATCGAACTGGCTGGCCTGCAACAGTAACTCTCGCAGCAATGGTGACACCGTCAAGGTGCAACAGTTCTGCGGCAAACCAGGGATGGCGTCCTGCTCAACGAACAGGCAATAGCACTCGCTTTGGCTGGTGGCCCGCGCGTTGTGGCTGACGTTACTGGGCATCCACAAGGCACATTGTGGCGGCACCAGCCACAGGCCATTTTCCACTTCGCAGCGGATCATGCCGCGCACCGTGTAAATCAATTGTGCCTTGCGGTGGCGATGATGGGTACATTCCCAGTCTTTCTGCACACTTGATGCCTGAACCGCGAAGATGGCGCGTGGCACGTTATCGATATCGGGTCTGGGATCCTGGCAGGTGGCTTTCATGAGAATAATTATCATATTGGCGTGTTTGAGCAATATTATGTCTTGATTGTGCAATGTGGTCTAGCGCCAACGTCGTTAGAGTAAGCGCCACTGGCGTGTTTTGTGGTAACACGCTCATGACCGACAACGCAGAGGAGAGGCCATGCACCAGGAAAATGTCATTAGTCAACTTCTGGCCTGGATTGAGCAAAGCCTGGATCAGCCTTTGACGCTGGACAGCATCGCGGCCAAATCCGGCTATTCCAAATGGCACCTGCAACGGATGTTTAAGCAGCACACCGGTGAAGTGTTGGGGACCTATGCCCGGCGCAGAAGGTTGACGGCGGCGGCGCGTGAGTTGCGCCTGACCAGCGCCACGGTTGCCTGTATCGCAGATAAATACCAGTTTGATTCCCAGCAGACCTTCACTCGTGGGTTTAAAAAACAGTTTGGTTTACCGCCAGCGGCCTATCGCCGGAGCCTGGACTGGCCTAGCTATGGCTTGCAACCGCCGTTGAATATGGCCAACGAGCCAATGCCTGAAGCGGAGATTATTGTGCTGCCTTCAATGAAACTAGTCGGCCATACGCATCAGGGTAGCTGCACGTTGGGGCAGTTGGGGCCCTCGAAAAAGCTGTTGCGTCAACATGCCTGGCGGCATTTGCTGCATCCGGAACAGGGGTTACCCGCCGTCGCCTATGGCCTGATGAGCCTGAAGGCAGACACCCGGCAGCGGGATCGTCAACAGATGGTGTATACGGCGGCACTGCCAGAGGAAGAGGCGGCAGGTGAAACGGTGACGATCGAACCCGGGGAGTATGCCCGCTTTGCCTATCAGGGGCAGGTTGCAGGGCTACAGAACTTTATCGCACGGTTGTATGACACAGCTATTCCGCAGATGAATGCGGTACGGCGGCCAGGGCAGGATATTGAGCGTTTTTCCCCGGCATTGGGCGTTTGCTACGGTGACGATCAGGCGGCGATCAGCTGTGAATATCTTATCCCGATCCGCCGTGGCGAAGAGGGCAGTGGGCTACGCTAGGGCAGGAATTTACCAAAAGGACACTATTCCCTATATCCGGCTACAAAAAAGTGAGGTATTTGCGTTAGTAATGTTTCCATCTTGGCGGCAAGTGCACATATAATGCGCATCCGGTCAAAGCAGGCCGGGCAGAACACATACCATTTTTAGCCAGTGCGGCCACCACTCTACTACGAAGATGAAAATGAGCATTCGCGCGTTATTAACCCTGTTTACCGCTCTGGTTGCATTCAGCCAGGCAGCCTTCGCCGTTGTATACCCTTTGCCCGCCAAAGACAGCCGTCTGGTTGGGGAAAATATTCAGATCACCGTGCCTGCAGACAGCAAACTGCCGCTGGAGAGCTTTGCGGCTCAATACCAGATGGGCTTGAGCAACATGCTGGAGGCTAACCCTGGCGTTGACCCGTTCCTGCCGCTGCCAGGCAGCACGCTGACCATTCCACAGCAGTTGATCCTGCCAGACGCCCCGCGTGAAGGCATCATCATCAACAGCGCAGAAATGCGTCTGTACTACTACCCGAAAGGCACCAAGACCGTCGTGGTGCTGCCGATTGGTATCGGCCAACTGGGTAAAGATACCCCGCTGGACTGGGTCACCACCGTACAGCGTAAGAAAGCGGGCCCAACCTGGACGCCAACCGCTAAAATGCGCGAAGAGTACGCAGCCGATGGTGAAATCCTGCCAGCCGTATTCCCGGCAGGCCCGGATAACCCGATGGGGCTGTACGCGCTCTATGTTGGCCGTCTGTATGCGGTCCATGGCACCAACGCCAACTTCGGTATCGGCCTGCGCGTGAGCCACGGCTGTGTGCGTCTGCGTGCTGACGACATCAAATACCTGTTCGACAGCGTACCGGTAGGTACTCGCGTGCAGTTCATCAACGAGCCGGTGAAGGTTTCCGTAGAGCCAGACGGTTCACGTTACCTGGAAGTGCACAACCCGCTGTCTGCCAACGAAGATGAGCTGAAGTCGAAAGAACCCGTGCCAATCACCATCACCGCGCCAGTTGGCAAAGTGCTGATGGATCCAGCCGTTGACCAGAGCGTCGTGGACGCGGCCATCAAGGCACGTTCCGGTATGCCGGTTAAAGTGAACTGATTTTTGCTATTGCGATAAAAAAGACGCTCTCGGGCGTCTTTTTTTATGAAATTGCAGTTATAAACCGAATTGACGTGCCAGTTGGTCGATAGCGGCACGCTGGAACTGGTTGAAGGCCTCGCGGGGTTGCTGTTGCTGAATAAATTCCAGCATTGGGTCCCGCACCTCGGTGCGTATGCCGCTCAACTCTTCCATTACGGCCAGTCCGCAGAACGGCACATAGGCTTCGGCATAACCCCCTTCATGCACCATCACCAGCTTGCCACCACAGAGCCTGTCCGCAGCGCTTTGTACCTGGGCGGTCATAGCGCGGAAACTGTCGCTGTGTAACTGCATCCTTGCCAGCGGATCGATGGCGTTAGCATCGTAACCACAGGCGATAATCATCATCTCCGGCTCGAACTGCTCCAGTGCCGGAATGACGATTTGCTGCATGGCGTATTGATAACCGTCGTCACCGGCTCCCGCCAGCAGCGGAATATTGATGTTGTAACCCGCCCCGGCCCCTTCACCGCGATCTTGTTCGCCAGCGTAGCCCGCCGGGAAACAGCCGTCTTGATGCAACGAGATGGTCAGCACGTCATCACGCTGCCAATAAATATGCTGGGTACCGTTGCCGTGATGCACGTCCCAGTCGATCACTGCCACCTTGCCAAGCCCGAAGCGGTCTTTGGCCCGTTCGATGGCAATGGGAATATTAGCCAGGAAGCAGAACCCCATCGATTGATCTGGCAGGCAGTGATGGCCCGGCGGGCGTGACAGGGAATAGGCGTTGTCCAGTTCGCCCTTTAATACCGCCTCGACCGCAGCGCAGGCCAGCCCTGCGGAAAGTTTGGCAATCTCATAGCTGCCTGGCCCCAAAGGTGCCTCTTCCCCCAACATACCGCCGCCGTTATCACTCAGCTGTTTGAAACGCTGCAGGTAATGTGCCGGATGGATACGCAGTAAATCTTCCTCATCGGCCAGCTCGGCGCTCAGCAGCTTGAGCTGGCGCGACAGGCCGGAGACGTCCATCAGGTTTTTCATCCGTCGCTTGGTTTCCGGTGACTCGGCATGCCCGGCCCCTGAAGGCGGTTGTACCCAGCCGCCCACCGGCAGCGTGGTGGCATGTAAGCCGGTGCTATGCCAGAAACAGCGTTCATCGAAGAAGAAACCGGTTGTTCTTTTCACCTTATGACTCCTGTTAAACGGCGCGGCGCGCGCGGTGAAGCCAGCGAGATCAGCAGTAGTGACAGCAGCGCACAACTCAATGCGCCGATCAGCAATGCGTTGATCCCGCCGGAAGATTCGATCAGGTAACCCGCCAACGAGGGGCCAATGGCCATGCCGCCGCCAATCACCAGATTGATGCTGTTCATCAGCTTGCCGTTGTTATCCAGCACCGAGATGCGCGCCAGAATAAATGGCAGCACAAAGGTCCAGGTGAACTTGAACATCACAGCGGCGAGGGTGAAGCGAATGAGTAGCGGGTTGCGGCTCAGCAGCAGGATGCTGGCAATCAGCAGGCCGTAGCCGATCCACAGCAACGGCTTGTGGCTGCGTCTTGCGCCAATCAGTGCCGCCCCGCCAGCCCCGATGATGCCAAACAGGGTGGCAGCGGCCAGCACCTGCCCGCTGTGCACCGGTGAAAGGCCCGCGGCTTCGGCGATAGTGCCGATAAAAGTCCAGACCGCACTCAAGCTGATGTAAAAGGCTAATACCGCCAGCACGGCAAACAGTTTGTAGATGGGTGGGCTTGGAGGCATCTGACTGGCCGCGCTGTGGCTATGGCGAAAGCCGCTGGGGAACGCGCTCAGCAACGGCAGGCAACACAGCATGATCGCCGCCAGGATCAGGTAAACCGCCATCAGGCCGAAATGTGCAAACAGCGGGGGCAATGCCAGCAAGCCGAACACGCCTAGCAGCAGTTGGCCCAGTACCCAAAAGGCATAGACCCGGCTGGGGTTGGCGGTGCCTGCCGCGCAGGAGATACAGAGGATCATCAGTGTGCCTCCGGCCAGTGAGGCGATAAATCGCAAGACCAATAGCAGGCTGAAATCAGTGGCTATGGCAGAGGCCAGATTGCCGATCAGGAAGACCATAGCCGCCAGCGTGGCGATCTTGCGCCAGTTGATCCGGCTGATCCACCACCAGGCTGGCAGCGTGGCGATGCTCATGGCTCCCAGTTCGGTGGAAAACAGATGGCCGATCTGGCCAGGCGTGAGGTGCCACTGGCTAGCTAACTGGGCAGCGACGGCGGGAGCTGTCATCAGGATCCCTGGCGCGATGGCGGCAAACACGATAATCGCCGTTAACAGCCTGGGTGGGCAGGGGAGCAAGGCCCCGGCAGAAGGCACAGAAACTGCATCACTGGACATCGTCGTTATCCTTGAGTTTCGTCAATCGTTACCCTCCACGCTTTTTAAGCATGGGGAGGCTGCGCCAGCATTGGCGGATGGTTGATTGTTGCTGCTTTAGTCAGGATCAGCCGTAGGCAATAAAACCGCTGGAGACCAGTTCGGTGCGGTTGACCACGGCGGTTTTGGCAAAGATGTTGCGCATATGGGTTTTCACCGTCGATAGAGAGATACCGAGCTTTAAGGCGATACGCTTATTACTGGCCCCTTCACGCACCATATTGACGATCTCCTGCTCTTTGGCGGTGAGCAACTGGGCTTCACTGTCTGGCAACAGATCGCGGGTGGCCAACTCGATCAGCGGCAGCACCGCACGTAAGCGGCTGCGCTCCAATTCGGTGAACGGCGTATCGCGGATCAGAGAAACCCCGGCAATAATCCGCTTACGCTGGCGGATAAAAATCTCCGTCATGTCACGCATGCGATTGGGCAGCATAAAGTCGTGATAATAGTGGCGGTTATTGGCGATCGCCGCTGGCGTCATGTTCACCATCTGGATGTCTTGTTGGTGGAAGTTGGCCGGTTTTAACGGGTCCAGCTGTTGAAAATGATCCAGATATTGCTGATGGGTATCATCGCTAATGCCATGAAGAATGTAGTGATCTGGCCGCAGGTCCGGGTCCACCAGATAAAAAACCCCGGCAGAAACTGGGATCAGATGCGCAATGGTATTCAGACAGCTTGAGATAAAAGCGTCGTTACGCATGAAGGATGATGTGGTTGTCATAATGCATTTTCCTCCGTTGATCGCTCAGTCCCCTGAAGGACACCTGCAAAGGTATCTGGACAATATGTGAACGATACAAGCATAGGTGTAGCAAATATGCAACACAATGAAAACATATTAACAACGTGAGCCGGATTGCAATAAAATACATTAATAACAACATCCCTATGCTGAGTGGTGGGGTATCCAACAGGTGGTGAGTAGCAGTTTCATTAACACATTAATGAAAGGGGCCGAGCGGTTACTACTGAATTTAAAGTAATTTCTCGTTGATAGCGTTTTTGCCCAGTAACTCAACTCTCCCATTAACTCCTCTGCCCTCTCGTCCTTAAGGACGATAGCCAGCCTTTTGCTTTCCTTCCTATAGTGAGATTACCGCCCTTGGCGGCTACAACACCGGGTAAAAACCACTATAAGAGGAAATAACCATGAACCTGTCGTCGCGGCTCAGTGCCCAGCTAGAACGGGGCAAGGTCGGGTTCCCCACCACGTTAGCCAGTTCGGTTGGGGTGATCATGGCCAGCCCGGTGATCCTCACCGTTACCAGCGGTTTTGGTATCGGCGGTGACACCTTCGCGCTGGCGATGCTGATCGCCTTTATCATGATGCAAGCCCAGCTCACCACCTTCTCCGAAGCGGCGGCGATCCTGCCCACCACCGGCTCGGTGTATGACTATATCTCCTGTGGCATGGGGCGTTTTTTTGCCATTACCGGCACCCTGTCTGCCTACCTGATCGTGCATATCTTTGCTGGCACCGCCGAAACCATTCTTTCCGGCATCATGGCGCTGGTGAACTTTGAACATCTCAACACCCTGATGGAGAGCAACAACAGCTCGTGGATGATCGGCGTGGGCTTGGTGATCATTTTCGGCATTCTGAATGCGTTTGGCATCGAAGCCTTCGGTAAGGCTGAGGTCGTGCTGACGTTCTGCATGTGGAGCACCTTGATGATCTTTTCGATCGCCGGGTTGCTGTTACCGCATGCTGTACCGCTAGAAGGCTGGTTCGGCACTACGCTGGATGTCGGCGATCCCCTGGCGGTGTTCAGCCTGGTGGGTATGGCGATGTTTATGTTCGTCGGCTGCGAGTTGGTGACGCCGATGGCACCGGAGATTAAACGGTCTCACCGCGTGATCCCGCGCGCTATGTCCCTGGGATTATGCGGTGTGGCGCTGTGCATGGCGTTATACGGTGCGGCATTGAGCCATCAAGTGGATAACGTGGTAGTGGATGCCGCCAATAACGTGCATCTGTTGGATACGCCAATGGCAATCCCGGCATTTGCTGGCCAGATCATGGGTAACTTCGGTAAATACTGGCTAGGCGTCGGGCTGCTGTTGGCCGGGGCTGCCACCATTAACACCCTGATGGCGGCGGTACCACGTATTATTTACGGCATGGTGCTGGATGGTGCTATGCCACGCATCTTTGCCTATCTGCATCCTCGCTTTAAAACACCGGTAGTCGCGATTGCCGCCGCAGTATTAATCCCCTGTGTTCATGCTTTCGCCATTCAGGGCAATCTGGACCGCATCATGCCGATGGTGTTGGCCGCCGTCTGTGCCTGGGGCGTGGCTTACCTGCTGGTGACTTGCTCGGTAGTGATCCTGCGTATTCGCCGCCCGGATCTGCCGCGTGCCTATAAATCGCCTTGGTTCCCGCTGCCGCAGATTGTCTCCAGTATCGGTATCGTGCTGGCGATTTTCTACATCACACCACCAGGCATGAACCCACGCGATGTCTACATCCCGTTTGGCATCATGATCGGCCTGACCTCCGCCTATGCGCTGTTCTGGACCCTGTGCGTGCAGAAGGTCAATCCGTTTAAACCGGTACCGGTAGAAGAGGTGCTGGAGAGCGCCTTCAACAAGGCAGAAGCTGCGGAGGTGGAATTTGATCGGCTTACTTCCCTCACTTAATCGTTATTGGCGGCGTGACCCTCCCGGTTATCAAGTGGGGACCACGCTCAACCGGTTGACGGCGAACTTGCAGCCTTACGCCTGTGAACGCGTTGCCGTTAATCAGTTACGGCTCACGCTGCCGCAAGGGCCAGTGATAGAGGTGGCCGAACAGGTGCAGTCGCTGTTTTTGGCGCACATCGTCACCCATCGTTTTCGTTTGCAGGGCAACGCACGTTTTACCGAGCCGCTGGTGCTCAACATCATCACCGGTGGCTGGCTGCGCCGTAAGGGCGTGATTTATCGCACCAAGGCCAAACATGAGGGTGCTCGGCAGTTGATCGCCGCGTTGCAGCAATACCCGCAAATCGGCGATACGTTGGCCAAGCTCGATTTCCGCCACGCCACGCTCACGATAACAGAGGGCCGCTGGCAGTTGGATATCGAGCATTTTGCTGCCTCCGAAGTGGTCAGCCGCGTACCCGCTAGCCGCCGCTATCTGCGGTTGGAAGCCGAGCAGCGGCGTTTGCTGCTGAGCAGTTTCCTGATGGTCAGCCAGTTGATGGAGAAATGTGATGAGTAGAGTGGTGGTGATCACCGGCGGTGGTACAGGCATCGGTGCCGCCTGTGCGCGTTTGCTTACGAAGGAGGGCGGCCTAGTCTTTATTGTTGGCCGCCGCCGCGAACCCTTGAACGCCTTGGCTTCGGAGATTGGGGCACATGCCGTAGTTGGGGATGCTGCCAGCGGAGCCAGTTGGCAAACCGACATTCTGCCAGCGATTTTACAGCAGGCCGGACGCATTGACTGCCTGATCGCCAGCGCTGGTGGCATGGGGTTGGGCCGTATCACCGAAGTCACCGATGCCCAGTGGCAGCAGGCGCTGGACGGTAACCTCAATAGCGCGTTTGCCAGCGCCCGGGCCTGTTTGCCGGAGCTGGTGAAAAGCGGTGGCAATCTGCTGTTTGTCGCATCGATTGCCTCGTTGGCCGCCGGGCCTGAGGTGTGTGGCTATGTCACCGCCAAACATGCGCTGATCGGACTGATGCGTTCCATCGCCCGCGACTATGGCCCACAGGGCGTACGTGCCAACGCCGTTTGTCCCGGCTGGGTGACCACGCCGATGGCCGATGAAGAAATGCAGCCGTTGATGGCGGCGCATAACTTAACGCTCGAGCAGGCCTATCAACATGTCTGTCGCGATGTGCCACTGCGCCGCCCAGCCAGTGCGCAGGAGATCGCCCAGGTGTGTCGTTTCCTCTGCTCAACGCAGGCGTCAATTATTACCGGCGCGACGCTGGTGGCCGATGGCGGCTCCACCATTGTCGATGTGCCGACTTTAGCTTTCACTTCCCTGTAAGGAGATTGTCATGAGTTCAGAAGCGGTATTTATTCAGGTTGGCGCACTGGCGGAAGGTTTCGCTCCTCACAGCCATACGCTGGAGCAGCAGGATTTGGCCGGTACTACGCTGGCGTTCCATTTTGCAGAAGGGGAAACGGTGCAGTGCCACTTTAACGACGATCAAACCCTGCAGTGGGGAGATCAACGAGTTGATTACCGGGCCACCAGCATCCGCCCGGGGATCCTGTTTATCGATTTCCTCGATCCGCAGCGGGCCAACGGCAGCATTACGCTGGTGTGCGAGCGTCAGCAAGGCAACTTTACCGCCGTTTATGGTCAGTTGCCGGATGAGTCACAGACGCGGCTGGACGCCTTTAGCCGGGTGGAGCAGGGTTTGCCGCTCACGGCGGTGAATGCCGAATTCCGCTTTGGCCGCCTGGATAACAGCGATGCACCGTTGCCGCAGTTTACCGACGAACTGATTGGAATGCGTAATATGTATACCTACAGCCCGACGGAGCGCTACGAGCATATTTATCTGAACAATAATTTCTACGCCTGGCAGTGTTTGGACGGGGTCGAGAAAGGGCTGGCGGATGTTGATCGCTGCCATTACGTCAAAGTGGCGGAGAAACTGTACCTGTTCGTCTGGCGCGAAAAGATCATTCCGACGTTAGGCGTAGTGATGATCGATCTGCAAGAGATGCGCACCGATGGCAAGATCCTCGGCTATCAGGGCAGTGATTTCAGCAGTTTGAGCAACTTTGCCGTGGGCGCTCACGCGCAGATCCTTAACACCACACATTACCCTAAGGCCTGAGCCGATGACGGCGATTTATGCCAGTGATGCGTTTGCAGGGCAGGTGGTGTTGGTGACCGGCGGTGCGCAGGGCATTGGGCTGGCGATCGTCAGCGCCTTTGCTCGTTTGGGGGCCAAGGTGGTGATGGCCGATCTACAACTGCAAAAGGCGCAGGAGGCGGTTGAAAGCCTGTGCCAGCAGGGTTGGCAAGTGCAGGCCGCAGCCTGTGATATGGCCGATGCAGGGCAGATCGCCGAGCTGGTAGAACAGACAGCGCAGCAGCATCAACGGCTGGACGTGGTGATCCACAACGCCGCTTATTTTCCGCTAAGGCCGTTTAACCAGATAGATGCCGAGCTGTTGCAACGCACCTTGAGCGTCAATTTGATGGCCCCTTTCTTTCTGGCGCAGGCGGCGTTGCCGTGGATGAAGCGCCAGGGGGGCGGACGTATTCTGGTGACCTCGTCGGTCACAGGGCCAAGGGTTGCCTACCCAGGGTTGGCGCACTATGCGGCTTCCAAGGCGGGGGTTAACGGCTTTATTCGTGCCGCCGCATTGGAACTGGCATGTGACGGGATCACGGTGAACGGCGTGGAGCCGGGGATGATCCGTACGCCAGCGATGGCTAATCTGGGTGGGGAATCGCTGAATCAGGCGATAGCCGCTGCGGTACCGCTGGGCAGGTTGGGGGAGCCGGAGGATATCGCTGCCGCAATGGTCTTTTTGGCCTCACCGGCTGCGAGTTATATCACCGGCCAGACGCTGGTGGTGGATGGAGGTGCGCTATTGCCGGAAGCCCAACCTGTCATTAACTGAGGAACTCTCGAGGTGCAGATGGGGGCTGCGAGCAGCGCCCCTATTTATGAGCAACCACGTTGTTAGCCTGTTGATCCCCTAAGCGGATGAGCTCATCGAGCAACGTCATCAGCTGGTCCATCTTCTGCTTCGAGAATGCCGCTTCAATCTCCCCATAACCCTGTTCCACCTGGTGGCGTGCCAGTTCATACAACTCCTGGCCCTGCTGCGTCAGGGACACGTACAGCTTACGCTGATCGTTAACCGGCTTGAGGCGAAAGATCAGCTTATCCCGCTCCATGCGCGACAGGATGCCGGTCAGGCTGGGGCGCAGGATGCAGGTCTCTGCGGCCAACTCGTGAAACTCAATGGAACGGCTATCGGCCAATACGCGAATGATGCGCCATTGCTGTTCCGTCAGGTTGTGGCTTTTCAGGATCGGGCGGAAGAACCCCATGGCGGTTTCACGCGCCTGCAACAGGGCGATGGTTAACGATTCATGCATGTCGATGGCCTTGGCTTAATTTTATTAACAACTTAATAGTAGCCAATTTTTGACCGGCGGAGAACGGCAAAACGCGATCCGTCACGTAAAAATCCTGCAAAAAAGGTTAATTTGCTGATTAATAAAGCTAATGTACATAATTTGTGAATATTTCGTTATCACGATCACAAATTAAATTAACAACGTTGCGTAAATGCTGAACAGCGTATAAAAGTATTCATTAATATATTAATGATTGGCGATCCGTAGAAGGAGTCTGCATGAAAGGCACCGTATTTTCCGTAGCACTTAACCACCGCAGCCAGCTTGATGCCTGGGATCAGGCGTTTCGCGCCGCCCCTTATCAAACGCCGCCCAAGACGCCGGTGTGGTTCATCAAACCGCGCAATACCTATCTTGCCAACGGTGGCAGCATTCCGTTCCCGGCCGGTGAAACCGTGCAAAGTGGCGCAACGCTGGCAGTAGTGATTGGTAGCATCGCCCGCAAGGTGGCAGCGGATAAGGTGGCTGATTATGTGGCCGGTTACGCCTTGGCAAATGACGTCAGCCTGCCGGAAACCAGCTTCTATCGTCCGGCGATCAAGGCCAAATGCCGCGACGGTTTCTGCCCGCTGGGAGAGGTTGCTCCACTGGCTAGCACCAGCAACCTGGAAATCATCACCGAAATCAATGGCGTGGAACAGGATCGTTGGTCAACGGCCGATCTGGTGCGTTCGGTGCCGGAACTGATTGCCGCCATCAGCGACTTTATTACCCTGCAACCGGGGGATGCGGTGCTGATTGGCACGCCACACCAGCGGGTTGAGATCAAGCCGGGTGACCAAGTGACGGTGCGGGCCTCTGGTTTGCCAACCCTTACCAACCACGTGACGCAGGCAGGAGAATAACCATGAGACACGCTCGTATCCGCCATCATGGCCAGATTGTTAACGTCACCGTAGACGACCAGTTAAGCGTTACCCTGCCCGATGGCAGCAAGCTCGATGAGTACGATGTGGAATGGCTGCCACCGGCGCAGGGCACGATATTTGCCCTCGGCCTGAACTATGCCGATCACGCCAGCGAGCTGGAGTTTAAAGCGCCGGAAGAGCCTTTGGTTTTCCTCAAAGGGCCAAACAGCCTGACCGGCCACCGTCAGGTTTCCGTGCGACCAGCGCAGGTGGAATACATGCACTACGAAGCCGAGCTGGTGGCGGTGATCGGTAAAACCGCGCGTAACGTCAGCCGCGAGCAGGCGATGGATTACGTGGCTGGTTACACCTTGTGCAACGACTACGCCATCCGCGACTACCTGGAAAACTACTACCGCCCCAACCTGCGGGTGAAAAGCCGCGACACCTTGACGCCAATCGGCCCCTACATTGTCGATCGTGACGATGTCGCGGATCCGCATAACCTGACGCTCAGTACCTACGTTAACGGTGAACTGCGCCAGCGCGGCACTACTGCCGACATGATTTTCGACATCCCGTACCTGATCGAATACCTGAGTGAATTTATGACGTTGCAGCCTGGCGACATGATCGCCACCGGCACGCCGAAAGGGCTGGCCGACGTGCAGCCTGGGGATGAAATTGTGGTGGAGATCGAAGGCATTGGCCGCTTGGTTAACCACATCATCAGTGAAAAAGATTACGAGGAGAGCAAGGGATGAAAACCATCAACCATTGGATCAACGGCAAGAACGTCGCCAGCAAAGAGTATTTCACCACCACTAACCCGGCTAACGGCGAAGTGCTGGCGGAAGTGGCGTCCGGTGGCCAGCTCGAAATCGATCAGGCGGTAGCTGCAGCCAAAGAAGCTTTCCCGAAATGGGCCAATACGCCGATGAAGGAGCGTGCGCGCCTGATGCGTCGCCTAGGTGAGCTGATCGACCAGAACGTGCCGCAGATTGCTGAGATGGAAACCGCCGACACCGGGTTACCGATCCATCAGACCAAAAACGTGCTGATCCCGCGTGCCTCGCACAACTTTGAGTTCTTTGCCGAGATCTGCCAACAGATGAATGGCCGCACCTACCCGGTAGACGACAAGATGCTCAACTACACGCTGATCCAGCCGGTGGGAGTCTGTGCGCTGGTGTCGCCGTGGAACGTGCCGTTTATGACCGCCACCTGGAAGACTGCACCTTGCCTGGCGTTGGGCAATACCGCCGTGCTGAAGATGTCCGAGCTTTCGCCACTGACGGCGGATCGCCTGGGTGAACTGGCGCTGGAAGCTGGTATTCCTGCCGGGGTGCTGAATGTAGTGCAAGGCTATGGCGCAACGGCGGGGGATGCTCTGGTACGTCATAAAGACGTGCGTGCGGTGTCCTTCACCGGCGGCACCTCAACCGGTCGCCGCATTATTGAAAGCGCCGGGCTGAAGAAATTCTCGATGGAACTGGGCGGCAAATCACCGGTGCTGATCTTTGAGGATGCCGATATCGAGCGGGCGCTGGATGCGGCGCTGTTCACCATCTTCTCGATCAACGGTGAACGTTGCACTGCGGGTTCACGCATCTTCATTCAAGAAAGCATTTATCCGGAATTCGTTAAACGCTTTGCCGAGCGTGCCAACCGCCTGCGCGTAGGCGATCCGATGGATCCCAATACCCAGGTCGGCGCTTTAATCAGCCCGCAGCACTGGGAAAAGGTCTCTGGCTATATCCGCCTGGGTATCGAAGAGGGGGCAACCCTGCTGGCTGGCGGCCCGGATAAACCGGCCGGTTTGACCCACGGCAACTTCCTGCGCCCAACGGTGCTGGCCGATGTTAACAACAATATGCGTGTCGCGCAGGAAGAGATCTTCGGGCCGGTGGCCTGCCTCCTGCCGTTCAAATCAGAAGAAGACGGCCTGCTCATGGCCAACGATGTGGAGTACGGCCTGGCGTCGTACATCTGGACGCAGGATGTCAGCAAAGTACTGCGTCTGGCCCGCAATATTGAAGCGGGTATGGTTTTCGTCAACACCCAGAACGTACGCGATCTGCGCCAGCCGTTTGGCGGGGTGAAATCCTCTGGCACCGGCCGTGAAGGCGGTGAGTACAGCTTCGAAGTGTTTGCCGAGATGAAAAACGTTTGTATCTCCATGGGGGATCACCCGATCCCACGTTGGGGAGTGTGAGATAGCTCCGTGCCCTTTAAAACAACAACCAAGGACTAGACCCGATAGACATCAGCCTGCGGCCAGCTGTGCCGCAGGCTGAAAGATAAAGGGAATAGGAGGACATATGGGTAAATTAGCTTTAGCCGCAAAGATCACGCACGTTCCCTCGATGTATTTGTCTGAATTACCCGGTGAGCATCACGGCTGCCGTCAGGCCGCCATTGATGGTCACAAAGAAATCAGTGCCCGCTGCCGCGAAATGGGCGTCGACACCATTATCGTGTTCGATACCCACTGGTTGGTGAACAGCGCCTACCACATCAACTGTAACTCGCATTTCAAAGGGCTTTACACCAGCAACGAGCTGCCGCACTTCATTCGTGACATGACCTATGAATACGACGGCAACCCGGAGCTGGGGCAGATGATTGCCGATGAAGCCCGCAAGCTTGGCGTACGTGCCAAGGCGCACGAGATCCCAAGCCTGGAGCTGGAATACGGCACGCTGGTGCCCATGCGCTACATGAACAGCGACCGCCACTTCAAGGTGATCTCCATTTCTGCTTTCTGCACCGTGCATGATTTTGCCGATAGCCGCCGTCTGGGTGAAGCGATCAAAACCGCGATTGAGAAATACGACGGCACCGTGGCGGTATTGGCCAGCGGCTCGCTGTCACATCGCTTTATCGACGATCAGCGTGCCGAGCAGGGCATGAACAGCTACACCCGCCAGTTCGACCAGCAGATGGACGAACGGGTAGTGAAACTGTGGGAAGAAGGGCGCTTCCGTGAGTTCTGCGAAATGCTGCCGGAGTACGCCGACTACTGCTACGGCGAAGGCAATATGCACGACACCGTGATGTTGCTGGGCCTGCTGGGCTGGGACAAGTATCAGGGCAAGGTGGAGTTCGTTACCCCGCTGTTTGCCAGTTCCGGGACCGGCCAGGTCAACGGCATATTCCCGCTTCCCGCTCAAGCCTGAGGATACCCAATGCCCCATTTTTACGCTGAATGTACCGACAACATCCGCCGGGAGGCGGATTTACCCGGGTTATTCGACAAGGTTAATCACGCGCTGGCGGAAACCGGCATCTTCCCGCTGGCGGGCATCCGTAGTCGCGCTATCTGGTTGGATACCTGGCAAATGGCCGACGGTAAGCAGAACTATGCCTTTGTACATATGACGCTGAAGATTGGCCACGGCCGCAGCCTGGAAAGCCGCCAACAGGTGGGCGAAATGTTGTTCATCCTGATTAAGGATCACTTTGCCGCGCTGATGGCCAAGCGCTATCTGGCCCTCTCTTTCACCATGGAAGAGCTGGATCCGGTGCTCAACTATAAGCAGAACAATGTCCATGCGCTGTTTAGCAAGGACTGAACAAGGAGTGGTAAATGCTGGATAAAGACGTACTGAGCCGAGCCGTGCAGCGCCTGCATCAGGCCGAGCAGAGCCGGGAACAGATCCGCGCGCTATCGCTGGATCATCCGGAGATCACTATTGAAGATGCCTATGCTATCCAGCGCCAGTGGGTTGAGCTGAAGATCGCCGAAGGGCGCACGCTGAAGGGGCATAAGATCGGGCTGACCTCGCGTGCCATGCAGGTCAGCTCACAGATCACCGAGCCGGACTACGGTGCGCTGCTGGACGACATGTTCTTTAACGATGGCAGCGACATTCCGATCGATCGCTTTATCGTGCCGCGCGTCGAAGTGGAGCTGGCGTTTGTGCTGGCGAAACCGCTGCGCGGGCCGAACTGCACGCTGTTTGATGTCTATAACGCTACTGACTATGTGATCCCGGCGCTGGAGATCATCGACGCTCGCAGCCATAACGTCGATCCGCAAACCCAGCGGCCACGTAAGGTGTTCGACACGATTTCCGATAACGCGGCCAACGCCGGTGTGGTGATGGGCGGCAGACCGATCAAGCCGGACGCGCTGGATCTGCGCTGGATCAGTGCCTTGCTGTATCGCAATGGCGTGATTGAAGAGTCTGGCGTGGCGGCGGCGGTGCTCAATCACCCGGCCAACGGCGTGGCCTGGTTGGCTAACAAGCTGTCCCCGTATGACGTGGAGCTGGAGGCTGGGCAGATCATTCTTGGCGGTTCCTTTACCCGCCCGGTGGCAGCACGGCGCGGCGATACCTTCCATGCCGACTATGGCCCGATGGGCTGCATCAGTTGCCGGTTTGTCTAAGGAGAAACACCATGCTAACTAACTATTTCAAACAGGCCCTGCAGGAAAAACGCCCGCAGATCGGCTTGTGGCTGGGGCTGTGCAGCAGCTATAGCGCGGAACTGCTGGCCGGAGCCGGGTTCGACTGGTTGCTGATCGACGGCGAACATGCGCCCAACAATGTGCAAACGGTATTGGGCCAGTTGCAGGCGGTCGCGCCTTATGCCAGCCATCCGGTGGTGCGCCCGGCCTGGAACGATCCGGTGCTGATCAAACAGCTGCTGGACGTCGGCGCGCAAACCCTGTTGATCCCGATGATCCAAAACGCCGAACAGGCGCAGGAGGCGGTGCGAGCTACTCGTTATCCCCCAAACGGCATTCGCGGGGTCGGCAGTGCGCTGGCTCGGGCCTCGCGCTGGAACCGGGTGCCGAATTACCTGCATCTTGCCGACAGCCAGATGTGTGTGCTGGTGCAGATAGAAACCCGAGAGGCGGTGAAAAATCTGGATGCCATCCTGGAAGTGGAAGGGGTGGACGGTGTCTTTATCGGCCCGGCGGATCTGAGTGCCGACATGGGCTTTGCCGGTAATCCACAGCATCCCGAAGTGCAGCGCACTATCGACGATGCCATTGCCCGTATCCGTGCCGCAGGCAAGGCTCCGGGCATCCTGATGGCGCAACAGGAACTGGCACAGCACTATCTGGCATCCGGCGCGTTGTTTGTTGCCGTTGGCGTGGATACCACCCTGCTGGTGCGGGCGGCAGACTCCCTGCTCAGCAGTTTCAAACAGGATAAACCGGCGGAGCAATCATCCCAGGGCGTTTACTAATCGGAGTCATCATGAGCAACGTCGATTCGCTCAAGCCGCTGAACCCGGCAGAGCAACATAAAGCGTTAACCGCCACCGAGCAGTCGGTGATTAAAAAGTTATTTCGGCGCCTGATTATTTTCTTATTTGTGTTGTTTGTTTTCTCGTTCCTTGACCGCATCAACATCGGGTTTGCCGGTTTGACCATGAAGCAGGACCTTGGTCTTAGCTCCACCATGTTCGGCCTGGCCGCAACGCTGTTTTACGTCACCTATGTGATCTTCGGTATCCCCAGCAACATGATGCTGAGCAGGGTGGGAGCACGGCGTTGGATCGCCACCATCATGGTGCTGTGGGGCATTGCTTCTACCTGCACCATGTTCGCCACTGGGCCAACCAGCCTGTACGTGCTGCGAATGATCGTCGGTATTACCGAGGCGGGCTTCCTGCCAGGGATCCTGGTGTATCTCACCTACTGGTTCCCGGCATTCTACCGCGCCCGGGCCAACGCTTTGTTTATGATCGCCATGCCCGTCACGATGGCGGTGGGTTCGTTGGTGTCCGGCTATATTCTGGCGCTGGACGGCATGATGAACCTGAAAGGTTGGCAATGGCTGTTCATGCTGGAAGGCATTCCTTCGGTGATCCTCGGCGTGGTGGTGTGGTTCTACCTGGACGACACGCCAGCCAAGGCCAAGTGGCTGACCAGCGAAGAGAAGGCCAGCCTGAAGGCGATGATGGAAGCCGATAAGCTGCAATTGGTGCAGCCGGAAGGGCCAAGCAGCCACCGGGCGTTGCAACAGCGCAGCCTGTGGCGTGAGGTGCTGACGCCGGTGGTGCTGATGTATACGCTGGCCTATTTCTGCCTCACCAATACCCTGAGCGCCATCAATATCTGGACGCCGCAAATCTTGCAGAGCTTCAACCAGAGCAGCAGTAACATCATGATCGGTTTTCTGGCGGCGATCCCACAAATCTGTACCATCGCCGGTATGATCTGGTGGAGTAAACGTTCGGATCGCCTGCAGGAGCGTAAGTTCCATACCGCGCTGCCTTATCTGTTTGCCGCGGCGGGTTGGTTGTTGGCTTCGGCGACCAACCACAGCATGGTTCAACTGTTGGGGATCGTGATGGCGTCGGTCGGCTCGTTTACCGCAATGGCGATCTTCTGGACCACGCCGGATCAGTCAATCAGCTTTGAAGCGCGTGCGGTGGGGATCGCGGTGATCAACGCCACCGGTAACATCGGTTCGGCGGTCAGCCCGCTGTTGATCGGCTGGTTCAAGGACGTGACCGGCAGCTTTAACTCCGGGCTCTATTTTGTCTCGGCGTTGTTGATTATCGGGGCCGTGCTGGTATGGCGTATCCCGATGAAGGACTCGCGGCCACGGGCCACACCTTAAACAATATTGGCGATGGGTTCCGCATGCGGCTAAACGGGCGCAGCATGCGGCGCCCCTACAATTAGGTGTAGGGGATCGGAATTTATTTTCACCGGAGGACAACGTGCAGAAAAGTACCGGCTTTATCGCCAATATCGATATTGGCAAAGAGTATGACGCGCGTTACGCCGCTGATGAGGTGCACTACGAAACCTTTGCCGGGCTGGCAGCGTTTTTTGGCCGGGATATGCAGGTGCACTGGCACGACCGTTTCTTCCAACTGCATTATCTGGCCACCGGCAGGATAGAGCTGCAGCTGGACGATCAGCACTATTCGGTGCAGGCCCCGCTGTTTATCCTCACGCCCCCTTCGGTGCCACACGCCTTTTTCACTGAACCAGACAGCGACGGCCACGTGTTAACGGTACGCCAGGAACTGATCTGGCCGTTACTGGAACGCCTGTATCCGGGCAGCAATCTGGCGCTGGATATGCCGGGGATTTGCCTTTCGCTGGCCGCAGTGCCGCAGGAGTTGGCGGCGCTTGGGCATTATTGGGAACTGATCGCCCGCGAATTTAGCCAAAAGATGGCCGGGCGGGAGCAGACGTTGGCATTGCTGGCCCAGGCGGTATTCACGCTGATGCTGCGCAATACCTCATTGGATGACAAGGCCGCCAGCGGCGTGCGTGGCGAACTGAAGCTGTTCCAGCGTTTTAACAAGATGGTGGACGAGCGTTTTCGCGATCACCTGTCGGTGCCGGAATATGCCCAGTCGCTGGGGGTGACGGAATCACGGCTTAACGACCTGTGCCGCCGCTTCGCCAACCGGCCACCCAAACGGCTGATCTTCGATCGCCTGTTGCGTGAAGCCAAACGGCTGCTGCTGTTCAGCGCCTGCACGGTGCATGAAACGGCCTACAGCTTAGGGTTCAAAGATCCCGCCTATTTCGCTCGCTTCTTCAATCGGCTGGAAGGCTGTTCGCCTTCCGCCTATCGCGCAACGCAACACGTTCTATCGTAACCAGGAGCGGGTCAGCCTTTGTTGGCCACCAAATCCGCGACCAGCCGGTTGACCGGATCGCTCATATTGGTGAACTTGGTCAACTCCGAGCGGGTAACGACCACAAACACGCCGATATTTTGCTGCGGCACCATCGCCATATAGGTGATGAAGCCGCCGCCACCGCCGGTTTTCTGGATGATCCCTGGCAGGCCATCTTTCGGCGCCATATAGACCCAGCCCAGCCCTAAAGCAGAGGCTTCACCCGGTACATCCATGCCTTTCAGTGACGTCAGATCTTTGCGCTGGAAATACATGGTTTGTTCAGTTAAGGCCGTTGGCTTGCGCGAACCGCTTACGTTGGAGGAGAGGAACTGCTGCATCCAGCGCTGCATATCGCGCGGCGTCGAGTAAACACCACCGCTGCCACTGGCGGCTGTAGTATCGCGACAGGCGCTTGGCCCAGAGGCTGCCACCATCAGGCGTGAGCACTGCTCTGCGCTTGGCGTCAGTGTGGTATCAACCATCCCCAGCGGGCCAGTGACTTTCTCATGCAACAAGGCGTTATAAGGCTTGCCAGCGGCACGTGACAACGCATCGGCCAAGAGATCGTAGGCTAGGTTGGAGTAGGCAGCCCGCACGCCCGGTGGCACGGTAATGGTGGCATGAGACAACCACTGCCAACGCTGTGCCTTGGTGGGCCAGGTAAACACCGGCGTTTTTGGCGGTTTCTTGCCGGGTTGCTCACGCGGCAGGGCGCTGGTGTGCGTTGCCAGATTCAGCAAGGTAATTGGCTGGCGTGAATTGTAGGCAGGGACGACGGCCCCTTTGGGAGCATATTTGCGCAGCGGATCGGTGAGTTTGACCTTACCTTCCGCCGCCATTTTGACCATCACTTCGCTGGTCATCAGTTTGGTGATGGAGGCGATGCGGATCAGGGAGTCTGGCCGTGGACGCAGATCGTTGCCCGGTTTGGTATCGCCAAAACTGCGGTTAACCACCTGATTATTATCGATAACTACTAGCGCCATGCCGGTTGCGCCGCTGTTGTAGAAGATATGCTCAGCATACTGATCGACAATCTGTGAGGTGAGCTGCGCGTCGGTCGCCTGGCTGGCCAAGGGCGTGGCACACAAGCCAAGCGCCAGCAATAACGTGGAGAGTGAGGTCTTCAACGGTCGTGTTCCATATAAAAATGTGGCAGGGAAGGCGTAAGTTGTCCGCTAGTGTAATGCGCTACGGAGCGATTGGCATGTGGTAAAAGTGGCGACAGGTAAAAGTTTTTCACCTTTCCCCTTCCGGCGAAGGAGAAAGGATCAGACGACTGGCTGCGGGTGGGGGGCTAGCTGAATATTATTGCGGCCACTGTTTTTGGCCCGATACAGCGCGGCGTCGGCCGCACAGATCGCAGAGTCGATATCCAGCTTATCCAGCGCAGAAATCCCGGCGCTTAACGTTACCTTGGTCGTCTCCTGTGCTTGGAAACGATGAGTGATGGTCAATTCCTGCACATATTGGCGTACCTTTTCTGCCAGATAGGCCGCGTAGTCTTCACCGACGTTGGTCAGCAGTACCAAAAACTCTTCTCCGCCGTAACGTACCACGATATCCCTTGAGCGCACCGCATCGCGGATGGCCGTTGCCACTTGGACCAGTGCTTGATCGCCCAGGGTATGGCCGTAGCGATCGTTGTAGACCTTGAAGTGGTCGATATCGAGTAGCAGTACAAAGTGGTTGCCCGAGGTTGGCGAGAGCAACTGATCCAGTTTGCTCTCCAGCCCACGGCGGTTATACAGGCCGGTTAGCGGATCGATCATGCTCAGATCGCTGAACTTATCCCGTTCGTGATACAGGTTGGCCACCAGATGTTGGGTAAACATTTCGCTGCGCTTCAACAGCAAATGATGCACCGAGAAGGCGACGATCGGCAGCAGAGTGGTGAACAGAATACGCATGGTGTTATGCATGCCGTCCAGCCACAGGATTATCAGCGCCGAGGGAACGGCGTGCAGGCAGAAGGCCAGCAGGTTATCTGTCAGCGAGATCGCGCTGATAAAGAAAATACTGAACAGGCTGATCAGCAAGAAGCTGTGGTTGTCACTGGCGGTAAGCTGGCTCTTACAATAGATGTGCGCCGCCCATAGCAGCCCAAGGATGATGGCGAGCAGGTTGAGCCTTTGGACGTAGTGGCGGGGCGAATACAGCGTAAATAGCATGGCCGCCAGGCAAATCGCCGGAATGCAGATTAGCGGCAGCGTTAAGGCCGGGGTCTCTTTAAAGGGCACGAATAAAGTAAAAATGGCAGAGGCTGCATTCATCAACAAGAAAAGAAACAGGGATAAGCGCTGTTTGCTGGTTTGCAGTTGCTGATAAGAACGCGAGTTCATACGGGGATCACTCTTTACCAATGGGGCCGGTCGAAGGAAAAATGTTAGACAATGCCTGCTGAATAATTCCAATTGGTTATTATTAACAGACTATAAATGTTAAGAATTTTCTTATATGAAACTAACATTTTTCGCGCAGGCTGTCATCCGCGTTCAGCCGGATGTTGAAAAGAGTGCGGGTCCAAAAAAAGTGTTATATGATATTGGTTATCATTATCACTTGAAAGGTAGGGTTATCATGTTAGCTGCCATGGTTACCGCTTGTGGATTGTGGGGCATCAGTTGGTGCCTGGGGAATCGGCTTGCCAGCGCCTGGGGCGTGTTGCTGCCCTGTGCCCTGATGCCATTTCTGGCGCTGATTGACCTGGATATGATGCAACTGCGTACTCTGATCGTGGTTGCCATGCTGGCCACGCTAGTGATGCTGTTTAACAGCCGCTGGCGTCATTACCTGCTGCTCCCTTCCTGCATGGCTCTAGCCGGTGGGCTGGCCGCAATCAGCCTGCATTTCAGCTTTAACTGAAACGACAAAATCACGCCTGAGCGTGTTGGTTTTTTCAGTGATTTTTAATGCAGGAACAGCTAGAAGAGAACTCATCAAGTGGTGCGAAGAGAGGGACTTGAACCCTCACGTCCGTAAGAACACTAACACCTGAAGCTAGCGCGTCTACCAATTCCGCCACCTTCGCACAGTCTGATGTGTTGCTTTGATGTCGATTTATATCACCAGCTTGGTGCGAAGAGAGGGACTTGAACCCTCACGTCCGTAAGAACACTAACACCTGAAGCTAGCGCGTCTACCAATTCCGCCACCTTCGCATTCGATGCTGTGCAATATAAATCATGTGGTTATTTGGTGCGAAGAGAGGGACTTGAACCCTCACGTCCGTAAGGACACTAACACCTGAAGCTAGCGCGTCTACCAATTCCGCCACCTTCGCATACCAGATACGCTACCGGAGTAACGCTACCACGGAGGCGAATTCTAGAGATTTTGGCGGGTACGTCAATAGTTATTTCCCGGATTAGCGGCGTTTGCTGTAAAAAACGGCATATCAGTGGTTTTTATGGCCTTCGAACAACGTAATCAGCCAATCAATCAATACCCTGACACGCGGCGCGAGGAAACGGCCTGGTGGATACATGATGTAGATCGGCATCGGCGGTGGTGGCGTATCGGCCAGCACTTCCACCAGTTCACCACTTTGTAACCAGGGGGAGATGATATAACGCGCCGCCTGGATCAGCCCCAACCCGGAACGACAGGCACTGGTATAGGCATCGGCCCCGCTAACGCTCAATCTGCCTGGTAATTCGCGCAGCTCAAGGCGGCCATCACGGCAAAATTCCAGCGGGTAATTGCGGTTACTCACCAATGAGAAATAGCCCACCGCCCGATGATGTTGCAGCTCGTCGATCGATTGTGGGGTACCAAACGCTTTTAGATAATCGGGGGAGGCGCAGGTGAGCTGTGGCAGTTGGGCAATCCGCCGGGCAACCAGCGTATCGTCTTCGGTCTCCCAAGCCCGCAGCACGCAATCTACCCCTTCGCGCAGCAGATCGACGTGGGTGTCGTTGGCCCCCAGAGCAATTTCTATCTCTGGATAGCGCTGATAGAACTCATCCAGCGCCGGGATGACGATTTCCCGCGCCAGCGAATGGGGCATATCGATCCGTACCTTGCCGGTGGGTTGTAGCTTATGGTGGCTGAACAGGGTATCTGCTTCTTCCAGGGCGTCCAGTAGGTGCAGACAACGATGGTAGTACAGCGTCCCCTCGGCGGTGACCTGTACCTGGCGCGTGGTACGCACCAATAATCTGACGCCAAGCCGCTGTTCCAGGCGTTTGAGCACGTTGCTAACAGTGGCACGCGGCAGCTGCAACCGTTCGGCCGCGCGGCTGAAGCTGCCTAGTTCCACGATCCGGGTAAAGATGCGCATAGCCTGAACCTGATCCATTTTGCCGCCCGCATTGTTGGTGATTTATGAACAGTGATGTGCAATCTGCATTATTTATCTTTGTGGCATAAACAACCAGACTTTGTTCCGACATCCATGTTCAACAAGGACCACACAATGCAACAGCGCAAATTAGGTACTAATGGCCCCCTCGTCTCAGCCCTGGGTTTAGGTTGCATGGGGATGAGCGATTTCTACTCCACCGGTTATGACGAGCAGGAAGCGATCGCCACGCTGCATCGGGCCCTGGAACTGGGGGTGACTCTGCTGGACACCGCAGATATGTACGGCCCGCACACCAATGAACAACTGATAGGCAAGGCGATCAAAGGCAAACGCGACCAGGTATTTCTGGCCACCAAGTTCGGTATTGTGCGCGATCCTGCCGATCCCACTGCGCGGGGTGTGAGCAGTAAACCGGACTATATCCGCCGCTCGGTAGAAGGCAGCTTGCAGCGGCTGGGGGTAGAAACCATCGATCTTTACTACCAGCACCGGGTCGATCCGAAGGTGCCGATCGAAGAGGTGGTTGGCACCTTGGCGGATCTGATCCAAGAGGGCAAGATCCGTCATATTGGTCTGAGTGAAGCCTCCGTTGCCACGTTGGAACGCGCTCACCAGGTGCATCCGATCACCGCGTTGCAGACTGAATATTCCTTGTGGAGCAGGGATGCCGAGCAGGGGCAACTGGCCGCTTGCCAACGTTTGGGCATTGGTTTTGTCGCCTATAGCCCGCTTGGGCGTGGTTTCCTGACCGGGGCGATCCAGAGTATCGAGGACTTGGCAGCAGACGATTTCCGCCGCGACAATCCACGTTTTCAGGGGGAAAACTTTGCTCGCAATCTGGAGCTGGTCACCAAGGTCAGTGAACTGGCCAGGCGGAAAGGCGTGACCCCGTCGCAACTGGCGTTGGCCTGGGTGATGGCGCAGGGGGAAAACATTGTCCCAATTCCTGGCACTAAACGTCGGCGCTATCTGGAAGAGAACGTAGCGGCAGCGGAGATCACGCTAAGCGAGCAGGAACTGGCGGCGATCGAGGCGGTATTCCCACAGACAGGCGTGGCAGGTGCACGCTATACAACGGTGGGTATGGAGTTGATTAACGGCTGATGGCATACCTTTGGGAGAAATGTTTGTCAGTCAAGGCGAGCAATATCCCCTCACCCCAACCCTCTCCCGATGAACAAATCGGAGGTGTCAGGAACACTTGTGCGAGGGAGAGGGGGCGGGTACGGAGCTGTGTTCAGGTACAGACGTTATTCAGTAGCATTACTGTATAGGTAGGGTGCTGTAGTCAAATGGTGGCACGATCGATCCCCTCTCCCTGTGCTGTCTCTTATACACAACTCGGCATCTTACTGTTTTTTATGGGAATTATTTCAAGCGAATCAATAGGGCACTCGGAAAAATTCTCTTTAAAATCAGCCTGCTATGTTTCTCAAATTACGGCCATTTGACCGCAACTTGAGATGTGTATAAGAGACAGCTCCCTGTGGGAGAGGGTTAGGGTGAGGGGCTTGTTACCTTTTCTTCTTCGCATCGCGTGGCTGGCGGGCCACGGTGGCTTTGTACACCTTGAAGCGGCCATTCTGCGCCAGCACTTCATGGCTACCGAAGGTGGCATCCAGAATATCCGGGTAAGGCAGGAAGGCGTTGGCGACGATGCGCAGTTGGCCACCGATTGGCAGGTGTTTTAACGCTCCGCGGATCAACGTTTCTGCGGCGGTCAGGCTGGTGGCCAGGCCGTCATGGAACGGTGGGTTGGAGATGATCAGGTCAAAGCGGCCGGTAATGTCGGAGTAGACGTTACTGACGATCACTTCCCCTTCGATACCGTTGGCAGCCAGTGTTGCTCGGCTGGATTCTACGGCAGCGGCGTTGACGTCGCTGAGGGTCAGCTTCATTTTCGGCGACAGTTTAGACAGCACCGAAGCCATTACGCCAGCGCCACAACCCACGTCCAGCACTTTGCCTTTCATGTGTTTTTCCAGCGTGGAGAGCAGCAGTGAACTGCCAACGTCCAGGCCGTCACGGCTGAACACGCCTGGCAGCGTCTTCACTTCCAGATCGTGCAGTTGATAGCTTTCCCACCAGTCAGCCAGATCAAACTGGGTCTGCACATCAATGCGGCCATGATACAACCCACAGCGGCGAGCGCTGTCGATCTTGGCAAGCGTGGCGTGGCCTTCCAAAGTTTGTTCCGCGCTGCGCACGCCGCTGCGGTTTTCACCGACCACAAAAATTTCTGCGCCAACCGGCAGCAGGGCCAGGATATTGCACAGTTGGAACTGTGCTTCCTGCTTGCTCTTTGGCCAGTAATACACCAGCGTATCGCACTCGGCGACGAAGGCAGGATCGACCGTCAGGCCGAACTGTGCATGCTCTCCCATCGTCCGGTTCAGTAACTGCCAGTGATGGTATTGCTGGGTGTGGACACGCACATCCGCGGCCTCGAATTGGGCCGGCAGGGTATCCTGCAGATCGCCAGCAAACAGCACGCGGCGTTCCATAAATTCATCACTGTGGCGCAGCATGACTTCACTGGCGGGGGTTAATGCAGACATCAGTTTTCGGCTCCTCAAGATTTAGCTGGGGATTATAGAGGTTTGTGGCCAGATGTTCGACGGGTTTGTTGGCGCAGGCTGCGCGGGTTTGTTAGCATAGCGCGGCATAGGGCAGGTAGGGTGCGTCACACACGGGGATCGGCATGGCATCAAAACGCGACTGGTTGTTACAACAGCTGGGGATTACGCAGTGGACATTACGCCGCCCTGGAGTGTTGCAGGGGGAGGTGGCGGTAAGCGTGCCCCCAAATGTGCGCCTGTTGGTGGTGGCGCAGGCATTGCCAGACCAGAACGACCCGCTGTTTTGTGACGTTCTGCGCAGCCTGGGGCTGACAGCGGCACAAACCTATGGCCTGACACCGGATCAGGTAGCGATGCTGCCACAAGATACCGAGTGCAACAGTTGGCGGTTGGGCGTCACGGAGCCGTTAGCGGTGGCCGGCGCGCAGCTACATAGCCCGGCGCTGGCCGAGCTTTCTCAAGATGCGAGTGCGAAACGCGCACTCTGGCAGCAGATTTGTCATCATGAACAGCATTTCTACCCTGACAGCGGCCGATCTGGCCACAGCCTTCAAGATTGAACAAGCCAGCCATGCGTTTCCCTGGACCGAGGCGACACTAGCCAGCAATCAGGGCGAACGTTACCTTAACCTGAAACTGGAAGCTGAAGGGCAAATGGCGGGTTTTGCCATTACCCAAATCGTGCTGGACGAAGCCACGCTGTTTAATATTGCCATCCATCCAAGCTGGCAGCGCCGGGGCTTTGGCCGCACTTTGCTGACTGCCGTGATCGAGCAATTGGAAGCACGTGGTGTGGTCACTCTGTGGCTGGAGGTTCGAGCCTCCAACAGCGGTGCGATAGCGCTCTACGAAGACCTTGGCTTCAATGAAGTCACGGTGCGCCGCAACTATTACCCCGCAGCCAGTGGCCGCGAAGACGCGATCGTTATGGCGCTGCCGCTGGGGTAGCGACTTATAGTTCCCTTGTGCAGCCGATTTGGCCTGCCATTATGTTGTGCCGAAGAAACCATTGATTGTCACCGGTTGGTAAATCAGCGAAAATACTCGGCTACTATCATTTTATTACCGCTTTGCCTGGCGCCGCGATTGGCGCGTTGTGATGATGAGCAGGGCGGACTAACCATAGAAACGTGAAAAACATGTCTCCTAGTGAATTCGCCCGCGAAGTTGCGAAAAGAAGAACTTTCGCCATTATCTCGCACCCCGATGCGGGTAAAACCACCATCACCGAGAAGGTGCTGTTATTCGGACACGCTATCCAGACCGCCGGTACGGTAAAGGGCCGTGGCTCGAGCCAGCACGCCAAATCCGACTGGATGGAGATGGAAAAACAACGTGGTATCTCGATCACCACCTCGGTGATGCAGTTCCCGTACCGTGACTGCCTGGTTAACCTGCTCGATACCCCGGGGCACGAAGACTTCTCCGAAGATACCTACCGTACCCTGACGGCGGTGGACTGCTGCCTGATGGTCATCGACGCCGCAAAAGGCGTTGAAGATCGTACCCGCAAGCTGATGGAAGTTACCCGCCTGCGTGATACGCCGATCCTGACCTTCATGAACAAACTTGACCGTGACATCCGCGATCCGATGGAAGTGATGGATGAAGTTGAGCGCGAACTGAAAATCGCCTGCTCGCCGATCACCTGGCCGATCGGCTGTGGCAAGTTGTTCAAAGGGGTTTACCATCTCTATAAAGATGAAACCTATCTGTACCAGACCGGTAAAGGCCACACCATTCAGGAAGTGCGCATCGTTAAAGGGTTGAACAACCCGGAGCTCGATGCTGCCGTAGGCGAAGATCTGGCCGCCCAGTTACGTGATGAGCTGGAACTGGTGCAAGGGGCTTCCCATGAATTTGAGCAGGAAGCCTTCCTGGCAGGCGAACTGACCCCGGTGTTCTTCGGTACCGCTTTGGGTAACTTCGGTGTCGATCATATGCTTGATGGGCTGGTGGCCTGGGCGCCTGCGCCAATGCCGCGTAAAACCGATACCCGTGAAGTGGTCGCCGCCGAAGAGAAATTCACCGGCTTTGTGTTCAAGATCCAGGCGAACATGGATCCTAAACACCGCGACCGTGTGGCGTTTATGCGCGTGGTGTCTGGCCGCTATGAGAAAGGCATGAAACTGCGCCAGGTTCGTACCGGCAAAGACGTGGTGATCTCCGATGCGCTGACCTTTATGGCCGGTGACCGCTCGCACGTTGAAGAAGCCTACCCGGGCGACATCATTGGCTTGCATAACCACGGCACCATTCAGATCGGCGATACCTTCACCCAGGGTGAGGATATGAAGTTCACCGGTATTCCGAACTTTGCGCCAGAGCTGTTCCGCCGTATCCGTCTGCGCGATCCGCTCAAGCAGAAACAGTTGCTGAAGGGGCTGGTCCAGCTGTCGGAAGAGGGCGCGGTGCAGGTGTTCCGCCCAATCGCCAACAACGATCTGATCGTCGGTGCGGTGGGCGTGCTGCAGTTTGACGTAGTGGTTGCCCGTCTGAAGAGCGAATACAACGTGGAAGCGCTGTATGAATCGGTGAACGTCTCCACTGCCCGTTGGGTAGAGTGCGACGACGTGAAGAAATTCGAAGAGTTCAAGCGTAAGAGCGAGCTGAACCTGGCGCTGGACGGCGGCAACAACCTGTCGTATATCGCACCAACCATGGTTAACCTCAATCTGACGCAAGAACGCTACCCAGAAGTGGTGTTCCGCAAAACTCGCGAGCATTAATCTCGTCAACAGGGCGCTTTTAAGCGCCCTGTGTTTTCCTTCTTCAGCCCCCATCCTGCTAATTATTAAACCCTTCTCACTAATTCTTTCGTCTAAACCGAACAAGATTATTCCGCGATCTGGCGGCAAATTTTCGCCTATGGTCTATATTTATCAGGGTGCATAGCGGCATCTGAGCGTAAAACACTATTGTATCCACATATTTTAGAGAGTTATTCGGTAGTGTTGCCGATCGGAGACAGTCCTATCTTAGTAATATCAACAAGATAGTGATGTGGATCCCAAATCAACGGCTATATGTCTCCAATAGACGACGGTTTTGCGCTTAATTGTTGCTCATTTGTTTTGTTGTTGTTGATTTTTAACGGCGTTTTTAACTTGGCACGGGCATTGCAGGTGTACTTACCGTAGAGCAATAGTCCGGTCGTGAACGTTTGATTGTATAGAGATCGTGAAGTATTCATTTGAGTTAGCCGCACTCTGGCGGCACCAGAGCCCACAGCAGTTTGGGGTTCTACAACAAGAAGGAAGAGATCGATGAAAAATACCAAGTTTGCACATTCGCTGATGGCAGTCGTTTTGGGTTCGGTACTGGTTAGTGGTTCGGCCCTGGCTGAAGAGACCATGATGAACAAAGCATCAGGCGTCGTTGATAGTACTGGTGCCAAAATCGATAGCTCCATGAAAAAAGTCGACAACTATATGGATGACAGCGGCATAACGGCTAAAGTTAAAAGTGCGTTGGTTGACGAGAAAGCCATCAAAAGTACCGACATCTCGGTGGAAACCGAAAAAGGTGTGGTGACGTTGAGCGGTTTTGTCGCCACTCAGGCTCAGGCTGAGCAAGCGGTTAGCGTTGCAGGCCGGGTGGAAGGGGTTAAATCCGTCAGCGATAAGCTGCACGTGAAAGATGAAGCGACCCAGTCGGTGAAATCCTATGCCGGTGACACCGCGACTACCAGCGAACTGAAAGCTAAACTGCTGGCCGATGACATCGTGCCTTCACGCAACGTGAAAGTAGAAACCACCGATGGTGTAGTACAGCTTTCCGGTGAGGTGAAAACCCAGGCGCAGTCTGACCGTGCAGAAAGTATTGCCAAAGCCATTGATGGCGTGAAAAGCGTCAAGAACGATCTGGCGGTAAAACCTTAATCGTCAGTAACAGTAAGCGTTAACTCCCAGGCTAACGCCTGGGATGTACTACCAGAATTAGAATAATCCGCAGTTTTAAGCCGCACCCAGCAGGGGCGAGCCAAACGCGAAATTTTTATCACCATGGTAAGGAGAGGCTTATGTTTCGATGGGGCATTATATTTTTAGTTATTGCATTGATCGCCGCAGCACTGGGTTTTGGTTCCTTGGCAGGTACTGCTGCCTGGGCCGCCAAAGTAGTGTTCGTGGTAGGGATCATTCTGTTCCTGGTCAGCCTGTTTACCGGCCGTCGGCGCCCTTAGCGTCTCTCTAAACTGTAACAAAGCTTGATTCCTTTCCTTAACGCCAGGAGGCAGTTCATGAACAGCGACATCATTGTTGGCCGTTGGAAACAGCTGAAAGGCCAGGTTTGGCAGGCATGGGCGGAGTTTTCCGGCAATGACGGCCTGTGGCTGGCAGGGAGCAATGACTGCCTCTCTGGCGTATTACAAGAAGATTACGGAAGAGAGCAAGAAGAGGTATCCTCGGGAAAACGGCCACATTGAGGATACGGGGTTGGGATACAGAATACCCATCACGCTCGGTAATATAGAACCCCTGGCGTATAAACCATTCCGGCCCGGTAAAATGGCGCTGGTGTGTGAGGGCGGCGGACAGCGCGGTATCTTTACCGCCGGCGTACTGGATGAATTCCAGCGCGCCCGCTTTAACCCTTTTGATCTGATGATTGGCACCTCTGCCGGTGCGCAGAATCTCTCGGCATTTGTTTGTGGCCAGATGGGATACGCACGGCGAGTGATCACCCGCTACACCACCTCTGCCAATTTCTTTAACCCGCTGCGCTTTGTACGTGGTGGGCACCTTATCGATCTCGACTGGTTATTGGATATTACCTCACAACAGTTGCCGCTGGCTTTTGACGTGGCGGAAAAGCAGCTGATTGATGGCCGTGAATTTCTGATGTGTGCCTGTCGCAGCGATGACTTTACGCCGGTTTATCTGCCTGCTGCACGGGATAGCTGGTTACCGGCCATCAAGGCCTCCAGCGCCATCCCCGGTTTTTACCGTATGGGCGTAGAGCTGGATGGCATCAGCTATCAGGATGGCGGTATCAGCGATGCCATCCCGGTGGAAGAGGCCTATCGCCGTGGGGCGGATACCATCGTGGTGATCCGCACCGTGCCTTCACAGATGGTGTATACGCCGAAGTGGATGAAACGCATGGAGCAATGGCTGGGTGAAAGCAGCCTGCAGCAAATGGTGCGGGTGTTGCAGCATCATGAGCAGAGCTATTTGCGCATCCAGCAATTTATTGAAAAACCCCCCGGTAAACTGCGCATCTTCGAAATATTCCCGCCTAGGCCGCTGGCGAGCAATGCGCTCGGCAGCCGTTTGCCCGCGCTGAATCGCGATTATCATCTGGGCCGCCGTTGTGGGCGCTATTTCCTGGCGACGGTTGGCCACTGGCTGCTGGAGCAGGAAAAGAACGATGGCATGACGGTAACAACATCACTTTCCCGTCGTCTGATCCAGCCGGAAACCGTACGGATGCCTTCGCCGATTATTACCGATGTGCTTAACCCGCAGGGCCATGCCGTGCAGCCTGAAGCGCCACCAAAAATCATCCTGCCAGGTGACGGAGATGTGCTGTGAGTTACGCCTTTACGGATACCCATTGCCACTTTGATTTCCCGCCTTTCAGCGGGGATGAGCAGGCGAGCCTGGCATTGGCCGCGCAAGCCGGGGTGCAGCAAATTATTGTGCCAGCGGTAACGGCCGATCGCTTTGTGCGTATTCTCAAGCTGGCGCGCGAACATACTCCGTTGTTTGCCGCGCTGGGGTTACACCCGCTGTATATCGCCCAGCACCATGATGAGCAGCTTGAACAACTGGCAGGTTGTCTGGCAAGCAAGCCGCATAAGCTGGTGGCGGTGGGGGAGATTGGGTTGGATCTATATATGGCCGAGCCGCAGTTTGAACGCCAACAGGCGTTGCTCAAGGCACAGCTGAAGCTGGCAAAGCAGTATGATCTGCCGGTGATCCTGCACTCCCGCCGTAGCCACGATCAGTTAGCTGCCGCATTGCGTCGTACCGAGGTACCGCTCCGTGGTGTGGTGCATGGCTTTGCTGGCAGTCTGGCTCAGGCGCAGGCCTTTATTCGCCTGGGTTATTACATTGGCGTTGGCGGCACGATCAGCTACGAACGGGCGCAGAAGACCCGCCAGGTGATGGCGCAGTTGCCGTTGACCTCGCTGCTGCTGGAAACCGATGCGCCGGACATGCCGTTGGCGGGCTATCAAGGGCAGCCGAACCGGCCCGAACGGGCTGCGGAGGTGTTTCAGGTACTTTGCCAACTGCGGCCTGAATCTGCCGACGACATTGCCGGACAGCTACAACAAAATAGCCATTCCCTGTTTGCATTGGATCCCCCCCTTCCACTTTAAATGTGACTTGAGTCACGTTGTGTGATTTTCAGTTACTTCCACTTGTATATATTTGTGACATAAAACGAGTCTCATCCCGCCTCGCTCAGTATAATTGCGTCCCATTATCGCCCTTGGGCAACCCGCTTCATCCAGCGGGCCGGGGGCATTTCTTCTTCGCAACAGGGACATACTCGTATGCAACTCTTCATGAGCCTGGTCGGTATGGTGGTCTTGATCGCCATTGCGGTGCTGCTTTCCAGCAACCGGCGCGCTATTAAACTGCGTACCGTACTCGGCGCGTTTATCATCCAGATTGGCATTGGCGCGCTGGTGCTCTATGTCCCGATCGGGCGACGTATTCTTGGTGGCATGTCGGAAGGGGTGGCAAACGTCATCGCTTACGGTAACGAGGGCATCTCTTTCATCTTTGGTGGCCTGGTTTCCGACAAAATGTTTGAAGTGTTCGGCGGTGGCGGCTTCGTGTTCGCCCTGCGTGTGTTACCGGTGATTGTGTTCTTCTCCTCGCTGATTGCGGTGCTCTATTACCTGGGCATCATGCAGGTGGTGATCAAGCTCCTCGGCGGTGGTTTACATAAGCTGTTGGGTACTTCGCGGACTGAGTCGCTGTCAGCCACGGCCAATATTTTTGTGGGGCAGACCGAGGCGCCGCTGGTGGTGCGCCCTTATATCGCCACCATGACCCAGTCGGAGCTGTTTGCCGTGATGTGCGGCGGCCTGGCTTCGGTAGCCGGTTCCGTGCTGGCGGGCTATGCCCAGATGGGCGTACCGTTGGAATACCTGATCGCCGCTTCCTTTATGGCTGCACCGGGTGGGCTGTTATTTGCCAAACTGATGGTGCCGGAAACTGAAAATACCCAAGACCGAGCCGATGCGATGAAGCTGATCGCCGAAGACGAGCGCCCGGCCAACGTCATCGACGCTGCTGCCTCTGGTGCGGCATCCGGTATGCAGTTGGCGCTGAACGTGGGGGCGATGCTGTTGGCATTTATCGCTCTGATCGCGCTGCTAAACGGTATTCTTGGCGGTATTGGTGGCTGGTTCGATTTCCCGCAACTGTCACTGGAGCTGATCCTGGGCTGGGTGTTCTCACCAATCGCCTTCCTGATTGGTGTACCTTGGAGTGAGGCGATGGTGGCGGGTTCGTTTATCGGCCAGAAGGTGATCGTTAACGAATTCGTGGCCTACATGAACTTTGGGGCTTACCTGCGTCCGGATGACGTGGTGGCCGCTGAGGGGCTACAGGTGCTGTCACAGCACACCAAGGCGATCATCTCCTTTGCGCTGTGCGGGTTTGCCAACCTCTCTTCCGTAGCTATCCTGCTGGGTGGTCTAGGCAGCATGGCACCAGGCCGTCGTCACGATATTGCCCGCTTCGGGTTGAAAGCGGTGGCAGCCGGTACCTTATCTAACCTGATGAGCGCCACCATCGCCGGATTCTTCCTGGCGTTGTAAGCTATACTTGGTATCAACAACCAGGCTCCTGAAGGGGGCCTGGTTACCTGCAAAAAGGGCATTCGCCTGATGACCGCCGTCTCTTTAGTGAATTTGTGAACAATATCGCGTTATTTTGTGATGATCTTCACATATAATTCAGTCCTGTTACAGTGCTATCCTGTGTAGTGTGAATCAGAACACAAATATGCCAGAGTGATCGTGTTGAAATAGCGATGGCTGGCTATTCGAAAATCGAAGGGCTATGTGCGGTGAGAAGGATCTCAGTTGCTGGCGTGGGAAGACTATCCCGCGCGCTATCTTCAAGGAACCAAGTCCGCTCGCCAACATCAGAATGCTCAGTTGGAGAGTTTTATGACCGAATTAACCGCAGCAGCGCAACGTGCGCTGAACCTGATGGATTTAACCACGCTGAACGAAGATGACACCGACGAGAAAGTGATCGCGTTGTGTCGTCAGGCGAACAGCCCGGCAGGCCATACTGCCGCCATCTGTATCTATCCGCGTTTTATCCCGATTGCCCGCAAAACGCTGCGTGAGCAGGGGACGCCAGATATCCGTATCGCCACCGTCACCAACTTCCCGCATGGCAATGATGATATCGACATCGCCGTAGCAGAAACCCGTGCGGCCATCGCCTACGGTGCCGATGAAGTTGACGTGGTATTCCCTTACCGTGCCCTGATGGCCGGTAACGAGGAAGTCGGGTTTGAGCTGGTCAAACAGTGCAAGCAGGCCTGCGCCGCTGCCAACGTGCTGCTGAAAGTGATCATCGAAACCGGTGAGCTGAAGCAGGCGGAACTGATCCGTAAAGCCTCCGAGATCTCCATCAAGGCCGGAGCTGATTTTATCAAGACCTCTACCGGTAAAGTGCCGGTCAACGCCACGCTGGAAAGCGCTGAGCTGATGATGACCGTGATCCGTGATATGGGCGTAGGCAAAACCGTTGGCTTCAAGCCAGCCGGTGGCGTGCGTACCGCAGAAGATGCTCAACAGTATCTGCAACTTGCCGGGCGTCTGCTGGGCGAAGACTGGGCCGATGCGCGCCACTTCCGCTTTGGCGCGTCGAGCCTGTTAGCCAGCCTGCTGACCACGCTGGGGCATAGCACCCAAGCCGCTGGTAACGGTTACTGATTTTCTCTCACGTCTTGTTGCGTTGGGGCTGCCAAGCGGCCCCGTTAACGCAGCGCGCAGGCGTATCGAATGACTCTATTTAGCTAAAACAGGGGGCTACTTTGTTCTTGGCACAAGAAATAATCCGTAAAAAACGTGACGGGCAACCGTTGAGCGAAGCCGAGATCCGCTTCTTCATTAATGGCATTCGTGACAACGTGGTGTCAGAAGGGCAGATTGCTGCGCTGGCGATGACCATCTATTTCCACGACATGACCATGCCTGAGCGCGTTGCGCTGACCATGGCAATGCGTGATTCCGGCACGGTACTGGACTGGAAAAGCCTGTCGCTGAACGGCCCGATTGTGGATAAACACTCCACCGGCGGCGTGGGCGACGTGACTTCGCTGATGCTTGGGCCGATGGTGGCAGCCTGTGGCGGCTATGTGCCGATGATTTCAGGCCGTGGCCTGGGCCACACTGGCGGTACGCTGGACAAGCTGGAAGCGATCCCTGGCTTTGATATTTTCCCTGATGACAACGCGTTCCGTAAGATCATCAAAGATGTTGGCGTGGCGATTATCGGCCAGACCAGCTCACTGGCTCCGGCAGACAAGCGTTTCTACGCGACGCGTGATATCACTGCTACCGTCGACTCCATTCCGCTGATCACCGGCTCTATTCTGGCGAAGAAACTGGCCGAAGGGCTGGATGCGTTGGTTATGGACGTGAAAGTTGGCAGCGGTGCCTTTATGCCGACCTACCAGCTTTCTGACGATCTGGCGCAGGCGATCGTGGGCGTTGCGAATGGTGCCGGTTGCAAGACTACCGCGCTGCTGACTGATATGAACCAGGTGCTGGCTTCCAGCGCTGGTAATGCGGTCGAAGTGCGTGAAGCGGTACGCTTCCTGACCGGGGAATATCGCAATCCGCGTCTGCTGGAAGTGACCATGGCGTTGAGCGTGGAAATGCTGCTGTCTGGCGGCCTGGCCACCGACGACGCTGATGCGCGCGCCAAACTGCAGGCGGTGCTGGATAACGGCAAAGCGGCGGAAATCTTTGGCCGCATGGTGGCGGCACAGAAAGGCCCAAGCGATTTTATCGAGCGTTACGACAGCTATCTGCCAGCCGCGACGTTAACCAAACCGGTTTATGCCGAGAAACCAGGTATCATTACTGCGATGGATACCCGTGCACTGGGTATGGCTGTGGTGTCACTGGGCGGTGGCCGTCGTCGCGCGACCGACAGCATCGACTACAGCGTGGGCCTGACCGATGTGGCCCGCCTGGGCGACACTGTCGATACCCAGCGTCCATTGGCGGTGATCCATGCCAACGACGAAGAGAGCTGGCAGCAGGCGGCGGATGCGGTACGCAGCGCGATGGCTCTGGGCGACAAAGCGCCAGAAGTCACGCCGGTGGTTTACAAACGCATCTCTGAATAACATTTTTTAAACGTTCAATGGCAGTTTTGAATTTTGTGACTGTTTATACCCAATGGATTTCGAGCTACAGCTAGGCGGCAAGTGCGTGAATCCCCAGGAGCTTACTTAAGTAAGTGACTGGGGTGAGCGCACGCAGCCAACAACACTGTAGCTTGAAAGACGCAGGGTATCAGCGTGAATACGCAGGAGAGTATGATGAAACGTACGTTTATTATGGTATTAGACTCATTCGGCATTGGCGCGAGTGAAGATGCCAAAAGCTTTGGCGATGAAGGTTCCGATACCCTTGGCCATATTGCTGCTGCCTGTGCGCGTGGCGAAGCCAACGTGGGCCGTAGCGGCCCGCTGACCTTGCCAAACCTGAGCCGTCTGGGCCTGGGCAAAGCGGCGGAAGAATCGACCGGCAAGTTCCCGGAAGGGTTGGATAAAGACGCTGAAATCATTGGTGCTTACGCCCATGCCAGCGAGCTTTCCTCCGGTAAAGATACGCCATCAGGCCACTGGGAAATTGCTGGTGTGCCAGTCTTGTTCGACTGGGGCTACTTCTCAGACGAGCACAACAGCTTCCCGCAGGAACTGCTGGACAAGCTGGTGGCGCGTGCCAACCTGCCGGGCTACCTCGGTAACTGCCATTCATCCGGTACCGTGATCCTGGATCAACTGGGCGAAGAGCATATGAAAACCGGCAAGCCGATTTTCTATACCTCTGCGGACTCGGTGTTCCAGATTGCCTGCCATGAAGAGACTTTCGGCCTGGATCGCCTGTACGAGCTGTGTGAGATCGCTCGTGAAGAGTTGACCGAAGGTGGCTACAACATCGGCCGTGTGATTGCCCGTCCGTTCCTGGGTAATAAGCCGGGTGAGTTCCAGCGTACCGGTAACCGTCACGATCTGGCTGTGGAACCCCCGGCTCCAACCGTGCTGAAAAAGCTGGTGGATGAGAAGGGTGGCGAAGTGGTTTCCATCGGTAAGATTGCCGATATCTATGCCAACGTGGGGATCACCAAGAAGGTGAAAGCTACCGGGATCGACGCCCTGTTCGACGCCACTCTGGTCGAGATGGAAAAAGCCGGTGACAACACCATCGTGTTCACCAACTTTGTTGATTTCGACTCCTCCTACGGCCACCGCCGTGACGTGGCTGGCTATGCTGCCGCGCTGGAGCTGTTCGACCGCCGCCTGCCAGAGCTGCTGAAGCTGGTGAAAGGGGATGACATCATCATCTTCACCGCTGACCACGGCTGCGACCCGACCTGGCCAGGCACCGACCACACCCGTGAGCATATCCCGGTTCTGGTCTATGGCCCGAAAGTCAAACCAGGTTCGCTGGGGCATCGCGAAACCTTCGCCGACATCGGCCAGACCGTCGCCAGCTATTTTGGCGTGTTGCCGATGGATTACGGCAAATCCATGCTTTAATACCGCTTTTAATGACGCTGGCCTTCACGCCAGCGTCTTTTTTTCCATGAATTGAGGGAAGTGATTATGGCAACGCCACATATTAATGCTGAGATGGGTGATTTCGCTGACGTAGTGCTGATGCCGGGGGATCCGCTGCGGGCAAAATATATCGCAGAAACCTTCCTGGAAGGCGCGGTGGAAGTGAACAACGTGCGTGGCATGTTGGGTTTCACCGGCACCTACAAAGGTCGTAAAATCTCGGTAATGGGCCACGGCATGGGCATCCCATCCTGCTCTATCTATGCGCGTGAACTGATTGCCGAGTTTGGCGTGAAGAAAATCATCCGTGTCGGCTCTTGTGGCGCGGTGCGTGATGACGTCAAACTGCGTGATGTGGTGATCGGCATGGGGGCTTGTACCGATTCCCAGGTTAACCGTATGCGCTTCAAAGGCCACGACTATGCGGCCATTGCGGATTTTGACATGGTGCGTAATGCGGTAGACGCTGCGGCTGCTCAGGGCATCCCTGCACGCGTGGGTAACATCTTCTCCGCCGATCTGTTCTACACGCCAGATCCGGATATGTTCCAGGTGATGAAGAAGTACGGCATCCTGGGCGTAGAGATGGAAGCGGCAGGTATCTACGGCGTAGCCGCAGAGCTGTATGAAGAGTTCGGTAGCACGGCGTTGACCATCTGCACCGTTTCTGACCATATCCTGCGTCACGAGCAGACCACCGCTGCCGAGCGTCAGACCACCTTTAACGAGATGATCGTTATCGCGCTGGAATCTGTCCTGCTGGGCGACAAAGCGTAATGACCTCGCGGGCGCAGCACGCTGCGCCCCATTTTATCTATTCACCCTTATACCAACCTTTCTAGCTAATTCTTTACCTTTCCGCTAATTAGCGCTATTACTCTATTCATCTATCTATTCACTAATCTATTCAGCGATGAGCACAGTCGAAAAAATTCTGCGTAATGGACCCGCTTCTTCCCGGGAACTGACTGCCGCATTGGGGATCAGCCAACCCACGCTATCGCGCCGTATCCGCGATTTGGCAAGATCGGTTCTGGTCATCGACAAAGGCAGATCCACGCGTTATGCGCTCAGGCGGGAGGTGGCTGGTGAGTCGTATTTCCCATTGTATCAAATCGATAAGCTGGGTAAGGCGCATCTGTTTGCCACGCTCTATTCCCTATATCCGGCAGACAGCTGCGCGGTGTTCGATGAACAAAGCGGTGAGTGGCAGTTGTATGATGGTTTGCCTTGGTATCTGAACGATCTGCGCCCGGTAGGTTTTCTTGGCCGCGCCTGGGGGAAAGCCGTTGCACGGCAGCTAAAGTTGCCGGAAGACGTTCTGCAATGGAATGAAGAACAGCGCCTGGTAGCGCTTTGTCATTATGGTGAGGATATGAGTGGCGATCTGTTGCCGGGCGCAGAGAGTTATCAGCGTTGGTTAACGCGCGCGGCTGAAATCCCGGTACCGATGGCGGGCAAGGCCAAGTATTACGCTACGCTGTCTGCGCGCGCATTAGCGGGGGAACTGATTGGTTCTTCTGCCGGTGGCGAGCAGCCCAAGTTTACTGCCTATGCCGAACTGTCGGGAAATCGCCGTAGTCATGTGCTGGTGAAGTTCAGTGCGGTACCGGACAACTCCATTGCGCAACGCTGGAGCGATTTGCTGATCGCTGAGTCATTGGCATTGCAAGTAGTTGCAGAGGCCGGATTGTGTTCCGCACCGACAAAGGTGCTGTTTGGCGATAACCAACAGTGTTTTTTGGAGATCGAACGATTTGACCGTATTGGTGAACATGGGCGAGTCGCTCTGGTTTCACTGGAGGCGTTGGATGCCGAGTTTAGCGGCAGCGGCGGGGCTAACTGGGTCACCGCAGCGGAAAAGCTATTGCAACAGGGGATCATCGATCATCAAACCTGGAAAACAATCGGTCTGTATTGGGCATTTGGCAGGCTGATCGCCAATAGCGATATGCACCAGGGGAATCTATCGTTCCTGCGTACGGAGCAGTGGCCGATGGTATTGGCTCCGTTGTATGACATGTTGCCGATGGCGTTTGCCCCTGCCAATAGCGGTAATATGCGAGAAACAGCGGTGGAAATCAGATTGGGCAATGAGGTCAACGGCCCCATTTGGCGGCAGGCCGAGTTGATGGCGGTTGAATTCTGGCAGCGTACGGCACAACATCCGCAAATCAGCGAATCGTTCCGGGCCATTGCTGCTCAAATGCTGGTACAGCTTCAGGCGCTGAACGATCGTATTCAGCGCTTGGCTTAATCTTTCTTCGTCTCTTCCTGCTCTGCCGGTTTCTCGTCATCACCATCGTCTACCGTGTTACCTTCTGCCAGCGGTGTGTTGGCGGTTAGCAGGTATGGCGACTGCTGCCAGCGGCTGCGGCGGCCTTGCAGCAGGGTACGGGCCAGAATAATGCCGATGGCCAGCGCCAGCAGGATCATCAGGCGCAGCAGGTTGGTGGTGTTATCCACCTGTTTGGATTCGGTGGCCAGCACGTGAGTATCCAGCGTTACGCGGATAAAGCCCAGCGGGCCATCTTTGCCCTGGATTGACTCGACGAGCTGGTGGTTGAAGTAGCTGCCCGCACGTTTGCCATCCAGCGCCAGGCGATCGCGCACGCTAATCTGCTCGCCGGAATGGGCGATCAGGGTGCCGTCCAACTGGTAGACGCTGGCGTCCAGAATACGGCTGTGATCGGTCAGCTGCGTGAGAATGCGCTCAACCTGCTGATTGTCTATGTCGCTGTCGCCATCCATCAGCGGAGTCAGGCTAAAAGCCACCTGCTTGGTCAAGGTTTGTGCCAATTCTTCCACCTGTTCCGATCGCGCCATTTGGTGGCTCAGGCTAAAATAGGAGGCACCTTGCATCAACAGCACCAGCAACGCCAGGCAAATCAGGATAATAGCGGTGCGATGCAGGCGGAATTTCAGTTTAGCTTTAGCCATTAGGCTTCCTTTAGGGCGGTCATCCGGGAGTCACGATTGACCACCTGGCTGTGCGGTACCGGGATGTACCAATACCGCGAGCGCATGGATGCGCTAGAGCGGCCAACTAGAGATTCATAGGGTAATATGTTGCCAGAAGCAATGGCGATAGGATAGCTTGATGCGTCGTTTTATCATGCAGTGTTATTCAGGAGTTAAGGATGCCAAATAGTCTGACCTATTGCGATCTCCCCGCAGAGATCTCTCAATGGCCGGGGTTGCCCCTTTCGTTGAGCGGTGACGAAGTCATGCCGCTGGACTATCGGGCAGGCCACACCGGTTGGCTACTATATGGCAGAGAACTGGATAAAGAGCGTATTACTCAGTTCCAGCGCAAGCTAGGGGCCGCGATGGTGATCGTGACGGCCTGGGCGGTGGAAGATTATCAGGTGGTTCGCCTCGCGGGGACGCTATCTGCGCGCGCCAAACTGTTGGCGAACGAAAACGGGCTAGATGTTGCCCCACTGGGCAAAATCCCTAACCTGCGCAAGCCGGGCCTGTTGGTGATGGATATGGATTCGACGGCGATCCAGATTGAGTGCATTGATGAAATCGCCAAGTTGGCCGGGGTAGGCGAGCAGGTCAGTGAAGTGACCGAACGCGCGATGCGCGGCGAACTCGATTTTACCGCCAGCCTGCGCCAACGCGTGGGTACGCTGAAAGGGGCCGATGCCAATATCCTCAAACAGGTGCGTGACGAATTGCCGTTGATGCCTGGGTTGACCAGCCTGGTGCGCAAGCTGCAGGCGCTGGACTGGCACGTCGCCATTGCCTCCGGCGGCTTTACCTATTATGCCGAATACCTGCGTGACAAGCTCAAGCTGGTGGCCGTAGCCGCCAATGAGCTGGAGATCCGCGACGGTAAACTGACCGGTGAGGTGCTGGGGCCGATCGTGGATGCGCAATTCAAGGCCGATACTTTGGTGGCGCTGGCAGAGAAGCTGGGGATCCCACCGCAGCAAACCGTGGCGATCGGCGACGGTGCCAACGATTTGAAAATGATGCAGGTGGCGGGGCTGGGTATTGCCTATCACGCGAAGCCTAAGGTCTATGAGAAGGCGCAGGTCTCGATCCGCCATGCCGATCTGCTGGGAGTGCTCTGTGTGCTCTGTGGCAGTTTGAAACACGATGTGAGGTAAGTTGTGGCAAAAGCAGTAAAACGGGCGTTTGTCTGTAATGAATGCGGCGCTGACTATCCTCGCTGGCAGGGGCAATGCAGTGCCTGTCAGGCCTGGAACACCATTACAGAGGTGCGCCTGGCTTCAGTTTCCTCTTCCGCTGCCCGTAGCGAGCGTTTAAGCGGCTATGCGGGCGATGCCGGTATCAGCAAGGTGCAGAAGCTTTCGGACATCAGTCTGCAAGAGTTGCCGCGTTTCTCTACCGGCTTTCTGGAGTTTGACCGCGTACTGGGCGGCGGCGTGGTGCCGGGCAGTGCGATCCTGATCGGCGGCAACCCCGGCGCGGGGAAAAGTACGCTGCTGTTGCAGGTGCTGTGCAAACTCGCCGAGCAGATGAAAACCCTGTACGTCACGGGTGAAGAGTCGCTGCAACAGGTCGCGATGCGTGCCCATCGTCTTGGATTGCCCACTGGCGGCCTGAACATGCTGTCGGAAACCAGTATTGAGCAGATCTGCCTGATCGCCGAGCAGGAGCAGCCGCGGCTGATGGTGATCGACTCGATCCAAGTGATGCATATGGCGGATATCCAGTCATCGCCAGGCAGCGTGGCGCAGGTGCGCGAAACGGCGGCCTATCTCACCCGCTTTGCCAAAACTCGTGGCGTGGCGATCGTGATGGTTGGTCACGTCACCAAAGATGGCTCGCTAGCCGGGCCAAAAGTCCTCGAACACTGTATCGACTGTTCCGTGTTGCTGGATGGCGATGCAGATTCCCGTTTCCGTACGCTGCGCAGCCATAAAAACCGTTTTGGTGCGGTCAACGAGCTGGGCGTGTTCGCCATGACCGAGCAGGGGCTGCGTGAGGTTAGTAACCCTTCCGCGATCTTCCTCAGCCGGGGTGATGAAGTGACCTCCGGCAGTTCGGTGATGGTGGTCTGGGAAGGCACCAGGCCGCTGCTGGTCGAGATCCAGGCGCTGGTGGATCACTCGATGATGTCAAACCCACGCCGTGTTGCCGTGGGCCTGGAACAGAATCGTTTGGCGATCCTGCTGGCGGTGCTGCATCGTCACGGTGGTTTGCAGATGTCCGACCAAGACGTTTTTGTCAACGTGGTGGGCGGCGTCAAGGTTAGCGAAACCAGTGCCGATCTGGCGTTGCTGCTGGCGTTGGTGTCCAGCCTACGCGACCGTCCATTGCCGAACGATCTGGTGGTGTTTGGCGAAGTGGGGCTGGCAGGGGAAATCCGCCCGGTGCCTAGCGGCCAGGAGCGTATTTCCGAAGCGGCCAAACACGGTTTCAAGCGGGCGATCGTGCCACATGCCAACGTGCCGAAGAAACCACCGGCCAATATGCAGGTGTTCGGCGTCAAGAAGCTGGCAGATGCGCTGGACGTGCTGGAACAGTTTTATTAATTGCCGCCCGCTGCGCGGAATATGCTATTTTGTTTAGCATAATAAACGGGAGGGTTTATGCGGCAGTTCGATTACCTCAAGGCAGCGATTAAGCAACAGGGATGTACCTTACAGCAGGTGGCTGATGCCAGTAGCATGACCAAAGGCTACCTCAGCCAGCTGTTGAACGACAAAATCAAAAGCCCGAGCGCGCAGAAGCTGGAAGCCCTGCACCGTTTCCTGGGGCTGGAATTCCCGCGCCGTGAGAAGAAAGTCGGCGTGGTGTTTGGTAAATTTTACCCGCTGCATACCGGCCATATCTATCTGATCCAGCGCGCCTGTAGTCAGGTTGACGAGCTGCATGTGATCCTGTGCCACGATGAACCGCGCGATCTGTTGCTGTTCGAGAACAGCTCCATGTCACAGCAGCCGACGGTCAGCGATCGTCTGCGCTGGCTGTTGCAGACCTTTAAATACCAGAAAAATATCCATATTCACTCTTTCGACGAGAAGGGCATCGAGCCTTACCCGCACGGCTGGGACGTGTGGAGTAACGGCATGAAGAGCTTTATGGAGCAAAAGGGCATCGTCCCTAGCTTTATCTATTCCAGCGAAGAGCTGGATGCCCCCCGTTACCGCGAACATCTTGGGATTGAAACCATCCTGGTGGATCCGGAACGCTCCTTTATGAATATCAGCGGCAGCCAGATCCGTCAGGATCCGTTCCGCTATTGGGACTACATCCCGACCGAAGTGAAGCCGTTCTTTGTGCGCACGGTGGCGATCCTGGGCGGTGAGTCCAGCGGTAAGTCAACGCTGGTCAATAAGCTGGCGAACATCTTCAACACCACCAGCGCCTGGGAATATGGCCGTGACTACGTCTTCTCCCATCTCGGGGGTGACGAGATGGCGTTGCAGTATTCCGATTATGACAAGATCGCGCTTGGGCAGGCCCAGTACGTGGATTTTGCGGTGAAATACGCCAATAAAGTGGCGTTTATCGACACCGACTTTGTCACCACGCAGGCGTTCTGTAAAAAGTATGAAGGGCGGGAGCATCCGTTCGTTCAGGCGTTGATCGACGAATACCGTTTCGATCTGGTGATCCTGCTGGAGAACAATACTCCTTGGGTGGCCGACGGATTGCGTAGCTTGGGTAGCCCGGTCGATCGCAAGGCGTTTCAGTATTTGTTGGAAGAGATGCTGCACGCCAATAACATCGAATATGTTCACGTAGAGTCGAGCGATTACGAGGAGCGCTTCTTGCGCTGTGTCGAGCTGGTTCAGCAACTGCTAGCGGCGGACGCCAGCCGCTTGGTGAAGTTTTAGACTGGTTAATGTTGTGCCCCTCACCCTAACCCTCTCCCAAAGGGAGAGGGAACCGATCGAGTGTGTTTGAAATTGTCGTGATTCACTTTGGATGAGGGGACCGATCGAATTCGCTGATTTGATCTTTTTATTTCCAAAAGAGCGGGGCTAATAGCCCCCCCTCCCAAAGGGAGAGGGAACCGATCGAGTGTGTTTGAAATTGTCGTGACTCACCTTGGACGAGGGGACGAGCGAATTTGCTGAGATGTTCTTTTTACTTCCAAAAGAGCGGGGGCTAATAGCTCCCTCTCCCTGTGGGAGAGGGTTGGGGTGAGGGGACATCGCTTAAGTATCATGTATATAGCAATTTATTAATACCTGATAAATCGATGCTCCCACTAACTTAGTAAGTTATCACCAGCTTGCCCTGCATATGCCCATCCAACAGCTTGGCGTGCGCGGCGGTCAACGTGTCCACCGTCAGCCCCTGTATCGTTTCACTCAGCGTGGTGGTCAGCTTGCCTGCATCAATCAACTGCGCCACCTGCTTGAGGATCTCTCCCTGCTGGGCAATATCCGGCGTGGTGAACATGCTGCGGGTGAACATAAATTCCCAATGCAGCGCCGCGCTTTTCAGCTTCAGCGCATTTTGATCCAGCGGTTGGCTGTTCTCGACGATGGTGCAGATATGGCCGAGCGGGGCGACCAGATCGCTGATGGCTTGCCAGTGGCCGTCGGTATCGTTCAGGCACAGGATATAATCCACGCTCTCAATCCCTTCTTTAGCCAGGTTGCCTTTCAGGTCGCGGTAATCCACCACCAGTTCAGCACCCCGTTCGCGGCACCATGCAGCTGATTCCGGGCGAGAGGCCGTAGCGATAACTTTCACCTTGCTACGCTGTGCCGCCAGGGGGATCGCCAGCGAGCCCACGCCACCGGCACCGCCGATGATCAACAGCGTTTTACCGGCAGCCGCATGCTGAATATTCAGGTGTTCAAACAGGGCTTCCCACGCGGTGAGCGCGGTCAGCGGCATCGCGGCGGCTTGTGCCCAGTCCAGGCTGGCCGGTTTATGTGCCACGATACGTGAGTCAATCAGCTGATGGGTGCTGTTGCTGCCCGGACGGGTAATATCCCCGGCATACCATACCTCATCGCCGGGTTTGAACCCGCTGACGCTGCTGCCCACTTCGAGCACCACGCCGCTGGCATCCCAGCCGAGAATGCGTGGCTGCTGCAAACCATTCTTTTGCAGGCCAGCATGAACCTTGGTATCGACCGGGTTGACGGAAACGGCTTTCACTTCCACCAGCAGATCGTATTGACCCGGTGCGGGTTTTTCTGGAGCGATCTCGATAAAACCGGCTGGATTTTTCGGATCGACGGCAATGGCTTTGATTAACATAATTGTGCTCCTTCGCATGAATAGTCCCAGTGTAGACCCTGAGGAGTAGAGTGATAAGATGGACAATAACTAACTAAGTGTTCGTCTGAGGTGAACAATTATGTTCAAGCAGTTGCAGGATATGGCGTTGTTTGCGCTGGTGGCAGAGTGCGGCAGTTTTACTGCGGCAGCCAAACGTGCCGGTCTGCCTAAATCCAGCGTCAGCCAGCGTGTCAGCCAGTTGGAGCTGAAGCTTGGCCTGCGCTTACTCAACCGTACCACCCGGCAGTTAAATTTGACCTTTGCCGGTGAGCGCTATCTTGAACATTGCCAGGAGATGCTCTCTGCTGCCGAACGGGCCGATCTGGCGTTGCAGCGCTTACGCGATAACCCCAGTGGCCGTCTACGCATCTCTACGCCAGCCGGGCTGGGGGCGACGTTGCTTCCGCGTCTGGCGGCAGATTTCCAGCGCCAATATCCGGATGTCTCATTGGAAGTGTCTGTGTCGGATGCCATGGTGGATATGGTGCAGGAGGGCTTTGATGCGGCATTGCGTACCGGCAGGCCGCAGGATTCTTCGTTGATTGGCCGCCGTCTGGGGCATGCTCCCCGTTATTTATTGGCTGCACCGGAGTATCTGGCCCAACACCCGCCATTGCTGCATCCGCAGCAGTTGCAGCAGCATCTTTGCATCGCTCACCGCGCCTGGCCCGCCTGGATATTGCGCCGGGGTGAAGAGTACTACCGTTGGCAATTGCCGCTGCGGCATACCACCGATAATCTGTTATATGCGCGAGAATGTGCCATTTTGGGGGCGGGTATTACGCTGCTGCCCGCGTTTCTCAGCCGCGAAGTGGTCGCACAAAAGCAATTGGTGGAAGTGTTGCCGCAGTGGCAGGCCGAAGGCAATGAACTGTATCTGGTTTATCCGAGCCGCAAGCTTAATTCTCCGGCTCTGGCCTGCTTTATTGATGTGGTGATCCAGCATCCGGTCTTTGTGGATTATGCGCAGGCACTGGATTGGGGATAACAAAAAGCCCGCAAAATGCGGGCTTGAGAGAGATAGCCAACCTGATGTTACTTGGTGACTTTCTTGTACTTGATACGGCGAGGTTCCAGCGCTTCGGCACCCAGAGTACGCTTTTTGTACTCTTCGTATTCGGTAAAGTTGCCTTCGAAGAACTCCACCTTGCCTTCATCCTGGTAGTCCAGAATGTGGGTGGCAATACGGTCGAGGAACCAACGGTCGTGCGAGATCACCATCGCACAGCCCGGGAACTCCAGCAGGGCGTTTTCTAACGCGCGCAGGGTTTCGATATCCAGGTCGTTGGTGGGTTCGTCGAGCAGCAGCACGTTGCCGCCAACCTGCAACAGCTTGGCCAGATGCAGACGGCCACGCTCACCACCGGACAGTTCGCCCACGCGTTTGCCCTGATCGACGCCCTTGAAGTTAAAGCGGCCAACGTAGGCACGGCTTGGCATTTCGGTGTTGCCCACGCGCATGATGTCCTGGCCGCCGGAAACTTCTTCCCATACGGTTTTGGAGTTATCCATGCTGTCGCGGAACTGATCGACCGAAGCCAGCTTGACGGTATCGCCCAGCACGATGCTGCCGGAGTCAGGCTGTTCCTGACCGGACATCATACGGAACAGCGTGGATTTACCCGCGCCGTTCGGGCCGATGATGCCAACGATAGCCCCCTTAGGTACCGCGAAGGTGAGATCTTCGATCAGCAGGCGGTCGCCGTAGGATTTACGCAGATTGTTAACTTCAACCACTTTATCGCCCAAGCGAGTGCCTGGTGGGATAAACAGTTCGTTGGTTTCGTTACGTTTCTGGTATTCGGTACTGTTAAGCTCTTCAAAGCGTGCCAGACGGGCTTTGCCCTTGGACTGACGGCCTTTGGCACCCTGACGTACCCACTCCAGCTCTTTCTCGATCGACTTGCGGCGAGCGGCTTCGGTTGAGGCTTCTTGTGCCAGACGAGCGTCTTTCTGCTCCAGCCAGGAAGAGTAGTTACCTTCCCACGGGATACCTTCGCCACGGTCCAGCTCCAGGATCCAGCCAGCCACGTTATCGAGGAAGTAACGGTCGTGGGTGATCGCCACTACGGTACCTTCGAAGTCGTGCAGGAAGCGTTCCAGCCAAGCCACGGATTCGGCATCCAGGTGGTTGGTCGGTTCGTCCAGCAGCAGCATGTCTGGCTTTTCCAGCAGCAGGCGGCACAGCGCTACGCGGCGGCGCTCACCACCGGACAGGTTGGCGATTTTTGCATCCCACTCCGGCAGGCGCAGTGCATCGGCGGCACGTTCCAACTGGGTGTTGAGGTTGTGACCATCGTGAGCCTGAATGATCTCTTCCAGACGGCCCTGTTCAGCGGCCAGCTTGTCGAAGTCGGCCCCTTCTTCAGCGTACAGCGCGTACACTTCATCAAGGCGCTTAAGGGCACCGACCACTTCTGCCATCGCTTCTTCAACCGATTCGCGGACGCTGTGCTCCATATTGAGCTGCGGTTCCTGCGGCAGATAGCCGATCTTGATGCCCGGTTGCGGGCGAGCTTCCCCTTCGATATCAGTATCGATGCCGGCCATAATGCGCAGCAGGGTAGACTTACCGGAACCGTTCAGGCCCAGTACGCCAATTTTGGCCCCAGGGAAGAAACTCAGGGAAATGTTTTTCAGAATATGACGCTTCGGCGGAACCACTTTGCCGACGCGGTGCATGGTATAGACGTATTGAGCCACGTTGCTCCGAGCCTCTCTATCAGTTTTTATAGGTTGTCTGGCGGCCTGAGTGTAGCCCGTTTCAGCACCGGTTCCCAGATCCCCTATGACGATCGCCAAGTATAACCGCTAATGCCCACCATTAGGTGAACTTTGCTGTTTCTTAAGGGGTGACGACGATCGCCACGCGACGGTTTTCAGCGCGGCCGCTGGAGGTGGCGTTACTGGCTACCGGTTGGCGTTTACCCATGCCACGAGTTTCTATATTGGCACGCGGGATGCCGATACCGGCCAGGACATCGGCCACTGCGTTGGCGCGGCGCAGTGAAAGCTGGTCGTTGTAGCTGTCCTCACCGTAGTTATCGGTATGGCCGTCCAGGCGGAATTGCACGATGTCAACGCTCTTCAGCGCCTTACCCATCTTCTCGACGATTTCGGTACTTTGCGGGCTTAATTTACCGACGTTGTTACCGAACAGCACTTTGTCGGAAAAGCCAAATTCCCAACCGTTATCGGTCAGTTTGAACCCTTGCGCCTGCAGTAAGGCGATCTGTTCCGCCGTCAGCCCCTGTGGTTTGCTCTGGCAGCCTGCCAGCGTGAGCAAGGTGATAAACACTAACGCCAGTAGGGAATAAGACCGTTTAAAATTTTGCTGTAACATTGATTTTTCTCTTTATGGTTGTTTGAGGCTCGGTGCTGTCGCTATTTGCGCATCGCTAACCGCCAGCCTCCGTGGGACAGGTGTTTTGCCCGGTACATGGCGTCATCCGCTTCGTTGAGCAGTTCCTGAGTGGTAGAGGCATGTTCAGGGTAAAACGCGATGCCGATACTCAGTGCGGCGATCACTCTTTCCTTGTTGGGTAACACAATGGGTTGTTGCATACATTCGATGATGATGTCGGCAATCGGCAGCACATCGTTGGTGTCTTTGAGCGGTGCCAGCAGGATGGCGAACTCATCGCCCCCCATCCGGGCGACCAGATCGTGCTTGCGCAATCTGCTACGCAGGCGCTCTGCGATGGTGATCAAGACGGTATCACCGGCAGCATGGCCATGGTTATCGTTCACCTCCTTGAAACGATTGCCGTCGATAAACAGTACCGCCAGCTTTTCATCGGGTTCGAGCTCTGACAGCGCGCGGCCCAACTGAGCTTCAAAGAAGGCCCGGTTTGGCAACCCGGTCAGGCTGTCGTGGGTGGCTTGGTGGGTTAATGCGTCATTTTCTTGTTGCAGGTGCTGTTGCCAGGCTTCGATTTCATCCAGCAGGCCGTTAAAATCACAGCTCAGTTCGTGCAGTTCGGCAATCGGTGCTGAAGGCACCCGCAGTTCGAAAGTCCGATCGCGGCGTACCGTATGGGCAACGTTGGTAATATCGTCCAAGGAGGTCACGATCCCTCTGAGCATTCTGCGGGAAAGCACCAGGGCGCACAACGTACTGAGCATCAGGCAGGCAATCATGCCTACCATGCCGCGCAGCAAGAATTTCAGCAGGCTGCTGCCGTTGCCGGTCAGCCAGACCAGGCCGATCTGTTTGCCTTCACGGGCGATGGGCAAAACCACTGCTTCCGGCAAGATCCAGCGGGCCACCATCTGTTCCAAGCCATGTAATGGGCTATCCGCTGGGTGGCTCCAACTGGCCAAGGCGATCCCCTGCATATCCAGGATCTTGGCCTCCGACACTTCTTCGTTGGAAGCGATCAGCATCAACGCTTCGCGAGCGGCGGGGCGGTCTTCAAACACCACGGCGGCTTCAGCGGTATAACTGATCGAGCGGGCAATCAGATGCAGGTTATGGTTGGCATAGGCTCGCAGGGCAAACAGTGCTAACAACGTCAGGAAGATCCCCGCAGCGCTGACGGCGATCAGCGCCAGCCCCAGGTTCATCCGTTGCAGTACTTGGCCCAGCGTAGGGCGAGAGGTAGCCGAACCTTTTTGACCTAACAGTTTCATTGCGGCGGCCCCTTTTTACGCGCCAACTGCAGCACGTTAGGGTGAACTCGCACGCCACTGCGCGCCAGTGAGTCCAGATTCACTTTAAAACCCGCCTGATCGTTGCTGATTTGCAAACAAAAGGCACTGCCAACAGCACATTCCATATCCTTTTCGCTGATGCTGAGGATCGAGTGACCCGAAATCCGGTGGAAAAAATCTTGTTTCTGAACGGCATTAACGTCGCCCAAATACACTACATCGCAGCTAGTTGCCAATTGCGGATTATCTATCTCGATCCGCAGGGTTTTGATTGGCTGCGGTGCCGTCAGCAATACCGGGTCGAACAGACCTTCGGCATACTGCACAGGCGCAGTCACGCACAAGCGGATCGGATCAGGTTTGGCGGGCCAGCGAGCATAGCTGATAATCCCCACTACCACGGTGGTGACGGTATGAATACGTTTTTGGTAGGGATCTTGTGTATCAGCCCCGGCCAAGCGGGGAAACGTCAACATAGCCAGCAGCAGGATCGGTAACATGCGACGCGATCGGACCGGGTTGCTACATAAACCCTGTATCCTGGCAGCCAACCTTCTGGCCTGTATCGACATCTTCATTTGCCATTCCTGCCTACGGCCGGCTTGGTGGCGCGGCAGTCTGATACTAAATAATTGAGCCTAGTCGAAAAGGGTAAAACTTTGCCACGTACAATCAATCGCACTACCCAAAAAGCATAACCTGACCGTCTTGGAGGCGGATTGTATTATAAGAGCCGTTTGTTGTGCGCTTTATGCTCGGTTTTATGAGATTTTTCCTAGGTGTTTTTAACGTTATAAAACGCCCGGCAGATTTTGCCGGGCGTTTTAGCGAAAGTTGCGTTTCCTTACACGCTTATAATAGCGTTTTTCGGCTCGCTTTGATGCGGTTAATCACCCATTTTTCTACTTCTACGATAAGAAATAGCCCAATGGCTATCATCAACGTCACTCCCCAATAGAACAGCGGCAGCGGCGCGGTGCCAAACAGCGAGTTCATAAACGGCAGATAAATGATGGCCATCTGCAGCAGCAACAGTACGCCACTCACCAACCACAGGCCCTTATTGAGGAACAACTGGCGGTTGAGCGGGAAGCGGTCTGCGGTGCGGCAGTTGAACATGTAAACCCACTGTGCGGTGACCAGGGTTTGCAGTAACACGGTGCGGATCAGCTCGCTGCTGTAGCCGCGTGGTGCCATCCAGGCTTCCAGTGCGAAGGCACTGATAGCGATCAGCACGCCGACGAAGCCAATGCGCCAGATAGCGTGCAGATCCAACACGTTGCTGCCCGGTACCCTCGGTTTACGGTGCATCAGCCCTTTTTCGGCAGGTTCATAGGCCAGGCCGAAGGACAGGGTGGTGGAGGTGGCCATGTTCATCCACAGGATCTGGATGGGCGTCAGCGGCAGCATGGCACCGGCCAGAATGGCGATAATGATCAGCAGGCCCTGTGCCAGGTTGGTCGGCAGCACGAACAGGATGGTTTTCTTCAGGTTGTCGTAAACGCGGCGGCCTTCTTTTACCGCGCTGGCGATGGTGGCGAAGTTATCGTCGGTCAGCACCATATCGGCGGCTTCTTTAGTGACCTCAGTGCCTTTGATCCCCATGGCGATACCCACGTCGGCCTGTTTCAACGCTGGTGCATCGTTGACGCCGTCGCCGGTCATCCCTACCACGCCGCCTTTATCCTGCAGCGCTTTTACCAGACGCAGCTTATGTTCCGGGCTGGTACGGGCAAAGATATCGTAACGCACGGCGGCTTCTGCCAACGCCTGGTCATCCATATGTTCCAACTGGGAACCGGTAATGGAATCCTGGCTATTACCAATACCCAGCATAGCCCCGATGGCCATAGCCGTTTTTTGGTGGTCGCCGGTGATCATCTTCACGCGGATCCCCGCTTGCTGGCATTCGGCGATAGCAGCAACTGCTTCAGGACGCGGTGGGTCCATCACGCCAGCGATGCCGATAAACACCATCTGCTGGCGGATATCGCCATGATCCAGCTCCACTTCGCCGTCTGGCGTAGTTTTACTGGCGGCGGCCACCATACGTAAACCTTGCTCGGCAAAGCGTGACATCTCCGCTTCCCAGTAGCCGCGGCGGAAGGGCTTGATGCCAGAATCGGTCAGTTCGAATTCGCACAGTGAGAACAGCACGTCCGGTGCGCCGGTAAGGAACACCTGATTCTTGCCTGCTACCTGGCTACGTACCGCCATATATTTGTAACTGGAGTCGAACGGGATTTTAGCCAGTTGGCGAGCTTCACCGATTTCCAATCCTGCCTTCATCGCCAGCACTTTCAGTGCGCCTTCCGTCGGGCTGCCTGTGATCGCCCAGCGGCCGCTGTCATCCTGCTTTACCTGGCTGTCGTTACACAGGGTGATCGCGGTAATGAACTGCGCTAACGGTGGGATATCTTGAACTTGCGCTGGTTTGTTACTGTCGGCAAAGAAAATGCCACCAACCGGTTCATAGCTTTCCCCTTCCACACGGTAGGCATGGTCAGCCATGATGACGTTTTTTGCCGTCATTTCGTTCATGGTCAGCGTGCCGGTCTTGTCCGAGCAGATCACCGTCATCGAGCCCAGGGTTTCTACCGTAGGCAGTTTACGGATAATCGCGCGGTTACGTGCCATCGACTGCACGCCCAAGGACAGGATAATGGAAATGATGGCAGGCAGACCTTCGGGTACCGAGGCCACCGCCAGGCTGATCAGCGCTACCAGCAGCTCACCAAGCGGCATATCCCGCATCGTGAAAGCAAACACGAACAGCAACACCATCATCACCAGGATCAGGATGAAGATGTTTTTACCCAGGCGATCCATCTGTTGCAGTAACGGGGTACGCTGGGTCTTAACGGTCGAGATCATCTCGCTGATGTGGCCGAGTTCGGTATAGCCGCCAGTTGCGATAACCACGCCCTTGGCATTCCCGGCGCTGATGGTGGTCCCGGAGAACAACAGATTGGTACGATCGCCAATCATCACTTCATCAGGGATTGCGTCGGTTTGCTTCGAGACCACGGTAGATTCGCCGGTCAAGATGGCCTCTTCAACCTGAAGGTTGTGAGATTCCAATAACCGCAGGTCGGCGGGAATTTTATCGCCAGGGCGCAATAATACGATATCCCCCGGGACCAAATCTTCCGCATTCACGGTGTGGTTAATTCCGTCACGTACCACAATAGCTTGGCTGGAAAGCATATTCTTAATGCCTTTCAGCGATTTCTCTGCGCTGTTTTCCTGCACAAAGCCGATAAGGGCATTGATCACGGCCACGCCGAGAATAACCACCGTATCAATCCAATGCCCCATAATGCCTTTTAGGAAGGCGGCGGCCAGCAGAATATAAATCAGCACATCGTTAAAGTGGGCAATAAAGCGCATAAAGGCGCTTTTGCCTGCCTGCTCCGGCAGGGCGTTGGGGCCAAACTTCTTCAGCCGCTCGGCGGCTTCCTGCTCGCTCAGGCCTTGTTGCTGGCCGTTCAAATGCTGAAGCGTTTGTTCAATATCATATTGATACCAGGCTTTTTCCGGCTTGGGCGGCTCTTGGTATTCAGTGGGGGAATGTTTTGGCATTGAGTGCCTCTCCATAAAGTCGTTCGAATCTAAGTCCCCATCTGTGTCGGCAGCCCTTTTGCCGGGTTGATATTCCATTGTTTTCTGTCACACAGACGTGAATGGTAATAATTTTCAGTTAGCTGCTGGCCAATTATCTGCCGCGTGATAGTAAATAATCGCAAACTTGAGTTTTTGATCTGAGATAATAAAAACAAAGTAATAGGAATTGTTTTAATCCGTATGGAAATGTTTCTGTATTAATGTCTCTGTAATGTCATTTTTTGTATAGGAAAACGCTCTCCTACATAGAAAACTATAGAACACCGGCGTTATTGTGTGATGAAAAAATTCCCCATAATCCTGTGATTTTTCAAAACATCGTCTTGTTCTTCCGTCTGTCGCGATAGCCTGACAGCGTGGTTTTCATCTCCGTCGATAAACTTGTTATAAAGTAATGAATGGATACGCGTTTTTGCTGTCTATGATTAATACCTGATGCCAGCCCATGGTGGCGGCACGGTTTTGTTCCCGGCGTGGTTTCCCACGGTGGGTGTGAGACACTCGCAGAGCAGGATCCACTGGCCCGTTGGCTGCTGACGCGGCGCGGCAGCGGGGTGGATCGGTTCTGGCAAGCTAACCCAGCGAGGAAAGAGTAAGTATGGTCAAGGTGGACAAATGGCGGTTGTGGGCTGTGGGCCTGTGCCTGACGGCATTTTCTGGTGCAACATTGGCAGACTCCTTGGATGCCGAACGCCAGCGTTATCTGCAAATCAAGCAGGCCTGGGACAGTAAACAGATGGACGTGGTGGCGCAGTTGATGCCAACGCTGCAGGATTACCCCCTGTATCCTTATCTGGAATATCGCCAGTTGACGCAGGATCTCAGCACGGCCAGTGCGGCTCAGGTCCAGCAATTTTTGCGGTTGCATCCTACGTTGCCACCCGCAAAATCGCTCTCTGCCCGTTTTGTGAACGAGCTGGCGAGCCGTCAAGACTGGACTACCTTGCTGGCCTTCAGCCCGCAAGAGCCTAAACCGGTCGCGGCGCGCTGTAATTTCTATTACGCCAAGTGGGCCACCGGCGATCAGCAGGCGGCCTGGGCTGGTGCCGATGATATCTGGATGAGCGGTAAAACCTTGCCAGGCTCCTGCGATAAGCTATTCAGCGTCTGGCAGGCTGCCGGTAAGCAAACGCCGTTGAACACGCTGGCGCGGATGAAGCTGGCGCTGAAAGAGGGCAACAGCGGCCTGGTGAACTACCTGTACCGCCAACTGCCAAGCGATTATCAGACCATGGGGGATGCGCTGGTACGGTTGCAAAACGATCCCGCCACGCTGGAAGCCTTCGCCCGTAGCGTCGGCCCGACAGATTTTACCCGTTCGGCTACCACCATCGTATTCGCCCGTCTTGCTCGTCAGGGCGTAGAAAATGCTCGAGCCATGATCCCAACGCTGGCCCGCCTGCAGAAAATGAGCGAAAGCGAGAAGTTGGCAATGGAGGAAGAGGTGGCCTGGCGGTTGATGGGTAATGATGCCACCTTTGAGCAGACCCAATGGCGCGATCAGGTGATCCTGCGCAGCCAACAGCCAGCCTTGCTGGAGCGCCGCGTGCGTATGGCGCTGGGCGTGGGCGATCGTCAGGGGCTGAAAACCTGGCTGGCACGCCTGCCTGAAGAATCGCGGAACAAGGATGAATGGCGCTACTGGCGTGCCAGTGTAATGATTGATGAAGGTAAACGCAGCGAAGGGGAAGCGATACTGCGTAGCCTGATGAACGAACGCGGTTTCTACCCGATGGTGGCGGCGCAAAAACTGCAGGTGCCTTATCCGGTGATGGTCGCCGTGGCGGCAAAACCGCGCACCGATCTGGTGAGTGGCCCGGAGATTGCCCGGGTGCGTGAACTGATGTACTGGAATATGGATAATCTGGCGCGCAGCGAGTGGAGCTCATTTGTTGCCAGCCGCAGCCGTCCGGAGCAGGAAGCGCTGGCCCGCTATGCCTTTGAGCAGAAATGGGCCGATCTGAGCGTACAGGCGACCATTGTTGGCAAGCTGTGGGATCATCTTGAAGAACGTTTCCCGATGGCCTGGCCACAGGAATTCCGCCGTGCTACCGAAGATAAAGGCATTACGCCGAGCTATGCCATGGCGATAGCCCGCCAGGAGAGCGCCTGGAACCCGAAAGCGCAGTCGCCGGTCGGGGCTGCAGGTTTGATGCAGGTCATGCCGCGCACCGCGAAACATACGGTTGATCTGTTCGGCATCCCAGGCTACAGCAGCCCGAGCCAGCTGTTTGATCCGCAAACCAATATCACCATTGGCACCAGCTATCTGGAGTCGGTGTATCAGCAATTTGGTCGCAACCGCATTCTTGCGTCTGCGGCTTATAACGCTGGCCCATCACGGGTGAATACTTGGTTAGGCAATACCGATGGCCGGGTGGATGCCGTGGCGTTTGTGGAAAGCATCCCGTTCTCGGAAACCCGTTCTTACGTGAAGAACGTGCTGGCCTATGACGCGTTTTATCGTTACTTCATGCATCGGCCAGCGAAGGTGCTGACGGATGCCGAGTGGCAAAGACGCTATTGAATTTAATAGAGTAGTTGTTGTTAACATTGACCATCTGAACGGGCGCAGCATGCAGCGCCCCTACCTTGTCGGCCGGTTGTGATTGCTTGTTAACGACATCGGACCTAGGTAGCAATGTTGCTGAATAGTTCGCCGTAGGGGCAGCAGCATGCAGCGCCCGTCTAGAGCTATTTTGACGCTTACCCGCGGTATGCTATGCTGCTGTACTAGTTAAATAGTATGGTGGCTGGCATGACGCAATTATCGCTAAACGACCCCGCTCTTTCAGAACAAGGCAATGAAGATTGGCTGCGCTTTGTCGAACTGCTGCAAAGCTCGTTCGATCAGGATTTACACCAACCGTTGATGCAACTGCTGCTGACGCCAGATGAGCGTACTGCGCTGGGGACACGGGTGCGGATTATTCAGGAACTGATGCGTGGCGAAATGAGCCAGCGCGAGCTGAAGAATGAGCTCGGGGCAGGTATCGCAACCATCACCAGAGGGTCAAACAGCCTGAAGATGGCAACGCCAGCGCTGAAACAGTGGCTGGAACAGCAACTACTGGGGTGAAGCCATCACCCCGGTGGCTTATTGCTGCGGCGTATTATTGCTGTTGTGGCTGCGGTAAATCGGATTGTGGAACGGCACCAGTGCCAGCAGCAGCGCCTGATGGTAAACGCTGGTGCGGCTCAGCCGACCGTCAGTAAAGATACCGATCGCTCCCCCCTGACGTTTGACTTCGCTATTGCCGGTGATCAAGGTCATTTCATCGCCTAACTCGCGACCAGCTCGAATACCCTGTAAAATTGATTCTGGCAGCATCAGGCTGGCAGAACGCGATTCGCCACGGGTCGTCGGGTTTTCTACCGTCATCCAGGCGAACGTCATGTTTTCTTCGATCCCGGCTTCGACTCCGACCCAAAAGTCGGCTTCTGGCCGCACCTGCCGCGCTTCCATCACGCGCTGGCGTGCGCCGGTACGGGTTTCGGTATTGCCAATGGGTTGCAGTGAAACTCCGCTGGCGACGTCAACCGATTCTATACGGCATTGGTCTGCGCCAAAGGTATCTTCAAAAGCCAGTTGAATAGCCCTGATCTTTGCCGGGTTGGTAGTTGCAGCGATAACATGATACATAACGGCTTTAGCTTCCTTAAAGTGGGGCTGTGTCTTGCCATGATTTTTGATGGCGGCAAGTTATGCGAAGTGCAAGGCACGAGCCACAGATAAACTCAAGTTTCACGCAGTATAACGGAAAAGCATAATGTTACAGGTATACCTCGTTCGCCACGGCGAAACGGAATGGAACGCAGCACGTCGCATTCAGGGCCAATCCGACAGCCCATTAACCGCCACTGGCGTTCACCAGGCTCATCTGGTTGGCAAACGCGTTAGCCGTGAGGGCGTGACGCACGTGATTTCCAGCGATCTGGGCCGCACCCGTCAGACCGCGCAAATCATTGCGGACGCTTGCGGTTGCGACGTTATAGTAGATGCCCGGCTGCGTGAGTTGCATATGGGCGTTCTGGAAGAACGTTTGATCGACAGCCTGACACCGCAGGAAGAGCTGTGGCGTAAACAGATGGTCGATGGTACTGCTGACGGCCGTATCCCTCAAGGTGAATCTATGACTGAGTTGGCCACGCGGATGCATGCGGCGCTGACAGAGTGCCTGAAACTGCCGCAGGGCAGCAAGCCGTTGATTGTCAGCCACGGCATTGCGCTGGGGTGCCTGATCGGGACGGTATTAGGGTTACCGGCCTATGCCGAGCGCCGTCTGCGTTTGCGCAACTGCTCGTTGTCACGCGTCGATTATCAACAAAGCCCCTGGTTGGCTCCGGGCTGGATTGTGGAAAGCGCGGGCGATATCTCGCATCTGGACATGCCCGCGTTGGATGAGCTACAGCGCTAACGGCGGATCGGGATCAGATAGTCGCAACGGATCTCGCTGGGTGGCTGAGGCGGACGCCGGTCACCTTGCGGATAGAAGCGCTCAATATCGTGCCCTTTGCGGCGGGTCAGTTCCAATGCTGGCAGGCAAGTGCCGTACAGTATCAGGATAAAGTCCTGCAGGCCGGATGCTGGCCCCTGATAGCTGAACATGGCATATTCACCGCCCTGCAGCGTGATCGGCTGGCCTTCCTGCACCTTGGTCGGAATATGTTGCGCCTCCAGGGCAGTGGTATACAGCACCTCCTGCTCGTCGTCTTTTTCCTGGCTTGGCCGCGAGTGGTGCAGGCCGTAAAGCACCGGTGGCAGGGTTTCTATCTGCCCCAGGTACTGTTGCCAGAATTGGGTACGCAGCTCGGAGCGGAAGTTGGAGATTTGCTCTAACGTACAGGAGTAGCTCTGCGTCAGGCCGATCAGGTCCAGCTCTGGTAGCGTGACAAACTCTGGATGTGGCAGCGTAAAGGCGCCCAGACGTATTGGCGGGCACATGCCGAAGGCGTTCCAGTCTTCTGAACGGCGATACAGCGCCGGGGTTTGCGCAAACTGTTTTTTGAATGCGCGAGTGAAGGTCTGCTGTGAGTCGAAACGATACTGCAAAGCAATATCCAGAATAGGCCGACTGGTGAGGCGCAATGCGACGGCGGCTTTGGACAATCTTCTTGCCCGAATATAAGCCCCGATGGCGTTCCCAGTGATATCCTTAAACATCCGTTGCAGATGCCATTTAGAGTAACCCGCTTTTGCCGCCACGTTATCCAGTGACAAAGGTTGGTCCAAATGGCTTTCCAGCCAGCTAAGCAGATCACGAATGATACCGGCTTGATCCATAGATCTTCCTCGTAGAGCTTCAGGTTCGGAACTCGAACTGTTTGATTTGTCATGCTGATACCTGATGCCCACTGACTTATTGATCAATCAGTTGCATTACATACGGCGCTTTTGCGATATGCGTTGCGGGAAGCGGGGGAAAACTGGTGTTAACAGGCATTAAGCGATGACGATGCCGCATAATAGCAACTTTTTTCCTCCACGACTCCCAAAGATTTTTTTCGCTCTCTGTGCTAAAAAGAGCTCCCTGGGCCGAGGAAAACCCATTTCTGTGACCTGAAGCATCGGCGTTCTTATTAGCAGCCCTGTGATTTAACACGCTGTTCTATTGGAGTTAAGTGAATGAAAAAAGGATGGATATTTTTGTTCGGTCTGGTTTGCGCAACGGTTAATAGCGCGCAGGCGGAACAGGTAGGATCGGTCGATACGGTATTCAAACTGTTTGGTCCAGATCATAAAATTGTGGTTGAAGCGTTCGACGATCCCGACGTGAAAAATGTAACTTGTTATATCAGCCGTGCTAAAACCGGTGGGATAAAGGGTGGGTTAGGGCTGGCAGAGGATACTTCGGATGCCGCCATTTCTTGCCAGCAGGTTGGGCCGATCGAGCTGAGCGACAAGATTAAAAAGGGCAAGGCGGAGGGAACCGTGGTGTTCCAGAAGCGCACCTCTTTGGTGTTCAAAAAGCTGCAGGTAGTTCGTTTTTATGATGCCAATCGCAATGCGCTGATCTACTTGAGCTATTCCGATCGGGTAGTAGATGGTTCACCGAAAAATGCCCTGAGCGCGGTGCCAATCATCCCTTGGGGTGAAGCCAAATAATTCAGACGGGCGTAGCAGCGCCCCTACTTTGTGAGCCTCACATGGCATCGTGTCTGGTCTCAATAAAAAAGGGTTCAGCAAGCTGAACCCTTTTTAAACCTGTGACGCAAGGCTGGCTTATTCTTCCAGATCGCCGCAGAAGCGGTAACCTTCACCATGAATGGTGGCAATGATTTCCGGCGTGTCCGGCGTAGATTCGAAGTGTTTACGAATACGGCGGATGGTCACGTCTACGGTACGGTCATGTGGCTTCAACTCACGGCCAGTCATTTTCTTCAGCAACTCACCACGGGACTGGATCTTGCCCGGGTTTTCACAGAAGTGCAGCATGGCGCGGAATTCGCTGCGTGGCAGTTTGTACTGCTCGCCAGCAGGGCCGATCAGAGAGCGGCTGTTGATGTCCAGCTCCCAACCGTTGAACTTGTAGCTCTCAACCAGTTTGCGCTCTTCGCCGACGCTACCCAGATTCATGGTGCGTGACAGCAGGTTGCGCGCACGGATGGTCAGTTCGCGTGGGTTGAACGGTTTGGTGATATAGTCATCGGCGCCGATTTCCAGGCCGAGGATTTTATCGACTTCATTATCACGACCGGTCAGGAACATCAGCGCGACGCTGGCTTGTTCGCGTAGTTCACGCGCCAGCAGCAGGCCGTTCTTGCCTGGCAGGTTGATATCCATGATAACCAGGTTGATATCATTTTCGGACAGGATGTTGTGCATTTCTGCACCGTCATTGGCTTCATGAACAATGTAGCCTTCCGCCTCGAAAATGCTCTTCAGGGTGTTACGAGTGACTAACTCGTCTTCGACAATCAGAATGTGCGGGGTCTGCATATTTGCTACCTAAAATTGCCAACAAAATAGAAAATAGGAAGTACAGCAGTCTCGGTGTTCTTCCATGGAGGGCAGAGATACCGCTCACGTTCCCTCAATTACCAAACGACTACAGTACGTAAACTCGTTCTTGATGCGCTTTCCATCAATGTCAACAAGATCGCTAGCTGGGTGGGGGGGCTATTTTTTACCACCCCGAATGATGCCAAAACGGCGCATATCCTAACCCTATTAACAGCAATATAACAGTGTGTGCCGAATTCATCACCTAACAAAACTACGCTTTGTTGACATATATCAAATTCAATTGTAGCACGTTAACAGTTTTGTGAAAAACACTTACAGAACTGCCAAGTTAAGTCACAGATCGTCAAATTCTGTGAACGATTCAGCTTTGTTGGGGCTGATGCGTTACAATTGAAAGCTAACTGTTTGGCTTGAAAATATAGTGCTTTGTTTTTAATGAAAATTAAAAGTTAACCTGTAGTTATGATTGTTTCGTCTGCTTTATAGGTTGAAGTGCCTATTTAATAATATTATAGCAAGAGACCATTTACGATGTTAATCGTTTGTAAATATAATCAGACAAATCCCAACAGTCAAAGAACTATTCTCTTTATTTTTCCGGAGTCTTGATGCAGCTTCATATCGTGTTAGTCGCGCCCGCTCGGGCGGAAAATGTTGGCGCAGCGGCGCGGGCGATGAAAACCATGGGCTTCACCTCGTTGCGCATCGTCGACAGCGAGGCCCATCTGCAGCCCGCCGCCCGCTGGGTCGCCCACGGCGCTGGCGATATTCTGGATGCGGTGCAGACGTTTTCTACCCTCGAACAGGCATTGGCAGATGTGGACTTTACCGTTGCGACCACCGCTCGTAGCCGCGCACGCTTCCATTATTACTGTACCCCTCAGCAACTGACGGAGCAGTTGGCGGAACGCCAGCAATGGGTGCATCAGGCTGCATTGGTGTTTGGCCGTGAAGACTCGGGCCTGACCAATGAAGAGCTGGAGTTGGCCGATCTGCTGACCGGCGTCCCGATGGTGGCCGATTATCCTTCGCTGAACCTCGGCCAGGCGGTGATGGTGTATTGCTATCAACTGGCGCAGTTAATGGCTGTCAGCTCGGTGCAGGAACCTCTGGCCGATGCCGGGCAGCTCAACGCGTTGCGGCAACGGGCAGATCGTCTGTTACAGGCGTTGGACGTGGCGGATGACCAAAAATTGCGCGATTGGTTACACCAGCGGCTCGGGGTCTTGCAACAGCGCGATACCGTCATGCTGCACCGATTGCTGCATGATATTGAAAAAAAACTGACGAAGTGATGTAGGCGTTTTATGTTGTTTGGCTGGTGTTATTCACTGTTTGATCGGCTTTCTTATGATTTTTTGTTCTGCAATTCTGTTTTTTTATCGGCTTCATCGCGCAGATCCCACTGTGGCCAGTAAATAGGCAAAACAAAGAAATAATTTGACTTGGCCAGACGATTGCTTTAACCAATAGAGGGGACAGAGATTCTAATGAGACAGACAGACAAAATGCGAAACATCAGCCTGAATACGACAATTATTACCACCACCGATACCACAGGTAACGGGGCGGGCTGACGCGTACAGGAAACAGAAGAAAAAAGCCCGCACCTAACCAGTGCGGGCTTTTTTTTCGGCATAAATTCAGGAGATAACAGAAATGCGAGTGCTTAAATTTGGTGGAACCTCGGTAGCGAATGCGGAACGTTTTCTGCGCGTTGCCGATATCGTGGAGAACAATGCACGCCAGGGACAGGTAGCCACGGTATTGTCCGCACCGGCCAAGATCACCAATCACCTGGTGGCGATGATTGAAAAAACGGTAGCCGGCCAGGATATTCTGCCAACCATGAGCGACGCTGAGCGCATCTTTGCCGACCTGCTCAGCGGTTTGGCCAAGGAGCTGCCGGGCTTTGAGTACGATCGCCTGAAGGCACTGGTCGAGCAGGAGTTCGCGCAGCTCAAACAGGTACTGCATGGCGTGGCGTTGTTGGGGCAATGCCCGGATAGCGTCAATGCGGCCATCATCTGCCGGGGTGAAAAGCTCTCTATTGCCATCATGGAAGGCGTCTTCAAAGCCAAGGGCTACCCGGTGACGGTGATTAACCCGGTAGAGAAGCTGCTGGCTCAGGGCCACTATCTGGAGTCGACCGTAGATATTGCCGAGTCCACTCTGCGTATCGCTGCAGCGGCTATTCCTTCTGACCATATCGTCCTGATGGCGGGCTTTACTGCCGGTAACGACAAAGGCGAACTGGTCGTGCTGGGGCGCAACGGCTCCGATTATTCCGCCGCCGTGTTGGCCGCTTGCCTGCGTGCCGACTGCTGCGAGATCTGGACCGATGTGGACGGGGTTTATACCTGCGACCCGCGTACCGTGCCGGATGCTCGATTATTGAAGTCGATGTCCTACCGCGAGGCGATGGAGCTCTCTTACTTCGGCGCCAAAGTTCTCCACCCGCGTACCATCACCCCGATTGCCCAGTTCCAAATCCCTTGCCTGATTAAAAACACCGCCAACCCACAAGCTCCCGGCACCTTGATCGGTGGCGAAAGCATGGCTGATGATACGCCGGTAAAAGGCATCACCAATCTGAACAATATGGCGATGATCAACGTGTCCGGCCCAGGTATGAAAGGCATGGTTGGCATGGCGGCACGTGTGTTTGCCGTGATGTCACGCGCCGGGATCTCGGTGGTATTGATCACCCAGTCCTCTTCCGAATACAGCATCAGCTTCTGTGTGCCGCAGAGCGAGCTGCAACGCGCTCGTCGCGCCCTGGAAGACGAATTCTACCTGGAGCTGAAAGACGGCGTGCTGGAGCCGCTGGACGTGATGGAGCGCCTGGCAATCATCTCGGTCGTCGGCGACGGTATGCGCACCCTGCGTGGCATCTCTGCGCGTTTCTTCTCTGCTCTGGCGCGCGCCAACATCAATATCGTGGCGATCGCTCAAGGCTCTTCCGAGCGTTCAATCTCCGTGGTGGTCGATAATGATTCCGCCACCACTGGCGTGCGCGTCAGCCATCAGATGCTGTTCAACACCGATCAGGTGATCGAAGTGTTTGTGATTGGCGTGGGTGGCGTCGGCGGGGCGCTGATCGAGCAGGTTTATCGTCAGCAGCCTTGGCTGAAGCAAAAACACATCGATCTGCGCATCTGTGGCATTGCCAACTCAAGGGCGATGTTGACCAACGTGCACGGCATCTCGCTGGAAAGCTGGAGGGACGAACTGGCCGAAGCCAAAGAGCCTTTCAATCTGGGCCGCCTGATCCGCCTGGTGAAAGAGTGCCACCTGCTCAATCCGGTGATTGTCGACTGTACCTCCAGCCAGGCGGTGGCCGATCAGTATGCCGATTTCCTGGCCGATGGTTTCCACGTGGTAACGCCAAACAAGAAGGCCAACACCTCGTCGATGAATTATTACCAGCAGCTGCGCACCGCCGCAGCCGGTTCTCGCCGCAAATTCCTGTATGACACCAACGTGGGTGCGGGCCTGCCGGTGATCGAAAACCTGCAGAACCTGCTCAATGCGGGCGATGAGTTGGTGCGCTTCACCGGTATCCTGTCGGGGTCACTGTCCTTTATCTTCGGTAAACTGGATGAGGGGATGTCGCTGTCGGAGGCCACCTTGCAGGCCAAGGCCCTCGGTTACACCGAGCCAGATCCGCGTGACGATCTCTCGGGGATGGATGTCGCTCGCAAGCTGTTGATCCTGGCGCGTGAAGCGGGCTATGCGCTCGAACTGAGCGATATTGAAGTCGAATCGGTGTTACCACCGTCGTTCGATGCCAGCGGTGATGTGGAGAACTTTATTGCCAGCCTGCCGGAGTTGGATGCCGAATTTAACCGCCGTGTGGCCGCTGCTGCCGCGGAAGGTAAGGTGCTGCGCTATGTGGGGGCTATCGAAGAAGGCCGCTGCCTGGTACGTATTGATGCGGTAGATGGCAACGATCCGTTGTATAAAGTGAAGAACGGTGAGAACGCCCTGGCCTTCTACAGCCGTTACTATCAGCCATTGCCGCTGGTGCTGCGCGGTTATGGTGCCGGTAATGATGTGACGGCGGCCGGGGTATTTGCCGATCTGTTGCGCACACTGTCATGGAAGTTGGGAGTCTAATATGGTTAAGGTGTATGCACCGGCCTCAATTGGTAACGTCAGCGTCGGGTTCGATGTGCTGGGAGCTGCGGTTTCCCCTATCGACGGCACGCTGCTGGGGGATTGCGTCAGCGTAGAAGCGGCCAGCCGCTTCAGCCTGGAGAATGGTGGGCGTTTTGTCAGCAAGCTGCCGAGCGATCCAAAAGAGAACATTGTTTACCAGTGCTGGGAGCGTTTCTGCCAGGCGATTGGCCGTGACGTGCCGGTAGCGATGCGGCTGGAGAAGAACATGCCGATCGGTTCCGGGCTAGGCTCCAGCGCTTGCTCGGTGGTGGCCGGTCTGATGGCGATGAACGAATTTTGCGATCGCCCGCTCAACGAGACGCAACTGCTGGCCCTGATGGGCGAGCTGGAAGGGCGTATTTCCGGCAGCGTGCATTACGATAACGTTGCACCGTGCTATCTGGGCGGCTTGCAACTGATGCTGGAAGAAGAAGGGATCATCAGCCAGGAAGTGCCTGGCTTTAAAGACTGGCTGTGGGTGATGGCCTATCCGGGCATCAAAGTGTCCACCGCTGAGGCGCGTGCCATTCTGCCCGCGCAATACCGCCGCCAGGACTGTATCAGCCATGGCCGCTATCTGGCGGGCTTTATTCACGCTTGCCACACTCAGCAACCGCGTCTGGCGGCCAAGCTGATGCAGGATGTGATTGCCGAGCCTTATCGCACCCGCCTGTTGCCAGGTTTTGCCGAAGCGCGTAAAGCCTCACAGGATATCGGTGCCTTGGCTTGCGGCATTTCCGGCTCCGGCCCGACGCTGTTTGCGGTCTGTGATGACGGCGCAACGGCGCAACGCATGGCTGATTGGCTGACCAACCATTACCTGCAAAACGACGAAGGTTTTGTTCATATTTGCCGCCTGGATACCGCTGGCGCTCGACTATTGGGATAACGCATGAAACTGTACAATCTGAAAGATCATAACGAACAGGTCAGCTTCGCGCAGGCTATCAAACAGGGCCTGGGTAAGCAGCAAGGGCTGTTTTTCCCGCTGGAACTGCCAGAATTCGAACTGACAGAGATTGATAAGCTGCTGGAGATGGACTTTGTCACTCGTAGCAGCAAGATCCTGTCCGCTTTTATTGGCGACGAGATCGGCGAAGAGGCGCTGTACAAGCGAGTGAAGGCCGCGTTTGAGTTCCCGGCCCCGGTGGCGCAGGTGGAGAGCGATGTAGCCTGCCTGGAGCTGTTCCACGGCCCGACGCTGGCGTTCAAAGACTTCGGCGGCCGCTTTATGGCGCAGATGCTGGCGGAAGTCGCGGGCGACCAGCCAGTAACCATCTTGACTGCAACCTCCGGTGATACCGGCGCTGCCGTTGCTCATGCCTTCTACGGCCTGAAAAACGTGCGCGTGGTGATCCTCTATCCACAGGGCAAGATCAGTTCGCTGCAGGAAAAGCTGTTCTGCACGTTGGGTGGCAACATCCACACCATCGCTATCGATGGCGACTTTGACGCCTGCCAGGCGTTGGTCAAGCAGGCGTTTGACGATCAGGAGCTGAAAGAGGCGGTACACCTTAACTCAGCCAACTCGATCAATATCAGCCGCCTGCTGGCGCAAATCTGCTACTACTTTGAAGCGGTGGCGCAACTGCCGCAGGAAGCCCGCAATCAGTTGGTGGTTTCCGTGCCAAGCGGCAACTTTGGCGATTTGACCGCCGGGTTGCTGGCGAAATCCCTGGGGCTGCCGGTGAAACGCTTTATTGCCGCCACCAACGCTAACGACACCGTGCCACGCTTCCTGACTACTGGCCAATGGGAACCAAACACCACTGTGGCGACGTTATCCAACGCGATGGACGTCAGCCAGCCGAATAACTGGCCGCGTGTGGAAGAGTTGTTCCGCCGTAAAATCTGGCAGTTGAAGGAGTTGGCTCATGGTGCGGTGAGTGATGAAACCACCAAGGAAACCATGAAAGAGTTGGCTGCTTTGGGCTACCTTTCAGAGCCTCATGCGGCGATCGCCTACCGCGTTCTGCGCGATCAACTGCAAGCAGGGGAGTTTGGCCTGTTCCTGGGCACGGCACATCCGGCCAAGTTCAAGGAAAGCGTCGAAGAGATCCTCGGCCAGGAGTTACCGCTGCCACAGGCCTTGGCGGTGCGCGCACAGTTGCCGCTGTTGTCGCATAACATGGCGGCGGATTTTGCCGCGCTGCGTCAATTCATGATGACGTTGCCAGTCTGACAAAACCCGTTCCCTCTCCTTGTCGAGAGAGGGAACGGATTTCTCACTGCTCCGGGCGTTTGAACACCAGCTCATTACCCGCCGAAGCCGCCTCATCGAAGGCATACCCTTCCAGATTGAAATCAACCAGTTGTTCTCTGCGCTCCAAGCGATTCTTGATGATAAAGCGGCTCATCAGCCCACGCGCTTTCTTGGCGTAGAAACTGATGACTTTGTACTTGCCGTTTTTCTCGTCCAGGAATACCGGTTTGATCAGCGAACCGTGCAGCTTGGCCGGTTTTACCGATTTGAAGTATTCATCCGAAGCCAGGTTCACCACCACATCATCGCCTTGCTGCTCCAGGGCCTGATTCAGTTTTGCGGTGATCCGATCGCCCCAGAAGCTGTACAAGTCTTTGCCCTTCGGGTTCTCCAGCTTGATCCCCATCTCCAGCCGGTAAGGCATCATCAGGTCCAGCGGGCGCAGCACCCCATACAGACCAGAGAGCATCCGCAGGTGCTGCTGTGCGAAGTCGAAATCCTCTTCGCTGAAGTCTTGCGCCTGTAAGCCGGTATAAACGTCGCCTTTAAACGCCAACAGCGCCTGACGAGCATTGTCCGGGGTGAAGTCAGGCTGCCATTCTCCAAAGCGTGCGGCATTCAGGCCCGCGAGCTTATCGCTGATACTCATCAGGCCGGAAATTTGCGCCGGGGTCAGCTTACGGCAGATTTTGATCAGCTTTTGCGACTGATCCAACAATTCGGGCTGGGTAAAGCGTTCGGTGGCTAACGGGCTTTCATAATCCAGGGTTTTGGCAGGTGAAATAATAATAAGCATGGTCACATCCTGTTTATAAACATGTGGCTACTGTAGCAAAAAGCGCGCAAGACCAGGAGGTATGGCTGTGATAGGGCGCACTTTACGCACGCCCTGGAGGTTTAACGCTGCCTGCTCGGCTTCCAGATCCCCGGTTCGAGTTGCGATCCCAGCTCCGGGTAGTGGTTGATGTCAAAGGTGGGCAGCTTGCCGAGTGAACGTTGGTGGTTGTAATCCTTGGCCAATTTGAAGGCCACGTCGGACAGTAACAAGATAGCGGTCAGATTGGTGATCGCCATCAGCGCCATCGAGATATCCGCCATTTTCCACACCGTGGATAATTCTGCCATTGAGCCAAACATCACCATACCCAAGGCAAAGCAGCGAAAAATCGTCAGTTTGGTCGGATGGTGGTGCTTGAGGAAGATCAGGTTGTTCTCGGCATAGGCATAATTGGCAATGATAGAGGTAAAGGCAAACAGGAATACGGCAATCGCGACAAAGGGCGCGCCCCAGGAACCGACGGCGCTGGCCATGGCCCGCTGGGTCAGATCGATGCCGCTGATGTCGGATGGGGGGCTATCCAGTGCACCAGAGGCCAAGATTATCGCCGCCGTTGCGCTACAGATGACGATGGTATCGACAAATGCGCCAAGCATCTGCACATAGCCCTGCGAGGCAGGGTGTGGCGGATAAGGGGTAGCGGAAGCTGCCACGTTGGGGGCCGACCCCATCCCGCCTTCGTTAGAAAATAGCCCGCGTTGTATACCCTGAGTCATGGCCTGCGAGATCCCGTAACCCAGGGTACCGGCAGCGACTTCCTGCAGGCCAAAAGCGCTTTTGAAGATCAACGCCAGGATAGCTGGCATATGCTCGATATTCAGGCCGATGATCCACAGCGCCAGTAGCAGGTAAGCCAAGGCCATAAACGGCACGATTTTTTCTGCGACGCGGGCGATGGAACGGATACCGCCGAAGATCACCATGGCGCTCAGCACCACCAACACTATGCCGACGTACATGGGGTCGATGTTGAAGGCCACCGAGCTGGCCAGGGCGATGGAGTTGGCCTGTACCGCATTGAACACCAGGCCGAAAGCGATCAGCAGGAAAATGGAGAACATCACACCCATCCAGCGCATGCCCAACCCTTTTTCCATATAGTAAGCAGGGCCGCCACGGTAGTGGCCGTTATCGTCTTTGGTTTTGTAGAGCTGCGCCAGGGTGCTCTCAATGAAAGAGGTCGCCATGCCGATAAACGCGATCACCCACATCCAGAAGATGGCGCCGGGGCCGCCAGCCGTAAGCGCTATCGCCACGCCGGTAAGGTTGTTGGTGCCGACACGAGCGGCTAGAGAAGTACATAGTGCCTGGAAGGATGAAATACCCACACCGTCGCTTTTGGTGCTGTTCTTCAGCACGGAAAACATATGGTTGAAGTGACGAATTTGAATAAAGCGGGTACGTAAGGTGAAGTAGATGCCGGCACCCAACAGCAAATAGATCAGTACTGAACTCCACAGGATGTTATTGATAAAGTTAATCAGATCCGTCACGTGTTTCTCCTTGTTAAGATTACTGCTCCTCAGGGTCTTCGACCTTGGTTCGGAAAACTTGAGTCAGTTCTCGACAAGAACTTGGCTAAAATCATCCCATTGACGGGAATTACAGCCTTCTTTTGGGGTTTTCGGTGAATAAAACAGCTGGCGGGAATTTAACATAATTTCCAGGAGGGATAGCGCGTTAATGCCGTGGCATTGCTTCGGTAATTGCGAATTATCGGTGCGTAACCGGTTGCTCGTGCAAGGATAAAACAACCGCCGCCAGCGCGTGATTTTCCTGCCTTGCGCCGGGCTGCGTGCATGTTATTATCAGGACAAGGCATGGTTGAACGATGCCAAAAGTTCATGCACAAACGATGAGATAATGCCAACATGACCGATAAATTAACGTCCCTACGCCAGCTGACTACGGTAGTTGCGGATACGGGTGATATCGCTGCAATGAAGCTATATCAACCGCAAGATGCCACCACCAACCCTTCGCTGATCCTCAACGCAGCGCAAATTCCTGAATACCGTAAACTGATCGATGAAGCCATTGCCTGGGCGCGCGAGCAGAGCAGCGATCGCGATCAGCAGGTTGCCGATGCCGCAGACAAGCTGGCCGTCAACATTGGTCTGGAGATCCTGAAACTGGTCCCGGGCCGCATTTCCACCGAAGTGGACGCGCGTCTGTCTTATGATACCGAAGCCAGCGTTGCCAAAGCCAAGCGCCTGATCAAACTGTATAACGAAGCGGGCATCAGCAACGATCGCATCCTGATCAAGCTGGCCTCCACCTGGCAGGGCATCCGTGCTGCCGAGCGTCTGGAAAAAGAAGGCATCAACTGTAACCTGACGTTGCTGTTCTCCTTCGCTCAGGCACGTGCCTGCGCCGAAGCAGGCGTGTATCTGATCTCGCCGTTCGTTGGCCGTATCCTTGACTGGTACAAAGCCAATGGCGACAAGAAAGAGTTTGCCCCGCACGAAGATCCGGGCGTGGTTTCGGTGTCCGAAATTTATCAGTACTACAAGCAGCACGGCTATGAAACCGTGGTGATGGGCGCCAGCTTCCGTAACGTCGGTGAAATCATCGAACTGGCCGGCTGCGATCGTCTGACCATCGCACCTGCACTGCTGAAAGAGCTGGCAGAGAGCGAAGGAGCACTGGAGCGTAAACTGTCTTATACCGGCGAAGTGAAAGCGCGTCCGGCACCGCTGACCGAGCCTGAGTTCTACTGGCAGCACAACCAGGATCCAATGGCGGTTGAGAAACTGACCGACGGTATCCGCAAGTTTGCCGTAGACCAGGGCAAGCTGGAAAAAATGATCGCCGACTTGCTGTAATTACGAAAAGTCGTGCAGAAGGTGGCCTCGGCCACCTTTTTTTATATCTGAATATCCACCTCATCGGACAAACCCCCTATACTCCCGTCATTAATCTCCCTTCGGTAACCGGGGCAAAAGACAGAGGTAAAACATGGATACATTACGCATTGGTTTGGTTTCTATTTCGGACCGCGCTTCAGGGGGCGTTTATCAGGATAAAGGGATCCCGGCGCTGGAAGAGTGGTTGGGCAGCGCTTTGGCGACGCCGTTCACCCTGGAGACCCGGCTGATCCCAGACGAGCAGACGTTGATTGAGCATACGTTGTGTGAACTGGTTGATGAAATGGGCTGCCATCTGGTGCTGACTACCGGCGGTACTGGCCCGTCCCGGCGTGACGTCACTCCCGATGCTACGTTGGCGATTGCCGATCGCGTGATGCCTGGTTTTGGCGAGCAAATGCGCCAAATCAGCCTACACTATGTGCCAACGGCAATTCTTTCACGCCAGGTTGGGGCGATCCGTAAACAGGCGTTGATCATCAACCTGCCGGGGCAACCCAAATCGATTAAAGAAACGCTGGAAGGGGTGAAGGACGAGGCAGGCAAGGTGGTGGTGCACGGTATTTTTGCCAGCGTGCCTTATTGCATCCAACTGCTCGAAGGCCCTTATGTAGAGACCCACGAGGCCGTGGTAGCAGCATTTCGTCCCAAGAATGCGCGGCGCGAGATAAATCTCTAAATTTCAGCAATCTGCGGGATAACCTTCAGCGCATCTGGTGTGAAAGTATTTTGCCGTTATAGTAAGAAACTTTTTACAGTCAGCCATTATGCTTTCTGTGTCTTTCCTGTTTCCTCTAACGGTATCTTATGCATCACGATAATAATCGTCGGCTCAACCGGCAAGATTATAAGACTCTGACGTTGGCTGCCCTGGGCGGTGCGTTGGAGTTTTATGACTTCATCATTTTTGTTTTCTTTGCCGCGGTAATGGGCGATCTGTTCTTCCCGGCGGATATGCCTGAGTGGCTGCGCCAGGTGCAGACCTTCGGTATCTTTGCGGCGGGCTATCTGGCTCGGCCGCTGGGCGGCATTATCATGGCGCACTTCGGCGATCTGGTGGGCCGTAAAAAGATGTTCAGCCTGAGCATCCTGCTGATGGCGTTACCGACGCTGGCGATGGGGATGCTGCCCACCTACGCCAGTATCGGCATCGCCGCACCGTTGCTGCTGCTGTTGATGCGGGTTCTGCAAGGCGCGGCGATCGGTGGTGAAGTCCCTGGTGCCTGGGTATTTGTGGCGGAGCATGTGCCGCGCAAACGCGTTGGTTTTGCCTGTGGCACGCTCACCGCTGGCCTGACAGCCGGTATCCTGCTCGGTTCGCTGGTGGCCACCATTATCAATACCACGCTCAGCCAACAGGCCATTCATGACGGTGGCTGGCGTATTCCGTTCTTCCTGGGCGGCATCTTTGGCCTGTTTGCCATGTATCTGCGCCGCTGGTTGCAGGAAACCCCAATCTTCATCGAGATGCAGGCGCGTAAGGCGCTGGCAGAAGAGCTGCCGCTGAAATCGGTGGTGATGAATCATCGCAAAGAGATCGCGGTCTCGATGCTGCTGACCTGGCTGTTGTCGGCAGGTATTGTGGTGGTGATCCTGATGACGCCAACCTACCTGCAAAAACAGTTTGCCATAGCCCCGGCGTTGTCACTGCAGGCCAACAGCATCGCCATCATCATGCTATTTGCTGGTTGCATCGTCTCTGGTTCGGCGGCGGACCGCTTTGGCGCCAGCAAAACCTTTATCGTCGGCAGTGTGCTGTTGGCAGGGTGCAGTTGGCTGTTCTATCAGTCGGTGGCAACACATCCAGAAATGCTGTTCGCCACCTACGCGCTGGTTGGCTTCAGTGTGGGGATCGTCGGTGCGGTGCCTTACGTGCTGGTGCGGGCCTTCCCGGCGGAAGTGCGATTTAGCGGGATTTCGTTCTCCTACAACGTGGCATACGCGATTTTTGGGGGTTTAACCCCAGTATTTGTCACGCTGATCATGAAGTTAACCCCGTTAGCGCCCGCTTACTATATGCTGGCGTTATCGACGCTCGGCCTGCTGCTGGGGATCTACCTGCGTCGCGATCTGAACAGTGAAAAACCGCTCTTGAACTAAGCGATTTTCGCCCAATAAAAAACCCTGCGATTAAACACCGCAGGGTTTTTTTATATCACGTTAGTACGGATTTATGCAGTAACGGCAGCTGGTGTTGCCTGCTGAGCTTCCACCGGACCGATTGGCAGTACGGTGCGGCCCAACTGTTCGTTGATCACCTCAGCCATCGCCAGATAGATTGCGCTGGCGCCACAGATGATGCCTTCGTAACCGGCGAACGTCAGGATCGCGTGGTTACCGGTGATGTTGCCGACGGCCAGCAGTGCGAACAGCACGGTCAGGCTGGCAAACACGAACTGCAACCCACGGTTGGTGCGCAGCGTGCCGAAGAACATGAACAGGGTGAAGACGCCCCACAGGGCAAGGTAGATGCCGAGGACGTTCGCGTCGGTCGGTTCTGCCAGGCCCATGCGTGGCAGCAGCAGGATGCCTACCAGGCTCAGCCAGAAGCAGCCGTAAGAGGTGAAGGCGGTCAAGCCGAAGGTGTTGCCTTTCTTGAACTCAAGAATACCGGCAAAAATCTGAGCCATGCCACCGAAGAAAATCCCCATACTGATGATGACGGAAGTCAGTGGGAAAAAGCCCGCGTTGTGCAGGTTCAGCAAGACGGTAGTCATCCCGAAGCCCATCAGACCCAGGGGGCCGGGATTTGCCAACTTGTTGGAGTGCATATGTCCTCTGCGATAACAGAATTGTAACGAAAATGGATAGGTAATTTAATAAATGGTCTGAATGGCCGAAAAACCCATAACTTCCATCAGAGCGCGCGGCATCATAATGATCCCCACGTCAGGAAACAATGATCTTGCAGCGGATAAAAACGAAATTTTTTTTGCCCTGCCCCTTGATGCTGGTGTGGATGGCCCCATCTTATTGGCAACCGCAGTTGCTGACCGCGGGTAACACTGAGATGCCGGGCAGTTGAAAAGCAAAAAAACGCCCGCATATAGTTAGCAACCTGACCGATTATGAATTTATTAGTGGAGATGTTTAGATGGGCAAAATTATTGGTATCGACCTGGGTACAACCAACTCTTGTGTAGCAATTATGGATGGTGGCAAGGCGCGCGTGCTGGAGAATGCCGAAGGCGATCGCACCACTCCTTCAATCATCGCATATACCCAGGATGGTGAAATTCTGGTTGGCCAGCCTGCTAAGCGTCAGGCTGTTACCAACCCACAAAACACCCTGTTTGCGATCAAGCGCCTGATTGGCCGTCGCTTCCAGGATGAAGAAGCACAGCGTGACAAGGCTATCATGCCTTACAACATCGTCGCTGCCGATAACGGTGACGCCTGGTTGGAAGTGAAGGGCCAGAGAATGGCACCTCCGCAGATCTCTGCGGAAGTCCTGAAGAAAATGAAGAAAACGGCGGAAGATTACCTGGGTGAGCCGGTAACTGAAGCGGTTATCACCGTTCCTGCCTACTTCAACGATGCTCAGCGTCAGGCGACCAAAGATGCTGGCCGTATCGCAGGTCTGGAAGTGAAACGTATCATCAACGAACCGACTGCTGCGGCCCTGGCTTATGGCCTGGACAAAGAAGTGGGCAACCGTACCATCGCGGTTTATGACCTGGGTGGCGGTACTTTCGATATCTCAATCATTGAGATCGACGACGTTGACGGTGAAAAAACCTTCGAAGTTCTGGCAACCAACGGTGATACCCACCTGGGTGGTGAAGACTTCGACAGCCGCCTGATCAACTATCTGGTGGAAGAGTTCAAGAAAGAGCAGGGCATGGATCTGCGCAACGATCCGTTGGCGATGCAGCGTCTGAAAGAAGCCGCTGAAAAAGCCAAGATCGAGCTGTCTTCTGCTCAACAGACCGACGTCAACCTGCCGTACATCACTGCAGATGGCAGCGGTCCAAAACACATGAACATCAAAGTGACCCGTGCAAAACTCGAGTCGCTGGTAGAAGATCTGGTTGCTCGTTCTATCGAGCCGCTGAAAGTGGCACTGAAAGATGCAGGCCTGTCGGTTTCTGACATTCAGGACGTGATCCTGGTCGGTGGCCAGACCCGTATGCCTATGGTTCAGAAGAAAGTTGCTGACTTCTTCGGTAAAGAACCACGTAAAGACGTTAACCCGGACGAAGCGGTTGCCGTTGGTGCTGCGGTTCAGGGCGGTGTGTTGGCCGGTGATGTGAAAGACGTATTGCTGCTGGACGTTACCCCACTGTCACTGGGTATCGAAACCATGGGCAGCGTAATGACGCCGCTGATCACCAAAAACACCACTATCCCGACCAAGCACAGCCAGGTGTTCTCTACTGCCGAAGACAACCAGGCAGCGGTGACCATCCATGTGCTGCAGGGTGAGCGTAAACGTGCCAATGACAACAAGTCACTGGGCCAGTTCAACCTGGACGGCATCCAGCCGGCACCACGCGGTATGGCACAGATCGAAGTGACCTTCGATATCGATGCCGACGGTATTCTGCACGTGTCTGCGAAAGACAAGAACACCGGCCGTGAGCAGAAGATCACCATCAAGGCGTCTTCTGGTCTGAACGAAGAAGAAATCCAGAAAATGGTACGCGATGCCGAAGTGAACGCTGAAGCTGACCGTAAGTTCGAAGAACTGGTGCAAACTCGTAACCAGGCGGATCACCTGATCCACGGTACTCGTAAGCAGTTGGAAGAAGCGGGCGAGCAATTGCCAGCTGAAGACAAAACCGCTATCGAGAGCGCGCTGAAAGATCTGGAAGCGGCGGTGAAAGGCGAAGATAAAGCCGAAATCGAAGCGAAAACCCAGGCTCTGGTGCAGGTTTCCGGCAAGCTGATGGAAATGGCCCAGGCTCAAGCGCAGCAGGCACAGGGTGCTGATGCCGGTGCAGACAACGCGGCGCAGAAAGATGACGACGTGGTTGACGCCGAGTTTGAAGAAGTTAAAGACAAAAAATAATCGCCCTTAAGCGGGCACGGTGCGGCCACAGGCCGTAACCGGAAACCAGCACGGGCGTCGAGGCAACTCTACGCCCGTGCACGCATGTTAAGGGTAAGAGAAATAATGGCGAAGAGAGATTATTACGAGGTGCTCGGCGTTGCCAAGACGGCAGACGAGCGCGAAATCAAAAAGGCGTATAAGCGCCTGGCGATGAAGTATCACCCTGATCGTAATCAGGAAAAAGACGCCGAAAGCCAGTTTAAAGAGGTCAAGGAAGCCTACGAGATCCTGACCGACGATCAAAAACGTGCTGCCTACGATCAATACGGCCATGCGGCCTTTGAGCAAGGTGGTATGGGCGGTGGTGGTGGCTTTGGTGGCGGCGGTGCCGACTTCAGCGATATCTTTGGCGACGTGTTTGGCGATATCTTTGGCGGCGGACGCCGTCAACGTGCCAGCCGTGGATCCGATTTGCGTTACAACATGGATCTGACGCTCGAAGAAGCCGTGCGTGGCGTGACCAAAGAGATCCGTATTCCAACGCTGGAAGAGTGTGATGTCTGCCATGGCAACGGTGCCAAGCCGGGCAGTTCGCCGGCAACCTGTCCGACCTGTCATGGTCAGGGCCAGGTGCAGATGCGCCAAGGGTTCTTCACCGTGCAGCAGGCTTGTCCGCACTGCCACGGGCGTGGTCAGATCATCAAGGATCCGTGCAATAAATGTCACGGCCACGGTCGCGTAGAGAAATCCAAAACCCTGTCGGTGAAAATCCCGGCGGGCGTAGATACTGGCGACCGCATCCGCCTGTCGGGTGAAGGTGAAGCGGGTGAACACGGTGCGCCAGCAGGGGATCTGTACGTTCAGGTTCAGGTGAGTGCTCACCCGATCTTTGAGCGTGAAGGCAATAACCTCTACTGTGAAGTGCCGATCAACTTTGCTATGGCTGCCTTGGGTGGCGAGATTGAAGTGCCAACGCTGGATGGCCGCGTCAAGCTGAAAGTCCCGGCGGAAACTCAGACCGGTAAACTGTTCCGTATGCGTGGCAAAGGGGTTAAATCGGTACGGGGTGGCAGCCAGGGTGACCTGCTGTGCCGCGTGGTGGTAGAAACGCCGGTGAGTCTGAACGACAAGCAGAAGCAGCTGCTCAAAGAGCTGGAAGAGAGCCTGGGTGGTCCTTCTGGGGATAAAAACAGCCCGCGTTCGAAAAGCTTCTTCGACGGCGTGAAAAAGTTTTTTGACGACCTGACTCGTTAATCAACGTTCCCCGCGCATAACCCTCAAAACCCCGGTTTAAGCAAACCGGGGTTTTTCTTTGCAGCAAAACGCATGGTCTATATCCCTATTAAAACTGTGACATAAGACCTTTATTGATCGGTTTTTTCGAGTTGTTTTGCATTTATAAACTGCTTTTTTCGATGTTACTCCTCGCCTATACTCTGCGAATTATCTGGAAACCTATTACTTGGGGTGACGTACTGTGACTACTATTATTCGTCAATTTTTGCGTCAAGAAGCCGCCGGCGGCATTATTCTGATCGCTGCCGCCGTGGTGGCATTGATCATGGCCAATACCCCCGTACAGGGGCTGTATCAGGCCTTCCTTAATTTACCGGTGGCGGTCAGCATCGCCTCGCTGGAAATTGCCAAACCGCTGCTGCTGTGGATTAACGACGGTTTAATGGCCATCTTCTTCCTGGTGGTCGGGCTGGAAGTCAAACGTGAGCTGCTGCAAGGCTCGTTGGCCGGGCGCGACAAAGCCATCTTCCCTGCGATTGCGGCACTGGGCGGCATGCTGGCTCCGGCGCTGATCTATCTGCTGTTCAACGGTGCCGATGAAGTGACCCGCCAGGGCTGGGCGATCCCGGCGGCAACGGATATTGCCTTTGCCTTGGGCGTGATGGCCTTACTGGGCAACCGGGTGCCGACCAGCCTGAAAGTGTTCCTGCTGGCCCTGGCGATTATCGATGACCTTGGGGTCATCATCATTATCGCGTTGTTCTACACCCATCAGGTTTCGATGGTGGCACTGGGCGTTGCAGCTGCCGCGATTGCGGTATTGGCAGTGATGAACTGGCGGGGAGTGGGTAAAACCTCGTTGTATATGATGGTCGGATTGGTGCTGTGGGTAGCGATCCTCAAGTCAGGCGTTCACGCTACGCTAGCGGGGGTGATTGTCGGCTTTATGATCCCGCTGAACGCCAAGAGTGAGCCTTCGCCCTCTGAAACCCTGGAGCATGAGCTGCACCCTTGGGTCGCCTTCCTGATCCTGCCGCTGTTCGCCTTTGCCAACGCGGGTGTATCGTTGCAAGGGGTGTCCTTGAGCGGGTTGACTTCACTGCTGCCGCTGGGGATTGCTGCCGGGCTGTTTATCGGCAAGCCGCTGGGGATTTTCGTCTTCTGCTGGCTGGCAGTGAAGCTGGGGATTGCCCGTTTGCCGCAGGATATCGGCTTTAAACAGGTGTTTGCCGTGGCCGTGCTCTGTGGTATTGGTTTCACCATGTCGATTTTTATTGCCTCATTGGCCTTCGCCGATGCGGATGTGGCTCTCAGTACCTATGCCAAATTAGGCATATTATTGGGATCGACCAGCGCTGCGGTAGTGGGTTACGGCCTGTTGCGTTTGAGTTTGCCTCGCAGCCGATGACCTTTGTGTTTACCCCTCGTTGCTGAAGGGCTATTACAATAGTAGCGGCAGCGTGGCTTCGTCAGCTACGCTGCACTTGGGATTAAAGATAACTTTGCGTTGTCCGAAATTAACGATAGGGAGTTTGTCGCTCATCACGGCAGACCGTTTGCCGATGAGAAACCTAAGGAGAGAACGTTTTGAGAATGTCTCATATCAACTTTAACCATCTGTATTACTTCTGGCAGGTCTGCAAGGAGGGGTCGGTCGTGGGAGCGGCAGAAGCCCTGTTCCTCACGCCGCAGACCATCACCGGCCAAATCAAGGCACTGGAAGAACGGCTCAACGGTAAGCTGTTCAAACGCCAGGGGCGCGGGCTGGTACCCTCCGAGCTAGGCCAACTGGTGTTCCGCTATGCCGACAAGATGTTTATGCTCAGCCAGGAAATGCTGGATATCGTCAACTACCGCAAGGAGTCCAACCTGCTGTTTGACGTGGGCGTCGCGGATGCGCTATCCAAACGTCTGGTCAGCCAGGTATTGGAAACGGCGGTGGTGGTGGACAACGAGCAAATCCACCTGCGCTGTTTTGAATCAACCCATGAGATGCTGTTGGAGCAACTGAGCCAGCATAAGCTGGATATGATCCTGTCGGATTGTCCGGTCGACTCCAGCCAGCAGGAAGGCTTGTTTTCGCTGAAGCTGGGCGAGTGTGGGGTCAGTTTCTTCTGTCGTCAGCCGATACCCGATTTACCGTTTCCGGCCTGTCTGGAACAGCGCCGCTTGCTGATCCCGGGAAGGCGTTCAATGCTGGGGCGCAAGCTGCTCAACTGGTTCAACACGCAAGGTATCAAGGTCGAAATACTGGGGGAGTTTGACGATGCGGCCCTGATGAAGGCTTTCGGCCTGTACCACAATGCGATCTTCGTGGCGCCAACGCTGTATGCACTGGATACCTATAGCGATGATGACGTGGTGGAGATAGGGCGTGTCGATAGCGTGCAGGAAGAGTATTACATCATTTTTGCCGAGCGAATGATCCAGCACCCGGCGGTACAGCGGGTATGCAACAAGGACTTCTCGGCGCTGTTCGCGCTGTAGGCTTGAACGTCAGGCGTAAAAAAACCGGCCGAGGCCGGTTTTTTTAACAAGCACACAACGTAATGCTTATTGCATTGCGTTGATACGCGCCGTCAGGTTTGACTTATGACGCGCTGCTTTGTTTTTGTGGATCAGGCCTTTAGCAGCCTGGCGATCCACAAGTGGTTGCATTACGAGGAATGCGTTTTGTGCTGCGTCTTTGTCGCCAGCTGCGATAGCTGCGTCAACCTTCTTAATGAAGGTACGCACCATTGAGCGACGGCTAGCGTTATGCTTGCGACGTTTCTCAGACTGTATGGCGCGTTTCTTAGCTGATTTGATATTAGCCAAGGTCCAACTCCCAAATATATATATTGAGGACAATTCAAAGGCCGAGGAATATGCCCTTTTAGCCTTCGTTTGTCAATGGATTTGTGCAAATAAGCGCCGTTTGTACGGGCGGCACTTGCTACGTTGTGATGGCGCAGGATTTTACCAGCTTCAGCCATGGGAATACAGTGTTTCACGAGAAAAATCGCCATGTGATTTGCATCACAGTCTGCAAGCTGTTGGTCCTGGTGGGTTATCCCCCGTCTTTCAAGCGTCGGCCAGAAGCCAAGCTCGCTATCAGCGCGCTAATATAGCACGCATTGGGCCAGATAAACGGTGGTTAAGGCGATTATCCTCCGGTATGGTATGACTATTACATCAAAGGAACCAATCGCGGGTTAACCTTGACCGCTGTACAAGGTATAATCCGCCGATTTCCACTGTGTTGGGCCAGCTATGCAGCTAATTCGCGGCATCCATAATATCCGGGCACGCCACCGTGGCTGTGTGCTCACCATCGGCAACTTTGACGGCGTCCATCGCGGTCACAAGGCGCTGTTGGGGCAGTTGAAGCAGGAAGGGCGACGCCTGGGGTTACCCGTCATCGTCATGATCTTTGAGCCACAACCGCTGGAACTGTTTGCCGCGGATAAGGCTCCGGCCCGCCTCACGCGTTTGCGTGACAAAGCCAAATACCTGGCGCAGGCCGGGGTTGATTACCTGTTGTGCGTCAAGTTTGATCCCCGTTTTGCCGCCCATACCGCTCAGGCATTCGTTGCCGAGCTGCTGGTCGAAAAGCTGGGGGTAAAATTCCTGATGGTGGGGGATGATTTCCGCTTTGGTGCTGGTCGCCAGGGGGACTTCCCGCTGTTAGAGCTTGCCGGGCAAGAATTCGGCTTTGAGGTGGTCAGCACACCAAGCTTCCGTGAAGGCGACCTGCGCATCAGCAGCACCGCCATCCGCAATGCGCTGCGTGATGATGATTTGCCACTGGCAGAAACCCTGCTGGGGCATCCTTACAGTATTTCCGGGCGCGTAGTGCATGGCGATGAACTGGGGCGAACCATTGGTTTCCCAACCGCCAACCTGCCGCTCAAACGCCTGGTTGCCCCGGTGAAAGGGGTGTATGCCGTTGATGTGTATGGCCTGGGCCCCGAGCCTTTGCCGGGCGTGGCCAATATCGGCACGCGCCCTACGGTGGCAGGCGTACGTCAGCAGTTGGAAGTGCATCTGCTGGACGTAACCATGGATCTTTACGGGCGCCACCTGGATGTGGTGCTGCGCGCAAAATTGCGCAATGAACAGCGTTTTGCTTCGCTCGATGCGCTAAAGCAGCAAATCGCCAATGATGTGGTGACGGCCCGGACGTTCTTCGGGCTACAGACACCGGCTTAATCTACGAACCGAAACGAGATCGAGAATCTAATGAGTGACTACAAGAATACCCTGAACTTGCCGGAAACAGGGTTCCCGATGCGTGGCGATCTCGCCAAGCGTGAACCTGGCATGCTCGCACGTTGGTATGAACAGGATCTGTACGGGATCATTCGTGCCGCCAAAAAGGGCAAGAAATCCTTCATTCTGCATGACGGCCCTCCGTATGCGAATGGCAGCATTCACATTGGTCACTCGGTAAACAAGATCCTCAAAGACATTATTATCAAGTCAAAAGGGATGGCTGGCTTTGATTCGCCTTATGTTCCAGGCTGGGACTGTCACGGTCTGCCTATCGAACTGAAGGTTGAGCAACTGTATGGCAAACCGGGTGAGAAACTGACGCCGGCAGAGTTCCGCCAGAAATGCCGTGAATATGCTGCCGAGCAGGTTGAAGGCCAGAAGAAAGACTTTATCCGTCTGGGGGTTCTGGGTGACTGGGATCATCCGTACCTGACCATGAATTTTAAAACCGAAGCCAACATCATCCGTGCGTTGGGCAAGATCATCAGCAATGGTCATCTGCTCAAAGGCGCCAAGCCGGTGCACTGGTGTACGGACTGCGGTTCTTCCCTGGCGGAAGCGGAAGTTGAATATTACGACAAAACCTCGCCATCCATCGACGTCGCGTTCCACGCGGTTGATGCGGCGGCGGTGGCCAGCAAGTTTGGCGTAACCAACGTGAATGGTCCGGTGTCACTGGTGATCTGGACGACCACACCGTGGACGCTGCCTGCCAACCGTGCGATCTCGCTGAACGCAGAATTCGCCTATCAGTTAGTGCAGATCGACGGCCAGTGCGTGATCCTGGCAGCCGATCTGGTGGAAAGCGTGATGAAGCGCGCAGGCATCACTTCCTGGGCAGTGCTGGGCGACTGTAAGGGCAGCGATCTGGAACTGATGCGCTTTACCCATCCGTTTATGGGCTTTGACGTGCCGGCGATCCTGGGCGATCACGTTACGCTGGATGCCGGTACCGGTGCCGTACATACCGCACCTGGCCACGGCCCGGATGACTTCGTGATCGGCCAGAAATACGGCCTGGAAGTCGCCAACCCGGTTGGCCCGAACGGCTGCTACCTGACCGGCACCTATCCAACGCTGGACGGTAAATTCGTGTTCAAGGCCAACGATCTGATCGTTGAGCTGCTGCGTGAAAAGGGCGCTTTGCTGCACGTAGAAAAACTGCAACATAGCTACCCGTGCTGCTGGCGCCACAAAACGCCGATCATCTTCCGTGCCACGCCGCAATGGTTTATCAGCATGGATCAAAAGGGCCTGCGCAAGCAGTCGCTGGAAGAGATCAAGGGCGTACAGTGGATCCCGGATTGGGGCCAGGCGCGTATCGAAACCATGGTGGCTAACCGCCCAGACTGGTGTATCTCACGTCAGCGTACCTGGGGCGTTCCAATGTCCCTGTTCGTGCACAAAGACACTGAGCAGCTTCACCCACGCAGCGTAGAGCTGATGGAAGAAGTGGCCAAGCGTGTTGAGCAGGACGGGATCCAGGCCTGGTGGGATCTGGACGCTGCCGATATCCTCGGTGCCGAAGCGGCCGATTATGTGAAAGTGCCAGACACGCTGGACGTTTGGTTCGACTCAGGTTCAACCCATTCTTCCGTGGTTGACGTGCGTCCAGAATTCAACGGCCACTCTGCCGATATGTATCTGGAAGGTTCCGACCAACATCGTGGCTGGTTCATGTCATCACTGATGATTTCGACCGCCATGAAGGGCAAAGCGCCGTACAAAGAAGTGCTGACTCACGGCTTTACCGTCGATGGTCAGGGCCGCAAAATGTCCAAGTCAATCGGCAACACCGTCAGCCCGCAGGACGTGATGAACAAGCTGGGTGGCGACATTCTGCGTCTGTGGGTCGCGTCTACCGACTACACCGGCGAGATTGCGGTTTCCGACGAAATCCTCAAGCGTGCTGCCGATTCTTATCGCCGCATCCGTAATACCGCGCGTTTCCTGCTGGCCAACCTGAACGGGTTTGATCCGAGCACTGACTGCGTGGCCCCGGAAGAGATGGTGGTGCTGGATCGCTGGGCCGTAGGTCGTGCAATGGCCGCGCAGCAGGATATTGAGCAGGCCTATGCCAACTACGATTTCCACGAAGTGGTGCAGCGTCTGATGCAGTTCTGCTCGGTAGAAATGGGTTCCTTCTATCTGGACATCATTAAAGACCGTCAGTACACCGCGAAAAGCGACAGCGTTGCCCGCCGCAGCTGCCAGACCGCTCTGTTCCACATTGCAGAAGCACTGGTACGTTGGATGGCGCCGATCATGTCGTTTACCGCCGATGAAATCTGGGCCTTCCTGCCAGGTGAGCGCACGCAGTACGTGTTTACCGAAGAGTGGTACGACGGTCTGTTCGGGCTGGCCGCAGGTGAAGGCATGAACGATGCGTTCTGGGCCGATCTGCTGAAAGTGCGTGGCGAAGTGAACAAGGTACTGGAGCAGGCGCGTGCAGACAAGCACATTGGCGGTTCGTTGGAGGCGGCGGTTACGCTGTACGCCGATAGCGATCTGGCAGCGCGTCTGAACAGCCTGCAAGACGAGCTGCGCTTTGTGTTGCTGACCTCTTCGGCCAGCGTAGCACCGTTTGCGGATGCTCCGGCAGATGCGCAGCAAAGCGAACTGTTGAAAGGGCTGAAAATTGCGTTCAGCAAAGCGGATGGTGAGAAGTGCCCGCGCTGCTGGCATTACACCACCGATGTCGGCCAGGTGGCGGAGCACGCAGAACTTTGCGGCCGCTGTGTGACCAACGTAGCCGGTGACGGCGAAAAACGTAACTTTGCTTGAGAACACGCGCCTGATGAGTAGACCGATAAGTTCGACCGGCTTGCGCTGGTTATGGTTGGTAGTGGTGGTGCTGGCGCTGGATTTTTTCAGCAAACAGTGGATCCTGAGTAACTTCGTGCTGGGCCAGACCCAGCCGTTGTTCCCGTCAATCAACCTGTACTATGCGCGTAACTACGGCGCGGCGTTCAGTTTCCTGGCGGATCACGGTGGCTGGCAGCGCTGGTTCTTTGCCGGTATTGCGATCGCCATCGTGGTGGTGCTGCTGGTGATGATGTATCGCAGCAGTGCCCAGCAGAAGCTGAACAATATCGCCTATGCCTTTATTATCGGCGGTGCGCTCGGCAACCTGTTTGATCGTCTGTGGCATGGCTTTGTGGTCGATTTCATCGACTTTTATATCGGCAACTGGCATTACCCGACCTTCAATCTGGCGGACAGCTTTATCTGCGTCGGTGCCGCCATGATCGTGCTGGAAGGGTTCTTGCCAGCGAAGAAAAGCGTCAACAGCGAAGGTAAGTGATATGACGTCTCAGGTTAACGGCAACAGCGCAGTGCTGGTGCATTTTACGCTGAAACTGGCAGATGGAACGACGGCGGAATCCACCCAGGGCAACGGCAAACCAGCGCTGTTCCGCCTGGGCGATGGCAGCCTGTCTGCTCCGCTGGAACAGCAGCTAATCGGTCTGCGGGCTGGGGACAAGTGTGCGTTTACCCTGCAACCGGAAGCCGCGTTCGGTGCGGAGAACCCGGATCTCATCCAGTTCTTCTCACGCCGCGACTTCAACGAAACCGGCGTGCCGGATGTCGGCACCATCATGTTGTTTACCGCCATCGACGGCAGTGAAATGCCTGGTGTGGTGCGTGAAGTGGCGGAAGATTCGATCACCGTTGATTTCAACCATCCGTTGGCGGGGCATCCGGTGACCTTCGATATCGAAGTGCTGGAGATCGACCCGCAGCAGGAGGAAGCGCATGCAAATATTGCTGGCTAATCCACGTGGCTTCTGCGCCGGGGTTGATCGTGCGATCAGCATCGTAGAACGTGCGCTGGAGATTTATGGCGCGCCGATTTACGTCCGTCACGAAGTGGTACATAACCGCTACGTGGTCGAAAGCCTGCGTGAGCGCGGTGCGGTATTTATCGAAGAGATCGCGGAAGTGCCGGATGGCTCGATCCTGATCTTCTCTGCCCACGGTGTTTCACAGGCAGTTCGTGCCGAGGCCAAGGCCCGGGATCTGACCATGCTGTTTGATGCCACCTGTCCGTTGGTGACCAAGGTGCATATGGAAGTGGCCCGTGCCAGCCGTAAGGGCACCGAAGCGATCCTGATTGGCCACGCCGGGCATCCGGAAGTGGAAGGCACCATGGGCCAGTACAGTAACCCTCAGGGGGGCATGTACCTGGTTGAGTCGCCGGAAGATGTCTGGCAATTGCAGGTAAAGAACGAGCATAACCTGTGCTTTATGACCCAGACTACCTTATCGGTGGACGATACTTCCGACGTGATCGATGCGTTGCGTAAGCGCTTCCCGGATATTATCGGGCCGCGCAAAGACGATATCTGCTATGCCACCACCAACCGTCAGGAAGCGGTGCGCAGCTTGGCAGGTGATGCCGATGTGGTGCTGGTGGTGGGGTCGAAGAACTCCTCCAACTCCAACCGCCTGGCCGAGCTTGCCCAGCGTGTGGGGAAACCGGCCTATCTGATCGACTCGGCGGCGGACATTCAGGAATCCTGGTTGAAAGATGCGAGCAACATTGGCGTCACCGCTGGAGCTTCTGCGCCGGACGTGCTGGTTCAGGACGTCATCAGCCGCTTGAAAGCTTTGGGCGGCAAGGACGTGCATGAGCTTAGCGGCCGTGAAGAGAACATCGTGTTTGAAGTGCCGAAAGAACTGCGCATGGATATTAAGCAGATCGACTGATGGTTTTTCTTACCCCAGGCTTGAGTGTTGCTACGTAGGGACGCTGCATGCTGCGCCCGTTAAGAGTCTGCAACATTACCACTTTGTCATCTATTTGAACGGGGAGCTTTCATGCTCCCCGTTTTGCATTTTAACTAGCTGTAATTACTGGTGTAACAGGTGGGAGCCATACAGAACGCCGACACGCCGTAAACCCATCCCTGGGGGCTCGAATCGCGCATCCATGCGCTCAACGGTCGGCTAACCTGTATGGCTCCCCTCTGCTTCGGGCTTTATGTGTCGCGATAATAACAGCCGCTATTTAACTTGCAGAAACCCCCTTTACGCCATTCAACGTAATGCATAAATAGTGCATGATTATGTAGCACCAGACGGTTGACGCTAATCGGGTAATTGTTAATCAATTGACAGCGTTACTGATAACATAACGGGCATATCATAATTTTCTAATCCGCAAAAAAATCCTCTGGCAGTGGTAAGGTGAGAAAGTTACCCTGAACCTATAGCCGAGGATCGGCTTTTGACCATAAAAGAGAGCGAAGTATGACTGATTCACAAATCCGCATCGCGATTGCGGGTTCCGGTGGCCGCATGGGGCGCCAATTGATCCAGGCCGTGCAACAGGCACAGGGTGTGGTATTGGGGGCAGCGTTGGAGCGCCCGGGTTCTAGCCTGGTTGGCACCGATGCCGGCGAACTGGCTGGCGTTGGTGCATTGGGCGTTACCGTCAGCGATAACCTGGAAAAGGTTGTCAGCGATTTCGATATCCTGATCGACTTCACCCGCCCGGAAGGCACCCTGGCCCATCTGGCGTTTTGCGTGGCCCACGGCAAAGCCATGGTGATCGGCACCACCGGTTTTGATGATGCAGGTAAAGCGGCGATCCAGGACGCGGCACAGCAGATTGGCATCGTGTTTGCCGCCAACTTCAGCGTGGGCGTCAACGTGGTGCTCAAGCTGCTGGAAAAAGCGGCCAAGGTAATGGGCGATTATACCGATATTGAAATTGTGGAAGCTCACCATCGCCACAAGGTAGATGCCCCTTCAGGAACGGCGTTAGCCATGGGTGAGGCGATTGCCGGTGCCTTGGGACGTGATTTGAAAGAATGCGCGGTTTACGAGCGCGTGGGTTATACCGGCGAGCGCGATCCAAAGAGCATCGGCTTTGCCACCATTCGTGCCGGGGATATTGTGGGTGAACATACCGCCATGTTTGCCGATATTGGCGAGCGGGTAGAGATCACCCATAAAGCCTCAAGCCGGATGACGTTTGCCAATGGCGCGGTGCGTGCCGCATCCTGGATCTCAAACCAGCATAATGGGCTGTTTGATATGCGTGACGTGCTCGGTTTAGACCAGTTATAATTTTAATGAACACCATCGTGATGTGGTTGTGTTGATCATAATGATATGATAATCGGACAATAATTTTATTGTCCTTTTTTTTAACATAAAAAATGAAGCTTACGATTTATTTTAATTGTGTAGCTATTATTTTTATATGTTATCCGGTCTATTTCCTGTTTTTACTGCCATCTTTATTGCTCCCTGCATCGATTTTAGCTGTTTTAAGCCATTTTTTCTGTCACTGTGTCTCGCAACCGTTTACTCGGTCAAGTTTGCTGGTGTTTTTGTGCCTGTGACCCCCTTTAAACCCTGAGGGCAGCAAAAATAATGGAAAAAATGGCGCTTTATCTAGACAAGCGGGACGCTCATCATTAAAATGCGCCCAATTTGCCAAAAATTGGCCTTGAGGGCGGTTTTTGCATTGATTTAGGGCGTGAAATCTGAATTAATATGCAAATATTGTGATTGATTATTCCTCGGAGGGTGTTTTGATTAAGTCAGCGCTATTGGTTCTGGAAGACGGAACCCAATTCCACGGTCGGGCCATCGGGGCAGAAGGTACGGCAGTGGGGGAAGTGGTCTTCAATACCTCGATGACCGGCTATCAAGAAATCCTCACTGATCCTTCCTACTCCCGCCAGATCGTTACTCTTACTTATCCTCATATCGGCAATGTCGGCACCAATGATTCCGACGCAGAATCCTCCGCTGTTCATGCTCAAGGCCTTGTCATCCGCGACCTGCCACTGATTGCCAGCAACTACCGCAACGAAATGGGCCTGGCCGATTACCTCAAGCGTCACAACATTGTGGCGATTGCCGATATCGATACCCGCAAGCTGACCCGCCTGCTGCGTGAGAAAGGCGCACAGAACGGCTGCATCATCGCGGGCGACCTCACCGATGCCGAGCTGGCGCTGCAAAAAGCCAAGGCTTTCCCTGGCCTGAAAGGCATGGATCTGGCGAAAGAGGTCACCACCAAAGAGGCTTACGCCTGGCAACAGGGGAGCTGGACGCTGGAAGGCGATTTACCGGAGGCTAAGCCTGCGGGCGAACTGCCTTACCATGTAGTGGCCTACGATTACGGCGCCAAGCGTAACATTCTGCGCATGCTGGTGGATCGCGGCTGCCGCCTCACCGTGGTGCCAGCGCAAACCCCTGCGGAAGACGTGCTGAAAATGAATCCGGACGGCATCTTCCTGTCCAACGGCCCTGGAGATCCGGAGCCATGCGATTACGCCATTACCGCCATCAAACGCTTCCTGGAAACCGATATCCCGGTATTTGGTATCTGCCTGGGCCACCAACTGTTGGCGCTGGCCAGCGGTGCCAAAACCATGAAGATGAAGCTTGGCCACCACGGCGGTAACCACCCGGTGAAGGATCTGGATAACAATACCGTGATGATCACCGCGCAGAACCATGGCTTTGCCGTAGATGAAAATAATCTGCCGAGCACGTTGCGCGTCACGCATAAATCCCTGTTCGACCACACGGTGCAGGGCATCCATCGTACCGATAAAGCCGCGTTCAGCTTCCAGGGCCACCCAGAAGCCAGCCCAGGCCCGCACGATGCCGCGCCGCTGTTCGATCACTTTATCGAACTGATTGAGACTTACCGTACCAACGCCAAATAATCAGGAGCCAGAAAAGCCATGCCAAAACGTACAGATATAAAAAGCATCCTGATCCTCGGCGCTGGCCCGATCGTTATCGGCCAGGCGTGTGAATTTGACTACTCTGGTGCCCAGGCGTGTAAGGCGCTGCGTGAAGAAGGTTACCGCGTTGTACTGGTCAACTCGAACCCGGCCACCATCATGACCGACCCGGAAATGGCCGATGCCACCTACATCGAGCCGATCCATTGGGAAGTGGTGCGTAAAATCATCGAGAAAGAGCGCCCGGATGCGGTGCTGCCAACCATGGGTGGGCAAACCGCGCTGAACTGTGCGTTGGAGCTGGAACGTCAGGGCGTACTGGCCGAGTTCGGCGTCACCATGATCGGCGCTACCGCCGATGCCATCGACAAAGCCGAAGACCGCCGCCGTTTCGATATCGCCATGAAGAAAATTGGCCTGGATACGGCGCGTTCCGGCATCGCCCATAATATGGAAGAAGCGTTGGCGGTGGCCGCCGATGTGGGCTTCCCATGCATTATCCGCCCGTCATTTACCATGGGCGGCACCGGTGGCGGTATCGCCTATAACCGCGAAGAGTTCGAAGAGATCTGCGAGCGCGGTCTGGATCTGTCCCCGACCAAAGAGCTGCTGATTGACGAATCGCTGATCGGCTGGAAAGAGTACGAGATGGAGGTGGTGCGCGATAAGAATGACAACTGCATCATCGTCTGCTCGATCGAAAACATCGATGCGATGGGTATCCATACCGGTGACTCTATCACGGTGGCTCCAGCGCAAACGCTGACCGACAAAGAATACCAAATCATGCGTAACGCCTCGATGGCGGTGCTGCGTGAGATCGGGGTGGAAACCGGCGGCTCCAACGTGCAGTTCTCGGTGAACCCGAAAACCGGCCGCCTGATCGTGATTGAAATGAACCCACGCGTATCCCGTTCATCGGCGCTGGCCTCGAAAGCGACCGGCTTCCCGATTGCCAAGATCGCCGCCAAGCTGGCGGTGGGTTACACCCTCGATGAGCTGATGAATGACATCACCGGTGGCCGTACGCCAGCCTCCTTTGAGCCGTCCATCGACTATGTCGTCACCAAGATCCCGCGCTTCAACTTCGAGAAGTTTGCCGGTGCCAACGATCGCCTGACCACCCAGATGAAGTCGGTCGGCGAAGTGATGGCAATTGGCCGCACCCAGCAAGAGTCGTTGCAGAAAGCGCTGCGTGGGCTGGAAGTGGGTGCGACCGGGTTCGATCCGAAAGTGAGCCTGGACGATCCGGAAGCCTTGACCAAGATCCGCCGTGAGCTGAAGGATGCGGGTTCCGATCGTATCTGGTACATCGCCGATGCTTTCCGCGCCGGTCTGTCCGTCGATGGCGTGTTCAACCTGACCAACATCGACCGCTGGTTCCTGGTGCAGATTGAAGAGCTGGTGCGTCTGGAAGAGCAGGTTGCCGAAGCGGGCATCAACGGCCTGAACGCTGATTTCCTGCGCACGCTCAAGCGTAAAGGCTTTGCCGATGAGCGCCTGGCCAAGCTGGCTGGCGTGGCTGAAAGCGAAATCCGCAAGCTGCGCCATAGCTTCAACATGCACCCTGTCTACAAGCGTGTGGACACCTGTGCGGCAGAATTTGCGACCGACACCGCCTACATGTATTCCACCTATGAAGACGAGTGTGAATCCAACCCGACCAACGATCGCCCGAAAATCATGATCCTGGGCGGTGGCCCGAACCGTATCGGCCAGGGCATCGAGTTCGACTATTGTTGCGTACACGCCTCGCTGGCGCTGCGCGAAGACGGCTACGAGACCATCATGGTCAACTGTAACCCGGAAACCGTCTCTACCGACTACGACACCTCGGATCGCCTTTACTTCGAACCGGTGACGTTGGAAGACGTGCTGGAAATCGTGCGCATCGAGAAGCCAAAAGGCGTGATCGTGCAGTACGGCGGGCAAACCCCGTTGAAACTGGCGCGTGAGCTGGAAGCGGCAGGCGTGCCGATTATCGGCACCAGCCCGGATGCGATTGACCGTGCCGAAGACCGTGAACGTTTCCAGCAGGCGGTTAACCGCTTGGGCCTGAAGCAACCGGCCAACGCCACTGTGGCAACCATCGAACAAGCGGTTGAGAAAGCGGCTGGTATCGGTTATCCGCTGGTGGTGCGCCCATCCTACGTACTGGGTGGCCGTGCGATGGAGATCGTTTACGACGACATCGACCTGCGTCGTTACTTCCAGAACGCGGTTAGCGTGTCCAACGATGCGCCAGTGCTGCTGGACCGCTTCCTGGATGATGCGGTAGAAGTGGATGTGGATGCTATCTGTGACGGCGAGCGCGTGCTGATCGGTGGCATCATGGAGCATATCGAACAGGCTGGCGTCCACTCCGGTGACTCCGCTTGTTCACTGCCAGCCTACACGCTGAGCAAAGAGATCCAGGACGTGATGCGCCAGCAGGTAGAAAAACTGGCGTTTGAACTGCAGGTCCGTGGTCTGATGAACGTGCAGTTTGCGGTGAAGAACAACGAAGTCTACCTGATCGAAGTGAACCCACGCGCCGCGCGTACCGTGCCGTTCGTTTCCAAGGCGACCGGCGTACCGCTGGCGAAAGTGGCGGCGCGCGTGATGGCCGGTAAATCACTGGCCGAACAGGGCGTGACCGAAGAGGTTATCCCGCCGTACTACTCGGTCAAGGAAGTGGTGCTGCCATTCAACAAATTCCCAGGTGTTGACCCGATCCTCGGGCCAGAAATGCGCTCGACCGGTGAAGTGATGGGCGTTGGTCGCACCTTCGCCGAAGCCTTCTCCAAGGCGATGTTGGGCAGTAACTCCGGCATGAAGAAAGGCCGTGCGCTGCTGTCGGTTCGCAGTGGGGACAAGGCTCGCGTAGTGGATTTGGCTGCCAGCCTGCTCAAGCAGGGCTTTGAACTGGATGCCACCCACGGCACCGCAGTGGTGCTGGGCGAAGCGGGGATTAACCCACGCCTGGTCAACAAGGTGCATGAAGGGCGTCCGCACATTCAGGACCGCATCAAGAACGGCGAGTACACCTACATCGTTAATACCACGGCGGGGCGTCAGGCGATTGAAGACTCCAAGCTGATCCGCCGCAGTGCGCTGCAGTATAAAGTGCACTACGACACCACGATGAACGGCGGCTTTGCTACCTCGATGGCGATGAAGGCAGATCCAACCGAGCAGGTGACGTCGGTACAGGAACTGCACGCACGTATCACCAAGTAAGTTAATAACTTGGCTATCACTGAGGCGCTGCTTTTGCAGCGCCTTTTTTATTGCTGGAGCAACCCAATAGTGATGATTTGCGACTTGTGCTGATTTTGTGGGGGTACGTCATATTTTTGGGGTGATAAATTTGATATTCCATTATCTTTATCTACTTTTAATGATGATTACTGTTATTTTCTGTTGTAAAACGGACCTGTTCAATAAGGTGTCATCATGCTAAACAAACACGAGAATATCCTGCAGATCACCCATCTTAGCCGGGAAGGGATGGCTCAACTGGCTCCTTCATTCAACACGCTTCCCCACACCCAGCATGCGGATGGCAAGTACCGCCTGCGGCGTTATTCCGTCATGCGTTTTCAGGATGGAAAGGTCGTAGAGACGGGCAAACATGAGTTTGTACAATCTGAGGATATCAACCGCTTTCAGGGCAATATTGTCCGCCAGTTCGAACCGCTCCTGACTACAACCTGGCAAAATGAGGGGATGCGTGAAATGTGTGGGGTCTTTGTTGAAAGCAATGCTCTACCGAACAACCAGGAAATAGAGATCCACCAAATCCGCATTGCCACCACCTATGATGAAACTCAGGTGGCGCCGGAAGGCATCCATCGTGATGGTTTTGATCATATCGCGATAGTAGGTATCGACAGGCATAACATTGTCGGTGGGGATATCCTGCTCTATAACAGCAATCGCGAAGAGCCATTTTTCCGTAAGGTGTTGGAAAATGGCGAAGTTGCCATGATTGCTGATAGTAAGTTGTGGCATAACGCCTGCCCAATCCGTGCCGTCGAGACCGATAAAGAAGGGCATATGGATGTTTTTGTTCTGACAGCGAGGGTGGTATGACATTTACGCCTGAACAAAGCCGGGCGCAATTCAGCGCTCTGGATCAGCTGCATCAAGGAAAAAGCGTGGTGTTCTTTGATGGCCCTGGTGGCTCACAGGTTCCGCGTACGGTATTAGACAAGATGGTCGATTATTTGGGCCACCATAATGCCAACTTGGGGGGACACTACTTTTCCAGCAAAGCCACTGAGCAAGTGATGTTACAAGCCAGAGAGTCTGTTCGGGCCTTCTTGAATGCCGGTTCGGTTGACAATATTGTCTTTGGCGCCAACATGACCTCACTGACTTTTCAACTGAGCCGCGCTATCAGCCGGGAGTGGCAAGCCGGGGACGAGGTGATCGTCACCGCTCTGGATCACTATGCGAACGTTTCGAGCTGGCAACAGGCCGCTGCCGATAAACAGGTCGTTGTCCATCAGGCTCCAGTTAACGATCAGGATTGTACGTTAGACGTCGATAAACTTTGTGCGCTCATTAACGCCAAAACCCGGTTGGTGGCTGTCACCTATGCGTCAAATACCACAGGCTCGATCGTGGATATAAAGCGTATCGTTGAGGCGGCGCACCAGGTTGGCGCTTTGGTGTATGTAGATGCTGTGCACTATGCCCCACACCGCCTTATTGATGTTCAGGCGCTGGGTTGTGACATACTCCTGTGTTCCGCGTATAAATTTTTTGGCCCACACGTCGGGATTGCCTATCTGGCTGCGCCGTGGTTGCAAACGTTACGTCCTTACAAGGTCGAGCCGGCCACCGATCTTGGCCCTGGGCGTTTTGAGACGGGGACTCAGAGTTTTGAGGGACTCGCGGGGGTGACTGCTGCGATCGAATACCTGGCTCAGTGGGGAGAAGCGGGCGCGCCATTGCGGCAGCGCTTGCAAGACAGCTTTAGCCAACTCAGCCAGCATGAAGAAGCGCTCAGCGCTTATTTCCTGGATAAACTACGGCAAGTCAAAGGTGCGCGTTTGTACGGTATCGATCGGCCTGATGCCAACTGCCGGACCCCGACTTTCGCCGTGACGTTTGCGCACGCGCTGCCTGAATCGGTTGCTAGAGCGCTGGGCGAGCACAATATTTGTGTCGGCAACGGGCATTTTTATGCGCTGGGGCTGATCCGCCAACTGGGTCTGGAGCAACGTGGCGGTGTCGTGCGGATCGGATTGATGCATTACAACACCCGCCAGGAGATCGACCGTTTGTTTGAGATTATCAACACGTTGAGTCAATCATTGCCGTAAGGCGGTGATGCCATATTGCCCCCATATCCTGATGAACAGGGGATGGGGGCATCGTGGGCCAGCCGCTACAGGCCACGGCGATTTACTGCGGTATGAAGTGGCAGCCATATTTTGCCGTGCACAACACCTTCACCTGTAACGAACCGGCCTTGATCGCCGCCGGGGAAGCCTATCGCCAGCGGCTGGTGCAGTATCTGATGGAACACAGCGAGCCAGCAACAGAGCAGGAGCCTTCTCCAAGGCGATGCTGGGCAGTAACTCCGGCATGAAGAAAGGCCGTACGCTGCTGTCGGTGCGCGGTGGGGATAAGGCTCGCGTAGTGGATTTAGCTGCCGCAGGGCTTTGTGCTGGATGCGACTCACGGCACCGTCGTGGTGCTGGGCGAAGCGGGGATTAACCCACGCCGGCCCGCCTTGGATGGTCCAGGGCGGGTATTTTTGCGGTTATTTGAACATCTGTGCCATAAAGCTCATCTCGTCCTCTTCCATTTCCTGCTCACGCTCCGCCAAATGCTGCTTCAGCACTTTCAAAGAAGTCAGTTCTTCCAGCGCTTCACTTTCTTCAGCCAGCAATGCTTTGAGTTCATTGGCATGACGGATCAGTTTTTTATCCAGTGCTTGAGGCGTTTTGGCATCGCCAAATTTTGACCACAGCAGTGCGGTCATAGGATCGCTCCCATACTCTTTTTGGCGATAATCGAACTTCAGGGTAATCACCTGCTCGGCAAGTAGCCGATTGACTTCTGGCAGATCCTTCTCTTCGAAGCCGCCGTTGGGATCAATATGTTGTTGATACAGATTGATGATGGTCCAGATATCGTGGTTTTGCTTGGCCTGCGCCAGTTGCACCATCAAATGATGTTTTTCTTGCTTGATGGTTTCATCCATTTCGCGGTCAGGATGAAATACCTTAGCGAGCTGTTTATACATGCGGTTGGCTGCCGAAGCGCTGAACAGGGAGGTGATTTCTTGTTGCCGCCGCTCTCTGGCCGCAAGCGCTTCTTCCTCAAACTCATCAAAGAGAGGCTCCTCTTCGTCCTCGGCAAATTCTTCGTCTTCATTGGCGGCCGAATTGGCGAACGTTTCCTCGATTTTGGCTTTGAATTTATGCGGCTCACGGACTAAATCCCGCAGCTCCTCGTCTGAGATATCCTGCACAAAGGGAAGCTGACTCTCTAACATGTCACGCATAAGCTGGAGTTCGTCTTCATCCAGATCTTTATCGTTCACCATTGTGGCACAGGCGTTGAGGTATTTTTCCCGGAGTGGCTGAATATCCAGATGATCCGCGAACGGGTATTCCTCCAGGTACATCAAATCTTCGCCGATCCAGTTGAGAAGATTGTCACGTTGCAAGGCTGAGAGGGATTTTTTATCGACGAAGGAGAGCAAGCGCTCGGCCTTTTGAAAAACGGCATCGACAAACTGTTTTTCTAAAGGCAACATCTGTTGCTGGAAACGGGTGACCAGTTCTGTCTGCTGTCGGTGTAATGCATCCAGCCGTAAATGCTGTTGCTTAATAGCCTGACAGTGGGCATTGAATTGTTGGCGCGGATTTTTCGGCCCCTGCTTTTTGGCGGCGTTTTTTTTTACGGATTTCCCTTTGGCCATAATCGTTTCCTCCTAATGTTGAGTTGGTCACATGATAGCAAGGTTGTTTTCGCGATTTCCATCAGCCAATTTGTATAGGCCCGATAAAAATTTCCGCTATTAATCCCTGCGTAAAGCGTCAAGATATATGCTTGATAGACCACACAGCACGGTGAGAACCGCATGATCCTGATTATTTACGCTCATCCCTATCCCCGGCATTCCCATGCCAATCACTGTTTACTACAGGCGGTAAAAGACATTCCCGGCGTGGAGGTCCGTGCGCTGTACGAACTGTATCCGGATTTTAATATCGATATCGATGCCGAGCAGCGGGCGCTGGAACGGGCCGATATGGTGGTTTTACAGCATCCGATGCAGTGGTACAGCCTGCCGCCGTTGCTGAAACTGTGGATCGACAAAGTGCTGGAACATGGCTGGGCCTATGGCCACGAGGGCAACGCCCTGGTGGGGAAAGACTGCCTGTGGGCGGTCACCAGTGGCGGAGATGAGCAGCATTTCGCTTTGGGCGATTACCCCAACTTTGCTGCACTGGGCCAGCCGCTACAGGCTACGGCGATTTACTGCGGTATGAAGTGGCAGCCATATTTTGCCGTGCACAACACCTTCACCTGTAACGAACCGGCCTTGATCGCCGCCGGGGAAGCCTATCGCCAGCGGCTGGTGCAGTATCTGATGGAACACAGCGAGCAAGCAGTAGAGCAGGAGTCCGTGAATGGATAATCACTCGATGATGATTGAAGGGCTGATCTATCTGGGATCGGCCGGGCTGTTGGTGCCGATTGCCGTACGCCTGGGGTTGGGATCGGTACTTGGTTACCTGATTGCGGGCTGCGTCATTGGCCCCTGGGGGCTGAAACTGGTTTCCGATCCGGAGTCGATACTGACCTTTGCCGAAATCGGCGTGGTATTGATGTTGTTTATCATCGGGCTGGAACTGGATCCCCGGCGGTTGTGGACTCTGCGGGCAGCGGTATTTGGCGGTGGGAGCATCCAGATGGTGGGATGCGGCCTGGTGCTGAGCGCCTTCTGCTATTTCCTCGGCCTGAATTGGCAGGTCGCCTTGCTGATTGGCTTGACGTTGGCACTTTCCTCCACCGCAATTGCCATGCAGGCGATGAGTGAGCGTAACCTGACGCCTTCGCCGATTGGCCGCAGTTCGTTTGCGGTGCTGTTGTTCCAGGATATTGCCGCTATTCCCTTGGTGGCGATGATCCCACTGCTAGCCAGTAGCGGTGCGGCTACCACGCTGGGGGCCTTTGTGTTTTCTGCCGCCAAGGTGGTGGGGGCGCTGGCGGTCGTGGTGCTGTTGGGGCGCTATGTGACCCGGCCCCTGCTGCACTTTGTGGCGCGTTCCGGCATGCGTGAAGTCTTCAGCGCCGTGGCGCTGTTCCTGGTGTTTGGTTTTGGCATTCTGTTGGAAATGGCCGGGCTGTCGATGGCGATGGGGGCTTTTCTGGCTGGCGTGTTGCTGGCCAGTTCCGAATACCGCCATGCGCTGGAAAGCGATATTCAGCCATTTAAAGGCCTGCTGCTTGGGTTGTTCTTTATCGGCGTGGGGATGTCGATCGACTTTGGCACGCTGTTCCATCACCCGTTGCTGATTGCCTCGCTGCTGCTGGGCTTTATGCTGCTGAAGGCGGCGTTGCTGTGGCTGGTTGCGCCAATGCTTGGGGTACCCAAGCGTCAGCGCGGGCTGTTCGCCATTTTGCTGGGGCAGGGCAGTGAGTTTGCCTTTGTGATCTTTGCTGCGGCGCAGATGGCGGGTGTGCTACCGCTCGAATGGGCTAAATCGCTGACGTTGGCCGTTGCACTTTCGATGGCCGCCACGCCGCTGCTGCTGGTGGTTGCCGCTCGTCTGGCCAAGAATGCCCCGCAGGACGAACGCCCGGCAGACGTGATCGACGAAGAGAACGCCAGCGTGATCATCGCCGGTTTTGGCCGTTTCGGCCAGATCGCGGGCCGTATGTTGCTGGCCAACGGCGTGCATACCGTAGTACTGGATCACGATCCGGACCACATCGAAACGCTGCGCAAATTTGGCACCAAGGTGTTCTATGGTGATGCGACGCGGGCCGATCTGTTGGAAGCGGCAGGAGCGGAACATGCCAAAATCCTGATTAACGCCATCGACGACGTGGAGGCGAACCTGCAACTGACGGCGCTGGTCAAACGCCATTTCCCACACATGAAAGTGGTGGCGCGTGCCCGCGATGTGGACCACTGGTATCAACTGCGCCAGTTGGGGGTGGAAAAACCTGCGCGTGAAACCTTTGAAAGCTCGTTACTGATCGGCAGAGAAACCCTCGAACTGCTGGGGCTGGACGCCTACGAAGCCCGTGAAAAAGCGGATACCTTCCGGCGGTATAACGTGAAGATGCTGGAAGATACGTTGGAGAACTACGAAGATACCGAGTTCCGCATCGCCAGCATGCAGCGGGCCAAAGAGATGCTTTCGTCCGCTATCGAGCAGGATCAGACGCGGTTGTCGCGGGTGCCGCAAACTGGTTGGCGCGGCAGTATTGATGGCAAAGCGCCGGAAGAAGAGGTGGTGGAAGCGAAAGGGTAATTGCCTGGCGAGGGTTTACCCCTCGCCGGTTTTTCAGCTCAGCGCGACTTTGATGCCCAAGGCGATTAACATCCCGCCCAACAGCTTATCGACCACCTTCTGGGTTTTCTCCAGCCCACGGCGCACCGGCCCGCTTTGGATTAAAAACACCAGCACCGGCCACCAAACGGCGGAAAGGCCGAAAATAATCCCGGCATACCACAGCTTTTCACCCAGGCCGGAGTTGATTTGCAATACCTGGGTAAACACCGCGAGGAAGAACAACGTGGCTTTCGGGTTGAGCAGATTGCACAGGTAACCTTGTACAAAGGCGCTTTTCAGGCTGACCTGTTGTTGCGGCAGGCTGCTGACGTTCATCTTGCTGCCCCCGCGTGACAACAGGGCTTGAATGCCGACCCAAATCAGGTACACCGCACCGGCGTATTTCAGCACGTTGAACAACCACGGCGTGGTGGTGATCACTACCGCCAGACCCGCGACACAGTAAGACATATGAGTTGCCACGCCGCAGATCACGCCGAACGCGGTCATCATTGCTGCCAGGCGCGGATAGCGCGCCGCGTTTTTAATCACCAGAAAAAAGTCTGGCCCGGGGGAAAGCATGCCGAGCGTGGCAATACCGGCGACAAACAATGAGGTTTCAAGCATGAGCGAGTCTCTGAAAAAGGCCTAATTCTGCTGATAATAACGCCACTCCTCCTGACGTGCATCAACCTATTACACTAATCTCTGGTTATATGATGGGTCTTCATTAAGAGGAAGTGACTGAGCAACATGAAAAAGGAATTAACCGCAGAGATACCCTGTGTAAACCAGCAACAGCGTGAAATCACCCGTCTGTGCATTCAGTGTGCGTTGCTGCTGCTACAGCACGGGGCGGAAAGCACGGTGGTGGAACAACTCTCGACTCGCTTGGGCCTGGCGCTTGGCATGGATAGTGTAGAAAGCTCCATCTCGGCCAACGCCGTGGTGCTGACCACCATCAGCAATGATGCCTGCCTGACCACCACACGTAAGAACGTCGATCGCGGGATCAACATGCAAATGGTGACCGAGGTGCAGCACATTGTGATCCTGGCGGAACACCATTTGGCCGATGCCCATGACGTTGCCCGGCGTTTTGAAAAGATCCGTCCACTACGCTATCCGCGGTGGCTGGTGGTGCTGATGGTGGGATTGTCCTGTGGCTGTTTCAGCATGCTCAACGGCGGCGGGCCAGATGCTTTTGCGGTCACCTTTATGGCCAGTGGCCTGGCGATGTTTGTGCGCCAGATGCTGACCGCTCGCCATATGAATCCGCTGATCAACTTTTGCCTGACGGCCTTTGTTGCCACGTCGGTCTCCGGCCTGCTGTTACGCGTGCCGTTTTTCCACCAAACCTCCAGCGTGGCGATGGCGGCCAGCGTGCTGTTGCTGGTGCCCGGTTTCCCGCTGATCAACGCGGTAGCCGATATGTTTAAAGGCCACGTGAATACCGGCCTGGCCCGTTGGGCGATGGCCAGTTTGCTGACGCTGGCAACCTGCATCGGCGTGGTGATGGCGATGTCGCTGTGGGATTTACGGGGGTGGTCATGAGCCTGCTGTGGGCGCTGTTACAGGACATGCTACTGGCGGCGGTACCCGCGCTCGGCTTTGCCATGGTGTTCAATGTGCCGGTACGTGCGCTGCGCTACTGTGCCCTGCTCGGGGCGCTGGGGCACGGTTCACGAATGCTGATGATGCATTTCGGCATGAATATCGAGTGGGGCTCGTTCCTGGCCGCCATCCTGATCGGTATCATCGGCATTTACTGGTCACGCTGGCTGCTGGCGCATCCCAAGGTGTTTACCGTTGCGGCGGTGATCCCGATGTTCCCCGGTATTTCAGCCTATACCGCGATGATCAGCGTGGTAGAGATTTCTCATTTAGGCTACAGCGAAGCCCTGATGTCGGTGATGATCTCCAACTTCCTCAAAGCCTGTTTTATCGTTGGGGCCTTGTCGATTGGCCTGTCGGTACCGGGTCTGTGGCTGTATCGTAAACGTCCCGGCGTTTAGGGATTTTTCTAAGGATCTGGGATTATTGGAGTTTATCTTCAGAGCCGTCCGATATATGACTATCGCTCGATTCGTCTATCGACGGTTGACGGGGCTTTACGTATAGTGTGAACAATTTTGCTGCCTATACAGGGTTAAACAATGATTATCAGCCTGATTGCTGCTTTGGCGGCGGATCGCGTTATTGGTATGGAAAATGCCATGCCGTGGCACCTGCCGGAGGATTTGGCGTGGTTTAAACGTAACACGTTAAATAAACCGGTGATTATGGGCCGCAAGACCTTTGAGTCGATTGGCCGCCCCTTACCGGGCCGCCATAATATCGTGTTAAGCAGCCAGCCGGGTAAAGAACCTGGCGTGACCTGGGTGACTTCGCTGGAGGAGGCCTTGGCTGCGGCTGGCGAGGTGGAAGAAGTGATGGTGATGGGCGGTGGCAGCATTTATAGCCAGTTCCTGCCACGGGCTTCCCGGATGTATCTGACCCATATCGATGCCGAAGTGGGCGGAGATACCTACTTCCCCGATTACGAGCCAGACGAATGGGAAACCTCTTTCAGTGCCTTCCACGATGCGGACGCGCTGAACTCGCACGGTTACTGTTTTGAGATTTTGGAACGCCGCTAAGGCGGGCTAGTTATCAAATGGGCACCCTTGGGTGCCCATTGTCGTTTTAAGAAGCGGCCAACGTATCCGCGCCGTCTATCGCATCACGGCGGTTGCTTGGCTGGGTAAAGTAGCGCTTGTCTTCCCAACGAAGCAGGGTCAAATCCCCGCCCCAACAGCAACCGGTATCCAGACCTATGATCCCTTCCGGCGTGCCTCTGCCTTCCAGTGATGCCCAGTGGCCGAAGATGATGCTGTACTCGGGATCGACCAGGCGCGGCAGATCAAACCAGGGTTTCAGCGGAGCGGGAGCGGTGCCCGGCGCATCTTTGCAGATCATGTCCAACTGGCCGTTAGGGAAGCAATAGCGCATGCGGGTCAACGCATTGGTGCTAAAGCGCAGGCGTGCCAGCCCACTCAGTTCCGGGCTCCAGTTGTTGGGCATATCGCCGTACATCGCATCCAGGAACAAAGGATAGCTGTCGCTGCTGAGCACCGCTTCCACTTCACGGGCACACATCTGCGCGGTCTCGATATCCCACTGTGGGGTAATGCCGGCGTGGCCCATGATCAGTTTGCGTTCATCATCCACTTGCAGCACCGGTTGGCGACGCAGCCAGTTGATCAACTCGTCAGCATCAGGCGCTTCCAGTAATGGGGTAATGCGGTCTTTGGGTTTGTTACGGCTGATACCGGCGTACACCGCCAGTAGGTGCAGGTCGTGGTTACCCAAAACCATGCGCAATGCCGGGCCGAGAGAGCGAAGGTAGCGCAGCACTTCGAGCGAGCCGGGGCCACGGGCGACCAGGTCGCCAGTCAGCCACAGTTGGTCTTGCAGGGGATCGAAATTAACCTGAGCTAATAGCGACTGCAGTTCATCGAAACAGCCATGAACGTCGCCGATAAGATATGTCGACATATTAGTGGATCAGCGTTGGGATGGCTAAACGGAACACCGGAATAGCGGTACGGAATGGCTGACCCTGTTGATCAACCATTTCATAGTGGCCTTCCATGGTGCCCAGCGGCGTTTCGAGTATCGCACCGCTGGTATATTGGAACTCGCTGCCGGGCTGGATAATGGGCTGTTCACCGATCACTCCCTCGCCCTGAACCTCAGTTTGGCGACCGTTACTGTTGGTGATCAGCCAGTAACGGCCCAGCAGTTGCACGTCAAAGCGCCCCAGATTACGGATGGTAACGGTATACGCGAAGACGTAACGTTCTTCCTCAGGTATCGATTGTGATTCCACATACACACTCTGTACCTGCACACATACACGGGGCGAATCAATCATGACAACTGCTCCTTATTGCTGCTGCGCCTGCTGTTGTGAAAGCCAGTTTGCCAGCTTACAGTACTGCGCTACAGAAATATTCTCTGCTCTGAGCGTCGGATCGACGCCGAGTTCCGTCAACTGTTCCGGGGTGAAAAGATCGCCCAGGCTGTTGCGGATGGTTTTTCTGCGTTGGTTAAACGCCTGGGTAGTCACGCGGCTGAGCATACGCACATCGCCGACAATATTGGGCATCACCAGATGCGGTACCAGACGAACCACGGCAGAATCGACTTTAGGCGGCGGTGCGAACGCAGTCGGCGGCACTTCCAACACGGGAATAACGTTGCAGTAATACTGCGCCATCACGGTCAAGCGCCCGTATGCCTTGCTGTTTGGGCCGGCAACCAGACGGTTGACCACCTCTTTTTGCAGCATAAAGTGCATGTCGCGGATAGCTGAAGTATAGCTGAAAAGGTGGAACATCAGCGGCGTTGAGATGTTATACGGCAGGTTGCCGAACACGCGCAACGATTGGCCTTCCACGGCTGCCAACTCGGCGAAGTTCACCGTCATGGCATCTTGCTGATGAATGGTCAGCTTGTCTTTCAACTGTGGGTGATTGGCCAGGCGGGCTGCCAGATCGCGGTCAAGTTCAATCACCGTCATGCGATCCATACGCGCGCCAACCGGCTCGGTCAAGGCTCCCAAGCCTGGGCCGATTTCGACCACCGCTTCGCCCGGCTGTGGGTGAATGGCCGAGACAATGCTATCGATGACAAACTGATCGGTTAAAAAGTTCTGTCCAAAACGTTTGCGGGCAAAGTGCCCTTGGTGGACTCTATTATTCATTGCTGTTAATTATCATTTTAATGGCGAGAGCCAAGGCCGTTTTGAAGCTGCCTGCATCGGCAGTGCCGCTGCCAGCCAGTTCCAACGCGGTACCATGGTCGACCGAGGTACGGATAAAAGGCAAACCGAGGGTGATATTCACCGCCCGACCAAACCCCTGGTATTTTAGTACAGGCAAGCCCTGATCGTGATACATCGCCAGCACCGCATCTGCATGTTGCAGATATTTTGGCTGGAACAGCGTATCCGCCGGGAGCGGGCCAATCAGCTGGATGCCGCGGCTACGCAGCACCTCCAAAGCCGGAATAATCACATCCAGCTCTTCACGCCCCATGTGGCCACCTTCCCCCGCATGCGGGTTTAGCCCACAGACGTAGATCAGTGGCTGTGGGATGCCAAACTGGTTTTTCAGATCCCGATCGAGAATGGTGATCACTTCGAACAGGCTCTGTTGGGTGATGGCGCCCGGGACTGCCAGTAACGGCAGATGGGTCGTTGCCAGAGCGACGCGTAGCTCCTCGGTAGCCAGCATCATCACCACGCGTTCACAATGGCTGCGATCGGCAAAGAACTCGGTGTGGCCGGTAAAGGCGACGCCAGCGTCGTTGATGATGCTTTTGTTGACCGGGCCAGTGACCAGCGCGGCGAACTCACCGTTCAGGCAACCGTCACAGGCACGTGCCAGAGTCTCTACCACATAGGCACTGTTAGCAACGTTAAGTTCACCAGCGACCACGGCCGCCGGGGCTGCAACGGGCAATACGGTTAATGTCCCGGCATGCTGTGGTTGTGCAGGTTGACCTGGCTGGTAGTCGCGCAGCGTGAGCGGTAACGCCAACTGGTGGGCGCGCTCAAGCAACAAGGCCGGATCGGCGCACACCACCAGCTCAACAGGCCAATCCTGTTGTGCCAGTACGGTGACCAAATCCGGCCCAACCCCGGCAGGCTCGCCGGGGGTGATGACGATACGGTTATTGCGGTGCATTGCTTCCATCGAGGATCTTCACGTAAGCAGCGGCACGTTGTTCCTGCATCCAGGTTTGCGCTTCTTCGGCAAACTTGCGGTTAAACAGCATGCGGTAGGCACGATCTTTCTGCGCCGCATCGGTTTTATCCACCTGGCGGGTATCCAGCAACTGGATCAGGTGCCAGCCAAAGGAAGAGTGTACCGGCTCGCTGACCTGGCCTTTTTGCAGCTTCAGCAGCGCATCGCGGAAGGCTGGATCGTACATGTCTGGTGAAGCCCAACCCAGATCGCCGCCCTGGAGGGCAGAGCCTGGATCTTGTGACAGCTGTTTGGCCTCGTCTTCAAACTTCGCTTTGCCGCTCTTGATGGCCGCAGACACTTCTTGCAGCTTGGCGCGTGCTTGATCGTCGGTCATCACCACTGAAGGTTTCAGCAGGATATGGCGGGCATGCACTTCGGTCACGGAAATCGACTGGGTACCGCCACGGATATCGTTGACCTTCAGGATATGGAAGCCGACGCCGGAGCGGATCGGGCCAACCACGTCGCCTTTTTTGGCGCTGGACAGACGTTCTGCGAACAGCGTTGGCATTTCCTGCAGTTTACCCCAACCCATCTGGCCGCCTTTCAGCGCCTGTGAGTCGGCGGAGTAGGTGATCGCCAACTTACCGAAATCGGCACCGCCGGTCGCTTCACCCACCAGACGTTTCGCCAGCGCTTCGGCTTCATCAACCTGCTTCTGTGATGGGTTTTCTGGCAGCGGGATCAGGATGTGGCTGATGTTGATATCGGTTTCACCGCCGTTCTGCGCGCCGACCTGTTTGGCCAACGCGTCAACTTCCTGCGGCAGGATGGTGACACGGCGACGCACTTCGTTGTTACGAACTTCCGAGGTCAGCATTTCCTTGCGGATCTGCGCACGGTAAGTGTTGTAGTTCAGACCTTCATACGCCAAGCGGCTACGCAGCTGATCCAGGCTCATCTTGTTCTGGGCGGCGATATTGCCGATCGCCTTGTCCAGATCGGCATCGCTGACGGTGATCCCCATTTTTTGCGCCATCTGCAGCAGGATATTATCCATAATCAGACGTTCAATAATCTGGTGACGCAACGTATTGTCGTCTGGCAATTGCTGGCCAGCCTGCTGTGCGTTGAGTTTCACCGATTGCATCAGGCCGTTCACGTCGCTCTCAAGTACTACGCCGTTATCGACGACGGCGGCGACTTTATCCATTTGTTGCGGTGCTGCGAACGCGGTATTGGCACAAACCACCAATCCGAGAAGAAGCGTTCTCCAGTTCTTCATACATTTCCCGTTATCTGTTTCCGCAAATGCGGGTGAAAGTTGTTTTTTTTCAATTCGTTAATCAATATCAGAATGCGCGTTGGTAAGGCAGAATACCCGAACGCAGCATTTCATTGGTGCCAAGGCTGTGATCGCTGCTCAAACCACGCAGTTCGACGTTGAATGAAACTTTGTTATCGTACTTGCTGACCTGATTGCCGTAGTCCCAATCGGTGATCTTGCGCTCATAACCTACGTTAACCGCCCAGCAGCAGGTGTTATAGCGCAGGCCGACCAACTGGTTAGCGGTTTGTTTCGCACGGGTATCGTAGTAATACGCCCCGACCACTGCCCAACGATCGGCAATCGGCCAACTGGCCACCAGACCGACCTGTGAAATACCGTCCTGATAGCCTGGGTTGCTGATATCCGGCAGGGTTGCCGAAATATATTCCGGGCTGGCATAACGGTAGTTCAACTGCACCATACGATTCTGATCCTGACGATATTCCACTACCGCGTCGCCTAACGCGAAGCTGTCAAGACGGGTGTCATATTGCACACCACCGCGCAGGCCCCAGCGATCGTCAATCTTCCAATAGGTGTCACCAGCCCAGACGACGCTGCCGGTATCATCGCTATTATCAAAGTTGCTACTTTGATCCCCGGTCCGCGAGCGGCTGAGGTAGTAGATTTGACCTACGGAAACGTTAAAACGTTCAACCAGTGCGTCATCATAAATACGCGAGGTGACACCGGCTGCCACACGGTTCTGCGAGGCGATGCGATCCAGGCCGCTGTAGGAGCGGTCGCGGAACAGGCCCGAGTAGTCGGTTTGCAGCAGGGTTGAGTCATAAGTATAGATATCGCTTTGATCGCGATAAGGCACGTACAGGTACTGCATACGTGGCTCGATGGTTTGGGTATAACCTTCTGACCAATCCATTGGACGATCGAACACCACTTTGCCATCGGTCTTGAATTGCGGCAGTACGCGGTTGACCGAATCTTCCAGGTCGGGAACCGGGCTCCCCGGGTTACGGCTGGCATAGTCAGCGGCAAAACCGTTCGGGATGGTCTGCTGGAAATGCGTCGCCATCAGTTTGGCTTCGGTATTCAGGCTGCCCCAACTGTTGACCAGCGGCAGATTGATCGCCGGTTCAATGTGCCAACGGGTGGCTTCCGGGTTATTCGGGTTGACGCTGGTAAAGTTGGCAACCTGGCCGTAGGTGTGGAAATCAAACGGACCGATATCCGATTTATAGTAGTTGAGATCCAACTGCGGCTGTGCACGGTAGGCGTTCTGGTTACCTGCACCGCTGAAGATCTGGAACTGCTTGGAGGCCAGCGTGGCATCCCAGTTCTCATCGGCATAACCGACGCTGAATTTCTGCGTGGCGTAGCCATCGGTGGTGGAACCGTATTTGGAATCCAGATCGGTGAAGTAATAAGGATCGCTGACCTTGGTGTAGTCGACGTTGAAACGCCACACCTGATTCATTACGCCGTTATGACCCCAGTAGAACAGCCAGCGCTTGCTGTCGTCGACATCACCGTGATCTTTTTCGTACTCCCTATCGCTTGGCAGCCAGTCAAAGGCCATAGTGCCCAGACCCGGTTGCAACAGATAACGGAATTCGTTCTGCCACTGCAGACCACGATTCGTCATGTAGTGCGGGGTGATGGTGGCATCAAAGTTTGGCGCAATGTTCCAGTAATACGGCAGCATGAACTCGAAGCCGTTATTACTGCCATATTTGGCATTGGGGATCAGGAAGCCGGAGCGGCGCTTATTGCCCACCGGCAGCTGCAAATAGGGGCTGTAGAACACTGGCACCTTGCCAATCTTGAAGCGGGCGTTCCACACTTCGGCCACTTCTTCTTCGCGATCGTGGATCACTTCGGAGCCCACTACGCTCCAGCTGTCATCGCCAGGCAGGCAAGAGGTGAAGGTACCGTTTTCCAGGATGGTGTAGCGGTTTTGACCGCGCATCTTCATCTTGTCGGCGTCACCACGCCCTTGGCGGCCCACCATCTGATAGTCGCCCTGGTAGACGTCGGTATCTTTAGTGTTCAGGTTTGACCAGGCTTTAGGGCCTTTCAGTTTGATCTGATTATCCGCGTAGTTCACGTCACCGGTGGCGGTAACGGTACGGATGGGATCCGGCTGCCCGTCTTTTTGCGTCTGCTTCAGCTCAACCTGCTTCGCCGTCAGGGTGCTGTTGCCCTGTTCGACGTTGACGTTGCCGGTGAACAGCGCGTTGTTCGGATAGTTGGCTTGTGAATCATCAGAAATGATGGTGACCGGCAGACTGTTGGGGTCGCCGCTGATCACGGGTTTATCATAAACAGGTACACCGAGCATACATTGCTCGGCCAGATCTGCCAGCGCGTGCTGACTATATATCGCCGTCCAAATTAACGTGGCCAGCAGTGTTGGGAAACTTTTTTTCATACGCGGTTTTGGTGTTCCGTCATCAGAGGCGTCATGTCCGGCAAACGGTCAGAGACTATATCACTCATCAGCGTTGCGCTAGTGTTAAATCCTGCCGTTCGATTGCGTCGTCGTTAGGCGCAGAGATAAATGACAGGTATGATAATCGAATTCTTGGAAAAAATCGCCTTAACCCTTGCGCGTACCGATGGGGATACACGGCTTATTACGGTTTGATAGTTGGGGAGTATATGCAGTATTGGGGAAAACTGCTCGGAGTGATTGTCGCCATTTGGGCTGGCGGCGGATTCTGGGGTGTCGTGCTGGGGTTGATCGTTGGCCATATGATCGATACCGCACGTAATAACAAGCGCAGCCGGGGCTTCTTTACCGATCAGCAAACGCGGCAGACGTTATTTTTCCGCACTACCTTTCAGGTTATGGGGCATCTGACCAAATCGAAAGGGCGGGTGACCGAAGCCGATATCCAGATAGCCAGCCTGTTTATGGACCGCCTGCAACTGCATGGTGAGGCCCGTACCGCGGCGCAGCAGGCGTTCCGCGAAGGCAAGCACAGCCAGTTTCCGCTGCGTGAAACCTTGCAGCAGTTACGCAGCATCTGTTTTGGTCGCTTTGACCTGATTCGGATGTTTCTGGAAATTCAGATCCAGGCCGCGTTTGCCGACGGCTCGCTGCATCCGAATGAACGCCAGGTGCTGTATGTGATCGCCGAAGAGTTGGGGATCTCCCGCGCTCAGTTCGATCAGTTCCTCAGCATGATTGAAGGCGGGCGTCAGTTTGGCGGCGGCAGCTGGCAGGGGCAGCAAGGGGGATACTCCCAGGGCGGCTATCAGCAGGCGCAACGTGGCCCAACGCTGGAAGATGCCTGCAAGGTGCTGGGCGTGAGCAGCAGCGACGATGCCACCACCATCAAGCGTGCCTATCGTAAGCTGATGGGCGAGCATCACCCGGATAAGCTGGTTGCTAAGGGATTACCGCCGGAAATGATGGAGATGGCGAAACAGAAAGCGCAGGAGATCCAGGCAGCCTACGACCTGATCAAACGCGAGAAGGGCTTCAAGTAATTAAGGGCGCCGCTTGCGGCGCCCTTACAAACTCAGAAATCCGGCTCTACGCGAAAATGCATCGGGGTCTGAAACGCGGGGTGGGTGATGCGCAGCTCTTGTGCGTGCAGTTGCAGGCGCGGTGCCATCGCCTTGGCCTCTGGCGGGGCGTAGAAGCCATCGCCGAGAATGGGGTGACCCAATGCCAGCATATGCACACGCAATTGGTGTGAACGCCCTGTAATGGGCAGCAGCTTGACGCGCGTGCTGCCATCCGCGTCCCGGGAAAGCACCACATATTCGGTCTGCGCGGCCTTGCCGGTTTCGAAACAGACTTTCTGCAAGGGCCGGTTCGGCCAGTCGCAAATCAGCGGTAAATCTACCAACCCTTCATCCTGTGCCATATGCCCCCATACGCGGGCGATGTAGCATTTTTTCGGCTCGCGTTCGCGGAACTGGCGTTTTAGCTCACGCTCGGCGGCCTTGTTCAATGCCACCACGATCACCCCGCTGGTAGCCATATCCAGGCGATGCACGGATTCCGCCGCAGGAAAGTCTGCCTGGATGCGCGTCATCAGGCTGTCCTTGTTCTCCGGGGCACGGCCAGGCACGGAAAGCAGCCCGCTAGGTTTGTTGACCACGATGATGTGCTCATCCTGATACAGCACGTGCATCGGATCTTGCGGGGGATTGTAAGGTTCCATGTTAGCTCCGCTGAGAAGGGCAAACCGGGGAGCCTTGGCTCCCCGTTAAGTGGATCACTGGTGCGTCACCACGACCAGGCGAATAGCATCCAGCCGCCATCCCGCTTCGTTGAGGTTAATCAGCACCTGCTTGCGGTTGAACTCCAGCGCTTCGACTTCGTCATCACGGATATTCGGGTTAACCGCTTTCAGGGCTTCCAGACGTGCCAGCTCGGTGCTCAGCTTGTCATCGGCCTCTTGCTTGGCCTGTTCGATCAGGGCGCGCGCCTGTTCTTCCACCAGGCTTTCTGCCTGTTGCAGCATCACGTGCACTTCTTGCTGCACTGCGTTGACCAGCTTGCTGGACGTGTGGCGATTGACCGCGTTCAGTTGGCGGTTAAAGCTTTCAAACTCGACCTGTGCCGCCAGGTTGGTTCCCTTGCGATCCATCAACATGCGGATCGGCGTTGGCGGCAGGAAGCGGGTCAGCTGCAGGTGTTTAGGGGCCTGGGCTTCAACCACATACACCAGTTCGACCAGCAGGGTGCCCACCGGCAGCGCCTTGTTTTTCAACAGGGAAACTGCACAGCTCCCGGTATCGCCGGAGAGGATCAGATCCAGCCCGTTGCGGATAATCGGGTGTTCCCAACTGACAAACTGGGCATCTTCACGCGACAGCGCCTGCTCGCGATCGAACGTCACGGTGCAGCCATCCTGCGGCAGCCCCGGGAAGTCCGGTACCAGCATATGGTCGGATGGGGTTAGGACGATCAGGTTGTCGCTGCGGTCTTCCTGATTGATGCCGACGATATCGAACAGGTTGAGCGCAAAGCTCACCAGGTTAACGTCGTTGTCCTGTGCCGCAATGGCTTCCGCCAGCGCCTGCGCTTTGTCACCGCCGTTGGAGTGCATTTCCAGCAGACGGTCACGGCCCTGTTCCAGCTGCGTTTTCAGCTGTTTGTGCTGCTGGTTACAGGCATGGATAAACTCGTCCAGACCTTCCTGCTCGGTAGGGGCGGCCAGGTAGCCAATCAGTTGCTCGTAGCAGCTGTCATAAATCGGCCGGCCGGTTGGGCAGGTGTGCTCGAAGGCATCCAGCCCTTCATGGAACCAGCGGCCCAGCACGGCCTGAGCGGTGTTTTCCAGGTACGGCACCATGATCTGGATGTCGTGCATCTGGCCAATACGATCCAGACGGCCAATACGCTGTTCCAGCAGATCCGGGTTGAACGGCAGATCGAACATCACCATCTGGCTGGCAAACTGGAAGTTACGCCCTTCCGAACCGATTTCGGAGCACAGCAGTACCTGCGCGCCTTCTTCCTGTGAAGCGAAGTAGGCGGCGGCGCGATCGCGTTCGATAATGCTCAGCCCTTCGTGGAACACGGCGGCACGGATCGCTTCGCGCTCACGCAGCACCTGCTCCAGTTGCAGAGCGGTCGCTGCCTGGGCGCAAATCACTAATACTTTCTCATGACGGTTGGCGACCAGATAATCCAGCAGCCACTCAACGCGCGGATCGAAGTTCCACCAGGTTGCATTCTCCCCTTCGAACTCCTGATAAATCTGTTCTGGGTAGAGCATGTCGCGGGCGCGGGCTTCGACGGTTTTCTTGGCGCTCATGATGCCGGACACCTTGATCGCCGTCTGATATTGCGTTGGCAACGGCAGTTTGATCTGGTGCAGGTGGCGACGTGGGAAGCCTTTTACGCCGTTACGGGTATTACGGAACAGCACGCGGCTGGTGCCGTGGCGATCCATCAGCATGGTGACCAGTTCCTGGCGTGCCTGCTCGCTGTTGTCGGTATCGCTGTTGGCCGCTTTCAGCAGGGGTTCAATGTCCTGCTCGTCGATCAGCTCACCCAGCAGGTTCAGCTTGTCATCCGCCAGGCGCTCGCCGCTCAGCAGCAGCGTCACCGCATCGGCTACCGGACGGTATTTCTGCTGATCGGTGACAAACTCCTGGTAGTCATGGAAACGGCTGGGATCCAGCAGGCGCAAGCGGGCAAAGTGGCTTTGCTGGCCAAGCTGCTCCGGGGTTGCCGTCAACAACAGTACGCCCGGGATGTGTTCCGCCAACTGTTCAATCACCTGATATTCACGGCTCGGCGCGTCTTCGCTCCAGGCGAGGTGGTGAGCTTCGTCTACCACCAGCAGATCCCAGTGGGCATCGGCCAACTGCTCAAGGCGCTGTTTGTTGCGACGCACGAAATCCAGCGAGCAGATCACCAACTGTTCGGTTTCGAACGGGTTGCTGCTGTCGAGCATCGCTTCGGAATAGCGGCTATCGTCAAACAGTGAGAAATAGAGGTTGAAGCGACGCATCATTTCAACCAGCCACTGGTGTTGCAGGGTTTCCGGCACCACGATCAGCACGCGTTCGGCGCGGCCAGCCAGCAGTTGTTGATGAATAATCATCCCGGCTTCGATGGTTTTACCCAGGCCCACTTCATCGGCCAACAGAACGCGCGGCGCATGGCGCTGGCCGACTTCGTAGGCGATATGTAATTGGTGCGGGATCAGGCTGGCGCGCATACCACGCAGGCCAGCGAACGGCAGGCGATACTGTTCGCTCTGGTATTTGCGGGCGCGGAAACGCAGCGCAAAGCGATCCATGCGGTCAATCTGACCGGCAAACAGGCGGTCTTGCGGTTTACTGAAGGTCAGCTTACTGTCCAGCAGCACCTCACGCATAGCGACGCCGCTTTCCTGGGTGTCCAGACGCGTGCCGATATAGGTCAACAGGCCGTTATCCTCTTTGACTTCCTCCACCTGCAACTGCCAGCCTTCGTGGTTGCTGATGGTGTCGCCCGGGTTAAACATCACGCGGGTGATTGGCGAGTCGTTTCTGGCATAGAGGCGGTTTTCACCGGTTGCGGGGAAAAGCAGGGTGACCATGCGCACGTCCAGTGCGACCACGGTTCCCAGTCCCAATTCGCTTTCCGTATCGCTGATCCAGCGTTGACCAAGTGTAAAAGGCATAGTTTGTCGGCTCGATTCTTATTAAGTAAGTCTTGCTACCCGGCAGATAAGCCCAGGGTAACCTGTTTCAACTGCTTGCTATTCCCGGCATCTTGCCTGCCACCGCATTGTTACCGGTTGGCGAGCTTTATTTTCATTTAGCGGGTAATAGCCTGTTACGCCAGACGTCTGGTGACGGCATGGCGACAACGATGTTGTGAATAGTGGTTCAGAATTTGGGAAGGGCGCTATGGTAATGGAAGGCGGCGCATTCGTCACCTGTAAAACCCGATGATTTTTTCTTCCCAAATGCCGACTAACACCAGTAAAAAGAAAGGGTTTCCCCATGGGGTGGTATTACCCCCAGCTTTGACCGCTCAGAACAGGCCTATCTGCCTGGTTACCAACGCCGAAAAATCGTCGTACAGGAAGGGAAGTATAGCGTCTGCCACCGGTTGCAGCTGGCGTTCGAGATAATGATCGTAATCGATCGCGGATTGCCGGGTTTCCAGCGGCTCTGGCCCGGCTAGCGTCATTACATAGCTGATCCAGCCACCGTTCTGATATTGCAGTGGCCGCCTCTGTTGACGATTATAGTCATCGGCCAGCCGGGCTGCTCGGGCGTGTGGCGGGACATTGCGTTGATAGTCGTCCAACTTGCGCCGCAGGCGTTTGCGGTAGACCAGCCGGTCGTCAAATTCGCCGTTCAGCGTTTTGGCCACGTAATCGCGCACAAAGTCCTGATAGGGCTGGCGCTTGAAGATGCGTTGATAGAGCTGCTGCTGAAACTGCTGTGCCAGTGGGGTCCAGTCGGTGCGTACCGTTTCCAATCCTTTATACACCATCTCTTCACTGCCGTCCGGTTTGCTGATCAACCCGGCGTAGCGTTTTTTGCTGCCCTGCTCGGCACCGCGGATGGTGGGCATTAAAAAGCGGGAATAGTGGGTTTCAAACTCCAGCTCCAGCGCATTTTCCAGCCCATATTGCTGTTGCAGATGCTGCTGCCACCATTGATTGACGTGATCGAGCAGCTCGCGGCCAATCTCGGCGGCTTGCTGTTCACTGTGGGCCTTTTTCAGCCAGACAAAGGTCGAGTCCGTATCGCCGTAGATCACCTGGTAACCTTTAGCTTCGATCAACTCCCGCGTCTGGCGCATGATCTCGTGGCCGCGCAGGGTGATCGACGAGGCCAGCCGGGGATCGAAGAAGCGACAGCCGCTCGATCCCAGCACGCCGTAGAACGCATTCATGATGATCTTGAGCGCCTGCGATAGCGGTTTGTTATTGTGGCGTTTGGCCGCTTCGCGCCCCTGCCAGATTTGGCGAACAATCTCGGGAAGGCAGTGTTTGGTGCGGGAGAAACGAGCCTGGCGAAAACCCGGTACCGAGTGTTCATCATCCGGGTGCTGCATACCTTCTACCAGCCCAACGGGATCGATCAGGAAGGTGCGGATGATCGACGGATACAGGCTTTTGTAATCCAGTACCAGCACCGAATCATACAGACCGGGCTGTGAATCCATCACAAAGCCGCCGGGGCTGTGTTCTTCCGGCAACTCCCCAAGGTTAGGAGCCACATAGCCCTGACGATGCATGCGCGGGATATAAAGGTGGTTGAAGGCCGCTACCGAACCGCCGCTGCGATCGGCCGCCAAGCCGGTCACGGTGGCGCGCTCGAGCAGGAAGGTCAACAGTTCGGTTTTGGCGAAAATGCGCGTCACCAGCTCGCAGTCTTTTAGGTTATAGCGGGCCAGGGCGGGTTTATCTTCGGCAAAACGGCGGTCTATTTCTGCCATCCGCTGGTAAGGGTTGTCGATTGATTTTCCTTCCCCAAGTAGCGTTTGCGCCACATATTCCAGGCTGAAGGACGGGAAGTTCCAGGTGGCCGATTTCAGCGCCTCGATACCGTCGATAATCAATCGTCCGGAGGCCGAGGCGAAGAAGTGGTTTTGCTTAAAGCCGTGCTCGCGCCATTCCAACAGGTTACCGCCACGGCCAAAGCGCAGGGGGATCTGATAACGCTCGGCGTGTTTCTGCAGCACCCGCAGATCGAACTGCACCAGGTTCCAGCCAATGATAGCGTCTGGATCGTGCTGCTCCAGCCATTGGTTCAGGCGTTCCAGCAGCTGTGGGCGGCTGTTGCAGTATTCCAGCTCGAAATCCAGCGCTTCAGTGCCGCCGTTGGCCGGGCCGAGCATATACACTTGGCGTTGGCCACAGCCTTCCAGCGCGATGGAGTAAAGCTCGCCATGGGCGGTGGTTTCGATATCCAGTGATACCAGCTTTAACGTGGGGCGGTAGTCTGGGGCAGGCTTCATCTGGCCGTTGAGCCACAGGCCATGACCGTCGGGTTGGCCGTTGAACCACACCGGGGCGGTGATAAAGCGCTCCATCAGATAGCGTTCCGGCGGGCGGATATCAGCCTCAAACACGTTGACGCCGCCCTCTTTGAGCAGCTTTTCCAGCTTGATCAACTGACGATGCTGGCGGCAATAAAGGCCCATCACCGGACGGGAGTGGAAATCCTGCAGCGGCAAGGGTTTCAGCTCGACATGACGCTCTTCACGCAGCAGCAACTCTGCCCGCTGACGCTGTTCGGCGGGAATGAATGCCACGGAGGTCTGTGGGGCCAGCCGTAGCCGCTGTGGCCCGCTATCGGTTGCCAGCCAGAACTCAACTTCGGTCCCAGCGGGTGTATCACGCCAATGGCGAGTGAGTAAGAAACCCTGTTGTAGAGATGTCACTAGTTCCTGAGCATCGATGATCTATAGATGTTTATAGTATGGGTTTTTATACAGTAATTGTCTATTATTGGCCGGATTGGCTAAATCTACATACAATTCAACGATTGACTCCCCCTGGCCCGCGCCGGACAATCCTTCGCCCATACGTTTAGCTTACCAACAGAGGTTTAATGGAAGCCTATTTACAGCAGTTGATCACCCAGTCATTGGCTTTCACCCTGGTGGTGGTCATGTTGGTGGCGTTCCTGGAGTCGCTGGCGTTGGTCGGTTTGTTATTGCCGGGCACGGTGATGATGGCCAGCATTGGCGCACTGATCGGCAGCGGACAGGTGGACTTTTATATGGCCTGGGGGGCGGGCATTGTCGGTTGTCTGCTGGGGGATTGGATCTCCTACTTTATCGGCCGGGCTTTCAAGGGGCCGCTGCACCGTTGGTCGTTCCTGAAAAAGAACAAGGCGATGCTGGATAAAACCGAGCATGCGCTGCATCAGCACAGTATCGTTACGATTTTGATCGGCCGTTTTGTTGGCCCGACGCGCCCGCTGGTGCCGATGGTAGCTGGCATGCTCGATCTGCCTCCCTACAAATTTGCCCTGCCGAATATCATCGGTTGCCTGACCTGGCCACCGGTCTATTTCTTTCCCGGCATTCTGGCGGGAGTCGCGATCGATATTCCTGCCAGCGCCAATAGCGCGTTGTTCAAATGGCTGTTGTTTGGCGTGGTGGTACTGTTGTGGCTGGCTGCTTGGCTGAGTTGGCGCTGGTGGCGTGAAGGAAAGCGCAGTGCCGATAAGCTTACACGCTGGCTAACGCCGAAGCGGCTGCGGTTGGTCTGTATTGCTAGCTGGGTAGGGGCGCTGGTGTGTTTCTATTATATGCATCAGCAGGCGTTGATGCCGGTATATCGACACCTACTGTGGAAAGTGCTGGCGGGCTGACGCCAAAATTTGGGCATAAAAAAACCGACTGGTGAGGTCGGTTTTTTTATTTCCCGGTGTCGAGTGGGTAACTCTGACCGGTTGAAGCCGCATTCATCTAACAGGGTCAATTTTATCTTTGATCCCCTCTAATGTCAAAAGCTCAGAAATCGGATATCTAGTATGTCGTGCCTTGGGCTGATTAAGATATAATCAGCGGGTTAGCTCTGTTGCTGTCTTTACTTCGGTGTGCGCATGTACATATTCAAGCCCTGGTCGGGTGTACGGGTGGTGCCGTTATCCGATGCTCTGGCCGGAGTGAAGCCGCATTCATCTAACAACTGAGTGCTGCGCTGTGACAGGCAATGTAAGGGTAAGCGGCGGTGGCTCACTCCATGTTATGGAGAAAACGGGTGATTGATATTGATAAGGCAATCATCGTTCTTGGGGCGCTGATCGCGTTACTGGAACTGATCCGTTATGTGCTTCAGTTACTGAACTGATAACGGAAACGTAGCTAAGGCCGGGGGTTAACCACTTTCCGGCCTTTAACATTTATGGAAAGTGCTGGCGGGCGGGTTTCAGGCATAAAAAAACCGACTGGTGAGGTCGGTTTTTTTATTTTCCGATTCAGAGATGGAGACTCTGACCGGTTGAGACAGCATCCATCTAACCGCATTAAGTTTATCGTTGAAATCCTTTAATGTCAAAAGCCCATAAATCGGATATCTGGTATGTCGGGCCCTGAGTTGGTTGAGATATAATCAGCGGGTTAGCTCTGCTGCTGTCTTTACTTCGGTGTGCGCATGTACACATTCAAGTCCTGGTCGGATGTCCGGGTGGTGCCGTTATCCGATACTCTGGCCGGAGTGAGACAGCATTCATCTAACCAATGAGCGCTGCGCTGTGACAGGCAATGTAAGGGTAAGCGGCGGTAGCTCACTCCATGTTATGGAGAAAACGGGTGATTGATATTGATAAGGCAATCATCGTTCTTGGGGCGCTGATCGCGTTACTGGAACTGATCCGTTATGTGCTTCAGTTACTGAACTGATAACGGAAACGTAGCTAAGGCCGGGGGTTAACCACTTCCCGGCCTTTAACATTCAGCCGCGAAAGCTTACTGGAAGAAAGCCTCCAACTGCTCAAACACCCGCATATCTTCGTTATGGCGTTTCACCTGTAATACATCCTCCAGCTTTTCAACCTGGCTGATCATCTGCACCAGGCGCTGATCGTCGGCTACCAATAGCCAAATGCGGCTCTGGGTCCCATCTTTCAGCGGCATACACAAAATACCTTCCACGTTAAAGGCACGGCGGGCAAACAGGCCGCAAACGTGGGTCATTACGCCCGGATGGTTCCGTACCGCCAACTCCAGGATCACCTGTGGATTCTTTTGTAGTGATTGCATGGCTTATTCTCCAATCATTTCGATGTTGGCGGCACCCGGTGGCACCATTGGGTAGACTTTTTCGTTGATATCAATCAGCGCGTGGATCAGGCAAGGGCCAGGGCGTTGGATCGCTGCCAGCAGCGCAGCCTGTGGATCTGCCTCGGCATTCAAATCGCAGGTGTCCAGGCCAAAACCGGCGGCAATTTTCAGGAAATCGGTACGCTTTGGATAGGTGGCGGCAAAGATATGCTGTTGATAGAACAGCGTCTGCTGCTGGTGTACCAATCCCAAGGCCTGGTTGTTCATCAGGATGATTTTCACATCCAGATTATGTTCAACGGCGGTCGCCATCTCCTGAATATTCATCATCAGGCTACCGTCACCGGAGAAACACAGTACCTTGCGCTGAGGCTCTGCCAGTGCAGCACCAATTGCAGCAGGCAAACCAAAGCCCATGGTGCCCAAACCGCCGGAGGTCAGCCACTGGCGCGGGCGGCTCAGCGGATAAGCCTGGGCTACCCACATCTGATGCTGGCCTACATCGGTGGTGATAATGGCGCTTTCGTCCACGCAGCGTGCTGCGGCTTTAACCAGCCCGTAATGGCTCAATGGATCTGCCACGTTTGGCATGTTGATCGGGAATTCACGCTTCAGATCGTTAACGGTGTTCATCCATTCGGTACGCGGCTGCGCTTCGATCATTGGTAACAGCTGTTGCAGCACCTGGCCGACGTCGGCATGGATGGCAATATTGGCTTGTTTAACCTTGCCCAGTTCGGCACGGTCGATATCCACGTGGATAATTTTGGCGTTCGGGCAGAATTGCTCGGTTTTACCTATTGCCCGGTCGTCGAAGCGGGCGCCCAGCACGATCAGCAGGTCGGCTTCTTGCAGGATAAAGTTGGTGCTGCGTGCTGCATGCATCCCCAACATGCCTAATGACAACGGGTGTTCTACTGGCATTGCGCCCAATGCCATCAGCGTCATGGTGGTTGGCAGGTTGGAGCGCTCGGCCATTTCCAGCGCCGGTTTATGGGCTTCAGCGCAGATAATGCCGCCGCCCAGATACAGAATAGGGCGCTTGGCCTGATTGATCATGGCCGCGGCCTGTTCGACCTGCTTGCTATCAAAGGCCGGTGGGGCGTCTGGTACGGCCATTGGCGGTAACAAATCCCATTCAATTTCGGCGGTTTGCACGTCTTTCGGGATGTCGATCCACACCGGGCCTGGGCGGCCAGATTCGGCAATGCGGAACGCGTCGCAGATCACCTGCGGCAGATCGCTGATATCACGGACCAGGTGGTTGTATTTGGTGATGGGGATGGAAATACCGTAGGTATCCACTTCCTGGAAGGCATCGGTGCCGATCATTGAGGAGGATACCTGGCCGGTGATGCAGACCAGCGGGATCGAATCGAGCTTGGCGTCGGCAATGGCGGTCACCAGATTGGTGGCTCCCGGGCCGCTGGAAGCGATACAGACCGCCGCCTTGCCGTTGGTACGTGCCATGCCCTGCGCCATAAAACCGGCCCCTTGCTCGTGGCGGGCCAGCACGTGCTGGATGACGGTGCTTTGGCTCAGAGCATCGTACAGCGGCAGCGCTGCGCCACCGGGAATGCCTGCAATAGTGGTGATACCCTGACGCTCCAGCAGATGCACGATCAGCTGTGCGCCGGTAATACGTTGGCCTTGGTGTGGCGTGCCCGAAGTTGCCATGTGCCTATCCTTTTCTCTGGGCCGGTTAGCTTTTCTGGGCAGGGGGACTAAAACAAGAAACCCCGCCCGGTTTGCGCCGGCGGGGTTTGGGAATCGCGTTGATTCGGACCCTACGGCGCGTTGCCGACGACCACCACCACACGCACGACGACCACCGCGGCTGGTAGCGCGGTTGTTAGTAGGGTCGAGGTCAGCGAGGATGCGATCACAGGGAGCCTTATCATCAGTAGTAAAAAAACAGAATTTTATAAAACCACAGGTGCAAAATTCGCACAACAGGTTTATTGGTTCAGCATAAAAAACGCGTGGTAGATCACGGTTTAACCGGAATACCCAAGACCTTGGCTTCCGGTGCGCTACCGCTTACCAATGCCTGCGTCGGGCCGTCGTAATAAATCCGGCCATCCACGACCAGCAAGGTACGCGGCGCGATGCGGGCGGCATCCTCCAGATTGTGTGAAACCATCAGCAGCGTGAGTTGGCGCTGGTCGCAGACGTTTTGCAGCAGTTGCAGCATCTCACTGCGCAGTGCCGGATCGAGTGCAGAGAAAGGTTCGTCGAGCAGTAGGATCGGCTGCTGGCGGATCAGGCAACGCGCCAAGGCTGCCCGTTGCCGTTGCCCGCCGGAAAGCTGTGACGGCAGGCGCTGCAGATGCCCCTCCAATCCGACCTGTTGGGCAATCTGTGCCAGTTGTTCCTGCTGTGCGGCGGTTAGGCGCAGCCCAGGATCCAGCCCCAGGCCGATGTTTTGCCTGACCGTCAGGTGGGCAAACAGGTTGTTTTCCTGAAACAGCATCGACACCGGGCGTTTGGCTGGCGGCGAAGCGGTATGATCGCTACCGTTGAGCCACAGTTTGCCGCTGGCCGCCGGTAGAAAACCGGCGATCAGGCTGAGCAAGGTACTTTTGCCTGCGCCACTAGGGCCCAGCACCGCAACGTGTTCTCCCGGCTGAATGCGCAGGTCAAAACGCATCGGCAGGTGTTCGTACAGATAGGTCAGTTTTTCAAGCGTCAGCATGGCGGCCCGGTAAACGTTCAATCAGGGTAAACAGCAGGAAACAGAGCAGTAGTAGCAGCAGGGCGGTCACGGCCCCGTCGTTGCTGCGATATGCGCCAATCTGCTGATAGAGATAAAAAGGCAGAGTACGGAACTGCTCGTTACCGAACAGTGCTACCACGCCGAAATCACCAATCGACAGCACGCAGGCAAAGGCCAGTGCTTGCGCCAGCGGGCGTTGCAGCGCTTTCAGCTCGATCCAGCGCAACCGCTGCCAGCCGTGGATATCCAGCGACAAGCATAGCGGATTATAACGCTCGGCCAGATCGCGCATCGGATTTTCCAGCACTTTCAGCGCGTAGGGTATCGCCATCAACGCATTGGTGAGGATCACCAGCGCATAAGGCGACTGCGGCAGCCCAGTGGTATCGCTCAGCAGCAGGAAGAAACCGGTAGCCAGCACAATACCCGGCATCGCCAGGATCACCATGCCGCTCAGTTCCAGCGTTTGGCCCCAGGCGGCCCGTTGCCGCAGCTTCAGTTCACGGCTGCTCCATAGCAGCATCATGGTCAATACCACGCACAAAATACCCGCACCGAGAGCGATGCGCAGCGAGGTGAAAAGAGCCTGCCAGAGAATTGGCTGTTGCAGCACGGTGACCAGCGTTTGGTTGGCACCGTCGATGATCACCGCCAGCAACGGGGGCAACAGCAGTAATAGCGCTGCGGCAATGAATAGCGTATCGCTAAGGCGCCGCCCCAGGCTGTCCTGCGGATCGCGCCAGCGCTGGGCGTGGGTATGGCCAACCGGCAGCGCCTGGCTCAAACGCTGGCTGAGTACCACCAGCCCCAGGCAGCAAGCCAGTTGGATCAGCGCCAGCAGCGCAGCGCGGCTGAGATCGTAGTCGTAACTCAAGGCCTGATAGATCGCCAGCTCTATGGTGGTGGCCTGTGGCCCGCCGCCCAACGACAGCACGGTTGCAAAGCTGGCAAAACACAGCATAAACACCAGTGCGCCGCTGGGCAGGATCTGGCGGCGTAACGCAGGCCATTCCACAAAGCGGAACTGCTGCCAGCCGTTCATCCCCAGCTGTGCGGCCAGTTGTCGCTGCTCGGTGGGAATGTTCTCCAGCGCCTGTAGCAGCAGGCGGGTGGCCAGAGGCATATTAAAGAACAGATGTGCCAGCAGAATACCTTGCAGGCCATAAGGCGAAAAACTGTAGTTCACGCCCAGCCAACCACACAGCGTTGCCAGCCAGCCTTGCCTGCCGTAGACGCTCAGCATGCCAAACACCGCCACCAGCACCGGCAGCACCAGCGTCATGGCGCACAGGCGCAGCAGCAGGTTGCGGCCAGGGAAGCGCCGCCGGTACAGTGCCCTGGCCAACCAGATGGCAGGCACCACCGAGATTACGGCGGAGAGTAGCGCCTGCCAAAAGGTAAAGCGCACCACGTGCCACAGGTAGCTGTCTTGCCACAGGCTGCGCCAATCGCTCTCGGGCGCATGACGCCACAGCGAGCCCATGGCCGCCAACGCGATCAACAGGATCAGACCGGCGGCCATCAGCCCCGGCCATAACCAGTGGGGGATCAGTGGCTGACGGCGGTTTGCCATGCTCGGATCCAGTTACCACGCTGTTGTGCCACTTCCTCGGCGCTGAATTGCAATGCCGTTTGCGGCACGGTCATCTGTTCGAAACCGGCGGGCAGTTCCGTCTTGATCACTGGGTACATCCAGTTGCCAGTGGGAATGGTGTTCTGGAAGGCCGGGGAGACCATAAACTGCATGAAGCGTTCGGCCAGTTCTGGCTGTTTGCTGGCCTTTAGCTTGCCAGCGACTTCGATTTGCAGGTAGTGGCCTTCACTGAAGTTGGCCGCCGCATAGAGGTCTTTTTTCTCTTCGATCAGATGGTAGGCGGGGGAGGTGGTGTAGCTCAGTACCATGTCGCCTTCCCCTTTCAGGAACAGGCCGTAGGCTTCACTCCAACCTTTGGTCACGGTGACGGTTTTCTTCGCCAACTGTTGCCAGGCAAGCGGTGCCTCGTCGCCATACACTTTCTGCATCCAGAGCAGCAGGCCAAGGCCAGGAGTGCTGGTGCGTGGATCCTGATAGATGATCTTCAGGGGGCGATCGCTGCTCACCAACTCTTTCAGGCTGGTCGGCGGGTTCTTCAGCTTGTCTTTGTTGTAGACGAAAGCAAAGTAGCCATAGTCGTAGGGAACGAAAGTCTGGTTGTGCCAACCACCGGGAACCGTGAGCTTGCTAGTATCGACTTGGCTGGCGGAGAACAGATCGGTTTGCTGCGCGGCTTGCAGCAGGTTGTTGTCCAGGCCCAAAACCACGTCGGCGGCGCTGTTCTTGCCTTCCATTCTCAGGCGATTGAGTAACGACACGCCGTCTTCCAGCGCCACGAATTTCAATTCGCAGTCACATTCGGCCTCAAAGGCTTTTTTTATCACCGGGCCTGGGCCCCAGTCGGCAGCGAAAGAGTCGTAGGTGTAGACCGTCAGCGTTGGCTTGGCCAGGACGGGCATCGCCGCTAGCAGTAATAAACAGGGCAGGTATTTTTTGACCACTTTGCACTCCTAATAATAAAGGGGCAAAGGTATCTGAGGACTGGGTTAACAAGGGTTAACGCGCCATGCTCAAATCCCTCCGCCGGTATTGACCGGATCAGGTTCGACGGGTGTGCTCTCAGCGGAAAACCGTTGGCCAAAAATTGGCGGGTTCTCCGCACCCCGTTGAGTCGGCGCTATTGTAGAGGCTTAGCGGCGTGGGTGAAAGGCGATTATGCTTCCGGCGGCGCAAACCAGGCAGATTTAAAATCGAACCAGCCGAGAGTATTCATCCGAACTCCACGCATGCTGCGTTGACCATGCAGTTGCAGCCAGTGGTGGAATAACGGATGCAACTGATGGCTGCTGACCAGGCGCTGGCAAAACTCGGCCATGGACAGGCTGTTTTCCCGCCACTGAGCGGCATCCTGCGCGATATCCTCCGTCAGACAGTGTTGGATCAACGGCAGTTCGTACAGCGTAGCAAACAGCGAAAACTCCAGCGGCAGGGTGAAGTTGGCGCTGCCTAACCACAGATCGCTTTGTGCTTTGCCCTTATGCCAGGCTTCATAATCCACAACCTGCACATTGAGTTTGATGCCCTGCTCGGCCAGTAGAGAGGCGATAGCCTGCTTGATCGCATGGAACTCGGAGTGTTCGCTGTAGAAGGTCAGAGTCAATTCTGTTAAGCCTGCAGGCTTGGGCTGCTGCCCCAATACGCGGTTATGCAACCAGCGTGGGAGAATGCCATAGGCCGGAGCCCAATAACGTTGGTAGAGCGGCCCGGCGTGGCTCAGCAGCGCGATCGGGTTGATCAGTTCGCTTAGCCAACTGCGGATTTCCGGATCGGCCGCCAGTGCCGAACGCTGGTCGAACAGCAGAAAATAACAGCCCTCTTCCAGGCGGCTTTCCAGCTCGTTCCTACCGGTGTCATCTCCCTGCAACTGGACGCCGGAGTGTGCCAGCTCTTCGGTGATTTCCGGTAATACCCAGATGTTGACCTCATCGATCAGGGCACGATAGCCAAAGTAGTCGTCAAAGGCATGGATTTTCATCTGGCTCTGGTTGTTGTGTATCACGCGATAGGGGCCGGTGCCGATCGGATGGCGAGCAAAATCCGGCAGGCTTTGCCATTCGCGCGGCAGGATCATGGCATGTACGCTACTCAGCAGCCAGGGCAGCCAGTAGTCCGGCGTGTGCAGATGCACATCGATGACATAGGGCGTAGGCGAGTCGATCCTGTCGATATGTGAAAATAGCGGTTGTGGGATCAGGCGATTGAGCGAATGGATCACATCTTCCATTTCCAGCTCACGGCCATGGTGAAAATGGATCGCCGGACGTAGATAAAAACGCCAGTGCAAAGGGGTGATCGTTTGCCAATGATGCGAAAGGTCCGGATCCAGTTCCCCGTTTTCCTCGTTTACCCGCGTCAGGCCGTTGAAAATCTGTCTTGCCAGGTGGGTTTCTGAACGGCGCAGTGCCGAGCCGGGCAACAGGTTGTAAAGCTGACGATAGTAAAGCACGCGCAGGATATGTTTCCCCTGGCGGAAGCTACGCCCCAGCTGGGAAAGCAGCATTTGGCGCACCACGTCTTTATCGCCCACCAGTTGGACCAGTTGGTCGATGCGATCCTGTTCCAGCAGTTCCTCGGCGCGTTGTTGTTGCAGTGCCAATCCGGTGTAATGAAAGCTGAGCTGCGAACGCTTACCCCGGCCGGATTCGGCCTGCCAGGTCAGCCAGCCCTCGTGCTGCATGGCTCCCAGTAGCGAACGAACATGGCGGCGGGAACAGCTGAGCACCTCCGCCAATTCTTGCAGCGTAGTTTCGGTGGTTTGGCCATGGCAGCGTTGCCACAGGCGGATGAACTGTTGTTGCAGGCGTGAGGTGGACATAAAAGAGGAACTCTCTGGCATCAAGTCGTCAATTTATCTTTCCCTATATTACGCCGATAATGAGGGCAGTTGAATCAGCGGAGGGATAACAAATGACGGTTCTGTTAACTAAACAGTTTTATCAGCGTTATTTCACCGCGATCCGCCGCCAGCAGGCAGATTGGCTGCGGGTGGTACCTGAACAGGCGCGGCTGGAGATGCTGGCCCACTTGACCCAGTGGGACATCGCCACGCTGAGCGACAAGCAATACCGTGAGCGTATCTGACGTTCACCGCAAAAGTGTTTCTGAGTAATGGTGCTTTTCACCAGCCAGTGGGGTAACACCCACTGGCATTTTTATCTGCCGTCTTTACTTCCTTCGGCAATTTTCCTTCTGTAGCATAGCCTTCTTTATTTCTGGATAGGGATATCGCCATGAGTTTCAGACGCTGGTTGCCGCGCCGTTTTAATCCCGTTTTTGCCGCCTTCCTGCTGATAGCCTTCCTGACCGGCATTGCCGGAGCGCTGCAAGCTCCCACGCTGAGCCTGTTTTTGACCACCGAGGTAAAGGTGCGCCCGCTATGGGTGGGTATGTTCTATACCGTGAATGCCATCGCCGGGATTGCCGTCAGCTTCCTGTTGGCCAAGCGCTCGGATACCCGTGGGGATCGGCGCAAGCTGATCCTGGTGTGCTGTGCCATGGCGGTGGGCAATAGCCTGTTGTTTGCGTTCAACCGTGATTATCTGACCTTGATCACTGCTGGTGTATTGCTGGCCGCGATTGCCAATACTGCCATGCCGCAGATTTTTGCCCTGGCGCGTGAGTATGCGGACAGCTCGGCACGTGAAGTAGTGATGTTCAGTTCGGTGATGCGCGCTCAGCTTTCACTGGCCTGGGTGATCGGCCCGCCGCTGTCGTTTATGCTGGCACTGAACTACGGCTTTACCGTGATGTTTATAATTGCGGCTGGGATTTTTGTCGTCAGCGTGCTGCTGGTGTGGCTGATATTGCCTTCGGTGCCCCGTGCCAACGTTGAGATCAGCGTAGATTCTCCGCCTATCGCGCCAATCAGCGCCTGGCGCGATCCCGATGTGCGCCTGCTGTTTGTGGCTTCGATGCTGATGTGGACCTGCAACACCATGTATATCATCGATATGCCACTGTATATCACTGCCGACCTGGGCTTGCCAGAACGGCTGGCAGGTTGGCTGATGGGGACCGCCGCCGGGCTGGAAATTCCGGCTATGCTGCTGGCGGGTTATTACGTCAAACGCTTTGGCAAACGCAATATGATGCTGTTTGCGGTGGCGGCAGGCGTACTGTTTTATGCCGGGTTGGTGCTGTTCAAGTTCCAGTCGGCCCTGATGGTATTGCAGTTGTTCAATGCGGTGTTTATTGGCATCGTTGCCGGGATCGGCATGTTGTATTTTCAGGATCTGATGCCGGGGCGGCCCGGTGCCGCGACCACTATGTTTACCAACAGCATTTCGACCGGAGTGATCCTGGCCGGTGTACTGCAAGGCGCGCTGGTGGAAAACTTTGGGCACTATGCGGTTTACTACCTGATTACCCTGCTTGCCATCCTGGCGCTGTGGATGTGTGCCAAAGTTCGCGAAGTGTGAGCTGTAACACCCGGTTAGTTGATACATATCATTGAGAAAACTGCTCCATTCTCACTAAGATAAACGGACTCAGAGCGTGAGCTTCACGCTCTTATCCATCTTGCTATTGAGATGCCGATCCCGTTGATAAAAGTGGGTATGTTATGGATAAACTAACGCCGCTCAAACCTGTTCCCTCCCTCTGTGCCGTTATCGTCGCTCTGCTGATCTGGTTTGTGATCCCTGTTCCCGAAGGGGTGGCACCGAATGCCTGGCATTTGCTGGCGCTGTTTATTGGGACCATCATTGCCATTATCGGCAAGGCGATGCCGATCGGCGCCGTATCCATCATTGCCATTGCGCTGGTGGCCGTGACCGGAGTGACCAACCCTGGCAAGCCGGGGGCCGCGCTGGACGATGCACTGAGTGGGTTCTCCAATCAACTCATCTGGTTGATCGGTTTCTCGATCATGATCTCCCTGAGCCTGAATAAAACCGGCCTGGGATCGCGCATTGGCTACTACTTTATCTCGCTGTTTGGCAAAAAAACGCTGGGGATCGCCTATGCGTTAACCCTGGCGGAAACCGTGCTGGCCCCGGTGACGCCGAGCAATACCGCCCGTGGCGGCGGGATCATTCACCCGATAATGAAATCGATAGCGGACAGCTTTGGCTCCAAGCCCGAGCTGAACACCTCCGGCAAGATTGGCCGCTACCTCTCGCTGGTGAACTACAACATCAACCCGATCACCTCGGCGATGTTTATCACCGCAACTGCGCCTAACCCGCTGATTGTCAATCTGATCGCCAAAGGGGCCGGTTCCGAGTTCGAACTCACCTGGGGCATGTGGGCGGTAGCGGCGCTGGTACCGGCAATCTGTTCGTTGATCGTCATGCCGCTGGTGGTTTATCTGCTGTATCCACCGGAAATCAAAAGCACCCCAGATGCGCCACTGTTTGCGAAAGATAAACTGCAAACTCTGGGGCGGATAACCCTGCCAGAGAAAATCACGCTGGGCGTGTTTGCCCTGTTGCTGGTGCTGTGGGCCGGGGTTCCGGCGATGATTTTTGGCCCCGCACTGGCGGTTAACCCAACGACGGCTGCGGTGATTGGCTTGGCGATCCTGCTGGCAACCGGCGTACTGAGCTGGGACGACGTGCTGAAGCACAAAGGGGCCTGGGATACCGTGGTCTGGTTTGCCGCTTTGGTGATGATGGCGACCTACCTCGGCAAACTGGGCCTGATTGCCTGGCTGTCACAAACGGTAGGTTCGGGTATCGATCATATGGGGATGAGCTGGGTCGGAGGGACCATTCTGCTAACGCTCGTCTATCTCTATTCGCATTACTTCTTCGCCAGTACCACCGCGCACGTGACCGCCATGTTCGCCGCGTTCTTTGCCGCAGGTATTGCCCTTGGTGCGCCTCCGGCTCTGCTTGGCCTGATCCTGGCCTTCTCATCTTCACTGATGATGTCGTTAACCCATTATGCCACCGGTACCGCACCGATCATCTTTGGATCGGGCTATGCCACCCTGGGGGAATGGTGGAAAACCGGCTTTATCATGAGCGTGGTCAACCTGCTGATCTGGGCACTGATCGGGGGAGTATGGTGGAAGTGGCTGGGTTATTGGTGATTTAGAAGAAATCTAGAAGGGCGCAGCGAGCTGCGCCCCTAAGCGATATTAGTTCAGAAACGCCGGTTGCTGCGCCTCGTAGCGGGAAATCTCCGCTTCGTGCTGCAACGTCAGGCCAATGCTGTCCAAACCGTTAATCATGCAGTGGCGGCGGAAGCTGTCGATCTCAAACGAGTAGCTTTTGCCCCCGGCATTCACCGTCTGGTTTTCCAGATCGACCACAAACTCCGTGCCTTCGTGCTCTGCCACTAACTTAAACAGCGTATCCACATCCTGTTCGCTCAGCGTGACCGGCAGCAGCTGGTTGTTGAACGAGTTGCCGTAGAAGATATCCGCAAAGCTTGGTGCAATCACCACCTTGAAGCCGTAATCGGTCAGTGCCCATGGTGCGTGCTCACGGGATGAGCCACAGCCAAAGTTTTCCCGGGCTAACAGGATGCTGGCCCCTTTATAGCGCGGAAGGTTCAGCACAAACTCAGGATTTGGCTGCTGACCCGCATCGTCCAGGAAGCGCCAGTCGTTGAACAGGTGCTGGCCGAAACCGGTGCGGGTGACTTTCTGCAGAAACTGCTTAGGGATAATGGCGTCGGTATCGACGTTGGCCGCGTCCAGAGGCACCACTAAGCCGGTATGTTGAGTAAATTTAGCCACGCTGGTGCTCCTTAGTGCAATTCACGGATGTCGGCAAAATGGCCGGTAACGGCAGCAGCGGCGGCCATCGCCGGGCTGACCAGATGGGTACGCCCACCGCGGCCCTGACGCCCTTCGAAGTTACGGTTGCTGGTTGAGGCACAGCGTTCGCCAGGGTTCAGACGGTCGTTGTTCATCGCCAGGCACATGGAGCAGCCTGGCAGACGCCATTCGAAACCGGCTTCGATAAAGATCTTGTCCAGACCTTCCTCTTCCGCCTGCGCTTTCACCGGGCCGGAGCCAGGCACCACAATCGCCTGCACGCCTGCGGCCACTTTACGGCCTTTGGCAATGGCGGCGGCTGCGCGCAGATCTTCGATGCGTGAATTGGTGCAAGAGCCGATAAACACTTTGTCGATTGCGACGTCAGTCAGTTTGATGCCGGGTTTCAGATCCATATAGGCCAACGCTTTTTCAGCCGAGGCACGTTCCACCGGATCGCTAAATGAATCAGGGGTTGGGATCGCCTGATCGACCGCGATAACCTGCCCAGGGTTGGTGCCCCAAGTCACCTGTGGTGCGATATCTTCCGCCCGCAGGGTGATGGTGGTATCAAATTTGGCTTCCGCGTCGGACTTCATGGTGCGCCAGTAGGCCACGGCCTGCTCCCAGTTTTCCCCGGTAGGAGCGAACTGGCGGCCTTTCAGGTAATTGAAGGTGGTGTCGTCTGGCGCAACCAGGCCCGCTTTGGCACCCATCTCAATCGCCATGTTGCACAGCGTCATGCGGCCTTCCATGCTCAACGCTTCGATAGCTTTGCCACAGAATTCAACGACGTGGCCAGTACCGCCAGCGCTGCCGGTTTTGCCGATCACGGCCAGCACGATATCTTTGGCGGTGATACCTTCTGCGGCATCCCCGGTGACTTCAATCTTCATCGTCTTGGCGCGGCCCTGTTTCAGGGTTTGGGTCGCCAGCACGTGTTCCACTTCCGAAGTACCGATACCGAACGCCAGGGAGCCAAAGGCACCGTGCGTGGCGGTATGGGAGTCGCCACAGACGATGGTCATGCCCGGCAGCGTCATGCCTTGCTCAGGGCCGATAACGTGCACAATGCCCTGGAAGGGGTGGTTCAGGTCATACAGTGAAACGCCGAACTCTGCGCAGTTCTTGATCAGCTCCTGCATCTGAATACGAGCCATCTCGCCGCTGGCGTTGATGTCTTTGGTCTGGGTCGAAACGTTGTGATCCATGGTGGCAAAAGTCTTGCCCGGCTGACGCACTTTGCGCCCCATGGCACGCAGGCCGTCGAAGGCCTGTGGGGAGGTCACTTCATGCACCAGATGACGATCGATGTACAGCAGCGGTGTCTCGTTTGGCGCTTCATGCACTACGTGGGCATCGTATAATTTCTGATATAAGGTCTTGGCCATGATTTATGCCCCCTCAGCCACGAAGCGGGCAATGATATCGCCCATTTCATTGGTGCCGATGGCTTTGCCAGCACCGGCCAGATCGGCGGTACGGTAGCCCTGTTCCAACGCCTGATTAATGGCGCGCTCGATCGCATCTGCGGCTTCATCGGCGCCCAGGCTGTAACGCAGCAGCAGGGTGGCAGACAGAATTTGCGCGATCGGGTTGGCAATGTTTTTGCCCGCGATGTCAGGTGCGGAACCACCGGCGGGTTCGTACAGGCCAAAGCCTTGTTCGTTCAGGCTGGCAGAAGGCAGCATGCCCATCGAGCCGGTGATCATGGCGCATTCGTCCGACAGGATGTCGCCGAACAGGTTGGAGCACAGCAACACGTCGAACTGGGACGGGTCTTTGATTAACTGCATGGTGGCGTTGTCGATATACATATGCGACAGCGACACATCCGGATAGTCCTTGGCGACCTGAGTCACGACTTCACGCCACAGGATGGAGCTTTGCAACACGTTGGCTTTATCAATCGAGGTGACGATATTGCGGCGTTTGCGGGCGGACTCGAAGGCGATACGGGCGATGCGTTCGATCTCAAAGCGGTGGTAGACCTCGGTATCAAAGGCGCGCTCATGCATGCCCTGGCCTTCACGGCCTTTGGGTTGGCCGAAGTAAATGCCGCCGGTTAACTCACGTACGCACAGAATGTCGAAGCCACGCGCGGCAATATCGGCACGCAGTGGGCAAAAATCTTCCAGCCCTTGGTACAGGCGGGCAGGGCGCAGGTTGCTGAACAGTTTGAAGTGCTTACGCAGCGGCAGCAGCGCACCACGCTCCGGCTGCTCTGCCGGTGGCAGGTGCTCCCATTTGGGGCCGCCCACCGAGCCGAACAGGATGGCATCGGCCTGCTCGCAGCCGGCAACGGTCGCTGCGGGTAATGGGGTGCTGTGGCGATCGATGGCAATGCCACCGACGTCATATTCACTGGTAGTGATGCGGATACCAAAGCGTTGGCGCACTGCATCTAACACTTTATGGGCCTGAGCCATTACTTCCGGGCCGATCCCGTCTCCGGGCAAGACGGCAATGTGGTAAGTCTTAGTCATGTTCACACCGTTTCCTGATTATTTTGATGTTTGGTTTGCTGCAAGCGCTGCTTTTCTTTTTCTACTTGCTGAGAGCGCCAGATATTATTCAATACGTGGATCATCGCCTTGGCAGAAGATTCCACAATATCGGTAGCCAGGCCCACTCCATGGAAGCGGCGGCCATTGTAAGACACCACGATATCAACTTGGCCCAGCGCGTCGCGGCCCTGGCCTTTGGCGGTCAGTTGATATTTCACCAGCTCAATCGGGTAGTCGGTAATACGGTTGATGGCTTGGTAAACCGCATCGACCGGACCGTTGCCCGTGGCGGCTTCGGACTTCTCTTCGTCGCCACATTTCAGTTTGACCGAGGCGGTAGCCATAATGCTGCTGCCAGACTGCACGCTGAAGTATTCCAGGCTGAAATGCTCAGGCTCTTCCTGCTGCTTGTTGATAAATGCCAGGGCTTCCAAATCGTAGTCAAACACCTGGCCTTTCTTGTCGGCCAGCTTCAGGAAAGCCGCATACAGCACGTCCAGATTATAATCCTGCTCCTTGTAGCCCATCTCTTCCATGCGGTGTTTTACCGCCGCGCGGCCGGAACGAGAGGTCAGGTTCAACTGGACATCTTTCAGACCGATGGTCTGTGGGGTCATGATTTCGTAGTTCTCGCGGTTTTTCAGCACGCCGTCCTGGTGGATACCGGAGGAGTGAGCGAAGGCGTTGGAACCGACGATGGCCTTGTTGGCCGGGATGGGCATATTGCACAGTTGGCTGACCAACTGGCTGGTACGGTAGATTTCCTGATGATTGATATTGGTGTGCACCTGCATAAAGTCCTGACGGACCTTGATGGCCATGATCACTTCTTCCAGTGAACAGTTACCGGCACGTTCGCCGATGCCGTTCAAGGTGCCTTCTACCTGGCGGGCACCGGCCTGGACGGCTGCGATAGAGTTACCCACGGCCATGCCCAAATCGTCGTGGCAGTGGACAGAGATAATTGCCTTATCAATATTAGGCACGCGGTCGTACAGCGTAGTGATGATGCCGCCGAACTGGTTGGGCGTGGTGTAGCCAACGGTATCAGGGATATTAATGGTAGTGGCACCGGCGTTGATGGCGGCTTCTACCACGCGGCACAGATTATCAATGGGGGTACGGCCAGCGTCTTCACAGGAGAACTCTACGTCATCGGTATAGTTACGGGCGCGTTTCACGGAGCGCACCGCCATTTCCAGGACCTGATCAAAAGAGCGCTTTAATTTGGATTCGATATGCAGGGTGGAGGTGGCCAGGAAGACGTGAATACGGAAGGCCTCGGCCACGCGTAATGCTTCGGCAGCGACGTCAATGTCGTTATCAACACAGCGTGCCAGACCACAAACGCGGCTGTTTTTGATCTGGCGGGCAATGGTCTGTACCGACTCGAAGTCCCCAGGGGAGGAGACTGGGAAGCCGACTTCCATTACATCGACACCCATTCTTTCCAGCGCCATGGCGATCTGGATTTTTTCTTTAACGCTCAGGCTCGCCTGCAGTGCCTGTTCACCATCACGCAATGTGGTATCGAAAATAATGACTTGTTGGCTCATCGTGTTGTTCCTTGTCGTGTTTGTTTCACGCTAAGCGGGTAAAAAAAAACCCGCGCAGTAGCGCGGGTTTTGCAGATGATGGGCTGAATCAGCTTTGAACCCCGTCCACCAGCGTACCGCGCACATAAGATGCGTTTAGTAGTAGGCCTAGTAGACGGTGGGTACGGATCATGGCGGTCAGCTTCTCTAAAATTGTTTCGTTGCCTAATTTGATACTTTATTGGCCGGGGCATGTCAACACCTGATTAAAACAGGGGTATTGAAAAGCGTGGTGCCAGCGGGGATGGCGCCAGTTGGAAACTCGGTAAAACTCCCTAGGGTCCGCGCTAAATCCGCAGGTGATCGGGGTTTTATTAGCATAAATGGTTTGAAAGTGGCGCTGTCGCATTGATTAACAACACTACACGGTTAACATTTATCGTTGGCGCAAAAAAGCAGCAGGCATGGTTTGATGGGATGCTGACGTTGCGGGTTTGGTATTCATGGTGTCAATTTGTTGTCTTTATTCTATTCGTTATTCGTATTCTTAGTGCTGAACTGAGCGGCTACAATCAATTAAGTGATGCTAAAGAGACCTATTTTGCTTTTGCATGATTGTCCATTAACTCATTTTATGGTCTGATCCAGAGGTTGATGGGGCCAACAGGTATCCATAACTCAGGTGTTTTGCCTGCCAATTTTGTTTGTATGCCATCTGCGAGTTGCGAACCGATGTGCCAAGGCTACCTAACGACGAGCAATGCCTAATATGCACCGCTGTGACATATTTTTATAGGATGATGCCTGATTGCTATCTTACAAGGGTAGTCAAAAGGGATAACTAATTTCGCTGTGTGGGAATAACGTAGCGTGTCTTTTCCCGTTATTCCCCCTGCGCGCTAGCGAGATTATCTACATGGGACTTAGTGGAGTTTGGATATGTCCGAATATAATTCAGGAACTGTCTTGAGGAAAGAAAACGGTGATATTCATTTGCGCAGTGTGGATCTTAATTTACTCACTGTTTTTGATGCAGTTATGCAGATGCAGAATATTACCAAGGCGGCAAATTCCTTAGGGATGTCGCAGCCGGCGGTCAGCAATGCCGTATCGCGTTTGAAGATCATGTTCAACGACGAGCTGTTTGTCCGTTTCGGCCGTGGCATTCAGCCTACCATGCGCGCCCGCCAACTTTTTGGCCCGGTACGCCAGGCACTGCAGCTGGTACAAAATGAGCTGCCAGGCGCTGGCTTTGATGCCCTGAGCAGCGAACGCCTCTTTGTGCTTTCTATCTGCAGCCCGCTAGATATTCGTCTGACAGCCAAAATAATCAACAACGTCAAGAGCATGGCTCCCAACGTGCAGATACAGACCAAGTCTTACATGAGCACTAACATCGAGCATCAGTTACGCTATCAGGAGACCGAGTTTGTTATTGGCTATAGCCGCCTTGAACATCCCGAGTTTCAGGACATTGCCTTATTCGATGATGAATTGACCCTGGTTGCCGCGCAGTCTCACCCACGCCTGGTGGGTACCATTAGCCAGAAACAGATGCTGGCGGAGCAGCATGCCGTCATCGCATTAGAGCGTTTTTGTTCCTTTAGCAAACCCTACTATCTGGACGAAACCCTACAACGCAGTGTCACCCAGCAATGTACCGACCTGTTCAGCGTATTGAATCTAGTTGCCATGACCGAGATGGTAGCAATCGCTCCACGTTGGTTTGCCCAGCAGCACGCGCAAGCCTTGCAGCTAAAATTAATTCCGCTGCCTTGGGAGAGAAAAACCGCCACCTGTTATCTCTCCTGGCATGAGTCTGCCGAGCGTGATGAAGGCCATCAGTGGATGAAGTCCGTACTTAGCCAAGCGGGTGTATTGCGCTAATTAGTGATTTATTGGCCCAGCGCGCTTTCGAGTGCGTCGGGTTGATAATGGATAGCGCGAAACAATAATAAGAATAGGCTCAAGAAAAACTAAGATAATTCCGGTTAATAACACCGTGGGAAATATCATTGACCCACGAGGGTTAATTAATTTGAGCGGGTGAAACTCTATTCTGCTCCAAACGATACTGTCGCTATTTTAACCTGCCACCTCTCCCTTCTGGTCGTCGATCCCACGTTGTCTGTTTGGCGTAAACCTTTTGCACTCCCCTTTGTCCAAGATCAAGAGAAATGAGCACAAGCGCGTTTTGGCTCACACTTCTACGCTGAAATCCCTTTTCCCACAGCCGGAGACTAGGTAGACTGCGAAAAAAAAGTAAACACGTGTAAGCTGAGATGTGAGAGCTTCCGCTCCAATCGCGGTTAACTGGTTGATTAATTTCAGGCATAGAGCGCTATGACCAATACCTTGCAGCATTACCATCAGGTCGAACGTATACAGCATCAAATTGCTAACCGTGCCGAACATACGGCTTTCCGTCAGTGGTCCCCGCAGGGAGAAACACGGCTGACCTGGTCGCAAGTCGGGGCGCATATGCAACATATCGCCTGCGCCTTGCTGGCACTGGGCGTTGAGGTACAGGAACGTATCGCAATTTTTGCCAACAACAGCATGGCCTGGTCGTTGGCCGATTTGGCGATCCTCGAGCTGCGGGCGGTCAGCGTGCCGCTTTATGCCACCAACACCCCGGCTCAGGCGGCATTTATCATTAACGATGCCGATATCCGCATTCTGTTTGTCGGCGAGCAGGAACAGCTGGATGCCGCGATTGCGCTGCGTGGCGTATGCCCGCAACTGACCCACATTATTGTCTTTGATGCTTCAGCCGATTTGCGCGGTTGTGAGATTGCTCAACACCTGCATCATTTCGAACGTCTTGCGGATATCGAGCGCTTCGATGCCCTGCGTCAGCAAAGAATTGCCGAGCGCGATTTACAGGATTTGTTCACCCTTATCTACACCTCAGGCACCACCGGGGAGCCGAAAGGCGTGATGCTTGACTACCGCAATATGGCCGCACAGCTGCAACTGCATGACGATCGCCTGACGGTGACGGCGGATGACGTTTCCCTGAGCTTCCTGCCACTGTCACACGTGTTTGAACGTGCCTGGAGCTTCTTTATCATGCATTCGGGCGCGCAGAACGTTTATCTGCCCAATACCGACTGGGTGCGGGAAGCGATGGCCGATGTCAAACCGACCCTGATGTGCGCAGTGCCACGCTTTTATGAAAAAATCTTCAGTGCGGTGCATGAAAAGGTCGCTCGTGCGCCTTGGTTGCGGCGTGCCTTATTCCACTGGGCCATCGTCTGCGGTGAACGCAAGTTCCTTCAGGAGCGGGCTGGGAAACCGTTAGGCAAGCTGTTCGACCTCTCTCACCGCTGGGCTGACAAACTGGTGTTAAGCAAGCTGCGGGGGATCCTGGGGGGGCGGGTACGCTTCTTGCCAGCGGCCGGTGCCAAGCTTGATGACAACGTCATTCTGTTCTTCCAGGCGATGGGCATTAACATCAAATATGGCTACGGCATGACGGAAACCTGTGCCACAGTCTCCTGCTGGGAAGAAAACAACTTCCGCTTTGGTTCGATCGGCAAGCCGTTGCCCGGCGTGGAAGTGCGCATTGGCGATGAAAATGAAATCCAGGTGCGTGGGCCAATCGTGATGCGCGGCTATTTCAATAAACCGCTGGAGACGGCCGATAGCTTTACCGCTGACGGTTGGTTGAAAACCGGCGATGCCGGCATGATCGACGATGGCGGCAACCTGTTTATTACCGAGCGGCTGAAGGATCTGATGAAGACCTCTGGCGGCAAATACATTGCGCCACAGATGCTGGAAGGCACCCTGGCGCAGGATCGCTTTATTGAACAGGTCGCGATCGTTGCCGATGCACGCAAATTTGTTTCCGCGTTGATCGTTCCGAGCTTCGAGTCGTTGGAAGAGTATGCCAAATCGGTCAATCTGAAGTATCAGGATCGGCTCGAACTGCTGCGCAACAGCCATATCATCGAAATGTTCGAAAAGCGTCTGCGGGAGATGCAAAAAGAGTTGGCCCTGTTTGAGCAGGTGAAGAAATTTACCCTGCTGCCGGCGGCTTTCTCGATGGAATTGGGGGAACTGACTCCGACCCTGAAACTGCGCCGCAAGGTGATCCTCCAGCGTTACCAGCATGAAGTTGAGTCCATGTATCAGGAAAAATGAGGGATAGACCTCCTTCAACCGGTTCATTGTACGTAGGGGCGCTGCATGCTGCGCCCGATTAGCTTGCCTAATATAGTTCTGTAATTATCCCACTATGCAAAACAATGCCTAGCTGAATAACCTCTCAGCTAGTGCATAGTTTTGCCAAGCCGCGCATCTCCAGCCTGATGGCAATACCCTTGCCCACGATAAGCCATTTTGCCGTTTGCCTGCCCCATATTCTGACGCTATGTTAAGAGTCCAAAACGTCCATAAGATTTTTGGGGCCATGCCCCAGACAGGACAGGCGCTACGTTCCGGCGTCAGACAAGAGCAAGCTATGTAAGCCTGGAGGCAAACCCATGGAAATATTGTCAGGAGCCGAGATGGTCGTCCGATCGCTGATCGATCAGGGCGTTAAGCATGTATTCGGCTATCCGGGCGGGGCGGTACTCGATATCTATGATGCCCTGCACACGGTGGGGGGCATCGATCATATTCTGGTGCGCCACGAGCAAGGGGCGGTGCATATGGCCGATGGCTATGCACGAGCGACCGGTGAAGTGGGCGTAGTGCTGGTCACTTCCGGCCCAGGGGCCACCAACGCCATTACCGGCATCGCCACCGCTTATATGGATTCCATCCCGATGGTGGTGCTGTCTGGCCAGGTGCCAAGCTCGCTGATTGGTTACGATGCCTTCCAGGAGTGCGACATGGTGGGTATCTCCCGCCCGGTGGTAAAACACAGCTTCCTGGTCAAGCGTACCGAAGACATACCTTCAGTGCTGAAAAAGGCGTTTTACCTGGCTTCTACCGGCCGCCCTGGCCCAGTGGTGGTCGATCTGCCGAAGGATATCGTCGGTCCGGCGGTAAGAATGCCTTACGCGTATCCGCAGGACGTCAGCATGCGTTCCTACAACCCGACGATGCAAGGCCACCGCGGGCAGATCAAACGCGCCCTGCAGACCATTCTGGCGGCAAAAAAGCCGATCATGTACGTGGGCGGCGGTGCCATCAATTCGGAGTGCCATGAAGAGTTGCTGCAACTGGCGGAAAAGCTGAACCTGCCGGTCACCTGTACGCTGATGGGGCTGGGGGCGTTCCCTGGGACTCACCGCCAAAGCGTCGGTATGCTGGGCATGCACGGCACCTATGAAGCCAACAAGACCATGCATCATTCCGACGTGATTTTTGCCGTTGGGGTGCGCTTTGACGATCGCACGACCAATAACCTGGCCAAATACTGCCCGGATGCCACGGTGCTGCATATCGATATCGACCCGACCTCCATTTCCAAAACGGTGGATGCCGATATTCCTATCGTTGGCGATGCCAAACAGGTGCTGACGCAGATGCTGGAACTGCTGGCGCATGAGGACAAAGCGCAGGATTTCGATGCGCTGCGTGACTGGTGGCAGTCCATTGAGCAGTGGCGCGCGCGTGATTGCCTGGGCTACAGCAAAGACAGTGGCACCATCAAACCTCAGGCAGTGATCGAAACGCTGCACCGCCTGACCAAGGGCGATGCCTATGTCACCTCCGACGTTGGCCAGCACCAGATGTTTGCCGCGCTTTATTATCCGTTCGATAAACCGCGCCGTTGGATCAACTCTGGTGGCTTGGGCACCATGGGCTTTGGCTTACCAGCCGCCCTTGGGGTGAAACTGGCACTGCCAGACGAAACGGTAGTGTGCGTCACCGGTGACGGCAGCATCCAGATGAATATCCAGGAGCTGTCCACGGCTCTGCAGTACAATCTGCCGGTGGTGGTGGTCAACCTGAATAACCGCTACCTGGGCATGGTGAAGCAGTGGCAGGACATGATCTATTCTGGCCGCCATTCACAGTCCTATATGGATTCCTTGCCGGACTTCGTCAAGCTGGCCGAAGCCTATGGCCATGTCGGCATCGCCATTCGTACCCCGGATGAGCTTGAAAGCAAGTTGGCGCAGGCGCTGGCTGAAAAAGAACGTCTGGTGTTTGTCGATGTGACCGTCGACGAGACTGAACATGTTTATCCAATGCAGATCCGCGGTGGAAGCATGGACGAAATGTGGCTAAGCAAAACGGAGAGAACCTGATGAAGCGCCGTATCTTATCGGTATTACTGGAAAACGAATCCGGTGCGTTGTCGCGCGTCGTCGGGCTGTTCTCTCAGCGTGGCTACAACATCGAAAGCCTGACGGTTGCTCCTACCGATGATCCAACCTTGTCGCGCATGACGATCCAGACGGTGGGTGATGAAAAGGTACTGGAGCAGATAGAGAAGCAGTTGCATAAGCTGGTTGACGTTTTACGCGTCAGTGAGCTGGTGCAAGGGGCTCACGTTGAGCGTGAAATCATGCTGGTGAAGCTGCAGGCTAGCGGCTACGGTCGTGAAGAGGTGAAACGCAGCACGGATATCTTCCGTGGCCAGATTGTGGATGTCACCTCGTCGCTTTACACCGTGCAGTTGGCGGGGACCAGCGACAAGCTGGACGCCTTCCTCAACGCCGTACGTGAAGTAGCGGAAATCGTCGAAGTGGCCCGCTCGGGGATTGTTGGCGTGTCGCGCGGCGACAAGATTATGCGCTGATAGCGGGTTTTCTGCACTGTATCCGGGGCGTGGCAGGTTTGCTGCGCCCTTTCTTTTTAATTTTTTGCCCATTTGCTGGCACCTTTGGGCGAAAGCGGTTGCTCGGCCGTGTTTTCTGCTGTTAGATCGCCATTACGGGTTGAATAACCATAGTGACTATCATGGTTACTCATTACCCTTCCGCTTTCGGTTCGCTGCATGCTTAGCCGTACATTGAAAGCCTGGGGTAAACAACGCCACACGATCCATTGTCATTTTGAGAGTCATTTAAAGGGGTTAACGTGAAACTGGATGAAATCGCGCGTCTCGCAGGCGTTTCGCGCACTACGGCCAGTTATGTCATCAACGGCAAGGCGAAGCAGTATCGTGTCAGCGATAAAACCGTCGAAAAAGTGATGGCCGTGGTCAGGGAGCACAATTATCACCCGAATGCCGTAGCGGCAGGGCTGCGTGCAGGCCGCACTCGTTCTATCGGCCTGGTGATCCCGGATCTGGAAAATACCAGCTATACCCGCATTGCCAACTATCTGGAACGCCAGGCGCGTCAGCGCGGTTATCAACTGTTGATCGCCTGCTCGGAAGATCAGCCGGATAATGAAATGCGCTGCATTGAGCACCTGCTGCAACGCCAGGTTGATGCGATCATCGTCTCCACGGCGTTACCGCCGGAGCATCCTTTCTATCAACGCTGGGCTAACGATCCTTTCCCGATTATCGCGTTGGATCGCGCTCTGGATCGTGAACACTTTATCAGCGTGGTAGGGGCCGATCAGGAAGATGCCTTTGCCCTGGCGCAGGAGTTACGCACTTTCCCCGCCAAGTCGGTGTTGTATCTGGGGGCTTTGCCTGAGCTTTCGGTCAGCTTCTTGCGTGAGCAGGGTTTCCGTCAGGCCTGGCAGGATGATGAGCGGCAGGTGGATTACCTGTATGCCAACAGCTATGAACGTGAAGCAGCCGGTGTGCTGTTCGCGGAATGGTTGAAAACCCATCCGATGCCACAGGCGTTGTTTACCACCTCATTCTCGCTGTTGCAGGGAGTGATGGACGTAACGCTGAAACAGCGTGGGCGTTTACCGGCGGATCTGGCGATTGCCACCTTTGGTGACCATGAGCTATTGGATTTCCTGGAGTGCCCAGTGCTTGCCGTGGCCCAGCGCCACCGTGATGTTGCCGAGCGGGTGCTGGAGCTGGTGCTTGCCAGCCTGGATGAACCACGCAAACCCAAACCGGGTATGACGCGCATTCGCCGTAACCTGTTCCGCCGTGGCAGCCTGAGCCGCAAGTAATCTTCAAGGGGCCGTAATTCGGCCCCTAAACGTAACCCACCACGCGAAACAGCCTGCGGCAATACTCCAGAAAATAGCCGTACACCACGCCCATCGCCATTGAGATCACCGCATTACTGGTCACCGCGGCCAGGATCTGCTGACCGTCTGCACCCACGCTCCAAAGAATGGCAGCGTAAACCGGCGATTGGAAACTGACATAAGCCAACAGATCGGCCAGGTTACGCAGCAAAAACTGCCCGTGTGGGCTGCGGCGTGCGGTGGCGATAAAGAAATCGCGGTAGCGGCCATAGGGCCAGGCGATCAGGATATTGACGGGGATCGACACCAGTCGGGAAGAGAGCGATTGGCTAAAGCTCATGCCCGAAATCAGTATTTCAATCGCCATCCCGACGATAAAACAGTACACCACCAGCGCAAAAGTATCGGCGGCAGCGCTGCGCCATGATGAAACGGCTCTAGACATGACACGATCCCTGAATTTATCGGTTAATATGTTGTTTGTTAATGTTAATTAGGTGTTATTAACTGACCATGCTGCTATTTGGTAGTTTACTTGACTGCATTGATTGTTATAAGTGGCTTAAAATTTTTATTTTTAACATTTGAGTGATTTTTATCCTGACAACAGGGGGGAAAGCGCGTAAAGCAGGAATTTAAAATGGCAGTTGTAAAAATTACGATTATAAACAGTGTGTTATGATTGTATGGCAACGGTGAGATGAGGGTTTTGCGGTTGATTTAGCGATAGGCTTACTAATTTTGCGTATATTCCTAAAGTCGCAAAAAAATCCAGATGAATTGTAAATAGGTGTTTTGAGAATAATCTTACCATTTTGATTTGAATCATAATTAGCGGCTTGAGCCAGTGCTTCTTCATTTATTTTATCGTTGGGTTGTTCTTTGACGGAATAATTGAAGTAAAATAGCGCGCCGTTGGCAGCGAAATACTCAGCGAGTGTTATTAAGTCAAGGGTTTATGGCATTTCCCTGCTGGCAGGCGGCTTGCAGCCAAGCCTTGACCTATGCGGGATGCGGTGGGGTTGTCCCCGCCGAGAGCGATGTTGAAAAGTGAGACCTGGATTGCAGAAGGACATAATGAGTTATTTAATCGTCAATTTGTGTTTATTTTAATCACACTCTTTCCGCTTAGAAAATTCTCCTCTTTAATCATGATGTTAATTTATATTCATGCAATAAATAGAGTTCCTTTCGTGAGCCAGCCTCCAAAATATGCCTATAAATATTGCCAAACCGCTCTTGCTCTGGCTTGACAAGGTTTTCATACCCTCCGTAAACTCCCTTATGTGGGAATTTGTGGTGTAAAGTGGTGAAAAGGGTCACGAGGGGGTAGCTCAGGTATGTTTCGTGGGGCAACGATGGTCAACCTCGACAGTAAAGGACGGCTTGCCGTACCGACCCGTTATCGGGATTTACTGAATGAGGAATCGCAAGGCCAAATGGTTTGCACCATTGACCTCCATCAGCCCTGCCTGCTGCTTTATCCATTACCTCAATGGGAAATCATCGAGCAAAAGTTGTCCCGTCTGTCGAGCATGAATCCTGCCGAGCGCCGAGTCCAGCGCTTGCTGTTGGGCCATGCCAGTGAGTGTCAGATGGATAATGCCGGCCGGTTGCTGTTAGCCAATACGCTACGCCAACATGCCGGGCTTACTAAAGAAGTGATGCTGGTCGGGCAGTTCAACAAGTTTGAACTGTGGGATGAACAGACCTGGTATCAACAAGTCAAGGATGATATTGACGCGGAACAATCCACTCAGGAACCGTTGTCTGAGCGGCTACAGGACTTGTCACTATAAGCATGCTGGAAAATTATAAACATACGACCGTACTGCTGGATGAGGCCGTGAAGGGTCTCAATATTCGCAGTAACGGCATCTACATCGACGGTACTTTTGGTCGCGGTGGTCATTCTCGTCTGATCTTGTCCCAACTGGGGCCGGAAGGGCGCTTGTTGGCTATCGATCGCGATCCGCAGGCAATTGCCGCAGCTCAATCTATTGCAGACCCACGTTTTACTATCATCCACGGCCCGTTTTCCGATTTGGCTGACTATGTGCAGCAACGGGAACTGGTGGGCAAGATCGACGGCGTGTTGCTCGACTTGGGCGTCTCTTCCCCGCAGTTGGATGACGCAGAACGCGGATTTTCCTTTATGCGTGACGGCCCGCTGGATATGCGTATGGACCCTTCAAGTGGCCAATCCGCCGCCGAATGGTTGATGAAAGCGGAAGCCGACGATATTGCCTGGGTGTTGAAAACCTTCGGTGAAGAGCGCTTCGCCAAACGCATCGCCCGCGCCATCGTTGAAAGAAACCGCGTAGAGCCGATGACCCGTACCAAGGAACTGGCCGAGCTGATCGCCCATGCCAGCCCGTTCCGTGATAAGCATAAACACCCGGCAACCCGCAGCTTCCAGGCGATCCGTATCTACATCAACAGCGAGCTGGAAGAGATCGAGCGTGCGCTGGACGGTGCATTAGCCGTGTTGGCACCAGAAGGCCGCCTGTCGATCATCAGCTTCCATTCGTTGGAAGACCGTATCGTCAAAAGCTTTATGCGCCACCACAGCCGTGGTGCCCAGGTTCCGGCAGGAATTCCGCTAACCGAAGCGCAGTTGCGTGAAATGGGCGGCCGCACGCTGAAAGCCTTGGGCAAAATGAAGCCAGGTGATGTTGAAGTGGCGGAAAACCCACGGGCGCGCAGTTCGGTGCTGCGTATTGCCGAGAGGATGCCTGCGTGATTGGTAATGAGCGCCACGGTTTAGTTGGCGTCATTGGTGGCGATCTGCTGCGTAACGCCAAGATCCCGCTGATTCTGATGATTGCCGCGCTGGTTTCCGCCGTGTTTGTGGTGACCACCGCGCACCGTACCCGCCTGCTGACCGCCGAGCGCGAACAACTGGTGCTGGAGAGGGATGCGCTGGATATCGAATGGCGCAACCTGATCCTGGAAGAGAATGCCCTTGGCGATCACAGCCGCGTTGAGCGTATCGCCACCGAAAAACTGCAGATGCAACACGTTGATCCATCGCAGGAAATTATCATTGTCAAGCCATGAGTGGTTTAGCCGAAGTCACGATACGGAGCAAATAGCTAACGCATGAAAGCAGTACGTCCCGGTAAGAAGTTGAAACGCCAGGAAGATCAGGCCAGCTTTGTCAGCTGGCGTTTTGCGTTGCTGTGCGGCTGTATTCTGTTGGCGCTGGTTGGGCTGATGCTGCGTGTGGCTTATTTGCAGGTGATCAATCCGGATCGGTTGGTGAAAGAAGGCGACATGCGCTCGCTGCGTGTGCAGTCGGTTCCCACTGCTCGCGGCATGATCAGTGACCGCTCTGGCCGCCCGTTGGCGGTGAGCGTGCCGGTGAACGCCGTGTGGGCCGATCCGAAAGAGTTGAACGAACGCGGGGGTATTACGCTGGATTCGCGCTGGAAAGCGCTGTCCGACGCGTTGCAAATTCCGCTCGATCAGCTCTCCAATCGTATTAATGCCAATCCGAAGGGGCGCTTTGTCTATCTGGCCCGGCAGGTTAACCCGGCGATTGGTGATTACATCCACAAGCTGAAATTGCCTGGCATCTACCTGCGCCAGGAATCGCGCCGCTACTACCCGTCTGGCCAGGTTACTTCTCATATCATCGGCGTGACCAACATTGACGGCGAAGGGATCGAAGGGGTCGAAAAGAGCTTCGATCGCTGGCTGACCGGCCAACCGGGCGAAAGAACCGTACGTAAAGACCGCTATGGCCGAGTGATCGAGGACATCTCCTCGGTAGACAGCCAGGCGGCGCACAATCTGGCGCTGAGCATCGATGAACGCCTGCAGGCGCTGGTTTACCGTGAACTGAATAACGCCGTTGCCTTCAACAAGGCGGAGTCTGGTACCGCAGTGCTGGTGGACGTGAACACCGGTGAAGTATTGGCGATGGCCAACAGCCCATCGTACAACCCGAACAATATGGCCGATACGCCGAAAGACACCATGCGTAACCGTGCCATCACCGATATTTTTGAACCTGGTTCTACCGTGAAACCGATGGTGGTAATGACGGCGTTGCAGCGCGGCGTAGTGAAAGAAAATAGCGTGCTCAATACCATCCCTTACCGCGTTAGCGGCCATGAAATCAAAGACGTGGCGCGTTATTCGGAACTGACCGTGACCGGGATCTTGCAGAAGTCGAGTAACGTCGGTGTTTCAAAGCTGGCGTTAGCGATGCCGTCCTCAGCGTTAGTAGATACTTACTCACGTTTTGGGCTGGGAAAAGCGACCAATTTGGGGCTGGTCGGAGAAAGCAGTGGCTTATACCCAAAAAAACAACGGTGGTCTGACATAGAGAGGGCCACCTTCTCTTTCGGCTATGGGCTAATGGTAACCCCGTTACAGTTAGCGCGAGTCTATGCCACGATCGGCAGCCTGGGCGTTTATCGCCCGTTGTCGATCACCAAGGTTGACCCTCCGGTTGCCGGTGAACGCGTCTTCCCTGAGGCTACCGTGCGTACGGTAGTGCACATGATGGAAAGCGTCGCCTTGCCGGGCGGTGGTGGGGTGAAAGCCGCCATCAAGGGTTATCGTATTGCCATTAAAACCGGTACCGCCAAAAAGGTCGGGCCGGATGGTAAATACGTCAACCGATATATCGCTTATACCGCGGGGGTGGCGCCAGCTAGCCAGCCTCGTTTTGCTCTGGTGGTGGTCATCAACGATCCACAGGGTGGGAAATACTACGGTGGTGCGATTTCCGCGCCGGTGTTTGGTGCCATCATGGGGGGCGCGCTGCGGATCATGAACGTTCAGCCAGATGCGCTGCCCACCGGTGACAAAAGCGAATTAGTGATTAATAACAAAGAGGGTTCAGGTGGCCGATCGTAATTTGCGCGATTTACTCGCTCCGTGGGTGCCAATGGCACCCGAGCGCGCGCTGCGGGAAATGATATTAGACAGCCGTATTGCGGCTGCCGGGGATCTGTTTGTCGCCGTAGTTGGCCATCAAACGGATGGACGCCGCTATATTCCGCAAGCCATCGCCCAAGGGGTTGCCGCCGTTATCGCTGAAGCGGAAGGCGAAGCTGAAGACGGTAAAATTTGCGAAATGCATGGCGTGCCGGTGATTTACCTGAGCCAACTTGGCCAGCGCCTGTCGGCGTTGGCCGGGCGTTTCTATCATCAGCCTGCCGAACGTCTGCGCCTGATTGGCGTGACGGGGACCAACGGTAAAACCACCACCACCCAACTGTTAGCCCAGTGGAGCCAACTGTTGGGTGAAACTGCCGCCGTGATGGGCACCGTGGGCAACGGTTTGTTAGACCAGGTTTGCCCAACGGAAAATACCACCGGCTCTGCCGTCGACGTGCAGCACGTGCTTAACGATCTGGCGCAGCAAGGGGCCACCTTTGCCGCGATGGAAGTTTCGTCTCATGGCCTGGTGCAACACCGCGTGGCGGCTTTACCCTTTGCCGCAGCCGTATTCACCAACCTGAGCCGCGATCATCTGGATTACCATGGTGACATGGCCAGCTACGAAGCGGCCAAATGGTCACTGTTTGCGGGCCACGACGTTGGTCAGGCGATCATTAACGCCGACGATGAAGTCGGGCAGCGTTGGCTGGCCAAATTGCCAGACGCGGTGGCCGTCACCATGCAGGACAATTTGCAGCCTGGTTGTCATGGCCGCTGGCTGAAAACCACGGCGGTGGCCTATCACGATAATGGTGCCACCATCCACTTCAGCTCAAGCTGGGGCAACGGCGAGATCGAAAGCCGCCTGATGGGGGCCTTCAACGTCAGTAACCTGATCCTGGCATTGGCGACGCTGCTGTCCCTCGGTTACCCGTTGGAGACGCTGGTTAACACGGCCAATCAGCTACAGCCGGTCTGTGGCCGGATGGAAGTCTTCAATGCGCCAGGCAAGCCGACGGTGGTGGTGGATTATGCCCACACCCCGGATGCCCTGGAAAAAGCGCTGGAAGCCGCTCGTCTGCATTGCCAAGGGCAACTGTGGTGCGTGTTTGGCTGCGGTGGCGACCGTGATAGAGGTAAGCGCCCACTTATGGGTGGCATTGCCGAACAGTTTGCCGATCGGGTGGTGATCACGGATGACAATCCGCGCACCGAAGAACCGCAGACGATCATCAAGGATATTCTGGCCGGGCTGCTGGATGCCGGGCATGTACAGGTGATCCATGGGCGCGCCGAAGCCGTGACCAGCGCCATCATGCAAGCCAAAGAGCAGGATGTGGTGCTGGTAGCAGGTAAAGGCCACGAGGATTACCAACTGGTGGGTAACCGCCGTCTGGATTACTCCGATCGTACTACCGTCGCACGTTTGCTGGGGGTGTTGGCATGATCCCGGTCTCCCTCCAGACGCTGGCGGCGGTATTGGATGCCGAGCTGATCGGCACCGACTGCATCATTACCGAAGTGACGAGGGATACTCGTCAGGTCACTGCGGGTTGCCTGTTTGTGGCCCTGAAAGGGGAGCGTTTCGATGCTCACGACTTTGCCGCCGATGCTGTCGCCGCTGGCGCAGGCGCTTTGCTGGTAAGTAAGCGCTTATTGGTGGAGGCTCCGCAGCTGGTGGTGAAAGATACCAGTCTGGCACTGGGGCAGTTTGCCGCCTGGGTACGTCAGCAGGTGCCAGCCAAAGTGGTGGCGCTGACCGGTTCATCGGGCAAGACCTCGGTGAAAGAGATGACCGCGGCCATTTTACGTGAATGTGGCGAAGTGCTGCATACCGCCGGGAATTACAATAACGAGATCGGCGTGCCGCTAACGCTGCTGCGTTTAGAGCCGCAGCATGATTTTGCGGTGGTCGAGCTGGGTGCCAACCATATCGGTGAGATTGCCTATACCACCGCTTTGGCGCAACCGCAGAGCGCGCTGGTGAATAATCTGGCCGCTGCCCATCTGGAAGGTTTTGGCTCACTGGCTGGCGTTGCGCAGGCCAAGGGTGAAATCTTTGCCGGTTTGACCTCGGATGGTGTGGCGATCCTCAACGCCGATAGCAACGACTGGCCGCACTGGCAGGCGCAGTTACAGGGCAAGACAGTCTGGCGTTTCTCCCCCCAGGCTGCGGAATCAGTGGATTTCTTTGCCAGCGATATCCAGGTGAAAGGGAGCGTAACTCACTTCACCCTGCACAGCCCGTTCGGCACGGTGGCGATCGAGTTGCCATTGCCAGGCCGTCATAACGTGGCCAATGCGTTGGCAGCAGCAGCACTGGCAATGTCAGTTGGCGCTACGCTGGCCGCCGTGAGTGCAGGCTTGCAACAGCTACAGGCAGTGCCAGGGCGTTTGTTCCCAATCGCCTTGGCGCAAGGCAAGCTGTTGCTCGATGACAGCTATAACGCCAACGTTGGCTCCATGACGGCAGCAGCGCAGGTGCTGGCAGAAATGCCGGGTTATCGCGTGATGGTCGTTGGCGATATGGCCGAGTTGGGTGCAGAGGCCGAAGAGTGTCATCGTCAGGTGGGTGAAGCTGCCCGTCTGGCCGGTATTGATAAAGTCATCAGCGTGGGTGGGCTGAGCCAGGTATTGAGCTCCGCCGCCGGTAACGGTGAACATTATCAGGATAAAACAGCAGTGACCGCGCGCGTAGCGGAACTACTCTCAGCACATGCGGTAATTACCGTGTTAATCAAAGGTTCACGTAGTGCCGCAATGGAGCAGGTAGTACGCGCGTTACAGGAGAAAGCACCATGTTAGTTTGGCTGGCCGAACATTTGGTCAAATATTACTCAGGCTTCAACGTCTTTTCCTATCTGACGTTCCGGGCCATTGTCAGCCTGCTGACCGCGCTGTTCCTTTCCCTGTGGATGGGGCCGAAGGTGATCAAACGCCTGCAGGAAATGTCCTTTGGTCAGGTAGTGCGTAACGACGGCCCAGAATCGCACTTTAGCAAGCGCGGCACGCCGACCATGGGCGGCATCATGATCCTGACCTCCATCACCATTTCGGTGCTGATGTGGGCCTATCCGTCCAACCCTTACGTGTGGTGCGTACTGTTCGTACTGGTGGGTTACGGCATCGTCGGCTTTGTCGATGACTATCGCAAAGTGGTGCGCAAAGATACTAGGGGGTTGATTGCCCGCTGGAAATATTTCTGGCAATCGGTGATTGCCCTGGTCGTGGCCTTTGCCATGTATGCCGTAGGAAAAGACACGCCAGCCACCGAGCTGGTTGTGCCGTTCTTTAAGGACATCATGCCGCAGCTGGGCTTGCTGTACGTGGCGTTGGCCTACTTCGTGATTGTTGGCACCAGCAACGCGGTCAACCTGACCGATGGGCTGGATGGCCTGGCGATCATGCCAACCGTGTTTGTGGCGGCGGGCTTTGCGCTGGTGGCCTGGGCGACCGGTAACATGAACTTCGCCAACTACCTGCATATACCGTATCTGCGCCATGCCGGTGAGTTGGTCATTGTCTGCACCGCGATCGTCGGGGCCGGTTTAGGTTTCTTGTGGTTTAACACCTATCCGGCTCAGGTGTTTATGGGTGACGTGGGTTCACTGGCACTGGGCGGTGCGTTGGGCACCATCGCCGTGCTGCTGCGCCAGGAGTTCTTATTGCTGATTATGGGCGGCGTGTTCGTGGTTGAAACGCTGTCGGTGATCCTGCAGGTGGGATCGTTCAAGCTGCGCGGGCAACGTATTTTCCGCATGGCGCCGATCCACCATCACTATGAATTGAAAGGCTGGCCAGAACCACGGGTGATCGTGCGCTTCTGGATTATTTCGCTGATGCTGGTGCTGATTGGCCTGGCGACGCTGAAGGTGCGCTGATTATGGTGGATTATCAGGGTAAAAAAGTGGTCATCATCGGGTTGGGCCTCACCGGCCTGTCCTGCGTTGATTTCTTTATGACCCGTGGCGTGACGCCGCGGGTTATGGATACCCGTATTTCGCCGCCGGGGCTGGATCAACTGCCCGAGAGCGTTGAACGTCATCTGGGTTCCCTGAACCAGGAATGGTTGCTGTCTGCGGATTTGATTGTGGCTAGCCCAGGAATGGCATTAGCGACTCCGGCTTTGAGCGCTGCCGCCGATGCCGGGGTTGAGATCGTCGGTGACGTTGAGCTGTTCTGCCGTGAAGCCCAGGCGCCAATCGTGGCGATCACCGGTTCCAACGGCAAGAGCACCGTCACCACGCTGGTGGGCGAAATGGCCAAGGCCGCCGGTTGGGCCGTGGGCGTTGGGGGCAATATCGGCCTGCCAGCGCTGAGCCTGCTGCGCCAGGAGTGCCAACTGTACGTGCTGGAGCTGTCGAGCTTCCAATTGGAAACCACTCACAGCCTGCATGCCGCCGCGGCCACCATCTTGAACGTGACCGAAGATCATATGGATCGCTATCCATTTGGCCTGCAGCAATACCGTGCCGCCAAATTGCGCGTCTATGAAAATGCCGAAGTCTGCGTAGTGAATGCGGACGACGCGCTGACCATGCCGGTGCGCGGTGCCGATGAGCGCTGCGTCAGCTTTGGTGCCGACGTGGGGGACTACCATCTGAACCGCCAGCAGGGTGAAATCTGGCTGCGGGTGAATGGTGAGAAAGTCCTCAATACCAGCGAAATGAAGCTCACCGGTCGCCATAACTTTACCAATGCGTTGGCGGCTCTGGCCCTGGCTGATGCCGTCAAGCTGCCGCGTGCGTCCAGCTTGAAAGCGCTGACAACCTTTACCGGCCTGGAGCACCGCTTCCAACTGGTGTGGGAACACAACGGCGTGCGCTGGATTAATGATTCCAAAGCCACCAACGTCGGCAGTACCGAGGCCGCGCTGAACGGCCTGCAGGTTAAGGGCACGCTGCATCTGCTGTTGGGCGGTGATGGCAAGTCTGCGGACTTCTCGCCGCTGGCGCGCTATCTGCAAGGTGACAACGTGCGCTTGTACTGCTTTGGCCGCGATGGCGCACAGCTGGCACAGCTGCGTCCGGAAGTCGCGACCCAGACAGAAACGATGGAGCAGGCGATGCAGGCCATTGCCCGCCAGGTGACATCAGGCGATATGGTGCTGTTGTCACCGGCCTGCGCCAGCCTGGATCAGTTCCGTAATTTTGAAGTGCGTGGCAACGAGTTTGCCCGTCTGGCACAGGAGCTGGGCGGATGAGACTACGGGTGCCGACGTTCGGCCTGACCAACAAGCTGAAAGACTGGGTGATGGGATCGCGTGAAAGCGATACGAGCAGCATGGTGCTGTATGACCGTACCCTGCTGTGGCTGACCTTTGGCCTGGCGATTGTTGGTTTTGTGATGGTGACGTCGGCCTCAATGCCTATCGGCCAGCGCCTGGCAGAGGATCCGTTCCTGTTTGCCAAGCGTGATGCACTTTACCTTGGCCTGGCGTTCGGCCTGTCGCTGGTGACGCTGCGTATCCCGATGGCCGTTTGGCAGCGCTATAGCAACGTCATGCTGCTGTTATCGATAGTCTTGTTGCTGGTGGTGCTGGTGGTTGGCAGCTCGGTCAACGGGGCTTCACGCTGGATTTCACTGGGCCCGTTGCGTATTCAGCCCGCTGAGTTATCCAAGCTGTCGCTGTTTTGCTACCTGGCGAGCTATCTGGTGCGCAAGGTAGAGGAAGTCCGCAGCAACTTCTGGGGCTTCTGTAAGCCAATGGGCGTGATGGTGGTGCTGGCGGTGCTGCTGCTGGCCCAGCCGGATTTGGGGACGGTGGTGGTGCTGTTTATCACCACGCTGGCGATGCTGTTCCTGGCCGGGGCAAAGATGTGGCAGTTCCTGGCGATCATCGGATCGGGCGTGTTTGCCGTGGGGCTGCTGATCATCGCGGAACCTTACCGTATGCGCCGCGTGACTTCGTTTTGGAACCCATGGGCCGATCCGTTTGGCAGTGGTTATCAGTTAACCCAGTCGCTGATGGCGTTTGGCCGCGGTGAGTTCTGGGGGCAAGGGCTGGGTAACTCGGTACAGAAACTCGAGTATTTACCCGAGGCGCATACCGACTTTATCTTCTCCATTTTGGGCGAAGAACTGGGCTATATCGGTGTGGTTTTCGCCCTGTTAATGGTATTCTTCGTCGCTTTTCGCGCCATGTCGATTGGCCGCAGGGCGTTGGAGATAGACCAGCGATTTTCCGGTTTTCTGGCGTGTTCGATCGGTGTCTGGTTCAGTTTCCAGGCGTTGGTGAACGTCGGAGCGGCAGCGGGGATGTTGCCAACCAAAGGCTTGACCTTGCCACTGATAAGCTACGGTGGCTCGAGCCTGATCATTATGTCGACGGCGATCGTGCTGTTGCTGCGAATTGATTATGAAACGCGCCTGACCAAAGCGCAGGCGTTTGTGAAGAGGTAGCGGATGAGCGGTAAAGCTAAGCGTTTAATGGTGATGGCAGGCGGTACCGGCGGGCACGTGTTTCCGGGGCTGGCGGTCGCGCATCATCTGATGGCGCAGGGCTGGCAGGTTCGCTGGCTCGGCACCGCAGACCGAATGGAAGCCGATCTGGTGCCAAAGCACGGGATCGAGATTGATTTTATCCGCATCTCCGGGCTGCGTGGCAAAGGCCTAAAAGCGCAGTTGACCGCACCGGTGCGTATCTGGCAGGCGGTGCGTCAGGCGAAAGCGATTATGCGCAGCTATCAGCCGGACGTAGTGCTGGGGATGGGCGGTTACGTTTCTGGCCCTGGCGGTTTGGCCGCCTGGCAGTGCGGTATCCCGGTAGTGCTGCATGAGCAGAACGGCATTGCGGGCCTGACTAATCGCTGGCTCTCCAGGATCGCCAAGAAAGTGTTACAGGCGTTCCCAGGTGCGTTCCCGAATGCGGACGTCGTGGGTAACCCGGTGCGTACAGATGTGTTGGCGCTGCCGCTGCCCGCTGAGCGTTTGAACGGGCGTGAAGGGCCAATCCGCGTGCTGATTATCGGCGGTAGCCAAGGTGCACGCGTGCTGAATCAGACAGTTCCTGAAGTCGCCGCGCTGCTGGGCGATAGAATAGCTCTCTGGCATCAGGTAGGTAAGGGCGCATTGCCAACGGTACTGCAAGACTACGAGAGGGTAGGGCAGACCGGGCACAAGGTGACCGAGTTTATTGATGACATGGCAGAGGCTTATGCCTGGGCGGATGTGGTGGTGTGCCGTTCTGGCGCGCTGACCGTCAGCGAAGTGGCGGCGGCGGGACTACCGGCCATTTTTGTGCCGTTCCAGCATAAAGATCGTCAGCAATACTGGAACGCGCGTCCTCTGGAAGAGGCCGGTGCAGCCAAAATTATTGAACAGCCGCAGTTTACTGCCGATGTCGTGGCGGAACTGCTGGCAAGCTGGGATCGCCCAACGCTGTTGAAGATGGCCGAAAAGGCCCGCGCGGTAGCGATCCCGGATGCAACAGAACGTGTGGCGGCAGAAATTATTCGTGCAGCCCTGTAAGGCCGTCGGGGTTACCCCTGTTGAGCTAAATCGAACCTGATAGATAGAGAAGTGATGAATACACAACAATTGGCGAAACTACGTACTTTCGTGCCCGAGATGCGACGCGTCCGGCACATTCACTTTGTTGGCATCGGTGGTGCCGGCATGGGTGGTATCGCCGAGGTGTTGGCCAACGAGGGTTATCAGATCAGCGGTTCCGACCTGGCGCCGAACCCGGTCACCCAGCAGTTGAGCGAGCTTGGGGCAACGATTTACTTTCATCACCGCCCGGAAAACGTGCTGGATGCCAGCGTGGTAGTGGTGTCGACCGCTATCCCGGCAGACAACCCGGAGATCGTCGCAGCCCGTGAGGCGCGCATTCCGGTGATCCAGCGGGCAGAAATGCTGGCCGAGCTGATGCGCTATCGCCATGGCATTGCCATCGCCGGTACACACGGCAAAACTACTACCACGGCGATGGTGTCCAGTATTTATGCCGAAGCCGGTCTTGACCCAACGTTTGTTAACGGTGGGCTAGTGAAGGCGGCAGGTACCCACGCACGTTTGGGTTCTAGCCGTTACCTGATTGCGGAAGCGGATGAGAGCGATGCGTCGTTCCTGCATTTGCAACCGATGGTGGCGATTGTCACTAACATCGAAGCCGACCATATGGATACCTACCATGGCGACTTCGAGAATTTGAAGCAGACGTTTATCACCTTCCTGCACAACCTGCCGTTCTATGGTCGTGCGGTAATGTGCATTGACGATCCGGTCGTGCGTGAGTTGTTGCCGCGCGTGGGTCGCCATATCACCACCTACGGCTTTAGCGAAGATGCGGATGTGCGCATCGAGAGCTATAGCCAGATCGGGCCGCAGGGGCACTTTACCCTGAGCCGTCAGGACAAACCGTTGATGACGGTGACCCTGAATGCACCGGGCCGCCATAACGCCTTGAACGCGGCGGCGGCGGTTGCCGTGGCGACGGAAGAAGGCATTGCCGACGAAGCCATTCTGCGTGCGCTGGCCGGTTTCCAGGGAACGGGGCGTCGTTTCGATTTCTTGGGGGAATTCCCACTGGCGGCGGTGAACGAAAAACAGGGTAGTGCCATGTTGGTGGACGATTATGGCCACCACCCAACGGAAGTGGATGCGACCATCAAGGCCGCGCGTGCCGGTTGGCCAACCAAGCGGGTGGTGATGATCTTCCAGCCGCACCGCTATACCCGTACTCGCGATCTGTATGACGATTTCGCCAACGTATTGTCGCAGGTTGACGTGTTGCTGATGCTGGATGTCTATCCGGCGGGTGAAGCTCCGATCCCTGGCGCTGATAGCCGTAGCCTGTGCCGTACCATTCGCAATCGCGGCAAACTGGATCCGATCCTGGTGTCCGATGCGGATACCGTGCCAACGCTATTGGCGCAGCTGTTGCAAGGGGACGACCTGGTGCTGGTGCAAGGGGCCGGCAATGTCGGTAAAATCGCGCGCCGGCTGGCTGAACTAAAACTGCAACCACAGATCAAAGAGGAGGATCATCATGGCTGATAAAGTCGCCGTATTGCTGGGTGGTACCTCCGCAGAACGTGAAGTTTCACTGCAATCTGGCGCGGCCGTGCTGGCCGGGTTGCGAGAAGCGGGCATTGATGCACATGGCATCGATACCCGTGACTTCCCTGTCACCGAACTGAAAGCGCAGGGGTTCACCAAAGTGTTCATCGCGCTGCACGGGCGTGGCGGTGAAGATGGTACATTGCAAGGCCTGCTGGAGTTTTTGCAGTTGCCTTATACCGGCAGCGGCGTGATGGCTTCGGCGCTGACCATGGATAAATGGCGCAGCAAAATGGTGTGGCAGTCGATGGGGCTGCCAGTGGCGCCTTACGTGGCGCTGAGCCGCCGCCAGTATCTGGGCGACGATCGGCAAAGCCAACTGGCTGCCATTGAAGCTCTGGGATTACCGCTGATTGTGAAGCCAAGCCGCGAAGGTTCCAGCGTTGGCATGAGCAAAGTGACCGAACGCGCAGCCCTGGAAGGGGCGTTGGAAGAAGCGTTCCGTCATGATGAGGATGTGCTGGTAGAGAAATGGCTCAGCGGTCCGGAATACACCGTGGCGATCCTGGGTGACAAGGTGCTGCCTTCCATCCGTATTCAGCCCGCTGGCGTGTTTTACGATTACCAGGCCAAATATATTTCCGACGATACACAGTATTTTTGCCCGAGCGGCCTGGATGCTCAGCAGGAAGCCTCTATGGCTGCGCTGGCACTGCGGGCCTACCGTGGGCTGGATTGCAGTGGCTGGGGGCGTGTTGATGTCATGCAAGACAGCGATGGCAGCTTCTACCTACTGGAAGCGAACACTTCACCGGGCATGACCAGCCACAGTCTGGTCCCGATGGCGGCCCGGCAGTCCGGATTAACTTTCTCGCAGTTGGTTGCGGGAATTCTGGCGTTGGCTGACTGAGATGTCGCAAGCGGCTCTGAATGCACGCGATCGCGAGGCGGATAACGGCCCACGCCGCAGCAATGGCACCCAGCTGGCAGGGGTAATTTTCCTGCTGATGGTGTTAGGCACCATCCTGTGGTGCGGCTGGGTAGTGGTAGGTTGGATGCAAGATGCCAGCCGTCTGCCGCTCTCAAGGCTGGTATTGACCGGTGAACGCCATTTCACCACTAACGACGATGTTCGCCAGGCGATATTGGCTTTGGGAGCACCGGGCACCTTTATGACGCAGGATGTGGACATTATCCAGCAGCAGATCGAGCGTCTGCCGTGGGTCAAGCAGGCCAGCGTACGTAAACAGTGGCCGGATGAGCTGAAAATCCACCTGGTGGAGTATGTCCCGGTGGCGCATTGGAATGATTTGCACATGGTTGATGCCGAGGGCAAGTCGTTCAGCATTCCGGCGCAGCGTTTGGGCAATCAGAAATTACCGTTGCTCTATGGTCCGGAAGGCAGCGAACAGGATGTTCTGGAAGGTTACCGCGCGATGAACGGCGTGCTGGCAGCCAGCAAGTACCAGCTTAAGATGGCGTCCATGACGGCCCGCCATTCGTGGCAGTTGGCTTTGGATAACGATGTTCGGCTGGAACTGGGACGTGACGATCGCATGGGTCGCTTGCAACGCTTCATCGGGCTTTATCCGGTGCTGTTGCAGCAGGCGCAGGCGGAAAACAAGCGCGTCAGCTATGTCGATTTACGCTATGACTCCGGTGCCTCAGTCGGCTGGGCTCCGGCGTTTATCGACCCGCAGGCAGCCATGGGCGATCGACCAAACAGTAATCAGCAACAGAATCAGGCACAGGCAAAACAACAATGATCAAGTCGACGGACAGAAAACTGGTAGTTGGACTGGAGATCGGTACCGCAAAAGTCTCCGCATTGGTGGGGGAAGTTTTGCCCGATGGCATGGTCAACATTATCGGGGTGGGCAGTTGCCCGTCTCGCGGTATGGATAAGGGTGGCGTTAACGATCTGGAATCGGTAGTCAAGTGCGTACAGCGCGCTATCGATCAGGCCGAACTGATGGCGGATTGTCAGATTTCTTCGGTTTACCTGGCCTTGTCGGGTAAGCATATCAGCTGTCAGAACGAGATCGGGATGGTGCCGATCTCCGAAGAGGAAGTGACACAGGAAGACGTGGAGAACGTGGTGCATACCGCCAAGTCGGTGCGTGTGCGCGACGAACACCGCATCCTGCACGTTATCCCTCAGGAATATGCCATCGACTATCAGGAAGGCATCAAAAACCCGGTTGGGTTATCCGGCGTGCGTATGCAGGCCAAGGTGCACCTGATCACCTGCCATAACGATATGGCCAAGAACATTGTCAAAGCAGTAGAACGCTGTGGTCTGAAAGTGGACCAACTGATTTTCGCCGGTCTGGCCGCCAGTTATGCGGTGCTGACCGAAGATGAGCGCGAGCTCGGCGTCTGTGTGGTAGATATCGGCGGGGGCACCATGGATATGGCGGTGTATACCGGCGGTGCTCTGCGCCACACCAAAGTGATCCCTTACGCCGGGAACGTGGTCACCAGCGATATCGCCTACGCCTTCGGCACGCCGCCGACCGACGCAGAAGCGATTAAAGTTCGACACGGTTGTGCACTTGGGTCGATTGTTAGCAAGGATGAAAGTGTTGAGGTTCCTAGCGTGGGGGGAAGGCCTCCTCGGAGTCTGCAAAGACAGACATTGGCTGAAGTGATTGAGCCGCGCTACACCGAACTGTTGAATCTGGTTAACGATGAAATATTGCAATTGCAGGAGCAACTGCGTCAGCAAGGGGTGAAGCATCATCTGGCAGCGGGTATTGTGCTGACCGGCGGTGCCGCCCAGATTGATGGCCTGGCAGCCTGTGCGCAACGGGTATTCCATACCCAGGTACGCATCGGCCAACCCTTGAACATCACGGGTCTGACGGATTACGCGCAAGAGCCTTACTATTCTACAGCGGTCGGGCTACTGCACTATGGAAAAGAGTCTCACCTGAGCGGTGAGGCAGAAGTAGAAAAACGCGCCTCGGTGGGCAATTGGTTTAAACGCATCAATAGCTGGCTGAGAAAAGAGTTTTAATGTTTAGACAAAGAGATCATGCTGAGTAATCTTTTTATGATCTCGCAGCGACAGGCACAAAACGGAGAGAAACTATGTTTGAACCAATGGAACTAACCAATGACGCGGTGATTAAAGTCATCGGCGTCGGCGGTGGCGGTGGCAATGCCGTTGAACACATGGTGCGCGAGCGCATCGAAGGTGTTGAATTCTTCGCCGTTAATACAGACGCTCAGGCGCTGCGTAAAACGGCAGTTGGCCAAACCATCCAGATTGGTAGCGGTATTACCAAAGGTCTGGGTGCAGGCGCGAACCCGGAAGTGGGTCGTAATTCAGCGGAAGAAGACCGTGAAGCCCTGCGCGCCGCCCTGGAAGGTGCAGACATGGTCTTCATCGCGGCCGGCATGGGTGGCGGTACCGGTACCGGTGCTGCGCCAGTGGTGGCAGAAGTCGCAAAAGATCTGGGTATTCTGACCGTGGCCGTGGTGACCAAGCCTTTCAACTTTGAAGGCAAGAAGCGCATGGCATTTGCGGAGCAGGGTATCGCCGAGCTGTCCAAGCACGTGGACTCGCTGATCACCATCCCGAACGACAAGTTGCTGAAAGTTCTGGGCCGTGGCATCTCTCTGCTGGACGCGTTCGGCGCGGCCAACGACGTGCTGAAAGGCGCCGTGCAGGGTATTGCCGAACTGATCACCCGTCCAGGCCTGATGAACGTCGACTTTGCTGACGTGCGCACCGTGATGTCCGAAATGGGCTACGCGATGATGGGTTCTGGCGTTGCCTGTGGCGAAGACCGTGCCGAAGAAGCGGCGGAAATGGCGATCTCCAGCCCACTGCTGGAAGATATCGACCTGTCCGGCGCCCGTGGCGTGCTGGTCAACATTACCGCTGGCTTCGACCTGCGTCTGGATGAGTTCGAAACCGTGGGTAACACCATTCGTGCTTTCGCTTCCGACAATGCGACCGTGGTAATCGGTACCTCGCTGGATCCGGAAATGAACGACGAACTGCGCGTAACCGTAGTTGCGACCGGTATCGGTATGGACAAACGTCCTGAAATCACCCTGGTAACCAATAAACAGGCCAGCCAGCCAGTGATGGATCACCGTTACCAGCAGCATGGTATGTCACCGCTGCAGCAGGAAGTGAAACCTGCCGCCAAGGTGGTGAACGATCAGAACGCGCAACCAAACAAAGAGCCTGATTATCTAGATATCCCGGCCTTCTTGCGTAAGCAGGCAGACTAGGAATAAGCTGATAATTTGGAATCTCCGCTCTTTGTGCTAAACTGTCCCGCCAGCCTTGCTGTATGCTGGGCTGGTTGGATTGATAACATTGCGAGATAAAACGATGATCAAACAAAGGACATTAAAACGTATTGTGCAGGCGACTGGTGTCGGTTTACATACCGGCAAGAAAGTCACGCTGACAATGCGCCCAGCGTCGGCTAATACCGGGGTCATCTATCGTCGCACTGACTTGAATCCACCGGTAGATTTCCCGGCTGATGCAAAATCCGTGCGTGATACCATGCTCTGTACTTGCCTGGTGAATGAGTCAGACGTGCGTATTTCCACCGTTGAGCATCTTAATGCTGCGTTGGCGGGCTTGGGTATCGACAACATCATTATTGAAGTTGACGCTGCCGAAATCCCGATCATGGACGGTAGTGCCAGCCCGTTTGTCTATCTGTTGCTGGATGCCGGCATCGAAGAGCTGAACTCGGCGAAGAAATTCCTGCGTCTGAAAGACACTGTACGCGTTGAAGATGGCGACAAGTGGGCAGAGCTGTCCCCGCATAACGGGTTCCGCCTGGACTTCACCATCGACTTCAACCACCCGGCGATTGATGCCAGTACCCAACGCTATCGTCTGGATTTCTCAGCCGATTCGTTCGTACGCCAAATCAGCCGTGCGCGTACCTTCGGTTTCATGCGTGATATCGAGTATCTGCAGTCCCGTGGCCTGGCCCTGGGCGGCAGCTTCGATTGCGCGATTGTGGTGGATGACTATCGTGTCCTCAACGAAGACGGCCTGCGCTTCGAAGACGAATTCGTACGCCACAAAATGCTGGATGCCATCGGCGATCTGTTCATGTGCGGCCATAACATCATTGGCGCGTTCACCGCGTACAAATCAGGCCATGCGCTGAACAACAAGCTGCTGCAAGCCGTGCTGGCGAAACAGGAAGCTTGGGAATTCGTGACATTCCAGGATGAAGCCGAAATGCCGTTGGCATTCAAGGCTCCGTCAACCGTACTGGCTTAAGCTGCCAAGACGTCAATTATTTATCACGACCGGTCTCGTTGGCTCTCTCTCCTGCCAACGCGGCCAGTCGTTCTAATATCTTGCGCAATTTTTCTGGGCTCTGCGCCGCCAATCCCCGTAATGCATCCGCACTTTCCAGGCTCAAATGACGCATAGGCACCTCTGCCCGCTGGCCATTTTCCGTACTTTTGCCGTGGTTTTGTACTTGGTTGCTGCCTTTTGCCATCAACGAGGGATTAATCCTGATGTCGATTGACGACAAAGATGGTAGAATTTGCGCTCGTAGTGCGGATAGCAGGCTGGGTTGTTCATAGCGTAAGCGCATCATCCAACTGGCATTGGCGGTTTCCAGCACTAAAATACCCTGTCTGAAGTTGGCGACACGGCACCAAGGGTGCAACTGAGCGGGCAATAACCCCTTCACGGCACGATTGAGTTTCAGTAGCGCGGTAGCGCGTTGCTGAACGTTATGCAGCGGTCCTTTCTCTGTTGCAGACGCGTCGTCAAACAGGATATCTAATAATTGTGGACGGCTATCGCGCATAATGGGCTCCGGCGGATAATAAACACGTGATCGGTATTCTAAATCGTTGGCGACAATTTGGCAGACGTTATTTCTGGCCTCATCTCCTGTTGGGGATGGTAGCGGCTACGCTTGGCGTACCGCAAAATCTGTCCGGCACCGTCGATCAAAGCGCATTACCGAGCACCTCGTCCAGTCTTAACCGGCAAAATTCCGTCAGTCACGCCTTTAACAGCCTGGCGTTACTGCAAGAAGTGCATCGTCGCCCAACGTTTAACGTTGATTACTGGCACCAGCATGCGCTTCGAACCGTCATCCGTCACCTCTCTTTTGCTTTGGCGCCTCAGGCCGTCTATGCCCGGGTGCAAGAAGCGGAGACCGTTGCGGTTGAACCTCCATTACAGGTGGCTCAGCTTGCTCTGCTCTCCACGCTCAATGCGCTACTGACGCACGAGCCAAAACCACCGACTATCATTCGTGATACCCATCATCCCATCGTTCCTTCTTTGGCGCAGCATCAGGCCGGGCTGTGGCTCGCTCAGGTGCAAGGTATTCGCGCCGGGCCTGCAGCCCTCGGCTAATCTTTGCCCTCAGGGCAGCAAAAAAACAAACAACACAACAGCTTGTTGACGGCCATTATGGTGTCGTCGCGTAAGAGATATAAAGAATCATGTTAATCAAACTATTGACCAAAGTTTTTGGTAGCAGCAACGATCGTACCCTGCGCCGCATGCGCAAAGCGGTTGAGATGATCAACCGTATGGAACCAGACATGGAAAAACTGTCTGATAGCGAACTGCAGGCCAAGACCGATGAATTCCGCGCGCGTCTGAAAAAGGGCGAAGTGCTGGAAAGCCTGATCCCGGAAGCCTTCGCCGTAGTGCGTGAGGCCAGTAAGCGAGTCTTTGGCATGCGTCACTTCGACGTACAGCTGCTGGGCGGGATGGTGCTCAACGACCGCTGTATCGCCGAGATGCGTACCGGTGAAGGTAAAACCCTGACCGCAACCCTGCCTGCCTATCTGAACGCCCTGAGTGGCCGTGGCGTGCACGTGGTTACCGTCAACGACTACCTTGCCCAGCGTGACGCCGAAAACAACCGTCCGCTGTTCGAGTTCCTGGGGTTGAGCGTGGGTATCAACCTGCCTGGCATGCCAGCTCCGGCCAAGCGTGAAGCTTATGCCGCAGATATCACTTACGGTACCAACAACGAATACGGCTTTGACTACCTGCGTGACAACATGGCGTTCAGCCCGGAAGAGCGCGTACAGCGTAAGCTGCACTATGCGCTGGTGGATGAGGTTGACTCCATCCTGATCGACGAAGCGCGTACGCCGCTGATCATCTCCGGCCCGGCCGAAGACAGCTCAGAGATGTATAAGCGTGTTAACAAGCTGATCCCACAGTTGATCCGGCAGGAAAAAGAAGACTCCGACACCTTCCAGGGTGAAGGGCACTTCTCAGTCGATGAAAAAGCGCGCCAGGTGCACCTGACCGAACGCGGCCTGATCATGATCGAAGAGATGCTGATGGAAGCGGGCATCATGGATGAAGGCGAATCGCTGTATTCACCAACCAACATCATGCTGATGCACCACGTCACCGCCGCGCTGCGCGCCCACGTGCTGTTCACCCGCGACGTTGACTATATCGTTAAAGACGGTGAAGTCATTATCGTTGACGAACATACCGGCCGTACCATGCAGGGCCGCCGCTGGTCCGATGGTCTGCACCAGGCGGTAGAAGCCAAAGAAGGCGTAGAGATCCAGAACGAAAACCAGACGCTGGCTTCGATCACCTTCCAGAACTACTTCCGTCTCTATGAGAAGCTGGCCGGTATGACCGGTACAGCGGACACCGAAGCCTTCGAATTCAGCTCCATCTACAAGCTCGATACCATCGTGGTGCCGACCAACCGCCCAATGATCCGTAAAGATATGCCGGATCTGGTCTACATGACCGAAAAAGAGAAGATCGCGGCGATCATTGAAGATATTCGTGAACGCACTGCCAACGGCCAGCCAGTGCTGGTGGGGACCATCTCGATTGAGAAATCCGAAGTGGTTTCCCGTGAGCTGACCAAGGCAGGGATCGAACACAAGGTTCTGAACGCCAAATTCCACGCCATGGAAGCGGATATTGTGGCCAATGCGGGTCAGACTGCCGCAGTAACCATCGCCACCAACATGGCCGGTCGTGGTACCGATATCGTGTTGGGCGGCAGTTGGCAGAGTGAAATCTCCCATCTGGAAGATCCGACTGAAGAGCAGATTGCCGAAATTAAAGCAGCCTGGAAAATTCGTCACGACGCCGTGCTGGCCGCTGGTGGCTTGCACATTATCGGTACCGAACGTCACGAATCACGCCGTATCGACAACCAGCTGCGTGGCCGTTCCGGCCGTCAGGGTGATGCCGGTTCTTCCCGCTTCTACCTGTCAATGGAAGATGCGCTGATGCGTATTTTCGCCTCGGATCGTGTTTCTGGCATGATGCGTAAACTGGGTATGAAGGATGGCGAAGCCATTGAGCACCCGTGGGTCACCAAAGCCATTGCCAATGCGCAACGCAAGGTTGAAAGCCGTAACTTCGATATTCGTAAGCAACTGCTGGAATACGATGACGTGGCCAACGATCAGCGCCGTGCGATCTACAGCCAGCGTAACGAATTGCTCGACGTGTCCGACGTGAGTGAAACTATCAACAGCATCCGTGAAGACGTGTTTAAAACCACCATCGACAGCTACATTCCGCCGCAGTCTCTGGAAGAGATGTGGGACGTGAAAGGGCTGGAAGAGCGCCTGAAAAACGACTTCGATCTGGATATGCCGATCTCCGAGTGGTTGGATAAAGAGCCTGAACTGCACGAAGAAACGCTGCGTGAACGTATCATGGCGAAGGCGAAGGAAGATTACCTGCGCAAAGAAGAGGTTGTTGGCGCCGAAATGATGCGCAACTTCGAAAAAGGCGTGATGCTGCAGACGCTGGATTCCCTGTGGAAAGAGCACCTGGCGGCGATGGATTACCTGCGTCAGGGTATCCACCTGCGTGGCTATGCGCAAAAAGATCCGAAGCAGGAATACAAGCGTGAGTCCTTCAACATGTTTGCCACCATGCTGGAATCGCTGAAATATGAAGTGATCAGCGTGTTGAGCAAGGTTCAGGTACGCATGCCGGAAGAGGTTGAAGCCTTGGAGCTGCAACGTCGAGAAGAAGCCGAGCGTCTGGCACGCCAGCAGCAACTGAGCCACCAGGAAGAAAACGCCCTGGCGGTCACCGATCCGAACGCTCCGGCTGTCGCCGAACGTAAAGTAGGGCGTAACGATCCTTGCCCATGCGGTTCCGGTAAGAAATACAAGCAGTGCCACGGCCGCTTGCAAAAGTAAGCCGGGTCACAGCGTAGGGGCGCCGCTGCTGCGCCCTTGTATATGACATCAATCGAAGGGCTCAGCATGCTGAGCCCTTTTTTTAAGTGGTAACATCTGGAGGATGCGATGAAGCACCTGAACATCGCCGTAGGGATTATCCGTAACCCGCAGCAGGAAATCTTTATCACACGCCGCGCTGCGGATTCGCATATGGCCGGCTTTTGGGAATTCCCTGGTGGCAAGATTGAGCAGGGCGAAACGCCAGAGCAGGCATTAGGCCGCGAGTTGCTGGAAGAAACCGGGATCCACACCAATCAGGCACGGTTACTGGAAGTGCTGGAGCACCGCTTTACCGATCGGATCGTGACGCTGAATTTCTATCTGGTAGAGGATTGGAAGGGCGAGCCCTATGGCCGTGAAGGCCAGCCGATGCGCTGGGTGAAACAGGCCGACCTGCGCGAGGAAGAGTTCCCCGAAGCCAACGTCAGTATCATTAGACTGTTGGTGGCGCAGGCCAGTGCAGCGTAATGCATTTTAGGCCTGGCAGCGCCAGGCCTAATGACGTCGTTTTAACTATCCTTATCCTCTTCACTCCAATCTTCGCTTTCATTCAGCTCATTATTGCTGGGAATGCGTTTCTCTTCATCGGCCCATTCACCGAGATCGATCAACTGGCAGCGCTTGCAGCAGAACGGGCGATACGGGCTGACTTCACCCCAAACCACGCCTTTGCCACAGGTTGGGCATTTTACTACGGTCATATTCATTCCTTTCTCCCTCGGATAGTTAAAGGGGGTAATTCAGTGTGTTAGCAGCACGCCAGCTCAAAGGTAAGACGCTCCGGCACTGTGCCGTTTTCGCTGTCTAGCGGCAGGAAACGGATGGCATAGCGCGTCTTGTGGCCGGAAATCTGCGGGTAAAGCTGGTAAGCCAGATTAATACGCAAGCGTAACAGATCTGCCCCTTCGGCGTTATCCTGGAAGAAGCCGTTGAGGCTGATCTGATTGCGAAACGGCCCGGCCTGGCGCACCAGATCCAACACGATGGTCAGTGCCTGATTCAAGGGTTCGAGGGTTTGCAACCACTCTGCCACGTCCGCATCACGTTCATGCTGCGCTACGTGCATCCACATATGCAGCGTAGGCAAATCAAAGCTGCAACAACCGCCAGGGATGCTCAGACGTTGGCGAACCAGGCTAATCAGCCGGTCTTCACGCAGCGCCTGGCCCATACGCGGGGCAGACATCAGCGCAGATGCACAGCCTTTCAGCTGGCTGCGTAGCTGATTGACCACCGAGATATCGACACCGGGCAATTCTGCCCACTGCAGTAATTTCTGCTGCTGGCGTTCCAGCTCTTTGAGCAGTTCGGTGCGTACTTCGCCACGTTCCAATACGTCCAGCAGGTCCGCAACGGTACGGAAAAAGGTCAGGGCGATAGCGGTTTCGCTCAGTGCTCTTTGGCCATGCAGTTGTTGTAATAAAAACTCGATCCGCAGCCAGGTGCGCATTTTTTCGTTTAACGGGTGTTCAAAGAGAACGGTCGGGGAAGCGTCACTCATTCGGTGTGATCCTGTCGGGTCGCTGAGGTTGCCAGCTCAAGATAGTGTTGATGCAATGCGGCGACATGGGATTCAATTCCTTGTGCGCTACCGCTATTGTCAATTACGTCATCCGCCACGGCCAGACGTTGTTCGCGCGTGGCCTGTGCAGACAGAATATTCAGTGCCTGCTGACGGCTGATGCCGTCGCGGGCCATGGTTCTGGCTAATTGTGTTTCGCTGTCGACATCCACCACTAAAACGCGGTCGGCACGATCCTGCAGGCCGTTTTCTACCAGCAAGGGGACTACCCATAGTACGTAACAACTCTGGGCGTTGGCTAGTTGGCGTTGCGTTTCCCGCTGGATCTGCGGGTGCAGCAACTGGTTTAGCCAGCGCTTTTCGTCGGGATCGCTGAAGATCCTCTGACGCAAAGCCGCACGGTTGAGGGATCCGTCCATCAGCAACATTTCATTACCAAAATGTGCCGCAATGGCGTCCAATGCCGGGGTTCCAGGCTCAACCACCTGGCGAGCAATGATATCCGCATCCACAATGGCCACGCCAAAACGTGCAAAGGCGTTGGCAACGGTGGACTTACCGCTGCCGATACCGCCGGTTAATGCAACAATGTAGGACATGGCCGAAGGGATCCTGATATTCACCAAAAATTATAAACGAATCATAAAGCGATCGCGCAGAAGTGCAAGCGGGTGCGTGTGACTTGCCCTGCGCCTGGTGTTTTGAGAGGGGTAATTTGAGCCGCGGGATTGGGAAAATGAGGCGGCAATCACATTGGGATGTCACAGGTAAATTTGTGGGATTGTACCGTAAATAAAGGCGAAATCGCAGTCTTGCCGAGCGATTATTAGTGCGTATGATAACACCACTGGAACTGGCAATAACAATACCCGACGCCTTTCAAGGTAAAACTTGAAATTCATAGGGTAGTGGTTCGAAATCCCCTTGCGATCCGTCGCCAAAAACCAGGAAATCATAAGTCATGCGTATTGAAGAAGATTTGAAGTTAGGCTTTAAAGATGTGTTGATCCGCCCAAAGCGTTCCACGCTGAAAAGCCGCTCGGAAGTTGAACTGGAGCGCCAGTTTACCTTCAAACATTCAGGTTACAACTGGTCCGGTGTGCCGATTATTGCCGCCAATATGGATACGGTTGGCACCTTCCGCATGGCCGAGGCCCTGGCAACCTTCGACGTTCTCACCGCCGTTCATAAACACTACACCGTTGAGCAATGGGCCGAGTTTGTTCAGCGCTCGTCCGACTCCGTGTTGCGTCATGTGATGGTGTCTACCGGTACTTCTGAAGCCGACTTCGTCAAGATGAAGCAGATCCTGGCACTTTCCCCAGCGTTGAAGTTTATCTGCATCGACGTGGCCAACGGCTATTCCGAACACTTTGTTGCCTTCCTGAAAAAAGCCCGTGAAGCTTGCCCTAGCCATGTGATCTGCGCGGGTAACGTGGTTACCGGTGAAATGGTGGAAGAGCTGGTGCTGTCCGGTGCCGACATCGTCAAGGTCGGGATTGGTCCTGGTTCGGTCTGTACCACCCGTGTGAAAACCGGCGTGGGCTATCCGCAGCTTTCCGCGGTGATCGAATGTGCCGATGCCGCTCACGGTCTGGGCGGGCAGATTGTCAGTGATGGCGGTTGTTCTGTACCGGGTGATGTAGCAAAAGCCTTTGGCGGCGGCGCAGACTTTGTCATGCTGGGTGGGATGTTGGCCGGGCACGACGAATGTGAAGGCACCGTGGTGGAAGAGAACGGTGAGAAATTCATGCTGTTCTACGGTATGAGCTCAGAGTCTGCCATGAAACGCCATGTGGGCGGGGTAGCCGGCTACCGTGCTGCGGAAGGTAAAACCGTCAAGCTGCCGCTGCGTGGTGAAGTCGAGTTTACCGTGCGCGATATCCTCGGTGGCCTGCGTTCTGCCTGTACTTATGTGGGCGCAGAACGTCTGAAAGAGCTGACCAAACGCACCACCTTTATCCGCGTTGCGGAGCAGGAAAACCGCGTTTTCGGCAGCAAATAATTGCCTGACCTGGTAGGGGCGCAGCAATGCTGTGCCCGTATCAAACGGGGCGAAAATTGAAAGCATTATCCCAATACATTCCCCAATTGGAATATCGGCAAATACATCGCGATCACCAACGTACCTACAATCCCGCCAACCACTATCATCAACAACGGCTCCAGCGTTTGCGCCAGCGTATCGGCGAGCTCATAGGTCTGTTGTTCGTGCCAAAGCGCCAGCTTGTCCAACAGGATATCGAGCGTGCCGGACTCTTCTCCCACCCGCACTAATTGCTGGCATAGCGAAGGAAACAGCGGCTGTTGAGCTAGCGCGCTATGGAAGGGATACCCTTGCGAGAGCTGCTGTTCGATCGCCGTCAGCGCCTGGCAATAAAACACAATATTTACCGATAGCTTCGCGGCGCTTAGCCCTGCCACTAGTGTCAATCCTGCCTGCTGTGTCATGGCTAGAATACGGAACACCTGGCTCAGGCAATTGCCCTTGACCAACGAGGCAATCAACGGGATGCGTAGCAGCATCGCCTGCTCACGTTGCTGCCAATTTGCTAACGGATGCAACCTGCGCCAATAAAATCCTGCCAGCCCAGCCACTGTGAGCAATAGATAAGGCCCGGTAGCGATCAATGCGCCGGACAGTGACAGCAGCCCTTGAGTAAACCAGGGCAACGGGGCGTCGAATGATTGATAAATCTTGGCAAACTCCGGCAGCACCATCACCAACATCAGAATGGTGACTGAAATGGCCACCAGGCAGATAAACAGCGGGTAGCGCAGCGCCTTCAGCACCTTTTTCTGTAGCCTTTGCTGGGCTTCCTGTTGCTGTGCCAACTGTAGGCAGCAGCGATCCAGATTGCCTGTCAATTCGCCGATGGCGATCAGTTGGCGGTAGATTAGGGGGAATACGCGATGTTGATCTGCAATCACTTCGGAAAAGGGCTGCCCCATCGCCACACTATTGCTGATTTCCAGCAACAGACAGCGCCAGGCTGCCGACTGATGCTCCTGAGCCAACAACTGTAGGCTGTTGACCAGCGGTAACCCGGCTTGCAACAAGGTAGCCAACTGACGGGTGAATTGGATCATTGGCTCGCCACGCCATTGACGTGCAGAGATCCGTTTCCCCGCCCCCAGTTGGTAAGGCTGCAATCCTTGCTCCAGCAAATGCTGATAGACCTGGTTTTTCTCCTCCGCCAGCAGTTCGCCATGGCGAATTCCACCTTGGCTGTCGATGGCTTGCCAAGCAAACAGACGGCGAGTTTTCATGCTGTGCTCTCACCCTGTGTGGTCACCCCGACCACGCGGTACAGTTCCTCCAGCGAGGTTATCCCCTGGGCGACCAGCTCCAGGCCCGCTTGCAACAGCGTTGTTTGACCCTGCTGCTGTGCGATATCGGCTAACTGGATCACTGAGGCATTTTGCATCAGGGCATTTTGGATTTCGGGTGTGATCTTCAGCAGTTCGTAAACGCCGATCCGGCCGTAATAACCGCCAAAGCAATGCTCACAGCCGGCCGCGCGCCACGGGATCAGGGGTTCCGGCCAAATGGTGGCCGGGAAGTGCAGGATCTCAACTTGTGGATAGCGGCAATGGGGGCACAAACGCCGCACCAGGCGTTGGGCGATCACCAGTTTCAGGCAGGCCGCCAGCAGGTAACCGGGAATGCCCATTTGGGTCAGGCGGGTCAGCGTTTCGCAGGTGGAGTTGGTGTGCAGGGTCGATAGCACCAAATGCCCGGTTTGTGCCGCCTTGACGGCAATTTCTGCCGTTTCTTTATCGCGGATCTCGCCGATCATGATGACATCCGGATCCTGGCGCAGCAGGGCCCGTAACACGCGAGCGAAGTCCAGATCGGTTTTGCTGTTGATCTGCGTCTGGTTAATGCCGAACACCGGGATCTCGATAGGATCTTCAACACTGCACAGGTTGCTCTGTGCATCGTTCAACTGGCGTAACCCGCTGTACAGCGTCACGGTTTTACCGCTGCCGGTCGGGCCGGTCACCAGGATCATGCCTTGCGGGTTGCAGAGGGCATTGGCATACCACCCAAGTGCTTCCAGGCTCATACCAAGCTGCTCGAGCGGCAGCTCCTGGCGATCGGTTTGCAGGATCCTCAGTACCACCTTTTCGCCGTGCAGCGTGGGTAAGGTGGAGATCCGCATTGAGAAACTGGCATTATCCAGTTGCACGCTGAGTTGGCCGTCCTGTGGCAGGCGGCGCTCGGCGATATCCAGTTGCCCCATGATCTTTAGCCTGGCAGTGATCCTGGCCGCCAGAGAAAAGGGTGGAGAGGCGATTGCCTGCAGCACTCCGTCAATCCTGAGTCTGACGCGGAATCGCTGCTGATAAGGTTCAAAATGCACGTCAGAGGCACGCCGTTGAATGGCGCTACGCAGTGTTTGATTAATAAATTGCACCACCGGCGTGTCGCTATCGTCGTTAAGCGAAGGGGGCCGCTCCTCGGTATTTTCCGGTGGTGGAACCAGAACGAGGGATTGCCGCTGGTTCTGCGCCTGTTCCAGCCGGGCAACGGGCCATTGCTCAATCCCCACGCTTTTGCCGGTGGCAAAACGCAGAGCGCTCACCAGTGCCGCAGGGATTTCACCATGCAGGGCGATAGTCAGCCGCTGCTCGTCTTCGCTGAGTGCCAGGGCCTGATAGCGTTGGCACAGCGCGTGGATTTCATCGCTGATTTCCATGCCGCCCCTCCTTTACTGCGCTGCATCATCAAAACGGAAAACTTCCTGGCAGGTTTCCTGCAGGCTGGTGTTACTACTGCTGCATTGGCGTGTCCAGCGCATCGGGCCGGTAGCGTCCATTGTGGGAGCCAGCGTCACCGTCAGGCCTTGCAGGCTTTGTGTGCCGACCAGGCTGATGGTTCCCCCTGTGACCTTGATACTGCTGACGTAACGTGTTGTCGCCCCGGCAGGGATCCCTTTGCTGCCAGCATCGCAGCCAGACGGGCCACCGCCTTCCAATGCGCACAATTCAACCGCCATTTTGTACGGCACCATGGCTTGCAACATATCGGTCATGGCGGCCTTCTGGATATAGCGCTGATAGGCGGGAATGCCAATGGCGCTGAGGATGGCGACGATGGCAATAACCACCATTAATTCGATCAGGGTAAAACCGCGTTGTGTTTCCATCTGTTGTTTCCTCCGTGTCATCAGGAGGCAACGTTAAAATGGCTAACAGCGGGTAGCGAGGGAGGAATGCGGATTATGCGTGGCTGTTCCACCACAATACGTCCGTGTTACGCGGCGTTGAAAAATAATGCGTAGTGCATCACAACCGGGAGGAAATGATGCCTGTTTGCGTATTACCTCATCCGCTAGAGCCGTTGACTGAGCTGGGGAGTGTCCATTTTTTCTCTAAAATTTCCCACTCATGAGATATGATTATTCTTATGAGGTAAGAATAATCCTGTATTTGGCTTTTTTTAATTAATGCGATAAAGGTAGGGTTTAACCCTGATTTTTAGAGTGTGATCCCTGATCTTTCTAAGAATACTCCTTTATCAATAATTCCGTAATATAATTCTTATATAATATTTATCAATAAAAATACCATTGATCTGTTTTAGAGATCACGGTATCTTTGCCCTCGCCGTAACAGAGAAGTTAATAAATATCATATATTCTGCGCTTTAATAAAGGCATGGGTTATCGTGCCTTTATATTGAGCGCAGATTTGTTCTATCGTTGATGATAGACATAACTAGGGCTATTTATTTCACTTTTATATAAGGATGATGTTGTGAAAAAATTAAACGTTTCTGAAGCTAGCACAATCGTTGGCGGCACCTGCAAAACCTGTAGCGTTGAGTATGTAAACCTTACCCCATCTACTTGTAATGCCGTTACCACTTGTGTAGACAAAGATGGCAAGGTTGTTAGCGTTGACAGCGCGCCAGTTTCTTTGGCCAATTGTGCACTGAAGCCATAATGTAAACGTTGGTTTCCTGTTTAACAGGAACTAATGCCAGTGCTGGTGCGGTAGGGTTTATCGCATCAGCCTGTTTGATTCTCGTGCATTTTTAATGGACAGGGATGTGACTGCTGCAAGGATTATTGCAGCCTGCCTGACTAAAACAATCAATATCCCTCCGTTATTAAGTGCTAATCGATTTACCCTTATACATTAAGGTTTGTGATTATTCACATGCAACCTTGAAAGATTTTGGGTATATGTAATTTAGGACGTAGCGCTCATGTTCAAGAAGCCATTTTATCTTTTCGCCTATACCCTTTTGGTTATTATTATATCTTCGCTGATCACCACGGCTTATTTTCACTATTTTGTGCTGAATCAGAACTCAGGTCCTGAGCAACAGACCCTGACTATGGTCAGCGAGAGCGACGTTAAAACCAGCCCGATAAACACGGATAATACGATTGTCGAGATCTTCTCTTACGGCTGCCACTATTGCGCCTTGAACGAAGAGAATGTAGCCAAGATGGAAGCGCGGATGCCAGCCGGGACTCAACTGGTCCGTGTGCATATCGCCAACCTGAACAATGATGGCCTGGCGAGCTTTGCCCCGTTGTTTGCCACCCTGACGGTGATGGGCATTGAACCACAGCACCGTGAGAGCGCTTATAACGCCATAATCAAAGATAAAATCGATCTGAGTAATCCAGTCAATCGCGATAAATGGTTAACGAAAAACGGTATCGATCTTGCTGCCTATAACAAAGCCAGCCAGACACCGCAGGTGGCAGAGCTACTGGACTATATGACCAAAATATCCGGGCATTACCAACTCAAGGCGACCCCAACGTTTATCGTCAACAAAAAGTGGATGGCCGTGCAGGATCGCGATTTCCCTGAGTTTGCCGATCATCTGCTGTCACTGTTACAGCATGACAAACCGCTGGAGCAATAATGCGTTTATTTGCCGTGTGGGTGTATCTGGCGTGGAGAGAGGCGCTCACAACCCTTGCACGTAGTTCCTTGCCCTTGCGCAGAGCATACGGCAAGACGGTTTGTTGGCTACTGCATCACGGCAACTACCGTTGGTTCCTTGGGCTGGGGGCGCTGGGGCGCTGGCTGCGATTAAATGACCGGGGCGATCGTCGGCGTGCCTTTGTGGCCGAGGCGAATAAGCAATCCCTGCTCGGGGCTGACTACCAAGGGAATTTTGCCCGCACCAGTCAGCGCCGCCGTTTATTGGAGCTGGCCGCAACCTACGGTCAGAGCCCTCAGGTCGCAGCCCAACTGGCTCGCTGCCAGGCAGAGCTTAATGCGGTCGTCGAGCCTTTGCATCAGGCAGGGCACCCAGTGGTGCTGGCACCGCTGCATATGCTCTCTGACGTGCTGGCCGGTATGGTCGGTGCCGGGGTATTTCCGGGACAGGCAACGGCGATTGTCTCCGTGAGCGTGGAGGTGTATCACGCCAGGGCGCGGGAATTAGGGGGCGTTAACCTGTCCTATTGCTCGATCCATGATGATAACCGGGAAATTGCCGGCAATCTGATGGGCGCGATTATGGAAGCGGCCGATCATCAACGCAATATCATTATTTTCCCTGATATTTCGCCGGATTACACCGTCAATACCAATACGGCGCAAACGGCAAAGCTCAGTTGCCGTCTGTTTGATCGCCCGGCCAATTTGCACAGCGGCGTGATCCGCATTGCCCGAGCGCTGTCGGCGCAGGTGGTGTTTTATTACCTGTATTACGACAAAGAGATAAAAATCCACATTGATCCGCCGATGCCAGCGCGCAGTGTGAAAGCCAGACTGCCGGAAATTGTTGAGAGTTCGATCGTCCGGCACCCCGAGGACTGGCTGTTATGGCACGCACATTCGTTATTTTTTATCAATGAATAAACCGGAAATTGAAGAAGTCAGATCATGGAAAAGATAATCCCGACGCTGGTCTTTCAAGGCGAAACTAACGAATGTGGGCTGGCCTGCATCGCCATGATGGCGGAAACCCAGGGGATTGATGTCTCGCTGGAAAGCCTGCGTGAACGCTATCCGGCCTCGCAGCATGGCACTTCATTGGCCAGGCTGTGCGATATCATGGGTGAATTGGCGATGCCCGCTTATCCCGTGGCCTTTGAACATAATGAGCTGGCAGAATTACCGCTGCCCGCCATTTTGCATTATGGCGCCAGCCATTACGTGGTGCTGGCCTACCGTAAAGGCAACCATGTCTGCGTGATGAATCCGGGCATTGGTCAGCAACTGTTGCCGATTGATGCGCTGAAACTGGATATCAGCGGTTATGCGCTGGTGCTGGACAATGAAACCCAGCCCGATCCGCAGGCGCTAGCCAACGTGCAGCGCAGTAAACGCTTTCGCATGTTCGACACCATGAGTCTGAAAGAAACGGCACGTATCCCCGGCATTTACCGGTTGATGATACTGGCGTTTCTGATCTCGTTAACCCTGTTTATCATGCCGACGATGGTCAGTAGCGCCATCAACCAGGTCTTTTCCTCTGCGGGAAAAACAGATTTCCCCTATTTTTACTTCCTGCTGGCGTTTGTCGTTTCGACCACGCTGGCCTTCGGGGTGCGCTGGATCACCGAGCGATTTATTAAACGTTTTGTGGTGGTCAACAGCGTGGCCGGTTTCTCGCGCTTGCTCAGTAATTCACTGAACTTCTTTGATAAACGTGCGCCGGGTGACGTCTTTAGCCGTTTTGCCAGTTGGCAGATGGCCTCGGGCATTAAAATCGAGCTGGATAACGGCCTGCGTACCGACTGGATCATCGGTGCCATCGCGCTAGCGGTGATGTGCTATATGAGCCCGCTGCTGGCGATGGTGTCTGGTATCAGTGTCACCCTGATGGGGCTGGTTAGCGTCTGGGCCATCTATCGTGACCGCTATTTTACCCAGCAAATGCAGGTCAAAACGGCCGAACAGAGCGACTTTATCCTGGAGAGCATTCAAGGGTTCGCCACCATCAAGTCCGCTGGGCTCGATAGCCAGCGTAAGGGCCTGTTTGCCAAATATGCCCTGGCGCTGTTTACCTGCCGCCAGCAACAGAGAATGTACGAGCAGGTCAAAAGCAGCCTGTATCAGCTGATCGGCAGCCTGGAGATGGTGCTGTTTATGTTCCTGGCGCTGCCGTTGTTGAAAAACGAAACTATCACGCTCGGGGAGTTCTTTGCCTATAGCTTTGTGCGTGAAATCTTCACCTCTTACATCACCAAAATTTTCTATTCCATCCTGCAAAAGAATCAGCTGAATGTGATTGATACCCGCGCGCGGGATCTGTTTCCGTCACGTTCTGCACCGGCGTTAGGCAATGATGCGGTTCCTGCGCCCATCCCGTCGTTCACCTCGCAACTGCGTTATAACCATATCGCCTTTGCCTATGACGCCCAGCAACCGGTGCTGCACGATCTTTCGCTGTCGCTCAGGCCGGGGCAAAGCATTGCCATTGTCGGTGAGTCTGGCGCGGGTAAAAGCACCTTGCTGAAGGTGATGACCGGCCTGATGCCACCACAGCAAGGGGACGTAATGGTGGATGGTCAGCCGCTCGATTATCAGCAGGTGCACGCGCTGTTCTTCCTGCAAAGCCAGGAGGACATCTTGTTCAATGCCACGGTGCTGGAAAACATCACGCTGTTTGATGAGAACTTTAATGAGCAAAAGCATCGGCAGATTGAGCGTTCGCTGGAGGGGCTGAATCTTGCTCCGGTGATCGAGAAATTGCCGGGCGGCCTGAATGCCCTGATCCGTGAAAGCCATGCTGGGCTGTCTCTGGGGCAACGCCAACGTCTACTGTTGGCTCGGGCCATGTACAGCGATCGCCCGGTGCTGGTGCTTGATGAACCTACGGCCAATCTGGATGAAGAAACGGCGCATCAGGTGATGACCACTCTGCTGACACATTGTCGTGAGCACCATAAAACGTTGATCACCGTAACGCACAGCGAGAGCGTCTTGCCGATGTTTGATCGGGTGTTCCGCGTGAGCAATGGCCATGTGGCTAGCGTCGAAACATCACCGACACTGACTACGGCGGTGTGCTGATGAAGCTGAAGATGTTTGGCAAGGCTCGCCGTCTGGTAATGCTCGCCTTGCTGTGCCTGGTGGCCTTGATCGGCGCGATCGTCTGGTACGTCTCGACACCAGCGCAGGATCATACCTATGACACCGAAGAGATCACCCGTGGCGATATCGAAAAAACCGTGCTGGCCACCGGCATTCTTAAACCGGCACTGCAGGTCAGCGTTGGTGCCCAGGTTAACGGGCAATTGCAAAAGCTGTATGTGAAGCAGGGCGATCGTGTCACCCGCGGGCAGTTGCTGGCGGAAATTGACCCGACCTTGCAACAGAACGCACTGCGTAAATCGGAAGCCGCCTTGCAAAGCGCCGAAGCGCAAAAGCAAGTCACCCAGGCAACGCTCAAACAGTATCAACAGGAGCTGAAGCGTCAGTTGAGGCTGGATCGTGATGGTTCAGGCGTGAAAAGCGATCTGGAGAGGGCGCAGGCACAGCTCCAAACTCAGGTTGCCCAGTTGAAGGTCAACGACGCACAAATCGTCCAGGCGCAGATGGAGCTGGAAACGGCCAAGGCCAATCTGGGCTTTACCCGCATCGTTGCGCCGATCGACGGTGAAGTGCTGGGTATTGTGACCAAGGAAGGGCAGACCATCGTGTCGTCACAAACCGTCCCGACCATTCTGGTGCTGGCGGATGTGGATACCATGACGGTACACACCCGTATTTCGGAGACCGATATCCTGAAGGTGCGCGTGGGGCAACCGCTGTGGTTTTACGTGGTGGCCGATCCCAAACAGCGCTACGAAAGCGTGATGGGCTCTATCCAGGAAGCCCCCAATGAGGCTTTGCAGGAAGACAATGCATCAAGTTCCTCCAATCAGCAGGCTTCGGCGGTGTATTACAGCGGCGTATTTGCTATCGCCAACAGTAAACGCCTGCTGCGAACTTCGATGACCGCCCAGGTATTTATCATTACCGAGCAGGCGAAGAACGCCCTGCGTGTCCCGGTGGCCGCCTTTGGTGAACAACAGGGTAAAGATCGTTATCAGGTACAGGTGATGAACGGTAAACAGCTTGAGCCACGCTGGGTGCGCATCGGCCTGAACGACCGCCAGTATGCCGAAGTAAAAGAAGGGCTGAAAGAGGGCGACCGCGTGGTATTGGCGGGGAGCGCTAGCAATGGTTAAGCCATCTTCTGCGTTGATCTCACTGAGCGGTATCTCCCGGCATTTTGTTTCTGGGTTGCAGACCGTAGCGGTACTGAAAAATGTCTCCCTCTCCATCCAACCGGGCGAGATGGTGGCGATCGTTGGCGCGTCCGGCTCTGGGAAATCCACGTTGATGAACATCATCGGCTGCCTGGATAAACCCACCGAAGGTGAGATGCAGATCAAAGGTATCTCCACCCAACTCGCCAGCAGTGAGCAGTTGGCCGAGTTACGCAGCCAGTACATCGGGTTTATTTTTCAGCGTTATCACCTGATGCCTTATCTCAGCGCCGCCGAAAACGTTGCTATTCCGGCTCTGTACACCGCGATGCCTGCAGCGGAGCGCCAGACGCGTGCCGAATATCTGCTTACCCGGCTCGGGCTGCAACAACGGATGGACTACAAACCGGCGCAGCTCTCCGGTGGGCAACAGCAGCGCGTCAGTATTGCCCGAGCGTTGATGAACGGGGCGGAAATTATTCTGGCCGATGAACCGACCGGTGCGCTCGATCGCGCCAGTGGGCAGGAGTTGATGGAAATCCTGCACTCCCTGCACCGCTCGGGGCACACCATCATTATCGTCACCCACGATCGGGATGTCGCCAACCAGGCGCAGCGCATTATCGAAATCAGCGACGGTGAAATTATTGCCGATAGGCGCAATGAAGCGGTCGCGCCACAGAAAACCCGGCCCGTATTACCGGTGGTCGCTGCCACAGGACGCATGCCGTTTTGGCAGAGCGTACAAGAGGCGATCAAGATGGCCTGGCGTGCGCTGATGGGGCACCGTGCCAGAGCCTTCCTGTCGATGTTGGGCATCATTATCGGTGTCTCTTCCGTGGTGTCGTCAATGGCGGTGGGTGAGGGCGCACGGCAAAATATTCTTAGGGAGATCGGTCAACTGGGCAACAGCACGTTGGAGATCCGCCCTGGTGAGGGGAGAGGGAAAGTACGGCCTGACTTTGCCCGTGCACTGAAGGTCTCTGATGTAGAACTGTTGGCTCGCCAGCAGTATGTCGACAGCGTGTCGCCAGTCGTCAGCAAAACCGTGGCTGCGGTGCGCGGTGGCAAAGAGGTGATGGTGGCGATTTCCGGCATCAGCAATGCCTATTTCCGCGTGCAGGGCCTGCATTTTATCTCTGGTAACGGTTTTACCCAGCGCGATCTGGACGAGCGGGAACCGGTGGTGATTATTGACCCGGAATTACGCGATACGCTGTTTGAAACGGATGAAACACCAGAAGGGGAAATCATCCAGCTTGGCGGTACGCCTTACCGGGTGATCGGCATTGCCGAGCGTAAAGGCGGCAAATTCAGCGGCATGATGCTGGGCGCCTGGATGCCCTATACCGCGCTGCTGGAGCGCATGTCCGGCGATATGCCGATCGAGTCCATGACCTTGCGTGTACGTGACGGGCTTTCACCGCATGAGGTACAGGGACGAGTGGAAAAACTAGTAGAACAGGCTCATGGCCAGCGTGACTTTTATACCCAGACCAACGATCAGATGACACAGGCCATCCGCAAGGCGTCGGATTCGATGAATCTGCTGATCACCGCTATTGCCGGGATTTCACTGCTGGTGGGGGGGGTTGGCGTGATGAACATCATGCTGGTTTCGGTCACCGAGCGTACCCACGAGATCGGCATTCGTCTTTCGGTCGGGGCACGGCCAGCGGACATCATGCGCCAGTTCCTGATTGAAGCGATGGTGATCTGCTCGCTGGGCGGGCTGATCGGCATTATTGGTTCCGGGTTGGCCGGGGTAATTTTCTCCCAGGTGACTCAAGAGTTCTCGATGATCTTTACCTGGCCACCGTTGGTACTTGCCTGCGGGTTCTCTGCACTGATCGGCCTGGGTTTTGGCTTTTTCCCGGCGCGCAATGCGGCACGTCTTCATCCAACGGAGGCGCTGGCGCGCGAATGATGATGAAAAAGCTTTCTCTGACCATCTTGTTGCCCCTGCTGCTGAGCGGCTGTGGCGCCTTGACGAAAAGCGATTATCAGCGGCCAATGCTGTCGGTGCCCGCCGAGTGGCGAGTGCAGGAGACCGGTACGGGTTATCTGCAGCATAGTGGACGCTGGTGGGAGAGTTTCGACGATCCGCAGCTCTCCATGCTGATTGGACACGCGCTGACCAGCAACAACGATCTGGCTATTGCTGGCATACAGCTGCAGCAGGCCCGGTTGGCGGCTGGGTTAACCGATACCAATTTAACGCCGGACGTTTCGGTGGCTGGCAGCGCTAACAACAGCAAAAACCTGCGTAGCAATACCACCCCGACGGAGTCTTACAGCACCACGTTGTCGCTGAGCTACGAGCTGGATCTCTGGGGGAAATTGGCTCGTGCCAGAGAACAGGCGCAGTGGCAGGCTGAAGCCACAGAGCAGGATCGGCAAAACACCGCGCTGACGCTGATCGGCAATACGGCGCAGTATTATTGGCAGATTGCCAACCTTAACCAGAAGATAAAACAGCAGCAAGCGGGTCTGGAAATCAGTCAGCAGACGCTGGCTCTGGTGCAGTCACGTTATGCCTCCGGTGCTGCCGGACAGCTCGATCTGTTACAGGCGAAACAGTCGTTGCTTAATCGCGAGAACACCTATCGCACGTTGCAACAGCAGCGGGAAGAGAACCGTAATGCGCTGGCGATCCTGTTTAACCGTTCGCCCACCGATCGTCAGGCAGAGCGCAGCTCGCTGGACATCAATCAGGATGTGCCAATTGCCAAAGTGCTGCCGGTTGAGGTCATTGCCCGCCGTCCAGACGTGAAGGCGGCGGAAGGGCGTCTGCGAGCAGCCCTGGCCGGTTCGGATGTGGAGCGTTTAAGCTTCTATCCATCGCTGTCACTGGCGGCCTCACTCGGCTCTGCCAGCAGCATTTTCTCTCAATGGTTCAGCAATCCGGTCAGGACGCTGGGAGCCAACGCTGCGTTGCCGTTTGTGCAATGGAACACGGTGCAATTGACCATTGAGAAGTCGGATTTGGACGTCAAACAGGCGGCGATCGTCTTTCGCAGCCAGGTCTACAATGCGCTTGCCGACGTGGATAACGCCATGTCGCAACGGCTCAGCTATCAACAGCAAAAAATCAATCAGCAACAGAATCTGCAGCTTAGCCAGCAGCGTCTGGTATTGGCCAGAAGCCAGTACCAGGCGGGGGCCGTCTCATTCCAGAGCCTACTGGATGCTGAGGACGATCTGCTGACCATCGAAACCAATTTGTCAGATCTGCAGTACAACTACCTCAATGCCACCATGAAGCTGTGGTTGGCGTTGGGCGGCGGTGTGGAAAAAGACAGTGATATAACAGGATGAGATCATGAATAAAGATGCTTTGTCACGTCGCGTGGTGGTTACAGGCTTTGGTGCGGTCACGCCATTGGGGATGAATGCCGAGCAAAGCTGGGCGGCGATTATGGATTATCAGTTGGGCTACCGCTATTTCGATCGGTCCGCCGTGGGGATCCAGTCGCGTTTCTTCGGGGTGATCGACGATGAACCCAGCCTGAAGGGCGTTCCTGCGGCGATCCGTCGCCGCCTGCCACGTTTTGCCCGCCTGGCGTTAGGGGCGGCCCGCGAAGCGATGGAGATGGCCTTCCATGGGGAGAGCCCTGCGGCCTATTACGATCTGCTTGAGTGCGGCACCATCATCGGCAGCGGCTGGGCGGGTCAGGATGAAACCCATATTAATTACGAAGGCTATCTACGCACCGGGTTGGGTTCGCCGTTTGGTTGTTTCCTGTCTATGCCGAATGCCGCAACGGCGGCCTGTAGCCTGTTTTGGGGACTGCGCGGCTATCAGAATAGCCCGATTGCGGCCTGTGCCACCGGGACGATCGCCATCGGCGATGCGTTTGAGGTGATCCGCAGTGGCCGTGCCTCGATGATGCTGGCCGGGGCTGGTGAGTCGCTGTGTACCGATGCCGCCGTGTGGAACATCGATATCCTGCGTGCCTTGGCGAGTGAGCAGGATGATGCCAGCAAGGCCTGCTGCCCATTCAGTCTCGATCGCAACGGCTTTGTCCTGTCCGAAGGTGCTGCCGTGTTGTGCCTGGAAGAGCGCGAAGCCGCACTGGCGCGTGGGGCAACCATCCTGGGGGAAATCAAGGGCTATGGCAATTACTCCGATGCCTTCGACTTTACCGCACCGGCGGAAGACAAGATTGCCCGGGTGAAAACCATCCAGCATGCCTTGCGCCAGGCCGGGGTAACGGCGGAGGAGATTGACTATATCAATGCGCATGGCACCTCTACGCCTCTCAACGATCTGAATGAAACCCAAGCGATCAAGCTGGCCTTCGGCGAGGCGGCTTATAGCACCCCGCTTTCCAGCACCAAGTCTTACTCCGGGCATCTGATTGCGGCGGCAGGCAGCTTTGAATCCATCATCTGCCTGCAAGCGTTGCAGCATCAGCTGATGCCAGCCACCTGTCACCTGAAAAATGCCGATCCGGAGTGCGATCTGGACTACATCAGCGAAGGGCATCGCCCGGCCCGGTTACAGAACATCTTGAATCTGAGCTTTGGTTTCGGTGGTGCTAACGCGGCGTTGGTTATCGGGCAGGCATGAGCATGATCCTCAACTATACCCTGCGTGATGCTGAAGAGTGGGCCGCCTTTTCCGGCGACTACAACCCGATCCATTTTGATCTGCAGCACGTGCGCAAAATGGGGGCCGATCAGCTAAGTGTCCACGGGATGCGTGCGATGCTGGACATGAAACGTCATCTGAGTGAGGTGTTGCTTGCGACTCCGCTGGAGCATGACTTTTATGTTTTCAGCGCTCGCATGCGCCGACCGGTGCTGTGCCAGACGCCGTATCTCTTGCAGATAGCGGGCAGCGGCAAGCAGATCACCGGCAAGATGCTGGACAGTGTCACGCAGGAAAGCTGTTTCAACAGCAAACTGGCTCCGGCTCAGTCGTTAGAGCCGGTAGCTTCTGAGTATGAGCATGCGCTGACCGTTAACGAGGTGATGGCTCTCAGCCAGCGGTTCCCGGGACAGGCGTCGGAGGCCACTCAGGCGTGGAGTTTCTTTGACGCCCTGCTGTTCCAATTGCTGGTGAAATCCCCGGAAACCTTGGCGGCGCTGACGACGGCGCTGCCGGAACTGCAGGTCGCTACGCTGATTGAGGTGTTTGCTCAGATCCCGGTGGTACAGACGCACCATGAGACCCACTTCAGCGCCCGATTATTCAACCCCGAAACGCTATTTGCACCCGAAGATCGGCTGTACTACCGCATTCAGCCGATGCTGATTATCGGGGACCGAAGCAGCGGATTTGTGTTACGCGCGGTGATCGAGGCCAGAACGCAGCGGCAAGCGTTGCTTGTCACCTCGGTGACCTTAAAAACATGGCCAATGGCCGACAACTAAACATAGGGATATTACCATGGGAAATTACCAACAGGTTTACGACATCGTTACTGAAATGATTTGTGATGCCAAAGATCTTGAGATGGCCGATCTGGCCCCAGAGATGCCTCTGCAGCAGCTGAAGCTGGACAGCCTGGACTATGTGGAGCTGATGGTGCTGGCCAAGCGTGAGTTCGGAGTCACGCTCAACGCCGAAATGTTCATCAATCAGCCGAATATGACGCTGGGTGAGCTCTGTCAAAGCCTGGCTGACACGCAAAAGTAATCCTATGACTAAACAATGGGTATTAGTGACCGGGGGTAGCCGGGGGATTGGCCGCGCGTTAGTGGAAGAACTGGCCAAGCAGTGGAACGTGGTGTTCACCTGCCGTAATGGTCAGTCGGCCAGCTCGGCAGTGATTGACGCTTGCGCAGGGTTGCCGGGTTGGGTGGAAAGCTGTGTCTGTGACGGCAGTGACGAGCAGGCGGTGAACCTAGTGGCTCCACAGTTGCTGACACGCCTCGGAGCGCCTTTTGCGGTGATCCATAACGCCGGGATCACGCAGGATGACTTGCATATCCAGCAAACCGGTGAGCGCTGGCGGCAGGTGATCGACACCAACCTCAACGCCATCTTCTACTGGAACCGCCACCTGCTGCCCGCCATGATGGCACAGGGGGAGGGGGCGATGGTGCTGATGTCTTCAGTGACGGGCATCAAGGGCAATACCGGGCAAACGGCCTATGGGGCCAGTAAGGCGGCGATGATCGGCATGGGGAAATCTCTGGCGCTGGAAGTGGCCCGTTTTGGTATCCGGGTGAACTGCCTGCTGCCCGGGATTATCGAAAGCGAGATGACGCAGGCCATTCCGCCGGAGGCGCTGAAGGCGCTGCGCAAGCAAATTCCTCTGCGCCGCCTGGGCAAAGCCAGCGAAGTGGCGCGTACCACCGCGTTTCTCATCGGTGATGACAGCCGTTATATGACGGGCCAAAGCCTGATCCTTGACGGGGGTTTGACCGTCTAAGGCAAGCCTGGTTTACTCTTCTATTGGGGTATCTCTGCATACCCCAAGTGCTTTCGATAACCCCCTATTGCCTCACCTCAGAGCATCCACGATCGCCCCTCCTTCTATCAAATGGTGAGTCTAGCTTACGATCTGCACGGTTAATAAAGCACCGTTGCTAAGATCTCCTGTTCAAAAAATAGACTTTCCCACACGTTATTACCACAGGGGGAAATGAATAAATGGCACTAAAACCGCTGAAATTCGATTTATTCCACAAAGTTATGCTGAGCATCAGGTTGTAGCTTGACCAGAATTTTCTTATAGCGTTAAATCCAATATCTGAAAAAAAACGTGTATAGGGAAATACCGCATGTCGGCTAACACCAATCGTAAGTTTTTGAGCATGGATGAAGTACAGCGTTTACTTGATGCAATTCCTGATCATAAGAATACCGTCCGTGATAAATGTATGTTGCTGGTTTGCTTCATTCATGGATTGCGCGTCTCCGAGCTCTGTAATCTGCGCCTGCAGGATCTGGATTTACTCAGCAAAAAATTGTATGTCAATCGCCTGAAAAACGGCTTTTCCGTCCAACATCCGATTCAGCCGCGTGAGCACTCCGCACTGGTCAGTTGGCTGGCCCTGCGCCCACAATATCTTGAAGCAGACAGTGATTTTCTGTTTCTGTCACGCCAGGGGGGGCGACTTTCTCGCCAGCAGATGCATCGCCTGTTCCGTGAGTACGGTGAACTTGCTGGACTGAATGTCCCCGTGCATCCGCATATGTTACGCCACGCCTGTGGTTATGCGCTGGCTGATGACGGCATTGATACTCGTTTAATCCAAGATTATCTGGGTCATAAAAATATTCAGAATACGGTAATTTATACTGCCAGTAACGCGGGGCGCTTTCGCTCGATTAGAATATAATTAAAATCTGCTTAAAAACAGTTTATTTAATCTATGATTGTTAGACTCATCCAATCTTGGTTGAGTTTAACATTAGATATATAGCCACCTCTAATTTATCATGCGTTCATGGATAAGAATGTCATGAAGAGTAATGTATAAATCCAGTATTGTTTACTGCACTCATTATTAATGGGGTGTTTCATTATATTGTGATTTAATTTTTTAGGATTTATCTCTTACTTAAGAAAGGATAATCCTTTAAATCATAGATCACTGGCTTTTCTATGGCATTTCTTTTTTTTTGTCGGATATCCTTAGCAATTCCATGGCTGTTGTCTTTTTTCCTCTCCGCTATACTGATCTGGGATAGGTTGAAGCTGTAGCAACCCTTGCATCAGCGATCCTATGAATCTTGTAGGTATGTAAAAGGATGAATAGCCCTGCACATTTTTTAGTAAAGTCACAGTGAGGCACTATGAATAATCGCAAGCATCTGACTCCTTCCGAAGTTGCGCGTCTGCTAGGAGCTACTCAGCAGGGTAAACACGCTGAACGCGATTACTGTTTGATTTGGATGTGTTTTATCCACGGATGTCGTGTCAGTGAGATCAACCGCTGGCGCCTTTCCGATATCGATTTGGAGGGCAAAAGCATTTATATCCATCGCCTGAAAAACGGCTTTTCCACCATTCATCCTTTATATGCCAAAGAACATAAAGCGTTACGCGCCTGGTTAAAAGTCAGACGCACTTATCGAGGTGCCGAAAGCGACTGGTTATTCCTTTCCGAGAAGGGTAATCATCTATCCCGCCAGCGTATCTACTGGTTAATGCGTCATTACAGCGAGTTGGCTGGTCTGGAGGTTAACGCCCATCCTCACATGCTGCGACATGGTTGTGGATTCGCGCTGGCAGACCGCGGGATAGATACTCGATTGATTCAGGATTTTCTTGGGCATAAGAATATTCAGCACACCGTACTTTATACGGCCAGCAATGCGCGGAGATTTAAAGAAGTCTGGTAAACAAAATGTAATAATTTAATTCACCCGGTACACTTTGAACTAAACTGTCACGCACTCTAAGGATTATCTTTTTGCGAGTCAACAAATTTGTTGTGGCAACATTCCTAATTTTTAAATAATGATTAATATCAGTAAGTTAAGTTGATTTCTGGACAGCTATTCATCATTGCGCTCTCCCCCCATTAGTGGCTGTTCAAGCCCACTCCTGACTGGTCTAAAAAATCCACCTCGGCATTGAAGATAGTCTTAACGCTTTATGTTTGTTCATTAATTGTTCGCCAGTTGAAGTTTAATGCTGGTGGCTAAGAATTTTTAGCATAAATATTTGGACGGTACACTTTAGTTCAAAATGACTCGTCGGTTAGACAAGGCTTAACGGCCTAGGCAGTTATTTAACGGGCGAGGTTATCGCTAGGAACTAAATAAACAGGGAACGACATAAGGCTATGTCAAATAATTTTGCTATGCACATGGGTGCATTACATTAAAGGAAAGTGTTGTATGAAAAAGAATCTGATTGCTGTTGCCGTATTGGCCTCTTCTGTGTTTGCCGTTACCGCTGCTGCTGCTGCTGATGGTCAAGTGGATTTCGTAGGTAAAATCACCGACGACGCTTGTGTTGTGACTAACAACCCAGGCAGCCCACTGCAAGTGAATCTGGGTGAAGTCGCTACCACTTCTTTCAACGTGGGTGGCGTTCCGACTGCGGGTGTTAAATCTTCTGCTACCAATTTCACCATCAAATTGACAGGTTGCCCGGCTGCGGCAACTCAAGCTGCAGTCAAATTTGACGGTATCGCTGTGTCTGGTGACAACACCGTTCTGGCACTGGCTGCTGGTGGCGCAACAGGTGTTGGTATTCAGCTGAGCGATGACGCTAACACTGTAGTTCCATTGTTTACCGCATCTAAAGCATATCCACTGGCTGTGGGTAATAACGATCTGAACTTCGTTGCACGTTATATCTCTACCTCCGCCACCATCACTTCTGGTGTTGCGAACTCCACCGCTAGCTTCACCCTTAACTACAACTAAGACTTTACCAATTCGACGTAGAGATTAGTTGTTCTGATTTCAGGCCAGCGGTTGTTGAGCTGGCCTTTATGTCTCATTTCACGGGGTGTTTGTATGAAATTTATTCCTGCCACAGTGCTGACGAGCTTGCTGATGATGAGCTGTGCTGCTCAGGCCGGTGTGGTTGTGGGCGGTACGCGCCTGATTTATGAAGGCGGTAAAAAGGAGTCTTCACTGAGCGTCAGTAACCCGGACAAGGGGCCGTACCTCATCCAGACTTGGGTAGAGACCACCGCAGGTGGCGCTGAGAAAGCCCCCTTTGTGGTGACCCCGCCGCTGTTTCGCCTGGATGGCGACCAGAAAAACGTCCTGCGCGTGGTGCGTGCCGGGGGCAATCTGCCCTCAGATAAAGAATCGTTGTATTGGATGAACATCAAGTCCATCCCCGCCGCCAGCAAAGCTGAAGTCCGCAATACGCTGCAAATTGCAGTGAAGACGCGCATCAAGCTGATTTACCGCCCGGAGGGCATCAAAGGCACGCCGGAGCAAGTCACAGAGAAACTGACCTGGCAACGCAGTGGTAATAACCTGCAGGTGACCAACCCGACGCCGTTTTATATGAATTTCTATGAAGTGAAGGTTGCAGGCAAGAAATTGAACGATGTGACCTATGTGGCTCCGATGAGTACGGCAAGCTTTGCACTGCCAACCGGAGTGAGCGGCGGCCCGCTTAGTTGGAAGATTATCAATGACTACGGGGCGGTAAGCAAAGAGCAACTCGCGGCGTTGTAGCAGGTTGCAAGGTATAGCGTTGATTGAATAGGCATCCCCACAGGCCGTGGGGCACAGGACACAGGGGGGGATTTTACCCTGCAGGCAATGGAGTAAAACGGATGAATAACAATAAAAGCCAGGCCGGGCATTCGCCGCGCGTCAGTCGGTTGGCGTATTTGATCGCTACCCAGCTAGCATTGATGGGAACCCTATCCTTTAGCGTACAGGCGCGTGACTATTTTAACCCTGCACTGCTGCAAATGGATAACCCAAACCAGGGCGCGACAGATTTAACGGTTTTTGAGGAAGGCATAGGTCAGGCACCAGGCACCTATCGGGTCGATATCTATCTCAATAACGAACAGCAGGACACACGGGATGTGACGTTCAGTATGCAAAAAGGGGCTGATGGCAAAGAGCATCTGCAACCTTGTCTGAGCGTAGAGCAACTTAATGCCTTGGGGGTGAAAACCGATTTATTCCCAGGGCTCGGTGATGCCAAGTCACAATGCGCCAACATCAGTGCCATTCCCCAGGCCAGCGCCAAGTTCCGTTTCAGCGAACAGCAATTACTGATCAGTATTCCTCAGGCAGCCCTCTCACAGAAAGCACGTGGTTACGTTCCTGAAAGCCAGTGGGATCAAGGTATTCCGGCATTGCTGCTCAACTACAGCATGAGCGGAGCCAACACTTATGCACGTAATGGTAATAACCAAGACAGCAACAGCCAGTTCGTCAACCTGCGGCCAGGTGTCAACCTCGGGGCGTGGCGGTTGCGTAACTACACGACCTGGAGCCGAAGCAGTGACGGCCAGGATAAATGGGACACCATCTATACCTATGCCCAGCGTGACATTATCGCGCTGAAAAGTCAGATGACGCTGGGGGATAGCAGTTCGCCTTCGGACGTGTTCGACAGCGTACCGTTCCGTGGTGGGCAGTTGGCCTCGGACGACGAAATGATACCGGACAGCCTGAAGGGCTATGCGCCAATGGTACGGGGTATTGCACGAACCAATGCGCAGGTGACTATCCGCCAGAACGGTTATGTGATTTACCAGACCTACGTGGCGCCAGGTGCGTTTGAAATCAATGACATGTTCCCTACCGGGGGCAGCGGTGACCTGCTGGTGACCATTAGGGAAGCCGACGGTAGCCAACAGCAGATGGTGGTGCCGTTTGCCTCGCTGCCCGTGCTGCAGCGTCAAGGTCGTTTGAAGTACTCAGTCACCAGCGGGCAGTACCGTTCTTATGACAACAGCATAGACAAGACCCTGTTTAGCCAGGGTACAGCGATTTATGGTCTGTCCAATGGTTTTACCGCCTACGGCGGTGGCCAGTTTGCCAGTAAGTACCAGTCTGTGGCCTTGGGGCTGGGCAAGAACATGGGTGACATCGGTGCCATATCGGCAGACGTGACCCAGGCATGGTCTACGATGCAAGACCAACCTAAAACCGATGGCCAATCATGGCGAGTTCGTTACAGCAAGAACCTGATACAGACGGGTACCAACTTCTCGATTGCCGGATACCGTTACTCAACCGCGGGCTACTACAGTTTGCAGGAAGTATTGGACACCTACCGTGACGGTAGTAGTTACCGGCTCACCGACCGCAAGCGCAACCGCAGCGAGTTGACCATCAGCCAGAACCTGGGAGATGCGGCGGGAACCCTGTCATTAAACTGGGTCAGCGAAGACTACTGGAACAGCGATCGTACCTTACGCTCGATTGGTGTCGGCTATAACAACAGCTGGAACGGTATCAGCTACGGGTTGAGCTACAGCTATAACGAAAACTCGACGGCCAGTGGCAACAGCAGTGGCGCCATTTATGACCGCGATCAGATCTTTGCGCTTAACGTCAGCATGCCGCTGGATCGTTGGTTGAGCAGGACTTATGCCAGCTACAACCTGAACACCAGCCAGAAGGGTTCCACTAACAACGCCGTCGGCCTGAACGGCACGGCATTAGCGGACAACAACCTGAGTTGGGGCGTACAGCAAAGCTATGGCAACAAGGGCATCGGTAACGGCGGCAACCTGAATGCCGACTATCGCGGTACCTATGGGGAAGTGTTGGCGGGCTATGCCTACGATCGCAACAGTCAACGACTCAACTACGGCCTGCAGGGCGGCATTATAGCGCACCAGGACGGGGTGACCTTCGGCCAACCGTTGGGGGAAACCATTGCGCTGGTGAAAGCACCAGGAGCCGGTGGCACGGGGGTTAACAACCAGACCGGGGTTAAAACCGACTGGCGTGGTTATGCCATCGTGCCGTACGTCAGCCCTTATCGCAAAAATCAGGTGCAGCTGAATACCGAAACTATGGCGGATAACGTTGAGGTGGAGTTGACCTCTCAGAACGTGGTGCCAACCCGTGGTGCTGTAGTTCGGGCCAACTTCCAGGCCAACGTGGGCCAGCGAATACTGATGACTCTGTTACGCCAGGGCGGCGCACCGGTACCGTTCGGTGCCACGGTGAGCGATCCGGCACAGAAAACTGCACAGGGCTTTATCGTCGGGGACGGTGGCCAGGTTTATCTGACCGGTATGGCAGACAGCGGCAGCCTGAATGTGAAGTGGGGCAGCGGTTCAGACCAACAGTGTCAGGTGAGTTACTCACTGACAAAACAGACAACGGAAAGTGCTGGCATTCAGATGCTGAATGCGCAGTGCCGGTAAGGAACGATGATGAAGTTAATCAGGTTAGTTAAATTAACATTGGGCGGCCTGCTGTGCCTGTTTTCCGTATCAAGCTTTGCTGCAACCGGGTGGTGTACCACGGTAGGCGGCACGAAGATATATAACTTCCCCTTTGTCAAACAGTTCGAAAATCCAGGGGATAACTCGGCTGGCATGTATTATAAGCAGACCTATCAGTGGAATTTAGGTGGGGATTATGCTGCCAATTGTGATTGTACAGACTCGCCCATAACCTTCTATAAGGCAGAGGTGCCCAGCAATCTGACCTTTACAAGGGACTATGATGGCTTACATTTTTATTCAATAAATAGATATTTGGAAGTTGCCACTGAATTGTGGGTCGGAGGGGGTAAGCAGGAAAATATTGCTACCCCATTCGATAGCGTAAGCAACCTGTATCCCAGCGCTTGCAAGGGTATGACCAACTGGACGTCCGGTAGTAGTGGTTTTGTGTCTTTGTACTTTACCAGGCCATTTGTGGGGCAGGTCGTCATACCCAGCACCAAGATCCTGGACCTTTATGGTTCAAAAGTCGATAAGTCATTTGGTGGGGTGCCGATGTCATCTATCTATATGAGCGGATCGGTAACGGTACCACAATCTTGTGAAATTAATGCTGGGCAGGTCATTAATGTCAATTTCGATAATATCATGTCAAATGACATCAAGAATCCCGGCGAAATTGCCAATGGGTTTACCCCCAAAGTCGTTGATATGACGCTGGCCTGTAACAATATTTCTAACGGTGTTGTCGTCAGCTTATCCTTTAGTGGTGAGCCATCGGGGGGGGACCCAACCGCATTGAAGACGGACAATAATGATATCGGGGTTCGGGTACGTGACGCGAACGGTAATATCGTGCCGCCGGTCAATGGAAATCTGCCTGTCACCTTCGACTATTCTTCACAAACTGGTACCAGTTCTATGACGCTGGCACCAATGAATGTGACGGGTAATACCCCGGCGCTGGGACGGTTCAATGCCGTGGCCACCATTAATGCAGAAATTAATTAAGTTTTTTTAACTCAAGGAAATCAGGCAGGAATTCCCTGCCTGGAATATAGACGGGAACAGTAAGGAAACATCATGAAAAAACAAACTCAACGTACGCTGCTGGCCTTATTGGTTTTGGGGGCTGGTGTTCATCAGGTTGTGGCAGCTCCAACTCAAGTCAATATTACCGGCGTTGTGGTCGCTTCGCCCTGCACGGTAGATACCACCAACTCAGACTTGAACGTCAATCTGGGGACCAGTATTCAGGCGAAGGACCTGGCGACGGCAGGAAACACCTCCACGGCGGTGCCATTCAAGCTGGTAGTGAAGGACTGTCCGACGACAACCAGCAAAGTTACCGCCTCGTTTAGCGGTACGGCGGATACCGCGGCTGGCGGGCGTTACGCGACGACTAGCGGTACGGGGATGGCAGATAACGTGGCGGTAGAAGTGGCGCAAGATGTGTCCCCGTATACCTTGCAAAACCCGGGGTCTACCATGGAAATGACAGTGGCAGGAACCACGGCAACATTCGCATTGAGAGCCAGTGCTTATGCCAAAGGGGTGGTTACGCCGGGTAATATTGCTTCGGTAATGTCAGTCGACTTTACCTATAACTGATGAGCCAAGTCAGTTATCGCGGCGGGTAAAACACGGTCAAGTTTTGACGGCCGGCGTTGGTTTCCCTGGCCGCTGTGTGTATTGGCGTAGCAAGCTTTAACATCGGCACCCAAGTCTATTTTGGGTGCCAGCACCTATCAGGACAAGCTGAGTCATTAATAACGGAACTATTATCATGATGACATCAACCGTATGGAACAACACACCCCTACCGAAAATGCAGACGGCATGCCGCATCGACCGGGTATTGCTCATGGATGCTTGCCCGATAACGCGTGCCGGGATCTGCTCTGCATTCCAGCCACCACAGTTTCAGGTCATGGATTGTGTGCACGTAGAAAAGGTGTGCGATCTGCCAGTGGCGATGCAGCAAGGCAAGGTGGATGTAGTGATCACCGAGCTGTGTGGCGAAGGTGAATCGGTATTGGAGGGGCTGCGAATGATTAGCCATTTACGCCAGTACTGGGCACGGGTGCCGCTTATCGTTGCCACCTCTTTGCAGGAACCGCACCTGCTTGCACAGTTGAGAACGTTGAGGGTCAGCGGTATCTACCTTAAACAGGATCCCTTGTCATCACTGACACAAGGCGTCCTCTGCGCGATGGCGGGTTTGTCCAGTCTTAGCCCGTCAGCGGTGAACCTGATTGGCAATGGTGCGCCGTCATTATCGCTAACCGGACGTGAGATGGACGTACTGGAGTGCCTGTTTGCTGGCAGAACCGTGACCGACACGGCGCGGGTGCTAGCTCGGGATGTGCGCACCATCAGCACCCATAAACGCCGTGCCATGATTAAGCTCGGCTTCCATAGTGATAGCGATCTCTATACTCGTGGAGATTATCTAGCGCGTAATGGATTACTGATCTAGGAGTCGCTCATGAATACGCCTTTATCGGTTGTCAAACTGGCCGTTGTTGCCCCTATACCCTTGCTTCAGGCAGGGATGGCACATTTTATTCAGAACCTTGATCCCCCCATGCACCTGGTGGTGATGGTCTCTTCGCTTGAGCAATTGCTGGCGCAATGGGCGCCGCCACAAATTGACCTGTTGGCGGTAGTGCTCAGTGGCTCGCCGCAGGAGATTGCCCGCGACACGCAACAGTTGCTGATGCTCTCTGAACGTGCGCCCGCACTGCGTATTGTGGTATGCACCTATTGCCGGGACATTGCGTTGCTGACGCGTTTGAATCTCCGGCCGCACATCAGCCTGCTTGCCCGCCAGGAGTCGCAGGAGCAGACTCGCCGTGATATGGCACAGGCACTGACCGGTGCCAAGGTTTGTAGCCCCAGTATGGCAATGTACCTGCTGCACAGTGCCACCCCTGCGCAAGTGCAGGACAGTTTGGTGGTGTTGACGCAGGCGGAACATAAGGTACTGGAGTTCTTGCAGCAGGGAATGAGCGTTTCTGACGTGGCTGATTTACTGCATCGCAGTGTCAAAACCATCAGCGCACATAAGTGCAATAGCATGCGCAAGTTGGGGGTTCGCAATGATGCGGAACTGTTCCAGCATTTACGCAGTCAGGTCACCGACACGCCCTACAACACGCCGAATTCCCCTTGGTATGTCGCGACATGATTAACCAGAAGCGGTACCGCGTGGCAGTAGTTTCACCGTGCCGTTTCTTTCAGGCTGGGATTTGGGCATTGCTCAATACCCACTCGCTAACGCGGGTCTGGCACTGCCAGAAAGCCGCTGAAGCACAATGGTATCTGGATGCACAGCCGGTGGATGTGCTGGTGATGTCATTGCACGTTGGGCAACAGGCAGACTTATTGCTAGCCTTGCGCTTTATTCAGCAGGCGCGTATCTCTTTTCCCGGCGTCGCACTGATGGTTATTCTGGATGACCCCATTCCTTATCTGGTGACTCGGTTGCGCCGTCTGGGGGTGAGACATATCGTGGATCTGGGGCAACCGTTAGTCTTATGGCATGCGCAATTGCGTCAGATTCTGTTGGGGGAGGATAGCCGGGCTGACTGCACTTTAACGGGGTGTGATGAGGAAACGTTGTCAATGGGGGAACGGCAGGTGGTCGAGTACCTGATACAGGGGATGACTCCCGCCGAAATTGCCGTGCTGACGAGGCGCAGTATCAAAACCATCTCCACACAGAAGGGCATAGCCATGCACAAGCTGGGGATCCGCCACTATGCCCAATTGATCGCGATACAAAGCGTCTTTACCGACAGTTGGCTGCCTCATGACGGAGTCCATATGGTCGGGGAGTTGACCCCAAGCCTTTGGTATTATTGCTGAATTTATCAACCATTGCCACTTGTCATCAATCTGATAGGTTTTTGATAATTACTGTAGTGTCCCGACGCAACCAACGGCTTTGCGTAATAAAGCTAAGAAAGAGTGGCAGAAGTTATAGGCTCACTCCAATCATAATACTGACTTTCCAAACGGAATTCATGCATCAAATTTTTAGCGGCCAGGGTTAAAGGGCGCTCGGATGAGTAGACCAGACAAAATTTAGCAGCAGGCAGCATTTCTTTTACCTGAATAATACAAAGCTCCTGCTTCAAGAAATTATTGCGAATCATCTGGCTGGTTGCGATGGTTAAATAATCTGCATTCATCACCATTTGCAGCGCGGCACTTCCCGTTCCACGCATGATCGATTTATCTTTATCATTATCGGACTTAAACAAGATTTGCTCTAATTGATTGTAATATCCTATTTTTGTTACGGGTAAAAACCAGTCGGCATCTTGCAGTTCGACTAATGAGGTGCAATGCGCTAATAGATGTCCTTTACGGGCGTAGATAAAGTATTGAGTGTCAATTAAAGGTTCTTGAATCAATCCCCCCAGATATTCTAAAGGCGCATGGGCACAGATGATAAAATCCAGCTTGCCGTTGCGCAGGCCGGGCAGTAGTTCGGATATTTGCCCCTCCACATTGGTCACGCATGACGTAGAGTGTTTGGTTTTAAAACGCTTTATTGCACCAGGGAATATAGTTAAAATAGGTAGCAGTGATAACCCAATGGTCACAGGACCTGATACAGAATGAATGTGATGCTCGATTTCATCCAACGCACGGTCTAACTCATTTAATATTAACTCAATACGTGAGTTAAATAGCCGCCCTATATCGGTAAGGACTACACCGGTGCTTCCTCTTGTCATTAGGGAAATACCTAGTATTTGCTCCAACTCTTGCAGACTGCGTGTCACTCCTGGCTGTGACTGGCCCAGTGCCTTGGCGGCAGTGCGGATACTGCCATGCAGAAGAACGGATTGAAACGTTTGCAGTTGTTGCAGCTTAGGTAGGTATCTCATATTACCTCTTTTTATATGTTTCAAGTTTATTGAAATGAAAGGCAAAAGTGATGTAAATACCGTATTCAGAATAATGTGCATAAAGGGGGGCGTACCTCATTATGTTTAATTTATCCAAATTTAGCAATAATATTATTGTATCTCTTCTGATTGTTAATGTGTTGTTTTTTTTCTAAAATACGAGGTTGCGCCATGGTTTTAAATTTATTTTTCTATGGCATTTGATAGGTATAGGTTGATTATAGCTTTTCTGTTGTAGCCTTTGACCATCAGTGGTTGTAATGAGCGGATACCTAACTTAAACAACGCTGAACGTTTATGACTGCTTACGGTCTTCGGGCTGATACGCATATCGCAGGCGATATCAGCCATTTTTTGCTCTTCGAGCAACCTCTGCAATACCGTCATTTCACGTGGTGTGAGAGACGGTGTTGTCGAATGCCGCAGTGGGGAACGGCCTGTGAAAGGCTGGAAAGTATTGAGTAGTTGAAATTCCAGGGCCTCCACCGATCTTGAAGTGTCCAATATGGCCAAAACATTCTTGAATTCGCAAATATAGCGTCCCATAATGCTGAAAGACGCTATGTCGTTAATGAGTATGGTCTTCACTCTTGGGTTTACTCGAGAGTATTCACCCAGCAGATGCAAAGTTGATGATGGATTGTTCACCATGCTACTCAGGGTCATAATTAAGATGTCTGGCGCAGGCTCCTTATTTAGCAGTTTGATACACTGGCTAAGCCTAGATAAACTGGCAATGACTTCGAGCCCAACCAGGAAATGTATTTTTTGCAGCACTGCCTCAATTCCCCTGCGGGTAAAATGGCAGGGACATTGAATGATTGTTTTTTTATTACGCATGGTATCTCCTGAGGATTAGACCCATTACCGGTGTGACTTATATCGGTTATGCCTTTGGGGTAACAATAAAGTTTAACGTATCAGAGTGAAGACCTTCTCTGGTTGATGAAATTTTGAATAGATTTATTTTTGGTGTCCAGCACATTTCACTGTGGTCAGATGAGTAATTGTTGGTCTGTCCTAAAGTGATATAATTTGGGGTGCCGGTTGCTGGGAAGTTAAAGTTGTTAACGGCATTGCCGTCATTACTCGCTAACTGAAAATTATAGAATAATTGGCTGTTATCTGGGCCAGATAGCGCAAACAGATTACGCCCCCCTGGTGAACTGGCGCTATTGGTGACTGCCAACGCATATTGCTTGTTGGTGACTCCCGCCGTCACGTATCGCACGCACAAATTGTTGTTGTTAATATTGTTAATCGTTACTGGGTAACCAGTGCTTGCAGAGGTGACATCGGGTAAGTCTACCAAGTCGGTTGTTTGCAACATCCACTCAGCCGAATTCATTGTAAATTCGGGGTCTACAGGATTTAACTCCGTTATCGGAGGAACTACTGCGGGGGGCGTATTGCCAGCAGATGGTGTACAGGCACTGGTGGTGACTGTAGGGATAAACCAGTAATAACCGCTCGATGCGTTGCTGCCATTATCCGCCTGGGAATTTGTCGTGATAAAGGCTGCTGGATAGGCATTGTTCGCCTCTGTTGGCGAGATGATAAAGGTCATGGTGCCACCCGACAAAATGACCAAAGGGTTAGACGCATTGCTTGAACCTACGGTAATTAAACTGGCGGTCTGGCTATTACTGGTTATGGCCAACCCGGCAGGGAAATTAAAACTTGATGCTGGCGGCGGTACTACAAACCGGTTACCGGTACGGCTTATTGTACCGTTTGCTGCTGCTGTTGGCACAGAAATGGTAAAATTATTGACAGAGTTATTACCAATGCTTGCACCACTTGAGCCCATTGTTCTCTGAATAGTAAAGCTGACTTTCCATTCATTGTTACTTCCTGTGCTGATAATAGAGCAATTGCTAAGAGTCAGTCGGTAAAAAGTGCCAGCAATTGTAGGTTGAGTTGCGCAACACAGCAGGAGTACCCCTGAAAAAGCGAACCATGCAAAACGTCTGTTCATCATAATTCCTTGATAAAATAAATCTGGTTCAAAACGCCGTCATCACTGGGGATAAACGTTATATATTGATTTCAAATAGCAACATCAACTCACCCACATAGTCGCCAGTGATATCACCCCGAACGCCAGGAGGTTGATGGGCTGACACCGACAGTAGATAATTTCCTACTGAGGTATCTCCCTGGGGGATCGGGTTGCTGAAATCTATCGGCGTAGCACTTAATGCCTGCAGCGTAGTGGTACTGCTGCCAAATTCGACCAGTGCGGTGCTGAACGTCAGCGAGGGGTTCATACTGTGGGTCAGGATCAGCGGGTTAACCAGTGTGACGCTGAAATCGCGTTCATTACGGATACTGACCTTTACCGGCACTTGAGCTTGATAAAGGGTGACGTCTCTACCGCTGCTGTTGTCCAGCGCCAGTGTGTCATACCAACCACCCTCTGGTTTTTCTACCGTAATTTGTGGCAGGTTGGTCAGGTTGATGGTGATCGGCACCCCACCCAAGGGGGAGTCGGCTGCATTTGCCGCAATCCCTGGCAGCAACAACGCCGCCGCTATCATCTGTTGCCATAGCTTCATGGTGCTCATTCCTTTTTATGCGCCACACTGCAGGGTAAAAGTGTTGTCCTGCGCCTTGCCGCGTAATGTTTTGCCAGCTATATGACGCGGCGTGCCAGGGTAGACGTTAAAGCTGTCCACGGCCTTGCCATCCTGCTTCAGTTCACTGAACTCAATCCGCACGTTGCCGGTCGCTGCCAACTCTATTCCTTCCGATCCGCAGCGGTGCTGCCAGGTGGCGGTAGGATTGGCGGGCAATTGGCGCACCAGGCCCATATACCCCAAATTGACCACCATCACATTTCCACGGGGGCCGCTGATGTTGAGCTTCTGCTGCGGAATAACTGAGAGCCGATACACCTTTTCTTGAGCCGGTTGTTTCAACGTTTTCAAATGCACCCGTTTTTCCTGGCGTGGGCCCAGCGTCAGCTTGAACGGTGCGGCATACAGGTAAGGCGTTTTGATGATACCCAAAGGTATCCGCTGTTCCTGTTCTGGCGGTACGCCGGGGTTAACCAGTTCGAACAGACCAACTTCGACAAACTCAGATTTATCGCCGGTATTGATCACGCTCACCACCGCCTCTTCGCCTTTCATTTCGACGATTTTCGGTCTGATATCAATCAGCGCCTGCGCCATTCCCCAGGGGAGCGTACAGAGCACCATCGCTGAGGCGGCCTTACGGGCAGCGCAGATCAAAGGGTTTGCCATCGGCTTGGCCTTTCAGGGCTTTCACTGGGAATACGCGCGGTAACCCCGGGAAGATTTTTTGTTCATTAGGCATATTGCCAGCCGGAACTACCTGCAAACCGCTAAACAGCGTATGCATGTTGCCGGTAGAGGTCAGTTGCAGCCCGCTGGATTGGCATTGATGAGCCCAGCCGTGGGTTTGCGAGCCGGAGGAGGGTAAGTGGTTCACCAGCACTCCATAGGCTATGCCAAAGGTAATCGGCGCTTTGATTTTCTCTTTGCTATTCTCACCCACCACTTTAATGCTGTTGATTGGCACGATGTATAAGCGATAGAGGGTCTCTTTCGTTGGCGCCTTCAGCACTACTAGATTGATGTCGCGCTTTTGGCCTGGACCTAAGGTCAATTTGGCCGGGTTGGCCATCATTTCCGGCACGCTGAGATCGCCAATCGGCGTTTTACGCTCTGGTTTTTCACCGGGGTTTTCAATGCGCACCATATCGATTTTCAGATACAGGGGTTTATCCCCAAGGTTACTGACCTGAACGGTACGATTCTGAGTGCCTTCAACTGTGCTGCGTGCGGGCATCACCATCAGTTGACCATCGGCCAGGGTTAATCCACTCATAGCCAGCAGGGCACTTGCCAGAGTGATGTGCTGGGGGCTGATTATCGGTTTCATTTTTCTACTCTATTCCATGCGTTAATCGCCAACCCTTACAGGTGCTGGCAGAGGTAACGGTTGTTATTCTGGCGTTGACTCAGATCGCACTGATAACGCCCCTGTTTGCCATTGACGGTGACCACCTGCAGCATCATCGATGTCGCGACTGAGAACAGGCCATTCGGGTAGACGGTATCGCCGGTTTCTTGCAACGTACCGCTCACCGGTAACCCATGGTTGTCCTCTAGAAAACCGTTATACAGCAAGTTCATTTCGACCTCGGCCATCACCGGGTAGACTTGCCCTGGATGGGCACGAAGGACGTTGGCAGGCAGGCGAATGTTCATATCCGTATTGGCATCCACCGACTGCGCGCGGGCGAAGGCCACGTCCTGATAACTGGCCAGTGGCACCGCATAAGAGCTGCCACCGGCAACCGGAGAACCTTCGATCTTGAAACCGTACTTCACATCGCCTAACGCAGGCGTAGTCACCAGCATTGCGGCACCGCTCGGGCTGGTACGCCCCAGGGCAATACCGTCGCGGCTTGCCGCCAGCATGCCGTTGTAGTTAAAGCTGGTGTTGGTGATGCGATCGTCTACACCGATGCGGCCGGATACGTCACCACGCGAGCCGCTGCGGCGGGCGTTGACGCCAATGGCGTTGGTACGGCCGATTTCACTGAAGTCCAATCCGGCGTAGGTTGTGCCGTTAATGTCTTCAAACTCACGGCTATAGCTACCGCCAGTGTGCAATTTGCCATTGTTATAAGCGGCATTAAACGTACCTGTGTTACGGTCCAACATGATGGTGGTATTCAGAAACAGCCCGTAGTTGTTGTTGCTGGTATCAAACCCACCCTTCTGTAAACCGGTAGAAATCACCGCCCAGACTCCGTTACCGCGCCAGTTCCAGGTGCTTTGTAACTGGTGACGTTCGCTGCGCGCGAAACGGCTGTAGTGATAAGCCATACGCGTCGCCCCGAACTGCCGGCTGTATGACAGCGTGGTGCTGTCATTGCCCCGATAGAACTCGGATACTGTTGTATTCTGGTACTGCGAGGCACTCAGGTAGCCTAATAGAGGGCTGCCAATACTCAGGCTGGCATAGCCGCCGACGCTCTCCTCGCCCGCCATGACGCCTGCGGTAGGGGTAATATCCACATCACCAACCTGCATGGGGCGGGTGACATTGTGTTCCATTGCCCATTTTCTACCCGTCCCCTTAAGTAGTGCACTACTCATGGCAAACCAGTTGGTACTGAAGTTGGCCCCGGCGCTTGCCAGGTTTTCCTGGGTATCCAGCTCCTTACCTAAGGTCACGAACCAGCCAGCACTCGCCCCATAGTTCAGGTTGGCAATCTGTTGGTTTTCGCGGCTAACCACTTGACCACTGCGGTTGACCAGACGGATTTCCACGCTGTAGAAGCCGCCCGGCAACTGGTTGAAGTCAATTTCATTGCGGCCAATCGTGGCAGGTAGGCGACGGATCATCCGCCCGTTGCGGTAGATCTCGTAGTCACCATCGCTGGTGGCGAACAACACCATCTTGCCAGCCGACTGGTTATCGCGTTTGAGGTTATCCTGGCTGCCGAGGGTGACAAACTGGTCAAAGCTCGGACTGATAGTGGTGCTGACGCTGCCAGCTGCAAAATCCCTGCTGTCTTGGCGGCCACTGCGTAGGTAAGTACTGGAAAAGTTCTTCTGCAGATACCAGGTACTGACGCCTTGATCGTTCGTCTGCGTATCGTAACTTTTACTCTCGTTGTAATACCAATTCAGGTAGCCATAGCTCTGAAATGGCATGCCAAGATAGGCTTGGCCCATCGCAGAAACCGAGTGGTAATTGTTGGACGCGGTACGCACATCCAGCGACTGGTTATGAATAATTCCCATCATGGTGTGTGGCTGCACGTAACGCTGCTTGCTATCGGTGATGCTGATCGACTGTTTGACCTTATCCAGAGAAATGCTCTGACCGTTGACATTATAGTCACAACCGTTGGGACAGACGGCGTAAGGGATCTGCGTCAGTACTTTGTTCAGCAGATCTATCTGCTCGGTTGGGATACCGTTCTGGCGGAACAATGCTTCATCAAAAGTCAGGCGGTTCTTCTGCGCTGACCAACTGATAGCCCCTGGTAAGGGCTTGCCATCCAGCGTGGCGAGAAACTGCATGGATTTGTCCTGCTCGGCTTCGGAAAAACCCGCAGGAACCTGGTATTCAATTTGGGCATTATCTGCATAGGTTGCTGCTGATGGGGCCAACAGCAATAATCCGGTTGCCCATCCTGGGATAGCTTTGACCATGGAGAGTCCGTTCCATAAGTAGATTAAAACGTGCCGCGAATAATTGCTTAACCAAAACACCCGGTTAAATTAAGCAATCCGTTATTGAATGGATTCTAATGCTTTCATAACAAGGTTACTGACACTAAACTGAAATCATCATGGTAAAAAAGCGGTGATGGCGATCGAATTATAGGGTTAAAAATATAACCCTATCTTTACTTCTATATTTTAGGCCTGAGTCTCATTTCATTATTGAATCACTATCAGACCAAACATAGTTAGCTTGCCAAAGGTGAAATCTTATGGCATTGGTTCGAACAGCATCACCAGATCGCCCTGGTAGTCACCGTTGGTGCTAACGCCAGTCGCAACGTTGGTTGGCGCATCAGCAGTGATCTTCAGGGTATAGGTGTTGTCAAAACCGCCTGTTACTGGAGTGGTCTGAGTGAGTTCTGCAGCGGTTGCAGTGCTCAACTCCATGCCGCCTAGAGTCACTTTTACGCCGTTTAACTGCGCGCTATCTCCACGGACCACGGTCAAAGGTTGAACCATGGTCACATCAACTTTGTCCGTGGTGCTATAAATACGCACCGGCAGATCGTTAGAAGCAAAAGTAGTCTGGTAGCGATCGCTGGCGAACAGTTCCTCTGTGTCGTACCAGGTGCTGCCATCCGGTTTAGAAACAAAAATCGCATCGTTAATGGTGGCAACGATAGAGATTTTTTTGTTGATGCCGGGGGCGGCGTTAGCCACGGTGGATGACAGAATGGCAGCAGCGACTACAGACAGAAGGATCTTTTTCATGTTTTTCCCTTATTAAATGTTTTTGACGTCCTTATCGTTAAGAAACGTCTCCTGCGTTTATTACTGAGCTTTATACAAATAACCCTTAAAAAAGGTTATTTGGAGTGAGTTCAATCCATGATATAAAATATTCAGTAAACATCAAAAAGGTATAAGGTAAAGACTTAATTAATGGCTAGGATGTTTCTGCTTTATCAATGACTGGCACTATAGGATCATTCTTTGTTTTGTGTAAGATAATATTAATTTATAGGCGATGCGGATTAGTTATACTTCCGTTTCGGTCAGGAGCGGTTCAGTAGATTGCGGCGGCAGATGATAAGCTCGGAGGGCCATATAATTTGGGCGTAGTATGCAATACGTTATGTCGTGACTCTTGATTTTCCTGGTTCAACAACGCCCCAGGAAGAGGCGTTGCCAATACCAGGATCAGTTAAAACGCATTGACAGATCGAGCGCGGTAACGTGTTTGGTCAGCGCCCCGACAGAGATATAATCCACCCCGGTTTCGGCAAACTCGCGCAGGGTTTGATCGGTGACGTTACCGGAAACTTCCAACTGCGTGCGTCCCTGGGCCAGGGCAACGGCATCACGCATCATCTCGACGCTGAAATTATCCAGCATCACAATATCGGCACCGGCATCCAGCGCCTGTTGCAGTTCATCCAACGATTCGACCTCCACCTCTACCGGCACGTCGGCGTGCAGCCAGAAGGCTTTCTCTACCGCGTTTTTGATCGAGCCAGAAGCAATGATATGGTTTTCCTTGATCAGGAAAGCATCCGAAAGGCCCAGGCGGTGATTACTGCCACCGCCGCACAGCACGGCATATTTCAGCGCGGTGCGCAGGCCGGGCAGTGTCTTGCGGGTATCCAGCAGCCGGGTTTGTGTGCCTTGCAGCAGTTCGACATAGCGGTTTACCGCCGAGGCCACGCCGGAGAGCGTTTGCACGAAGTTCAGCGCGGTACGTTCACCCGTCAGCAGGATGCGCGCCGAGCCGCTCAGGTGGCATAGCGGCTGGTTGGGTACCAGCTTATCGCCATCTTCCACCAACCACTCGATCTTCACTTGCCCACCCAATTGGATAAACACCTCTTCCAGCCAGCGGCGGCCACAGAAAACGCCGGGTTCACGGGTGATCACCGTGGCATTGGCCTGCTTATCTGCGGGTAGCAGTTGTGCGGTGATATCGCGCTCGGCATCCACGGTTCCCCCCAGATCTTCGCTCAGCGCCTGGGCGACGGTGGCAGGGACATCATTGGCAATACGTTCGAGAAGCGCGGTACGGCGGCTGTCGGCACTGTAGCGACGGGTCGGCATGGCAAACTCCGGAAATGGACGATAGGTCGGTGGATCCACATGCTACTCTGTTTTATAGCCCCGTGCCAGTCGCTAGTTCTACGTAATATCAATAGGTTAGTGATGCTGTAATCCCCCTCACCCTAACCCTCTCCCACAGGGAGAGGGGACTGAATGTGCCACAATTTTACTCCCACATCTGACCTTAACACGGGCGCGGCATGCAGCGCCCCTACGCAGTGTGGTGCATTGCATGTGCAGGGAGAGTGAGGGGATGTTGATAGGAAGGAACAACTGTAAGCGGGGTCAGAAACCCAACCGTAGCAGCGCCGCTCACGCTGCAGGCGTGCTATGTTCAAAAATATACTCAACAATATGTTATTACTTAAATATTTCTTTTTAGATGACACCTTTTGAGAGAATGTACGAATATCCCCACGTTGTTTCAACTCTAGTACAACAGTGTTGAATAGCTAAACCTTTTGCTATTTGGGATACTGTTTATCCAGACAATTGTTTGGTGAGTTTAAAACTCAATAATAAATTTCTTTAATAATTAATAATCTACACTTCGTGTGTATCAAAAGGATGTATTATGAAAAAAATTCAAGCAAATGTTATTCATCAACTCTATAAAGCTGAGGAAGGTGATGTGGTTGATAATAATTATGTTCGTCTGGCTAGCGGTTGGGTAGTCCAAAGTCAGCCTAATGACCAAGAGTATTTGGTATTATCGCCTATCTATAAGTTGTTGTTTAAAGATCTGTCTGATGGAAAATACTATTATATAAGTAGGACGGCACCTCGTTACCCTACCGACGCTAATGACTCATCTCGAACAGCCCGATACTACGAGCCATTCTATAACATTAAAGATCCTTTCGTGGTATATGATTGTGAACGTTCAATGATTCAAGTGAACGCAACAACTTGGGAGGAAGGTCTGGCTCCTTGATTATTTTTTGGTATTGTTGGGGTTTAATAATGGAAAGTGTATTTTGTAATACTCACCCTATTTAATTATTGAACTAACATGCCTATATTTATCACCGTCAAGATGTCTGGATATAGGTCATTTACCTGAAAGTAGCATGCCACAAGCACGCTACTTTCATTCTATTAAAAGTCCTCAGCGTCATTGCTTAGATGCGGCTTTGTTAATGGGGGGCTTCGCTGGAAAAAATAGTCTTAGCATAGGATATTTGGTGATTTTTCCAATTAGTAGAACGTGTATTTTTCGATAAAGGCTCCGATAACCTTTTCATGAAGTTCTACAGAAAGTGAAAAGCAAATGGTTCTGCGGGCCAACCTTTTGATTCTGGTTCTCAGCGTCAGGTTGTTGCGCTCAATGCGCTGGGTAAAGATTTTACCCGTCAAATGCTTATCCTTCGGCACTTCCCGGCAAGTTGCATCGGTTCGTGGACCAAGTACACCGCCTAATAAGATACTGGATATAGGCCATTCACCGCGTTATTTTAGGACTACGTTTGGGCAACTGAAAATAGTGTCCGTCAAGATGATTTTTTGTACTGACTGGCATCAACAGGCCGCGACTGCCGGGTACCGTGCTTGATGTGGCAGTGCAGGTAACAAATCCATTTATTATCAATGCATTAAATTCACTTCTCGGAAACATGCTACTCTGCTGCTGGCACTCGTACCACCGCAAGCATTATGCTGGGGAACAGACAGAAGGAGAGGATTAGCTAATGACGCTGTTTACGCTGTTACTGGTTTTGGCGTGGGAACGCCTGTTTAAACTGGGTGAGCATTGGCAGTTGGATCATCGTTTAGAAGTGGTGTTTCAGCGGCTGCATCGGTTTTCTTTGGCACAAACGTTGGCAATGACCCTGGTCTGGATGTTTATCGTCTGGGGCATCCTGTGGTTGGCCCAGGGCCTGTTCTTCGGCGTTGTGGCGCTAATGCTGTGGATTGTGATTGGTCTGCTGTGCGTTGGGGCCGGGATCACACGCAAACATTATCGGGCCTATTTGCAGGCCGCACGGCAGGGCGATACCCACGCCAGCGATCAGATGGCGGAAGAGCTGGCGCTGATCCACGGTTTACCGGTGGATTGCAGCGAGGCAGAGCGCTTGCGTGAACTGCAAAACGCTTTGGTGTGGATTAACTATCGTTACTATCTGGCACCGCTGTTCTGGTTTGCGGTGTGCGGGCCATACGGGCCGCTCGCTCTGGCAGGCTATGCTTTTCTGCGGGCCTACCAAACCTGGCTGGCACGGCATCATTCACCGCTGCAACGCTCACAAACGGGGATCGACTTCCTGCTGCATGTGTTGGACTGGATCCCGGTTCGTCTGGCTGGGGTGGCGTATGCGCTGATTGGGCATGGTGAAAGGGCGCTGCCCGCGTGGTTTGCTTCGCTGGGGGATCGTCATACTCCGCAGTACCAGGTGTTGACGCGTTTGGCGCAGTTCTCTCTGGCCCGTGAACCGCATATGGACCCGGTTCAGACGCCGCGTGCCGCGGTAACGTTAGCGCGTAAAGTGACCCTGATTGTGGTGGTCGTCGTGGCGATATTGACGATTTACGGTACCTTGCTCTGAAGGTAACGGCGGGCGCAGAGTAGCGCCCGCCAGCAGATTACAGCTTGGCGAAGCAGCGGCGTGCGGCATCGACGGTGCGCTGAATATCTTCCTCGCTGTGTGCGACAGACATAAAGCCAGCCTCGAACGCCGACGGGGCCAGATAAACCCCCTCATCCAACATCAGATGGAAGAAGCGCTTGAAGCGCTCGACATCGCAGCCCATCACGTCCTGATAGCAGGTGACCGTTGGCGCATCGGTAAAGAACAGCCCGAACATGCCGCCTACATGGTTGACGACAAACGGTATGTTCTCTGCCTTGGCCGCCGCCAATAGGCCTTCTGCCAGCTTGTTGGTCAGTTCGGTCAAGGTCTGGTGAATGCCAACCTGGGAAACCTCGGTCAGGCAGGCGAAACCGGCGGCCATGGCAATCGGGTTGCCGGACAGCGTACCAGCCTGATACACCGGCCCGGTAGGCGCCAGAGCGGCCATCACTTCACGGCGGCCACCGAAGGCCCCCACTGGCATACCGCCACCGATAATTTTGCCCAGGCAGGTCAGGTCTGGTACCACATCGTAATAAGACTGAGCACCGGCCAGCGCGACGCGGAAACCGGTCATCACTTCGTCAATGATCAACAGCGCGCCATACTTGTCACACAGGGCGCGCAGGCCCGGCAGGAAGTCTGGCAGCGGTGGAATGCAGTTCATGTTGCCCGCGACCGGCTCAACGATGATGCAGGCGATCTCTGAAGGGTACTGCTCGAATGCGGTACGCACGGAGTCGAGATCGTTATAGGTACAGGTTAGCGTGTGCTTGGCGAAGTCTGCCGGCACGCCCGGTGAGTTCGGCTGGCCCAGCGTCAGTGCGCCGGAACCGGCTTTCACCAGCAGGCAGTCGGCGTGGCCGTGGTAGCAGCCTTCAAACTTGATGATCTTATCGCGGTTGGTATAGCCACGGGCCAGACGAATGGCGCTCATGGTGGCTTCGGTACCGGAGTTCACCATACGCACCATATCCATGGTTGGGACCAGATTGGTCACCAACTCGGCCATTTTCACTTCCATCTCGGTAGGTGCGCCGAAGCTCAGGCCGCGCTGTGCCGCCTCGATCACCGCATTGCGGATCGCCGGATGGTTATGGCCCAGCACCATCGGGCCCCAGGAACCGACATAATCGATATAGGCTTTACCATCGGCATCAAACAGATAGGCACCGTCGGCACGTTCGATAAACAGCGGGGTACCGCCTACACCGGTGAATGCACGCACTGGGGAGTTGACTCCGCCTGGGATCAGCTGTTGCGCCTGGGCGTACAGACTTTCGGACTTACTGTGTAAGCTCATAAACCGGCTCCTGGGTTTGCTTTTGAATGATTTGACCGCGCTATTCTAGTGGAGAGTACGGAGTTATGAAACGATCATAGACCGATACCTATTTTGAGGGGGCGGTAAGACAACGACTGAGCTAGAATAGCTTACATCGCTATTAGTCTGATTTTTCAATTCAATAATGAACTCACTATGACTGAATTACAGCAACAGCCTCCTGCGGCTTCAGGCGTGCGCCTGACTCGCAACTATAGGGTCCGTCAGTTTATTCGCCAGGATAAAACGCCGGTTGTCATCCTGATCATGGCGGCGGTGGTAGGGACGTTGGCGGGATTGTTGGGCGTCGCTTTTGATAAAGCGGTGGAGTGGGTGCAACAACAGCGGCTGTCGGGCCTGGCCTCTGTCGCCAACTCCTGGTTCCTGGTGTGGCCGCTGGCGTTTATTTTGTCTGCCGTGCTGGCCGCTTTTGGCTTTTATCTGGTCAAACGTTTTGCGCCAGAGGCGGGTGGTTCAGGGATCCCGGAGATCGAAGGGGCACTGGAAGAGTTACGCCCGGTGCGCTGGTGGCGGGTCATCCCGGTGAAATTTATCGGCGGTATGGGGACGCTCGGCGCTGGCATGGTGCTAGGGCGTGAAGGGCCGACGGTACAGATGGGGGCCAATGCCGGGCGAATGGTGCTGGATATTTTCCGTATGCGCAGTGCGGAAGCGCGCCATTCCATGCTGGCCACCGGTGCTGCAGCCGGTCTCTCCGCTGCGTTCAACGCCCCTCTGGCGGGGATCTTGTTCGTTATCGAAGAGATGCGGCCGCAGTTTCGTTACAACCTGATCTCCATCAAGGCGGTGTTTATCGGCGTGATTATGTCGAGCATTGTCTTTCGCATTTTTAATGGTGAAAGTCCGCTGATCGAGGTGGGTAAACTTGCTTCGGCACCGCTCAATACGCTGTGGTTGTACCTGGTGTTGGGGACGGTGTTTGGCGCGGTAGGGGTGATGTTTAACGCACTGGTGTTTCGTACGCAGGATATGTTTGCCCGTTTCCATGGTGGCAAGATGAGCAAGATCCTGCTGATTGGTGCCCTGCTAGGGGGCGTTTGTGGCGTGCTTGGGCTGATCGAGCCAGCAGCAGCGGGTGGCGGTTCGGCCTTGATCCCGATCGCGGCGGCGGGCAATTACAGCGTAGGCATGCTGCTGTTTATCTTTATCGCACGGGTGATCACCACGCTGTTATGCTTCGGCTCAGGCGCACCGGGTGGTATTTTTGCGCCGATGCTTGCCTTGGGGACGCTGCTAGGCACCGCTTTTGGCCTGTTCAGCGGTCACCTGTTCCCTGAATATGGGCTTGAGGCTGGCACCTTTGCTATTGCGGGCATGGGGGCGCTGTTTGCTGCTACCGTGCGTGCCCCGTTAACCGGTATTGTGCTGGTATTGGAAATGACCGATAACTATCAGCTGATTTTGCCGATGATTATTACCTGCCTCGGCGCGACCCTGGTGGCGCAGTTCCTGGGCGGTAAGCCATTGTATTCCGCCATTTTAGCCCGCACCTTACAAAGGCAGCAGCAGGAATTGGCCGAGAAAACAGGTAAAGAAAATACAACAAATGCGGTGAATACTTGAACGCAACACTCAGGTATTAGATAATCAGCACCATTAATCAGGTTACCGTCGTCGTCGCCTGATGTGAAACACTGTTGGGAGTAACGAGTATGAGTGATGAAACAGCACTGCCCCTGCAATTTACCGAGGCAGCAGCAAGCAAGGTGAAATTCCTGATTGCTGACGAAGAGAATCCAAACCTGAAGTTGCGGGTTTACATTACCGGTGGTGGCTGCAGTGGATTCCAGTACGGCTTCACGTTTGATGACAAGATCAACGACGGCGATATGACCATCGAGAAACAGGGCGTTGCGTTGGTGGTTGATCCGATGAGCCTGCAATATCTGGTTGGCGGCGCGGTGGATTACACCGAAGGGTTGGAAGGTTCACGCTTTATCGTGACTAACCCGAATGCCAAAACCACCTGTGGCTGCGGTTCTTCATTCAGTATCTGATCTGCCGCCGTTAAAAAACCCGCCAGCCTGTACGGTGCGCGGGTTTTTTTGTGCCTACCATTCCACGGTGATCAGTTCGCTTTCCCGATCGTCTACTATCCGTTTGCTATGGCTCATCTTAGGCTGCAAGACTGTGCCATTGCTGCATTCCACCTGTGGCGTGTTGCCGGTCGTGGTTACGCTGCAGGTAGGCACAATCGTCAGACTGATACCAATCTTGCCGCTGGTGTTTTCGGCCAGCACACTGCTGCTCAACAACAGTGTGCTGGCGATCAAAAGATTTTTCTTCATGCGTAAACTCAAAACAATACCTATCCGCAGGCCACGGCAGGACCTATCGGCAAAAGTGAACGGAACTTAACGGCGCGGGATAATTTTTAACGAAGAGTTAACTAGATGATTACATTATTCAAGCGCATTTTATTAGCGCAAAATAATAGCACATTGCTTATATAATAGTCGAATATACTGTTTGGCAGGAAAGCCTCCGCCGAAGCTGGCGGAGGCAAGAATTACTGTTCGAGGATAAACGCCGGTAGTTTCAGATGCCAACGAATGGCGGCCAGGCGGATACCCAGCGTGATGATCATCCCCAGCATCATGGCATGCTGTAACGGCATGCCAAAGGTGTAGAACGCCGTGACGTGCACCGTGCCACCGACGATGCAGGCGGTGGCGTAGACTTCAGTTCGCAGGATCATCGGGATCTCGCGGGCCAGCACGTCGCGGATAATCCCGCCGCCGACGCCGGTGATCACTCCCATGCAGACGGCCACCAGCGGCCCACTGCCAGCGGCGAACGCCTTATTGACGCCGATCCCCACGAACACCGCCAGCCCGATGGCATCCAGCACCGGCAGGATCCATTTCGGTAACCGACGCGGCTGGCGCACCAGCAGCAGCGTCAGCACACAGGTGATCATTGCCACCACCAGATCGGTGGGATCCTTTACCCAGAATACCGGGCCGTTGGCGAGCGCCATATCACGGATCGTCCCGCCGCCGACCGCGGTCACTACCCCCAGTACCAATACGCCAAAGGGATCCATCCGTAATTTGCCCGCCAGCAACACGCCGGAAATGGCAAACACCGCAGTACCAAGAATATCCAGCCAAAATACCATCAATGGATCTCCGCCAATTGACCGCATAGTGATTGTGCCGCCAGCATGATGCGTGGCCCGGCACGGTTAAACCAATCTTCCTCAAGGGCAATCACCGGCACGTCCAGCTGTGGGCCCCAGAAGGCTTTCACATTGGCGATCTGCTGGGCATTCCCGCTGATCACGATGGCCTGTGGTTTACGCACCAGCACCTGCTCACGGCTTACCTGCGGCCAAGGCACGGGGCTATCGGCAAAGATATTCTCTGCGCCGCACAAGGACAGCACCTGGCTTTGCAACGTGGCCGCCGAACTGGTGAACAGCGGTTGGGTGCCAAACTGCAGCAGCACAGGCCTTGGCGAATTGCTGGCATAGCGCGTTTTCAGCTCATCTACCTGTTGGCGGAGGCTGGCTGCGGCCTGATGTGCCTGTTCTGGGTGAGGGCTGTACTGCGCCAACGCATCCAGCGATTGGGCGATTTCGTCAATATTCTTGGCATCTGCATAAAAAATCGGGATGCCGAAGGAGGCGAGCTGATCCAATACCCGCTGGGGGTTACCGCCACGCCAGGCGAGAACCAGATCGGGTTTCAACGCCAGGATCCGTTCCAGGTTGATCCCTTGCCAGGAGGCGACCTGTTCCAGCTGCTTGGCGGCAGGGGGATAATCGGAGTAAGCGCTGACGGCCAGCAGGGTATCCCCCATACCGGCCGCGTAGGCAAGCTCCGTGGTGCTCGGTGCCAGGCTGATCACCCGTTGGGCGGCGCTGGCAGGCAGCAGCATCCCCAGGATCAGCCAGCTCAGCAGGGCGCACAGACGCAGCTTCACATTAACCGCGCTTGGCCAGGGCTTGCAGCATGGCATTGACCATCAGCGAGGATTGCTTGGCGGCCACCGCCAGGAACTCGTCGAAGCTCATATGGGATTCACTATCGGCAACGTCGGAAATCGCGCGTACCACCACGAATGGCGTGCCGAACTGATGGCAAACGTGGCCAACGGCGGCGGCTTCCATCTCAACGGCGGCAACGGTTGGGAAGGTGTTGCGGATGCGGGCCAGAGGCTCGGCACCGTTAATGAAAGCGTCACCGCTGCAAATCAGGCCGCGTACCGCGTTCAGGTTAAGCTGTTTGATGCAGTTTTCCGCTAGCTCGATCAACGCAGGATCGGCAACGAACGCTGGCGGGCAACCGGCCATCTGGCCCGGCTCATAGCCAAAGGCGGTCACGTCGGCGTCGTGGTAGCGCACTTCTTCAGACACGACGATATCGCCCACGTTCAGCGTAGCGGCCAGGCCACCGGCGGAACCGGTATTGATCACCACATCGGGTTGGCACTGTTCCAGCAGCAGGGTGGTACCCAGAGCCGCCGCCACTTTGCCGATGCCCGATTTGAGCAGGGCGACTTCCACGCCGTTGATTTGGCCGGTATAGATCTCACAACCCGCACGTTGCAGGGTCTGGCGGTTCGCAATTTGCTCGCGCAGCAGGGTAACTTCTTCTTCCATTGCGCCGATGATGCCTACTTTCATAAATAATACTCGCTGATAGGGTATGGAAATTGCGCCATAGTCTATCATGGCTCTGTGAGAGAGATAATCCGCAATACCGTTGCATCCGCCGCCGGGAATTGTTATCACGGAGGGAATGCGCAACGGGAGGAGAAGCAGATGTCCGGGATCGACTTTAAGCAGAAGATCAGCTTTCAGCGGCCTTTTAGCAAGCCGATTGAAGCCGAAGAAGAGTACGACATCATTCGCCAGTTCGAGAGCGATCGCGGTCGCATCGTCAATTCTGCGGCGATACGTCGTTTGCAGCAGAAGACGCAGGTGTTTCCGCTGGAGCGTAATGCGGCGGTCCGCAGCCGTCTGACCCACTCGATGGAAGTGCAACAGGTGGGGCGGCATATTGCCAAAGAGATCCTCAACCGTTTCAAACAGGAAAAGCGTATTGATGCGCTCGGCCTGAGCAAGCTGCTCGATCCTTTCGAGAGCATTGTCGAAATGGCCTGCCTGATGCACGACATCGGCAATCCGCCGTTTGGCCATTTCGGCGAATCTGCCATCAACGACTGGTTCCGCCAGCGGCTCGATCCCGCCAGCTGTGGCAGTGAGCCGGGTAGCCACGATCGCTGCCAGGTAGAGGTGTTACGCCTGCATGAAGGGGAGAGCGACCTTAACCGGCTGCGCAGCCGTATTCGCCACGACCTCAGCCATTTTGAGGGCAATGCTCAGGCGATCCGCCTGGTCTACACGTTGCTGAAATTGAACCTGACCTATGCGCAGGTTGGCTGCATCCTGAAATATACCCGTCCGGCCTATTGGGCGAGCGATATTCCCGCCAGCCACAGCTATCTGATGAAGAAGCCGGGGTTTTATCTGGCGGAAGAAGCCTTTGTCGATCGCTTGCGGCGCGAATTACATATGGGAGAGTTCGATCGTTTCCCTCTCACCTATATTATGGAAGCCGCCGATGATATTTCTTATTGCGTGGCCGATCTGGAAGACGCGGTAGAAAAGAACATCTTTACCGTGGAGCAGCTGTATCAGCATTTAACCCAGGAATGGGGCGAGATTGCTCCAGGGGATCTGTTTGATAAGACCGTGGCCAGTGCGTTTCGCAAAATTGAGCGCAGCGCCGCGCGCCGCAGTTCAGAAGATCAGTTCTTTATGTACCTGCGGGTATTTACCGTTGCCAAATTGGTTCCCCATGCGGCCCAGCGGTTTATCGATAACCTGGACGCGGTGTATCACGGCCACTTTAACGGAGCCTTGTTGGAGGATGCCAGCCCGGCTTGCCGCCTGCTCGCTATCTTCAAGAACGTTGCGTTCAAACACGTGTTCAACCACCCGGAAGTGGAGCAGTTGGAACTCCAGGGTTACCGGGTGATCAACGGCCTGCTGGATATTTATAGCCCGCTGCTGGCCATGTCGCTGGCCGATTTCAGCCAGTTGGTGCGGGAAGACAGCCACCGGGCGTTTCCGATAGAAACTCGGCTGTTTCACAAGCTTTCTACCAAACATCGCCTGGCCTATGTCGAGGCGGTGGAAGGTTTGCAGCATCTTTCGGCCGAACAGCAGGCTATTAGGGAGTATTATTTCCGGGCACGGTTGTTACAGGATTATATCAGCGGCATGACCGACCTTTATGCCTATGATGAATATCGTCGTTTAATGGCTGCGGAATAAATTCATGAGATAATTCTCGCTTATTTTAGCGAGATGACTCTCAAGCTAGAACATTATTTCGAGTTTTGTAAAGACCGACAATATTTGTTTACTATTAGCCAGCCGCACCAGGGGAACTTCAGCTAATCAGCAGGCTCTTACTAAGCACCAAGACCCGTTATTCCTTTTGAACGACTTTTAAGAGACACACAGATGAAAAAAACAGCACTGGTTTTAAGCGCCCTGGCTTTGAGTATTGGTTTGGCAATGGGTCCGGTAACTACCGCCAATGCCGCAGAAACGGCTTCTGCCTCCACTAGCGCCCAACCGTTGCCAAGCCTGGCACCGATGTTGGAAAAAGTGATGCCTTCAGTGGTAAGCATTAACGTGGAAGGGAGTGCCGCGGTGAATGCGAAAACGGTACAGCAAATGTCGCCGTTCTGCCAGGATGGTTCACCCTTCCAGGGTTCCCCAATGTGCCAAGGTGGCGCACCGGGTGGGCCAACTACCCAGGAAGCCTTTAAAGCCCTGGGTTCAGGCGTCATCATCAACGCGGAAAAAGGCTATGTGGTCACCAACAACCACGTGGTAGACAATGCCAGCAAGATCACGGTGCAATTGAGCGATGGTCGTCGCTTTGAAGCCAAGGTGATCGGCAAGGATCCGCGTTCTGATATCGCGTTGATCCAGTTGAAAGACGCCAAAAACCTGTCGGCGATCAAAATGGCCGATTCCGAGCAGCTGCGCGTGGGTGACTACACCGTGGCGATCGGTAACCCGTATGGCCTGGGTGAAACCGTGACCTCCGGGATCGTTTCTGCCTTGGGGCGTAGCGGTTTGAACATTGAAAACTACGAAAACTTTATCCAGACCGATGCGGCGATCAACCGGGGTAACTCCGGCGGTGCGTTGGTTAACCTGAACGGTGAGCTGGTTGGCATTAACACCGCAATCCTGGCGCCGGACGGCGGCAACATCGGTATCGGTTTCGCTATTCCAAGCAACATGGTGAAAAACCTGACCTCGCAAATGGTGGAATATGGCCAGGTGAAACGCGGTGAGCTGGGCATTATGGGTACCGAGCTGAACTCCGAGCTGGCGCAAGCGATGAAAGTGGACGCCCAGCGTGGCGCATTCGTCAGCCAGGTTGTGCCGAAATCCTCCGCTGCCAAGGCTGGTATCAAGGCCGGTGACGTGATTGTCACCCTGAACGGTAAAGCCATCTCCAGCTTTGCGTCGTTCCGTGCCGAGATCGGCAGCTTGCCGGTGGGCACCAAGATGGCGCTGGGCATTATCCGCGACGGTAAGCCAGTGTCCATTGACGTTACGCTTCAGCAAAGCAGCCAGGAGCAGGTTGATTCCAGCAATATTTACACCGGTATTGAAGGTGCAGAACTGAGCAACAGCACCGACAAAGTGAAAGGTGTGAAGATTGAGAAGGTGAAACCTGGCAGTGCCGCTGCGCGCATCGGGCTGAAAAAAGGCGACGTGATCATGGGTGTGAACCAGCAGCCAATCAATAACCTGGGCGAACTGCGTAAGGTGCTCGACAGCAAGCCTGCGGTGCTGGCGTTGAACATCCAACGTGGCGACTCGACGCTGTATCTGCTGATGCAGTAATGTTGTTCCGTTGTTCTACAGAGGCACGCTACGGCGTGCCTTTTTTTATGGCTTAAAACTGTGAGTTTGAACACAACTTGTGCCCGGCCAAAACGCATTTGGGCATCTGCACAATGTGCCCGTAGAGGCGCGTCGGTATGCTGAACGTTGGTTTATCATCCGACGGGGATAAGACGCAATGGCGGAGTATCATCTTGATGCCAAGCTAGCCAGGGAAATTGTCGCTCGCACCATGAAAATTATTGATAGCAATATCAACGTGATGGACAACCGGGGCCGGATTATTGGCAGTGGCGATCCTGAGCGGCTGGGGGAACTGCATGAAGGGGCATTGCTGGTGCTATCTCAGGCCAGGGTAGTCGCTATCGACGATGCCGTTGCCCGACATTTGCACGGCGTTCGGCCCGGTATTAATCTGCCGTTGCACGTTGACGGGAATATCGTTGGGGTCATCGGCCTGACCGGTGATCCGGTGCAACTGCGGCAGTACGGTGAACTGGTCTGCATGACCGCTGAAATGATGCTGGAGCAGGCGCGATTGTTGAGTTTGTTGGCGCAGGACAGCCGCTTTCGTGAAGAGTTTGTATTGAACCTGATCCGTACGGAGGAGCTGTCACCGGCCTTGATGGAATGGGCGCACCGCCTGGGGATAGATCCCAACCAACCCCGCGTCGCGGCGGTAGTAGAGGTGGATAGCGGCCAGTTGGGGGTCGACAGCGCCATGGCCGAGTTGCAGCAGTTACAGGAGCTGCTGACGCTACCTGAACGTGACAACCTGATCGCCATTGTTTCTCTCAGCGAGATGGTGGTACTTAAACCGGCGCTGAATCACCACGGGCGCTGGGATGCGGAGGCCCACCGGCGGCGAGTGGAGAATCTGCTGGTGCGGATCAATGAAAGCAGCCGTTTGCGAGTGCGTATTGCACTCGGCAACTATTTCATTGGCCCAGGCAGCCTGGTGCGTTCCTACCGCACTGCGCGTACCACCATGGCCGTTGGCAAGCAGCGCATGCCTGGAAGCTGGGCCTATTATTATCAGGATCTGATGCTGCCGGTGTTGCTGGGCAGCCTGCGTAGCGGTTGGCAGGCGGATGAGCTGGCTCGGCCGTTGGAGCGTTTGAAGGCGATGGACGGAAATGGATTGTTATTGCGAACCTTAAATGCCTGGTTCCTGAATAATGTGCAGCCCACCGCGACCGCCAAGGCACTCTATATTCACCGCAATACGCTGGAGTATCGTCTCAATCGCATTTCCGAGCTGACCGGGTTGAACCTCGCCAATTTCGATGCTCGCCTGTTGCTGTATGTGGGGTTACAGCTTGATGAAGACTAGCTTGGCTGTACGCAATAGCGTTGCTGGCGGGAGTCATGCAGAACGCCGACACGCCGTGAACCCATCCATGGGGGCTCGCAATCGCGCATCCGTGCGCTCAACGGTCGGCTAACCTGCATGACTCCCGCCAGCCTCAACCTTCAGTGTCGCGGTATTTAAACCCCAGCTAATACGGAGTTGAGGTCTAGCTAGGAGGCTAAATAGTGGCACATTCGGTTCCCTCTCCCTGTGGGAGAGGGTTAGGGTGAGGGGTCAGGTCACCGGTGCCGGGTTAAATACCGCCAACGCGTTGAACAAACCCCATCGATCTGACCAGGTTTGCTTGCGGCCGCTGGCGATATCCAGGATCAGCTCAAACAGTTGCCAACCCACCTGCTCAATGGTCGCCTCCCCGGTGGCGATAGTGCCAGCGTTGATATCGATCAGATCGTGCCAGCGTTCAGCCAGCGCGCTGCGCGTTGCCATTTTGATCACCGGCACGGCAGTCAGGCCGTAAGGGGTTCCCCGGCCGGTAGTGAACACTTGCACCGTAATGCCGGAAGCCAACTGCTGCGTGCCGCAAACAAAGTCGCTGGCGGGGGTGGCGGCATAAATAAGCCCACGTTTGCTGGGGCGTTGACCAGGGGAGAGCACTTCGACAATCGCGCTACTGCCAGATTTGGCAATTGAGCCTAATGCCTTTTCTACCACGTTGGCCAAACCGCCTTTCTTGTTGCCGGGTGAAGGGTTGGCGCTGCGATCGGTTTGCCCTTGGTTGAGGTAATCGTCATACCAGGCCATCTCCTCCAGTAAGCGCTTGCCAACGTGTTGATCGGCGACCCGTGGGGTTAACAGGTGGATGGCATCACGCACTTCGGTGACTTCTGAGAACATCACGGTGGCCCCGCAGCGTACCAGCAGGTCGGAAGCAAAACCCACCGCCGGGTTGGCCGTCACCCCGGAAAAGGCATCGCTACCGCCACATTGCATCCCCACCACCAGCTCTGAGGCCGGCACGGTTTCCCGCTGGCGACGGTTCAGGCGTTGCAGGTGCTGCTCTGCAACGGCCAGAATATCGGCCACCATGGCCTGAAACCCAACGTGCTTCTCATCCTGCAGGCGCACAATCCGGTTTTCATCCACGGTAATGGGTTGGACATCTGGGGTTCCCTGCAGCAGGCGTTCCGGCTGCAACTTTTCGCAGCCGAGTCCCACCACCAACACTTCGCCGCCAAAGTTCGGGTTGAGCGCCAGATTATGTAGGGTGCGGATAGGGACCACCGCGGCGGGAGCATTGATAGCGACGCCGCAGCCATAGAGATGATTCAGACCCACCACTCCGTCGACGTTGGGGTATTTCGCCAGCAGGTCGCGCTCAATGATTTTCACCACATAATCCACCACACCGGCCACGCAGTGCACGCTGGTGGTGATAGCCAACAGGTTCTTGCTGCCAACGCTGCCGTCGGCATTACGGTAGCCTTCAAAGGTATAACCTTCCAGAGGCGGTAATGCCTGGGGCACATTGTTGGCTAGTGGCAAGCTGGCCAACTCGGGCGCCGGGGGAAGCAGCACCAGCGATTCATCAATCCAACTGCCACGGCGAATATCCCGTGCGGCAAAGCCAATCACTTCGCCATAGCGCAAAATAGTGCCGTTTTGAGGAATATCTTGCAGCGCAACTTTATGCCCTTGGGGAATATGTTCCAATAATGTCAGACCGCAAGGGAAGCTTGCCCCTTTAGGCAGCCCATGATCATTAACCACAATGGCGACGTTATCTTGCCTATGAACCTGAATATAGCGCGGTAATGCTTTAATACTGCCAACTGCATATTCTGACATAGTGAAACCTCACGTACTCTGATTTATGTACGCCGTGGGTAATAATCGAAAGACTGGCTCAGCAAAAAGCATAACATTCGCTATTGTGTCGGGCATTATGCAAATGACCTAGATTTGGCGTTTTCCAGAGGTCAATCTTTGGCATTGTGCTAATCCGCTGTGAGATAGCTCACGCAACCGCGGGAACCGTGAACCAGCCCGCGCCCGATTGGGCATACGCCATAAATAAGCCGCCATATTAGCCCTGTTATTGGGTTATTTGCCCGATGAGTCCCGGCAGTCGGTTCCCTATACTTTTCTCCACCAAGCGTTAATGCGTTTAAAAATTGCCGATGCCGTATTAATCGAACTGCTCAAAAAAGGCTGCAATTTAATTTAAACCTTTCGTTCTGAGATATTTTTAGCGGTTTTTCAGGATGAATATAGTAATGCAGGAGAGCACCATGTCTACTATCAGCGCTGCCAACAGTGCCATCAAGCGAACCAATAAGCGTTACTGGATCGTGGTAATGCTGTTTATCGTCACCTCATTCAACTATGGCGATCGTGCCACGCTTTCTATTGCCGGTACCGCAATGGCTCAGGATATTGGCCTCGATCCGGTTGGAATGGGTTATATCTTTTCGGCGTTTTCCTGGGCCTATGTGATTGGCCAGATCCCCGGTGGCTGGTTACTGGATCGCTTCGGCTCCAAACGGGTCTACTTTTGGAGCATCTTCATCTGGTCGCTGTTTACCTTGCTGCAAGGCTTCGTGGATATCTTCAGCGGTTTTGGCATCGTGATAGCGCTGTTTGCGCTGCGCTTCCTGGTTGGCCTGGCAGAAGCACCGTCATTCCCCGGTAACAGCCGGATTGTCGCCGCCTGGTTCCCTGCCCATGAACGTGGCACGGCGGTATCAATCTTCAACTCGGCCCAATACTTTGCCACGGTGATCTTCGCACCGATCATGGGTTGGCTGACGCATGCCGTTGGCTGGTCGCACGTGTTCTTCTTTATGGGTGGGCTGGGCATCATCCTGAGCTTTGTCTGGCTTAAGGTGCTACACAATCCCAAAGACCACCCCAGCATCAACCAGGCCGAACTGGACTATATCGAAGCCGGCGGTGCCTTGATCAATATGGATCAGAAACAGGCCACACAGGTGAAGGTCAAAGGCGAGAAGTGGTTCCAGATCAAGCAGCTGCTGCAATCACGCATGATGATTGGCGTCTATATCGGCCAGTACTGCATCAATGCGCTGACCTATTTCTTTATCACCTGGTTCCCGGTGTATCTGGTGCAGGCGCGGGGGATGTCGATCCTCAAGGCTGGCTTTGTTGCCTCGGTTCCGGCCATTTGTGGTTTTGTCGGTGGGGTGCTCGGCGGCGTGATTTCCGACTACCTGATGCGCCGTACCCAGTCGCTGACCTTCGCCCGTAAAACGCCGATCGTGCTGGGCATGCTGTTGTCGATGTCGATGATCTTCTGCAACTACGTTGAAACCGAGTGGATGGTAGTGGGCATCATGGCCGCCGCGTTCTTCGGCAAGGGGCTGGGCGCGCTGGGGTGGGCAGTGATGGCAGATACCGCCCCCAAAGAGATCAGCGGCCTGAGCGGTGGCCTGTTCAATATGTTCGGCAATATCTCCGGCATCGTCACGCCGATCGCCATCGGCTACATCATTGGTACCACCGGATCGTTTAACGGCGCGCTGGTCTACGTCGGGATCCATGCGCTGTTGGCGGTGGCCAGCTACCTGTTCATCGTGGGGGATATCAAGCGTATCGAACTGAAACCGATGGCCAAGGCCAGCAGGCAGTGACACGGCGGCGAGTTTGGCAATTGAACCCAAAATTTTGAGGACATCTCTATGACTACAGCACCAAAAATTACTGCCATGCAGGTTGTACCGGTGGCCGGTTACGACAGCATGCTGCTCAATCTCAGCGGCGCTCACGCCCCATTCTTCACCCGTAATATCGTGATCTTGCAGGATAACGCCGGTAACACCGGGCTAGGGGAGATCCCAGGAGGCGAGAAAATCCGCCAGACCCTGGAAGAGGCTCAGTCCCTGGTGGTTGGCAAAACCCTGGGGGAATACAAGAACGTGATGAACCGGGTGCGCGAACGCTTTGCCGATCGGGATGCCAGCGGGCGCGGCCTACAAACCTTCGATTTGCGTACCACCATCCACGTGGTGACCGGCATTGAAGCGGCGATGCTGGATCTGCTGGGGCAATTCCTTGATGTGCCAGTAGCTGCCCTGTTAGGGGATGGGCAGCAGCGTGACTCGGTGGAAATGCTGGGTTATCTGTTTTATGTCGGCGATCGCAACAAAACGCCGCTGCCTTACCAGAGCCAGCCGGATGATGCCTGCGACTGGTATCGCCTGCGTCATGAACAAGCGCTGACGCCGCAAAGTATTGTGCGGTTGGCGGAAGCGGCTTTTGATAAGTACGGCTTCAACGATTTCAAGCTAAAGGGCGGCGTATTGGCGGGCAGTGAAGAGGCCGAAGCCGTCACGGCGTTGGCGCAGCGTTTTCCTCAGGCACGTATTACGCTCGATCCCAACGGCGCCTGGTCGCTGAAGGAGGCGATCGTGCTCGGCAAACAGCTGCGTAATGTGCTGGCCTATGCCGAAGATCCTTGCGGGGCAGAGCAGGGCTTCTCCGGGCGGGAAGTGATGGCGGAGTTCCGGCGTGCCACCGGCCTACCTACCGCGACCAATATGATCGCCACGGATTGGCGGCAGATGGGGCACACGCTGCAGTTGCAGTCGGTGGATATCCCATTGGCGGATCCTCATTTCTGGACCATGCAGGGATCGGTGCGCGTTGCGCAGATGTGCCATGAGTTCGGCCTGACCTGGGGCTCACACTCCAATAACCACTTCGATATCTCGTTGGCGATGTTCACCCATGTGGCCGCGGCGGCACCGGGCAACATTGCGGCGATCGACACCCATTGGGTCTGGCAGGAGGGCAACCAACGGCTGACGCGGGAACCGCTGCAGATTGTCGGTGGCCGCGTACAGGTTCCACAACGGCCAGGATTGGGGATCGAACTGGATCGGGATCGTTTGATGCAGGGCCATGAGCTTTACCAGAAACACGGGCTTGGGGCACGGGACGATGCGCAGGGTATGCAGTATCTGATCCCTGGCTGGATCTTTGATAACAAACGCCCGTGCCTGGTGCGTTAATCCGTCTACAGAGGAAATTTCATGAAGAGCTGCCATAACCCTTTTCGCCAATCGTTGCTCGCGGGCGAAACCTTGATCGGCTGCTGGTCTGCGCTTGCCAACCCGATCTCCACCGAAGTCTTGGGGCTGGCCGGTTTTGACTGGCTGGTGCTGGATGGCGAGCACGCGCCGAATGACATTGGCACTTTCGTGCCGCAACTGATGGCGCTGAAGGGCAGCCCTAGCGCCGCAGTGGTACGCCCGCCCTGCAACGAACCTGTGATTATCAAACGCCTGCTGGATATCGGTTTCTATAACTTTCTGATCCCGTTTGTGGAAAGTGCCGAGCAGGCACAACAGGCGGTAGCGTCGACGCGTTATCCCCCTGCGGGGATCCGTGGGGTCTCTGTGTCACACCGCAGCAACGGTTACGGCACCGTGCCGGACTATTTCGCCCAGATCAACCAGCAGATTGCGGTGCTGGTGCAGATCGAAAGCCAGCAGGGGGTCGATAACCTGGATGCGATAACTGGCGTTGAGGGCGTTGACGGCATCTTTGTTGGGCCGGGGGATCTTTCCGCCGCTTTGGGGTATCTCGGCCAGCCTAATCACCCGGAAGTGCAGGCGGTGATCCGTCATATTTTCGAGCGTGCCAGCGCGCACGGTAAAGCCAGTGGCATTTTGGCACCGGCGGAGGCTGATGCTCGCCGTTATCTGGAATGGGGAGCCAGGTTCGTGGCCGTTGGCAGCGATCTTGGTGTGTTCCGCACGGCCACGCAGGCCTTGTGCGATCGGTTTAAACAGGGTGTTGAATAAGGAGAACGGGATGAAAATTGGATTTATTGGCTTGGGGATTATGGGGAAACCCATGAGCAAAAACCTGCTGCAGGCGGGTTATTCGCTGGTGGTGATGGACCGCAATGCCGAAGCGGTGGCTGAACTGGCCGCACTGGGTGCCGATGTTGCCGCCACACCAAAGGCGGTGGCCGCACTGAGTGATATCGTGATCACCATGTTGCCTAACTCACCGCAGGTGCGGGAAGTGGCATTGGGAGAAAATGGCCTGATTGAGGGAGCCAAAGCGGGGACCGTGCTGATAGACATGAGCTCTATTGCTCCATTGGCAAGCCGTGAAATCAGCGAAGCACTGGCTACCAAACAGATTGCCATGCTGGATGCACCGGTGAGCGGCGGTGAGCCTAAGGCGATCGATGCCACATTGTCGGTGATGGTGGGCGGCGATAAAGAGGTGTTTGATCGCTGTTTTGAAGTGATGAAAACCATGGCCGGTTCGGTGGTGCATACCGGCGATATTGGCGCTGGCAATGTCACCAAGCTGGCGAATCAGGTGATCGTGGCACTCAATATAGCGGCCATGTCCGAGGCGCTGGTGTTGGCGACCAAGGCCGGGGTTAATCCAGATTTGGTATTCCAGGCGATCCGCGGTGGGCTGGCGGGCAGCACGGTGTTGGAAGCCAAGGCACCGATGGTGATGGATCGCAATTTCAAACCGGGTTTCCGCATTGACTTGCACATCAAGGATCTGGCCAACGCGCTGGATACCTCTCATGGCGTGGGGGCACAGCTACCACTGACCGCTGCGGTGATGGAAATGATGCAGGCTCTGCGCGCCGATGGTCTGGGCAATGCCGATCACAGCGCACTGGCGTGTTATTACGAAAAGTTGGCCAAGGCAGAGGTTACGCGATAGGGGCAGCAGAGTACTGGTTAGTTAAGGTGACGCCCCTCACCCCAACCCTCTCCCGTAGGGAGAGGGAGCTGTTAGCCCCTGCTCTTTTGCAAATAAAGGGGTTATCTCAGCAAACTTGATTGTCCCCTCATCCAAGGTACATCACCGAATTTTCAGGTTCACTCGATCGGTCCCCTCTCCCTGTGGGAGAGGGTTAGGGTGAGGGGCGTCTAGCTTATCCCAACTGGAACTTCGCTTCCGTCTCCACCAGCTCAATCTCATCCAACAGCTCCAGCCATTCCGGTTCTAAATCACCGTTGCTGACACCCTGACGCAGTTGCTGCTCAAGATAGAAGCAGAGTTGCTTCAGGCGCGGAACGCCGCTGTAGCTGCAACTGCCGTGCAGCTTGTGGATCAGATCGAGAATGGTGTCGTCCTCTTCTCCTTCCAGCACGGCTTTTACCCGATCGCTGACCTGCGGCAGGAACTCGATCAGCATCTGCAACAGATCGCGCGCCAGATCCTCTTTATTGGCGGCCTGGCGCAATGCCAATGGCCAATCCAGCGATAACGGTGGTTCAGCCGGGCTACGCGGCTGGGCTGCCTCTGGTTCAAGTTCGACGGTGTGATAACGGGAGAGCACCCGTGTCAGCATGGCTTCGTCAATCGGCTTGGCCAGGTAGTCATCCATGCCAGCCTGCAACAGGTGCTCGCGCTCGCCGCTCACCGCATGGGCGGTTACGGCGACGATCGGCGTGGAGTTGTGATGCGGCATCTGGCGGATCAGCTCACTGGCGCGGATGCCGTCAATGTTCGGCATCTGAATATCCATCAGGATCATATCCAGCACGTTATCACGTGCCAGCACGATGGCTTCCTCACCGCTTTCGCACAGCAGCGTTTTTTCTACCTGTTCTGCCAGCAAGGCACCGATCAGCTTCAGGTTGGCCGGGTTATCATCGACTGCCATCACCGTCAGCGGTAAGCGTCTATGTACCTTTGGCGCGTTCTGACGCAGCGGGGCCTCCAGACGCAGTAACGGATACAGGCGATTACTGCTGATCGGTTTGGTCAGGCAGCCGATAGCGCCCAGCTTTTTCATTTTTTCGGCATCGATCTGCGACTGGCTAGGCACCGCCAGGATCACCCGATCGGCAAGTTTCAGCGACTCCAGCAGCTTGTCTCGATGCTGGCCGTTAGCATCCCGATAAGGGATCGGTACGCCTGCCAACAGGAAGTCATAATGATTTTTCGGCAATTGCCCCAGGGTTGGCGAATGGGTTACCACCAAATGGGTGACGCTCAACATATTCAGTGTTGCCTGGGCCGCCGTTGGGTTGGCTTCGATATAGGCCAGGGTTTTACCGCGCAGATCCGGCAGGCTTGGTGGCAGCGACAACATCCCTTCGTTGAGATCGAGGGTGATGTGGAACCAGAAGGTTGAGCCGCGATTGAGCTGGCTGTGGAAGTTGATATCCCCTCCCATCTCTTTCACCAGCTTCTGGGTGATCACCAGGCCCAGCCCAGTACCGCCGTGGCGGCGCGAGATGCTGGCATCTGCCTGGCGGAAGGCCTGGAACAGCTGCGATTGCTGGCGTTCAGAAATCCCGATGCCGGTATCGTGGATCTGCACCTCCAGCTCCACCTGGCGTTCCAACTGGTTACGTAGCTCGACGCGGATATCGATATTGCCGGTTTCGGTGAACTTCACCGCATTGCCGAGCAGATTGGTGATCACCTGCTGTAGCCGCAGTGAATCGCCAATCACCTGCTCTGGCACATCGTTTTGCACATCCAGGGTCAGCTCCAGCCCTTTGTCGTGTGCGCTAGGGGCCAGCAGTACCAGCACCTCATCCAGCGTTTCACGCAGCGAGAACGGAATGTGTTCCAGGATCAGCTTGCCAGCCTCCAGCTTGGAGAAGTCCAGCACGTCGTTGATGATGGTCAGCAGGTTGTTGGCCGAGCGTTCGATCGTTTGCAGATAGTCGGTCTGGGTGGCGCTCAGGTCGGTTTTCAGCGTCTGGCGGGTAAAGCCGATCACCCCGTTGAGCGGAGTACGCAGCTCATGGGACATATTGGCCAGGAATTCCGATTTGATACGGGCGGCTTCCTGCGCGCGTTTCTTCGCCAGATCCAGCTCAACGTTCTGGATCTCCATTTGTTCCAGCGTTTCACGCAGATCGGAGGTGGCTTGGTCGATGTTCTGCTGCATCTCCTCGTGATAGGCGGTCAGCGACATTGCCATCGAGTTGATGCCGTTTTTCAGCATTTGCAGCTCGCCGAGCATAAAGCCTTCTACCCGGCTATCCAACTGGCCGCGGCGGATACGGTCGACGGTGTTGACCATATTGCGGATCGGGCCGGTGACGTCGCGCATCAGGCGGTAGGCAAACAGAATGGCAATACACATACACAGCAGCAGCAGCAGGGTAGAAACGAACACCTCTTTATATTGCTGCAGGCGTACCGATTGCAGATCCAGCTCGATCGCCACATAGCCGAGATTGCTATCGGGATGTGCCTCCTCGCTGGTGCCTTCGTCCGGGAACTGCGACTCCGACAGGATTGGCGTGCGCAGGATCAGTGAATCGCCGCGCCGGGTCAGCATCATATCGGTGGGCACCGGCACACCTTTGGGTAACTGCAACTGGGTATAATTGTGATGATAGTTGGAGGTGACAAACAGGTTGTTCTGCGCATCAAACACGGTGATCGCCCGGACGATATCCGAATGGCGGCGATGCAGCAGGCTGACCAGTTGCCGCACCGACTCACGGCTGCGGAAGGTCATGCCATATTCGCTGGCGACGGCCAGAGGTTCGATGATGCTGGCACCGGCATCCACCAATTGCTCCTGCAGCTCGTTGTAGCGGTGCACTACAAAGAAGGTGCTGAGCAGCAGACCGATCAATAAAGTCGGTGCCAGGATCAGGATCATCATGCGCGCGCGCAAGCTGTATTTGGTCATGGGATTCCAATGTGGGAGAATTGGAGGCTAATCTTAAGCTTAATTAACCAACACACAATCAATAATTATGGCGCAATTCTACTCTCCGAAACGCCGCGTGACGACCCGGCAAGCTTCACAAATATTCACGGTGACGGTAACGGACCTCGATCCATTTGGCCAGGGAGTGGCGCGCCATGAAGGCAAAGCGGTATTTGTCCCCGGAGTTTTACCGGGGGAACAGGCCGAAATCCAGTTAACGCAGGACAAACGACAGTTCGCCAAAGGTCAACTCAGGCAACTGTTAAATTGCAGCATACAACGTGTTGAGCCGCGCTGCCCACACTTTGGTGTGTGCGGCGGTTGCCAACAGCAGCATGTCTCCGAGGCGCTGCAACAGCAAAGCAAGGCGGCGGCGCTGGGGCGCTTGATCTGCCGCGAAACCGGGGTGACGCCGCAACAGGAACCGGTGATTGCCGGGCCACAATATGGCTACCGTCGGCGGGCGCGGCTGGGGTTACAGTGGCAACCCCAGCAGCATCGTTTGCTGATGGGGTTTCACCAGGCCGCCTCGTCCGATCTGGTGGCGGTGAAGCAGTGCCCGGTATTGGCACCGGAACTGGAACGGCTGCTGGTGCCGTTGTATCAATGTCTGAGCGGCTTGCAGGCCGTGCAGCGTTTGGGCCATGCGGAGCTGGTGTTGGCGGATAACGGACCGGTGCTGGTGTTGCGCCACCTGGATGCGCTCAAGCAGGGCGATCATCAGGCTTTGCAGCAGTTTGCCCAGCAAAATGGCACCACCGTTTATTTGGCACCAGACAGCGATCGGCTGGAAAAACTGTGCGGTGAAGCGCCGTATTATCAGGTTGACGGGCTACGCTTAGACTTCAATCCGCGCGATTTTATTCAGGTAAATGATGCGGTAAATCAGCAAATGGTGGCTCAGGCCCTTGAATGGCTCGAGATTGAGCCCAATGATCGCATATTGGATCTTTTTTGTGGCATGGGCAACTTTACCTTGCCGCTGGCCAAGCGGGCCAAGGCGGTGGTCGGGATTGAAGGTGTTGCCACGCTGGTAGCGAATGGGCAATATAATGCCGATAGGAATAGGCTCAGTAATGTCTCCTTTTTCCATGAAAATCTGGAAGATGACGTTGCGCGACAACCATGGGCAGCACAGGGATTTGATAAGGTGATGCTGGATCCAGCCCGCGCAGGTGCGGCTGGGGTGATGTCACATATTGTAAAACTGGCGCCAGAGCGCGTGGTGTATATATCCTGTAACCCCACGACATTGGCACGCGACAGCAAAGTGTTGCTGGACGCCGGTTATCGTCTTGCGCGTGTGCGGATGTTGGATATGTTCCCGCACACGGGGCATCTTGAATCCATGGCGCTGTTTATCCACGGGTCGCGGAAAAAGTAGGGAGAAGTTATGGTCGCGGTAAGAACTGCACATCTGAATACGGCGGGTGAATTCGCGCTTGATGACTGGATAGCCAGCCTGGGGTTGCCCAACCCGCAGTCAGGTGAGCGATTAGCCGCAACCTGGCGTTACTGTGAGCAGCAGACGAAAGACCATCCCGATGCGCCGTTGCTGTTATGGCGTGGCCTGGAGATGGTGGAGATCCTCTCGACCCTCAGCATGGATAACGACAGTATGCGCGCCGCGCTGCTGTTCCCGCTGGTGGACGCGGCAATTGTTCCTGAAGCCACCCTTACCGAAGAGTTCGGTTCCGGCATTACCTCCCTGGTACACGGCGTACGCGATATGGACGCCATCCGCCAACTGAAAGCCACCCACAACGACTCGATGGGCTCCGAGCAGGTCGATAACGTGCGCCGCATGCTGCTGGCGATGGTGGAAGATTTCCGCTGCGTGGTGATCAAGCTGGCAGAGCGCATTGCCCACCTGCGTGAAGTGAAGGATGCGCCGGAAGACGAACGCGTGCTGGCGGCCAAAGAGTGTTCCAATATCTACGCCCCGCTGGCCAACCGCCTCGGCATTGGCCAGTTGAAATGGGAACTGGAAGATTTCTGCTTCCGCTATCTGCATCCCGATGAATACAAACGCATTGCCAAGCTGCTGCATGAACGCCGTATCGATCGTGAGCAGTTTATTGATGACTTCGTGGCTTCATTACATAGCGCGATGGAGATCGAAGGCATCAAGGCGGACATTTATGGCCGCCCGAAACACATTTACAGCATCTGGCGCAAGATGCAGAAGAAATCGCTGGCGTTCGATGAGCTGTTCGACGTGCGTGCGGTGCGCGTAGTGGTGGAGCGCCTGCAGGATTGCTATGCGGCGTTAGGCATCGTCCATACCCATTTCCGCCATCTGCCGGATGAGTTTGACGACTACGTCGCCAACCCGAAACCGAACGGCTATCAGTCGATCCATACCGTGGTGCTCGGGCCGCGTGGCAAAACGCTGGAGATCCAGATCCGCACCCGCCAGATGCACGAAGATGCCGAGCTGGGCGTCGCTGCACACTGGAAATACAAAGAAGGTGCGGTGGTTACGGCACGTTCCGGCTACGAAGAACGTATTGCCTGGCTGCGTAAGCTGATCGCCTGGCAGGAAGAGATGGCGGACTCGGGCGAAATGCTCGACGAAGTGCGCAGTCAGGTGTTCGACGATCGCGTCTACGTGTTTACGCCGAAGGGCGACGTGGTGGATCTGCCAGCTGGCTCCACGCCGCTGGACTTTGCCTACCATATCCACAGCGACGTCGGCCACCGCTGTATCGGTGCCAAGATCGGCGGCCGTATCGTGCCCTTCACCTACCAGTTGCAGATGGGCGATCAGATTGAAATCATCACTCAGAAGCAGCCGAACCCGAGCCGCGACTGGCTGAACCCGAACCTGGGCTATGTCACCACCAGCCGTGGGCGCTCCAAGATCCACAACTGGTTCCGCAAGCAGGATCGCGATAAAAACATCCTGGCCGGGCGGCAGATGTTGGACAACGAGCTGGAACACCTCGGTATCAGCCTGCGGGAAGCCGAAAAGCTGCTGATCCCACGTTATAACGTCAACTCGTTGGATGAAGTGTTGGCGGGCATTGGCGGCGGTGATATCCGTCTGAACCAGATGGTGAACTTCCTGCAGGGCAAGCTCAACAAGCCTAGCGCCGAGGAGCAGGATCGCGAAGCGTTACGCCAACTGACCCAGCAGAAAGCCCCGGCAACCTCGGCCCGCAGCAAAGATAATGGCCGCGTGGTGGTCGAAGGCGTCGGCAATCTGATGCACCACATTGCTCGCTGCTGCCAGCCGATCCCGGGTGACGACATTGTCGGCTTTATCACCCAGGGGCGCGGGATCTCGATCCACCGTGCGGATTGCGATCAACTGGCGGAGCTACAGTCTCACGCGCCGGAACGTATCGTGGATGCGGTCTGGGGGGAAAGCTACTCCAGCGGTTATTCGCTGGTGGTGCGCGTCGTGGCCAACGATCGCAGCGGTTTGCTGCGTGATATCACCACTATCCTGGCCAACGAGAAGGTCAACGTATTGGGGGTCGCCAGCCGCAGCGACACCAAAAAGCAGTTGGCCACCATCGATATGGACATCGAAATCTATAACCAGGTGGTGCTGGGCCGCGTGCTGGCCAAGCTCAATCAACTGCCCGACGTAATAGACGCCAAACGCCTGCACGGCGCTTAATACCCTTCGTCTTTCAAGTTGTATCGTTGTTGGCTGCGAACGTTTACCCCAGTCACTTAGTTAACTAAGCTCCTGGGGATAAAAGTTCTTGCCGCCTAGATACAACTCGAAATCCATTGGGTATTACTTATCGTGCAGGCATCATATTTTGTGCGAGTTTTTTAGATAGAGAGTTCAACATGACCCAATCAACGCCACTGCAACGCCTGCTGACCATTATGAAAACCCTGCGCGATCCGCAGGTGGGTTGCCCGTGGGATCGTAAGCAGACCTTCGCCACCATCGCGCCTTACACCCTGGAAGAAACCTACGAAGTGCTGGACGCCATTGAGCGCCAGGACTATGCCGAGCTGCGTGATGAACTGGGCGATCTGCTGTTCCAGGTGGTGTTTTATGCCCAGATGGGGCAGGAGCAGGGGCTGTTTGACTTCGATCAGGTGTGTAACGCCATCAGCGACAAGCTGGAGCGCCGTCACCCGCATATCTTCGGTGAGGCAGAGGCAGCAGACAGCGAGGCGGTTTCCGCCCGCTGGGAGCAGTTGAAGGCGGGAGAACGGGCAGAGAAAGCGCTGCACTCGGCGCTGGATGATATTCCCAACGCCTTACCGGCGCTGATGAAGGCTCATAAAATCCAGAAGCGCTGTGCCGCGGTCGGCTTCGACTGGAACACCTTGGGGCCGGTCGTAGGCAAAGTGTATGAAGAGCTGGATGAAGTGATGCACGAAGCCCAGCAAGCGGTGGTAGACGAGCAGAAGCTGGAAGAGGAGATTGGCGATCTGCTGTTTGCCACGGTCAATCTTTCCCGCCATCTGGGGCATAAAGCGGAAAAGGCGTTGCAGGTGGCCAACCGCAAGTTTGAACGCCGTTTCCGCCAGGTTGAGGAGATCGTGCAAAGCCGCGGTCTGACAATGCAGGAAGCCACGTTGGAGCAGATGGAAGAGGCCTGGCAGCAGGTCAAACGCCTGGAAAACTAATTGCTCATCGCGTTGTCCTAACTGTGTCGCTTGTTTGATCGGCGACAATATTTACTCAAGCTGAAACGGTTAAGCTCGAGTTGTGGATTGCTGAATCTGGTTTAACCGGCAGAAAAGCTCAACAAACTGAAATCTAAGGTGTTTTATTGCATCAAAAGTCGGTTTGCACGCAGTTTTTTACGCTAACTCATTGTTTCTAAAAGGCTCTAAAACAGGGGCCGAACGATTAAACCGGGATGAACTCACGAGGGTGGCAGAGATGATGGCAGGTAAAACGATCGTTTGTAGGTCAAGAGAGGTTCGGGTATACTACTTTCCCGTCTTGGTTCTTCCATCGTCTTTAAACCTAAACTCTCAGGTTCAGCATGACAACTAACTATATTTTTGTAACCGGCGGGGTCGTATCCTCTCTGGGTAAAGGCATTGCCGCAGCCTCCTTGGCGGCTATTCTTGAAGCCCGTGGCCTCAACGTTACCATCATGAAACTGGACCCGTACATCAACGTGGATCCGGGCACCATGAGCCCGATTCAGCATGGGGAAGTTTTCGTCACCGAAGACGGGGCAGAAACCGATCTGGATCTGGGTCACTACGAGCGCTTCATCCGTACCAAAATGACGCGTCGTAACAACTTCACCACCGGGCGTATCTACTCCGACGTGCTGCGCAAAGAGCGCCGTGGCGACTACTTGGGTGCCACCGTACAGGTGATCCCACACATCACCAATGCCATTAAAGAACGCATCATCGAAGGTGGCGAAGGCCACGATGTGGTGCTGGTCGAAATCGGCGGCACCGTCGGCGATATCGAATCCCTGCCGTTCCTGGAAGCCATTCGTCAGATGGCCGTCGAAGTGGGCCGTGAGCACACTCTGTACATGCATTTGACGCTGGTGCCATACCTGGCTGCCGCGGGTGAAGTGAAAACCAAACCTACCCAGCATTCGGTAAAAGAGCTGCTTTCCATCGGTATTCAGCCAGATGTGCTGATCTGCCGTTCCGATCGCGCAGTTCCTGCTAATGAACGCGCTAAAATCGCTCTTTTCTGTAACGTACCGGAAAAAGCGGTTATCTCCCTGAAAGACGTTGATTCCATTTATAAAATCCCAGGCCTCTTGAAATCTCAGGGCTTGGATGATTATATTTGTAAACGATTCAGCCTGACACCGCCGGAAGCCAATCTGGGCGAGTGGGAGCAGGTGATCTACGAAGAAGCCAATCCAGGCGGCGAAGTGACCATCGGGATGGTCGGCAAATATGTCGAACTGCCAGATGCTTACAAGTCGGTGATCGAAGCGCTCAAGCACGGTGGCTTGAAAAACCGTCTGACCGTCAACATCAAGCTGATCGATTCGCAGGATGTTGAAACCCGCGGCGTTGAAGTGCTGAAAGATCTGGATGCAATCCTGATCCCTGGCGGCTTTGGCTATCGTGGCGTGGAAGGCAAGGTGATGACCGCACGCTACGCGCGTGAAAACAAAATTCCTTATCTGGGTATTTGCCTGGGTATGCAGGTGGCGTTGATGGAGTTTGCGCGCAACGTGGCGGGGATGGAAAATGCTAACTCCACCGAATTTGTGCCAGACTGTAAGTACCCGGTTGTCGCATTGATCACCGAGTGGCGTGACGAAGACGGCAACGTCGAAGTCCGTACCGAAGAAAGCGATCTGGGCGGCACGATGCGCGTCGGTGGCCAGCAATGCCACCTGACCGACAACAGCCTGGTGCGCAAGATGTACGGCGAACCAACCATCGTGGAACGTCACCGTCACCGTTACGAAGTCAACAACATGCTGTTGAAGCCGATCGAAGCCGCGGGTATGCGTGTGGCAGGTCGTTCTGCGGATAACAAGCTGGTTGAGATTATTGAATTGCCTGATCATCCGTGGTTTGTGGCTTGTCAGTTCCATCCGGAATTTACGTCGACGCCGCGTGATGGACATCCGTTGTTCGCTGGCTTTGTCAAGGCAGCTGGTGAGCACCAGAAGCGTCAGGTGAAATAAGAGTTTTAGTAAGCAACGCGCGGCCAAAACCGCGCGTTGTTTGTCTGGAGTTTTAGTTTAACTTGTCTGAGGAAAACCTAATGTCCAAAATCATTAAAGTCATCGGTCGTGAAATCATCGACTCACGCGGCAACCCAACTGTTGAAGCCGAAGTTCATCTGGAAGGCGGTTTCGTCGGTCTGGCTGCAGCGCCGTCAGGTGCTTCTACCGGTTCCCGTGAAGCACTGGAACTGCGTGACGGTGACAAGTCTCGTTTCCTGGGTAAAGGCGTACTGAAAGCCGTTGCCGCAGTAAATGGCCCAATCGCTCAGGCGGTTGTGGGTAAAGATGCCAAAGACCAGGCTAACATCGACAAGATCATGATCGATCTGGACGGTACCGAGAACAAATCCCAGTTTGGTGCTAACGCCATCCTGGCTGTTTCTCTGGCTGCTGCCAAGGCCGCTGCTGCCTCTAAAGGTATGCCGCTGTATGAGCACATCGCTGAACTGAACGGCACCCCAGGCAAATTCTCTATGCCGTTGCCTATGATGAACATCATCAACGGTGGTGAGCACGCAGACAACAACGTTGATATTCAAGAGTTCATGATCCAGCCTGTTGGCGCTAAAACTCTGAAAGAAGCCGTACGTATGGGTTCTGAAGTGTTCCACACCCTGGCTAAAGTACTGAAGTCTAAAGGCATGGGCACTTCTGTTGGTGACGAAGGTGGCTACGCGCCAAACCTGGGTTCTAACGCCGAAGCGCTGGCTGTTATCGCTGAAGCGGTAAAAGCGGCAGGCTATGAGCTGGGTAAAGACATTACTCTGGCTATGGACTGTGCAGCGTCTGAATTCTACAAAGACGGCAAATATGTGCTGGCCGGCGAAGGCAACAAAGCCTTCACTTCTGAAGAGTTCACTCACTTCCTGGAAGACCTGACCAAGCAATACCCAATCGTGTCTATCGAAGACGGCCTGGACGAATCTGACTGGGATGGTTTCGCATACCAGACCAAAGTGCTGGGCGACAAAATCCAGCTGGTGGGCGACGACCTGTTCGTGACCAACACCAAGATCCTGAAAGAAGGCATCGAGAAGGGCATCGCTAACTCCATCCTGATCAAATTCAACCAGATCGGTTCTCTGACCGAAACTCTGGCTGCAATCAAGATGGCGAAAGACGCAGGCTACACTGCGGTGATCTCTCACCGTTCAGGTGAAACCGAAGATGCTACCATCGCTGACTTGGCGGTAGGTACTGCGGCTGGCCAGATCAAAACCGGTTCTATGAGCCGTTCTGACCGCGTTGCTAAATACAACCAACTGATCCGTATCGAAGAAGCGCTGGGCAACCGCGCACCGTTCAATGGCCTGAAAGAAGTTAAAGGTCAGTAATATCACGGTTTGATTCGTTACTGAATCAGTAAGCAAACGGAGAGTGCCGTAAAGGTACTCTCCGTTTTTTTTGCCTGCGTTAAATAGATTCACCAATCTGCAACATAACGCAATAATGGGTTTGGGATTTTACTTGGTCAGAAAAAATTATTTCAGCGCTAATTATCCTATTTGGTGCTGATATTTTCCTGCCCGGATAAGCAAGTTTTGATATCAGATTGGTTACTGAGTAATCAATAAGGGCCTAAACAAAGACATTAAAATATTAAAATGTTGGGAATAATCCTAACCATGGGTAATACCCCTAAAAAAACCTATATGTTTCAAAATATTTCAAATGATAACATATTAATTCAAATTTATTTTTAACTCATTGATATTTATTGCTTTAATTTGTTCATAAAGCAAAATTAATAAGTGTAACAAAATGTAATTAAAATCTATTGTCTGCTATTGCTACGAAAAAACAGTTGTTAAGAAAAATCTTGGTTTGCTAGAATAATCTCACATGTCCACAGGGCTTCTGAGAAAGATGGTGTGACATGTATATTCTTAGTGAGTTTAAGCCAGTAAATATTTACTGCCAGGACTGCTTTATTGGAAAAAGTATATTAAAAGGATTCTTATGAAAATCAAAATGATGGCTCTCGCTTTAATTGCATGCTCTAGTACCTCCATGGCTGATTCTGCCAACACAGTGCAATTCAAGGGTGAAGTTAGTACTCAAACCTGCTCGGTTAATATTAACGGCAATGAAGCCAATCCGGTGGTGTTACTGCAGACGGTTGCGGCCAACTCGCTCGCTACCAAAGGTGCCACCGCAGGGGAAACGACCTTTACCGTTAACGTAACCGGTTGTACTACCGCGGCCAGCGACACCTCCATCAAAACGGTATTTGTGGGCAATAACGCGACCACCAATGGCAACCTGGGTAACACCGGTGATGCAACCAAGGTTTCTATTCAACTGTTGGATAGCGATGCCACCACGCCATTGAGCTTTGCTACGGGTTCAACGGCCACCACCAGCGCAATGACGCTGGCAACCGGCGCGACATCCACCTCGCAAGAACTGGTTGCCCGTTATTATGCCGAAGAGGCTGGGGTGACTGCAGGTTCAGTGATCGCCACCGCACAATATGCGATTACCTATAAATAACACTCTGCTGCTCTAGGTTGTTTCCGCCAGCGGGCTCAAGCCCGATGGCGGGAAATAGCCTGTTACCCACAATAATGTCAGCACTGCCCGAAAAGCTAAGGGGTGCTGGGTTATTAGTCTTGTTGACTGGTCTCTCTTATGGCGTATACCACACGTACCTTTTCTTGTTGGGCGGCATTGCTGTTCAGCCTGACGTTGCTGATTGTCGATAGCGCTGCTGCCAGCGTCACCATGCTGGGCAACCGAGTGATCTACCCGGCCCAGGCACGCGAAAAGACGCTGCAGTTTACCAACGATGATGCTGCCCCGGCGCTGATCCAGGTCTGGCTTGATATCGATAATGACAAATCGACGCCGGAAACGGCCGATGCCCCCTTTATCGCATCGCCACAGATTTTCCGGATGAATGCCCATAGCGGGCAAATGGTACGGCTGATGTACACCGGGAAAGGGTTACCGACTGACCGCGAATCCCTGTTTCACCTTAACTTCCTCCAGGTGCCAGCCGTCAAACAAAGCGAAACGGATAAAAACAAGCTGGTGCTGTTGGTCAGCAATCGGCTAAAGGTGTTCTATCGGCCCGAAGGGCTGCCGGGAGAAGGCAACCAGGCGGGCAAACAGTTGCGTATCCAGCGTAATGGCAATGCATTACAGGTCAGTAATCCTACGCCTTATTACGTCAGCATCAGCTATGCCAAAAGCGGCAATAAAAACCTGCATATTGAACCGGCCGATATGGTCGCGCCTTTTTCGCAGGTGAGTTGGCCGCTAGGTTCGGCGTTCCACAAAGGGAAGCTGAAAGTGGAGCTCGGCGTTATGAATGACTACGGGGTAGAGGTTCCCGTAACGCTAGAGACGCCGCAATAAAAAAGGACAGGGAGGTCCTGATGTCGCTCAAAAACTATCCCACATTTCCGTCTCTGCTATCAACGTGCTGCCGCTATGGCCTCTTTTTGCTCTCTCTGGGCGGGATCTCCCTGGCACAAGGCGCGACGGACGACTACGCCTTCGACGCCGATTTACTGCGTGGCAGCGTTTTCAGCACTACGCAACTCGAACAGTTCAACCAACAGGATCTGGTGACGCCGGGCACTTATGAGGTCGAGCTGTTTACCAACGGTGTGTTTGTTGAACGCAGCAAAATCCGCTTTGTCCTGGGCGACGATCGGCACGTATTGCCCTGTTTTGAGCAGCAACAGCTGGAGCGCCTTGGCCTTAAGGAAGTGCCGGCGGTGCCTGCGGAAGGCTGCCTGCAACCTGGACGCGATCTTAAAGATATTCAGGTTCAGGCCGATATGTCACAGTTGAGACTGGATCTCAGCATTCCACAAAGTTTGCTGAACCATAAACCCCGTGGCAGCGTTAGCCCTGACAGCCTAAGCAGTGGTGAAACAATGGCGTTTTTCAACTACAACGTTAACCAATATCACGTCAACTACCGCCAGGGGCAGACCAAGGATCTCAACTCCACCTTCGCCAACATGAACGGGGGTTTTAACCTGGGGTTATGGCGTTACCGCCAGCAATCCAGCTTCCGATTTGATAATGAACTTGGCAGCCATTGGGAGACCAGCCGCCGCTATGTTCAGCGGGCGGTGCTGCCGTTACGCAGTGAGGTATTGCTGGGGGAAGGCTTTACCGACGGCCATTTCTTCGCCGGGTTGGGGTTTCGCGGCGTTCGGATGACGTCGGACGATCGTATGCTGCCCGACTCGCTGCGAGGCTATGCTCCCGTGGTGCGCGGTATTGCCAACAGTAACGCCAGAGTGACCGTATTACAGGGCAAAAGCCAATTGTATGAAACCACGGTGGCCCCGGGTCCCTTTGCGATTGACGATCTGTTTGCCACCAATTTCTCTGGTGACCTGACGGTGGTGGTGACCGAGGCCGATGGTAGCGTCAGCACCTTCACCGTGCCATTCTCTGCCGTTCCTCAATCCATGCGTCCCGGATCCTCACGCTATTCGGCTACCCTTGGGCGATCGCGCTTTATCGGCGACAACGACCTGTTCAGTGAGTTGACCTGGCAGTATGGTTTGAGCAACTCGGTGACGTTTAACGCTGGCAACCAGCTAGCTGATGGCTATCAGGCCTTGATGCTGGGTGGGGTCTACAGTAACTCACTGGGGGCTTTTGGCCTGGATAGCACATTTTCCCATGCCAGCCTGCCGGAAGGCGATACCTCTGGTTGGATGCTGCATCTCTCCTATAGCAAAAGCTTTACCCCAACGGATACCACGCTTTCCATCGCCGGGTATCGTTACTCCACCGAAGGGTTTCGTGATTTGAGCGATGTGCTTGGCGTACGTCAGGCCGACAGCAGTGGGCAAAGCTGGCAATCCGATTCCTATCGCCAGCAGTCACGCTTTGAAGTGGCCGTCAATCAGGGGATCGGCTCATTGGGTAACCTGACGCTGTCAGGCTCTACCCAGGATTACCGCGATGGGCGCGGCCGGGATAATCAGCTACAGTTGGGTTGGGGCAAGGTCTTTGGCAACGGCGTCGCGTTGAACCTTTCGGTGACGCGAACCCGTAGCCTGAACGGCAACAATAGCGCCTATTACGACGGCAGCCAGCCCTATGTGAATACCAATGATCTCGCGAGTAGCAATACCTCGCAAACCGTTAGCTCGCTCTCGGTTTCCTTTCCTCTTGGCCGCTCTTCTTCTGCGCCAACGGCATCGTTGTTCTCTAACCATAGCCAGGGGCAGGGAGGGAGCTATCAGGCGGCGATCTCGGGCAACGTGGGGGAGACGCAGCAGGTCGGCTATGGGCTTAATTTCACCACCGACGATAATAACCGTAACAGCATCTGGGGGGGGAACCTGCAAACCCGCCTGCCTTATGCCAGTGCCACCGGCTCGGTTTCAGCATCCAGCCAATATTGGCAGGGGTCGGCTGCGCTACAGGGGGCCGTGGTTGCCCACCGTGGTGGTGTCACGCTCGGTCCTTATGTTGGGGATACCTTTGCCCTGATCGATGCTCCTGGTGCGCGTGGTGCGCAAGTGATGGATGGGCAGGGCGCCCGTGTCGATCGTTTCGGCTATGCGCTGGTTCCTTCGCTGGTGCCCTATCATTTCAATACCGTGGCTCTGAATCCGCAGGGGATGAGCAGCAAAGCAGAATTGGAAGATGGGCAACAGCGCGTGGCACCTTTCGCAGGAGCCACGGTGCGGGTGCACTTCAAGACGATACGGGGCCAGGCTGTGCTGATCAAAGTTCAGCGGCCGGATGGCAGTATAATCCCGATGGGTACCTCGGTCTTTGATGAGAACAATAACGATGTCGGCATGGTCGGCCAGGCTAATCAGGTCTATTTGCGCAGTGATAAACCGCAAGGGAAATTGACCTTACGCTGGGGTGAAGGGGCGACTGAACGATGCAGTCTGCCCTATAAATTACCTCCGCCAACCGATGAGCCGCTCCTGCTGCTGAAGGCGACATGCCGCTGATTCACCGATTATTCACCGGAGGTTATTCCATGAAGTTATTTTCATTGCTGCGGTTGGCGCTATTGGGGAGCCTACTTGCAGGGATCGGCCTGCCAGCGGCGGCCAGATGCACTCGTGTTACGCCATTGATTGACTCCGGTTGTGACGCCTGTGGCGTCGGGGTCGGCCTGGGGCGTATCAACCTGACCAGCACATACCTGCAGCCCGTAGGCACGCCGCTGGGCAGTAGCGTGTTTGATTTCACCTCCGGCGTCCGTTACCCGGATCCGAACAAAGTCTTGTATCAGTGCGATGCCAGTGACGTCGGGCAGATTTTTGAAGTGTTTGCCACCAACGGTGACGACCGGGTGGGGGGCTATTATGATTTAGGGGCGGCAGACGGCAACCCCAATTATTATGCCACCTACTTTCCCTATGTCGGCATTCGGCTAACCCATCTGGATTCGGGCAAGGTATTTACCCGTTACTGGCAGGCAACGCCGATCACCCGTTATGCCACGGTGGGTGACAAGATCCAGATCCGGGTCAAGGATTTCAGCCCCATCCGGGCCGATCTGATCCGCATCAGTTCGCTCCCCGGCCGTGGTGCCAGTAACTACTGTGGTTACAGCGCGTCTAATCCATTGAGTGGCATGGCTTCCACCACGGGTAATTCGAACTATACTTGCATCCAGCCTAATGGCTATGTGACCTTCCAAGGGCCGGGCATTGCGTCAGATCCTATCGGTAGCGATTCTGCCACCAACTATTCGACCTGGGGTACTGGGCGTTGGAATGCCATGGGGATGGGAACGTCGCCGATTTCTTCCCTTTCTTACACCGCCACCTGTGTGGCACGCAACGTCACGCCGCTGGTGATCCTGCCGACGCTTTCCGTCGGCCAATTAACCGCGGGGCGAACTTCTCAGGCCCAATTCACCATCAATATCGAATGTGATAATGCTGCCGTTTCGGGGATTAGCACCAATCGCACCGCCCTGGGCCTGCAAGTCCCTTATGCCAGCTTTGCTCTGGCGCAACAGCTTGGCCTGGTCAACGCCAGCGGTGGCGTCAGCTATCTGCTCTCTGACGGTTATGGCACGGACAGCAGTGTAGCGACCGGCGTGGGAATTGCGCTCTCTAACAGTAGCAACGGTACGCCAATGAACTTTGTCGGTTGGGCCCGCTGTAGTGCTGGCCAGTGCCCGCAGGGTAACAATGCGGGTTGGTACCCTGTTCTCGATGGCGCAAGCAACGGGGGCAGCACCGCGACGGGGTATACCCATTACACCACGCAGTTGACAGCCACATTATCGCGTTTGCCGGGGCAGACCGTTACGGCGGGCAAAGTTGATGCCAAGGCGTATGTTTGGGTCAAGGTACAGTAGGGAACATTATGAAGAGAATCGTCTGTACGCTACTGCTGCTCGCTGGCTTGTTACCTGCAATGCTGGCTCAGGCCGGCATTATTGCCTCCGCGACGCGAGTGATTTTTCGTGAGGGCGATAATGAAAAAAGCTTGATGCTCCTCAATACCAACGACTACCCGATCGTGGTACAAACCTGGGTAGACGATGGGGATGTCAATGCGGCCCCTGAACAATCAACAGCGCCTTTTGTCAGCTTGCCTGCGGTATTTAGCATGCAGCCCAAGACCATGAAAGGGCTGAGGCTGATTTATAATCAGCAGTCACTGCCAAAGGATCGGGAATCGGTCTTCTGGATTAATCTGTACGAAATCCCACCGACGCGCCCGGTGATCCCCCCGCTGCAGCCTAGCGTGACCATGGCGATGAACACCCAGATGAAGATTTTCTATCGGCCCAAGGCGGTGGTCGCGGCCGAGAAGGATGCCCCTGAGCCGGTGTTCACCCTGCAAAAGGAAGATAATCATTACGTCTTGCTGTGCGATAACCCGTCGCCGGTTTATCTCTCTTTTTCCCGTCTTGCGCTGCGCGTTGGCCAGCAGGATTATCCGGTGCAACAAGAGAGCGATATGATGACGCCGCCTTACGGCAGTAAAAAGTATCGGATTAATGATATTGTTCAATCGGGGGCTATCTCTTCAGCGATGGTCAACGCCGCCATTATCGATGATCAGGGTAATGCGGTCGATCAGCAATATGCCGTACGGAAATAACAGGCCGCACCTTGTGGTCAAATAGAGAATAAGATGACACCCACTAAACATCAGATCGAACTAGAATTGGCACAACGAGCCACCAAGATAAGAAGCTCGGGGCGGTTCCATCAGGCGATAATTAAACACGGCGTGCTGATAGATGAAACCTATCGGAATCATCCCATGTTCTACAAAATCATCTTTCGTAACAGCCGCTTTATTATCTGCTCGACTCTGCTGGCCATTTATTACACTCAAGGCGAGGCAGCCCTGAAGGATGTTAAAGCCTTTTTTAAAGGCAAAGATATTATCAGCGAGAACGCGTTGGATTCGTTTCTGTTCTTCCTGCGAGTTGGGCGCTGGCTAGAGGTCAAGAAAGACGATCAAGACCGGCGCACGCTGTTGTTTAGGCCTACCCCGAATGCCCTGCGCCAAACCCATGAGCTGGTTTCCTCGATGGCGTTGCCCTATCAAACGTTGGCCCCCGAAATTCCGGTTGCCGACCTGCTGGATCAGAGCTGGTTTTTACCTGCGTTCTTCAAGGTTTACGGCCAACTGATGATACAGGAGATCTATCTGAACGATCTGGTACCACAGGCCGCATTATTTATTACTAAAGATGCGGGCCATATGGTGTTGCTGATGCTATTTATGGAAAGTATCCGCCACAATTCCCACATGCTGTTTTTGTCCTCGGCGGAGATCGCCAAGTTTAGCTCGGTGTCCCGTACGCATATCAATCGGATCCTGCTGGCGGCGGAAAAATCGGGTCTGCTCACCACCAAAAATAACGTGCTGATTGAGTTAAATAGCTCGTTTATTGAGATGGCAGAGCGCTACTTTAGCCTGTATATGGCGATGGTGGGTTATAGCCTGGATGGAGCATGTCAGCAGCATAATAACTAGATCTGCCAGGAAAACCACGACAGTGATATAGCTGCAACATGCAATTTATAGTATTCAACTAATTATCATGGTATTTATTTTGTTTTTAATTTTTATAACACCATGATTTTATTTGTGTAATAAAAATCCTATTTTTATATTCTTTTTTATTATGTCTTATAGCTGTTAGCTACTAGACTCTAAAATCTATCAGGGAAATATCTGCTTTCCCCCTCGATTAAATACCTTAAATAGAGCTGGTGGAGTAATGCCATTGGCTATCGTACTTTGTTGCATACAGACTGAGAGGTTGGAATGCGAAGTAGGATAATTATTGTAGGTGGTGGTACGGGAGGTACCATACTGGCCAATCTCTTGGCCGCCAAGTTACACCGGGAGGTTATCAATAATCAGGTTGAAATCATGATGATTTCTGACTCACCGGTGCATTATTACAAGCCCGCGTTTATGTATGTCGCCTTTAATGCTTTTTTCAAACAAGAACTGACCAGGCCACAGCAAAGTCTATTACGGCCAGAGATACAGTTTATTGTTGATAAGGCTGAACAATTCGATTTATCCCAGCGTTGTATTTATACCCGCAGTGGCAATAAATATCACTACGACTTTTTAGTCTTTGCCACCGGCTGCGTACCCTGGCCAGAACAGATAGAAGGATTGGCCCAGGCGGGCGATCACTTTTACCAATATCAGGCGGCTCGCCAGTTGGCGCAAAAGTTGGCCACTATCGAGAAAGGGCGCATTTTTATCACGGTGTCATTCCCACAAACGCCCAACGTACCTCACCAATGTGGTATTGCCCCGATAGAAACCACCCTGATGCTGGATGACTACCTGCGGCGGCGCGGGGTGCGTAACAACGTTGAAATTGTTTATACCTACCCGACCATTTCACAGCTCCTGCGTAACTGCCTGTTCCTACAACGCCCCACCGGCGAGGCTCTGCCCAGCATTTTTGCGGCCCGCGATATCAAGCATCAGCGCGGTTTTACCCTAAGCAAAGTGGATAGCGAACAGCGCATTGCCTATTCCTCTGAGGGTGACGAACAACCCTTCGACATCCTGATGGCTACCCCGCCGATCCGTGCAGTGGAAGCGGTGCGCAACACCGGGCTGAGCGATATCGATAACGGCGAAGGCTGGCTCCCCACCGATCACCAGACGCTGCAGGTTTATGGGCAGCAGGGCGTTTATGTGATTGGCGATACCGTCGATCTGCCGGTGAGCAAGGCGGGCGGTTCCTGCCATAACCAGGCCCCGGTGATTGCCGACAATATCGTCGCGGAACTGCGCTTAGGCCAGCCCCACACCCATTACGACGGCAAGGTGCAGGCCATCGCCCAAATGGGGCTACAGGCCGGTATGCCGTTGGTTTACGACTATCGCCATGACGTGATCCCCACACCTGCCACTAAGCTGGGCGGCATGCTGCGCAACGGGTTTAACCGTGGCCTGTACTGGGCCACCGTGCGCGGACTGATTTGAACGGAGGAAATATGGACTCATCGCAAGCACAGCCGTTAGATGCCCTGTTGGCCAAGCTCGATCCGCTGCTGGCGACCGGCAGGCTGGATAACGTGGTCGATCTGCTGTCGTTGCTGTCTGACATAACGGATATTGCGGACAACGCGCTGGTGGAAAAACTGGCCGGGGTGTTCGAAGGCGTGGTCGCTGCGGGTTGGGAGGGCGTCATGGCGCTGAAGATGGCGCATAGCGAGCTGCAATTGAACTCCTCGCCCGCCAACTACCGTTCGGTCTATGCGCTGCTGCGCCAGCCGGACACGCTATTGGGATTGATGCTGGTGTTGCGCACGTTGCAAATCATCGGCCAGCGGTTGCGAACCTCGACGTTGCCAGCGGAAAGCTGACGGCAACTTTTCTTCCCCCAACAGGACAGCTCTATGTCAATGCAATCCAAACAGGCGTTCGCCACACGCGCCATTCATCACGGTTATGATCCGCAGCAATTTCTGGGGGCGCTTTGCCCACCGGTTTTTATGAGTTCGACCTTTACCTTTCCCTCCGCGGAATATGGCGGTGCCTGTTTCGCTGGTACCGAGCCTGGCTATTTTTACTCACGCATTGCCAATCCAACGCTGAATTTACTGGAGCAGCGCATCGCCAACCTGGAGGGCGGAGAGGCCGCCGTAGCCTTCTCCTCCGGCATGGGAGCGATCACTGCCTGTTGTTGGACGTTGCTGGCACCGGGCGATGAACTGATCGTCGATGAGACGATTTATGGCTGCACCTTCAGCTACTTCCATCATGGCCTGGCGCGTTACGGCGTGAAAATCACCCACGTTGACCTGACACGTCCAGACCAACTGGCGAAGGCCATCGGGCCACGTACCCGGTTGGTATATTGCGAAACGCCAGCCAACCCGAATATGCGCCTGATCGATATTGCGGCCATCGCCGAAATCACTCACGGGCAACCACGGGCGCAGTTGCTGGTAGATAACACCTACTGTACGCCATACCTGCAACAGCCGCTGGCGTTGGGGGCGGATATGGTGGTGCACTCCGCCACCAAATATCTGGGTGGGCATGGCGATCTGCTGGCCGGGCTGGTGATCGCCAAGGCTGAGTTGGCGCAGGAGATCCGTCTGGTTGGTTTGAAGGACATGACCGGAGCGGTGCTGTCAGCTCAGGATGCGTCTTTGCTGCTACGTGGCCTGAAAACCCTGCCATTGCGCATGGAGCGCCATTGCGACAACGCTCAGCAGTTGGCAGAGCTGTTGGAACAGCATCCGGCGGTGGAGCGCGTGTATTACCCAGGATTGGAGAGCTTCCCGCAGCATGGCTTGGCCAGCCAGCAGATGAGCCGCCCTGGCGGGATGTTGGCCTTTGAGCTGAAAGGGGGAATGGAGGCCGGGATCCGCTTCCTCAACGGATTAAATCTGATCCTGCGGGCGGTGAGCCTGGGGGATTGCGAATCGTTGGCGCAGCATCCGGCGAGTATGACGCACTCCGCCTATAGTGCCGAAGAACGCCAGCGGCACCATATCAGCGACGGGCTGATCCGGCTTTCTACAGGATTGGAAGATGTTGAAGATTTGAAGGCGGATATCAATCAGGCGCTGGCGCGTTGCCAGTAAACCTGCTGCAGCGACCACCAGCCTCATGAGTCGAGGCTGGTGGACTGGGCTTTAGTGGCTTTCTGTTGAGACTACGGCAGGGGTTTCCCCACCTTTTTTGCGTACCCACAACGTATAAGCCAGCGTCAGGAAGGCTACCCAGACTAGCCCGACATACAGCGCGATACGGCTTTCCTCGAAGTAACCGAGCAGGCCGATGACGAACACCATAAACGCCGTTGCCAAAGCAGGAGCTACTGGCCACCAAGGGACTGGGAAGCTCAGCTTGGCCACTTCATCTTTAGTAAGCGTGCGGCGCATGGCGATCTGCGACAGCAGGATCATCAGCCACACCCACACCGTGGCAAAGGTGGCGATGGAGGCAATGATGATAAAGATCTGTTTGGGGATCAGATAGTTGAGTACTACGGCCAGCAGCAGGGCAATGGACATCACCAACACCGTCATCCAAGGTACACCGTTACCGGTCAGCTTGGTGAAGGCCTTCGGTGCTTGCCCATCTTGCGCCATGCCGTACATCATGCGGCCAGCGCCGAAGATGTCGCTGTTGATAGCGGAGATGGCGGCGGTGATCACCACCACGTTCAACACGTTAGCCGCCGAGCTGATGCCCATATGGCTGAAAATCTCGACAAACGGGCTACCGTTCTGGCCGATGCTGTTCCACGGATAGATAGACATCAATACCAGCAGGGTTAGCACGTAGAACAGCAGGATACGGACCGGCACGGCGTTGATTGCCTTGGGCAGCACCTTGGCGGGATCTTTGGCTTCGCTGGCGGTGATACCGATAATTTCAATCCCGCCAAAGGCAAACATCACCACCGCCAGGGAGGCAATGACGCCACCGATGCCGTTAGGCATAAAGCCGCCGTGTTGCCACAGATTGCTGAAACCGGTCGCTTCCTGCGTGACGCCGAAGCCGAACAGCATCACCGCGGCCCCACCAATGATCATCGCCACGATGGCGGCAACCTTGATCAGCGACAGCCAGAACTCCATCTCGCCAAACACTTTGACGCTGCACAGGTTAAGCGCGCCGATAAACAGAATGATGCTCAGTACCCAGACCCATTGCGCGACGTCTGGGAACCATAGCCCCATATAGATGCCGAAGGCCGTCACGTCGGCCAGAGCCACGATCACCATTTCAAAGGTATAGGTCCAACCGGTGAGGAAGCCCGCCAACGGGCCTAGGTAATGGCTAGCGTAGTGGCCGAAGGAGCCGGAGACGGGCTGATGCACCGCCATCTCCCCCAAGGCACGCATGACCATAAATACTGCCGCTCCACCCACCAGATAGGCAAGCAGTACGGCCGGGCCAGCCAGTTGAATCGCGCCAGCGGAACCATAGAACAGACCGGTACCGATGGCCGAACCCAGGGCCATAAAGCGGATATGTCGCGCGTTCAGGCCACGCCGGAGCTGGGGTTTCTCATTACGCATGTTGCTTCTCCGTTTTAATCATATTGTTGTCGGACAGGCAGCGCTATCCGCACAGGGGGAACGAACCCCGGCGGGATAGAGGACGAATTGTGCAGGGTAATAGGCCGTGCCCCAGACTGACGGGGCACGGCCTAAAGGCGTTACGCCTGGCTAGGTAACAAGGTGGCTGGGATCAGCGCGGTCAGATGGCCTGCTGCCAACAGTTGGCTGGCAGCTTCGATATCGGGGGCGAAGAACCGATCCTTATCGTAGTAGGCGACATGCTCGCGCAGCAGATGCCGAGCCTGCTCCAGCCCTGCGGTAGTTTGCAGACCTTTACGCAGATCCAGCCCCTGACAGGCCGCTAGCCATTCTACAGCCAGAATGCCGCGGACATTATCCGCCATTTCCCACAGGCGACGGCCCGCTGCCGGTGCCATCGAGACATGGTCTTCCTGGTTGGCCGAGGTTGGGATGCTGTCAACGCTGGCCGGGTGCGCCAGTGCCTTGTTCTCGCTGGTCAGCGCGGCGGCGGTGACCTGGGCGATCATAAAGCCGGAGTTCACCCCGCCGTTATCCACCAGGAACGGTGGCAACTGCGACATGTGCTTATCCATCATCAGTGAAATACGGCGCTCGGAGAGTGAACCGATTTCGGCGAACGCCAGCGCCAGGTTATCGGCGGCCATGGCTACCGGTTCGGCGTGGAAGTTGCCACCGGACAGCACATCGCCCTGTTCGGCAAACACCAGCGGGTTATCGGAAACGGCGTTGGCCTCGATCTCCAGCACTTCTGCGGCCTGGCGGATCTGCGTCAGGCAGGCACCCATCACCTGCGGTTGGCAGCGCAGGGAGTAAGGATCCTGCACTTTTTCGCAGTTGGCGTGTGAGTCCGACACGGCGCTACGCGCGCCAAGCAGGTGGCGATAAGCGGCGGCGGCGTCGATCTGCCCACGCTGGCCACGTACTTCGTGGATGCGTGGATCGAACGGGCTACGAGATCCCAGCGCGGCTTCCACGGTCAGGCTGCCGGTTACGGTGGCGGCAGCAAACAGATCTTCGGCGTCAAACAGGCCACGCAGCGCAAAGGCGGCGGAAACCTGGGTGCCGTTCAGCAGTGCCAGACCCTCTTTGGCTGCCAGCGTTAACGGTTTCAGACCCGCTTTGGCCAGCGCCTCGGTGGCCGGTAACCATTCACCTTGATAGCGGGCCTTACCTTCGCCCAACAGAACCAGGCTCATGTGTGCCAGCGGGGCCAGATCGCCTGAAGCACCAACGGAGCCTTTCAGCGGGATATGCGGATACACTTCGGCATTCACCAGCGCCATCAGCGCCTGGATCACTTCCAGACGGATGCCGGAGAAACCACGTGACAGGCTGTTGATCTTCAGCACCATAATCAGGCGCACCAAGCTGTCATCGGTAGGCGCACCTACACCGGCCGCATGTGACAGCACGATGGAACGTTGCAGGTTCTCCAAATCTTCGCGGGCGATACGGGTGGAAGCCAGCAGGCCAAACCCGGTATTGATACCGTAAGTGGTGCGGTTCTCTTCCACAATGCGTTCCACGCAGGAAACGCTCTGCTGGATCGCGCCATAGGCATTGTCGTCCAGCGTCAGGGTGACCGGGTGCTGATAAACCTGGCGCAGTTCGGCAAGCGTCAGCTTACCTGGGCGGATAGTCAGAGCGTTCATGCTTTTTCTCCCTGAGTAGCGGCAACCATTGGCAGGTTCAGACCTTGCTCGCGGGCGCAGTCGATAGCGATCTCGTAACCCGCATCGGCATGGCGCATGACGCCGGTGGCCGGATCGTTATGCAGCACGCGGGCGATACGCTCGGCGGCTTCATCGGTGCCGTCACAGACGATCACCATGCCGGAGTGTTGGGAGAAGCCCATGCCGACGCCGCCGCCGTGGTGCAGAGACACCCAGGTGGCACCGCTGGCGGTGTTGAGCAGGGCGTTGAGCAGCGGCCAGTCGGATACGGCGTCAGAGCCGTCCTTCATTGATTCGGTTTCACGGTTCGGGCTGGCGACCGAGCCGGAGTCCAGGTGGTCACGGCCAATGACGATTGGAGCAGAGAGTTCGCCGCGGCGTACCATCTCGTTGAATGCCAGGCCCAACTTGGCACGTTGGCCCAGGCCGACCCAGCAGATACGGGCTGGCAGACCCTGGAAGCTGATGCGCTCACGCGCCATATCCAACCAACGGTGCAGGTGCTCATCGTCTGGGATCAGCTCTTTGACCATGGCGTCGGTCTTGTAGATATCCTGCGGATCGCCAGACAGCGCAGCCCAGCGGAACGGACCGACGCCACGGCAGAACAGCGGGCGAATATAGGCAGGTACAAAGCCCGGGAAGTCAAAGGCGTTTTCAACGCCCATCTCTTTGGCCATCTGGCGGATGTTGTTGCCGTAGTCGAAGGTAGGCACGCCCATTTTCTGGAACGCCAGCATGGCTTCTACGTGTTCGGCCATTGATTGTTTGGCGGCCTTCACCACCACTGCAGGTTCGGTTTGTGCACGGCGGCGATACTCTTCCCAGCTCCAGCCTTTCGGCAGGTAACCGTTGAGCGGATCGTGGGCGCTGGTCTGGTCGGTGACCATGTCCGGGCGCACGCCACGCTTGACCAGCTCCGGCAGGATTTCTGCCGCGTTGCCACACAGGGCAATCGAGATGGCTTTGCCTTCGGCGCAGTACTTTTTCAGGCGCGCCAGAGCGTCATCCAGATCGGTGGCCTGCTCATCGACATAGCGAGTTTTCAGGCGGAAATCGATGCGGCTCTGCTGGCATTCGATGTTCAGCGAGCTGGCCCCGGCCAAGGTAGCGGCCAGTGGTTGTGCGCCACCCATGCCACCCAGCCCGGCGGTCAGCACCCAGCGGCCTTTCAGGCTGCCGTCGTAGTGCTGGCGGCCAGCTTCGACGAAGGTCTCGTAAGTGCCCTGCACGATGCCCTGGCTACCGATGTAAATCCAGCTGCCAGCGGTCATCTGGCCATACATTGCCAGGCCCTTGGCATCCAGCTCGTTAAAGTGTTCCCAGGTGGCCCAGTGAGGCACCAGGTTGGAGTTGGCAATCAGCACGCGCGGGGCGTTACTGTGCGTTTTGAACACGCCGACCGGCTTGCCGGACTGCACCAGCAAGGTTTCGTCGTCTTCCAGGGTTTTGAGGGTGGCAACGATCTTGTCGTAACAGTCCCAATCACGGGCTGCGCGGCCGATACCGCCATAAACGACCAGTTCGTGTGGATTTTCAGCCACTTCAGGATCCAGGTTGTTCATCAGCATGCGCAGTGGCGCTTCGGTCAGCCAGCTTTTGGCGTTTAATTGTGTGCCGCGGGGCGCGCGAATATCAACATGGCGAACTTTGTTATTTGCAGTCACAGCTAGTTCCTCAAACAGTATCGGTACAAATCTCATCTTATGACGGCAACTCACAGGCCATAACAATGAGCGGGGTTTATTAACATATACTTGTATGTACAAGCATATGCAACAGCGGCGACAATTTGATAAAAATGGCATAAGCAAAGGTTATTTATGTTTTAAATCATGTCGTTATGTTTTATTTTCGGATTAAGGCTATTAGCCGGACATGGCAAAACAGTGAGCTGCTCTACAAAAATGAATTAAAATAGTGTCATTTTTGAGCGACAAATCACAATAATTTTACATATGGATTACAACTAAGCGGCAGCGATAAAAAAAACGTATTACCGGGGGATTGGGAGACAATGATTTGTAGGGGCGCCGCATGCTGCGCCCGATTAGCCGCATACAGCGCCCATTAATATAATCAATAGGTTAGATAGCCGGTTGCAATGCGCTTGAACGCGTCATCTTGAATACCGTGGCCAGGCTGGCTAGCAGCGCCGGGATCGCCAGGAACAGCAAAATACTCTGCACCTGCCACTCCATCGCCAGTAGCTGAGCCGCCATCATGGTGCCAGCCACGCCGCCAAAGCGGCCAATGCCCTGCATCCAGGCGATACCGGTAGCGCGGCTGTGCGTTGGGTAGTAGGTGGCAGCCAGGGTTTGCAGGCCGGATTGCGCGCCGTTCATGGTAATGCCCATCAGGAAGATAAAGGCACCGAGCAGCACGATCTGGCTATCCTCGGTGGCCATCGCCACAATCAGCAGGGCGCTGATGGCAAAGCCGGTAGAAACCACTTTGTGGGCATTCCAACGGTCCATCAACCAACCGGCCATCAGGATCCCCAGCGTACCGCCGAAGGTGAACAGCGACGTCAGGATCGCCGATTGCTCAAGCTGATACCCCAACCCTTGCATCAACAGCGGCATCCAACTCAGCAATACGTAGTAGATCACTAACCCCATAAAATAGGTGAGCCACAGCATCAGTGTCCCCACCAGGTAGGGGCGGCTGAACAGCAGGCCGACGCTGGTCTTCGACAGGGCCAGCTTGTCCTCATACAGGTAGAAACGGGTGATATGGCTGATGTTATGGCTGATAAAGCGTTGGGCAATCTGTTTGATTTTAGCGGCATCCTGACCACGGTTAACCATGTATTTCACCGATTCCGGCAGCAGCAGGATCAGCAGCACGGTGAGCAATAGCGGGGCAATGGCCCCCAGCAGCAACACGCTGTGCCAGCCGTAAGCGGGGATCAGCCAGGAAGAGATGGCACCACCGCCTGCCGCTCCCAGCGGAAAGCCGCAGTACATGGTGTTGATGGCCAGCGATCGGCAGCGTTGCGGAGCATATTCTGAGATTAGCGTGATGGCATTTGGCATGGCGGCACCCAGGCCAAGCCCGGTGAGGAAGCGCCACAGCGTCAGGCTGTTGAGTGAACCCGCGTAGGCGGTGGCCAGGCTGGAAAGGCCAAAGAACAGGCAGGAGAACACTAGCACCCGTTTGCGGCCAACGCGGTCAGAAATCGGCCCGGCAACTAGGGCTCCCAACGAAAGGCCAAGCAGCGCCGCGCTTAATACCGGCCCCAGATCCTGTTTCACAATACCCCAGTCTTTGGCCACCGAAGGGGCGATATAGCCCATCGCCGCCGTATCGTAACCGTCAATTGCCAGGATCAGGAAACCCAGGATGATCAGGGTCCAGTGAAACAGCGAAAATTTGCTGTCGTCGATAGCCTGCTGAATATTCAATTCGGTGGAATGGGCCATAGTTTCCTTAAACGCAGATAGGATGTTGATGGATCGTCGGAACTGCGCCCGACTTGTGCCTGCCTGTCTATACATCTGCGTCAGAGTCGCTTTTATGTCAAATATTTTCGTTTTAAATGTTAATTTTATGTTTGTTTTGAGCGGTGGATAACATTGGTGGTTGGTGTTAAGTCTGCAATAAACGTCACCCATTAGTGGGTTAGCCGGAGAAAGCTGCTGGCCACCGCCGAACGGACAAAATTTAATACACTTTTCCAGGTTTGGTCGCCCGGTCGGGATCTGCGATAATGCTTTTTTTATACCCTATGAATTTCAAGCTGCAGCTAGGCGACAAGCTCACTCATCCCCAGGAGCTTACTTTTGGGTAAGTGACTGGGGTGACAAATCTGTCGGGAACAGATTTGAACGCTGTACACAGCGGCCCCGAAGGGGTGAGGCCCAGGGATGGGCCGAGTAGCTATGTGCAGGTAACAACGCTGCAGCTTGAAAGGCGACGGGGATACTTTTCTAGATTGAGAAAGCGATGCAATACCCGATTAATGAGATGTTCCAGACTTTGCAGGGCGAAGGCTATTTCACCGGCGTGCCGGCCATTTTTATTCGCCTACAGGGTTGCCCGGTGGGATGCAGCTGGTGCGATACCAAACACACCTGGGAAAAGGACGCCGATCGGGAAGTGGATATGCAACGCATCCTGGTGAAAACTGCCGAGAGTGATGCCTGGGGGAGCGCCAGTGCAGAACAGTTGCTGGAGGTGGTTGAACAGCAGGGCTATACCGCACGCCATATCGTGATCACCGGCGGTGAGCCGTGTATTTACGATCTGATCCCGTTGACCAAGCTGTTTGAGAACGCAGGCTACGGCTGCCAGATTGAAACCAGCGGCACCCATGAAGTTCTCTGTTCCCCCAATACCTGGGTCACCGTTTCTCCCAAAGTGAATATGCGCGGTGGTTTGAAGGTGATAGAGCAGGCGCTGATGCGTGCCGAAGAGATCAAGCATCCGGTGGGGCGTGAACGTGATATTGAGGCGTTGGATGAGTTGCTGGCAACGTTGCACGACGAAAAACACCGTATTATCGCTTTGCAGCCGATCAGCCAAAAAGAAGAGGCGACGCGGTTGTGTATTGAGACCTGCATTGCCCGCAACTGGCGGCTTTCAATGCAGACGCATAAGTATTTGAATATCGCTTAAGACCTACCCCTCACCCCAACCCGGAGCTGCCCGGAGCCTTTGGTGGGGTCGTGCTGCTTCGGAAAAGGGGAGTAAGAACAAGAAAGGAAAGTAAAACGCTGAGCAATCAACGAACTCGATCGGTTCCCTCTCCTTGGGGAGAGGGTTAGGGTGAGGGAGATCGCACCGCAGCCAATCGCCTCACCCTGAGCCTTGCCCTATTAACCTTTATATACGCAGCCTGCTGTACAGGTCTCTTTGACCATCACTGCCGACAATTCAGGCAACTGCGGTTTCAACTGCTGCCAAATCCAGGCGGCAAGCACTTCGCTGGTCGGGTTCTCCAAGCCAGGAATATCGTTCAGATTATAGTGATCAAGGCGCTGCCAAATCGGCTTGAAGGCGGCCTTCAGCTCGGCAAAATCCATCACCCAACCGGTGTGGGCGTCCACTTCCCCGGTCACTTCAATGCGCACCATAAACGAATGTCCGTGCAGGCGGCCGCATTTATGGCCCTCCGGCACGTTTGGCAGATGGTGTGCGGCTTCAAACTGAAAATCTTTAAATAGCGTGGTTGCCATTATTACGGCCTCATTGACTCAAAAACCGCCGAATACTAACGGAAAGCGGCCCTGGTTACTATCTTTTGGGCTGCTTCAGGGGAGATCCAGGGGGGGCAGCATGTAGCGCTGCTGGCATTTTTATTTGGGCGGGATTGAGCCGATTGGAGGCGGTTATCAACCTCAAATGCGATTCATTCAAACTTTGAAAAATTAACTAGTTAAATATCAATAAATTAAAAATAAACATCTAACGATTTAGCCACTATCCCTTACCAGGAAAACTGCTTAGTCGTTTTGGTTATTAATTATTGCTATCCCTTATTTAATCGTTGCAATGACGCTCGGTAACCTTACAAACTCTCCTGGTCTTTTCAGGACATGACACAACAACAATTACAGCGACTGACACTGGCTAAGCATAGGATATCCGTACCGCGATGACGACTCAGGTTCCTCCAACATCTTTGCTCCCGCTGACCCCCGAACAGCTTGCGAGTTTGCAGGCCGTCATTGGCGGGTACTCCCCAACGCAGCTGGCATGGCTCTCTGGTTACTTCTGGGGCATGGTTAACCAGCAGCCGGGAAGCGTGGCTTCAGCACCGGTTGCAGCTGCCCCTGCGGCCAGCATCACCCTGATTTCTGCTTCCCAGACCGGTAACGCACGCCGTCTGGCCGAACAGCTACGCGACGATCTGCTGGCGGCGAAGTTGAGCGTCACCCTGGTGAATGCCGGTGACTACAAGTTCAAGCAAATCGCCCAGGAGCGTCTGCTGGTGGTGATCGCCTCCACCCAAGGGGAAGGGGAACCAGCGGAAGAAGCGGTGGCGCTGCACAAATTCCTGCATTCGAAAAAAGCCCCCAAACTCAATGAAACCGCCTTTGCGGTGTTTGGCTTGGGGGATAGCTCTTATGAGAATTTCTGCCAGTCCGGCAAAGACTTTGATGGCAAGCTGGCCGAGCTGGGTGCCGAGCGCCTAGTGGAGCGCATCGATGCGGATGTGGATTATCAGGAACTGGCTATCGCCTGGCGTAAGCAGGTGGTGGAAGTCCTGAAGGCTCGAGCACCAGCGGAAAACAGCGCTCCGGCGGCATTGGCCAGCGGTGCGGTCGATCAGTTGGACAGCAGCCCCTACAGCAAAGAACAGCCGCTGACTGCGCAACTGGCGGCCAAGCAAAAGATCACTGGCCGTGCTTCCGATAAAGACGTACGCCATATCGAGATCGATTTAGGCGATTCCGGCCTGCGCTATCAGCCGGGCGATGCCTTGGGCGTATGGTTTGACAACGATCCGGCGCTGGTGGATGAACTGGTACAACTGCTGTGGCTGAAAGGTGACGAACCGGTTGAGGTTGAGGGGCAAACCCTGCCGCTGCGTGAAGCTTTGCGCAGCCACTTTGAACTGACTCAGAACACTACGCTGATTGTGGAAAAATATGCCGGGCTGTCGCGGGACGAACAGTTGATTGGCCTGCTGGCTGACAAGCCTAAACTGCAACACTACGCCCATAACACCCCGATTGTAGACATGGTGCGCCAGGCTCCCGCCGATCTGAACGCAGAGCAGTTACTCAGCCTGCTGCGCCCGCTGACGCCGCGCCTGTACTCCATCGCCTCCTCTCAGGCAGAGAATGAAAACGAAGTGCACATCACCGTTGGCGTGGTGCGTTACGACATTGATGGCCGCAGCCGTGCCGGTGGGGCTTCCAGCTTCCTGGCCGATCGTCTGGAAGAAGAAGGCGAACTGCGGGTGTTTATCGAACATAACGACAACTTCCGTTTGCCTGCCAATCCGGAAACTCCGGTGATCATGATTGGCCCCGGCACAGGTATCGCTCCGTTCCGCGCCTTTATGCAGCAGCGTGAAGCCGAAGGTGCTGGGGGCAAGAACTGGCTGTTCTTTGGCAACCCGCACTTTACCGAAGACTTCCTGTACCAGGTCGAATGGCAGCGTTATGTGAAAGAGGGCCTGCTGACTCGCATCGATCTGGCCTGGTCACGGGATCAACAACATAAAGTTTATGTGCAGGACAAGCTGCGTGAGCAAGGTGCGGAAATCTGGAACTGGATCCAGCAGGGCGCGCACATCTATGTCTGTGGCGATGCCAACCGCATGGCGAAAGACGTTGAAAACACATTGTTAGCACTGGTAGCCGAGCATGGTGGGATGGATACCGAGCTGGCAGACGAATTCTTAAGCGAGCTGCGCCTTGAGCGCCGTTATCAGCGAGACGTTTACTAATGAGTGATAAACACCCTGGGCCTCTGGTGGTTGAAGGCAAACTGGCCGATGCCGAGCGTCTGAAGAAAGAGAGTAACTTCCTGCGCGGAACCATTGCCGAAGATTTACAAGACGGTCTGACCGGCGGCTTTACCGGCGATAACTTCTTGCTGATCCGTTTCCACGGCATGTACCAGCAGGACGATCGCGATATTCGCGCCGAACGTGCCGAACAAAAACTCGAGCCGCGCCACGCCATGATGCTGCGCTGCCGCCTGCCGGGCGGGATTATTTCCCCGCAACAGTGGTTGGGGATCGACAAATTTGCCGCAGAAAGCACGCTATACGGAAGCATCCGTATCACCAACCGGCAGACGTTCCAGTTCCATGGCATCGTCAAAGGCAACGTGAAACCGGTGCACCAGTTGCTCAACCGCCTGGGGCTGGATGCGCTGGCGACGGCTAACGACGTGAACCGTAACGTACTTTGCACCTCGAATCCTGTGGAGTCGGAGCTGCATCAGGAAGCGTACGAATGGGCGAAGAAAATCTCCGAGCACCTGCTGCCGCGTACCCGTGCCTATGCCGAAGTGTGGCTGGATAAAGAAAAAGTCGCGACCACGGACGAAGAGCCGATCCTGGGCGCTACATACCTGCCGCGCAAGTTTAAAACCACGGTAGTGATCCCGCCGCAGAACGATGTAGATCTGCACGCCAACGACATGAACTTTGTGGCGATTGCCGAACACGGCAAGCTGGTGGGCTTTAACCTGCTGGTGGGGGGCGGCCTGTCTATCGAGCATGGCAACAAGAAAACCTATGCGCGTACGGCGAGTGAGTTTGGCTATATTCCGCTGGAACATACGCTGGCCGTCGCCGAAGCGGTGGTGACCACCCAGCGCGACTGGGGCAACCGCACCGACCGTAAGAACGCCAAAACCAAATATACGCTGGAGCGGGTGGGGGTTGATACCTTCCGCGCCGAGGTAGAAAAGCGGGCTGGCATCACCTTTGCGCCGGTGCGTCCGTACGAGTTTACCGGCCGCGGCGATCGCATCGGTTGGGTCAAAGGGGTTGATAATCACTGGCACCTGACGCTGTTTATTGAAAACGGTCGCCTGCTGGATTATCCAGGCCGTCCGCTGAAAACCGGCGTGGCCGAGATCGCCAAGATCCATCAGGGCGATTTCCGTCTGACAGCCAACCAGAACCTGATCGTGGCCGGTGTACCGGAAAGCGAAAAGGCGAAGATCGAGGCCCTGGCGCGCCAGCACGGCCTGATCGATGACGGCATCAGCGAGCAGCGCAAGAATTCGATGGCCTGCGTATCCTACCCAACCTGCCCACTGGCGATGGCGGAGGCCGAGCGCTTCCTGCCGGAGTTTGTGACCAAGGTAGAAGGCATCATGCATCGGCATGGCGTGGGCGATGAGCACGTGGTGCTGCGTATCACCGGCTGCCCGAATGGTTGTGGCCGAGCGCTGCTGGCGGAGATTGGGCTGGTTGGTAAAGCGATTGGCCGTTACAACCTGCATTTGGGCGGTAACCGTGAAGGGACGCGTATTCCGCGCATGTATCGGGAAAATATTAACGAAGAGGAAATCCTGCAAACCATCGACCAACTGGTAGGGCGTTGGGCAACAGAGCGCAGCGCTGGCGAAGGTTTTGGCGATTTCACCGTGCGAACCGGGATTATCCGGCCGGTGGTGGATCCCGCGCAGGATTTCTGGGAATAACTTGCACGGCTGCATTTATTACGCTGCAGCTAGTCTTCCTTACCCCGGTCCTTTCGGTCGCTGTATAGAGTGATATGCCGACGAGGGCACATTTCGGTCCCCTCTCCCTGTGGGAGAGGGTTAGGGTGAGGGGCCACATCAACACTTTCAGGAGATCGCATCATGGCTGAATTGGATCTGGCGGCGCTGAATACGCTACCGAAGTCCGGGCAGGCGCTGGCACTGGCGGTCGTCAACGGCCAGTTGGAACAGCTTTCGGCACAGGAGAGGGTTGCCTGGGCGCTGGAACATCTGCCGGGGGAGTTTGTGCTTTCCTCCAGCTTTGGTATTCAGGCGGCGGTGTGTCTGCATCTGGTCACGCGCATCAAGCCGGATATCCCGGTGATCCTGACCGATACCGGCTACCTGTTCCCGGAAACCTACCAGTTTATCGACCAATTGGCCGACCAACTGAACCTGAACCTGCAGGTATTCCGCGCCGAGCATTCACCGGCCTGGCAAGAGGCGCGCTACGGCAAGCTGTGGGAGCAGGGCGTTGAGGGCATTGAGCAGTACAACCAAATCAACAAAGTTGAGCCGATGAACCGCGCGCTGGAAACGCTAGGTGCGCAAACCTGGTTTGCTGGTCTGCGCCGTGAGCAATCGGGCAGCCGTGCCAATCTGCCGGTGCTGGCGGTGCAGCGTGGGGTATTCAAGATCCTGCCGATCATCGACTGGGATAACCGCCAGATTTACCAATATCTCACCGAGCATGGGCTGAGCTACCACCCGCTGTGGGATCAGGGCTACCTGTCGGTGGGCGATACCCATACCACCCGTAAATGGGAGGAAGGCATGAGCGAGGAAGAAACCCGCTTCTTCGGCCTGAAGCGCGAGTGTGGTCTGCACGAAGGTTGATGAGCGCATAGTTAACGAACCGGGTTCTGCGAGGGCCCGACTAATTAAGTTCTAGCTCAATAACATGTGACGTCTAAGGGCGCGGGTCAAATCTTGGCGGGTATGCAAGAATTGCAAGATATCGACGGTATGACCGGTGATTTCATACAGCGTCCGTTATCCAGACGTTCTCGTAGTGCCAAGCCATAATCAGCCAAAGTGGCGTTAAAACGATAGCGCTTGGGATCCTCTCGCAACGTGGCAGTAGCTTCCAAGAGCAATTGGTCTACAAAGTGCCCTGCATCCACTGAGCCAATAGTGGCTGTTTTGAACGACTCTATATCGGCAAGGCACTGAAATGCGGTTTCGGTCAGACGCACTTCATACATGGTTGGTTACTCCTTAACCTCTTGCAGCCCTTAGCCTTTTTAATGCTTCATCAGGAGTCAGGACTTTCCCTTCGGCGACTTCTTGCTTGGATTTCAGCACCAGTTTTAGCAGTGCATGGGTTTGCTGTTCCTGTTCCCAGGCAGCCAATTCCTCTTGTCGTTCCAATGCCGTTTGGACGAATAATTCTGCGGTTCCATTTTTAGTCACCCAAACACCTCCTTTGAAACTATCAGGTGAACCTAGACTCTCTCGTGTCGCTTGTTGCGATAAGGTTTTGTGCGTACTCATTGGTTTCTTCTCGAATACGGGTTTCTCTCAGTATACTTAACCGAGATGGTGAGTACAAAATTTGTACTCGATTTCACGTCCAATTATTTCTTCTGTTTCTTCTTCGGCTCAGGGGCCGGATGCGCCTGCACCCATTCTTTTACCAACGGTAACAGGATCCGTACGCTGTCGCGGCTGCGCTTGTCGATCCGCCCTGGCAGGTGGGTTTCCAGATATTGCAGATTGTCGTATTGCGGACGATGCCAGGTAATGCCCTGCGGGAAGCTGGGGCTGACAGCACGCTGCTGGTAACCGTCTCGATCCCCCAGCGACCAGTTGGTAGCTTCTACCGCCATCACCGGAATTTTGGCGTTATCGAAGACGATCTGATCGGAACAGCAACCTGTACCGGTTGGAAAACCTTTGCTGCCTGGGTTGATGGCCGCTTCAATACCGTAGCGGTGGGCGATGCTCAGCGCACGATCGCGGGATCTGACCACCACTTCCGGCTCGGTGTTACGCCCAGAATGGAAATAGAGGCGATCGCCGGTGATCAGGCTGTCGAGGTTAATCACCAGCAGCGTGTTTTTCCGCTCTTCCTGCGTCATCCGGCCGAGATAGTTTTTAGCGCCTACAGACTTAAGCTCTTCACCACTCATGGCCACAAATCGCAGGCTATAGGTGGTGGGGATGTTTTTCAGCCGGTTGGCCAACTCCAGCATCACGCCCACGCCGGAGGCATTGTCATCGACCCCCTGTAGCGTCAGGCCACCGAGGTTATTGTCCACCTCATCGTCGCTAAGCGGGGTATAGGTATCGAAGTGCGCCATGATGATGACCTGCTGGGGCCGCTCACCTTTTTTGGTCGCAATCACCGAGGTGACGCTGATCTTGCGCCAGTTTTCACTGGTGTCTTTATTGGTGTAGAGATAACGGGCGTCAAAGGTGCGGGTGTCTGCCGGGTAGCCCATCTCGGTAAACTGCTGTTTCAGGTAGTCTGCGGCCAGTAATTCTGCCGGACTGCCCGCCATGCGGCCGGGGAAGTAAGTAGCGATATGGCGGATCTGTTTAGCGGCGAACTGGCCCATAGGGGCTTCTTTTACGGGTTTGGTAGCGGCCGAAACGCTTACAGCACTGCCGAGAGCGACTAACAACAGCCCTGCTCTCAGGCACAAGCGGGAAAACATACCGAAAAATCCTTCTCTGACAGCGGTGATGCCGATTATTTTTGCGGTAGTTAGTATGGGACGCCAGCGCCGATAAGACAATTTCTTCGCGTCCTATTTTTGTCTTAGGTGCTCGCCGCTAAACCGCTGCTATCCACGTTTAGTGGCACCGTATGTTCGACCGTAGGGGAGACATCAAGGCCACACCTGTAACCTCATTACGTACAGCGAGTTAGGCGCACTGCCAACAGCCTTATTCCATTTAAGAACATCTCATGCCTTTTCGTCATTTCAGGGGGCAAATCGCACGCCGTATAGTCACCCTATCAATCTGTTATATGAAAAGGCCGTTGTGGACTATCTACCAATATTTGCCGACCTGAAACAACGCCCAGTGCTGGTGGTTGGCGGCGGCGAAGTGGCTGCACGCAAAGTCGACCTCCTGCTACGCGCAGGGGCGCAAGTGCGGATCGTGGCGCAGGCGCTTTCAGCAGAGCTGGAGCACCAACACCTGCAAGGGCGCGTTGAGTGGCTGGGGCAGAACTTTGTGCCGCAGCAGTTAGACGACGTCTTTCTGGTGATTGCCGCTACCGACGATAGCGCGCTGAACGCCGAGGTGTACGCCGAAGCGGATAAGCGCTGCGTGTTGGCCAACGTGGTGGATGACCAACCGCGCTGCTCCTTTATCTTCCCGTCGATTATCGATCGCTCACCGTTGGTGGTGGCCGTGTCATCTAGCGGCCAGGCACCGGTATTGGCGCGGATGTTACGTGAGAAGCTGGAGGCATTGCTGCCTGCCAGCCTGGGGCAGATGGCGGAACTGGCTGGAGGGTTGCGTGGCAAAGTGAAGCAACGGCTGGCTTCCATCGGGGCCAGACGCCGTTTCTGGGAGAAAACCTTCAACGGCCGTTTCGCGACTTTGGTGGCGAATGGCCAGACGGAGCAGGCGCAGCAGCAGTTGGAACAGGATTTAACGGCTTTTGCGCAAGGTAATGAGGGGGCGCAAGGTGAGATCGCACTGGTCGGGGCAGGCCCGGGCGATGTCGGCTTGTTGACCCTACGCGGGCTGCAGGTGATGCAGCAGGCTGACGTGGTGCTTTACGATCACCTGGTGAGCGAAGAGACGCTGGATTTGGTGCGTCGCGACGCCGAACGTATCTGCGTGGGCAAACGCGCCGGTGCGCACTCGGTGATCCAGGAAGAGACCAATCGGCTGCTGGTGGAACTGGCGCAGAAGGGGAAGCGGGTAGTGCGGTTAAAAGGCGGCGATCCCTTTATCTTTGGCCGGGGTGGCGAAGAGTTACAGGTGGCCGCCGCTGCCGGGATCCCTTTCCAAGTGGTGCCGGGCGTAACCGCCGCAGCAGGGGCTACGGCCTATGCCGGTATTCCGCTAACGCATCGTGATCATGCCCAAAGCGTGACCTTTCTTACCGGCCATTGCCGAGACGATGACGACGGCTTGGATTGGCCCGCACTGGCGCGAGCGCGTCAGACGTTGGCGATCTACATGGGCACCATGAAGGCGGCGGATATCAGCCGCAATCTGATCGCCCATGGCCGTGATGCGGATACGCCAGTCGCCGTGATCAGCCGGGGTACGCGGGCCGATCAACAGGTGCAGACTGGCATCTTGCAACAGCTGGAACAATTAACTCGGCAGGCCCCGTTACCGGCGCTGCTGGTGATCGGTGAAGTGGTGGAGTTACATCATCAAATCGCCTGGTTTGGGCATCAATCGCAGACGGCAGTGGCAGCGCGCCCGGCCGTCGTGAATTTGGCTTAAAGGATCTGTTATGGACCAAAAACGACTCACTCATTTGCGGCAATTGGAGGCGGAGAGCATCCATATCATCCGTGAAGTGGCCGCCGAATTCGGCAATCCGGTGATGCTCTATTCCATCGGTAAAGACTCCTCGGTGATGCTGCATCTGGCACGCAAGGCGTTCTACCCGGGCACGCTGCCGTTCCCGCTGCTGCATGTGGATACCGGCTGGAAATTTAACGAAATGTACCAATTCCGCGATCGTACCGCCAAAGAGTACGGTTTCGAGCTGCTGATCCACAAAAACCCGGAAGGGGTGGCGATGGGGATTAACCCGTTTGTCCACGGCAGCGCCAAGCACACCGATATCATGAAAACCGAAGGCCTCAAGCAGGCGCTGAACAAGTACGGTTTTGACGCCGCCTTCGGTGGTGCCCGCCGCGACGAGGAGAAATCCCGTGCCAAAGAGCGTATCTACTCTTTCCGCGATCGCTTCCACCGCTGGGATCCGAAAAATCAGCGCCCGGAGCTGTGGCACAATTATAACGGCCAGATCAACAAGGGCGAGAGCATTCGCGTGTTCCCGCTGTCGAACTGGACCGAGCTGGATATCTGGCAATATATCTTCCTGGAGAAGATCGACATCGTTCCGCTCTACCTGGCCAAACCACGCCCGGTGGTGGAACGTGATGGCATGCTGATGATGGTGGATGACGATCGTATCGATCTGCAACCGGGTGAAGTGATCAGCCAGCGTATGGTGCGGTTCCGTACCCTCGGCTGCTGGCCGTTGACCGGCGCGGTGGATTCTTCTGCGCAGACGCTGCCGGAGATCATCGAGGAAATGCTGGTCTCCACCACCAGCGAACGTCAGGGCCGCATGATCGACCGCGATCAGTCCGGTTCGATGGAGCTGAAAAAGCGCCAAGGGTATTTCTAAGGAGCCGCCGGAATGAACAACGTTATTGCACAACAAATCGCCGAACAGGGCGGGGTAGAAGCCTACCTGCACGCGCAGCAGCACAAGAGCCTGTTGCGTTTCCTGACCTGTGGCAGCGTGGACGACGGCAAAAGCACCCTGATCGGCCGCTTGCTGCACGATACCCGCCAGATCTACGAAGATCAGCTCTCAACCTTGCATACCGACAGCAAACGCATCGGCACCCAAGGGGAGAAGCTCGATCTGGCCTTGCTGGTGGATGGCCTGCAGGCAGAACGTGAGCAGGGCATTACCATCGACGTGGCCTACCGCTATTTCTCGACCGAAAAGCGCAAATTTATCATCGCCGATACGCCGGGACATGAGCAGTACACCCGCAATATGGCTACCGGTGCCTCGACCTGCGACTTGGCGATCCTGCTGATTGATGCGCGCAAGGGCGTGCTGGATCAGACCCGTCGCCACAGTTTTATCGCCACGCTGCTCGGCATTCGCCATCTAGTGGTGGCGGTGAACAAAATGGACCTGGTGGATTACAGCCAGGCGGTGTTTGAACAGTTCAAACAGGATTACCTGACCTTCGCCGAGCAGTTGCCCAACGACCTGGAGATTAAATTCGTCCCGTTGTCGGCACTGGACGGGGACAACGTCGCCACCCAGAGCGTCCAGATGCCTTGGTACAGCGGCCCGACGCTGCTGGAAGTGTTGGAAAGCGTGGATGTGATCAGCGAGCGTGAACATCAGCCGCTGCGCTTCCCGGTGCAATACGTCAACCGCCCGAATCTCGATTTCCGGGGTTATGCCGGGACGTTGTCTGCCGGTGTGGTTCGCGTGGGCCAGCGCATCAAGGTGCTGCCGTCTGGCGTTGAATCCACCGTGGCGCGCATCGTGACCTTTGATGGCGATCTGCAGGAGGCGGGGCCGGGTGAAGCGATCACGCTGGTGCTGAAAGACGAAGTCGATATCAGCCGGGGCGACCTGCTGGTGGATGCCAGCGAAACCCTGCTGGCCACGCAAAGCGCCTTGGCGGACGTGGTATGGATGGCAGAACAGCCGCTGTTGCCGGGCCAAAGCTACGACATCAAGATAGCCGGGAAGAAAACTCGTGCCCGCGTTGAGAGCATTCGCCATCAGGTGGAGATCAACTCGCTGGCGCAGCATCAGGCCGATGTGTTGCCTTTGAACGGCATTGGGTTGGTGGAACTGACCTTTGACGAACCGCTGGTGCTGGACAGCTATCAACAGAATCATGATACCGGCGGCCTGATCTTTATCGATCGTTTGACTAACGTCACGGTTGGCGCAGGGTTGATCCGCGAAGCCTTGCACCAGGATAATCCGGCAGCGGCGGGCAATTTCAGCGCCTTTGAACTGGAGCTGAACGCCTTGGTACGCAAGCATTTCCCACACTGGGGTGCGCGTGACCTGCTGAAGGGGAATTAACGTGGCTGAGGCTGAGTTAGCGAAAGACGAAAATGTCGTGTGGCACCCGCATGCGGTAACGCGTGCGGAGCGCGAAGCCGCGAACGGCCATCAGGGCGTGGTGCTGTGGTTTACCGGCCTGTCTGGTTCGGGGAAATCGACCGTGGCCGGGGCACTGGAACAGGCACTGCATCAACTGGGCGTCAGCACCTATCTGCTGGATGGCGACAATGTGCGCCACGGCCTGTGCCGCGATTTGGGGTTCTCTGATGACGATCGGCGCGAGAATATCCGCCGGGTGGGCGAAGTGGCCAAGCTGATGGTGGATGCCGGGCTGGTGGTGTTGACGGCGTTTATCTCACCGCACCGTGCCGAAAGGCAGATGGTGCGGGAAATGTTGGCCGAGGGGCAGTTTATCGAAGTGTTTGTCGACACCCCGCTGGCGATTTGTGAGGCTCGCGATCCGAAAGGATTGTACAAAAAGGCCCGTGCTGGTGAGCTGCGTAATTTCACCGGTATCGACTCGGTGTATGAAGCGCCGGAACGGCCGGATATCCGGCTTAATGGTGAACAATTGGTAACAAATTTGACCGCGCAATTGTTAGACCTGCTGCGTGGTCAGGCTATTATCAAACCCTGAATTCGCAAAAAGCGCGTGGCGTGATCCAGCCATACGCTTTTTAATCTAGCAAGTCGCCGCAGAGCGAGCCAATAGACCAGGGAACGCTATGCAAAATGCCACGCCACTAGTGATTGATAGCCAACTCGAGCAAGAGGAACCCTCGTACTCCTTTTTGGGCGGCACCAGCGGCTTTGTCTTCTATTGGTTGGCGTTTACCGTGCCTTTTATGGTTTACGGCTCTAATACCTTGTTTTTCCTTCTCTATACCTGGCCGTTTTTCCTGGCTTTGATGCCGGCTTCCGTGTTGCTGGGTATCGTCTTCAGCGTGGTGCTGCGCGGGCGTTTGTTCCTCACGCTGCTGCTGACCGGTATCACCGTCATCTGCTTATTCTGGTTGGTATTCAGCTTTCTGAGCGGTTGGTAATGAAAAGGGCGCGATAAAATCGCGCCCAACAGATGTCAAAGCGGTGCCGAAGGTTACAAAACTTTGCTTAAAAATGCCTGGGTGCGCGGATTGGTCGGGTTACCGAAGATGTGCTCCGGTGTGCCTTCTTCCTGGATAATCCCCTGATCGATAAACAGCACTCGATCGGCCACTTCGCGGGCGAAGCCCATTTCATGGGTTACCACCACCATTGTCATGCCTTCAAGGGCCAGCGCTTTCATCACCGCCAACACTTCACCGACCAACTCTGGATCCAGCGCCGAGGTAGGCTCATCAAACAGCATTATTTGCGGTTCCATCGCCAGAGCGCGGGCGATAGCGACACGCTGTTGCTGCCCGCCGGACAGGCTGCTGGGATAGGCATCGATCTTGTCCAGCAGGCCCACTTTATTCAGTAGTACCTCGGCACGCTCAATGGCCTCGCTGCGGGAGAGTTTTTTCACCCCCATCGGCGCCATGATGATGTTTTCCAACACCGTCATATGCGGGAACAGGTTAAAGCGTTGGAATACCATGCCCACGCTTTCACGCATCTTGTTCAGATCGGTCTTCTGGTCATGAATGGCAAAACCATTGACGTCGATCTCACCGCCCGAGAGTGTCTCCAGCGCGTTGATACAGCGCAAAAAGGTACTTTTACCGGAGCCGGAGGGGCCGATAATGCACACCACTTCTTTCGGCGCGATCTGGCAGGAGATCCCGCGCAGCACGTGGGCTTCGCCAAATTGTTTTTGCAGGTTATGTACGCGAATCACTTTTACCGAACCTTTTTTCCATGTGTTGCACCATCAGCGAGAGCAGGAAGGTGATGATCCAATAGATCACTGAAATAGTCAGATAGGGCTCCCAGTAGGTGGCGTACGCGCCGGAAACGGTACGCGCGGCATAAGCCAGATCCGCCAGACCAATCGCGGAGGCCAGGGACGAATCCTTGACGATGGCGATGGCGTTGTTGCCGAGCGGTGGCAGCATGCGGCGGAAGGCCTGCGGCAGGATCACCTTACGCATGGTTTTGCCGTAGCCCATCCCCAAGGAGCGCGAAGCCTCCATCTGGCCGCGATCGATAGACTGGATCCCGGCACGGAAGATCTCCGAGACGTAGGCACCGGCGTTCAACGTGATGGCGACGACGCAAGACAGGAAGGCACCGTAATCGGAACGTAATGCGCGCGCGAAGTCGACGCTCATCAAACCGTTGCTGACCAGCAGGCCGTCACGCGGGTTGATAAACAGTGGAACCAGCGCGAAGTGGACCACCATGATTTGCACAAACAGCGGTGTGCCCCGGAAGGCGCTAATGTAGATGCGCACCGGCCATTGCACGCAATAGTGCAGGATCGGTTTCCAGATGCCGTGCGGTGCCTGCGCCAGGCGGCCTAAGCCGAGGATCAGCCCCCAGGTGGTGCCCAGGATCACACAGATGATGGTACATTTGATGGTCATCCAGGCACCCTCCATAAACAGCGGAGCGTATTCCTCAATGATCTCCCAACGGAATGCTGACAAAATATAATCCTTACGGTGGTAGTGCGAACTTGTGGGTCTAATGCGTAGGGGCACAGTCAATTGCGCCCCTATTTACAGCCGGTTATTCTGCTGGCAGCGTAGGGACGTTGCTGTCAAACCAGGTCTGGTAGATTTTGGCGTAGGTGCCATCGGCGATGATTTTCTTCAGGCCGCTGTTGATCTTGTTACGCAGTTCATCGTTGCCCTTGGCCACTGCAATGCCGAAATACTGGCGCTCAAACTTGGCGTCTGACACCAGCTTGAACTCTTTCTCCGGGTGGGTCTTGATGTAAAACTTGGCCACGCCAACGTCACCCACGGCCGCGCCAATACCATCTTCATACAGCTCTTGCAGCAGTAGCGGCGTGTTATCAAAACGCTTGATGGAGGTGCTGTTTTTGCCCAATACGTCGGAAACCACGATGTCGCCAGTGCTGGAGTTCACCACGCCCACCTTCAGGGTTTTCAGCGCGTCGATGGAGTCTACTTTAGACTCTTTCGGCACCACGATAGCCTGCTCTGCCGGGAAGTATGGCGTAGAGAAGTCGACCATCTGCTTGCGCTTGTCGGTAATGGTGATGCCGGAAATGATGATGTCGCGGTCGCCAGAGTTCAGGGTGGCAAAGATGCCTTCCCACGGCGTATTCACCAGCTTCACCTGGAAACCTTCCGCTTTGGCGACGGCCTTGATCACATCGATATCAAAACCTTCCAGCTCTTTTTTGCTGTTTTCGAATTCAAACGGGCGATAGGTACCACCGGAACCGACAACATACGTCGGTTCTGCGGCAAAGGAAGCGGCGGAAAAAGTGGCCGCCAGGCAGGCACTAATCAGCACTAGACGTTTTAACATGAGCATTCCCCGAATAAGTTGAGTCGTTGAGTAAAGGTTATACATTGGATTTATTTATGCACTTTAGATGCATAAAAATAAACTTACATGAATAAAAACACAACCCCTACCTGATGATGAAAATGCTAACAGTGTTAAATATGAATAATTATTTAAAATCTGGCGTAAATGTCGGTGAAAATACCCTCAGCCCAGTTATTCTTACTGCATACTGATGTGGGGTGGGGATGTGTGCACGATCTGGATGCTGATGTGTGCACGTTGTAGGGGCGCCGCATGCTGCGCCCGTCGATCCATGCGGCCTGCACCCGCCTGGATTTAATGCCGCTTTCAGGCGACAATCAGGCGCTAAACTCGGGAAATTCTGATTACGCTCGCTTGCCGCAGGTGAAAAGCCGCTGCTGCTGTGGAGTCAAACGGCAAGTTGTGGGATGATTAAGCGCTTTTTTTAGGGGGCGGAGATGGGAAAACTAACGCTGCTTTTGTTGGCGCTGCTTGGCTGGCTACAGTATTCACTGTGGTTGGGGAAGAATGGTATTCACGATTATGTGCGGGTCAATGAGGACGTTGCGGCTCAGCAGAGCAACAATGCCAAATTGAAAGCGCGTAACGATCAGCTGTTTGCCGAGATCGACGACCTGAACGGCGGTCAGGAGGCGATAGAAGAACGCGCACGTAATGAACTGGGCATGATCAAGCCCGGCGAGACTTTCTATCGTCTGGTGCCTGAACCTTCCGGACGCAACGCGGCGTCTGCCACACAGAACAACCCACCGAAGTAACGCATGAATCCATCCGTAGGCTCCTCCCCTCAGGTGATCGCCGTCCTGCCCGCTGCCGGTATTGGCAGCCGTATGCAGGCCGATTGCCCGAAGCAATATTTAACCATCGGCCATCAAACCATTCTTGAGCACGCCATCCACGCCTTGTTACGTCATCCGCGCATTACCCAGGTGATCGTGGCTATCAGCCCCGAAGACCAACAGTTTAAAACGCTACCGATCGCCAGCGATCCGCGGGTGTTGGTCACCGAGGGTGGGCAACAGCGTGCCGATTCGGTGCTGGCCGGGCTGCAATTGGCAGGCAACGCACACTGGGTTTTGGTACACGATGCTGCCCGTCCTTGCCTGCATCCCGACGATCTGGAGCGGTTGTTGGCGATCACGGCACACAGTAAGGTCGGCGGCATTCTTGCCGCGCCGGTGCGTGATACCATGAAGCGGGCGCAGGTGGGCCAAAGCATCATCTCGCACACCGTCGAACGCCAGGATTTGTGGCATGCACTGACGCCGCAGCTGTTCCCGCTGGAACTGCTTAAACTCTGCCTGCAACGCGCCCTGGATGAAGGGGCGACGGTAACCGATGAAGCCTCGGCGCTGGAACATTGCGGCTATCATCCGCTGCTGGTGGCGGGGCGTGCGGACAATATTAAAGTGACGCGGCCAGAGGATTTGGCGCTGGCGGCGTTCTATTTGACTCAGTTGAACAACTAAAGGAGCGCATCATGCGTATCGGTCACGGTTTTGATGTCCATAAATTTGGCGGCGAAGGGCCGTTGGTGATCGGCGGTGTTCGCATTCCTTATGAAAAAGGACTGCTGGCTCACTCCGATGGTGATGTGGCGCTGCATGCGGCCACCGATGCCCTGCTGGGGGCGGCGGCGTTGGGGGATATCGGCAAGCTGTTCCCGGATACCGATCCGGCCTTCAAAGGGGCGGACAGCCGCGAGCTGCTGCGTGAAGCCTGGAAACGCATTCGTGCCAAGGGCTATCGTCTGGGTAATCTGGATGTCACCATCATTGCGCAGGCACCGAAGATGGCACCGCACATTCCTCAGATGCGCATCTTCCTGGCGGAAGATCTGCAATGCCATATGGACGACGTTAACGTCAAAGCGACCACCACCGAACAGCTGGGCTTTACCGGCCGTGGCGAAGGCATTGCCTGCGAAGCGGTTGCCCTGTTGATCAAGGAATAACGTATGGACATGGCTAATCTGACCTGGTTGCACGGCAAGCCAGCGGCTACCGGCGTGCTGAAAGCCAACCCGGAAGACTTTGTGGTGGTTGAGGATCTGGGTTTTACCCCAGATGGTGAAGGTGAACACCTGCTGGTGAACATCCGCAAGAACGGCTGCAACACCCAGTTTGTGGCGGACTATCTGGCGAAATTTGCCGGTATTCATGCCCGTTCGGTCAGCTATGCCGGTTTGAAAGATCGCCATGCGGTCACCGAGCAGTGGTTCTGTCTGCATCTGCCGGGGAAAGAATCTCCCGATCTCAGCCAGTTTGCGCTGGAAGGCTGCGAAGTGTTGCAGGCCGCTCGCCACCTACGCAAGCTGCGCATTGGTACGTTGAAAGGCAACGAATTCACCCTGGTGCTACGCCAGATTAGCGATCGCCAAGAGGTGGAGCAGCGTTTGCAGGCCATCGCGGCAGGCGGCGTGCCGAACTACTTCGGTAGCCAGCGTTTTGGCCGTGGTGGTAACAACTTGACGATGGCGCGCCGCTGGGCCAACGATGAGATCCGGGTCAAGGAGCGCAGCAAACGCAGCTTCTACCTGTCTGCCAGCCGTAGCGCGTTGTTCAACTTCATCACCAGCCAGCGCTTGGCTAACCAACAGCAGCAAACGGTGCTGGAAGGGGATGCGTTGCAGCTTGCCGGGCGTGGTAGCTGGTTCGTGGCCAAAGTGGAAGAGTTAGCCACCCTGCAACAACGGCTGGATGCGGGTGAACTGATGATCACCGCTCCGTTACCGGGGGATGGTGAGCCGGGAACCGCCGCAGAGGTGCTGGAGTTTGAACAAAGTTGCCTGGCACAACAGCCGGAATTGCTGAGTTTGTTAAAGCGTGAGCGCGTAGAGCCTGCGCGACGGGCTTTGCTGCTACAGCCGCAGAAAATGCAGTGGAACTGGTTGGATGATGTCACCGTGGAATTACGTTTCTGGCTACCAGCAGGCAGTTTCGCGACTAGCGTGGTGCGCGAAATAATGCAATTGGCTAGCGGTGAAGCGGATATTGCCGAGTAACCGTTAGCTTAATCCTCAGCGATCAATTCCTGCTTTCTCGTTCAGGCGGAGAGGAACTCTGCCTGAACTGAATAAGACAGCGAAAATGTTGTCACCGGCCTGGCTTGCCAGGCTTATTTCCCCCCGTCTTGCGCCGCTGATTAAAATCTCATCTTGTAATTCACCTTAATTATTATCATCTGTTTATTTCTGTTTGTTTCTGTTTATTATAATAAAAAATTATCTTGTTTTTTATCATGCACTTATCGCGATTATTATTCTTATTGTTATTATTATAATTATTAAGTTGATCTGGGCGCTCATTGGTTTTTATACTTGCTGCGAATTTTACGAGACTAAGCGTGGCTGGAGTTAGCTGTGTTTTAAAGTTTGATATAAGAGACTCTCATTACGGATTAATCATGAAGCTCAATATTATTAAACGCCTGAGTGGTGTTGCTATTTTTTGTTTTTTACCAGGTTTTGTATTGGCCAATATGAGCGTTTATCCTATGGAAGTCGGGATCGGCGAAAGCGGAGCCGATCAAATAAAGGTTATATCCCAAAGCGACGGGGTGCAATTCGTCAAGGTAACAGAAAAACAAATACTCAATCCTGGCACTAAACAAGAACAGGAAGCGGACGTTGAGCAATTTGGACAAAGCTCGCTGGTGATAACGCCGCAAAAACTGGCTATTTCGGCAGGTAGCCAACGCCTGGTACGTCTGGTTGCCCTGGAGTTACCGGAAAAGGAAACCACCTGGCGAGTCTATTTTGAAGGCGTACCGGAATTAGAAGATAACGCCACTGCTGCCAGCCCACAAATGACCACGACCAAGGTAGGTATCAACCTGGTGTGGGGGGCATTGGTCCACGTTGCGCCTAAAAAGGTTGTTGCCAGCCTGATGCTGGACGCACAACGCGACCAGGTTATCAATGATGGCACGTTGCGTATTCCGCTACGAGAGGTGGGGATTTGTGACCAGGGCGGCGTTTGTAACTGGAAAAAAGAAACCACCACCATATATCCCGGTACCGAGCTTAAAATTGCCTCGTTAATGGTAAAACCCGGGAAGAGATATAAAGCGCGTTATTTTAACTGGCTTAATAAGCGCGTTGAAGAAATTGATTTGTCTGTAAAGAGTTAAATGTAGAGTCAAATCATGTATAGCCCCGGTTTTATGGGGTGAGTAAAGTTGGATGTTATTTATAAAATAAAATGGAGATTTTATGAAAAAGTTTATTAAACCACTGCTGATTGCTTCAACCATGGCTGCCGTATTTTCTGCTCAGGCTGTACAGAAAGATATTACTGTCAATGCCAACGTGGATGCGACGATTGATATGACGCAACCTGATAATACCAGTTTGCCAAGCAGCATCGATATGCAGTATTTGCCAGGTAAAGGCCTGACGCCTTTTAACCTGAACACCAAGGTCTGGTCTAACAACGCTACCGCTGGCGTTAACGTTCGCCTGGTTAGAGCGGCGAGCCTGGCGGATGTCAATGGGGCTAACAAGATCCCATTGACCGTAAGCCTGGGTGAAACAGTTCTGACCACCGCCAACCAACTGCTGGAAGCGGCGACCCTGTTCCCTGCGGGCATCGAAAATGGTTCAGACGTTCTGCCACTGCGTTTTGCCCAGACTGCGCAAGGCCCTATTGCCACCGGCACCTACAGCGGCATTGTCAGCCTGGTGGTGACTCAGGCGACCAAGGCCGAATAAGGCAACTCAATTCAAAAGTTTGTTTTCATATCTTGTGGGGCTTTCTAGCCCCACTTTTTTATCAGGGATGAACAATGGCTTTTCGCGCTAGCCTATCCGCAGGGTTGTTGGTAGGCCTTATGATTATGCAACACGATTCGTCGGCTACCCCTAAAATTCCACCAGGCTTTGAGGCCTTGGCACAAGGGCAGCTTGTCTGGGTCGACGTTTCTCTTTATGGCATGTCTCTCGGGCTTTATGAAGCCAATATTAATCTGGAACAGGTTGTCTTCATAAAGCCAGCGGAACTGGCTGATGCCGTGAAGCAGCAATTCAACGACGATCCTGAGCTGGGTGCGCAACTGATGGCCGCGTTGGTACAACCGCTAGCGCGTAACGGCAACCTTGCCTGCAGCAGTAACGGTAACGCGCCAAGCTGTGACTATCTGGAAACCCAGACGGTTGGCATCATCTATGACGAGAATAATTCCCAGGTTAACCTGTTCCTTGACCGTCGGTACCTCCCGAAAAAAGCGGCCGGTAGCGGTTTCTATCAGGCGACGGCAGAAAGTGAAAATGCGCTGATCCATCAGCAAAACCTCAATTTTGTTGCTGATGAAAACTATCAGTCATTGTCGCTACAGGGGACTGGCTCACTGGGCGTCACTGAAAATGGCTATCTTAACGCCGACTGGTTCTATACGGGGCAGCGCTATCGCCATAGCAACCATCAGCAGATAGAGATGAACAATGCCTATTTTCGGCAGGACCTGTGGAAAAGCCTCTATCTGCAAGGCGGCATGATGGACTCCCGCGATATCTTCAGCAATGCGGGGGGGAACATCAACCTGAGCCAATTGCCGATTGGCAAAATCCGTGGGTTACGGGCTGGGTCGACCACGGCCTGGGTCAACCAGAGCCAGGTTTCCCGGGGGACTCCGGTCTCGGTCTTCCTATCGCGCAACGCTCGCATCGACGCCTATCGTGACGAACAGTTACTGTCTTCCTTTTACCTGAACGCCGGGGCACAGGAGCTGGATACGCGTACCTTCCCCAGCGGCAGTTATACCGTCACGCTGCGGATCTATGAGGATAACCAGTTAGTCAGGACAGAAACCGTTCCTTATACCAACACCGGTGTGGCTCAGCTCAATGGCCCTCAGTGGTTCCTGCAAGCCGGGGTTGAGGTAGACCACGATACGCGTCCTATGGCGGACGATCGGCGGGTGGTGCAAGGCGGGCTGCGTATTCCGTTGACCGATACCCTATCGCTGACGGCGGGGAGCACGGTATTGAGCGACGTACACTACTGGGAAGGGGCGGCAGACTGGAGCCACGGTTTTAACAGTGGCCCGTTGGATGGCGTCATGACGGCTCGCGTCAGTTATCTGGCCGGCAGTGAGGGGACGCGGGGCAATATTCAGCAAATTAACTATAACGACGGTTTTTCATTGAGTTTCTACCGCTCGGCCCTCTCGGTGCCTGACTGCGACTCTCAACAGCGAAACTATGGCTTTAGCGGTTGTTACCAGAGTTCCAACCTGATGTTTTCGGTCCCGTTCGCGCAGTGGTTTGCCAATATTGGCTACTCGCTTAACAGCAGCGGCGGGCGTTATCGCTATCGCAGTGAACTGCCCGACAATGATGATAGCCATCAGAATGCTGCCCCTTGGGAGCAGATCTACACGACGAGTTCACGCAGTCAAACCTGGCAGATGGGGATCAGCCGTTCCTTTGCGTTCAACGACATTAATATCAACAGTGGCGTCAGTGCCTTCAGGCGTCACGACAGCGGCCAGCAGGGAACCGACAAAGGTGGCTACCTCACCGTCAGCCTATCGTTCTCTGGGCGCCGTGGCGGCGCCACTAACAGCAATACCTCTCTGGGCGCCAACTATCGCAATAGCCAGCGTGGGGAAGGGCAACTCAGCTATAACGCCAACTACAGCCGCTATATGGACCAGAGCGGGCAAAATGAGCTGGGAGCTTCGATTTATGGCGTCAATAGCCAGACCCTGACCGCTTCAACCTACGCCCGTGCCGGTGGGCAGTACGGTAACGGCAGCTTCGCCGTCAGTGATGCCTATGACAAGGTAGAGAACCGGCACACGCTCAGCAGCAGCGGCAGCTATAGCTCCTCTTTACTGGTCGATCGCAGCGGACTTTATTGGGGGCGCTGGGGAGATGGCCGTCCGGCCTCCGCGATCACGGTTGGGGTGGACGCCGAGGAAGAGGAAGAGAGCCGTACCTCGTTGATCAGCGTAGCGGTAGACGGCAGCGGTCAGACGGACGTGCGCAGCAACAGCCGGGCACTGTTCACCGTACCGGGCTATCAGCCAACCACCTTTGATATCAATGAGTCGCTTAGCGCTCCTGCCGGGATCAGCAGCGAGATCCGCCGAGGGGCGGGAACGCGTACGGCATTTATGGTGCCGGGGAAAGTGCTACGCCGGAATATTGAGGTGACTTCGCGCTACACCTGGTTGGGCAGAATGCTGGATGAGCAGGATAGGCCTTTGGTTAACGGCATCCCTCTTAACGTGCTGTCCTGGACCCCGCTGGGCGAAGGTGGCTTTAGCCTGGAAACCACTCGGCCGATGAAGCAGTTGTATCTGATGCGTGGCTCACAGTTCTATCAGTGTGCCATCAAAGTGCAGGCCATGCGTGACGTGGTGCGCTATGTCGGTACCACCCGCTGTGCCGGGGTAGCCATGGCCAGTATACCGCCAGCCGAGCAGAAGCAGGCGCAATTGATGACCGCGCGACAGGGCCATGGCCGCGATGTGCCGATGGCGATGAATACTAACTAGGTGGTTTTATATGCTATTAAGAACGAAAAATAATTTAAAACTGATCGTCCTGAGGGTTATAAAGACACCTTGTTTGTGTGGTTTTTTGTTTGGGGGTATTCTACCGCAGGCGCATAGTTACGAAACTCCCCCAAACGCACAGGATACGGTGGTGAAGGAGACCATTGATCTGGTGAGTCCACCGGCGAAACTGTTTATCTGGAATAACGTATTTGGGGGGAGTTCAACCACCGAGTGCATGTGGATGGATTGCGAAAATAAAGATTTTATGAATGTTTTGATGTGCTATTCCTCCACAGATTCGCGCAATGGGGCCTGCCCGACAAAAATATTTTGGTGGCCTTTTGCGGACCGACCATTGCCTAAAGATCTGACGTTGCGTTTCACCCATAGTAACGGGCAGACAAAGGATTTGAAAATTACCTCGATTAGGGCAGATACAACAACCTTATCCTGGATTTCAGGAGGCAGATTGACGCCTAATGGATTCAATACTTCTATCCTGGCTTCCGAGTTGAAAAAATTACCACTCACCGGGATTTGGCGCGCTGAACTTAAGATGCAGATCAGAGCTTGGGATAAATGTGGTGATGACGATAATGGTTGCCCGGGTATTCACCGTGTTGACTGGAATGCACATATTACCCTTGACGTGGTGGATACGAGTAATCAACAGATTTATCTGCCTGCCTTTTCGACTTCGACGCCGGTTATCAACCTGAACCTGAATAGCCGGCCGGGATCTGGTAGTGGTAATAACATCAGCGGCAGTTCTAGCCTGGATATGTGTCTCTATGACGGTAACGACTCGACCAGTAACCGTATCAGTCTGCTCTTGCAGGATGAAGGCGGCACGGCGACAGGACGGCCCGACGGACAGTTCTCCATTTATCGCAAAGGAGGGGATCAATCCAAGGCGAGTGACCGGCTGGACTACCAGATCAGCGTGATCAATCCCACCACCGGGGCAGTGCAAGACATCTTCAACGGTAAAGAAATCATCTGGAGCGATACCAACCGCCGCAATATCCAGCGGCCTGTGGTGTTACCTGGCGGTGGCGCTCCAGCACTTTGCGTGCCAGCCCCGCTGACCCTGACGACGCCAGCCTTCTCAATGGCGGATAAAACGGCGGGGGATTACACCGGCAAGCTGCGCATTATTTATACCCCAACCACCCAGCAGTGACTTGGCCATCATGGCCAACCGATCGTAGCTGGGATGCCGGTGGCGATGAAAACGAACTAGGTAATAATTGATGTTATTGAAAATAATCAGCGGTTTTAAATTTATTATCGCAGGAGCCATTAACCCTTTTAAGCTGTGCGTTCTGCTGGGGGGGCTGAGCATACAGGCGTACGGTGCCAGTATCGCCCCACAGGCACAGGATACTAAGGTCAATATCACCTTCGATCGTATGAGCCTGCCGGCCAATATCTTTATCTGGGATAAGGTATTCGGTGGTAGTACAGATTCTGGCGAATGTACGGATACTGCTACTTGCAAAGACAAGGATAATATTAACTCCCTAACGTGTTATTCCGCCACGGATCCAACCAATGGTGCCTGTCAGGTAAAATTGTTTTGGTGGGATAGTACTAACAATGAGACGTCAATTTATCTGACGCTGCGCTTTACCCACAGCAGTGGGAAGACCAAAGACTTACGGGTCGCCTCTGTGAAGATTGGCAGGACAAAAGAGACAGCTTCCTGGATATCGGGTTCCATTTTGCGACCTGAGGGCTTTTCAACTTATATCCCCGCCTCCGAGTTGAACAAACTATCTGATGTCGGTGTCTGGAAGGCTGACCTCAAGATGCAGGTTAAAGCCTGGGATGACTGCAGCGGCGCCAGTAACGGTTGCTCGGGGATTCACCGTGTCGACTGGAAGGCCAATATTATCCTTAAGGTGACGGATTACGGTAATCATCAAATTTATCTACCTGCTTTTCCGACTTCGGCACCGTCTGTCAACCTGAATCTGAATACCCGGCCGGGAATCGGGGCGGGTAACAGCGTCAGCGGCAGTACGGGCCTGGATATGTGCCTCTACGATGGTAACGACTCGGCCAGTAACCGCATTAGCCTGCTGTTGCAGGACGAAGGGGACGCGGCTCCTGATCGCATCAAGGGGCAGTTTTCAGTGTATCGCAGCGGCGGTGATAAAGCCAAGGCCAGTGACCGGCTGGATTATCAGATCAGCGTGATCAATCCCACCACCGGGGCGGTGCAAAACATCGCCAACGGCAAAGAAATCGTTTGGATCGATACCAACCGCCGCGATATCCAACGGCCAGTGATATTACCTGGCGGTGTTGCCCCGGCACTTTGCGTACCGGCCCCGCTAACCCTGACGACGCCAGCCTTCTCAATGGCGGATAAAACGGCGGGGGATTACACCGGCAAGCTGCGCATTATTTACACGCCAACCACCCAGACGGCCCCATAATCTGGGAATTTCACGTCCCACCTCAGGTAATCATCCCAGCCCCCTTTGTCGAGGGGGCTAACCTGCCCCGTTTGCCACTGATGACCGTTGAATTGTATAGTAGATCGCATAGCTGGCTGTTTTGGCTAATACTATCAGCAACAGCGAGGCAAGCCTTGCTGTACCACGCAAGTCACAATGGGTAACACGGCAGGTTGGGCTTACTATTGAAAATATTATTAAAAACAGACAGATGTAAAAAAATAGGGCACAACCCTCGTGTTATCGCTTTCAGCAAGAAAGTTGTTTAACGACAATATGAGAATACTACTGAGCAACGACGACGGCGTTAGCGCCCCGGGTATCCAGATACTGGCGGCGGCGTTGCGTGAATTCGCCGAAGTGCAGGTGGTGGCCCCCGATCGTAACCGCAGTGGTTCCTCCAATGCGCTGACGCTGGAGTCGCCGCTGCGTACTCTGACGTTGCCCAATGGCGATATTGCCGTGCAGCAGGGCACCCCGACGGACTGTGTCTACCTTGGCGTTAACGAACTGATGCTGCCAGCGCCGGAGATCGTGGTGTCCGGTATCAACGCCGGGCCAAACCTCGGCGATGACGTTATTTATTCCGGCACCGTGGCTGCTGCGATGGAAGGCCGCCATCTGGGGCTGCCCGCGTTGGCGGTGTCGCTCAATGGTCATCAGCATTATGAGACGGCGGCGGTAGTTACCTGCCGTATTTTGCGCGCGCTGCAACAAGAACCGCTGCGTACCGGTAAAATCCTTAATATCAACGTCCCTGACTTACCGTTGGCGGAAATTAAAGGGATACGCGTCACCCGCTGTGGCAGCCGGCATCCCGCCGATAAGGTGTTTAGCCAACCGGATCCGCGTGGCCAGATGCTGTATTGGATCGGGCCGCCGGGTGATAAATTCGATGCTGGCCCGGACACGGATTTTGCCGCCGTGGAGCAGGGCTACGTGTCGGTCACGCCTTTGCAGGTGGATTTGACCGCCTACGGGGCGCAAGATGTGCTATCAACATGGTTAACCAAAGCAGAGGTTAGCGGGGAATGGTGAACAAACGCATACAAACGCTGTTGGCACAGCTACGCCAGCAGGGGATCAGGGACGAACGGCTGCTCAAGGCAATCGAGAACGTACCGCGTGAGCGTTTTGTTGATGAAGCATTAGCCCATAAAGCCTATGAGAACACGGCCCTGCCAATTGGTTCGGGGCAGACGATTTCTCAACCTTATATGGTCGCCCGCATGACCGAGCTGCTGAACCTGCAGCCGAACTCACGCGTGTTGGAGATTGGCACCGGTTCCGGTTATCAGACCGCGATCCTGGCGCATATGGTGCAGCATGTCTGCTCTGTTGAACGCATCAAAGGGCTACAGTGGCAGGCCAAGCGTCGCCTCAAGCAGTTGGACCTGCATAATGTATCGACCCGCCATGGCGATGGTTGGCAAGGCTGGGGTTCGCGTGGACCATTTGATGCGATCATCGTGACGGCCGCGCCGCCGGAGATCCCGCAGGCGTTGATGCAGCAGTTGGACGACGGTGGCATTTTGGTGCTGCCGGTGGGCGAACAGGCTCAGGTACTGCAATGCATTCAGCGGCGGGGCGGTGAGTTTTCCATCGATACCGTTGAAGCGGTGCGATTCGTTCCCTTGGTGAAGGGCGAACTGGCTTAGCCGATCGGTCATCAAGGTGGATAACAGACTTGTAGGGGCGCTGCATGCTGCGCCCGTCGACCATGGTCATCAAGCTGAATAATATTAATTTTCAATAGAATTGTTCCAGTATGTAGTTGTCTTATGGCGTGATCGTGCCAATGTGGCTAGCATTGGCGCCACGGTTTTTTAGCTCCCTGGTGGGTGATCTTCTGGTTTTCAGGGATCGGCCGGGGAAACCTTGTGCGGTAGAACGATAAAGCTCGGCTACGATGTATAAGGTATTTTTTGATATTGCTGTCATGGGGGAAGCATGAGCACGGGAAGCCCAATGAGTTCTTTACGCCGAGTTGCGGTGTGTACGATGTTAAGTGTGTGGTTAGTTGGCTGTTCGGATAAAAATTCTACCTCGGCACCTATCAGCAGCGTCGGCGGTGGTGGAGCCGCTGCATCGGCCAACGCCGGTGGTGGTAACGCATCACAGCAGGGGCGTATTGTTTACAACCGTAGCTATAACTCGATCCCTAAAGGGAGCTACAACGGTGGTAGCAGCTATACCGTTAAACGTGGCGACACGCTGTTCTATATTGCCTGGATCACCGGCAACGATTTCCGCGATCTGGCCCAACGCAACAATATTCCACAGCCATACAGCCTGGAAGTCGGCCAAACCCTGCAACTGGGTAGCGGTTCTGCCAACGGTGGCGGGATGCTGGCGGGCGGAAATGGTACGGTGTCAAAACCGCCTTCTACCACTCAGATACAAACTGCAACGGTTGATTCTCCATCAACGAACGCGTATTCTGATAATTCGAGTAAACAGAATGTAGGTAAAATGTTACCTGCATCAGGAGCCGTTGTGGCAGGCTCAGCCGCAGCTCCTGTTACCGCACCAGCCGCTACGCCACCGGCGAGCAGCACCGCCAGCAACAGTGCCCCAGTTAGCACCTGGAAATGGCCAACTGACGGTAAGATCATCGATAACTTCTCCTCATCGGAAGGTGGGAACAAAGGCATCGATATCTCTGGTTCCCGTGGGCAGCCGATTGTCGCTACCGCCGATGGCCGTGTAGTGTACGCAGGCAACGCTTTACGGGGTTACGGTAATCTAATCATCATCAAACACAACGATGATTACTTGAGTGCCTACGCCCATAACGACACCATGCTGGTCCGGGAACAACAAGAAGTTAAGGCGGGGCAGAAAATAGCAACGATGGGAAGCACCGGAACCAGTTCAGTACGTTTGCATTTCGAGATTCGTTACAAGGGGAAATCCGTAAACCCGCTGCGTTATCTTCCGCAGCGATAGATTGGGCAGAATGCGTTGTATTCTGCTCGCGGTATCACGGGTAGGAGCCGCTTTATGAGCCAAAATACGCTGAAAGTTAACGAGTTACATGACGATGCAGATTTCGATGAGAACGCCATGGAGGCTGAGTCATTTGATGAAAAAGCGCAGGTAGAAGAAGAGACCAGCGAGAATGACTTGGCGGAAGACGAACTGTTGTCTCAAGGTGTTACCCAACGCGTATTGGATGCAACGCAGCTCTATCTGGGCGAAATCGGTTACTCCCCTCTGCTGACCGCAGAGGAAGAAGTTTATTTTGCGCGGCGTGCACTGCGCGGAGACGTGCCGTCCCGCCGCCGCATGATAGAAAGTAACCTGAGGCTGGTAGTGAAAATTGCCCGTCGTTATAGCAATCGCGGCCTGGCGCTGCTGGATCTGATCGAAGAGGGTAACCTTGGTCTGATCCGTGCGGTGGAAAAGTTTGACCCAGAGCGCGGTTTCCGTTTTTCCACCTATGCGACCTGGTGGATCCGCCAGACGATTGAACGGGCGATCATGAATCAAACCCGGACTATCCGTTTGCCGATCCATATCGTCAAAGAACTGAATGTTTACTTGCGCACCGCGCGCGAGCTTTCTCACAAACTGGATCATGAACCCAGCGCTGAAGAGATTGCGGAGCAACTCGACAAACCGGTTGATGACGTCAGCCGTATGCTGCGCCTGAACGAACGTATCACGTCTGTCGATACGCCGTTAGGTGGGGATTCAGAGAAAGCCCTGTTGGACATTCTGACCGACGAGAAAGACAACGGGCCTGAAGACACCACGCAAGACGATGATATGAAACAGAGCATCGTCAAATGGTTGTTCGAATTGAACGCCAAACAGCGTGAAGTGTTGGCTCGCCGTTTCGGCCTGTTAGGCTATGAAGCGGCTACGCTGGAAGATGTTGGCCGCGAGATTGGCCTGACACGTGAGCGTGTTCGTCAGATCCAGGTTGAAGGCTTACGCCGCCTGCGTGAAATTCTGCAAATGCAGGGCCTGAGTATTGAGGCACTGTTCCGCGAATAAACGCGTTATAGCCCTAAAATAAGAACGGTGAGCGTTGATGACGCTCACCGTTTTTTTATGCCTGCGATTTGCTGTGATTGACGGTGATATGCAGCTTTTTTGGGGATAACTTCGTCGATATTTGCCCCTCACCCCAACCCTCTCCCACAGGGAGAGGGAGCCAGTACGGCGTTGTGGTTAGGTTTTGGAGGCGATCTGTGACACCGTCTGGATAATCAATGGTCAGCTAGCGATCGCTGCTCCCTCACCCCGACTCGCTCCCAAAAAGGAGAGGGGGTCAGTACGGCGTTGTGGTTAGGTTTTGGAGGCGATCTGTGACACCGCCTGGATAATCAATGGTCAGCCAGCGATCGCTGCTCCCGCTCACCCCGACCTGCTCCCAAAAAGGAGAGGGAGCCAGTACGGCGTTGTGGTTAGGTTTTGGAGGCGATCTGTGACACCGTCTGGATCTGGATAATCAATGGTCAGCCAGCGATCGCTGCTCCCTCACCCCGACTCGCTCCCAAAAAGGAGAGAGAGCCAGTACGGCGTTGTGGTTAGGTTTTGGAGGCGATCTGTGACACCGTCTGGATAATCAATGGTCAGCTAGCGATCGCTGCTCCCTCACCCCGACTCGCTCCCAAAAAGGAGAGGGAGCCAGTACGGCGTTGTGGTTAGGTTTTAGAGGCGATCTGTGACACCGTCTGGATAATCAATGGTCAGCCAGCGATCGCTGCTCCCGCTCGCCCCGACCCGTTCCCAAAAAGGAGAGGCGTCAGTTCAGTGTTATGGTCAGGTACAGTGAGCTATTTGCCGTGACAAAAGGATCTGATTCAGTACCGTGACCAGGTAGGTTTCTGTAACTGATAGCGAACTCGGACGGTCCCCTCTCCCTGTGGGAGAGGGTTAGGGTGAGGGGTCACATGCCCAAATCAATGGAACAGCCTCACACCAGGCTTTTCAGCCGGTAGATCCACTCCAACGCCTGGCGTGGCGAAAGAGAATCCGGATCCAACGTCTCCAACGCTTCCACCGCCGGTGAAACCTCTTCGTTCAACAGCGTCATCTGGGTCGCATCCACCGTACCTGCCGCCGTCTGGCTGGAGAGGCTCTCCAACTCACGCAGCTTCTGGCGCGCACGCTTGATCACATCACGTGGCACACCGGCCAACGCCGCCACCGCCAAGCCGTAGCTCTTACTGGCAGCGCCATCTTGTACGCTATGCATAAAGGCAATGGTATCGCCGTGCTCCAGCGCATCCAGATGCACGTTCACCACGCCCTCCATTTTCTCCGGCAAGGTGGTCAGCTCAAAGTAATGGGTGGCAAACAGCGTCATGGCCTTGATGCGGCTGGCCAGGTTTTCTGCACAGGCCCAGGCTAAGGAAAGCCCGTCGTAGGTGGAGGTACCACGGCCAATCTCATCCATCAGTACCAGGCTGTTTTCCGTGGCGTTATGCAGGATATTGGCAGTCTCGGTCATTTCCACCATAAAGGTTGAGCGGCCAGAAGCCAGATCGTCTGCCGCGCCCACGCGGGTAAAGATACGATCCACCGGCCCGATGGTGGCTTTTGCCGCCGGTACATAGCTACCGATATGCGCCAGCAACACAATCAGTGCCGTTTGCCGCATATAGGTACTTTTACCGCCCATATTCGGGCCGGTAATGATCAGCATACGGCGCTGTGGCGAAAGGGAAACCGGGTTGGCAATAAAGGGTTCGCTCAGCACCTGTTCCACCACCGGGTGGCGGCCATCGACTATGCGAATGCCGGGCTGCTCACTGATGGTCGGACAGGCGTAGCTAAGCGTTTCGGCACGTTCTGCCAGGTTGGCCAACACATCCAGTTCGGCCAAGGCTCCGGCGCTCTGTTGCAGTTGCTCCAGATGCGGCAGCAGCAGATCGAACAGCTCGTCATACAGCCCTTTCTCGATCGCCAAGGCTTTCCCTTTAGAGGTCAGCACCTTGTCTTCATACTCTTTCAGCTCGGGAATGATGTAGCGTTCCGCATTCTTCAGCGTTTGGCGGCGCACATAGTGGATCGGCACCAGGTGACTTTGGCCACGGCTGACCTGAATGTAGTAACCATGCACACCGTTGAAACCCACCTTCAGCGTATCCAGGCCCAGCTTCTCGCGCTCGCGGATTTCCAGACGATCCAGATAGTCGGTGGCACCGTCGGCCAGCGCCCGCCATTCATCCAGCTCTTCGTTATAACCTGGAGCAATCACGCCACCATCACGGACCAACACCGGCGGGGATTCCACAATGGCGCGCTCCAGCAGTGCCTGTAGCTCGTCAAATTGACCGACCTGTGACAACAGCTTTTGCATCTGTGGTGCATCAGCGTTTTCCAACAGAGCGCGGATATCCGGCAACTGTTGGAAGGCGTGGCGCATACGTGCCAGATCCCGTGGGCGAGCCGTGCGCAGTGCCAAACGGGCAAGAATACGCTCCAGATCGCCAACCTGACGCAGGGGCTGCTGCAAATCACAGCTCAATGGCTGCAATGCGGCGATGGCCTGCTGACGGTTGTTCAGCACCTGGACGTCGCGGGTGGGCATATGCAGCCAGCGTTTGAGCATGCGGCTACCCATGGGGGTAACGGTACGATCGAGGATGGCGGCCAGGGTATTTTCACTGCCGCCGGACAGGTTCTGGGTGATTTCCAGGTTACGGCGAGTGGCCGCATCCATAATGATGCCGTCTTGCTGGCGCTCCATGGTGAGGCCACGGATATGCGGCAGCGAAGTACGCTGGGTATCTTTAACATATTGCAGTAGGCAGCCCGCTGCGCGCAGCGCCTGATGGGCTTGCTCCACGCCAAAGCCGGTCAGATCGCGGGTGCCGAACTGCAGGTTCAACTGCTGGCGTGCGGTGTCCAGTTCAAATTCCCACAGCGGGCGGCGGCGCAGGCCGTGGCGCTGTTCGATCAGCGCCATTTGCTCGAAGTTTTCCGGGTAAAGCAGCTCTGCCGGATTGGTACGTTGCAGCTCTGCCGCCATGGTTTCAAGATCTTCTGGCTGGGCAACGCGGAAGCGGCCGGAGCTGAGATCCAATGTGGCATAGCCAAAGCCGCGGCCATCCTGCCAGATGGCGGCCAGCAGGTTGTCCTGGCGCTCTTGCAGCAAGGCTTCGTCGGTGATGGTGCCAGGGGTAACAATGCGCACCACTTTACGCTCTACCGGGCCTTTGCTGGTGGCAGGGTCGCCAATCTGTTCACAGATCGCGGCCGATTCCCCAAGCTGTACCAGCTTGGCAAGATAGTTCTCCACCGCATGGTGGGGGACACCTGCCATTGGGATGGGTTCACCCGCGGAGGCACCGCGTTTGGTCAGCGAGATATCCAGCAACTGAGAGGCACGTTTGGCATCGTCATAGAACAGCTCGTAGAAATCCCCCATCCGATAGAACAGCAAGATCTCCGGATGCTGCGCCTTAAGGCGCAGGTATTGCTGCATCATGGGGGTATGCGAATCGAGTTTTTCGGTGCTAGTCATAACGTTACCGTTTCCAATCCATTGAATTTAAAATTGATTGTGATATTCGTTGTCGTCATTGGGGATCACGTCGCCTCATTAAAAAACCGCCAAAACGTTCAGGATGAGCAACAGCAAGCGCTGCTCAAATAAATCAATCGGTTGGTCAGGAGATCGAGCATATATGACAGGCAAACAGGCTGGCAAACCTTTGTCACTCAAAGCCTGCACAAAGACCAAATCAACAGACAAAAACCAGGCAGAACCCAGCAAGATCCGACGTTTGCGTGCCGAAGGCATCAGGATCTGATTCAGTCGTTATACTAGCCCAGCCGGCAATAGGCTGTCACAGACAAAAATTGGAAGCACTACGCAAACTAGATATTTAATGGCGATTAAGCTTGCCTTAGCGCAAGCAAATCAGAGATGAAGGGCGTTGTCCTCAATTAAACGTCACCAGCATTTCAGCGGCGGCGCTAACGTCGCCAAGCGGCAGATCTTTACCTCCGGAACATAGCCGCCAGGTCACCTGATTGGTGATACTCAGGCTGGTTTCCGCCTGGGTGATACGGCCGATTTTGAGCTGGCGATTATCGAACGGTAGCCCGCTGGTGGTGGCACAGTTCCCGCTGCCGGTCACGCCGTTATCAATCTCACCGGTGATATAGCCGCCGCCCTGACGCAGGGCCAAACGAGTCGGTGCCGATTTATACAGGCCGCTCAATGCGCGGAACTGTAGATTGATATTGGCATCAATAAAGTCGGAGGACTGTCCACAGTTGGTGATGAGTGGGTAGGATTGCACGGCCAGTTCGGCCCCCGCCTGCGTTTTTTTCATCACACCGCCAAAGGCGATTGAAGTGGGGGTATTGACCGTACACTCAAGCGTGGATATGCGTAGTTTGAGATTGGACGGGAGGATCGCGGCCGTTCTATTTCCAGAAGAAGTCGCTCCGAAACTAGCGGCATACATTATCGGTACGTTTATTTCTGCCGCTTTCTGGTTACCATCGGCAACCAGTACCCAGCTACCTGATATTGTGGCTTGACGTGGCTTATCTGGGGAGAAATATAATCCATAATCAAAATCTGATGGCGATAGGCACCAATGCCTATCTTCAGGCAAATACATTGCAGAACTTTCATACTTCGAGGTCTTCACCCCTTTGGTTTCGGGCAATCCTAACGTACCGGATATCGAATTTAATACGTCACTATTTGAGTAATAGCTTCCACTAGCGGAGGCTCTGGGGAGAAGCCCCACGCCTGGCGCTAGCTTGACTGCCTGATAACCCGCGATGGACGACAATTGAGCCGTGGTTTGGCACATATAGGTGTTCGAAGTGATAGCGACTAGTGCCTGGTCGGGAGTTACATGGGAACCTCCTATTCGACCCGTTAAGGTTGCATTAAACGGTAGGCCTTCCCACACAATACCGGTACCTTTGCCTATGGTAATGGTTTCCGCCAGCGCGGCTGGCTGGCCCAAACTGGCTAACAACAGTATGCACAGGGCGCAGCTACGGTGATATGAGGTAGGCTCTGGCGTATTGGTTGTTTTTTTCACTTTACTTTGTCCTGTCTAGCTTAATTAAATGTCACCAGCATTTCGGCGGCGGCGCTAACGTCACCGAGCGGCAGATCTTTGCCCCCGGAACAGAGCCTCCAGGTCACCTGACGGGTGATATTCAGGCTGGTTTGCGTCTTGGTGATACGGCCGATTTTTAGCAGGCTATTATTGAACGGCAGGCCGTTGGTGGCGTTGCAGCTTCCACTACCGGTCACGCCGTTATCAATCTCGCCGGTGATATAGCCGCCGCCCTGGCGCAATGCCAAACGGCTCGGGGCTGATTGATACAGGCCGGTCAACGGTCGGAACTGCAGGTTGATATTGGCATCGATAAGGTCAGAGGACTGCCCACAGCTGGTGATGAGTGGGTAGGATTGCACGCCCAGTTCGGCCCCGGCCTGCGGATTTTTCATCAGGTTACCAAAGGTGATTGAAGTGGGGGTATTGACCGTACACTCAAGCGTGGATATGCGCAGTTGGATATTGGACGGAAGGATCGAGGCTATTCTATCCCCAGACGCCGTCGCGGAGAAACTACCGGCATACATCACCGGGACTGTTATTTCAGCAGCCTTCTGCTGGCCATCGGCAACCAGCACCCAGGTGCCTGATATCATGGCTGCGCGCCCCTTGGAAGCGGAATAGTAATATTCCTGGCTACTCATGGCTGGCGGTAGGCACCAGCTATAAGTATCAGGTGAGGTCAATTGATTTCCGTTGCTGCTTACCCCTTTAGTTTCTGGTAGCCCCAGGGTACCGGATAGCGTAACGAAACTGTTCCCGAATGTGTAAAAGCCTACCTGACCGCTGGCTCTGGGGATGAGCCCCACGCCTGGTGCCAGCTCTACTGCCGGATAACCCGCAATGACCTTCAGAGACCCAGTCTCTTGGCAGGCTGTCTGACTTGAAGAGACAGACAATAGCCCGTATTTGATATTAAGGTTTGCGTGGTCCATTGAGCCACTTAAGCTCGCCGTAAACGGCAGGCCTTCCCACAAAATGCCTTTACCTTTGCCAATGGTAATGGTTTCCGCCAGCGCGGCTGGTTGGCCCAGGCTGGCTAACAGCAATATGCACAGGGCGCGGCGGCGGTGATATGAGGCATGTCCTGGCGTATTGGCTGTTTTTTTCACTTTACGTTGTCCTGTCTAGCTTAATTAAACGTCACCAGCATTTCAGCGGCGGCGCTAACGTCGCCAAGTGGCAGATCTTTGCCCCCAGAACACAGCCGCCAAGTCACCTGATGGGTGGTATTCAGGCTGGTTTCCGTCTTGGAGATACGGCCGATTTTTAGCTGACTATTATCGAACGGCAGCCCGCTGGTGGCGCTGCAGCTTCCACTGCCGGTCACGCCGTTATCAATCTCGCCGGTGATATAGCCGCTACCCTCGCGCAGGGCCAAACGGCTCGGGACTGATTGATACAGGCCGGTCAATGGCCGGAACTGCAGGTTAATATTGGCATCGATGAGATCAGAGGATTGCCCACAGCTGGTGATGAGTGGGTAGGATTGAATGGCCAATTCGGCCCCGGCCTGCGGATTTTTCATCACGTTGCCAAAGGGGATAGAAGTGGGGGTATTGACCGTACACTCAAGTGAGGATACGCGCAGCGTGATATTGGACGGGAGGATCGAGTTTGTTTTATCCCCAGACGCCGCCGCTGAGAAACTGCCGGCATACATCACCGGGACTTTTATTTCTGCCGCTTTCTGCTGACCATCGGCAACTAGGACCCAGGTGCCTGATATCGTGGCTGTACGCATGTCGTTAATACTATAGTAGCTGCTGTTATTATTCATTTCAGGCGGCAGGCACCAGCTATAACCGTTAGGTGAGGTTACTTGACCTCCGTAGCTGTTCATCCCTTTAGTTTCTGGCAGCCCCATCGTACCGGATAGTGAAGTCTTGCGGGACAAAGTCCGGTAAAAGTTTGCATTACCGGAGGATCTGGGGATGAGCCCCACGCCTGACGTTAGCTCTAATGCCGGATAACCCGCAATGACCTTCAGAGACCCGGTCTCTTGGCAGGCTATATTACTTGAAGAGATAGCCAATAGCCCATACTTGGGAACAAGGTTATCTCTACCCATAGGGCCACTTAAGGTGACATTAAACGGCAGGCCTTCCCACAAAATGCCTTTACCTTTGCCAATGGTAATAGTTTCCGCCTGTACAACTGGCTGACTTAGGCTTGCTAGCAGCAGTATGCCGAGTGCGCGGCGGCGGTGATATTGGGTATGTTCAGGCAAGCTGGCGGTAATTCTCACTTTCTCTTGTTCCTGCTGATTGATTTGCATGTCATTCATTGGCCTGTTTCACAGCGTGCCGTCAGTTGGCGGATGGGGTTGCTGGCTGAAGGGGCGACAATGCCACTCAGATTGAAGCTGGCACGGCACTGCTGATGGTCAGCGTGCCCCCATTTCGCCGTCAGCGTGCCCTGTTCCGGTAGCCCGCTCAGATACACCTGGCCCGCATCACCCACGATACCGGTATTGTTTTTTCCTGCCGGGGTATCCGCCACCGTAATCACCGTGCCGAATGGCAGGCTGGTATCCCCCCGTAGCAGCGTCACCAGCGCCTGGTAACCCACTCGGGTGTCAAACTTCGCCATGATGACCGCCCCCTTGGTTGGATAGACGTTAAGGCTTGATTGCGCCATATCCACATCTTCCGGCAGGGTAGTGGGGTTCAGGCTGATGCTGTTGTTCTGGTAGTTCGCCAGATACGGCACCAGCGCGTAACCGCGGCTGTCGGTGCGGATGTTGCCGTTGAGCACCTCAACGCCGCCAGCGCCTGGCGCGCTGACCACCGCCACTGAATTACCGAGCATAGGCCCCAGCGTCAGGCCTTCCGGGTGCAGCAGCAGGCTGCCGTTGCCGCTGAGGTTGAGTGAGCGGAGCTGGTTGCTGTAGCTGTAACCCACATTGGCCTGGCCTTTACTGCCCCGATAACCCATGTTCAATGTGCTGTTATCATTGCCATTATCGTTCGACCAACCCTGCATCAGGTTGTAGGAAAGGCGGTCATCCATGGCGTTGCCACCGATCCCGGCCTGCTGTTGAACCTGGCCTTGATTGTTATGGGTTACCTGGTAGCTGGCATAGCTTTGGTTATTGGCCACCGCACTGCTAAACAGACTGACGGGGATCTGCACCGTCATCGACAGCTGGCGGTTTTCCGGCCAACTGCCGTCCCCCTTGATGCGGTCAATACTGTAGGCCATACCGTAGCTCACACCGCGATAACTGCCGTTGTAACCAACGGAAACGGTGTTGTTCACTTGGCTGTTCCCCCAGTAATCGTTGCGTGAGGCCGATAGGTAAATGGCTCCCCAAGAATCCAACTGTTGGCTGATACGCAGCTGGAAATTGGAGCGTTGGCGTGTCAACGCCCAGGGAGTTTGCCCAGCGTTGAGTTCAAAACCCAGGTTGTTAAAGTCGGAGAAGGTGTAATAGTTGCGGGTGGAGTAGCGGTAGGCCGCGAGATCTACCGAGGTCCCGGTGCTGAGCAGGCTTTTGGCATAGCGCAACCGATATGAAGCCCCTTGTTGGCGTTCGTTTTGCCCCTCTAACCGGGCATCCGAACTGGTGACGTCTGCCGATATGGCGCCAAAGTCACCCAACGACAGGCCAGAACCTGCCACCAGAGAGTGATAATCTGTGGCAACCAGCGCACCGCCGTAGAGGGTGACGTTATACGGTAGGCCATACATGAATGTGCCAAGCCCGAAGGTCGCCTCCCGGGAGCCCTTGGTGATACCCCCGTTATAGCGCCCGCTGGTGAGCTCATACTTGAGTGCGCCAGGGCGTTGCATCACCGGCAATGACGAAAAAGCCAGGGTTTGGCTGCGTACCGAACCGTCTGCCTCGGTGATGGTCACCGTCAGATCGCCACCTTGGCTGCTCTGGTAGAGATCGTTGATACGAAACGGGCCCGGAGCCACATAAGTTTGATAAACAATGTTGCCGTTCTGGCTGACTGTCACCCGTGCGTTGCTTTGGGCAATGCCGGCAATCACCGGAGCAAAGCCACGCAGGCTATTGGGCAGCATATCTTCGCTGGAATTCAGTTTGACGCCCCGGAAGGGAATGCTGTCGAACACGTCATTTCCGCTGCTGCTTTCACCCGCCAGGATCTCGGCGCGCCACGCACGGATATCGTGTTGTAAATAGGTATCGGAGAATTGGCTGCGCTGATAACGGCTTGAGGAACTTCCCCCACGGCTTTCACTATAGGTATAGGTCATGGTGCTGCGCAGGCGCCACCCCTGGTAGTTCACCCCGCCCAGCAGGTTGGCGAACATATTGCTCTGCTCGCTTTTGCCCATGCCGTGCTGTGCGCTTTGCCAGTTACGGCTGCCGTTGAGGCTATAATTCATCAGCAATGCAGGGACACCCTCGTCCCATTGTTCGGGATCGACGTAGTCCCGGGCATGTTGCTGCATGGCGACCTGGGGAATACTGATGTCCAGACGTAATTGGGCCAAATCGAAGCGTAACTGCGATTCAGGAATGAGCTTCTCCAAGTTGGCGATGGGAGCCTCAGGCGGCAAGCCGCTAAAGCTGGGCAGTGCCTCAGTATTCACGCCAAGCCCGTGGAGGAATGCCGGGGTCAGTTGCGGTAACACCTGGCCCTGCGCATCTTTTTTGAACACTAGACTGTGTTGCCCCTGCTCCGACTGGTTCACCCACAGCGTCACCAGATAGCGCCCTTCAGGGGTCTGGCCGGAGGATTCAAACACGGTCAGATCGGTCGTTGCCAGCTGGCTGCCCCCCAGCGCTAACAGGCCCGGATCGAAATAGTCTCGGCCCCAGGCGGGTACGGCACCGGCTAGCAGCAAGGCTCCGGCCAAAGAAGGTGAAAGACCTCGCGTGCCAGGCCTGTTTTTTATTGATGCTCTATCCATGATTTTAGCGCGTCCTTAAACATCCAATGGGGGCAAGTCCTGCTGACAAACGGGAGTGTTCCAACCATCCTCATCAATAAGTTGCCACTCGACATGGCCGCGGGTCCCAGTAGGGACGGTATAGCGCTGTTGTCCTTTCGGCGGCACCATCAAACGTAACGCGGGTTTATCCAGCGCGACGCGGTCCATTTTCAGCCGCGAAAAGGTGAGCCAATAGGGAGTCGGGTTATTGGCAATCAACTCTTTGCCCGAGCGGTGGAAACGCAGTTGGCAGGCCACGTCGGCCACGGCGCGTTTGGCCAATCCAGCAGGGCGGTAGAACAATTTCATATTGCTGACTACCGTCACCGCCATCTGGCCTACCGACTGCGGTTGATCGTTTTGCGCCTGCGCGGGGATCGCTTTCATGGAGATAAAGAACACCGACTCGCGATCGGTCGGCAAAGGCTCACCGTTACGGCGGATGCGCAGTGTCAGTTCGCTCTTGGCCTCTAAGCGCGCCAGCGGTGGCGTGACAATAAACGGCATTTTCGCTGGTCCACCCTCGCTCAAATCGACATCGCCGGTCTGGTTATCGACCGGGCGCACCCGGGACTGCATCAGATAGGCGTCTGCGCTTTTGTTGTCTACCACCAAACTGACGCCTTGCTTGGCGCTCTCGGGGTAAATCACCCGCAGAACATAAAATGAGATCCCTGTGGAGTCGGGCTCTGCCGCCTGGGGAGCGGTCAAAAAAGACAGGCTGCACAGCAGCAATATCGCTTGGCCAAGGTGTTTCATGCGGGTGGGTCCTTTGGTGATGGCAGGGCCTGCTGGCATGGCGCAGATAAGCCGCCGAAGTCGGTAATGGTTTGCCAAACGGCTTGCCTGGCCGACGGGGTGCCGGGATACGCCTGTGCGCTCATCGGGGCAATCATCGCCGACTGGGTATCGAGATCGATAAGCTGGCCATCGAACTTCAGTGAAGCAAACGTGAGAAAATAGGGAGTTGGATTGTCAATGCGCACCCCTGCTGCCGTAGGCGTCAGTTTCAACTGACAACCGGCGTCCTTCGCTGCGATCTTCAGGCCTTCAGGGCGATAAAACAGTTTGATGGCAAAGCGAAACCCCATCGATAAGTGCGCCTCTGCCAGTGCCGCCTGTTCCTGTGCGGGGATCGCTAATACCGTAAGGTAAAACAGCGATTCCCGATCCGTGGGCAATGCCTGATCCTGCTTGAGGAGGCGCAGTAATTGCTTGCGCTCAGGGCCGAGCTGAAACAGCGGCGGCGTGACGATAAACGGCGTTGGGGCTTGGTCGTCGAGCGCGCGTTGGATACGGCTTTGGATCAGAAACTTTTGTGTGCCGCTATTATTCACCGTGACGGTTTGTGCCCTATCCGCAGCGGAAAATACCACCCGGGTCTGGTTTAAACTGATACCGCCGTCGGCTATTGCCATTGGCCCGGTAAAGAGCAACAGCAGCAGTGCGATAGATGAATAGCAGGCAGATGGCATGGAAACCTCAGCGGTAGGCGAATGTAAAGGTGATACGGGCGATAACCTTCCCCGGTTTCACCGTCGCGCAGCCGGTACTACCACCGCAGCTGATGCCAGCAAAAAAGGGGAGGTCTTTACCGACCGGTATCTGCCCCACGGCCGCCAAGGGATAAGTGTTGGTAGGTTTGACCTCGGTACTGTTGTAATTGGGCATGTTGGCACTTTGTACCAACATCACACCGCTCCCCCCGGCACTGGAGTCGCTGCTGCGAAACAGCCATTTACCATCCTGGGTCACTCCCTCACCGCTGACCGTAATCATCGGCTGTAGGCCAGCAGTGGCGACACCGTCACAGTTGCCAACCTTTAGGGTAAACGGCTGTGAGTTGAGCAGCACACCGCTACGCAAGCGCGCCTGCGACATCTCGTCCAGCGGCAGTACGCTTTTATCCAGGCTTAGGGAACAGGTGCCTGGCATGATCGTTGCGGAAAAGTTCAGCGTCACGGCGGGGGCCGTGCTGCTGGTTAATCCGGCAACCATCGCGAGTGAGATGAGGGATACCTTCTTAAGGCAGAGCCTGTTTAAACGCATCAACGCCTCCCTGATCGTTAATGGTTTGCCAGTTAATGGCCCCACTTTTAGCCGTGGTGGGATAGATGTGGGAACCGAATGGCGCAATCATCAGCGCAGCGGGTGTGTCTAACTTAAGCCGTTGCCCGGCAAAGGTCAGGCTGGCCAGGCTGACAAAATAGGGGGAGGGATTACTGACCTGCAGCCCGTTGTTGACGCGGGTGAAGCGCAGGTTTTTTTGTGCTGAACCCGAATCTGCTGCTAGCTCTGTAGGGCGATAAAACAGCTTGATGATGTTGCCGACGCCAAATTGGGCGGTGGCACTCACGTTGGCGCTCTGTTGGCTGGCGGTCGGCTCGGCTGCGGCTGGGATCGCCATGGCCTGGAAATAGAATACCGACTCGCGATCTTTGGGCAATGATGCGTCATTACCGGTAATGCGGATCTGACTCTCGCTCTTGGCTTCCAGCCTAAAAACCGGTGGTGTTACCGTAAATGGAGAGGCATCACGGCTATTTGGGTTCGGGCTTACCGCAGCCTGTACCAGATAAGGCAAGGTGGGCTGGGTATTACGTAGCGTGACGGCAATGCTGCCTGCCCCTTGCGGGTAGATAAGCCGAGTGGCATTAATGCCAAATCCATCCGCCAATACGGCGGGTGAATTGCACAGCAGCGCCATTAGGACGGGAAAAAATAGCGTTAAACGCGTCATTTATTGCCCCTTGGTATGAAAAAAAGCAGGTAGCCGAAGCCACCTGCCCAGAGGTAAATCAGTTATAGGAGAAAGCAAACAGGATTGGTGCCTTGACGGCGCCAATGTTGGTTTTGTCCGCGCTGGTGGAGGCCAGGCCTACCTGCAGGCTCACCGTCTTGGCATTAAAATCGCTGGCTGCTGGCGTTGCGCCTGCGGCAGCGACCTGGATTTTGTCACCGGCCTTGATATAGACGTTTGGCTTGCTAACTTCGCTCAACATGATGCCGGTATTGGTGCCGGTGGAGTTGAAGATATTTGAGTTGGCAGCCAGCGTTTGGCCGGACACCAGCAGGTTAGCGGTATCGGCAGCGGCAACGGGAGCTTCACAGTTGTTCAGACCCACGGTGAACTGTTTCTGGCTGGCAGGGATTGGCGTCAACACACCGGTAAATTGCTTGGGGGAAAAGTTACCCAGATCCAGGCTGTTGGTAGACAGTGAAATGTCACAGGTGGCAGCAACCACGTTGGCCGTTACGGTTAATTGGGCGTTGGTTGCCGCCTGAGTGTTACCCGCTACGGCCAGTAAAACCAATGCAGCCGGAGCCAAGGTGAAAATTGATTTACGCATGAGTGCTATTCCTTTAGAGAGGTGGCTTATTAAAAAACGAGTTGGTGCTTGATAGACTTACAGTTATCTCTGCTCAGAAATAACTGGATGTATATCGATTAATGGGGGCTAATTTATTTGTTTGCGCTCAATGGACGCTATTTGTTTCTGAAGGCGAGTCACCCTGACTTTCGTTTTCAATAATTTCAAAAGACGTCATGGTTGTCAAAGTGTGGGCTTGGTGCGTGATTTTAATTTAATACATTGATTACTATGGGTAATTATTTTGTTTATGGATTTTTGGTGGCTAAATATTAATTTTTAATTCTGTTTATTTTTGATTGCATAGATTTTTTTTCTGATTTTGATGTCTATCTTGGGTTTTATGTCTTTTTTTTGTGTTTTTTTATGGGGTTAGTAAGGAAGGGGCGTTTTTAGGCTGTGGATAATAAAAAATTATGAAAATTATCTAAATTAAGTGGGGTGTGAGCAGAATTAATTATTTTTCGGGTTGGTAGACGGAAGAGTAATTATGTCGCTATTACACGGATAGAATAAAAAAGTGGTTTTGCGTTCACCAAGACGAGCCAACTTACGGCGATCCCAAGCCTGGATGAGCAGATCAAAACCTTGGTGCAAAATACGGCGACATCAGATCAAAGACGGGTATCCCAGATGAGATGAGCCGCCCAGTTCCATCCGCCGGTTTTCTGTTTTGGCCATTAGACCAACCCATGGACTACCGAATGATGTATGGGATTTCCGGATCGTCTTTTTGCTATTTGCAACAGCGCTCTCTAACGGCCACAAAGCGGCCCTTGGCACCTGCATAATGTAATCATGTGTTTACTACACTTGTAGGGCTGCCTTATGGCATCCATAGCAGCAAAAACTCGCAAACAGAACGTCACTCTGACGTCGGAGCCTGAACTGACAGGTGCCTCTCGTTCACTGTTTGGCGAGGAAGTGTGTTGTCTGGGTCAGCAACGCGGAACCATCAAGGCTGCGCTGAACTTTATGTTCGATGGTTATGAGGGAGAGAGTGAATGCTCCCAGCCGCATGGACGGGGGGCATAACGTGTCACCGATCACCGGTTCAGCTGTGGCAGAGGGGTGGAGTGAGAGGCTAGGCCAGCGTTAAAGCGTGGCCTCCACAAAGCGAAACTCGTTTACGTCAAACAGCCCTTTGCTGGTCACCCATCCCCGTATCGCAGTATTTCACTTACGTGCACAGTAAAATGACGGCACCTGCCCGGTAGAAAAAACATACCCTTCTTTAGATGCAGGGTAAGCGGTGAAGTCGAACTTCAGCCCCGGTTCCAGGTAAAAAAGAGGGAGGTAACGGGCGAGATCTTTGGTGTCACTGTTGTCGGCCGGTGTGGTCACCGCTGAAATTGACTTAAGATGATAAACTTGTTTCATCTGATTGAAATCAAAATAGCTTTTTCTGCTGACGCTGGTGGTCTTGTCACCCTGCTTAAGGGTGCCCTTCAGGCTGACAATGCCATTATTACCCTGGAAGATAAAGTTAACCATGAGGGCCAGCTCCGCATCATCTTTGTGAACCAGCAGCATGGCTTCGCAGTTAAAATGTGTTTGCTGATATTGGCTATAGAGGCGGTATGCCCCCAGTGCGAGCAACAGGAACAACAAAGAGAGTAGTGTAAATACGCCGAACAGTTGGGGCTTATTCATTATGCTGCCACTCCAGATAATATTCAGAAATACAGAGATTCTTGGTCCCTGAAGCAAATGGCCATTCGCAGCGAATAACTGAGGCTCGTGGAACCAATGGGTTGGCGGTAAAGTAGACAACCTCCTGTTTTTTGCAGGTGAAGTTGTTCTGCGCAATAAATTGCATGTAGGACTGCAACGATGTCTGGCCGCTGTGGAGATAGACAGAACACTGCTCTATATTCCCTACGAAGTTAAAAGTAGAGAAGAAATTCTTGTTCTCTGAGCTATTCCATGCAGCTAACAGCGCAATACCGACACCAAAAGAGAGACTAAGCAATATTGCCCACACATAGCGAGGCCGAGAGGATGCTTTTTTATCCACTTTGCTGGGTGTTGGCGGTTGGTTTTCCTCTACGCTAGGTATTTCTTCGGCAGAGGTTGTACTTATGTCCGGTATTATTCTGGCAACCGGAACCATTGAGGGGATGGTTAGACCCTGGCGGGGCACTGTTTTTATCACTGCTTGCTCATAGCCGGCAAGCTTTAATCCTTTACGTAACATAAGGATGTTTTGGTAAAAGGTATTGTTAGACACCTCTAAACCATTTTTTTGCCATCCGGCTTCAAACAGATCCCGCTGTGGAACCAGTTCACCTTGTTGGCTTAATAAGAGCTGAAGGCAGCGTGAGGCTGCGATAAATAGCGTGATTTTCTCACCGTTGACACGGGAGTAAAGCAAGTTTTCCTCAGGCCAAAACTCAACGCTGTCACCGATGAGATAATAATAACCGCTACAGTTACTAGTCATTCCTTTCACTTCCTTGTTCAAAATCACGAGCGTTATTAAAACAAAAAATAACGGACAGCATACAGTTTATTAAATGAGATTTTTCTTGTTGATTACTAATGCATCACCGCTGAGCTGCCAGGATCCAGGCTGCTCCTGGTCTTGCGTTATAAAACTTAGCAAGATTTTTCTGATTAGTAAATTGATTAATGTCGATTAATGCTCAAATATATCGCTCTAGGCATCTTCTTAAGGTTGGTTGATCTTAAGTGAAATTTTTTGCATGGTAATGATTTTATTGGATTTTTTATATTACTTAAATGAAATTTCACAAGTTGATATAAATTGATTATGGCATTTTGGCGTCGATCGCTAACATGCATCCAACTTTTCAGCGATAGTGGCGGGAAGCAGATGTACGATAGCCGACATGGATTTGGCGATAAGTTTGGTAGCGTTATGGACGACGGGTACGGTGTGAACGAATATAATTTCGATTTTCATAGTGAAGATATAACTGAGATTTCGTTCCATATCTCCAGCAATAATAGCTACTTTTTACAAGGTATCAGATGCAGCTTGCTTAAGTTGCAGCAACAGCATAGTCATGTTGTCTTTGAACATTCGATATCGGATGGTTCGGCACGCAGTGCAATGCTGATTAGCGAAATGATACGTGAAAAGAAAAGCCGAACGTTGATGGTGGTGATTGCCAGTACTGCGTTATTGAATATATTGTCGCTAAGCATTGAGCAACGCTACAGAGACCGGGTTGTTTTTATTGCAGCCAATGAGTGTTCTAATGCTCTACTGACACAGATTGCCGATTCACCAAATACAACATGGGCAAAGCGCGACAAGTTTATCCCTAAAGGGACCTTGGCTGCGTTAAGCAACAGAGAAAAACGGATTTGCTATTATCTTTTTCGCGGTTATACGCCAAAAATGATCGGTGCGATTTTAGGGATTAATATTAAAACGGTCAGCAGTCATCGTGTGTCCGTTATGAAGAAAATTGGCTGTACCAATAAAATAGGCTTATATAAGACCTTGCGGGTCTATTACGGTACCAGCGTAGAAGGCTGACCGTTATAACCTATCTTGAGTGCCGAAGTATAAAAAATGAAGCACGTCGCCCATTGGATGATGGGCGGGCGCTTCATGTTTTTTGCAGTCCCCAGACCATGTCTGACATGGATGGTTATTAGTCGTTTATATCAATTTATTTAATAAAGGAATAGAAATATGAAACTGAACAAATTCATGGTTGCCGCAATCGCTTTGGGTTTTGTTTCTGCTGCCAATGCTGCACCAAAGGACGCGGGCCATGGCACAATCGAATTCTACGGTTCCATCATTGATGCACCTTGCTCTATCGCCCCAGGCGATGACAACCAGCGTATCCCAATGGGCCAGATCGCTAACGTGGCGTTGAAAGACGGCGGTAAATCTACCCCTGAAAACTTCTACATCCACCTGGAAAACTGTGATGCATCTACCCTTAAAACGGTAACCACCACCTTCACAGGTCCAACTTCTGCGGGTAACGCCGATCTGCTGGGCATTACCGGTACTGCTCGTGGCGCTAGCCTGGCTATCACCGACGGTAGCGGCACACTGATCAAACTGGGCCAGGCAACTGCTCCACAGGGCATCCAGGATCAAACCAACATCCTGAACTTCTCTGCTTACCTGCAGGGCGACATGGGTGCAGACGGTAAAACTGCTTCAGAAATCGTCCCAGGCGACTTCAGCACCACCACTACCTTTACCCTGGCTTATCAGTAAGTTTTAACCGGTCAAGCGGTCACACATGCGGGGAAACCCGCATGTTTATTCTTAAGGTCATGGTGTCGAAGGGAATTAACAGCGTGAACAAAATGGAATATATCGTGGCGAGCTGCCTGCTCAGCGCTCTGTTTTGCGTAACCGCAACGGCGGATACGTTTTTGGGACGAGGCCGTGTCGTCATGGAAGGCAGCATTATTGAAACTGCCTGCGCCATCGAGATGAGCAGCCGTGAGCAAGTGATTGAGATGATCACCGTTCCTGCGTCACAGATTGCTCATGATGGGCAAGGTATCGCTAAACCTTTTGTCATTCGCTTAATTAACTGCACCTTGCCACGCTTCGATCCCACGATGCCCGATTGGCAGGCATTCCGCGTTACCTTTGATGGTTTGAAGGATGGCGCCTTACTGGGTATTGAAGGCGAAGCCCGAGGCGTTGGGCTACAGATCAAAGACCAATCAGGCAACATTGCATTACCCGGCGTAGCTATGCCCCTGGCAGAGTTAAGCTCCGGAGATAAGCTGCTGCAATACACCGTTAACCTGTTGCCGAATCACCAAATACTGCGAGCCGGTGAGTACCGTTCCACCGTGCGTTTCAAAATGGATTATTACTGATAAACGGAATTTTTATCGATGGCCAAACCTGTTGCGAATTCTACTTTCCGGCTGCGCGGATTGTGGGTCTGTATTGCTTTATCGCTGGGAAGCCCGGTTTATCTTACGCATGCCGCAGATGATATTCAGTTCAATACCGATGTGTTGGATATTAAAGATCGGGAAAATCTCGATCTCAGTCATTTCTCCCGTGGCGGCTATATTATGCCAGGGACTTACACCATGGCGGTGTTTCTCAACCGGCAGCAAATAGCGGAGCGTTCAATCACCTTCGCGCCATCTAAAGCAGACCCTAAAAGCAGCGAGCCTTGCCTGACGCCTGAACTGATCGAGCTATTTGGCCTGAGAGACAGCGTGCTCAAGGACATTGTCTGGGAAGACGATGGGCAATGTATCGATCTGCAAAGCATCCCAGGATTGACGGTTCAGGGCGACCTGGCGACGTCGTCCCTGCAGCTCAGCGTGCCACAAGCCTATCTTGAATACAGTTCTGAGAATTGGGATCCGCCTTCCCGTTGGGATAACGGCATTACCGGTGCGTTGTTTGACTATAACCTGAATTTCCTGACCACGCGCCAGCAGCACCAGGATCAGGCCTATAGCCTGAGTGGTAATGGGACCACCGGGGCTAACTTTGGCCCTTGGCGTCTGCGCGCGGATTGGCAGTTGCAGATGCGGAATCAGTCTGGCAGCAACGGCGAGAATAGCCTGGATTGGAGCCGTTATTACGCTTATCGCGCCTTGCCCAAGCTGCTTGCCCGCCTGACGCTCGGGGAAAACTTCCTCAATTCAGATATTTTCGACAGCTTCCGTTTCACCGGCGTTACGCTCAATACCGATGACAACATGCTGCCACCCAACTTACGCGGCTATGCCCCGGAAGTGAGTGGCGTCGCCAAAAGTAATGCCAAGGTGACCATTAGCCAGCAGGGCCGGGTGTTGTATGAAACGCAGGTCGCGCCAGGCCCGTACCGCATTCAGGATTTGAATGATGCGGTTTCCGGCCAACTGCAGGTTCGCGTTGAGGAGCAGGATGGCAGCGTGCAGGAGTTCACCGTGAACACCGCCAGCATCCCTTATCTGACCCGTCCAGGTTCGCTGCGCTATAAACTCGCGGCAGGCCGGCCAAGCGATTGGAAACACAACGTCAGCGGGCCACTGTTCTCCACCGGCGAATTCTCCTGGGGGGTTAGCAACGGCTGGTCACTGTACGGTGGCGGCGTAGGGAGCGACGACTATAACGCGTTGGCGTTGGGGGTTGGCCGCGATCTGATGATGCTGGGCGCACTGTCGTTCGATGTCACCCAATCCCGGGCTAATTTGCCGCAGGAGAGCTCGTTGTTTGGTAACTCTTATCGCCTCAGTTACTCCAAACGTTTTGACGATTATGACAGCCAGGTGACGTTCGCGGGCTATCGCTTCTCCGAACGCAACTTTATGAACATGAGCGAATTTTTGGACGCTCGGACTACCGGTTACCGCACCCAGAGCAGCAAGGAGATGTACACCGTTACGTTCAATAAGCAGTTTGTCGAGCTGGGTCTGAGCACGTTTATCAACTACAGCCACCAGACCTATTGGAACGACAGTGCCAACGATCATTACAACCTGTCGCTGGCGAGATACTTCGATCTGGGCAAGTTCAAGGATCTTAACCTCTCGTTGACCGCCTATCGCAACAAATTTAACGGCACCAACGACGACGGCATGTATCTGGCGATCACCATTCCCTGGGGTCACTCCAGTTCCATCACCTACAGCGGGTCATGGGATCGCAATGAAAATACTCACCAGGTGGGTTATTTCGGCCGTGTGAATGACGCCGACTCCTATCAGATCAGTGCAGGCGCTGCTCGCCAAGGCGCGGTTGCCAGCGGTTACTACACCCACTTGGGCAACGACGCGCAAGTGAGTGCCAATGCGGGTTATCAAGCAGGGCGATCCAGTTCTCTGGGCCTGATGCTGCAAGGTGGGGTGACGGCGACCGGGGAGGGCGTGGCTATGCATCGGATTGGCATGCCAGGCGGAACGCGCATTTTACTGGATACCGACGGGGTCGCAGGCGTTCCTGTGCGCGGCTATGGTGCCACCACCTTATCCAACCGCTTTGGTAAAGCTGTGGTGTCCGATCTCAACAGCTACTACCGCAACCAGGTCAGCATCGATCTGAACGCGCTGGATGACAAGACCGAAGCGCTCAGCTCGGTGCAGCAGGCGACATTGACCGAAGGGGCGATTGGTTTGCGGCGTTTTGAAGTGGTGGCTGGTGAAAAAGCGATGGCGGTAGTTCGTCTGGCTGATGGGTCATCACCGCCTTTCGGTGCCACAGTACAAAATAGCAAGAAACGGGACGTTGGCATTGTCAACGATGACGGCAGCGTTTACCTGAGTGGTATTCAGCCCGGCGCCAAGATGACCACCAATTGGAATGGCATCACCCAGTGCGAAATAACGCTGCCAACGCATATCCCACAACACGGGACACAGAATTTACTGCTGCCTTGCCGGCCCATCGCCGCAGGGGAAAGTCCGGAAACGGAAAACAGAAGCTGAACGGAAAAAGACTGATGAAATTAACGACCACGCATTTATTAACCGCTGGCGCATTACTGCTGGCCATCTTTACCTCACAGGCTAATGCGGCGATTGCCCTGGATCGTACCCGGGTGATTTATAACGCTTCCAGCAAGTCTGTCAGCATGAACGTCAGCAATGAAAACAAACACCTGCCTTATCTGGCTCAGGGGTGGATTGAGGATGAACAGGGCAATAAGATCACCAGCCCGCTGATCGTTCTGCCTCCGGTGCAGCGCATTGAGTCTGGTGCTAAAAGCCAGGTGAAAGTGCAGGGGCTGCCTGCTTTGCAGCAATTACCACAGGATCGTGAATCGCTGTTTTATTTCAACCTGCGCGAAATCCCGCCGCGCAGCGACAAGCCGAACACGCTGCAAATTGCGTTGCAAACACGCATCAAACTGTTCTACCGCCCGCAGGCGATTGAACCGACCAAGGAACAGATGAGTACGCCGTGGCAGGAAAAAATGACGCTGACGCGCCAAGGCGATCGCTATGTGATCAATAACCCGACGCCGTATTACATCACCATCGTTGAGGCTAGCACCACTAAAGGTGGCCAGAGCGCCAAAGGGTTTGTTCCGTTGATGGTGCCGCCTAAATCCAATGCAACGCTAAGCGCCAGCGTCAGTGCTTTAGGTAGTTCGCCGGTGCTGACCTACGTGAATGACTTCGGCGGCCGTCCAGAACTTATTTTCCGCTGTGCGGGTGATACCTGTCAGGCAGAACCTGGCAAACGTAACTCATAGCCTACGCGCAACAGAGGTGAACTATGCTGTGGAAAACGTCGACGGGACTTGCAGGTTTGATACTGGTTGTGGGTATGTCATCAGCCGTTGCTGCGACGTCCAACCTGACTATCTCGGGCAACATTTTACTGCCGCCGCCCTGCGTGATTAACGGGGATCAAACCATCATGGTGGATTTCACCAACGAGGTGTTGACGACCCGGGTTGATGGTATCAACTACCGCCAGCCGGTGCCTTACACGTTGGAATGCTCGGCAGGTAATACCAACGCGTTAAAAATGCAGATCCTGGGCATAGACGCCGGTTTTGCCGGCGCTCTGCAAACCTCGAAAGGCGATCTGGGGATCGCCTTGTCGAATGACGGCCAGGCAATGCCGGTGAATAGCTGGCTGAATTTCACGCTGCCAAATCAGCCTGCATTGTTTGCCACCTTAGTGAAGCGTCCAGGGGGCACTCTCACCGCTGGCTACTTTACGTCGGTAGCCACGATGGTGGTCGACTACCAGTGAAACGGGAGAAAGGAATGAGATCGGTTGCAGGGATGTCACTATTGCTATCGTTTGCTCTGCTGGCCATAAGCCCGTTGCAAGCGGCAGAAAATATGGGCTTTAGCGGTACGTTGATTGAGCCACCCCCGTGCCAGGTGAACAACGGCAAAGACCTCGACGTGCCTTTTGACCGGATCGGCGTCAATAGCGTGGATGGGGTGAAGCACCGCAGGCAGGTTGATTACATATTGGACTGTTCGGCGGGATCCGCCTGGAGCATGGTGCTGACGCTGATCGGCCCTGGTGCCACCTTTGAGCCGGCAACGTTACAGACCAACATTGCCAATCTGGGCATCAAAATTTACCAGAACGGCGAGCCGTTTGAGCTCGGTACGCCTATCTCTATTGACCCACAAAATCCACCGATGTTGGAAGCCGTGCCGGTTAAAAAACCGGGCACCGAGCTGACTGAAGGGGTATTTGAAGTCACGGCGACGCTGCTTGCGGATTACCAATAAGGAGCTGATATGCGGCAAATACTGAGATCTCTCTGTGCCACCGTCGCTCTGCTAGCGCTGAGCCAGGGCGTTCAGGCGGCAAAGATGCGCTTACACGGCACGCTGGTGGCGGAACCTTGCATCATCCCACCGGGTGAAGAAACCATCCAACTGGATTTTGGCACGGTGATTGACAAACACTTGTATCACAATCAAAGAACCAGCAGTAGGGAGTTCAAACTGCACTTGAGCAACTGCGATCAGACGTTAGGCAAATCGGTGCAGGTCACCTTCACTGGGGTGGAAAACCCTGCCTTGCCGGGATTACTGGCGCTGGATGCCTCCAGCCAGGCGTCGGGCATCGGTATTGGTGTTGAGACAGAAAATGGCAATTCAGTGCCATTGAACCAGTTAGGCACTCATCGCTACCCGTTAGCAACAGGGGACAACTATCTGCGCATGATGGCCTATGTGCAAGGCGAGCCAGACGCGATTACCAACCGAACCATTAACCGCGGCCCTTTCAGTGCCAGCATGACCTTTGCATTGACCTATGACTAAGGGCTGATGCCGCTTGGCCTCTGTGAAGGGGCTAATCAGCAGCAGCGCAGAGCAATAAGGAACAAATAATGACGTTAATAGGAACAGCACTACTCAAAAAAACCGTGCTGGTTGCTGGTCTGCTGATGCCTCTATATGGTTACACCGCCGGAATCGATGTAAGCTGGACGGGGCCAAAGCAACAGACCATTAGTGCCCAACCTGATGGTATCGGTGGCTACACCACGTTGTGCAAAGCCGGCAAGACAGTTTACTTTTACGCGATATTGAGTACCACCACGGGGATGTACCAACGAATGATTGCCTCCGCGCCGGGGGTAGCAAGCGGAAACTGTAGTGAAGTTTTGGCAAAAGTCCTCCCTATCACGTTTACATTGCAAGCCAATGAATTAAATTTTTTCGGGCTGGGTCAAGAAGTTGGCAAACGTCCTGCTGATGGTCCGACTATGAACGTTTCTCTTGAACATAACAGCGGAACCGGTGATGGCTGGAAACCTCAGCCACCGCCAGGCCCCGCCTGTTCACTGGTTGGCACTTCGGTAGACATCAGCTATGGGGATATTCAGGCTAATAGCGTACCGGGATTGAAAAAAAGCTCGGACTTGTACGTTAAATGCACGGCCAGCGCCACGGTTAAAGTCACGCTGGTAGGCTACACTTCTAGCGGTATCAAACTGCGTACGGATGGTTCACTGACGGCGGATGTGCTTGTGCGTGACCAGCCAGCCAATGTTGGCACCCTGGAAAAGATCGCGGCCAACCAAACGATGGCCGTACCCATCTCTTCGGTATTGAAGGTTAACGGTAATCTGGCGGGGGGGGCTTTCCGCGGCTCGGCAGTGATTAATGTGGATATTCTTTAACGTTCTCTCCTGAAGACGTCAGCCTGCGTTTTGTAGGCTGACATCCCCAGCCGTTTCCGACCTGTTTCACGTTCGCCTGGCGGGTGGTTTTTATTACCGCTTGTCTGCCTTTCCTTTATCTGAACTTCCCAATCAATAAACTGGATGCACGTCATTAGCGAATGTATTACCGCTAAGGATATGTGACATTCTGGCCGGTTAAAAATAATAGGGTCAACAATTGATTAGCAAAATAGCGTGACGGCATTTTCATCTGATTACAAAATTTAAAATTCTATTTGGCTAATTACTGTCTAGCGGAGTTATTAGGAAAAATCCTTACTTTGGCGATAGGCGGCAGGCCTACCCTGGCTTTGCTTACAAAATGCACTTTTGGTGAGATAAATCTTATAGTTGTAGGTTATGGGAAATAAACCTTCAAATTTTTAGGGTCTTGTCGTGTTTTCAGTTTTAGTCGTCTGGTGCTTAATGCTATTTTTTATTTGGTAATCCTTCATCACAATAGGCTATGCTTTAAACAATCTGTCAGCGACAGATTTTATTAATTCTTGAGCGAGTAATATCCAGCATAATTGCAATAGGAGTTTTTGTGGCACAACGTAAATTTCTCACTCTCACCGAAGTTAACAACCTGATGAGTGCTGCCCGGAATAAACAGACCGGGGTACGGGACAGTTGCCTGATCCTGCTTGCCTTCCGCCACGGGTTTCGTATCAGCGAGTTGTTGAACTTGCGTTATCACGACCTGGAAATGATTGAAGGACGGATAAATATACGCCGGCTTAAGAATGGATTCTCTACCGTTCATCCTCTGATGAGTGATGAATGCAAGGCGATTATGGAGTGGAGCCAGGTCAGGGCGCAGTGGAAGCCTGCCGTGGATCCAGAGATTGTTTTTATCTCCCAGCGTGGTACCCAGCTATCGCGCGGTCAGGCCTGGCGCATTATCCGTCAGGCTGGAGAATTGGCGGGCACCGCTACCCATACGCATCCCCATATGCTGCGCCATGCCTGCGGCTATGAATTGGCGGAAAGGGGGACAGATACCCGCTTGATTCAGGATTATCTGGGGCATCGTAACATCAGGCATACCGTCCGCTATACCGCAAGCAACGCGGCGCGCTTTGTCGGGATGTGGGATCGTAACGGATTGGTTATGAAGGATTTATTGGTAAATAATCAGGCGCAAGATGGAACAATTGGGGCTAAACTGTTCCTAATTCTTAAACGAAAGATAAGAATTTGCAATGCCCTGTATTAGAATATTCCTTGATCGAGATCTATCTAACTGAAAAATAGAGTTATATTTTTACCTCTGCAAATCGCTCTCTCCACCCTCTAAATTTTGGCCATTGCGCCAACCCGCTGTTGCAAAAATCAAAAATACCTTAAAACACATTCCCATGGTAATGGCAAAGCATTTAATTTCTTATTTTAAAGTTAAAATAAGGAAAAACAGTCAATTGATTCGATATTGATGTATTTACCGTTTTTTTATAGGGTGCGACAAAATAGCCCCAAATGTCTCATGTTGCTGGCGAAAACTGAACGGAATAGGGAGGTCCGGCCGTGAGTAGAAATGAAGTCTGTGCGGTTGCCCGCCAGGGGAATCGACCTCCACACTTTTTCATGGTTATGAAACATTATGTGTTCAAAGGAAAATAGTATGAAAATCAAATCACTGGTTGCTGGTATTGCCGCAGTTCTTTCTCTGGCTGGCGTTGCTAATGCGGCTACAACTACCGTCAACGGTGGCCCTATTCATTTTAAAGGGGAAGTTGTTAATGCGGCTTGTGCCGTGGATGCCGGTTCTATTGGCCAGACAGTGCAATTGGGGCAGGTTAAAACGACTTCACTGGCTACCGCTGGTGATGTTAGCTCCTCTACCGGGTTCAATATTCAGCTGAATGATTGTGATTCTACCGTTGCAACCCAGGCAGCTGTCGCTTTCAGCGGCACAGCGGTTAACGCTACCTATCCTACCGCGCTGGCCCTGCAAGGCTCTGCGGCGGGTAACGCAACCAACGTCGGCGTTCAGATCCTTGACCGCGCCGGTACTGCGTTAGCGGTTGATGGCGCTACCTTCAGTGCGGCTACTACGCTCTCTGATGGCACCGTTATTGTTCCATTCCAGGCTCGTTATATCGCGACCGGCGTAGCCACTGCCGGTATTGCCAACGCTGATGCGACCTTCAAGGTGCAGTATCAGTAAGCTGAATTAGCTTATCAAGGATGATGATTACAGGCCAGGGAGGCCTGATTTTCAGCTACCGGAGGCAAGGAGTGTGCGATGTGGAGAATGGGAGCGGGGCTCCTGCTAACCCTGCTGTTGGCGGGGAAGGTTGTTGCTGACGATCGTTGGGTGGAACAACCTCTCGGTGGTTTGATGCGCTTTCAGGGTGAAGTGATCGCTGAAACCTGTTCGGTGGAAGCCGGAGATCGCAACTTGACGGTATCGATGGGGAATATCACCACCGACCGGTTTCGTATGCCTGGCGATGAGGCCGATCCAGTCCCCTTTGATTTACATCTGCAGAACTGCACTACCGCGGTCAGCCGTAACGTGGGAGTGATGTTCCATGGCATGGCAGACAGCAATAATCCGCAGGTGCTTTCTGTTGGTGACGGGCCAGGTGTCGCCTCTGGCGTAGCCGTGGCGTTGTTTGACGACAGAGGCCGATTTATTCCACTCAATACTGCGCCGCGGTACTGGGTGCCGTTGCAAGAGGGGCCGGTGATCCTGCATTTCGTAGCGAAATACCGCGCCACCGGACAGCCGGTGAACAATGGTTTGGCTAACGCTCAGGCCTGGTTCGCACTGACTTATCAGTAGGCCTTGGCCGCAAGATGAATAGTAATAGCGCTGCGAATGCTTGGCCCTTGGCCACGGAGTGTTATGGAAGTCAGATCCTGATGGACGAGGTAAATGTGAGAACAATTTCTATGGTTGGAAAGGTGATGTCCGCGCTGCTGCTGTTGGCGGCGGGGCATGTGGGTATGGCAAACGCCGGAGTCGGCCTGGGCGCGACCCGGGTGATCTATCCTGCCGATCAGAAGCAGGTGACTTTGGGAGTCAGCAATAACGATGAGAAAAGCACCTATCTGATCCAATCTTGGGTAGAAAACGCCGATGGCCAAAAAGATGGCCGGTTGATTATTACGCCACCGTTATATTTGATGCAGGGAAAAAAAGAGAACACGCTGCGCATTATTGATGCGACGAATCAAAGCTTGCCGAAGGATCGGGAGAGCCTGTTCTGGGTTAACGTCAAAGCGATCCCCTCACTGGACAAATCACGCCAGGATGAGAACACCCTGCAATTGGCTATTACCAGCCGTATCAAACTGTTTTATCGCCCCAATGGGCTGAGTATTGCGCCAGACAAGGCTCCGGAGCAACTGCGGTTTAAACGTAGCGGCAAAGAGTTGACGATCGTCAATCCTACCCCCTATTTCATCACGCTGAGCGAGTTGAACGCCGGCACGCGGCAGTTGGCAAACACTATGGTGTCGCCTATGGGATCGACCAATGTGGCGCTCCCCGCCGATGCAGGCAGCACGATTTCCTATCGGACGATCAACGATTACGGTGCCCAAACGCCGGTATTCAAGGGTGTGATGCAGTAAGGCCTGGAGCCGCCACCCACTTCATCAAGCTATAACCAGATAAATCAGGCAGCCGGGCGACCTGTATCGAACCGGAGGGATCATGCTATACCTGAAAAACGGCACGGAAAGTCGCAGAGTGATAAACGATAACCACCAGGGTGCCCTCATCTTAAAGCTGACTTTAACGCCTTTGGCCGTGATGCTGTGGGCGCTATGTGGCGATGCATCGGCTCGAGCGGAAAATTACTTCAACCCTCGTTTTCTGGCCGACGATCCGGCGAAGGTAGCCGATCTGTCTGGGTTCGAAAAGGGACTTGAGGCGCCTCCGGGTATCTACCGTGTCGACATTTATATGAATGACGGGTTTATGTCGACCCGGGATGTCTCTTTCCGGGCCGATACCGATAACAAGGCCTTGGTGCCTTGCCTGACTCGCAGCCAACTGGCCACCATGGGGGTCAATACCCAGGCGGTCCCGGGAATGGCCATCTTGGCATCGGAAGCCTGCGTACCATTAACCTCGCTGATCAAGGAAGCCTCCACTGATTTTGACGTCGGGCGGCAGCGCCTGTCTATCAGTGTTCCCCAGGCTTACATGGGCAACTCTGCCCGTGGTTATATCCCGCCTGACCAGTGGCAAAACGGCATCACTGCCGGGCTGCTCAATTACAGCTTCACCGGCAGTAATGTCCGTAACAGCCAGTCGAGCAACAGCAATTACGCCTTCCTTAACTTACAAAGCGGCGTGAATCTGGGAGCCTGGCGGCTGCGGGATAATACGACCTGGAGCTACACCAGCGGCGGCGGATTGAGCTCTAATCAAAACCGCTGGCAGCACGTCAATACCTATTTGCAGCGGGACATTGCGTTGCTGCGCAGTCGCCTGACGTTGGGTGACGGCTATACCTCAGGGGACGTTTTTGATGGCGTAAACTTCCGCGGCGTACAGGTGGCGACGGATGACAATATGTTGCCAGACAGCCAGCGGGGGTATGCTCCCGTGATCCGCGGAATTGCCCGCGGCACCGCCAGGGTCACGGTCAAGCAGAATGGGTTCGAGGTGTACCAAACCACGGTGCCGCCAGGCCCATTTACCATCGACGATCTGTCTGGATCTGGCAGTGGCGGTGATTTGCAGGTCAGCATTCAGGAAGCCGACGGCACGGCCCAGGTCTTTACCGTGCCCTATACGTCGGTTCCAGGGCTGCTGCGCCAAGGGCAGGTGAGATATACGGTGATGGTGGGACAGTATCGCAGCGGCAACGATCAGCAAGAAAAACCTACCTTTGGCCAAGGCACCCTGATGTGGGGGCTGGCCGACGGCTGGACGCTGTCTGGCGGCACCCAGCTTGCCGATCGCTATCGTGCGTTCAACCTTGGAGTGGCTAAAAACCTGGGCATTTTCGGCGCTGTGTCGTTGGACATCACTCAGGCTAGCGCCACCTTGCCGGATGACAGCACCCATCAGGGGCAGTCGCTGCGCTTCCTTTATAACAAGGCATTAAACGAGTGGGGCACCAACCTGCAACTGCTCGGTTACCGCTATTCCACCAGCGGCTATTACGCGCTGGGTGACACGACCTGGCGCCAGATGAGCGGCTACAAGGCGTCAACCGATGAAGGTATCGTCGAGCTCATTCCGAAACTCACCGATTACTACAATCTGGCCTACAACAAACGTGGGCGGTTGCAGATGACGGTGACTCAGCAGGTTGGGGACAATGGTACCTTTTATCTGACCGGTAGCCACCAGACTTATTGGGGGGTGGGTAAGGCGGATGAACAACTGCAGGCCGGTTACAGCGGTACGTTGGAGGATATCACTTATACCCTCAGCTACAGCTTGACCAAGAACGCCTGGCAAGACGGGCGCGACAATATGCTGGCCTTCAACATCAGCATCCCGTTCAGCCATTGGCTGCGTTCCGACAGCCAGTCCGCTTTCAACCGCTCCAGCGTCAGCTACAGCATGTCTGACGATCTGAGCGGCAGGATGACCAATCAGGCTGGGGTGTATGGCACGTTACTGGAGGATAACAACCTGAGTTACAACGTGCAGGCCGGTTACGCCGGAGGCGGAACGGGTACTTCAGGCGGGACGGGTAACACATCGCTGAACTATCGAGGGGCTTCTGGCAACGCCAACGTGGGTTACAGCCGCAGCAGCGGTACCAGCCAACTGTATTACGGGCTGAGCGGCGGCGTGCTGGCACATGAAAATGGCATCACCCTGAGCCAACCGCTGAACGACACCCTGATCCTGGTCAAAGCGCCGGGGGCGGGTAACGTGTCGGTGGAAAACCAGAGCGGGATACGTACCGACTGGCGGGGCTATGCCGTACTGCCGTTTGCCATGGATTACCGGGAAAACCGCGTAGCGCTGAACCCTAATACGCTGGCAAACAACGTCGAGCTGGATGACGCGGTGGTCAGCGTGGTGCCGAATCATGGCGCGGTGGTGCTGGCCGATTTTAAAACCCATATCGGGCTGAAGGTACTGATGACGCTGACCTATAACGGACAACCGTTGCCATTCGGGTCGGTGGTGTCCTTCGATAATGGCCGCTCTGGCAGCATTGTTGCCGACGGTGGGCAAGTGTATCTGACCGGGTTGCCGCCAAGTGGCGAGGTGAAAGCCAAATGGGGCGAGGGTGCAGGTGGGCAGTGCGTGGCGAGTTACCAACTGCCGCCGGAAAGTCAGCAGCGGGCACTTAGCTATCTAACGGCAGTATGCCGATGACGCCGGGCGGGAGAGGCGAGCAATGAGAATACAACTTTATAGCCTGTGTCTGCTGGCGTTGTTTAGCGCCAGGGTAGCGCAGGCTGCGGACAGCACTATCGCCATTAACGGTTACGTTAAGGACAATGCCTGCTCTATAGCGCCGGGGTCGCAAAGTTTTGTGGTGGATCTGATGAGTAATGCGGCCAAGCAGCTGCATCGGGTAGGGGCGACGACGCCGATGGTGCCGTTCAGCATCGTGCTCGATAAATGCGGCGGTTCAGCCATCGCGGTGAAAACGGGTTTCACCGGCGGGGCAGACAGCGACAACCTGACCTTGCTGAAAATCGACGGTGGGGCCGGTGCGGCAGCCGGCATGGGCATACAGATCCTCGATAACAGCGGCAATGCCATTGCTCTCAATGAGATCTCGAGTGGGTTGAACTGGTCAAACATCACCGCCGGGCAATCCAATACGCTGTATTTCTATGCGCGTCTGATGGCGACCCGTGCCCCGGTGACTGCCGGGCAGGTTAGAGCGACGGCAAACTTCACCCTGGAATTTCAGTAACCGGAGAAAAGGGCTATGAACATGAGCAAGCTGGTTCCGATCGCGGGGTGGTTACTGATGATGGTACTCCCCCTGGCGCATGCGGCAGATGTCAACATCACCATCAATGGCAAGGTGGTGGCAAAACCCTGCACGGTATCCACCGTGTCCACTACGGTAGAGCTGGGTGATTTGTATACCTTTAACCTGCTGGCGGCAGGTGCGACTTCGCCATGGCATGCGGTGACGTTGAACCTTACCAACTGCCCAGTGGGGACCTCAAAGGTAACCGCGACCTTTTCCGGCACGGCTGATAGCACCCGGAACTATTACGCCAATCAGGGCGCGGCCCGCAATATTGCGTTGCAACTGGCCGATAGCGGCGGGGTAAATCTGCCCAACGGCAGTACCAAAGTCGTGGCGGTGAATGACGCATCGCTGGCCGCCAGCCTGGTTTTGCAAGTGAGGGCCATCACGCCCAGCGGCAATGTGACGCAGGGTTCGATTCAATCCCTGATCAACGTGACTTACACCTATTCCTGATGATGAAGAGCATATGAAAGACTTAATCCGCGTATTTCTGAAATATCTGGGTGCAGCTGCGCTCTTGATTGGCTATTCATCCAGTGCTCATGCATTTGCTTGCCGAACGGCGGCCGGGGCGACCATCCCTATCGGCGGCGGCAGCGCCAACGTGTTTGTTGATTTGACCCCGCAGATCGGGGTGGGCCAAAACCTGATCGTTGATTTGTCCCGTCAGATCTCCTGCCGAAATGACTTTCCAGAGAACAGAATAGACTACGTTTCTCTGCAGAGAGGCTCGGCCTATGGTGGCGTATTGGCAAGTTTCACCGGTAGCTTTGTGTATGACGGTACTTCTTACCCATTCCCGACAACCTCTGAAACCAAGTCCGTGGTCTATAGAACCACCACTATGACGCCATGGCCCGCCGTGCTTTATCTCACGCCTATCAGCACTGCAGGTGGCGTGGCGATAACCAGTGGTTCTTTGATTGCGGTGTTAAATATGCACCAAACCAATAACGTAGGGGAATCGCATTCCTATATTTGGAATATCTATGCCAGCAATAGCGTGGTGATCCCTACCGGTGGCTGTGATGTCTCTTCCCGCGACGTTACCGTGAATCTGCCAGAATATCCGGGAACGGTGTCGATACCGTTGACGGTGCGTTGCGCCAAGAATCAAAACCTGGCCTATTACCTGACCGGGCCAACCACGGATGCCGCATCCACGATTTTTGCCAACACCGCCTCTGCGCCGGTGGCTCAGGGGATTGGCATTCAGGTTGCCAACCGCAATGGCGTTATTGCTACCAACAGGAACGTCGCGCTGGGTACCGTCGGTAGTTCTGCAGTTAGTTTAGGTTTGACCGCCAACTATGCGCGCACTACCGGTCAGGTGGTGGCGGGTAATGTCAAGGCCGTGGTGGGTGTGACCTTTTTGTATCCTTGAATGTGCTGTTGAACGAGGTCTCAAGCCTGGGGGAACGGCACTAAACACGGTTATTTAGGAGGAAAAATGCAGCAGGCAAATCATCAGCAAGCCGAGCATGCGACAGCGGAAAGCCGCAAGCGAATTTTGGTTGTCGAGCCATCCAGGATCAATTGGATCGGGCTGCAACGGTTACTGGGTGACGCGGGCAGCACGGAGTTAAGTTTTTGCCGGGTCAGCAAATTGACCGATGCCAAAAAGAAAATTTATGAATTTAAACCTGATGTGATCTTGTTTAGCTCATTATCTCGTGGCACTGACTATCTGTCGTTATTATCCTTTTTGTCAGATATTGCCAGTTATCATCATAAAACCAACTCGGTGATCTGGTTGCAGCATGATATGGCCTGGATGGTGCAACTTTTCCACGCTTTCGGCGTAGATACGGTATTGATCGATCCGGTTAACCTTTATCAAATCACCCAATGTCTAGGCAGCGATCAGACTGACAAAGCACCCAAGAATGCGGCTTTATTAGGTAAGCAGGAAAGATTGATTGCGCTGGCCTTACTGCGCGGGCGTAGTGCCACGGCTATCGCCAACGTGACCGGCAAAGATGTACGCACCATCAGCACGCAGAAGAAATCGATCATTAGAAAGTTACAGATGACAACCAATGAGGAGCTCTACCTGCTGGCGGGTAAGCTGGTTTATTTAACCAAGATAAACGGACTGAGTGGTGAGACTCGATGAAAAAAATAATGATTATGCATCCCTGCATTGTTACCTGGCATGGTTTGCATCAGTTATTCAGGCGCAAACTGCCCGACGCTGAGATCGTACCGGCACACTCCATCTATGATTTGGTATTTAATGATGATTTATCTGATGCCGATCTGATCGTCAGTGAGCTCTATGGCCTGAATGAAAATATCACTATGGGGGCGAAGCTGTTGTCATTTGTTCAATCGGTCAGGCAGGACAAACCGCTACTGATTATGACTGATGTGCCAGGAAAACAGGTGTTGGGTTGTCCGGGTTACCTGCCTGGGGCATCCTATATTGCTTTATCAGAAGATATTCGTCAGCTAGTTAATCAGGTTGATCAGGTTCTGGCTGGCAAGATTGTTATCAGTCCGTCTCTGCGTAGTGAACAAGGGGCTAGTCTGTCTAATGCCGATGCCAGACCTTTTTCCCGCTCGGAAATAAAGGTTTATAGCTTATTGCAAGAGGGCTTCAGTATTTCGCAGATAGCGAAGAAGATTTCCCGCAGCGTCAAGACCGTAAGTGCGCATAAACGCAACATGATGGGCAAGCTTGGCATTGAGAGTGAAGTCGAGCTCTATGCCTGTTTTAATCAATAGCCCTATATCGGCTATTACAACCGCCGGAGTTCGCTGATGACAGCGATCTCCGGCGGTTGTAAAGCAGGGTTTGCTGAATGGTATACTAATAGTAAGGTTATTTCGGCGGGTTCAGCCGTTTTTTCGTTTACCCGCTTCCCATATGCCTGCGAATCGAGCCGCATTACTGGCGGTATAGCGGACGGTATGGCGGATATTTCGGTGCCCCAGATAATCCTGGATCAAGCGGGTATCGGCGCCCCTTTCCGCCAGTTCATAACCGCAGGCGTGGCGTAGCATATGGGGATGCGTGTTGATGACCGTGCCTGCCAGTTCGCCAGCCTGGCGGATAATGCGCCAGGCTTGACCCCGTGATAGCTGGGTTCCTCGCTGAGAAATAAAGATAATGTCCGGGTCTGCACCGGGTTTCCATTGGGCCCTGAGCTGCTTCCATTCCATAATTGCCTCGCATTCGTCATTCATCAGAGGATGAACGGTAGAGAATCCATTTTTAAGCCGGCGTATATTTATCCGTCCTTCAGCCATTTCAAGATCGCGAAAGCGCAGCCGCAGCAGTTCGCTGATACGTAATCCATGGCGGAAAGCCAGTAAGATCAGGCAGCTATCTCGTACTCCAGTCTGTGTATTTCTGGCAGCACTCATCAGGTTGCGGACTTCTGTTAGAGTGAGAAATTTACGCTGTACCAAAGAAAACTCCTATTTTTTCGCTTAAAAAACGCCAGAGTTAGGATTAAATAGAATAAAATTTTTACCTACCGTTTTTAAATCTAAAGAGTGCAATAAAAGTTTGCTAAAAATTCAGCTAAAGGTAATTTCATAGGATAATTCCTATTTGCTGTTTATTGTGATGTTACAGGTGACTACCGACAATATCCAGCATTTACGGGGGAGGGGAACGGCACTGTTTAAATAGCATTGATAATACAGTCTATAATTTGACTATTTCCCGCAAATATAATGAATATTGGGTTTCTTAATAGAGTAATGTGTAATAAATTTCACATTTGTTAGAATAAAAAGTTGATGTTAGGCGTAGTGAACCGGTACTAGCCAAAAATTGTACATTGAGCCTATCATGATAAGGATAACCCCAAGCCCATTGCTAGAGACTGCCAAATGAATATTCAAATAAAAGTTGATAACAATCTGTTCGACAACCTGTCTGAGAAGGCCCGTGAGGCGTTGCTGGACGAACTGCAAACTCGCGTCCATGAGGTCTACCCGGCTAGTCACCTCACGGTGATTGCAGGGCTGAATGATAAGACTGAGATCGCGACCAGTGATTTTTTTAACGACGTTGAGGCAAAGTTGACCGTGCAGGAAATTGTCGACGATGTCATCCTGCATGGCCATTGGCGTAACACATAGCCCTCACCCCAACCCTCTCCCACAGGGAGAGGGAGCTGTAAGCCCCTGCTCGTTTGTAAGAAAATCGATAATCTCAGCAAACTCGATCGACCCCTTCCACAGGGAGAAGGAGCTGCCAGCCCCTGCTCGTTTGTAAGAAAATCGATAATCTCAGCAAACTCGATCGGTCTCCTTTGACAGGGAGAGGAGGCTGTTAGTCCCCGCTCTTTGGAAGTAAAGAAGTCATCTCAGTAAACTTGAACGTCCCCATCCAAGGTATATCACCGCATTTTCAGTCCACTCGATCGGTCCGCTAGGAGAGGGAGGTGTTAGCCCCTGCTCTTTGGAAGTAAAGACGTCATCTCAGTAAACTTGAACGCCCCCATCCAAGGTATATCACCGCATTTTCAGCCCACTCGATCGATCCCCTCTCCCTGTGGGAGAGGGTTAGGGTGAGGGGCCCGTGCTTTACCCATCCAGATACCCTCCCTTCCCGTATTTCTCCCGCCCAACATGGAAAAAATGAAAGTCCGACATATACTTATGGTGCCAAAGCTGAATCTCTGAGTGAAGGCCGTTTTATTCTGGTTTGCTAGACCATAAGGAGCGCTAATGACCTATCATCTACTTACCCTGTGGGATATCCTGGTTACCACGTTTTCATTTTTCTTTTTCATCGCCTACCTGTTTATCCTGTTCCAGGTCGTCTCCGACCTGTTCCGCGATCACCAACTGAGCGGCTTTTATAAGGCAGTATGGATTGTGTTCCTGCTGTTCATCCCGCTGTTAACGTCCCTGGTCTATCTGATTGCCCGTGGTAAAGGCATGGCCGAGCGGCATCGTGCGCAGGTGCAGAAATCCGTCTCTGCCACCAACGAGTATATCCGTGAGGTTGCAGGCAAATCGCCAGCCGAACAAATTTCGGACGCCAAAAAGTTGTTGGATGACGGTGTGATCACCGAAAGTGAATACCAGCAGCTTAAGGCTAAAGCACTGGCCTGAGGTTGAAGTTGGCAGGAGAGAGGAGGGGGGCCGCAAGCCCCCCTAATAACCATTATTCGGCAGGGAACCCACTTGCAGATCTCTTGCAATCTGCCGGTCAACCACGCCGCCGCCGTTGGTTGTTTCTTCACCTTATATAGCTAAATCGCTATTGGTTCCCCGCGGGTCGCAGGCCGGCAAGAGGGTCGTGTTGATTATCGATTTGAAATCGTGAGGAACATCTCAGGTCGCCTTGTGCAGTGGTATCGCAAAATAATACCAGCGTGCTGTGGTTTGCCGGGGTTCGGGTAATGTAGACAAACTCATCCGGATTACAGACCACATTGTTAACGGTTAAATACTCCTTGTAGCCGGCCACATTGGTTTCCAGATCGTCTCTATCTATATAGACAGAACATTGATTGATGGTGGCCGCTTTATTGTGGCTGTCAAAAAAACGCGCGCTTTGCGACTGATTGCTGGCCAGCAGGATCAGCATAGCCATGATGAACGCCGTAAATAGGCCATAGCGCAATAGCTTGGTCTGGTTTAAAAACGTGCGTTTCGGCGGCAGCGTTTCGGACTGTGAGATCTCGACCGGGATCGGCTCTGGTTTATTGCTTTGCTGCACTATGACGTTGGCGCTCTCTTCTTGCTGTATTTCAATGGTTCCAGAAAAAACCACCCCAACTTTAGGAACCGTTCGGATGATATTTTTACTCAACCCGGCTTCCCGCATCCCTTTTCTTACCAACGAGATGTTCTGATAGAGGGTATTGGCGGTGACATATTGGCCGTTTTTTTGCCATACCTCTTTAAAAAAGTCGCTTTGGCTGATCACCTCACCAGGGCGTTGCAACATTAATTGCAGGCAACGGCTGGCAGGAACGTTTAAAACGGTTTCTTTGCCCCGAGCGCGCAGCGGGCACAGGCGGTGCTCTTCGGGAAGGTACAGTACGGTGTCGTTAATGATGATATTTTGTTTCATTTCAATATATTAACTTTTTATGGTCTGAGTGCCTAGTTTGTTTGAAGTATAGTTTAAGCATTCCTGATGGTGGGTAAAATAAATAACAATTCTTATTCATTTAAAAAACAATGTGTTAATAATAAACCTCAAATGAGATCTGATATCATTTAAGAGCGATTTAGAACGAGCTGTTATGATTTAATATTTTCTTTTAAATTATTGATTATCATGTGTTTTTTGGTTTTTTATTAAGATTAAAACTACTTCACTCAGAAGAATCTCATTCATGACTTAGTATTTACTCCATCAGCAAGGGGAGAGCGAAGTAAAGCGGCTTCATCTTACTGAGGTAAAGGATAGCTTCACCGGTAAAGGCTTTAATATATCGGCGTGACAGATAAATCCTAATCTTGAGTTTGTAGGTAATGGTTTGAATAGCAAAGAGTAAAATTTAATTGGCAGATATAAATATTGTAAGATAAAAATCTTTGACATTTATGACTACTAAAAAAGGGTGAAGTAATGAGATATGAAAAACACCAGGATGATTCGTTTCGGTTAGCGGTAAGTTCTTAGGAAGTTGAATTGATCAGCATTTATCACTGTTATGAGACTTTTGGAGATGGCAATGTGATCATCTTGGCGCAGTTGCCATAGTGGAAATTGCTCCTATAATGTCTCACCTAAGGGAGGTTTGTTATTTTTGTTACAAAACCAAAATAATAATCCGAGATACATATGGAAAATAGACTTTATGGATTCCTAATTGATGATGACATTCAATTCGATATTGCCAATCGTAGACTCCTTTATTACTCTGATGGAGCTTCGGAGCGCACCCTGTTTTTCAAGGTTATCTCTCTAAACGAGATCCAGACTCGATTACTGATTTATTTGCTGGCGAACAGCCGGGATGCCGTCATCTATAAAAATGACATAATGAGAAACGTTTGGGAGGAGATTAATTTATCTTCATCCAGCCAGCGTTTATGGCATGCAATAAATGAATTACGTAGAAAACTGGCGTCACTTGGACTCCCGGAGGATTTTATAGCGAACGTTCATGGTATTGGCTATTGCGTCGATAACCACCGAGTCTCTTCGCTATTTATTAAGTAAGTTGTTGTAAGTATAAAGGCTGGAATCATCTAGCTATATCCATACCTATGGGTATCCACCAGGCCATTTTAATGGATGTTAAAATGGTATTCATAATACAAGGTAAGTAGGAATATATATGAAAAAGTTAACTATCGTTGCATCTCTGATCGCTGTTTTCGGTACTGTAGGTATGGCCCAGGCTGCTTCTACCGGCACCATCACTTTTAACGGTGAACTGACTGCAAATACCTGTGACGTCGTGGTCGATGGTCAGGATGCGGACGCGATCGTAGTTCTGCCAACAGTAAGCACCAGCCAACTGCAAACTGCTACTCGTACAGCAGGTGATACCGGCTTCGTGATGGCCCTGAGCAACTGCGCTGGCACGCTGGAGACTGCTTCTGCCTTCTTCCAGGCCGGTGCTTCTGTTGATGCCGTAACTGGCCGTCTGCTTAACACTACCGGTGGTGCTACCAACGTCAGCCTGCAATTGCTTGACGCTTCAAGCCCGACTCAGGCCGTGATCAAAGCCGGTAGCCAAGAGCAGGTCACCGCGATGTCTTATCAAAGGGTTACCAGTGGTAGCGCTACACTGCCGTACATCGTACGTTACTACGCAGAAGCACCGACCACTGCGGGTACCGTAGTCAGCAACGTTGTTTATTCTATTCAGTACCAGTAATGGACTGTGGGAGGGGGAAACCCCCTCCCAATCTGTCAGTTCCCGGAGTTTATGATGAAGTTACTTTCTACTAATGTGCTAAAAGTTGGCGCTGTTGCCGCCGCAGCCCTGTTCAGCGTCAGTAGCCTGGCCAGCGTGGTGATTAGTGGTACGCGGGTGATTTACCCCTCTGATGCCAAAGAAGTCAGCGTCAAAATCAGTAACGGTGGTCCATCACCAGTCTTATTGCAAAGCTGGATCGATAACGGTGACGCCGACGCCAAACCAGCGGCGATAAAAGTGCCATTTGTCCTGACACCACCGATGAACCGTGTGGAGCCAAGCAAAGGCCAGACGTTACGCATCAGCTATGCCGGTGGTTCGCTGCCGATGGATAAAGAATCGGTGTTCTGGTTGAACGTGCTGGAAGTTCCGGCCAAAACCCAGGCTAAAGTGACAGAGAACCGCTTGCAGATGGCTTTCCGTTCGCGCATCAAGCTGTTCTATCGCCCAGCGGGTCTGCAAGGTAACGCCAATGAAGCGGCTAAAGCGCTAACCTGGAACAGCCAAGGTAACCGAGTACAGGCAAGCAACCCAACGCCTTATTATGTCTCGTTGGTCAACCTGTCGGTTAATGGTAAAAAACTTGACCATGCGATGGTGGCTCCTCGTAGCACCATGACATTGGACTTGGCGGGTAGTGCAGGTAGTAAGGTTACAGGGAGTTTCGTAAATGATTACGGTGCGGTTAATACTTTTGATGCAGTGATAAAATAACGTCCCGATAAATAAAATACTCTCGCATTAATCGGTTGATCGCTATTCAGGAATCAGTTCTTGAAGGGATATCCATGTCTAAATATTTTCAATATGGTCTGCGTGCCCAGTTATCGCCACTGGCCATAGCTATTTTATCAACTTTTTTTGCGGCTAACGTTAATGCTGAGATCGCGGTTTCTGCACCACAAGATATTGCCAAAAATCTTGAGTTCGATGCCTCTTTCCTGAATGTAGATGATGAGAAGTCGGTTGACCTTAGCCGCTTTGCCAATGGTTCCTCGGGCTTGCCTGGGGTCTATAAAACGGCTTTATATGTTAATAATCAACCGATCAGTAATACCGACATTGAATTCAAAGCGCGGGCAGATAAAAGCGTTTACCCCTGCCTGACCCGCGAACTGATTAAAAACATTGCGTTTGATTTCGCTAAGCTGCCCGCAGAATTTTTAACCTCGTTGAGCAAAGGGGAAGTCTGTTTCGATCTCCAGAGCCAGTTGCCAGTGGCTCTGGTGAATTACGACAGTAATGAGCAACGCCTGGATATTATGGTTCCGCAGGTTTACATGCTCAACACTGCCCGCGGCACCGTTAGCCCGGAGCTGTGGGACAGCGGCGTACCGGCACTCTTGATGGGCTACAACGTCAACGGCTACACCAGCGAATCGCACGGCAATACCTTTAATTCGCTGTTTGCCGGCGTTAACGCCGGGCTAAATGTTGGTGCCTGGTATCTACGTCACAACGGGTCTTATACCCGCATGGACAATGGGCCGAACCAGTACAACAACCTCAACACGTATTTGCAGCGCGATATTCCGGTGCTCAAGGCGCGCGTGTTGATGGGCCAATCGAACACCACCGGGCAACTGTTCGATACGCTGCCGTTTACCGGTATTCAACTGGCCAGTGATGAGCGGATGTTACCGGAGTCCCTGCGCGGTTATGCGCCGGATATCCGTGGCATTGCCCGCACCAACGCCCGCGTTACCGTACGCCAGGGCGGTCAGGTGTTGTATGAAACCACGGTCACACCGGGCGAGTTCCTGATCAACGATCTGTACCCAACCGGCTACGGTGGGGATCTACAGGTCACGGTACGTGAGTCCGACGGTACCGAGCAGACCTTCAGCGTGCCTTATGCCTCGGTGGCCCAACTGCTGCGGCCTGGGTCATCACGTTATTCGATCACCGCGGGTGAAGTACGCAGCGATAACCTGCGCGAGAAACCGGCACTGTATCAAGGCACCTATCAACTGGGGCTAACTAACGCCATCACCGGCTATGGTGGCCTACAGGCCAGCCAGGATTACTACGCCCTGCAGTTGGGGGCGGCGGTTGGCACGCCGATTGGTGCCTGGGCATTAGATGTTACTCAGGCGCGTACCCATTTGGGCAACCGCACCGATGCCAATGGCCGACATGAGGCGGGTAATAGCCTGAGTGGGCAAAGCTATAAGGTGAGCTACAGCAAGCTGATCAGCGAAACCAACAGCAACCTGTCGCTGGCGGCGTACCGCTTCTCAACCGATGGCTTTATGGACTTTATGACCGCGATGCAGACTCGTGACGCGGTAGCAGAAGGGTTCTCGCCGGAGTCGATCTCGCGAGCCAAAAATCGCCTGACGGTGACCGCGGGACAAGGTCTGCCGGATAACTGGGGTCAGCTGTATATCAGTGGTTCTTTGCAGAACTACTGGAACAAGGACGGCAGCGAGAAGCAGTACCAGATGGGCTACAATAATCGTTATAAGGATCTGTCTTACGGCCTGAGTGTGAACCGCAGTTTCTCCAGCCTGGGCACGGCGCAGACCAACTATCTGTTGAGCTTCAGCCTGCCGTTGGGGCGTAGCGACGCAACCCACACGCCACAGTTGCGGATGGATTTGTCGCATGACAGCAGCGGCCGTTATGGCCAGCAGGCTACGGTATCCGGCACCACAGGGCAGGATAACCAGTTCAGCTATGGCGTTACTGCGATGAATGCCAATCAGGGCATGGGCTCCAGCGGCTCGCTGAGCGGTAACTATCGCAGCCCGGCTACGGCGTTGAGCGGTACTTACAGCACCGGTAAAGGCTATCAAAGCGCCTCTGCCGGGATGAACGGCACGGTGATCGCCCACTCTGGTGGAGTGACCTTTACGCCGTACACGTCGGACACCTTCGCGCTAGTGGAAGCCAAGGGTGCAGAGGGAGCGAAAGTTTCTTCCTATCCGGGCGTGAGCATCGATTCACGGGGTTACGCGATAGTGCCTTACCTGAATCCGTACCAGATGAACGAGATCAGTCTCGATCCTAAAGGGACGGCGGCCGGTGTGGAATTGGATAACACCAGCCAGAAAGTGGCGCCATATTCCGGTGCGGTGGTGAAGGTGAAATATACTACTAAGCAAGGGACGCCAATTCTGGTGAACGCGACCTATCAAGGGGAGCCGGTGCCGTTCGGGGCCGATATCTTTGATAGCAAAGGCAATAGCGTAGGTTCCGTAGGCCAGGGCGGGCAACTGTATGCGCGTGTGGCGCAAGACAAGGGTCAATTGCAAGTGAAATGGGGCGAAGGCGGTGAGATGCAATGCACCGTCAGCTATATGCTGATGCCCATGGCCAAGGGCCAGGCGCAGATACAACAATTCAATTCGCCTTGCACGACGACGGCCCCCGCCAGTTCCCTGCGGTCAAAACTGGCGAACAATGACACGCTATCGGCTGTTAACCGCGGTTAACAGCCAGACATGACAAATGTTTTCCTTTCTGGTATCGCCTGCCAGAAAGAGGGTTAATGAAAGATGAATTTATCAATAAATAAAGTGTCGGGTCTGCTCGGCGGTATTTTATTAAGCGTTACCAGCGCCAATAGTTGGGCTGTGGCGAATTGTTCGTTTCCGGCTGGCTCAACTCAGACTGAAACGGTGCCGTTGAGCCCGCCGGTGATTTCTGCCGGGGCCGATATTCCCGTGGGGACAGTGCTTTATCAAGGCAGTTGGTTGATGAAAAATACCATTATGGAATGCCAGTGGGCACAGGCCGATGTAGGTAAATCATTTTGGTATAGCAGCTCCACGCTGATTAGCAATGCTCCGTTGCCTCTCAGCAACTTGGCGACCGGCCCGTTTGCGGGGGCGGTCTATCAGACGAATATTCCAGGGATTGGCGTGGTGATTTCACGCTCCCCTGATGGCAATCCGATAATACCTAATAGGCCTGCAGTGACCACCGATGCAGAGAACCCTATGAGGCAGGTTGCTAATGAATTAGGTGGAGCCTTGAATTTTGCCGGTTCGACACGTTATGTCTCGCTCATTAAAACAGGGCCGATCACGCCCGGCAGCTTCACATTGAGCGGGGCAAATCTTCCGAGTGTCAAGACAGCGCTTGAGCCACCGGTAAATAGCCATCCTGGCTCCGTTGCCGTCACCGGGCTGCCGTTTACTTTTTATAATATCAATTTCCAGGGAACCCTGACGATCTCTACGCAAACCTGCACCACTCCGGTGGTTGCTGTTTACATGGGATCTTATGATATCAATGAGTATTTGGGCCAAATGGGAGCGGCCACTCCTTGGGTTGATGCGTCTATCAATCTGACCGGTTGCCCGACATTTTACGGTTTTTATAATGCGACCAATACCACGAGGCTGATGGATTACAACACGGGATTGGCGACGGTTTCCAATGCACTGAATAACAACCTTGGCGTGAGATTAACCCCGGCAACGTCGGTAATCGATTCTGCCAATGGGGTGATGGCTATTGATTCTACGGTATCTGGCGCGGCTTCAGGCGTAGGCATCCAGATTGGCTGGGGTGAAAAAAGCCAAGCGCCGACGCTGTTTAATTTTGCCGCAGAGCAAACGGTCACACTGCCGAAAGATGGCAGCCCAACCATTCGCATCCCGCTGTCTGCCCGTTATATTCAAACGGCTGCGAACCCTACGCCGGGCAAGGCGAATGGCAAAGTGGTATTTACCATTAACTATTATTGAGTTGCTGCCCTTTGAGCGCATAACTCAGGACTATAAAACCGTTCCATTTGCCATCTTTGAGCCTCGGCTTGCTGTGACATTGATGAGATGGAGATTCAATTTGTATAAAGGAGCGCCATTAACATGCCTGGGAAAATTAATATAATTACCGACAACTATTATTTTTTTGTCGGGCTCAAGGCGTATTTGCATGCCGAGGGTAGAGTGATTAACCAAATGGCACTCAATGAACTGAAAAATACCAGTACCACTAGTTTTGGCAAAGAAGATGTGCTGGTTTTTCATATGTTGAATTCAATCAGTGAAATGTCGTTCTTGATTGCGGTAGCCAAATTTCCGGGCAAAGTGATTTTTTTGCCACGTGAAATGAAAATAAAATTCAACCTGGATTTTGGGCGGCATATTGCCTTTGCAGAGGATGCTGATGTAGACGCGGTGTTCAATGAATTGGTCAAGATCGTGGGTGGGGAGCTTCCTGTTGCTACTTTTCTCCAGGATAGCTTAACCCGCAGAGAGAAGGCCGTACTGCTGTCTATGATCGATGGCATGAATATGCAGGCCATCGGCCACAGTTTACGTATCTCAACCAAAACCGTGTATACCCACCGGCGTAATGCCTTGCAAAAGCTGGGGGTTCGTAACCTGTTTCAGGCGTGCCCCATAAAAACCAGCGTGCTCAATTCGGCTATTTTTGCCAGTTGAAAACACGGCCAGTACCGATTGGGTAGTGGCCGTGGTTAACCTACCTTATTTCGTTGGTGCCGGGCCGATATTGTCATCGATACGTTTGAGCATATAAGGGAAGAACGGGTTAGAGGAAAGACGCATCAGTGAGTCCAGCCCAACCACCAGTACTGCCCGCTCGCCACGTGCGGCAAAGGTCCCCAAGCTGATGCCGTATTGATTGCGCGGTTCTGGGTAACGCCCGTACAGGGAATCACTCAGCGGGAACGGTAAGGCCACGTGCGACAGCGAGAAGATATCCGGCAAGTAGGTGATACCGAGCGGATCCGTGGTCTCTGTCGTTTGTCCTGCGACGATGGTACGTGCCTCAGTATCCGTGGTTTCTGGCGTTACGTTAGTGACGATAGTGGCCGTATAGTTACGCGGTGCCGGTGGCAGCAGCCGCGGCAGCGCGGTATAGGATGAACTTCTGAGTAACGGCCCAAACGCCACAGCCTGGTTTAAATCAAATAACACCACCTCACTGCCGTTGGCTGGCAGGTGGTTATACAGGGCGGTGATCACCGCGCGGGTGCTGACGGTAGAATCCATCACCGATTGGAACGTCAGGATCGGCGGCAATTCGCCCATTTTGCCGTTGCGCGAATCGGCGGCAATTTGCTTTTGCAATGCCTGGGTTAGTTGGAAGGACTGGCGTGCCGCATTCACTGGGAACGAATTGTATTTGAATGGGTTAAACTCTGGCACAATCCCTAACCACGCCGCCTTGGCAAACGCCGGGAAGATGGCTGGCCAACCGGCAATACCGGCAAAACGAGCAAAGCTGGTGACGCCGATCATCGGCGAAATCAGTACCACGCGCTGGGGTTTCGTCAGCCGAGGGTCATCCAATGCATCTAACGTGTATTTCATCGCCAACGCGCCGCCGTTTGAGAAGCCAACGATATGCAGCGGTACGTCCTCTCCCGCCAGGCGTTTGGCTTCACGGATCGCCAGCCGTGTCGCGGCCATCCAATCCTGCCAATCTACGTCGGTCAGCGCTCCCGGTACGGTGCCGTGCGCCGGTAAACGAATACCGACCGCCACATAGCCATATTCACGGTAATTATCCGCGATATGCCGCAGGCTGTAAGGGGTGTCGGTCAAACCATGCAACAGCACCACGGCACCTTTCGGTTTGCCGTCCGGCATCATGATGTAGGAGCGGTTCCAGTCGGTGGGAAACTTTTCGGGATAGATCGGGCTGTCGACAAAGTAGCGGTTCAACGAGGTTTGCTGGCTGCTGTCCAGCTTGTCGGTCACATTCTGGCGGACCTCTTTGAAAATGGCGTCCTCGGCGGTCAGATAATCCGCCCAACTAGCCTTATCGATCTCATCGGCGTGCATTTCATCTGGGACAAAGGTATGCCAAAGCTGTAGCGATGGCCCACGCTGGGTGTCATAAATCCTCGCCCCCAGCGCACCGATAATTAACACCAGCAGCAGCAGGGCAATACGTTTAATCCATTTGATAAACATCAGGTTTAACTCCGTTTTTTTATTGTAATGGCCGAGCCGGAAAACTCGCTATTATCCCGCAAGGGGAGTTCGTCCCTGAATTCTGTATCCTATCAGCAAGGGGGCCATGTTGCGGCCTGACACCTAAACCGTGAAGCAACTTGTTCCCTTTAGCGTGGTGATACGGTGGTGGTGCTGCCATTGGTTACCAGTGCGACGCGCTGCCCGTTATGGAACTGGGTTGAGCCCTGTGCCTGAACGACCACGATATTCACGCCGTCATCCCGGCGCACTTCCAGTTCCACCCCGGCGCTGCGGTTCATGGCGCTTTGGATCCCTGAGCCAGCAGCTGCGCCCCCCACGGCACCCGCCGCTGTTGCCAGGCTGCGTCCTGAGCCGCCACCCACGGTATTACCCAGGAAGCCACCGACCACGGCCCCACCAATAGCCCCAGCGGCGTTGGTACCATCACCACCCTGGATGGTTACCGGGCGTACGGAGACCAGCGTGCCATAAGTGACGAAGTTGGCCTGCCTGGCCTGTGCTGCAGTAAAGGTATCGCCGGAAGCGGTGCGATTAGCGTTACATCCGCTCAGAACGGCGGCAGCAAGAGCGACAACAATGATTGTTTTATTCATGAGAAAACTCCGAGCAAGTTAAGTGCGCAAAGAGACAGTCGTTGTCTCATGCAAATAAGTATGGCAGGAACTTGATTTTATTCAGGTGGTACGACAAAAAATTATATTCGGGCGTAAGAATAAGGATTAAGAATTTTAGTATGTTGTTTTAAGTCAATTTACTGAGAATATTCTCATTAATCAGCATGATTAATTGTTCTGAAGGGATAAATGAATAGCGGGGTGACAGCCTGAGCGATTCTGGAATGGCGAAGCATTGGCGGGAGAAACCAGAGCGGGTCTGGGGTTCTCCCGGTTTTATCTAAGGGTAATGTTAGGGCTTAACGGCAGCCGCGTCCGCCGTGCATCCCCGCTCCGCCCATTCCGTGGCCCATCATCGGCACGCCGGCCTTGGCCAGATCGGTATCCAGCGCCACGCGTTGTTGGTACAGGTTGTCACGCAATGCGGTAACTTCTTTGCTCACGGCCAAAACCTTTTGTTCATCCATAGGCTTGCTGGTCAGCATGGCCTGATATTCGTATTGCTTGGACATCAGCTGTTGGCGCAGATCGGCGGTTTTCGACTGGAACTCATCAAAGGCTTTCTGGCTGACGGCTTGCTGTTCAGGCGTCAAGTTCGCGCGGTTACCGTGCTGATAACCCATCCCTTGATGGGTTCCCTGTGCATTGCCCATATTGGCGTGGTAACCATTTTGCGCCAATGCGGTAGTGCTAACACCGGCCAGCAGGGCAACGGAGATAATGGCGGCGAAGGTGGTTTTAGTTAGCGTCATGATTGATTTCCTTTTATTTAGGGTTCATGGATTCCATTTCTTTAATTGCAACCCGCGTGCCAGCTTCAGGCTGGCATGGGAATTGTATAGATCCAGGATCGCCGTTAGGGCTTGGCTATCTCAGCCAACGGGCGCCAGCCAAGGAACTCCAGCATGCAGCGCGTTAAGTTTATGACAGTAATAAAAATAACTGAGGGTGGAGGATGGCCGTTGGCTGGTCGCAATCCAGAGATAAAGTGGGTTATTTTTACTCGCCATACTGATAGTGTGGGTAATAATTACCCGCACGCTGGCGTGCCGGTTGCAGAGGAAGCCAATGGAATTTAAAACCAAATCGACGCTCTTACCTGCCTGGATTGCGATCGCCGCGGTCGCGTTACTGCTTGGCATTATCATCACGCTGGCCATTAAAGATCTGCAGCGTGGGCGTGAGGTGGAAATCCAGACGCTACGAGAAAAAAGCGCGGTGTTGATGAGCTCGTTTGAATCCGGTGCTCGTACCGGTATGGGCATGCGCTGGCGCCACGATCAGCGTCAAACCCTGTTGGAGGAGATGGCCTATCAGCCAAACGTGCTGTACATCGCCATTACCGATCGCTCTGGCCGTATCCTGGCGCACAGCGATCCGCAACGCGTTGGTCAGCAGTTGTATAGCCCGCAACAGATGGCTGAGCTGAAGGTCTCCAGCGATGCACAGTGGCATATGACGACCTTTGATGAGCCGCAGGCTCAGCAGCAGAATGCTTTCGAAGCCTACCGTTGGTTTAAGCCGCTCAAGCGCGGCAGCGGCCACTCTGGCCATATGATGAACCGATCGCGTATGCAGGAGGCTGCCGAGCCTCAGGATGATGAGCAGGCCGTTATTTTTGCGGCGTTAGACACCGTCGCGCTGGATGCCGCCCAGGCAAAGGATATGCGCAACACCTCGATTTTGCTGTCCATCCTGCTGTTGCTGGCGTTAGCCAGTTTGTTGGCGCTGTTCTGGGGGCGGCGTTATCAACGCTCCAGCCAACAGTTGCAGGACTCAAGGGCCTTCTCCAGCGAAATTATCAGTAACTTGCCGATGGGCTTGATCACCACCAATGATCAGCACCAGATCCGGGTGGTTAACCATGCGGCAGAAGTGATGCTGGGTTGTAGCGCCGCCGAGCTGTTTGGCCAGCCTAGCCATCAGGCGCTGCCAGCCGAATGGCAGCAACTGGCGCGGAAAAATAGCCACGGCCAGCCGATTATCGAACAGGATATTGACCATCGTCTGGCTGGTGGGCAGAGCCTGCCGTTGAGTCTCAGCGTGGCGAATATTGTTAATCACAGCGGCCATTTTCTGGGGAACGTATTTATCTTCCGCGATATGCGGGAAATTCGCCAACTGCAAGAGGAGATCCGCCGCAAAGAAAAACTGGCGGCTATCGGCGATTTAGCGGCTGGCGTGGCCCACGAGATCCGCAACCCACTTTCCTCCATCAAAGGCTTCGCCAAGTATTTTGCCGACCGCTCGCCTGCGGGTAGCGAACAGCATGAACTGGCCAAGGTGATGGCGAAAGAGGTCGACCGTCTCAACCGGGTGATCACCGAGTTACTGGCGCTGGTGCGCCCTGCCGATCTGCGTTTGCAGCGGGTGGCGATTAACGAGGTGATCGAACATTCGCTGCACCTGATCCGTCAGGATGCTGAGAGTAACAATATCGCCCTTCGTTCCCGTTGTGATGGAGCTTTGCCGCTGGTGGAGATCGATCCCGATCGCCTCACTCAGGTGTTGTTGAATCTGTATCTCAATGCCATCCAGGCGATTGGCTCGGATGGCGTACTCGAGGTTGACGTTGAAGCGACCAAGGAGGGGACGATGCGCATTACCGTCTGCGACTCGGGTGCTGGTATCCCACCTGACGAGCTTGGAAAAATCTTTAACCCTTACTTCACCACCAAGGCGGCGGGCACTGGCCTGGGCCTGACCATGGTGCAGAAAGTGATCGAGGAGCACCAGGGGACGATCGCCGTTACCAGTAGCCAACCAACGGGCACCCGATTTGAAATAGTGATCCCGCTCAGGCACAACAATCCACAAGGGGAGGCTCATGCAGACGCCTAACGCACATATTTTGCTGGTTGAGGACGATATCAGCCATTGCACCATCCTTCAGGCGCTTATTAGCGGCTGGGGCTACCGGGTCAGCGTGGCGCATAACGGCCGACAAGCGTTGGAGCAGGTCAGGGCACAGCCGTTCGATCTGATCCTCAGCGACGTGCGAATGGCGGAAATGGATGGCATCGCGGCGCTGAAGGCCATCAAAAGCTATAACCCGGCGATCCCGATCCTGATCATGACCGCCTACTCCAACGTGGAGTCTGCCGTTGAAGCGATTAAGGCGGGGGCTTATGACTATCTGACCAAGCCTCTCGATTTCGATACGTTGCAGCTCACGTTGGCACGCGCACTGGAGCACACCTCGTTAAAGAGCGAGAACCAGGATCTGAAGCAGCGTTTGCGGTTCGATCAGCAAAATTTTATTGGCCGCAGTGAACCGATGCGCAAGCTGCTGGAAATGATCGCCATGATCGCCCCTTCTGATGCGACAGTCTTGATCAGTGGCGAATCAGGCACCGGCAAGGAACTGATAGCTAGAGCTGTGCACGCCAACAGCCTGCGCAAGGAGCGGCCATTGGTGAGCATCAACTGCGCCGCCTTGAGCGAATCTCTGCTGGAGTCGGAGCTGTTCGGTCATGAGAAAGGGGCATTTACCGGTGCCGATAAACGCCGGGAAGGGCGTTTTATGGAGGCCGATCAGGGCACGCTGTTCCTGGACGAGATTGGAGAAGTCTCGCCGTTGATGCAGGCAAAATTACTGCGGGCGATCCAGGAGCAGGAGATCCAGCGGGTGGGCAGTAATCAGACCCTGTCGGTGGATGTACGTCTGATCGCAGCGACCAACCGGGATCTGTTGGCGGACGTGGAGGCTGGCAGGTTCCGCCAGGATCTCTATTATCGGCTGAACGTGGTGACGGTGGACAGCCCGCCGCTGAGGGCGCGCCGCGAAGACATTCCCCTGTTGGCAATGCATTTTCTGGCCAAATTTGCCGAGCGTAACCGTAAGCCGGTTAAGGGATTCACCCCGTTGGCGATGGATATGCTGCTGAAATATTCCTGGCCTGGTAACGTGCGGGAGTTGGAAAACAGCGTTGAGCGTGGGGTGATCCTGCTGAGTGGGGACTTTATCAGTGAAAAAGAGCTGCCGCTGAGCATTAGCCAGTGTGTTGATGTGCAGCCAGATCGCCAATGTGGCCAAGCGATCCAGCCGTTGGAGCAGGTAGAGAAACAGGCGATTTTGGCGGCGCTGGAACAAACCGCCGGTAACAAGACCGAGGCGGCCAAACAGCTGGGCATTACCCGTAAAACGCTGTTGGCCAAGTTACAGAAGTAGCTTCTGGCTTTCGTTCACACCCCTCACCCTAACCCTCTCCCACAGGGAGAGGGGACCGATCGAGTGGGGCTGAAAGTGTAGTAATTCTTAATAAGCACCGGTGGTTGAAGGGACAATCAAAGGTTGCTGATATAACCTCCGTTCTTCCAAAAGAGCAGGGGTCATCAGCTCCCTCTCCCAAAAGGCGAGGGGACCGATCGAGTTTGCTGAGATTATCTCTTTACTTCCAAAAGAGCAGGGGCCATCAGCTCCCTCTCCCTGTGGGAGAGGGTTGGGGTGAGGGGGCAGTCTCCGCGCGTAGTTCAGCCACCCGTTGCTGCAAATCAGGCCACGGTTTTTGCTTGGTAAAGTCCTGCCGTAGATACTGCAGCAGCGCAGCGATTTGCTCGTCGTTGAGGTTATAACGGAACGCGGGCATATAGCCTAATTCGCCTTTGGCCGGATGCTGGATACCGGAAAGCACCACGCGGATGGCATTATCCGGGCTGTCGCTATACAGGTTGCTGTTCAGGGCCAGGGAAGGGCGTACGCCCTGCATCTGCGCGCCTTTTTCCTGAGAGTGACAAGCCATACAGGCACCGGAGAAAATCCGCGCTCCCTGCGAAGTCAGCGGCTCAACCCTTTGCTCTGCCAACCGGTTGATCTCTGCGGCCTTACCCGGGAGGTTTTCATCCTGAGGATGGAAAGATTGCAGATAAGTGGCAATAGCCTGCAAATCCTCTGGTGGCAGTTGAGAAAGACCTTCCTCGATCACCGGTGCCATCGGCCCGGCAGCCACACCGTGGTTAGCGGAGTAGCCGGTTTGCATAAAGGTCAGCAGATCCTGCTGGCTCCAGGCCAGCGGCAACTGAGGATTAGCGGTCAGGGACGGAGCGGTCCAGCCTTCTGCGACACCGCCGCTCAAGTGTTTGCTGCCCCCTTGCTCCCCAAACAGGAAGTTTCGTGGCGAATGACAGGCGCTGCAATGGCCCAGCCCTTCCGTCAGATAGGCCCCCCGGTTCCACTCTTTACTCTGGCTGGCGTCTGGCTGCATGGCACCGGGCGTCAGATAGAGCCAGTTCCAGGTCACGATCCCCTGACGGATATTGAACGGGAAATGCAATGAGGTTTTCGGCGGCTGGTAGTGCACCGCTGGCTGCGTCATCAGGTAGGCGTACAGTGCCTTGAGATCTTCGTCACTGGTGCGCGTAAATGCGGTATAGGGGAAAGCCGGGTAGAGGTAATTGCCCTGGCGATCGACCCCGTGACGCATGGCGCGTTCAAAGGCGGGGTAGGACCATCCGCCAATCCCCGTTTCCAGGTCGGGCGTAATATTGCTGGTATAGATGGTACCGAACGGGATCTCCATTGCCAGCCCGCCGGTATTGCGTTCGCCACCGGGGCGCGTGTGGCAAACTGCGCAATCACCAACGGCGGCCAGACGCTCACCTTTTTCAATCTGCGCCTGGCTGAAGGTATGGGTATCCAGACGATCGATTTGCACCATTTCTGGCTGCCAGGTGGCAATCGCCCCCACGGCGACGATGATGGCAACGGCCAGCGCGCCCAGCCCGGCGATTTTCTTTATCTTGTGCATAATGTGTTACCCGTTTGCATGGCTGGAAGAGGTGGCAGTAGCTAAAGCCTTCAGGATCCGTTCCGGGGTGAAGGGGACTTCGCGCAGCCTGACGCCCAGCGCATCAAATAACGCATTGGCGATGGCGGCAGCGCTCGGTACGGAGGCGGATTCACCAGCTCCCATCGGCGGTTCATGCGGGTTATCCAGCAGTTGGATATCCACCTCTGGCAGTTCGTCAAACCGCAGCAGGGGGTAACCGCCCCAATCCAGTGAGGTCACACCGCTGCTGTCAAAAGTGACAAACTCTTTCAGGACCCGGCTGGCCGACTGGATGATGTTGCCATGCACCTGATGGCGGACCCCGGCCGGATTGACGATTTGCCCGCAGTCGTGGGCCACGTAGATCTTGTTCAGTTTGATCTGCCCGTTGCGGCGATTAACGCTGAGATCGCAGACCCAGGCCGCCCAGGCGGCACCAAACCCGGGGAATTTGCTGTGGAAGTAACGGGCATAGGCGAAACCTCGGCCATTGACCACCTCTTGATCCTCGGCCACCGGATTACGATGGGCGGGGCCATCCTGCCAGTTGGCCTGTTTTTTCAGCGCGTGGATCAACGTAATAGCGCGCGGATCGGTTAAATATTGCAGCCGATAGGCGATCGGATCCTGTTTGGCGAGGTAGGCCAATTCATCGATCCAGCTTTCATGGGCAAATACGTTCGGCAGCGCTGACACGCCACGCATCCAGGAAGCCCGCACGATGGGTGCCGCATCTTCCGAAATCACCCGCATATGCGGATATTCATACTGCGGCACGGCGGTACGGTCCCCCATCTGCTGTACGTCTGGCCGATTGGCGACCTTGCCAGTCAATACCAGCGGCAGGGTGACGGCGTTGTTGGAGGGATAGCTGGTTCTCAGCTCATAGGCGGCGACCTGATGATTGGCATCCAGCCCGCCACGTACGCGGATCAATTGCCCGGTACCTTTAGGCTCCCAACCCGCTTCCTGTTCGCGCATTAACTGCACCCGCACCGGCTTGCCGGTGGCATGTGACAGTAAGGCCGCATCTGCAGAAACGTCGTCGGCGCAGTTACGACCGTAGCAGCCGGAAGCTTCCATGCGGTTGATATGCACCTGCTCCGGCTCACGGCCAAGCAATTTGGCAATGTCTTTGCGCAGGTCGTGGGGGTTTTGCGTACCGGACCAGATTTCCACCTGATGCGCGTTTACCTCGGCCACGGCACAGGAAGGGCCGATAGAGGCATGTAAATGATATGGCCAGACGTAGTCGACATTGACCGGCGTTGCGACTGCGGCAAGGGCGTCGGTGGTGCCCGGATCGTCGCGCAGAATTCGCTCGGCTTTCGGCATGGCTTCCAGCGTAGCGTGCAGCTTGTCCAAAGAGAGATCCGGTAACCCGGCCCAGGGCTGCCATTGCACCTTCAGTTGGCGCATGGCTGCGATCGCCTGTTCCTCACGCTCGGCCACGATGCCGATAAAGTCATTGATGACCACCAGTTTGACAATACCGGGCAGGTGGGCGATGGAGCCCCGATCGACGGAGATCATCGCTTTTCCTAATGGCGCGCTGCTGTCTGCTCCGGCATAAGGCGGACGTACCACCCGGCCATGTAACATGCCTGGTAGGCGCATATCGTGCACATAGGTCAGTTGGCCGCGAACCTTGGCCGGAATATCGACGCGAGCCACCGGTTTGCCCACATACTGGCCGCTTTGCGGGCTTTTCAGCACCACATTGCTGTCCAGCGGCAGATGCAGATCCTGCCCACGCGCCAGTTCGGCGTAGCTCAGGCGGGTTGAGGGGGCATCTGGGGCAAACACGAAGCCATTGGCGGTTGTCAGCTGTGTGGCCGGGCGCTTGAAGGCTAGAGCAGCCAGTTCCACCAGCAATTGCCGCACCTGCGCTGCCGCCTGACGCAAGGGAACCGAGGTTACCTGAATGGTGGCGCTGGCGATGGTTGGGCCTTGATCGGGCGTGCGATTGGTATCGCCCAGGATCAGCGTGACATCGTCGAAAGCCACGTCCAGCTCATCGGCGACAATCTGCGCCAGTGAGGTGCGTATGCCGGTACCGAGATCGACGTGGCCGTTAAACGCGGTCACTTTGCCGTCGGCACTGAGGGCAATAAAGCTGCTGATACGGTCCAGGGGGATCGCTTTGCCTGCGGCGGCAGGGCTGCCTGCCAGCGCGTTGAAGGGTAACAGGCTGCTGACCATCACTACGCCACCCGCCTGCAGCAGGCGGCGACGGGTTATTTGCATTTCCATCATTGGGCACCGCGCTCGGCCAGTAGCCGCTTGGCCTGTTGCGCCGCAGCCAGAATTTCCAGATGGGTACCGCAACGGCACAGGTTGAAGGCTAATTCGTTTTTGATCTGTTGCTCGCTGGCTTCGGGATCGCGTTCAAACAGCGCCACCAGCGTCATAATCATGCCGTTGGTGCAGTAGCCACACTGTGCGGCCTGTTCGTCGATAAAGCCCTGTTGCACCGGATGTAAATGGCCTTCCTGGCTTAGCCCTTCCAGCGTGGTGATCGCTTTCCCCTGGGCAGCAGACAGCGGGGTGGAACAAGAGCGGGCCGCAACGCCGTCGATCAGTACGGTACAGGCACCGCATTCACCCAGGCCACAGCCATATTTGGGGCCGTTGAGTTGTAGATCGTTGCGAAGGACATACAGCAGGGGAGTCTCTGGTGGGATATTGCTCAGTGCGACCAAACGGCCATTAACCTTAATTTCCATGTAAAACCCTATCCTTGATGAGTTTAATTTTTTGTGAATTCTATGTTGATGGCTGGAGGCTTGTTTGATCAAAAGAGGGATTTTCAATAATTAGCAGAATAATTATTGAAACAGGATGTGATGTAATGCATTGATACTCAAGAAGAGTTATAAGCAGCGGCGAGCCAATGCCCACCGCTGTTGTGAGGGGTTACCTAAGGGTTAAGCGAGAAACTCAACTTTGCCACCGTCCAGATGGTACATGCTGCCTACAATCTTGATTTTTCCTTCCTCTTCCAGCTTTTTCAGCACCGGGCTGTTTTTGCGGATATCGGCGATGGTCATCTCGACGTTGGTTTTGGCGACGGCATCGACAAATTCATAGTTGCTACCGCTGCGTTCGCCTTTAAATTCGGTCTTGTCGATGGCCGGTTTGATCTTGTTGAGCAACCCGGTCAGGTTACCCAACTCGACATTCTCGATGGCCCCTCTTACCGCGCCGCAGGCGGTATGCCCCATCACCAGCACCACTTTGGCTCCGGCAGCGGCGCAGGCAAATTCCATGCTGCCCAGAATGTCGTCATTCTGGATATTACCGGCAACGCGCGCGTTAAAGGTTTCACCGATGCCGGTGTCCAGCAGGATCTCCGCCGGAGCGCGTGAGTCAATGCAGCTTAAAATGACTGCTGCCGGGAACTGCCCCTGAACGCTGGCCTGCTTCTGGGCGACATAGTCATGCTGCTGCATTTTGCCTTCCCGAAAGCGCATATTGCCTTGTTTAAAGCTGGCAATGATGTCGTCCGGCGTCATTTTATCGCGCTGTTCTTTGGTCATCGCGGCGGCAAAGGCCACTGACGGCGCGGTGAAACCGGCAATGCCGGTCATGGCTAATACTGAAAGGGCTGCGGTACGTTTTAGCAGGGCACGGCGTGGCGGTTCTTGATCGGGGAGCTTACTCATATACGTTATTCCTCGTGTGCTGTTTTGGAGAGAAAACACGTTGATTGCGCCAGTTCCCAGGGCAATGAAACAACCGGGCGTGGTGGCGTTGAACGGGTATCGCCTTGATAAAGGTAAGCACTAGTAAGTGTATATGTGTCCTTGCTTTTCAGCTGGGTATTTTGTGAACAAAATGAGGTCGCCGGGGACCAGATTCCTGTTTGTTCGCGCCAGACAATGGCTTAACATAGCGACAACTATTTTTGCCTGGCCTATATGGATATCCGATGCGTCATCTGGTTACGCTTTTACCCCTGATCCCTTTGCTGGCTGCCTGTAGCAGCGAGCCTAAACCTACTGAGCAATTGGCTCCCCCAGAGAGCCTGGTGCAGAGCGGCTTTGTGCTTGAACCGGAGCATGCCATTCATCCACTGGGCGGCGACTTTGCCAATAATCCGGCGACGGCGCGCTTTATCGACAAGATGGTGCAGGAGCACGGCTTTGAGCGCCAGCAGCTGCATGACGTACTGGCCCAGGCCAAACAGCTGGACTGGGTGGTGGCGCTGATGGATAAGCAGGCACCCGCGGGTAAGCCTGCGACGTCGCCAAACGGCGCCTGGATCCGCTATCGCAACAAGTTCCTGACGCCGGACAACGTGCAGAACGGGGTGGTGTTCTGGAATAAATATGAGGCGGATCTTCAGCGCGCCTACCAGGTTTACGGCGTACCGCCAGAAATTATCGTGGGCATTATCGGGGTGGAAACCCGTTGGGGCCGGGTGATGGGCAAAACGCGGATTATCGATGCGTTGGCGACGCTGTCGTTTAACTACCCACGCCGTGCCGAGTACTTTAGCGGTGAATTGGCCACCTTCCTGCTGATGGCGCGCGCCGAAGGCGACGATCCGCTTTCCCTGCGCGGCTCCTACGCCGGTGCTATGGGCTACGGTCAGTTTATGCCTTCGTCGTTCAAGAGTTATGCGGTTGACTTCAACGGCGACGGCCATATCAACCTGTGGGATCCGGTGGATGCCATCGGCAGTGTAGCCAACTACTTCAAAGCTCATGGCTGGACGCGTGGGGCAACGGTGGCGGTGCCGGCTAATGGCCAGGCTCCTGGTTTAGAGACCGGTTTTAAAACCAACTATTCGGTCGCTACGCTGGCTGCGGCTGGGTTGACGCCGCAAGGCTCGTTGGAAGGGAATCAGCAGGTCAGCCTGCTGCGCCTGGATATGGGCAACCGTTATCAATATTGGTACGGCCTGCCGAACTTCTACACTATCACCCGCTATAACCACAGCGTGCATTATTCGATGGCGGTGTGGCAGTTGGGTGAAGCGGTGGGCAGGGCTCGGCGCGGGCAGTGAGTTTTACTGATTTTTGAGCGAATTTCAGGCGTAAAAAAACCCGATGGTGAATCGGGTTTTTTTACATTCTGGCGCTGAGTTGGTGGCTCTAACCAGAGTGAAACAGCCAATATCTAACTCGATCAGTATACGCAGGATTTGATTGATTTTCAAACTACCGCGTAGCGGATATAATCAGAGGGTTAGCTCTGTTTGCTGTTGAACTCTGGTATGCGAGGGAACGTATTCAAGTCCTGGCTGGAGTTACGGGTGGTGCCGGTTCTGGTGCTCTAGCCGGAGTGAAGCAGCCAATATCTAACAATGAAGGGCAACCTCTATAACAGGCAATGTAAGGGCAAGTAGGGGGCTCTCACTCCTTTTTAAGGAGTAACGGATGAAAACTTTCATTGATAAAGTTCTCATCGTTCTGAAAGCGCTGGTTGCGCTGTTGGAACTGATCCGCAGATTCATCGACTGATGAAGGTGGAAACGTAAATAAGGCCAGGGAGGCTAACCACTCTCTGGCCTTTAATAATTAACGTTCCCGCAGTGACTCCTTCACCTTGTTCAGCGGCTTGATCAGGTAATCCAGCACGCTTTTCTGCCCGGTTTTGATCTCCACGCTGGCCACCATTCCCGGCACAATCGGGAACTTCTTGCCCGCCTTATTCATCAGCTCCGCCTGCTTGGTGCGCACGTAAACCCGGTAGTAATACTGGTCACGTTTGACCTCGTCCTGAATGGTATCCGGAGAAACGTTCTCCACCTCTCCATTCAGGTTGCCGTAGATCGACGAATCATAGGCGGTTACTTTGACGGTGGCGGGCAGGCCAGGGCGGATATAGGCGATATCCCGTGGGTTGATGCGGGTTTCGATCAGCAACTGATCTTCCAATGGCACGATCTCCATCAGCTTGCCGCCTGGCTGCAACACGCCGCCCACGGTGGTCACCTGAATATCCTTCACGATCCCACGCACTGGCGAGACCATGGTGGCGCGATCCAACTGATCTTCCTTACCATTCACCAGCTCCAACTGGGCGTCCAGATCGGCGTTGTTTTTTACCTGCTCCTCACGCGCCCGCACGGCATACTGGTTAATTGCCTCGTCAATCTTGCCGCGCAGTTCACTAACCTGCCGCCGCAGGCGGATCACTTCAACCTGACCGGCGGCCCCTTTGGCGACCAGCGGTTCGGTCATGCGTAACTCCTGCTGGACTAACTGCATCGACTGCTGCAGATTTCTGACGGTTTCATCACGGTTGCGCTTGCGGGACTCATACAGCTGGCGTTCACGGGCCACCAGACTTGGTTCTTTCAAGGTATCGGCGCTGAACTGCAGTGGCTCGCCGGTCAGCTCAGAACGCAGGCGTTCGGCGGAGGCGCGCAGGGTGCGCACGCGGGAAAAGGCCTCGCCATAGTTGGACTGGAAGCGTTTCACATCCAACTGCGCCAGTTTCTGGCCCTTGTTGACGATGTCCCCTTCGTGCACATACAGGTGATCGATAATCCCACCGTCCAGGCTCTCAATCAGCTGCGCCCGGCTTAAGGGCGTGACCTTGCCGGTGCCGACGGTGACCTCATCGAGTATGGCAAAATAGGCCCAGACCACAAACAGGATCATCCCCAGCAGCGTCAACCAAAGTACCGAGGAATGCCGCCGCCCCTGGCGTGCCAGATCGTCTTGCATGGTGATATTGCTCATTGCTCGCTCCTCATGCTACGCCCTGTTCTTTATTGATCGGCTTATTGGCTGCCTGCAGGATCTGATCCCGTGGCCCATCGGCCACCACGCGGCCGTTATCCAGCACCACGATGCGATCCACCAGCTTCAACAGCGCTGGCCGATGGGTGACCAGCACCAGCGTGCGGCCGCTGAGCCAGCCGTGCATCTGGCGGATCACGTACTCTTCCAACTGTTCATCCATGGAGGCGGTAGGTTCATCCAGCAGCACGATTTGCGGGTTGCGCAGGATCATACGGCTCAGCAACACCATCTGGCGCTGGCCGCCGGACAGGCCGCGGCCTCCTTCATGAATAATGCGATCCAGGCTGGCGGCGTCCTGTTGCACCAGGCTCAGTGCGCCCGAGATCCGCAGCGCCTGGAGCATTTCCGATTCGGTAGCATGAGGGTGGCCGAGCATCAGGTTCTGGCGCAGACTGCCGAAAAACAGCCGCGACTCCTGCGAGAGAAAGCCCAGTTGGCGGCGCACATCGCTGGGATCGATATGGCTGATATCGACACCGTCGATGATCACCTTGCCCCGGGTGGCGCTGGCCTGGCCGGAAAGCAGCTTCAGCAGCGTCGATTTCCCCGCGCCGACCTTGCCGAGGATCGCTACCCGTTCGCCGGGTTTGATCTCCAGATTATTGACGGTGATCGAGTTATCCCCTTTCTCGACGTCGTAGCTGTATTGCAGATTGCGCAGTTGGAAATGGCCGCTTAGCACCGGGCAATGAGCCATCTTGCCCTCTTCCGGCTTGTCGAGCGGCTTCTTCAACAGATCGTCAAGGCCGGTCATGGCGGTTTTGGCGTGCTGCCAGCGTGAGAACACCATGGTCAACTGCATCAGCGGGGCAATGGTGCGTGAGGAAAGCAGGCTACAGGCCACCATAGTACCGGTAGTGATATCGCCAGCGAGCACCAGATAGCTGCCAAACACCAGCATCCCGGCATAGGTCAACTGCTGTACCGTTGAGGCCCAACCGCTGAGCCGCGCGCCCCACAGCCGCTGCTGCATACCGATGTTGGCACTGACCGCGTGGGTCTGTTCCCATTGGCGCTGGAAGTAGGGCTCGGCTTGCAGTGCCTTGATATCCTCAACCCCTTCGATCGACTCAACCAGCACCGCGTTGCGCAGAGCGCTTTCCCGCATGCCTTCCTTCGCCAGCCTGGCCATCGGCCATTGCAGCAAGATGCCAGGAATGACGATCAGCGGGATTGCCAGCATCGGGATAAACACCAGCGGGCCGCCGACCAGCGCCATAATGGCGAGGAACAGCAGCACGAACGGCATATCCGCCGCCGCACCCACGGTGGTGGAGGTCAGTAATTCCCGTACCTGATCGATCTCCCGCAGCTGCGAGATAAACGAGCCGGTTGATTTTGGCCGCGCTTCGTTTTTGATCGCCAGGGCGCGGGCAAACAGCATGCCGGAGATCTTCAGGTCGATTTTCTTGCCCATCAGATCGGAGATCACGGTGCGCGACAGGCGGATGGCATACTCCAGCGCCGCCGCGATCAGCACCCCAAAGAACAGTACCCACAAAGTGGAGTAAGACTGAGCCGGAATAACCCGGTCATAGACCTGCATCGAAAACAGAATACCGGCGAGTGCCAGTATGTTGCTGATGATCGAGGCCAGCGAGATCTCGCCGATTTGCCGTTTCGCCCCGCGAAAATGTTGCCAGAACCAGTGTTTGCGGTAGGGCTGTACGAAGTCGTCGATACGCGCATCCTGCCCGCGCTCCGCCGCCCCCAGCAGCACAATGCTGCCTTGCCCTTTCAGCAGCAACTCCACCAACTCGGCCTCTCGTTGCACGTCGCCGCTGTCGTTGAGCCAGTACAGCGCCTTGCCTTCGCTGTCGAGGGATTCGATCACCATCAGGCCGCCGTCGTCGATCTCGATCAGGGCGGGTAGGATCTCGTTACGCCAGCGGACTTTCTCCCGCGGCTGCAAGCTGACGCTAAGCCCCATCAGGTGGCCCAGACGTTCCAGCCGGCGCGGGGCAGGCAGTTGTTCATACCAGCGCATTTGCTGGCGGACGGATTTGATATCGACAGCCAGACCGTAGCCGTTGGCCGCCCGGGCCATGGCTGCGATCCAGGCTTCGAGTGATGCAGGTTGTGACATAAGCGCTCCTGGCAAAATCATTCAGACTACAGCGACGGTAAGCTGTCGCCACTGGCTCGTTGGCGCTCGATACCCAACATATCCAATAAGTTGTCGACCGCGGAGGCGTAGCGCACCGCCGCGTCCCAGCCGTCGTACAGGGCGGTGACGCGTGAGGTTTCTGCCTGCAGTACGTCTTGTTCCACGCTGAGCAGGTCGTTCAGGCTGCGCTTGCTGAGCTTGTACTCGTCCTGATAGACGCTGCGGGTGTAGTCCGCGCTGCTCAGCTGTTGCGCTCCGGCCAGCTCCCGCTGCTGCGCACCGATCAGATCGGCATAGGCGGTGGAGGCTTTCTGGTTCATATCCAGTTTGGCGGCTTCAACCTGAGCCTGTGCCGCCTGGCGATCGCCCTCGGCGGCATCAACCTTGGCATTGACCGCGCCGCCCTGATAGATCGGTGCCTGCACCACCAGCTGCAACTGATCGTTCCAATAGGATCGGGCGTCGTTGCCATCGCTCTCGTAGCGGGTGCGGCCTGCCTGGACGGAAACGGTCGGCCAATGTTGGGCCTCCGCCTGGCGAATGCGCTGGGTAGCGGCTTCCTGCTTGGCCTGGGCGCTGAGCACCGCATTGCTTTTTTGATAGGGCAGCGACTTGAGGGTAATTTTCTGTTGTAACAGTTGCTGCGGCAGGTCGGGCAGTTTATCCGGCACGACGCCGGTCAATACGGAAAGCTGCGCCAAGGCCGAACGGTGTTGGGCGCGATACTGTTCCAGCGTGGCGTTCATCCCGGCGATGCGGGTTTGCGCCTGTAACACGTCGGATTGTGAACTGAGGCCAGCATTGGCCCGCAGCTCGGCAATTTCCTTGACCCGGTTCAGCGACACCAGATTGCGCTCCGCCGCAATGCCCAAGTCCTGATAACGCTTGACCTGTAGGTAAGCCTGCAGCGTTTGTTGGCCCACCTCGGTCATGGTTTGGTACAGCGTGTAGCGATAGGCGTCGGAGAGGTTATTTTGCTCCTCAATGCTGCCGCTGGTTTTGCCGAAGTCATACAGCAACTGGTTCAGGGTCACGCCTGCCGAGGCGTTGTTGTTCAAGGTACCGGAAGAGTCGGTCTGGCTGGATTTGCCAAAATTGCTGTTGAGGGCAATTTGTGGGAACCAGGCGCTTTGCGCCAGCGCCAGATCGGCTTTACCCACGTTAATCTGCGCCGAAGCCTGGGCGATCTGCGGGTTACGAGCAAAGGCTCGCAGGATCGCATCCTGTAAAGTGAGCGTCATCACCGAACGCTCCGTCGGTGCGGCTTGCCAGTTAAATTCGACCTGCGGTGCGGCGAGAGACTGACCAGTCAGCCCGCCTAATCCGCCCAAAAACAGTCCGATTGTGGCCGCACGCCGTAGCGTGAGCCGAGCTCCATCCATGCCATAAAGGTGTCTTTTCATTATCGCTACCACATCTATGCCGATAACTGCGCTTGGTTGCCGTTTCGGCTTTGTTATTGTGACGATCGTTAATTTCGGCGGCCCGTCTCCCGAACGGAACCGCCGCACTGCCTTGGCCTGAACTCTGTCATTCCCATGCCACTGGCTCGCCGCATTGTACGAGCCAGTGACTGACGGATAGGCCGGGTACTACACCAGATTGACGTGCAGGCCTTGCTGCACCAGAACATCTCCCAGGGTGTTGCCGCTTTCGAGGGCGGAGTTGTGGTAAACGTCGAACACTTGGCCATCGACCGTCCGTTGGCCCACAGAGCTCCAGGTGCCGCCTTCGGCCTGTGTCAGATTGACCTGGTCACCGACGCTGCCCTTGATCAGCAGGTTGTCGCTGGCAGCATCCTTGACGTTCAGCGCCTCGTGCAGATCCAGCGTGATGCTGTTGGTGCCGCTGGTGCCCAAATCGAAGATATCGATGTGTTGCACCTTCAGACCCAAGGCCGTCAGATCCAGGTTGAGGTTTTTGCCATCCAGCTCCAGGGTATCGATACCCGCGCCGCCGTCGATCGACAGGAAGTCGAGGGCGTTGACGTGGATCACATCGTTACCGCTGCTGCCATGGATGGTGTCGCCGCTGGCAGTAGTGCCATCCGCCAGGTTGATGGTGACGCCGCCAATGCTGAAGGTGGTGTCTTCAACCGTGGTAACGCCAGCGGTATCCACCGGCAGCGTTGGGTTCACCACCAGCGTGCTGGTGACTGGCTCGCTGGTATCTGTGGTGGTCTGGGTAGTGCTGACCTCGTTGGTTGGCGTGCTGGTCTCGGTGGGGGTGTGCTGCACTGCAGCTACCTGAGCATGCTGTACAGCGGTGTTATCGGTCGTGCTGTCGGTGCCGGTGTTTTCTGAACCCGACGTATCCAGCGACAGCGTTTCGACCGCCGCGTTGGCCGTCAGCAGCAGTGGCAGTTCGATACCGGATGTCAGCCCCGCAGAGACGCTGACCCCGTTACCCGCCAGGTCGGTGACAGAAGCTGCCACCGCGGTGCCCAACAGGGTAGGGATCAGGTTGAGCACGTTCAGACCCTTGAGGGCGTTGGTGGTGTCGAATTTCACTGTCCAATGTCCGGTGGCATCCACGGTGCCTTGCAAGGTGCTGCCCAGCAAGGTCACGCTAACCTTCGCGCCTTGTTGCACGTTCAGGCTGGTACCGCTGACGGTCAGGCCGTTGGTCAGAATGCCCAGAGCACCCGTCAGGGTTCCTAGGGCATCGATGCCCAACAACGGCAGCGCGTGGGTTTTCACCGTAGCGCTGGCGTTGGCCGAGCTGGTGTTACCGTAGCGGTCGGTGACGGTAACACCGACCGACAATGGCCCATCAGCCAGGTTGACCAGGTTCAGGGTAGGAACGCTGACGCTCCATTTCCCGTCGTTGCCTACGGCGGCGGTCAATACCAGCCCTCCCACATTGACGCTGACGCTACCGCCGATGGCGTTGGTGGTGGTGCCGCCGATCAGCTGGTTCAGGTTGGCTTCGCTCAGGTTGAGGAAACCATCGCCAAACAGGCTGCCCAGGTTAACGGTCGGCAGGTTGTGGATGCCCACGCCAAGATCGGCGCTGATGCTGCCGGTTTTCCCTGCGGAGTTGGTGACCGAAACGCCCAGTGACAGATTGCCATCCAGCAGGCTGGACAGGTTGAGCGGCGTCAGGCTGAGTGACCAACTGCCATCGGCCTTCACCTGGGTGGTGAAGGTATTGCTGCCGAGGTTAACCTGAATGGTTGAACCCGGCGCGTTGGTGGCGTGACCGCTGATGATCTGGTTGCCGGTCGCTTCCAGCGCATTCAGCAGGCCATCACCGCCAAACAGCGGATCCAGCGTCAGGGTTGGCAGGGCGTTGATCAACACGTTGAGCGGGCTGGCCTGGCTCACGGTGTTACCTGCCGAATCGGTGAGGCTGGCGGTGACGTTGGTCACGCCATCCAACAGTCCTTGCAGATCCAGAGTTGGGATCGGCAGTTGCCATTTGCCGGTGGCATCGACGCTGGTGGTGTAGGTGTGGCTGCCCAGAGTCAGGGTGATGGTGGACCCGGCCGACACGTTACCGGCGTTGCCGCTGAGGATCTGCGGTGACAGCAGATCGCTCAGATCCAGCGTGCCGTTGCCAAACAGCGGGTTGAGCGTCAGCGTTGGCAGGATGGTTGCCACGTTGAGGCCCAGGCTGGCACCGCTGGTGTTACCTGCCGGATCGGTGACCGTGGCGCTGACGATCAGATTACCCGCCGCCAGATCCGCCAACTGCAGCGGATTGATGGTGGCGCTCCAGCCACCATCGGCATCGACAACGGCGTTCAGTTGCAGTGTGCCGACCTTGATTACCACCTGGGAACCCGCCGCCGCATTGGTGGTGGTACCGCTGATGGTCTGGGTCAGCAGCGCTTCGGCCGCATTGAGGAAGCCGTCACCGCCAAACAGCGGGTTAAGCGCCAGCGTTGGCAGCTTGTTGACGATCACATCAATCGCCGTATTCAGCACGCCGGTGTTGCCAGAGCCATCCAGTACCGAAACGCCAACGTTGATATTGCCGTCCAACAGGGTGTGCAGATCGGCAGGTTGCAGCACCAGGCTGAACTTGCCGTCGGCACCGACGGTGGTCAGGAAGTTTTTACCGCCAAGAGAAACCTGCACCTGCGCACCTGCGCTGGCAAAGGCCACGGTACCGCTGACGGTTTGTGCCACCAGCGCTTCTGCCGCGTTGAGGAAGCCATCACCGCCAAACAGCGGATCGAGCGTGATCACCGGCAGTTTCACATCCAGCTGTAGCCCGGCAGTGGCGCTGGTGGTGTTACCTACAGCGTCGGTCGCCGAAGCGGTGACGGTAAAGTTACCGTTGCCCAGCCCTTGCAGGATACCGAGGATATCCGGCGTGACGGTGGCGCTCCACTTGCCGCCGTCGCCCACGATGGCCGTCAGTGTCTGCGACCCGGCAATATCCAGATTGATGGTAGCGCCCTTCGCCAGATTGGTGACGGTGCCGCCGATGGTCTGGTTGAGCAGGAGATCCGCTACGTTGAGGATGCCATCGCCAAAGATCGGATCCAGCACGATGTTCGGCAGATTGTGGATGATGGCGGTGATATCGATATTTTTGCTCACCACGTTACCGGCAGAGTCGGTCACCGAGACGCCCAACGCCAGATTGCCGTCGCTCAGAGCGGCCAGATCCAGCGGTGGGATCGCCAGGCTCCAGGTACCGTCACTGCCAACGCTGGCGGTGTAGGTTTTGGTGCCCAGGCTGACGCTAACGCTGCCTCCGCCGATACCGAGACCGTTAATCACCCCGCTGACAGTCTGTGATACACCGGCTTCTACCGCATTCAGCAGGCCATCGCCAAAGGCGGTGACCGGGCCGATCACCGGCAGGTTCTGCGTAAGGACATCGATATCAATCAGATCGTTGACCACGTTGCCGTGGGAGTCGACGATCTGCACGTTGACCTGCGCCAGACCATCACCCAACAGGTTGAGCTGGCTAGGCAGCAGTGACACGCTCCACTGGCCGTTACCGCCAACTACCGCATCCAGCGTGATGCCAGCGATGGTGACGTGAACAACCGCACCGTTGTAATCGCCAGTGGCGTTACCGCTGATCACCTGAGTCAGCAGCGATTCGGCCAGGTTCAGTACGCCATCACCGCCAAACAGGGCGTTAACCCCCGCACCGAGCGTTTTGTTCAACGCCACGTTCAGCGTTACGTCGGTATGGCTGCTGTTGCCAGCGGTGTCGGTTAGCGTGACGCCGATGATCTGTGGCCCATCGGTCAGGCTTTGCAGGTTGAGCGACGGCAGTGGAATGCTCCATTTGCCATCCGGGCCAACCACCACGCTGGCGGTCAATGGCCCCAACGTAATAGTGACGGTTTCGCCAATGCCGCCAGTACCGGTCAATGCCTGGCCGAGCAGGGCTTCTGCCAGCGTCAGGATATTGTCCCCGGCCAGCAGATCGACCGACAGCAGCGGTGCTGTGGTATCGGTAGTAATGAAGTGCGTTGCCGGCGTGGTGTTGCCTGCGGCATCGCTCAAGGTCGCATTGATGGTGCTGCTACCCTGCGGCAGGTTAACCAGATCTGCCGGTGGCACATTGACCGACCAGGTGCCGGTGCCACTGACCTGTGCACTGTAGGTTTTGCCGTTCAGCGTGACCGTGACAATGCGACCCGCTTCCGAAACCGAAGCGGTACCGGAGATTGCCTGGGCGACGGTGCTTTCACTGGCGTTCAACACATCGTTACCTGCGAAGGTATTGATGGTGAGCGTCGGTGGAATGCGGTCGACCAACACGGTTTCACTGGCAGTGAATACTGTTGGTAGCGGCGTCAGCAAGGTGGTGCTGGCCGTAACCACGATGTTGCCGTCAACCGGGAAGGTCACCACGGTGCTGAAGGTGCCATCCGCCAAGGTAGTGACCGGAATACCCAGTGGTAAACCACCCACGGTAATGGTGACGACCTGCCCAAGGCCGATCCCACCGACCACTTTACCGGTCAGGTTGATGATCAACCCGACTTCACTGGCGTTAACGATATTATCGCCGGTGATCGGATCAACGGTAATAATCTGGCCCGGAGGCGTCAGGTTAACGTTGAAGCTGTGGTTATCGACGGCGACGTTACCGGCCTGATCGCTGACCTGAGCCGTGATGCTTGGCGTCCCGCTCAGGGCTTTCAGATCGGCTGGTGGCACCGATACGCTCCAACTGCCATTCGCCAACACCACCCCGGTATAGGTTTTGCTGTTGAGCGTAACGGTCACCTGTTGCCCAACCGCGACGTTGGTGGAGGTACCGCTAATCAACTGTACCGATTGGCTTTCGGCATAGTTGATGGTGTTATCCGCCGTGAAGTTGGAGATGGTCACGGTTGGCAGAGTGGTGATTGAGACGTGCACCGAAGAGCCGGCCGTGCCCTGGTTGCCAGCGGCATCCGTGGCGGTCACGGTGATGGTGTTATCACCTTCAACCAGATCTCTGAGCGCGCCGCTGTTGAGCGCCAGGCTCCAGGTACCATTGCCGTTGACCTGAGCAGCAAAGTTGATGTTGCCGATCTTCACGTTAACCGCGGTCGCATCACCGGCGTTACCAGTCAGGGTTTGCCCCAGGTTGGTTTCGGCCAGGTTGAGGAACCCGTCACCGAACGGTGTGTTAATGGTTGGCACTGGCGCGGTAAGATCGCTAGTGAAGTTCAGGGCGCTGCTGTTGGTGTTGCCCGCGGCATCGGTCGCCGTGACGGTCAGCACGTGTGGCCCATCCAGCAAGGTGCTCAGGGTGGCCGCAGGCAGCGGTAACGACCAGTTGCCGTTGATATCAACCTGCGCGTTGTAACTGACGCCATTGACATCGATCACCACTTTCACCGCCTGGCCTGCGCCATTCACCCCGGTGGTGCCGGTGATCGTCAGCGCACCGGCGGCTTCGCTGATGCTCAGCACACCGTCAACGCCAAACGGCGGAACTATGGTAGGAGTCGGCAGCGTCAGCAGGGCGTTAACGTCCAGCGGCGTGGTGGTGGCCGTATTGCCGCCACGATCCTCGACGGTGACCTCAACGGTATGCTGCCCGTTGGTGAACACGGCAAGCTGTGCTGCGTTGAGTTGCAGAGACCAGCCACCCAGCCCATCGGCCTGAGCGGTAAAGGTCTGCTGATTTGGCAGACCTTCGTCCACCGTCACCGTGACGATCTGGCCGCTGCCGATCAGACCGGTTTTGCCGGTCAGGGTTTGGGTCAGCGCGGCTTCGGCAATATTCAGCAGGCCATCGCCAAACGGCAGGTCCAGGGTTGGCAACGGCAGCTTGTTGACCAGAATATCGACCGATCCGTTGGTGCTACTGGTGTTACCCACGCTATCCGTTACGGTTACCGTGATTGGCCAGGTGCCATCCGGCAGGCCAAGCAGGGTGGCACTGTCGAGTGGCAGCGTCCAGCTACCGTCGGCATTTACCGTGGCGTTCAGGGTCAGGCCATTAACGTTCACTTTCACGGTCTGGCCAAGATTGCTGGCGATGCCGGTGGTACCGGTGAGGGCTCCACCCAGCAAGGCTTCGGCATGGTTGACGATGCCATCAATAAATGGCGTGTCCAGTTCAGCGACCGGCAGCGCGGTGAGGATGCTGTCAAAGTCCAGCGTCGCGCCGTGGCTGTTGCCGCCTTTATCGGTGGCAACCACGCTGATGGTATGCTCGCCATCCACCAGCCCCAGCAGATCGGTAGTCGGTAAGGTGACACTCCACTGGCCGTTGTTGCCAACCGTAGCGTTGTAGTCTTTACCGTTAAGGCTGACCACCACCGTTTGACCGTTGCCGATAATGCCGGTGGTGCCGGTCAACAGCTGATTGACCCCGGCTTCCACCAGGTTCAGGGCGCCGTCGCCAAACGGCAGGTTAATGGTTGGATTTGGCAGGAGATGCGACAGGATCTCCAGCGAACCGCCCGCACTGGCTGGGTTACCTGCCGCATCCACGGCGGAGACCACCACCTGCACGGTGCCGTCTGCCAGCAAGGCCAGGGCATTGGCTGGGATCAGCGCGCTCCAGGTACCATCGTTATTCACGATACCGTTCACCACGTAGGTACCAATCTGGACCAATACCGGGGTGTTAACCAGCAGGTTGGCTGCTGCACCGCCGATTGGCGTAGCGATCCCCAGTTCGGCAATATTAAGAATATTGTCACCGAACAGCGGGTTCAGCGTCAGCGATGGCAGCGTATGGGTGTTGACCGCCACCGTGATGGAGTCTGACACGCCGTTACCTGCGGCGTCGGTGACGCTCACGCCGATGGTCACGTTACCATCCAACAGCCCTTGCAGGATATTGCTTGGGATATTGACGCTCCATGCACCGGTCGTCGGATCCGCCAGGGCGGTGTAAACGTTGGCACCCAGCGTGACGGTAACGGTCAGGCCCGGGTCGGTATGCCCGCTCAACACTTGCCCCAGCAGCGCTTCCGCCAGGTTCAGGATGCCGTCACCAGCGAAGATATCGATCTCCAGTAATGGTGGCACGGTGTCAACAGTGACGTTATGGGTGGCGCTGGCCGGGTTCTCGGCGATATCGGTCACCGAGGCTGTCACGGTCTGCGGGCCTTGTGGCAATGCCTGCACGTCGGCTGATGGAACCGTCGCGCTCCAGCTACCGTCTGCTTGTACCACTGCGGTGTAGGTTTTGCCGTTAAGCAGCACGCTGACCACTTGGCCAGGCTGCACATGGCTGGATCCTCCGCTGATGATGATGGCAGCATTCGCCTCATTGGCGTTGATGATGTCATCACCGGCAATCACGTTGACCGACAGCTGCGGCAGATTGCCCGCATCGGTGATCACTGTGAGGTTGTGGTTGGCGGTAGCCTGGTTGCCAGAGGTATCGCTAACCGTGGCGGTGAGGGTGTCTTTACCGTCTGGCAAGGCCCCCACATCCACAGCCGGAACCTGCAGGCTCCAACTGCCGTCCGCGCCGACGATGGCGGTGTAGGTTTTGCCATTGAGCGTTACGGTGACCTGTTGCCCCTGTTCGACGCGTTGGCTACCCCCGCTGATGGTCAGCGGCAGGTTGGATTCCGCCAGGCTGAGGTAGTCATCGCCGGACAGGGTGTTGATGGTCAACAGCGGCGCCTGGGCCGGGTCGGTATCCAGGGTGATGCCGTGGCTGACGCTGCCGGTGTTGCCAGCGGCGTCGGTCAAGGTGGCGGTGATGGAGGAGGCACCGTTCGGCAGGTTAGCCAGATCGCCAGCCGGAATGGTGACGCTCCAACTGCCATCCGCCAGCACCAGCCCGTTATAGGTCAAGCCGTTGATGGTGACTTTCACCACCACTGGCTGACCGCTGTCGTTGATCGGTGCGGTACCGGTGATTTGCAGCGCTTGCTGGCTTTCGGCGATGTTGATGATGTCATCACCGCTGATGGTGTTGATGGTCAGCACCGGCACGGTCAGATCGACCGTGGCGCTGGAGGTGATGCTGGAAGTGTTGCCAGCCACGTCGCCGACGGTGACCCCAATGCTGGTTGGGCCGTCAGGCAGAGCCGCCAGATCGGCACTTGGTACGCTCACGCTCCAGTTGCCGTTGTTATCGACGATGCCGGTATAGGTTTTCCCTCCCAGTACCACGCTGACGGTTTGCCCACTACCGCTGACGCCGGTGGTGCCGCTCAGCGTTTGATCGCTGGTGGATTCCGCCTTGTTCAGATAGCCATCACCAAACGGTGTGTTCAAGGTGGCAACCGGCAGGCTGTTGATCAGCACGCCCAACTGCTGCGAACCGGTGACCAGATTGCCCGCTTCGTCGGTGGCACTGACGGTGACGGTCAGGTTGCCATCGCCCAGGATCGTCAGGTCGGCTGAAGGAACGGTCGTCGTCCAACTGCCATCGGCCTGCACGATTGCTTCGTAGAACTTACCGTTAAGCGCGATGGTGACGCTGGCTCCTGCGGCAACGTTGGTGGAACTCCCGCTGATGCTGATCCCTGCGGCGGCTTCGATGGCGTTCAGTTGGTTATCGCCAGTGATTGGGGCAATCGCCAGGGCGCTCTGGGTGAGATCGACCGTGACGTCATGGGTGGCACTGGCCGGGTTACCGGCTTTATCGGTGACGTCGGCGGTGATCGTTACACTGCCATTGGTCAGCAGAGCCAGGTCGGCAGCCGGAACGCTGGTGCTCCAGGAACCGTCTGCCTGCACGGTGGCGGTATAGGTTTTGCCATTGAGGGTGATGGAAACGATCTGCCCGGCTTCAACATTCAGGCTGCTGCCGCTCAGAGTTTGCGTTGCCTGCACCTCGGCACCGTCAATAATATTGTTGCCCGCAAAGGTGCCGATGGTCAGCACCGGTGCGTTCAACGCGCTGGCATCAACCCCGATGGCGTGGGTGACGCTGGTGCTGTTACCGGCGCTATCGGTCAGGGTGGCGACCAGGTTATAGCTGCCATCGGACAGTGCGGTGAGATCGGCGGTTGGCAGCGAAGTGCTCCACGAACCGTCCGGCTGAACCACTGCGGTGTAGGTTTTACCGTTCAACGTCAGCGTCACGGTACGACCTGCATCCCCGATGGAGGCGGTGCCCGAAACGGTCTGGTTGAGCAGCACTTCTGCGCTGTTAAGCACGTCATCCCCGGCAATCACGCTGACGGTGAGGGTCGGAGCGACCTTATCGACCACGACGGTGCTATTCAGGGTATTGCTGTTGCCCGCAGGATCGGTGACCACGACATTGAGCACTGGCGTCCCATCCGGCAACGCCTGCAAATCGCCAACCGGAACGGTGACGCTCCAGTTGCCGCTACCGTCCACGGTACCGGTGTAGGTTTTATCCCCAAGGGTCACGGTGACGGTTTGCCCCGGCGTGGTGATGCCGGTGGAACCGGTGATGGTTTGCGGTTGGCCTGCTTCCGTACCGTTCAGGATGCCATCGCCAAACGGCGTGTTCAGGGTGGCGTCTGGCAGGTTATGGATAAACACGCCCAAGGTATGGCTGCTGCTGACCGGGTTACCGGCCTGGTCGACAGCGGAAACGCTCAGGTTGATATTGCCGTCTGCCAACAGGGCCAGATCGGCCGGTGGTACCAGCACGCTCCAGGAACCGTCCGCCAGCGTAGTGCCGGTGTAGGTTTTGCCGTTCAGCGTCACGGTCACGCTTGCGCCAGTAGCCAGGTTGAGGCTGCTGCCGTTGATGGCTAATGGCAGCAGGCTTTCGGCCAGATTCAGCTTATCGTCACCGGCAATCACGTCGATGGCGATGCCACTCAGGGCCGTGTTGACCACCACGTTATGCGTTGCCGATGCCGGGTTGCCGGAGGTATCGCTGACGGTGACGCTAATGGTGCTGTTGCCCTGAGCCAGTTGGCCCAGATCGGCGGCGGAGACGCTGGTGCTCCAGGTTCCGTCCGCCTGCACGGTAGCGGTGTAGGTTTTGCCATTCAGCGTGATGGTTACCAACTGGCCCGCTTCTACATGGGTGGTGGAGCCGCTTAGCGTCTGGCTGGTTTTCACCTCTGCGCCGTCGATAATATCGTTACCGGCAAACACATTGATGCTCAGGGTTGGCAGATCCAGCGGATTGGCGTCGATCGTCACGGTATGGGTGACGGTGGTGGAGTTGCCCGCCGCATCGCTCAGGGTGGTGGTTAATGGATAACTGCCATCACCCATTGCTTGCAGATCGGCGCTTGGGATGGTGGCACTCCAGGTGCCGTCATTGGCAACTACCCCGGTATAGGACTTACCGTTGAGGGTCACCGTGACGGTACGCCCGGCATCGCCGATGGAAGCGGTGCCGGAAACCACCTGGTCGCTGAGGCTTTCCAGGGCGTTAACCTTGTCATCCCCGGCAAACGGCTTGACCGCCAGAGTTGGTGGCACCAGATCGACCTGTGCCGTAGTGCTGCCAGGCACGCTGTTACCTGCGGAGTCCGTAGCGGATACGCTGATGGTATTGCTGCCCGCTGGCAGGTTTTGCAGGTCGGCCGATGGGATGGAAACGCTCCAGTTACCGCTGCCATCCACGGTTGCGGTATAGGTTTTGCCACCCAGAGTGACGATCACGCTTTGTCCCGCACCAGGGATGCCGGTGCTGCCGCTCAGTAGTTGTGCTGTGGCGGCCTCAGCCTGGTTGAGGAAACCATCGCCAAACGGCAGGTTGATGGTTGGCTCCGGCAGGGTATGGATATGCACATCCAGTGAATGGCTGTCGCTGACCGGATCGACACCCGGGTTGGAGACGCTGGCGGTGACCGTCGTCAGACCATCTTGCAGTGCCAGCAGATCGGCGCTGTTCACCGATACGCTCCAACTGCCGTTGGCCAGAACAACGCCGGTGTAGGTCTTGCCGTTCAAGGTGACGGTAACGGTTTGGCCAGCGTTCACATTGACCGTGGTCCCGCTGATGGTCAGCGGCTGTGAGGCTTCGGTCAGGTTCAGCAGATCGTCACCGGCAATCAGGTTGATGGCAATGCTTTCCACCGCCGTATCAACGCTGATGGTATGGCTGCTGGTGGCCGGGTTGCCTGCCTGATCGCTGACGCTGGCGGTGATGGTAGCCTGGCCATTGGCCAGCAGCGCCATATCTGCCGCCGGAACGTTAACGCTCCAGCCGCCGCCCAACTGCACGGTGGCGAAGTAGGTTTTGCCGTTCAGGGTTAGCGTCACGGTCTGGCCGACTTCGACATTGGTGGTGGTACCGGACAGGGCCTGAGTGACCAGCGCTTCGGCCCCGTTAACGATATCGTCCCCGGCAAATACGCCGATGCTGACGGTCGGCAGGTTGGCCGGGTTGGCATCGACGTTGATGCTGTGGGTGACGCTGGTGCTGTTGCCTGCGGCGTCGGTGAGGGTAGCAACCAGATCGTGGCTACCGTCGGTGAGTGCTTGCAGATCGGCGGCAGGCAGGCTGGTGTTCCACGAGCCATCCGGTTGCACCACAGCGGTGTAGGTTTTGCCGTTCAGCGTCAGAGTCACGGTACGGCCCGCATCGGCGACCGAGGCGGTGCCGGATACGCTTTGCGCCACCAGCACTTCGGCGGCGTTCAGCACATCATCCCCGGCAACCAGACCTACGGTGAGGGTAGGCGCGGTTGCATCGACGGTGACGGTGGTGTTCAGCGTATTGCTGTTGCCAGCGGTATCGGTGACCACTACAGACAAGGCCGGTGTGCCGTCTGGCAACGCTTGCAGATCGGCCGCAGGGATGGTGGCGCTCCAGTTACCACTGCCATCTACGGTGCCGATATAGGTTTTGCCGCCCAAAGTCACGGTAACGGTTTGCCCAGGCGTGGTGATGCCGGTAGAACCCGTGATGGTCTGTGGTTGACCCGCTTCCGCGCCGTTCAGAATGCCGTCGCCAAACGGTGTATTCAGTGTGGCTTCTGGCAGGCTATGGGTAAATACGCCCAGGTTGTGGCTGTCGCTGACCGGGTTACCGGCCAGATCGGTGGCAGTGACGGTCACGGTAGAGTTGCCATCGGCCAGCAACGCCAGATCGGCGGCAGGCACGGAGACGCTCCAGGAGCCATCCGCCAGCGTGGTGCCGGTGTAGGTTTTACCGTTCAAGGTCACGGTAACCGTGGCGCCGACCGCCAGATTGGTGCTGCTACCGTTGATGGCCAGCGGCAGTTGGCTTTCCGCCAGGTTGAGCTTGTCATCGCCAGCGATCACGGCGATAGACAGGCCGCTGAGATCGGTATCGACGGTCACGTCATGATTGGCAGTTGCTGGGTTACCGGCGCTGTCGCTGACGGTGGCAGTAATGGTGGTCTGGCCGTTGGCCAACAACGCCAGGTCGGCAGCCGGAACGCTGGTGCTCCAGGAACCATCGGCCAGCACGGTCGCCGTGTAGGTTTTACCGTTCAGCGTAATGGTCACGATCTGGCCCGCTTCCACATGGGTGGAGGTGCCGGACAGGGTCTGAGCAGTTTTGACTTCCGCGCCGTCGACAATGTCGTTACCGGCAAATACGCCGATGCTGACGGTCGGCAGGTTGGCCGGGTTGGCATCGACGCTGATGCTGTGGGTGACGCTGGTGCTGTTGCCTGCGGCGTCGGTGAGGATTGCCACCAGGTTGTGGCTACCGTCGCTGAGCGCTTGCAGATCGGCAGCGGGCACGCTGGTGTTCCACGAGCCATCCGGTTGCACCACAGCGGTGTAGGTTTTGCCGTTCAAGGTCAGGGTGACGGTGCGACCTGCATCCGCGATCGAGGCAGTGCCGGAGACGCTTTGTGCCACCAGCACTTCGGTGGCGTTCAGCACATCATCGCCAGCAATCAGGCCCACGGTGAGGGTAGGCGCGGTGGCATCGACGGTGACGGTGGTATTCAGCGTATTGCTGTTACCCGCGGTGTCAGTAACCGTGACGGTCAAAGCTGGCGTGCCGTCTGGCAGCGCTTGCAGATCGGCAGAAGGAACGCTGACGCTCCAGTTGCCGCTGCCGTCCACGGTGCCGGTATAGGTTTTACCGCCCAGGGTGACCGTAACGGTCTGGCCTGGTGTGGTGATGCCGGTAGAGCCCGTGATGGTTTGTGGCTGGCCCGCTTCTGCGCCATTCAGGATGCCGTCGCCAAACGGCGTGTTCAGCGTGGCGGCCGGCAGGCTATGGATAAACACGCCCAGGTTGTGGCTGTCGCTGACCGGGTTACCGGCTAGATCGACGGCGGTCACGCTGAGGGTGGCGGTGCCATCGGCCAGCAAGGCCAAGTCGGCCGCAGGCACGGTGACGCTCCAGGAACCGTCTGCCAGCGTGGTGCCGGTGTAGGTTTTACCGTTGAGCGTGACGGTCACGGTTGCACCCGTGGCCAGATTGGCACTGCCGCCGTTGATGGTGAGTGGCAGCAGGCTTTCCGCCAGGTTGAGCTTGTCGTCACCGGCAATCACGGCAATCGACAGGCCGCTGAGATCGGTATCGACGGTTACGTCATGGCTGGCGCTGGCCGGGTTACCGGCGCTGTCGCTGACGGTGGCGGTAATGGTGGTCTGGCCGTTGGCCAACAGCGCCAGATCCGCCGCCGGTACGCTGGTACTCCAGGAACCGTCTGCCAGCACGGTCGCCGTGTAGGTTTTACCGTTCAGGGTGATGGTGACGGTCTGGCCTGCTTCCACATGGGTGGTGGTACCGGTCAGGGTCTGAGCGGTTTTCACCTCTGCACCATCGATAATGTCGTTACCGGCAAACACGCCGATGCTGACGGTTGGCAGGTTGGCCGGGTTGGCATCGACGTTGATGCTGTGGGTCACGCTGGTGCTGTTGCCCGCAGTATCGGTGAGGGTGGCGACCAGGTTATGGCTGCCATCGGCCAGGGCGGCGAGGTCGGCCGCAGGCAGGCTGGTGCTCCATGAACCATCTGGCTGCACCACCGCGGTGTAGGTTTTGCCGTTCAAGGTCAGAGTGACGGTGCGGCCTGCATCACTAATCGAGGCGGTGCCGGACACGGTCTGCGCTACCAGCACTTCGGCAGCGTTCAGCACATCATCGCCAGCAATCAGGCCCACGGTCAGGGTAGGCGCGGTGGCATCGACGGTGACGGTGGTGTTCAGCGTATTGCTGTTGCCAGCGGCATCGGTAACCACTACAGACAAGGCCGGTGTGCCGTCTGGCAGCGCTTGCAGGTCGGCTGCTGGGACGGTGACGCTCCAGTTGCCGCTGCCATCCACGGTGCCGGTATAGGTTTTACCGCCCAGGGTGACCGTAACGGTTTGCCCCGGCGTGGTGATGCCGGTAGAGCCCGTGATGGTCTGCGGCTGGCCTGCCTCCGTGCCGTTCAGGATGCCATCGCCAAACGGCGTGTTCAGGGTGGCGTCCGGCAGAGTGTGGATAAACACGCCCAGATTATGGCTGTTGCTGACCAGATTGCCGCCCTGATCGACGGCGCTGACGCTGACGGTGGCGTTGCCATCGGCCAGCAGGGCTAAATCGGCGGCCGGGACCTGAACGCTCCAGGAACCGTCTGGCAGGGTCAGGCCGATGTAAATCTTGCCATTCAGCGTCACGGTGACGATGGCACCGAGCGGCAGATTGGCGCTGTCGCCGGAGATCGTCAGCGGTTGCAGACTTTCGGCCAGGTTGAGTTTGTCATCCCCTGCGATCACGGAGATGGAAAGCCCACTGAGGTTGGTATCGACGGTCACGTCATGGCTGGCGTTGGCCGGGTTACCTGCAGTGTCGTTGACGGTGGCGGTAATGGTGGTCTGGCCGTTGGCCAACAGTGCCAGGTCGGCCGCCGGTACGCTGGTGCTCCAGGTACCGTCTGCCAGCACGGTCGCCGTGTAGGTTTTGCCGTTCAGGGTGATGGTGACGGTCTGGCCCGCTTCCACATGGGTGGTGGTACCGGTCAGGGTCTGAGCAGTTTTCACCTCCGCGCCGTCGACAATGTCGTTACCGGCGAACACGTTGATGCTGAGCGTCGGTAGGTTGGCCGGGTTGGCATCCACACCGAGGACATGGGTAGTGCTGGTGCTGTTGCCCGCGGCATCGGTGAGGGTAGCGACCAGGTTATGGCTGCCATCGCTGAGTGCTTGCAGATCGGCGGCGGGCAGGTTGGTGCTCCACGATCCGTCTGGTTGCACCACGGCGGTGTAGGTTTTGCCATTCAAGGTCAGTGTGACGGTGCGGCCCGCATCGGCGACCGAGGCGGTACCGGACACGGTCTGCGCCACCAATACTTCGGCGGCATTCAACACATCATCCCCGGCCACCACGTTAACGGTGATGGTTGGTGCGGTTGCATCGACGGTGACGGTGGTGTTCAGCGTATTGCTGTTACCGGCGGCATCCGTAACGGTTACGGACAAGGTTGGTGTGCCGTCCGGCAGCGCTTGCAGATCGGCAGAAGGAACGCTGACGCTCCAGTTGCCGCTGCCGTCCACGGTGCCGGTATAGGTTTTACCGCCCAGAGTCACGGTGACCGTTTGCCCTGGGGTGGTGATGCCGGTAGAGCCCGTGATGGTCTGCGGCTGGCCTGCCTCCGTGCCGTTCAGGATGCCATCGCCAAACGGTGTGTTCAGCGTGGCTTCTGGCAGGCTATGGATAAACACGCCCAGATCGTGGCTGCCGCTGACCGGATTACCGGCCTGATCGGTGGCAGTGACGGTCACGGTGGTGGTGCCATCGGCCAGCAACGCCAAGTCGGCTGCAGGTACGGAGATGCTCCAGGAGCCATCCGCCAGCGTGGTGCCGGTGTAGGTTTTACCGTTCAAGGTGACGGTGACCGTAGCCCCGACGGCCAGGTTCTGGCTGTTGCCATTGATCGCCAGCGGCAGTTGGCTTTCGGCCAGGCTGAGTTTGTCGTCACCGGCGATCACGGCGATAGACAGCCCGCTGAGATCGGTATCGACGGTTACGTCATGATTGGCGCTGGCCGGGTTACCGGCGCTGTCGCTGACGGTGGCGGTAATGGTGGTCTGGCCGTTAGCCAACAGCGCCAGGTCGGCAGCCGGTACGCTGGTGCTCCAGGATCCATCCGCCAAGACGGTAGCGGTGTAGGTTTTACCGTTCAGGGTGATGGTGACGGTCTGGCCCGCTTCCACGTGGGTGGTGGTACCAGACAGGGTCTGGGCGGTTTTCACTTCGGCGCCGTCGATAATGTCGTTACCGGCAAACACGCCGATGCTGACGGTTGGCAGATTGGCCGGGTTGGCGTCGACGTTGATGCTGTGGGTGACGCTGGTGCTGTTGCCTGCCGCATCGGTGAGGGTGGCCACCAGATTGTGGCTGCCGTCGGCCAGGGCGGCGAGGTCGGCCGCAGGCAGGCTGGAGCTCCATGAACCATCTGGCTGCACCACGGCGGTGTAGGTTTTACCGTTCAAGGTCAGAGTGACGGTGCGGCCCGCATCACCGATCGAGGCGGTGCCGGACACGGTTTGTGCCACCAACACTTCGGCGGCGTTCAGCACATCATCCCCGGCAACCAGGCCCACGGTGAGGGTTGGCGCAGTCTCATCGACGGTGACGGTGGTGTTCAACGTGTTGGTGTTACCGGCGGCATCGGTGACCGTGACGGTCAAGGCTGGCGTGCCGTCTGGCAGCGCTTGCAGGTCGGCGGCAGGAATGGTGGCGCTCCAGTTGCCGTTGGCATCCACGGTGCCGGTGTAGGTTTTACCACCCAGGGTGACCGTAACGGTCTGCCCAGGCGTGGTGATGCCGGTAGAACCCGTGAGGGTCTGTGGTTGAGCCGCTTCCGCACCGTTCAGAATGCCGTCGCCAAACGGTGTGTTCAGGGTGGCTTCTGGCAGGGTATGGGTAAATACGCCCAGATCGTGGCTGTCGTTGACCGGGTTACCGGCCTGATCGACGGCGCTCACGGTCACGGTGGTGGTGCCATCGGCCAGCAAGGCCAAGTCGGCCGCAGGCACGGTGACGCTCCAGGAGCCGTCCGCCAGCGTGGTGCCGGTGTAGGTTTTACCGTTGAGCGTGACGGTCACGGTTGCACCCGTGGCCAGATTGGCACTGCTGCCGCTGATGACCAATGGCAGTTGGCTTTCCGCCAGGCTGAGTTTGTCGTCACCGGCGATCACGGCGATAGACAGCCCACTGAGGTCGGTATCGACGGTCACGTCATGATTGGCGCTGGCCGGGTTACCGGCGCTGTCGCTGACGGTGGCGGTAATGGTGGTCTGGCCGTTAGCCAGCAGCGCCAGGTCGGCCGCCGGTACGCTGGTACTCCAGGTGCCATCTGCCAGCACGGTGGCGGTGTAGGTTTTACCGTTCAGGGTGATGGTGACGGTCTGGCCCGCTTCCACGTGGGTGGTGGTACCAGACAGGGTCTGGGCGGTTTTCACTTCGGCGCCGTCGACAATGTCGTTACCGGCGAACACGCCGATGCTGACAGTTGGCAGATTGATCGGGTTGGCGTCGACGTTGATGCTGTGGGTGATGCTGGTGCTGTTGCCCGCCGCATCGGTGAGGGTGGCGACCAGATTGTGGCTGCCGTCGGCCAGGGCGGCGAGGTCGGCCGCAGGCAGGCTGGTGCTCCATGAACCATCTGGCTGCACCACGGCAGTGTAAGTCTTGCCGTTCAAGGTCAGGGTCACAGTGCGGCCCGCATCACTGATCGAGGCAGTGCCGGATACGCTTTGTGCCACCAACACTTCGGCGGCGTTCAGCACGTCATCGCCAGCAATCAAGCCCACTGTCAGGGTTGGTGCGGTCTCATCGACGGTGACGGTGGTATTCAACGTATTACTGTTGCCAGCGGCATCGGTGACAGTGACGGTCAAGGCTGGCGTGCCGTCTGGCAGTGCTTGCAGGTCAGCGCTTGGCAGCGTGACGCTCCAGTTGCCGTTGGCATCCACGGTGCCGGTGTAGGTTTTACCACCCAGGGTGACGGTAACGGTCTGCCCAGGCGTGGTGATGCCAGTGGTGCCCGTGAGGGTCTGGGATTGGCCAGCTTCTGCGCCGTTCAGGATGCCGTCGCCAAACGGCGTGTTCAGCGTGGCTTCTGGCAGGCTATGGGTAAATACGCCCAGGTTGTGGCTGTCGCTGACCGGGTTACCGGCCTGATCGACAGCGGTCACGGTGACAGTGGTGGTGCCATCGCCCAGTAACGCCAAGTCTGCTGCAGGCACGGTGACGCTCCAGGAGCCGTCTGCCAGCGTGGTGCCGGTGTAGGTTTTACCGTTCAAGGTCACGGTAACCGCAGTCCCGACGGCCAGGTTGGCGCTGCTGCCGCTGATGGCCAGCGGCAGCTGGCTTTCGGCCAGGCTGAGTTTGTCGTCACCGGCAATGACGGCAATCGACAGGCCGCTCAGGCTGGTATCGACGGTCACGTCATGATTGGCGCTGGCCGGGTTACCGGCGCTGTCGCTGACGGTGGCGGTAATGGTGGTCTGGCCGTTGGCCAGCAGCGCCAGATCGGCTGCCGGTACGCTGGTGCTCCAGGAGCCGTCTGCCAATACGGTAGCGGTGTAGGTTTTACCGTTCAGGGTGATGGTAACGGTCTGCCCGGCTTGCACGTGGGTAGTGCTCCCCGAGATCGTCTGCGCGGTTTTCACCTCTGCACCATCGATAATATCGTTACCGGCGAACACGTTGATGCTGAGCGTTGGCAGGTTGGCCGGGTCGGCATCGACGCTGACGCCGTGGGTGACGCTGGTGCTGTTACCTGCGGCATCGGTAAGGGTGGCGACCAGATTATGGCTGCCGTCGGCCAGAGCGGCGAGGTCGGCTGCTGGCAGTGAGGCGCTCCAGGTGCCGTCCGCTTGCACCACCGCGGTGTAGGTCTTGCCGTTCAAGGTCAGAGTGACGGTGCGGCCCGCATCGGCAACGGAAGCGGTGCCGGACACGGTCTGCGCCACCAGCACCTCGGCAGCGTTGAGGATATCGTCGCCCGCGATGGTGTTGATGGTGAGGGTTGGCGCGGTCTCATCGATGGTGACGGTGGTGTTCAGCGTATTGCTGTTGCCCGCCGCATCGGTGACCGTGACGCTCAAGGCCGGCGTGCCGTCTGCCAATGCTTGCAGATCGGCCGCAGGAATGGTGACGCTCCAGTTGCCGTTGGCATCCACGGTGCCGGTATAGGTTTTACCGCCCAGGGTGACCGTAACGGTTTGCCCCGGGCTGGTGATGCCGGTGGTGCCGGTAAGCGTCTGTGGCTGACCCGCTTCTGCGCCGTTCAGGATGCCATCGCCAAACGGCGTGTTCAGGGTCACGTCCGGCAGGCCATTGATAAATACGCCTAGATTATGGCTGTCGCTGACCGGGTTACCGGCCTGATCGACGGCGTTCACGGTCACGGAGGCGGTGCCATCGGCCAGCAACGCCAAGTCGGCGGCAGGCACGGTGACGCTCCAGGAGCCGTCTGCCAGCGTGGTGCCGGTGTAGGTTTTACCGTTCAGGGTCACGGTAACCGTAGTCCCGACGGCCAGGTTGGCACTGCTGCCGCTGATGACCAATGGCGACTGGCTTTCGGCCAGGCTGAGTTTGTCGTCACCGGCAATCACGGCAATCGACAGGCCGCTCAGGCTGGTGTCGACGGTCACGTCATGGCTGGCGCTGGCTGGGTTACCGGCGCTGTCGCTGACGGTGGCGGTAATGGTGGTCTGGCCGTTGGCTAGCAGCGCCAGATCGGCAGCCGGTACGCTGGTGCTCCAGGAGCCGTCTGCCAATACGGTAGCGGTGTAGGTTTTACCGTTCAGGGTGATGGTAACGGTCTGCCCGGCTTGCACGTGGGTGGTGGTACCGGACAGGGTTTGAGCGGTCTTCACTTCTGCGCCGTCGACAATATCGTTACCAGCGAACACGCCGATGCTGAGCGTTGGCAGGTTGGCCGGGTCGGCATCGACGCTGACGCCGTGGGTGACGCTGGTGCTGTTACCTGCGGCATCGGTAAGGGTGGCGACCAGATTATGGCTGCCGTCGGCCAGAGCGGCGAGGTCGGCTGCTGGCAGTGAGGCGCTCCAGGTGCCGTCCGCTTGCACCACCGCGGTGTAGGTCTTGCCGTTCAAGGTCAGAGTGACGGTGCGGCCCGCATCGGCAACGGAAGCGGTGCCGGACACGGTCTGTGCCACCAGCACCTCGGCAGCATTGAGGATATCGTCGCCAGCGATGGTGTTGATGGTGAGGGTTGGCGCGGTCTCATCGACGGTGACGGTGGTGTTCAGCGTATTGCTGTTGCCCGCCGCATCGGTGACCGTAACGGTCAATGCTGGCGTGCCATCTGGCAGCGCTTGCAGGTCGGCGGCTGGAATGGTGACGCTCCAGTTGCCGCTGCCATCCACGGTGCCGGTGTAGGTTTTACCGCCCAGGGTGATTGTGATGGTCTGGCCCGGGCTGGTGATGCCGGTGGTGCCGGTAAGCGTCTGTGGCTGACCCGCTTCTGCGCCGTTCAGGATGCCATCACCAAACGGCGTGTCCAGAGTCACCGCTGGCAAATCATGAGTGTAAACGTCCAGATTGTGCGTGGTGGTCACGGTAGAACCATCGTTGCCTGTCACGCTGGCAGAAATGGTGTTGCTGCCTTCGGCCAGCAGTTGCAGATCGGCGCTAGGCACCTGCAATGTCCAACTGCCGTCTGCCAATACCAGCGCGGTATAGGTTTTGCCATTAAGCGTGACGGTAACGGTCGACCCGGTGGTGACGTTGGCCGTGGTGCCGCTGATGGCAAGAGGAAGTCCGGCTTCGACGGCGTTGAGCTTATCGTCGGAAGAGACAATGCCGATATTGATGGCCGAGAGTTGGTTATCTACGGTGATAAGCTGCGGCGCGGTGGTTGTCGTGTTGCCCGCCTGATCGCTGAGCGTGGCGATCATCTCATAGCTGCCGTTGGTCAGGGCAGCCATATCTGCGGCAGGCACACTGATGCTCCATTTGCCATCTGCGCCTACGATCCCGGTATAGGTTTTGCCATTGAATGACACGCTGACCACCAGCCCGGCTTCGCTGACGGAGGCGGTGCCGGTAATATTTTGCGCGGATTTTTGCTCGTCGGCGGTGACGACATCATCGCCGGTAAATTTATCCAGCGTCAGCACCGGTGGCACGGTATCTACCTGCAAATGCTCCGTTACGGTAGTGCTGTTACCTGCGGCGTCGGTGGCCGTCACGGTGAGGGTATTATCCCCTTGAGCCAACGCCTGCAGGTCTGCGGCAGGCAGTACCAGGCTCCACTTGCCATCCCCGCCAGTGACTGTGGTGTAGGTTTTACCATTCAGGGTAACGACAATGGTCTGGCCCGGATTGCTGGTGCCGCTCAGGGTCTGTGATGTTTGCGCCTCGGCGGCGTTGAGTACGTCGTCTCCGGCCAGTTTGTTGACGGTCAGTACCGGGGCGGTCAAATCGACGGTGATGTTCTCATGCGCATTGGCGCTTTGCCCTGCTTTGTCGGTGACGGCGGCGTTGAGCGTGGTCGAGCCATTAGCCAGCGCAGCCAGATCGGCGGCAGGCAGTGAAAGCGACCAACTGCCATCGCCTTGAACCACGGCGCTATAGGTTTTGCCATTCAAGGTGATGGTAACGGTTTGCCCTGCTTCGACATTTTGCGTATGGCCGCTCAGCGTTTGGGTGCTTTTCGCTTCGTTGGCGTTGATCACGTTATCGCCGGTCAGGGCGTTAATCGTAATCTGCGGGGTAGGATTAACTACGGTGGTATCCACCGAGATCTGATGATCGACCGTGGTTTGGTTACCCACTTTATCGACGGAGGTCACGATTAACTCGTAGTTACCGTTTTTCAGCAAAGCCAGATCTGCCGCCGGCAGTTGCAGGCTCCACTTACCGTTGCTACCCACCGTTGTGGTGTAGGTTTTACCGTTCAGGGTAATGGTAATTGTCAGCCCGGCCTCGCCGGTACCGCTCAGAGCCTGTGCCGCTTTTAACTCGGCGCCAGTCAGTTGATCATCGCCAGTCAGCTTGTTGACGGTCAAGGCTGGCGGAGTGGTATCGACCAGCACGGAGATGGTTTTTTCGACGCTAACCCCATCCTGGTTGGTCACTTTAACCGTCAGTTGGTAATTGCCGTCTTTCAGGCCAGAAAGCGCAGCGGAGCTAAAGTCAAAGCTCCACTTGCCATCGGCTCCGACGGTAGTGGTGTAACTTTTGCCGTTGAGCGTCAGCGTGATGGTCGCACCTGCGGCAACGCCGGTGGTCAGGCCGCTCAGTAACTGGGCAATTTTAACTTCACTGGCGTTCAGAACGTTGTCCTGGCCCAGCTTCCCGACGGTCAGGGTCGGTTGTTCTGGCGGTACGGACGGTTCGTCATTGTTGTGGTCGTTCTTCCCAGTCCCGGTAGCAATGGCGACGCCAGCCCCCAGCGCCAGGCCAGCCAGAATGGCGGCGATGGCACCGTTGGATAAATCATGATCGGTAATTAGCAGCGGTGAAACGTCAGACAATGATTCAAACTGCGGTGTGATCAGCATTGGTTCGGTGGTAGCGGCGGTTGCCGGGAATATCGCGTGCTGAATGGCACCGTTGCCATCATCAAACACCAATTCGCTGTGTTTGCCGTCGGCGTCCAGTTCAAAGAAGCTCTGATAACGTACCGTGGTGCCATCTTTCATATGCACGATCAGGTCGTTACCTTGGCGTTCATAGCTGCTCACCAAAGCCTGAGTACCATGGATCCGCACAATACTGCTTTGTGTGAGGCTGACGGAACGGGTACCGGTTGCTACGTCAGCGATTTTAGCGCCGCCATGACGAGCAATAATATCAACAGCCCCAAGGGTAAAATTGGATTGTGCCATGTGGTTAGCCTCTGAACGCCAAAGTTAATTTGCATAGCGCGCCAAAGCCGCTTGTGTGGCTTTTGTAGGCGCGCTGGAATGCCCGATGGGAGTGCCCTCGAGCTAAATTCAACCTGGTGTTTAGATGACTAATTAATGCAAAATTAACTAATAAATCTTCCCTGATAGGATTTTATGATTAAGTTTCCTAACTTATCTGTGAGGTAAGGTATAAGCGAGCTTTGATAAAAATGCTATAGGCGGCAATAATTATTGTGCCAGGTCGTTATTGATAAAAATTCTTATTTGCTAGCGAAGATAAATATCCATAGTTAGGTAATGGTTTTTTAAACTCCTTGGCTGATTTATTTTTGGCTAGATAAAATGCATTTTACTTACCAGTTATTAGACGGGATTTATAAATAAATTGATTTTAAATCAAATGGTTAACTATTTGTATTTTGCGGGTTGTACATATTTAAAAATAGGTGCTACCGGGTGGGTAAATAAGATGATTACATTACAAAACTAACCTTTAATTGCGGGTTTTAGTGACAGTAAAATGCGTACTAATAAAGGGGTATTTTTTGAAACTGTGAAGTAAAGATTTTTTATTTATAAGTTATGCTACTGATTTTATAGGGCGGCATAAGAAAACCTTCATTTTTTAGCGGATGAGGCGTGGAAGCCACGCCTGGTTAACTTAAAGCATGGTGTAGGCTTTTTTCAGCCCGGTGTCTTCTTCGGGATCTGCACCTTGAGGATGGGCGGGTTCTTCATCCGGCAGCGGTTCCGTCAACGGAGTTTCTGCTAGCGGATCGGGAGCGGCCTCTGGCGCTGGCATCGTATCTTGAATGGTCTGCTCATCGAACGTCGGGTTTAATGCCGGGGAAAGTGGGGAACTGGAGAGACTGTCTGGCATGGCGATATGGGGCACAGGCGCATCCTGTACAAACTGCGACTCATCCTGTTTGACCGTTCTGCTGCAGGCCATAATCAATAGACCACACAGCGCGAAAAACACGTACAGGATATTTCCACCCAAAGGCTGGATCAGCGCACCTACGGCCAGCGGCCCGATGCTGGCCCCGACGCCAAATGCCATGAGCAGACAGGCGGCCAGGGAGACGCGGCGTTCTGGCTCAATCATGTCGTTGGCCAACGCTACTGCCAACGGATACAGCGTGAACTGCAACATGCTGACTATGAAGCCGACGATCAGTAACACCGGGAAATCGATATGGGGCAATAGGGCCAGCGGTAAGGCGGCAATCACCAGCAGCAGGGCGTTAACCCGCATCAGCAGCGCACGGTTGTAACGGTCTGACAACCAGCTCAGCGGAAACTGCGCCACCAGCCCGGCAAAGATAGCAATGGCCATAAACAGACCGGTTTGCTGAGTGGTTAATGCCTGCTGGTTGGCATATACCGGCGCCAGCCCGTAGAAGGAGCCTACCACCATGCCGATCACCAGCGTGGTGGCCAACACTTTAGGGATAGCATGCACAAAATAGCGCAGCTCCATGGGGGCGGGCGACATATGCCGGGCATTGGTGCGGGTTGTCAGGGCGATCGGCACCAGGCAGAGGGAAAAACACAGCGCGATGAGCAGCAGCGTGCTGATGCCAAGGTTGGCTTGTAGCATAAGCACGATCTGCCCCAGCGACATGCCAAGGTAGGAGGCCGCCATATAAAAGCCGAATACCATGCCGCGCTGATTGGATTCGGACTGATCGTTCAGCCAGCTCTCCAGCACCATGTACTGACACATCATACACAGGCCGATAATCAGCCGTAGCACCACCCAAACCGGGATGTATTCCGTCAGGCCATGGCCTAGCACCGCTGCGGTAATGATCCCGGCGCAGGAGACATAGGCGCGGATATGCCCTACGCGAGCAATCAGAAAGTGGCCGACCTTGCCGCCGATCACCAGGCCGATGTAGTTGGCGGCGATAATGGCCCCGATCAGGGCGCCACTGACGTTGATGGAGGTTAACCGCAGGGAAATGTAGGTGGTCAGTAACCCTGAACCCAACAGCATCAGCAGGGTGGTGGTATACAGCGGAAAGAATACACCTAACGTTTTTTTCACTCGGCCTTCCTGTTTTGGTCGAAGATTGAGGCAAACGGGTTTGCCGCAACAAGCTGGACGTATCCCCGATACTAGCAGTTAGTACAACGGCTTAAAACCGCAGCGCTGCGAAGCGCATGGCATTTCGGCCGGTAAAATGCCGTAGAGGCTTGATAAATGCTACCATCAGGCGCATATACCTTGATTGCTGACAAAGTGACAATGTTGCTGAATTGGCAGAAGACACACATATTCGACCGTAGGGGCGCTGCATGCTGCGCCCGTCTAGCAGTACCCTTTACGTTGTGAGCCTGTTGGGGAATGTCTGCAGTTTTATAAACCATTGATTAATGGAGAGGCCATGAGTGAGAAGCGGTTGCGTGAGCTCAGTATTGCCGTCGGACAAAGGCTAAAGGCCAATGGGCGTTGGATCAGCTGCGCGGAGTCCTGTACGGGCGGCGGTATTGCCAAGGCAATTACCGATATCGCCGGCAGCTCGGCCTATTTCGATCGCGGCTTTGTCACTTACAGCAACGCGGCAAAGCACGAACTGTTAGGGGTGGCGGAAGCGACCTTGCAGGCTCATGGCGCGGTCAGTGAGGAAGTGGTGCGCGAGATGGCGCAGGGCGCGATGCACGCGGCCAAGGCCGATCTGGCGCTGTCGGTCAGCGGCATTGCCGGCCCAGATGGTGGCAGTATGGAAAAACCAGTAGGTACCGTCTGGTTTGGTTTTGCCGAACGTTCCGGCCGGGTGCTGGCGCGCAAAATGCAATTTACCGGCGATCGCGATGCGGTGCGCCTGCAGGCAACCCTTTTTGCGCTGCAAACGGCGCTTGATGAATTTTTGTAAAATTAGGCTTGATACTGTATGACCATACAGTATAATTAGCGACAATTTCCTGCACAACATACATTCAGCGGCAATGTGAGTCACTCTGACATTGCGCAACGAAGGAGCAAAAATGGCTATTGATGAGAACAAGCAAAAGGCGTTAGCTGCAGCACTGGGCCAGATTGAGAAACAGTTCGGCAAAGGCTCCATCATGCGTCTGGGTGAAGACCGCTCCATGGACGTAGAAACGATCTCCACCGGCTCGCTGTCACTTGATATCGCACTGGGCGCAGGCGGCTTGCCAATGGGCCGTATCGTCGAGATTTATGGCCCGGAATCCTCCGGTAAAACCACCCTGACTCTGCAAGTTATTGCCGCTGCGCAGCGCGAAGGTAAAACCTGTGCGTTTATCGATGCCGAACATGCGCTGGATCCTATCTACGCCAAGAAACTGGGCGTGGATATCGACAACCTGCTGTGTTCTCAGCCGGATACCGGTGAGCAGGCGCTGGAAATCTGTGATGCGCTGACCCGTTCCGGCGCGGTTGACGTCATCATCGTCGACTCCGTAGCGGCGCTGACGCCGAAGGCGGAAATCGAAGGCGAAATCGGTGACTCACATATGGGGCTGGCGGCACGTATGATGAGCCAGGCCATGCGTAAATTGGCCGGTAACCTGAAGAACGCCAACACCTTGCTGATCTTCATCAACCAGATCCGTATGAAAATTGGCGTGATGTTCGGTAACCCGGAAACCACCACCGGGGGTAACGCCCTGAAGTTCTACGCTTCTGTTCGTCTGGATATCCGCCGTATCGGTGCGATCAAAGAAGGTGATGAAGTGATCGGCAGCGAAACCCGCGTGAAAGTGGTGAAGAACAAAATCGCTGCGCCGTTCAAACAGGCAGAGTTCCAGATCCTGTATGGCGAAGGGATCAACAGCCGTGGCGAACTGGTCGATCTGGGTGTGAAACACAAGATGATCGAGAAGGCCGGTGCCTGGTACAGCTACAACGGTGAGAAGATCGGTCAGGGTAAGTCCAATGCCTGTAACTTCCTGAAAGAAAACCCGGCCATTGCTGCGGAACTGGATAAAAAACTGCGTGACCTGTTGCTGCACAGCAATGGTGAAGCGGCTGCTGCCAGCGCCGAGAAGGCCGATGACAACGAAGCAGAAACCAGCGAAGAGTTTTAATCTTTGCCGGTGGGTATACGCCCCTTAGGGCGTATACCGATCACCAAGGCTTGCAGATATGAATGACGTAGGTTCCCAATCTGCTGGTAATCAGCAAAATACGTTGATTAGCCGTGCGATGCGGCTATTGTCCCAACGCGATCATAGTGAAGCCGAACTGCGCCGCAAACTTGCGGCGCCGCCATTTATGGCGAACGCCAGATTCGGTAGCAAATCCCCTACAGAACCCCCCGAAGAACCCGTCGATCCTGCAATCATTGAACAGGTGATTAGCTATTGCTACCAGCATAACTGGCTGGACGATCGGCGTTTCGCCAATAGCTTTATCGGCAGCCGCAGCCGCAAGGGATATGGCGCACAACGCATTCGCTCAGAACTGATGCAAAAGGGCGTAGATAAAGAGATAGTGCAGGACGCCCTGGCGGAATGCGAAATTGACTGGTGTGAACAAGCCAGGGAGATCGCGCTGCGCAAATTTGGCGATCCGTTACCGGTAGAATGGAAAGAGAAAGCCAAGGTGTTGCGCTATCTGCTCTATCGCGGCTTCTTCCAGGAGGAAATTCAGTCGATTTACCGTGATTTTGCGCAATGAATGCACACGGCGTTTTACTTCCCCCCGAAGAAAATTTATCTTATCCCCACATTTAGTTCGTGAACCAGAGGATATCGTCAGGATGTCGAGCCTCTTTCACGCATCGTTATTCTAGTCTTTCCGGGAAAATTATGAGCAAGAGCACCGCTGAGATCCGTCAAGCGTTTCTCGATTTCTTTCATAGTAAAGGCCACCAGGTTGTAGCAAGCAGCTCCCTGGTACCTAACAATGATCCGACATTGTTGTTTACCAATGCCGGCATGAACCAATTTAAAGACGTTTTCCTGGGGCTGGACAAGCGCGCCTACTCGCGTGCCACCACTTCACAGCGTTGCGTGCGTGCCGGTGGCAAGCACAACGATCTGGAAAACGTCGGCTATACCGCCCGTCACCATACTTTCTTTGAGATGTTGGGCAACTTCAGCTTCGGTGACTATTTCAAGCACGATGCCATCAGCTACGCGTGGGAACTACTGACCGGTGAAAACTGGTTCAACCTGCCGAAAGAAAAGCTGTGGGTCACCGTCTATGAGACCGATGACGAAGCCTTCGACATCTGGCAAAAACAGATTGGCGTGCCTGCGGAACGTATCATCCGCATCGGCGATAACAAAGGCGCGGCCTTTGCTTCCGATAACTTCTGGCAGATGGGCGACACCGGTCCATGCGGCCCGTGCACCGAGATCTTCTTCGATCATGGTGACCATATCTGGGGTGGCCCTCCGGGTAGCCCGGAAGAAGATGGCGATCGCTATATCGAGATCTGGAACATCGTGTTCATGCAGTTCAACCGTCAGTCGGATGGCACCATGCTGCCGCTGCCGAAGCCTTCGGTGGATACCGGTATGGGCCTCGAGCGTATCGCTGCGGTGCTGCAACATGTCAATTCCAACTACGAAATCGATCTGTTCACCACCCTGATTGCCGCCGTCGCCAAACTGACCGGCGCAACCGATATGGGTAACAAGTCGCTGCGCGTGATTGCGGACCATATCCGTTCTTGTGCCTTCCTGATCGCCGATGGCGTGATCCCGTCGAATGAAAACCGTGGCTACGTGCTGCGCCGTATCATTCGCCGCGCGATCCGTCATGGCAACATGTTGGGCGCGAAGGATACCTTCTTCTACAAGCTGGTTGCTCCGTTGATTGAAGTGATGGGCCCGGCTGCCGACGAGCTGAAACGCCAGCAGGCACAGGTTGAGCAGGTACTAAAATCCGAAGAAGAACAGTTTGCCCGTACGCTGGAGCGCGGTTTGGCGCTGCTGGATGACGAACTGGCCAAGCTGCAGGGCGATACCCTGGATGGCGAAACGGCATTCCGTTTGTATGATACCTACGGTTTCCCAGTGGATCTGACCGCTGACGTCTGCCGTGAGCGTGGCCTTAAGGTTGATGAGCAAGGTTTTGAGCAAGCCATGGAGGCTCAACGCCGCCGTGCGCGTGAGTCCAGCGGTTTTGGCGCGGACTACAACAGCCTGATCCGTGTTGACGGCGCAAGCCAGTTCAATGGTTACGATCGCGAAGAGCAACAGGCGAAAGTGACCGCTCTGTTCCGTGATGGTCAGCCGGTGGATGAGATCCATGCGGGTGAAGAAGCCGTGGTGGTGCTGGACGAAACGCCATTCTATGGCGAATCGGGTGGCCAGGTCGGCGATAAAGGCGTGTTGAAAGCGGCCGGCAGTGAGTTCGTCGTGAGCGATGCGCAGAAATATGGCCAGGCTATCGGTCACCTGGGCAAGCTGGCTAGCGGCTCGCTGAAGCTGAATGACCGCGTTGATGCGGTGATCGACAGCGAACGCCGTAACCGTATCCGCCTGAACCACTCCGCCACTCACCTGTTGCATGCGGCATTGCGCCAGATCCTGGGTGAGCACGTAGCGCAAAAAGGCTCGTTGGTTAACGACAAGTACCTGCGTTTTGACTTCTCGCACTCCGAAGCGATGAAGCCAGAACAAATCCGCGCGGTAGAAGATTTGGTTAACCAGCAGATCCGTCGTAACCTGTCGGTCCAGACCGAAGTGATGGCGTTGGATGATGCCAAAGAGAAGGGCGCTATGGCGCTGTTCGGCGAGAAGTACGATGACCACGTGCGTGTGCTGACCATGGGCGATTTCTCTACCGAACTGTGTGGCGGTACGCATGCCAACCGTACCGGTGACATCGGCCTGTTCCGCATCCAGAGTGAGTCTGGTACCGCAGCCGGTATCCGTCGTATTGAAGCTGTGACGGGTGAAGGGGCGATAGCGACCTTGCATCAACAGAGTGACTTGTTACAGGATGTTGCTCACTTGGTGAAGGGTGACAGCAATAACCTGACTGATAAGGTGCGTGCGGTACTTGATCGCACTCGCGCGCTGGAAAAAGAGCTGCAACAGCTGAAAGATCAGCAAGCTGCGCAGGAAAGCGCTTCGCTGTCGAGTCAAGCCAAGCTGGTCAATGGCGTGAAGCTGCTGGTCAGCCAGTTGGATAACGTTGAGCCGAAGATCATGCGTACCATGGTTGACGATCTTAAAAATCAGCTGGGTTCTGCGATCATCGTGCTGGCCACGGTGGAAGAAGGCAAAGTCAGCCTGATTGCGGGTGTTACCAAAGATCTGACCGACCGGGTTAAGGCCGGCGAGCTGATCGGCAACATCGCACAGCAGGTTGGCGGCAAGGGCGGTGGACGCCCTGATATGGCAATGGCTGGGGGCAGTGATGCCAACGCCTTGCCTGCGGCATTAAACAGCGTAGAGGCCTGGGTGGCCGCGAAACTGTGAATATAAATAAATAGGCGCGTTACTGACGCCGTAAGCCACTGTGGCTTATGGCGTTTTTAGACTGTGCTAACACAATGTAGTGACAATTGCGGGAACAAAGTTTTCCAGGTCGGCTAAACTTATTCTTAATCTGGAGTGACACCAAGTCTGCTTACATTTATTGTGGGTTCTTGACTTACGTTTTCACTGCATATAATGGATAATGGCGGGGAAACTGAGAGACCCGACTCTTTTAATCTTTCAAGGAGCAAAGAATGTTAATTCTGACTCGTCGAGTTGGTGAAACCCTCATGATTGGCGATGAGGTTACGGTCACAGTGCTAGGGGTTAAAGGCAACCAAGTTCGTATTGGTGTGAATGCCCCCAAAGAGGTGTCTGTTCACCGCGAAGAAATCTACCAGCGCATCCAGGCCGAGAAGTCTCAACAGACGACTTACTGATTTCTAAGTAGCGTCTCGTTCTATAACGAGACGCTTCTTGCTTTTCTTGACCCGCTTTCCCCTTCTTTTCACACTTGCTGTTATCTCCCCCCACTTTTTTGCCAATAATCTTTCTCCTGCGATCAAACTCTTATCCGCGGTAGCACGGCATTTTCTTGTTGATAAAGCACTCTTTTTGCCGCGAAATCACTCATGTTGCCTGTGATTTGTGCAAACGCGCGAGAGTTGGGAAAAATTGTTTGACTTATAAACCCACGAAAGTAATATGTGCGCCACGCAGTGCCGATGAGCTTCTCTAAAGCAAGTTAGGCACGATTCGCAAGAAGCGTACTGGTGAGGTGGCCGAGAGGCTGAAGGCGCTCCCCTGCTAAGGGAGTATGCGGTCAAAAGCTGCATCCGGGGTTCGAATCCCCGCCTCACCGCCATTTGCATCCATAGCTCAGCTGGATAGAGTACTCGGCTACGAACCGAGCGGTCGGAGGTTCGAATCCTCCTGGATGCACCATATTACTAAGTGTTTGTCTGAGAGTGTTTATCATCACAGATGAGTGCGAGCTGAAAGGTAGCACAAAGGGGGATAACGTTGCTTTAGCAACGGCCCTGCGGGCGAAGCGGTTACGCTGAGTAATCCTCCTGGATGCACCATATTTTGCAGTATGGTGGGGTAGTAACGACATACCATACGGTATCAAAAAAGAATTCCTGTGCATCCATAGCTCAGCTGGATAGAGTACTCGGCTACGAACCGAGCGGTCGGAGGTTCGAATCCTCCTGGATGCACCATTCTTCAGTGACGTTTCACGGAACGAAACAAATTCGCTACAAAAATTAGATTGCATCCATAGCTCAGCTGGATAGAGTACTCGGCTACGAACCGAGCGGTCGGAGGTTCGAATCCTCCTGGATGCACCATCTTCTTAGAGAAACCCGCTTCGGCGGGTTTTTTACTTTTCATTTCTAAGTTCCCACCTTCTGTTTTCTGTCTTACGCAACCTCTTATCTACACCGCATTTTCCGTCATGCTCTGGCAGCGACAACCTTTCGGCTTTACGCTAAAGTAGCTTTCTTTGCTCAATGGTCATGGAGTCACGATGTACGATCGCTATCAGGGTCTGATCTTCGACATGGACGGTACCATTCTGGACACCGAGCCAACGCACCTCAAGGCGTGGCACGAGGTGTTGGCACGTTACGGAATGAAGTTTGATGCGGCCGCCATGACAGGGCTGAACGGTTCACCTACCTGGCGCATTGCTCAGGCGGTGATTGCCGCACATCAGGCCGATCTCGATCCTCATCAGCTGGCCGCCGAGAAAACCCGCGCGGTAGAAAGCATGCTATTAGACACGGTGCGTCCGTTACCGCTGATTGAGGTGGTGAAGTCTTATCATGGCCGCCGTCCCATGGCGGTGGGGACGGGCAGTGAGCACCGGATGGCGGAGATGTTGCTGCGTCATTTAGGGCTGTTCGACTGCTTTGATGCCATCGTCGGGGCTGATGATGTTCAACGCCACAAGCCGGAGCCGGATACCTTCCTGCGCTGTGCGGAGTTGATTGGCGTGCCTCCTGAGCACTGCGTGGTGTTTGAAGATGCCGATTTCGGCATTCAGGCCGCCAGAAGCGCCAATATGGCCGTGGTAGACGTTCGCACGCTGTGAGTAGTACGCTGGCGGTCATGTCGCTGTTTGGCAGCAGCTTCCTTAGCGCGACGCTGTTGCCTGGCAATTCAGAGATCGTGTTGGTTGCGTTGTTGACCAACAGCAGCGCTTCACCAGGTTTACTGGTGCTGGCTGCAACGTTGGGAAATACCCTGGGTGGGTTGACCAACGTCATTATCGGGCGCCTGTTACCGGCGTTGAAACCACAACGCGGGCTGGAAACGGCTCTTGGTTGGTTAAAACGCTTTGGCCCGGCTGCGCTGTTGCTCAGTTGGGTGCCGGTTGTGGGCGATTTATTGTGCGTGTTGGCAGGCTGGCTGCGCATGCCATGGGGCTTTGTCACGCTGTTTCTGTGTATCGGAAAAGCGTTGCGTTACATCATCTTGACGATGATTACGCTGCAGGGTATCGCCTGGTGGCATTAACCAAGTGAATATAACTCAATATTCTCTAGGGAGCGGATTCAGTATGCTTACAGCTATCGTTTTTAGAAGCGGGAGGTCAATTTGATCCCGGACGTATCACAGGCGCTTTCTTGGTTGGAAGCCCACCCTCATGCATTAAAAGGGATTCGGCGCGGTATTGAGCGTGAAACACTGCGGGTAACCGCGGATGGCACGCTTGCCAGCACGGGTCATCCAGAACAACTGGGGGCGGCATTAACGCACCATTGGATCACCACAGACTTTGCCGAGGCGCTGTTAGAATTTATTACACCGGTTGATGATGACCTCGATCACTTGCTGACGTTCCTGCGCGATATCCATCGCCACGTGGCGCGCAATCTGGGTGATGAGCGCATGTGGCCGCTGAGCATGCCGTGCTTTATCAACGCCGAGCAGGATATCGAACTGGCGCAATTTGGCACCTCCAACGTTGGCCGGATGAAAACGCTGTACCGGGAAGGGTTGAAGAACCGCTACGGCGCGTTGATGCAAACCATTTCCGGGGTGCACTACAATTTCTCCCTGCCGCTGGAGTTTTGGCAGGCGTGGGCCGGTGTTGAGGATGAAGAGAGTGGTAAAGAGCAGATCTCTGCGGGATATTTCCGCCTGATCCGCAACTACTACCGCTTTGGTTGGGTGATCCCATATCTGTTCGGGGCATCGCCAGCCATCTGTTCCTCGTTCCTCAAAGGCCGGGAAACCGATTTGCCGTTTGAGCGCAATGAACGGGGCATGTGCTATTTGCCTTATGCCACCTCGCTGCGCCTGAGCGATCTGGGCTATACCAATAAGTCGCAGAGCAATCTGGGCATTACCTTTAACGATCTGCAAACCTATGTGCAAGGTCTGAAACGCGCCATTGCGACGCCTTCAGAAGACTATGCCAAGCTGGGAGTGAAAGAGGGCGATCGCTATCTGCAACTGAACAGCAACGTGTTGCAGATCGAAAACGAACTCTATGCCCCGATCCGGCCAAAACGCGTCACCCACAGCGGTGAGACTCCGTCAGATGCGCTGTTACGCGGCGGTATCGAATATATCGAGGTGCGCTCGCTGGACATCAACCCATTCTCGCCAATCGGTGTGGATGCGGTGCAGGCGCGTTTCCTGGATCTGTTCCTGGTGTGGTGCGTATTGGCGGATGCGCCAGAAATGAGCAGCGATGAGTTGCTGTGCACCCGTAAAAACTGGAACCGGGTGATTTTGGAAGGGCGTAAGCCAGGCCAGACCATCGGTATCGGCTGTAACGATACCCGTGAACCGTTGGATAAGGTTGGTAAGGCGTTGTTTGACGATCTGAAGCGCGTGGCTGAAGTGTTAGATAGCGAAGCGGGCGATCGACAATATCAGCAGGTGTGTGAACAACTGGTGGCGGCGTTTGACGATCCGGAGCTGACGTTCTCGGCCCGTATCCTTAAGGAAATGAAAGCGCAAGGCACCGGTAACGTCGGCCTGGAACTGGCGGAAAAATATCGCAAAATGCTGATAGAGGAACCGTTGGAACTGCTGACCGAAGAGCAACTCGCTCAGGAGCAGCAAGCCTCGTGGCAACGCCAGCGCGACATAGAAGCCAGTGATACGCTAAGCTTTGAACAGTTCCTGAAGGAAAACGGCGGGGGCTGAAAAAGAAAAAGGCCACATCACTGTGGCCAAATACACATCTCTGAAAACAGTGATGATGATAACAAATGCGCGTCTTTCATAGATTAAGACCCGCAGGGTTGGAAAAGGTTTCATCGGTACGAAAAAAGTTTCGAAATAAATTCATTTTACCAAGAGGTGATGACATGCCACTGCTGGATAGCTTTACCGTAGATCATACTCGCATGGCGGCGCCGGCTGTCCGCGTTGCTAAAACCATGCAAACCCCTCATGGGGATACCATCACCGTATTCGATCTGCGTTTCTGTCGCCCGAATCTGGAAGTGATGCCAGAGCGTGGGATCCATACCTTGGAACATCTGTTCGCTGGCTTCATGCGCGACCATCTGAACGGTAACGGCGTGGAGATCATCGATATCTCGCCAATGGGCTGCCGTACCGGCTTTTATATGAGCCTGATTGGCGTACCGGAAGAGCAGCGCGTGGCCGATGCCTGGCAAGCCGCGATGGCTGACGTGCTGAAGGTGACTGACCAGCGCAAGATCCCTGAACTCAATGAGTTCCAGTGCGGTACCTACCATATGCACTCGCTGGAAGAGGCGCAGGAAATCGCCAAGCATATTCTTGAGCACGGCGTGGTAGTGAACCATAACGAAGAGCTGGCACTGCCGAAAGATAAGCTGCAAGAGTTGCACATCTAGATTCGGTGCAAAAACGCAGTGAAAAAAAGACGCGAAAGCGTCTTTTTCTTTGGCTTGTATCTAGTGGTTCTGCACGCTGGCCTGTAAGGATTTAATCGGCGTGACGCGCACCTGCTTGATCATATTGTCCTGCACGTCGAGGATATCGATATCATAGTGGCTGATGCGCACCCTGGTCCCGATGCTGGGGATCTCCTCCAGCTCTTCGAGCAGCATGCCGTTGATGGTTCTGGCCTCGGTAGCGGGTAGCGTCCAGTTGAAGGCCTTGTTCAGCTCACGTACGTTGGCACTGCCGTCGATCAATACCGAGCCATCGCTCTGTGGATTCACTTCCTCCGCCAGCGTAGGTGACATTGAGGTGGTAAAGTCGCCGACGATTTCTTCGAGAATATCCTCAACCGTCACCAGCCCCTGAATATCACCATACTCATCGACCACGATGCCGACTTTCTCTTTGTTGCGCTGGAATTTCACCAGTTGAACGTTCAGTGGCGTGCCCTCTGGCACGTAGTAGATCTCATCAGCCGCCCGCAGCAGGTTCTCTTTGTTGAACTCTTTTTTCTCGGTCATCAGCCGGTAGGCTTCGCGTACGCGCAGCATGCTGATGGAGTCGTCCAGTGAATCGCGGTACAACACGATGCGGCCATGTGGGGAGTGTGTCAGCTGGCGCATGATCGACTTCCAGTCGTCGTTGATATCAATCCCGACAATCTCATTGCGCGGCACCATGATGTCTTCCACCGTCACCTTCTCCAGATCCAGCACAGAAATCAACATGTCCTGATTACGGCGCGAAATCTTCGACTGGGACTCGTTCACGATGGTGCGCAACTCCTCTTTACTCAACGCGCCGCTGATGCGGACGTTGGTGCGGATGCCGAAAATCCGCAGCACCAGGGTGGTAATGCCATTGAGCAGCCACACCAGCGGGAACATGACTTTTTGCAGTGGGGCCAGCAGGAAGCTGCTAGGGAAGGCAATTCGTTCAGGATAGAGAGCGGCAAAGGTTTTGGGTAACACTTCGGCGAACAACAGCACGACAAAGGTCAGCACCCCGGTGGCGATTGCCACACCAATATCGCCATATAGGCGCATCCCGACGATGGTCCCCAGCGCAGAGGCCAGGATATTGACCAGGTTGTTGCCAATCAGCACCAGGCCAATCAGGCGGTCAGGCTTTTGCAGCAGTTTCTCTACCCGGCGTGCGGCACGGTTGCCCTGTTTCGACAGGTGGCGCAGACGATAGCGGTTGAGCGTCATCATGCCGGTTTCGGATGCTGAAAAATAAGCGGAGACCGCGACCATAATCACCAAAATGAAAATGAGGGTCTCTGTCGAAACATGCTCCAACGCGGTATTCCTTATGTTGGGGGAGAAGAGTGCCTAGGCGAGGCGATGGAGCGCCAGGCCAGACCTAGCGCACCATCATCAGTTCCTGGAGCAGGCGGCTCCCGAAGTAGGCCATGGTAAGCAGAAAAGAGCCGGCAAAGCTGAACCAGACCACGCGGCGGCCACGCCAGCCTTCGTGATAATGGCCCCACAGCAGCACGATATAGACAAACCACGCCATGATGGACAGCACGGCCTTATGTACGTTCTCTTTGCTAAACAGGTTGTCCATATACAGCAGGCCGGTACACAGCGTCAGCGTCAGCAGCACCACGCCGATCTGGGTGATATGAAACATCTTACGCTCAATACTCATCAGCGGCGGCATATCGGCACTGAAACTGAGTTTTTTATGTTTCAACAGGTAATCAAGCCAGGCGAGCTGCAGGGCGTAAAGCGTGGCGATAATCAGAGTGGCGTAAGAGAACAGCGCCAGGCCGATATGCACCATCAGCTCAGGGCTGGCTTCCAGATGGGTGATAAACTCCCCGGGCAGGAAGCTGGCAAACGCCAGGTTGATCATCGCAAAGCTGTAGACGATCGGCAGTAGGAACCAGCCGCGATCGCGGGAGGCGACGTAGGTCATCACCGAGCAGATAATCAGGCCAACGATGGAGCCAATGTTCAGCAGGCTGAGATTTTGCCCGGCGCTGACGTCAAAAATGCGCTGTTGGAGGGCAATGGCATGGCAGACCAGCGCCACCACGGCCGAGACCAGGGCCAGCCGACGGTATGCGCTATTCTTCCGCAACAAACTGGGAATGATCAGTCCAAGGCTGAGCAGGTAGGCCATCAAAGCCACAAGAGAGAATACTGGCATAGCGTTATTTAGCATCGGCATGGTTAATTGGAATGCCAGTATAACGTTGAGCGGCCCCTACTCCAACCAATCTCCAACGCTGAGGCAGAGATCGTTGTAGCAACGTGTTATAATCGCCGCAATTGTGTCGCCACTGCGGCCTGACTCTTACGTTGAGCATGAGACGATGTTTGAAAATTTAACCGATCGATTGTCGCGCACCCTGCGCAATATCAGCGGCCGCGGGCGGCTGACCGAAGAGAACATTAAAGAAACCCTGCGTGAAGTGCGTATGGCATTGCTGGAAGCGGACGTTGCGCTGCCGGTAGTGCGTGACTTCATCAACCGTGTAAAAGAGAGCGCGGTTGGGCATGAAGTTAACAAAAGCCTGACGCCGGGCCAGGAATTCGTCAAAATCGTCAAGAGCGAGCTGATTGCCGCGATGGGCGAAGTGAACACCGAGCTGAACCTGGCGGCGCAGCCACCGGCGGTGGTGCTGATGGCGGGTCTGCAAGGTGCGGGTAAAACCACCAGCGTGGCCAAGCTCGGCAAATTCCTGAAAGAAAAGCAGAAGAAAAAAGTCTTGGTGGTTTCTGCCGACGTGTATCGCCCTGCGGCGATCCGGCAGTTGGAAACCCTGGCGGAAGGCGTCGGCATCGACTTCTTCCCATCAGACGTTAAAGAAAAACCGATCGACATCGTTAACCGTGCGCTGCAACAGGCCAAGCTGAAGTTCTACGACGTGCTGATCGTCGATACCGCGGGCCGCTTGCACGTAGACGAAGCGATGATGGACGAAATCAAACAGGTACATGCGGCGATCAAGCCGGTGGAAACCCTGTTTGTGGTCGACGCCATGACCGGCCAGGATGCGGCCAACACCGCCAAGGCCTTTAACGAAGCGCTGCCGTTGACCGGCGTAGTGCTGACCAAGGTCGATGGTGATGCGCGCGGCGGTGCGGCGTTGTCTATTCGCCACATTACCGGCAAGCCGATCAAATTCCTCGGCGTGGGCGAGAAAACCGACGCGCTGGAGCCATTCCATCCGGACCGAGTGGCCTCACGTATTCTCGGCATGGGCGACGTGCTGTCGCTGATCGAAGATATCGAAAGCAAGGTTGACCGCGCACAGGCGGAAAAACTGGCTAGCAAGCTGAAGAAGGGCGACGGTTTCGATCTGACCGACTTCCTCGACCAGCTTAAGCAGATGCGTAATATGGGCGGTATGGCCAGTATGCTGAGCAAACTGCCGGGCGCTGGCCAACTGCCAGACAACGTCAAATCGCAGATGGATGACAAAGTGCTGGTACGCATGGAGGCGATCATTAACTCAATGACGCTGAAAGAGCGTGCCAAGCCGGAAATTATCAAGGGTTCTCGCAAGCGTCGTATTGCGATGGGCTCCGGCATGCAGGTGCAGGATGTTAATCGGTTGTTAAAACAATTCGACGATATGCAGCGCATGATGAAAAAGATGAAAAAAGGCGGAATGGCGAAGATGATGCGCGGCATGAAAGGTATGATGCCGCCGGGCTTCCCAGGCCGTTAAAACCACGCCGCAGCAAGGCTGTGGCGGGTTTGCCGATTTACCGATCACGGTAAAACCTGTCCGAGAGTGTGATGGTGCAAAAACGAATTACCGGCAATCTACGCTTTAGATTGCTTTTTGCGCCAAAATGAGTAAAATTTTCGGGCTTTTTATATTGCAACCGGGCCCCGTCCCTCAATGGGGCCCGGCTGTTTTATTAACTAAAGAGGATGTTATGGTAACAATTCGTTTGGCACGTGGCGGCGCTAAAAAGCGTCCGTTCTATCAAGTAGTAGTGACCGACAGCCGCAATGCTCGTGATGGTCGTTTCATCGAGCGTGTAGGTTTCTTCAACCCAATCGCATCTGGTCAGGCTGAAGCACTGCGTCTGGACCTGGATCGCATTGAGCACTGGGTTGGTCTGGGTGCTACCGTTTCTGATCGCGTTCACGCGCTGATCAAAGACGCTAAGAAAGCAGCTTAATCTGTCGCGGTGGTGGCAATGAGCAAGCAACTCAAACCGGTAGCACCTAAGCAGCCGATTGTACTCGGTAAGATGGGGTCTACTTACGGCATCCGTGGTTGGCTCAGAGTATTTTCATCCACCGAGAACGCCGAAAGCATATTTGACTATCAGCCCTGGTTAATCCAGCGCTCTGGTCAGTGGCAGTTTGTCGAGTTGGAAGACTGGAAACGCCACAGTCAGGATCTGATCATCAAGGTCAAAGGCATTGACGATCGGGATGCAGCGAATTTACTGACCAATTGCGAAATTGTCGTAGATTCCGAGCAGTTGCCTCCGCTGGAAGGCGATGATTACTACTGGAAAGACCTTATGGGCTGCCAGGTAGTCACCACTTCCGGATACGAACTGGGTAAAGTCATCGATATGATGGAAACCGGTTCTAACGACGTAATGGTCGTGCGGGCAAACCTGAAAGATGCATTCGGTATGAAGGAGCGGTTGGTCCCGTTTCTTCATGGGCAGGTTATCAAGAAAGTCGATCTCGCCGCCAAGATTATCGAGGCTGAGTGGGATCCTGGTTTTTGACCTCCGGATTTAATGGTCGAAGCAAGTGGAATAACAACATGGGGATTGGCTGGTGTTCATTGGTATCGTAAGCCTGTTTCCTGAGATGTTTCGCGCAATCACCGATTACGGGGTAACTAGCCGGGCAGTAAAAAATGGCCTGCTGAGCGTGCAGTGTTGGAGTCCGCGTGACTTCACCTACGACCGGCATCGTACCGTGGACGATCGCCCTTATGGCGGCGGCCCGGGAATGCTGATGATGGTGCAACCCTTGCGGGAAGCTATTCATGCAGCAAAAGCAGCGGCAGGCGAGGGAGCAAAGGTGATTTATCTGTCACCTCAGGGGCGCAAGCTGGATCAAACCGGTGTGCGCGAACTGGCGGCTAACCAGAAGATGATCCTGGTGTGTGGCCGTTACGAAGGGATAGATGAGCGCGTGATCCAAACCGAAATTGACGAAGAATGGTCAATCGGCGATTACGTTCTCAGCGGCGGTGAACTACCGGCAATGACCCTGATCGATTCGGTCGCCCGCTTTATACCGGGTGTTCTGGGCCATCAGGCTTCGGCAGAAGAAGATTCTTTCGCTGAGGGATTGCTGGACTGCCCGCACTATACCCGCCCGGAGGTGTTAGAAGGGATGGAGGTTCCGCCAGTTCTGCTGTCGGGCAACCATGCCGAGATACGTCGCTGGCGCTTAAAGCAGTCGCTGGGCCGTACCTGGCTTAGAAGACCTGAACTTCTAGAAAGCCTAGCTCTGACTGACGAGCAAGAGGTGTTGCTGGCCGAGTTCCAACGGGAACATCGAGCTAAGTAACAGGACTATGAAGGGAACGTCTGAGCGTTGTCTCGACGAGACCGATATATCAGTTTACCTAGGGTAAGAGACATATTATGAGCAACATTATTAAGCAAATTGAACAAGAGCAGATGAAGCAAGACGTACCTGCATTCCGTCCGGGTGATTCCGTGGAAGTGAAGGTATGGGTCGTTGAAGGTACCAAAAAACGTCTGCAGGCATTCGAGGGCGTGGTTATCGCTATTCGTAACCGCGGTCTGCACTCTGCATTCACTGTTCGTAAGATTTCCAACGGCGAAGGTGTTGAGCGTGTATTCCAGACTCACTCCCCAGTAATCGACAGCATTACTGTTAAACGTCGTGGTGCCGTTCGTCAAGCCAAACTGTACTACCTGCGTGAACGTACTGGTAAGTCTGCTCGTATCAAAGAGCGTCTGAACCGCGTTAACTAACGCTGCATCCAAAAGTTAATAGTTATAAGGGGATTACCGTCATGGTAATCCCCTTTTTTCATTACATCGCAGCGGCGCGTTGTTTGCTTTCTTGCGGGTGAGGCTGCGCCGGAATGATGTCGCCGGGCGAAACGATGACCCGGGCCACGGATTCATGGGTGGCAAAGGTACAACTGCAGTTAATGTTACGGCATTGGTGATAGCGTTCTTTGGTCGATTCACTCAGATAACGGCTGGAGCGAGTGTGTGCCACGCTACCGCACAGTGGACAATGCATCATAGAGACCCCCTCTTGATAAAACTGTGAAAAACTATTCGTCAGCAATGCTCGAAAAGTTACTGAGCGAGCTGTTCTTTCCCTGGGAAACTGGTGGTGTTCGGCGTGCTGAGACCTTTTAGGCACAGCTCACGTTCGGCTGCCCGGCGGCGTTCCAGCCCGCGATTTTTGACGCCATTGACATAAATCCAGCGCGGTAACTGATCGCAAGCCTGCTGCCATTGGCCATGGTTAAGGAAATAAACCAGGGTAGAGCGACATGCGGCCCCCGTACCAACGTTAAAGGCAAATGCCATGACGGCATCATAAGTGGCCTGGGGCATCTGCTGTGGCAGACAGGCCGCCATGCGGCTCTCTACCCGGCGGATATCTTCCAGCAGGTTTTCCGCCGCTTGCACTGGCGTGATGGACTTACCTGGAATAACGCCAGCCGTATGGCCAACACCTTGCGTCCAAACCCCTGCTGCGCATTGATACGGGGTTAACTGGCACCCCTCAAAATCGGCAATCAGGTATAGCCCTTGTTCGGAGGTTTTAATTTGATTGGCCTGCGGCAGCAGCATGGCGATCGCCAGAATGGCCAGGGCGCTGCAACGCTTAACGATTGAGTTCATCAAAAAGTCTCCGTGCTGCCGCATCGCGTTCGATGCTTTTGAGGATCTCCAGACTCTTGCGTCTGTAGTACCAATTAACCAGGAAGGTGCCGATCCCTACGGCCGCGCCGATCAGAAAGGCCACATCCTGCGGTGAGAGCTTGCCAAGCCAAGCGAGAAACAACGCTGCGGAGTAGGTAATGAATGAGGTTAATCTCTCCATCCCATTAACCCCACGTCTGCTGTCGTAGCGGGTTGTTTTGTAGGATAACGCGACTGTCGGCCACGATAAGCGGGTCGATACTGGCCTCATTTGCCGGGTTTATCATGGTTTTTACCTTAGCAATAATTACTGTATATGCATACAGTATTAATCAAAATGCTAAAGTCGTCAAGCCAGGATAGGACTATTTTTAGCAAAATGGTAAGCATGGAGATAGGCATAAAAAAAGCCCATTAATTATGGGCTTAGAGAAGGACTGCGCGGAGCGGTAAGACGAGATTACAAACCGTACACCAGCGTCACTGAAGTCGTGGTATCGGTATTTTTCGGTGCTGAGGCCGGTGGTTTGGTGTTGTAGACCACCGTGTAGGCCAGCCGTAGGGCGAAGTCGTTATTGATGGCGACGTTTAACGCGGTTTCGGAGTTAACGGTGGTTTCGTCGTTCGCCAAAGCGGATAGGCCTTCGGATAGACGGGCGGTGTCTGTCAGCCTGTAGGAATAGTTGGCTGCGCCATAGGCCAGAGCGCGGGTGGTGCGGCCACCGCCGTGGTATTCATCATGGCGAACACCTGGGCCGAATTCGACACGCAGGTCTTGGCGTGGATCGCTAAAGATCTGGCGCCCGTAACCCCCGGTCAGCGTAGAACGTGAATCGTAACCGTTGTAACGATCGTTCAACCAGCCAACCTGGCCAAACATATAATTACGAGCTGTCAGATTATAACGGGTACGGCCACCAGCCTGGTATTTCTCCGAGGAGCGTACGTTGGAGGAGGTGGTGTTGTTCGCCGAACCCCACAGGCTGTAAGCCGTATCGCTGTTAAACCAGGTCATGGTGGTGTTGGCCAGCAGGGTCGAGTTCTGTGTGTTGCCCGACTGGGCGTTATAACCAGCCTGAACATTACCATCGAACGGCTTCTTGGCGGTGGCCGGATCGTCCATCGCGGTGAAGAGGGTATTGTCGGCGAATACGGAAACACTGGTGAAGGCGGTCAAGCAGCTAAAATACAGCGGAATGGCGCGACGAGCGCGTAAAGAGAGCATTTTGGATCCAGTAGTTAAGTGTGATTATAAGTGATGGCGGTCACATTATATCGATTCGCTGAGGGGACAAAAATAGGCCTGGTTAGCTTATGTTTTTAGTTTAAACAGGGGACTTATGCACTTTTCGTCTAGTGATACCGTTGGCCTTTTGCGGCGGTGTTAACAGCGGCAACGGGGAGCGCCCGTTGCCGGCAGAAATGCGATTAAAGGAAGGTCATCACCAGCAGATAACCGGTGATGCAGGAGCACAGCACGCCGATCAGGCCAGGGATGATGAAGCTGTGGTTAATGATGAATTTACCGATGCGAGTGGTGCCAGAGCGGTCAAAGCCGATGCAGGCCAGATCGCTTGGGTAAGTGGGCAACACGAAGTAACCATAGGCTGCCGGGAAGAAGGCCAGCAACATTTTAGGCTCGACGCCTAACTGCAAGGCCATGGGTGCAACGGCGGCCAGAGCCGCGGCCTGGCTGTTAACCAGTTTGGAAACCAGGAACAAGACGATGGCATAAGTCCAGGGCTGGCTTTTCACCACGTCTTCCAGCACCACCTTTAACTCCCCCATATGTGCCTGGAAGAAGGTATCACTCATCCATGCCACACCGAATACCGAGAAGATGGCGACCATTCCCGCTTTGAATACGGCGCCGTTGGCGATATCGCTAGGTTTGACTTTACAGCCCATCAGGATCACTGCGCCGGCGATCAGCATCATCATCTGGATCACCAGATTCATCGACAGCGGTTTCAGCACGCCTTTGGCATCGGCAAAGGAAGGACGCAGATCGGCAAAGGCACCGAGCATGACCACGATAGCGATAGCGCCGAAGAAGATCAGCGTTGACCAGTAAGCCTGCTTGGGAAATGTTTGATTGAGCAGGGTTTCGGTACCGCCATAGATATAGGCGCGCTGCTCCGGATCCTGGATCCTGGCCTGGAAATCCGCATCCTTATCCAGATCTTTGCCACGGCGCAGGCTCCACAATGCCGCCATCAATACACCGACCAGTGAAGCCGGGATCGAAACGGCCAGGATTTCCAGCAGCGAGTAGGCTTTGCCGATCCCATGACCGGCCGCAATGATCGAAACCAGTGATACCACGGCTACGGAAACCGGGGATGCGGTGATGGCCATCTGTGAGGCGACAGAGGCGACGGCCATAGGGCGTTCTGGGCGGATCCCTTTTTTGATGGCGATATCAGAAATGATTGGGAACATGGTGTAGACCACGTGGCCGGTACCGCACAGGAAGGTCAGCGTCCAGGTGGTAAAGGGGGCGAGTAAGGTGATGTGTTGTGGGTGGCGGCGCAGTAGCCGCTCGGCATATTGCATCATGACATTCAGACCGCCAGCGGTTTGTAACACCGAGGCACAGCCGATCACCGCCAAAATGGTGAGCATGACATCTACTGGAGGTTTGCCTGGTTCCAAACCGAATATAAAACACAGCAGAAATAAGCCAATACCACTTATTAAGCCTAGCCCCATACCGCCAAATCGGGTGCCGACTAATAGGCAGATAATAATAATTGCGAATTGCAATGTGATCATGAGAGTCCCTTGTCAGAAAGAAAAAACTGCTAACGCCCATCGCTCCTCAATGCAGGCGGTACGGGCTCTGTCTTCGCAGAGTAACCCTAAAGAGGTGTAAGCGATTTATGCCATAGTTATTTATTTGGCGAGGGATAACTGTGAGGTTCCGCAATATTTATTCAATAGAGTGACTATTATTTCTGATATAGATTGAAATGAATAAAGAATGAAAATCAATTGCCAGTTAAATGTATGACAATTGTTTTATAGTTGTTTAATTTGGCGATGGATGGGGCGGATTTGCCAAGGAACTTGTTGTCTGCGCGGGTGTGGCATGCCGCTTCTCTACATGCAGGGCAGGTGGTTTTTTGAGCGCCGCAGGGCCAATGAATAATCTATTCTAGTGTTCACTTTTATTTACACTGCGTGGTTTTTAAGAAGTTTTCTGTTGGTAGGGTCTCGTTGTGTTTTATTGTGGTTTTAAAATATTTTTCAAATAAAACAGTTTGTTAAATTGATTTTTGTTTCCTGTGACCGGTGATTTGCTTTCCTGTTTATGATGGTAATTTTTTATTTACAGTAAATGGATTGAAAACTTTACAAGGAGTGGTTAAGGTAGCACCTGTAACGCTCAATGTTTTAACTACACACGCATAACGGCAAACGACAGGAATAGCATCATGCAAAAAGACGCGCTCAACAACGTACATATCAGTGCAGAACAGGTTCTGATCACCCCGGAAGAGCTGAAGAACCAGTTCCCACTCAGTGCCAACGATGAAACGGAAATCGCGACGGCCCGCCAGACCATTGCCAATATCCTTAAAGGGCAAGATCACCGTCTGCTGGTGGTCTGTGGGCCATGTTCGATCCACGATCCTGATGCCGCGCTGGATTACGCGCGCCGCCTGAAAACCCTGTCGGCTGAATTGAGCGATCAGCTGTATATCGTTATGCGCGTCTATTTTGAAAAGCCAAGAACCACCGTCGGCTGGAAAGGCCTGATCAACGATCCGTATATGGATGGATCCTTTGATGTAGAAGCAGGTTTGCACATTGCGCGTCGCCTGCTGCTGGATCTGGTCGGTATGGGCCTGCCGTTGGCGACCGAAGCGTTGGATCCGAACAGCCCGCAATACCTGGGCGATCTGTTCAGCTGGTCGGCGATCGGTGCGCGTACTACAGAATCTCAGACGCACCGTGAAATGGCTTCCGGCCTCTCAATGCCGGTGGGCTTCAAAAACGGTACGGACGGTAGCCTGGGCACGGCCATCAACGCGATGCGCGCTGCATCCATGGCGCACCGTTTTGTCGGTATCAATCAGGCAGGCCAGGTTTGCCTGCTGCAAACCCAGGGTAACCCAGACGGCCATGTGATCCTGCGCGGTGGTAAAACGCCTAACTACAGCGCTGAGCACGTTGCCGCCTGCGAAAAACAGATGCAGGATGCGGGACTCCATCCGTCCTTGATGATAGATTGCAGCCATGGCAACTCAAATAAAGACTATCGCCGTCAGCCAGCGGTTGCCGAATCCGTAGTTGAGCAGATCAGAGCGGGTAACCGTTCGATTACCGGCATCATGCTGGAAAGCAATCTGCATGAGGGCAGCCAGTCTTCTGAACAGCCGCGCGTAGATATGCGCTACGGCGTATCGGTGACCGATGCCTGCATCAACTGGGAAAGCACGGAGACGCTGCTGCGCCAAATGCATCAAGAGCTCGGCGCTGCGCTGATGGCACGCACTGGAGAGTAGTGAGTTATGGTGGCTGAACTGACCGCATTACGCGATCAAATTGACGAAGTGGATAAAGCGCTGCTGGCCCTGTTGGCGAAACGCCTGGAGCTGGTGGCGGAAGTAGGGGAAGTCAAAAGCCACTACGGTTTACCGGTTTACGTACCTGAGCGAGAGGCGGCAATGCTGGCTTCTCGCCGCAAGGAAGCGGAAAGCCTTGGCGTTCCGCCCGATTTGATCGAGGACGTACTGCGCCGCGTGATGCGCGAATCCTACACCAGTGAGAACGACAAAGGCTTCAAAACGCTGTGCCCACAGTTGCGCCCTATCGTCATTATTGGCGGTAATGGCCAGATGGGCCGCCTGTTTAACCGGCTGCTTACGCTGTCGGGTTATCAGGTCAAAGTGTTGGATCAAGAGGATTGGCCGCAGGCAGATAGCCTGCTGGCGGATGCCGGTATGGTGATTGTCAGCGTGCCGATCCATATCACCGAGCAGGTGATCGCTCAACTGCCGCCGCTGCCGCAGGACTGTATTCTGGTCGATCTGGCTTCGGTAAAGAACCGGCCGTTACAGGCGATGCTGGCCGTACACAGCGGCCCGGTATTGGGGTTACACCCGATGTTTGGCCCGGATGTTGGCAGCGTGGCCAAACAGGTGGTGGTGTACTGCGATGGTCGTCAGCCAGAGGCCTACCAGTGGCTGCTGGAGCAATTGCAGGTTTGGGGGGCGCGTTTGCATCGTATCAGCGCCGTCGAACACGATCAGAACATGGCCTTTATCCAGGCGCTGCGCCACTTTGCTACTTTTGCTTACGGCCTGCATCTGGCCGAAGAGAACGTACAGCTGGAGCAATTGCTGGCGCTCTCTTCGCCGATCTATCGGCTGGAGCTGGCGATGGTGGGGCGGCTATTTGCGCAGGATCCGCAGCTGTACGCCGATATCATCATGTCTTCGGAAGACAACATTCATCTGATCAAACGCTACTATCAGCGCTTTGGTGAGGCGATCAAGCTGCTGGAGCAGGGCGACAAGCAGGCCTTTATTCAAAGCTTCCAGAAGGTGGAGCACTGGTTTGGTGATTATGCCCAGCGCTTCCTGGTTGAGAGCCGTTCTTTGCTGCGCCAGGCGAACGATAGCCGTCAATAGAGGGAAAAGGGTTCGGCATAGCCGAACCCTTTTTGCTACTTAAGACGGATTGACCGGCACCACGTTTTCGCTTGGATAACAGCCCAGCACTTTCAGCGAGCGAGTGATCGGTGTCAGCCCCTTCAACGCCTTCTCCATCGCCACAGAACGCAGGTTAGCCTGCACATCAATGTAAAACATCTCTTCCCACGGGTTACCGTTGATCGGGCGTGATTCCAGCTTGGTCATGATGATGCCATTGTCACGTAGCACCAACAGGGCTTCCACCAGAGCACCGGATTGTTGACCGGTAGCCATGATCAGCGTGGTTTTGGCCGGAACCTGCTCGGAAACCTCAATCGCCTTACGCGCCAGAATAATGAAGCGAGTGATGTTCTGCTGCTGATTTGCCAGGTTATGTTCCAGCACCTGCAGGTTGTACAGTGCACCACCGGCCTCGCTGCCCAACGCCGCAGCTTTTGGCGAGTTCAGCTTGGCGACCTTCTCCATCGCGGCGGCGGTGCTTTCGCAATACTCAATCTTCCAGTGGGGATAGCGGTTCAAATACTGGCTGCACTGCTGGAAAGGCTGCGGGTGACTATAAACGGTTTCGATCTGCTGCAGATCGGTGTCGCTGGCTACCAGCACGCAGTGATCGATCGGCAAGGTTAACTCACCCACGATCGACAGGCTGGTATGTTGCAGCAGGTCGTACACATCGTTGATAGAGCCGGAGCTGGTGTTCTCGATCGGCAAAATGGCGTAATCCGCCTGGCCGGTTTCCACCTGGGTAAAGATGTCCTGGAATTTCTGACAGCCGCATTCGATGAGCTGATCGAAATGGCGGGCGGCGTACTGGCGGGCGGCCAGATGTGAGTAAGAGCCTTTTGGCCCCAGGAAGGCAATACGCGCGGAATGCTGGCTGGTCTGGTTAAGTTGGTGCTGCAACAGGGCCTGCTGAGTCAGCACGGAGTCTTCGATAATCAGCTGGAACAGGCGGGTGACGTAGAAACCATCGAGGTCATAAGGTTTGGCCGCGCTGATCAAGGCGTCCAACAGATCGCGTTCACGCTCTTTATCGCGGATCGGGCGGTGCGAATGCAGTTTGGTTTTGCCCACCTCCACCGCCAGTTCACGACGCTCTGCCAGCAGGGCTAGCAATTTCATATCCAGTGCGCTGATGCGTTCGCGCAGCACGAGTAACGGGTTATCAGTCATAATCAGCTTTGCCTTGTATTCTTCTAATCCCGTCGTCTTGCAAGCCGCAGCTTGAAGCCCAGCGGGGCGGGTTGTCAAATAGCCATAAAAAAAGCCCCCTGCTTGAGGAGGCTTGGTTGTTCGTCTTCGCATTCTTTCTCACACGACGAAACGCCTCCCAATCAGGGGAAGGTAAAAAAGAATGCGAAGAAAAACGGTTTACGGCTCATGGTGTTCCAAAATGTGTGTAAATCAGGGTTTAAAGTAACCGCTGGCTTTTCATTGTGTCAATAGAAACCGGCAGACAAAAAACGCGCCCTCGGGCGCGTTTGATGTGAAACAATCACTTGCAGGGTTATTCCTCTTCTTCCTGCGTGATTACCGGAGCCAGGTCTTTCACGCTGGCATAAGCGCGGCGTGCCTCGCTTTTGTGTTGTACCTTGTTCAACTGACGCTCAAGTTTGGCAATCAGGTCATTAACGGCGGTATACATGTCTTCATGTTTGGCGCTGGCAACCAGCGGACCGTTAGGCGTGGTAATGGTAGCGTCGACGGCAAACCCTTTAGGTTCTTTAGATAAGACAATGTGTGGGTTGATCAGCTGCGCCTGCCACTTTTCCAGTTTACTGAGACGGTCTTCGACATGATTACGGATTGCGGGGGTGATATCCATTTGTTTGCTGGTAATGTTGAGTGTCATATAACTTACCTCTCTGTCTTTCCGTCTTGGATAGATTCAGCATACCGCTCTTTTTGCCGAAATGCGTGATGGAAAACACAAATTTTTGTCACTTTTTGCAAAGTTAGTTCAATCTGTGATTTAGCGTCTGAAACTGCCATCTAACGCTTGAGTCTTGGCAGCAGAACGCGCATTATCGATAGGTTAACCGGTGGTGCAGCCTTGCTAACACCGTGTTTTTGCTTGTGTATTTATCCTGAAAATGGCTGAATTTACAGCAAATGAAAACGGCAGCCGAAGCTGCCGTTTTGTTTTTGTGCCTATCTCAAAGACTCAAGACGCGTTCGCGGCGATGATTTTCGCTACCTTGTCGGCCTGAGCATTCAATTGCAACTGGCGATAGGCGTTTTCCATCAGCGGCAGCGCATCGCGCGTCGCTTTGGTATCCGGGAATTCACGCATCATCTGCTCAACGCGATTAACTACCGCGACGTAAGCGCCACGTTTAGTGTAGTATTCCGCCACTGAGAGCTCGTACTTGGATAGACGGTCCTTCAGGAATACCAGACGCTTGTAGGCATCGGTCGCGTATTGGCTGTTCGGATACTGCTGGATCAGCTGGCTGAAGTCGCGGAATGCGGCGCGGGCATGCTGTGGATCGCGGTCAGAACGGTCAACCCCGAAGAAGCCTTGCAGTGCACTGTCATCCAACGCCATATCTGTCAGACCGCGCATGTACATGACGTAGTCGATGTTCGGATGCGTTGGGTTCAGACGCATAAAGCGATCGATAGAGGCCTGTGCCAAAGGTAAATCGGCAGATTTATAGTAGGCATAAATCAGATCCAATTGGACCTGCTGAGAGTACGGCCCGAATGGATAGCGGTTATCTAACGCTTCGAGTTGCGTAATCGCGCCCTTAAAGTTACCGTCCTGCAGTTTTTGCTGGGCAGTAGCATAGATTTCCGAAGGCGGGCTGTCGGGAACCGTATCCTTGGATGTGGAGCAACCTGCCAGCGCCAGGCTCAACGTGGCTGCCGCCACCAGATATTTCATACGCGTCATGACGTTTAGATTATCCTCAGGGTGTTATTTTGGGAGACTGTCCGTTAAGCTCCCGACAAAAGACCAGTTACAATAGCACATTATATTAAACGGCATCGCCGTGAAAACCCAACGTTAACGAAGAAGCTGCATATGGCACAACAAGTACAACTCACCGCAACGGTGGCCGAAACTCAACTCGGACAACGTTTAGATCAGGCTTTGGCCGAATTGTTCCCTGATTATTCAAGATCTCGCATAAAAGAATGGATCCTGGAAGACAGGGTACAGGTCAATGGCAAAACGATAAACAAGCCGAAAGAGAAGGTACTGGGGGGAGAGACGGTCGCCATTGATGCACAGATTGAAGAAGATGCCCGTTGGGAACCGCAAGACATCCCGCTGGATATCGTCTATGAAGACGCCGATATTCTGGTGATCAACAAGCCTCGCGGCCTGGTGGTGCACCCAGGTGCGGGTAATCCGGATGGGACGGTGCTTAATGCATTGTTACATTATTTCCCGGAGATTGCCGACGTACCGCGTGCCGGTATAGTTCACCGTTTGGACAAAGATACCACCGGCCTGATGGTGGTTGCCAAAACCGTTCCGGCGCAAACCCGCCTGGTTGAGGCATTGCAGGAGCGTGAGATCACCCGTGAGTACGAAGCGGTAGCGATCGGCACCATGACTGCGGGGGGCACGGTGGAGCAACCTATTGCTCGCCACTCCACCAAACGTACTCACATGGCCGTGCACCCAATGGGCAAACCTGCGGTGACTCATTACCGCATTATGGAACATTTCCGCGCCCATACCCGTTTGCGCTTGCGCCTGGAAACCGGCCGTACGCACCAGATCCGTGTGCATATGGCGTATATCGACCATCCGTTGGTGGGCGATCAACTCTACGGTGGCCGTCCACGTCCGCCAAAAGGGGCATCAGAGGCCTTCATCAACACGTTGCGCGGCTTTGACCGTCAGGCACTGCACGCAACCATGTTGCGCCTGTATCATCCGATCAGCGGTATCCAGATGGAGTGGCATGCGCCAATCCCACAGGATATGGTCGATCTGATCAACGCGCTGAAGCTCGATACCGAAGAATTCAAAGATCAGATGGATTGGTAATGAGTTCGCTGATTTTACCCGATTGGCCGCTGCCTGCAGGGGTAACAGCCTGCAGCTCCACTCGTCATGGCGGTGTCAGCCTTCCTCCCTACGACTCGCTGAACCTCGGTGAGCATGTTGGTGATGATGCACAGGCCGTGGCGCGTAACCGCCAATGTCTGGTAACGGCGGCTGGTTTGCCGCAGATGCCTCTGTGGCTGGAACAGGTACATGGCACTCGTGTGCTGACGCTGGATGGCCAAACGCCTGAAGATTTGCGCGCCGATGCGGTTTACAGCAATGTGGCCGGGTTGGTCTGCGCGGTGATGACGGCGGATTGCCTGCCGGTGCTGTTTGCTTCACAAGCGGGTGATGAAGTTGCTGCCGCGCATGCCGGTTGGCGTGGCTTATGTCATGGCGTGCTGGAAAATACCGTGGCGCGCTTTACTGCGGCACCAGCAAACATCACTGCCTGGCTAGGCCCGGCGATCGGCCCAAGCCGGTTCGAAGTTGGGGCTGAAGTGCGTGCGGCATTTATGGATATTGATAGCGCCGCCGCTGCCGCTTTTACTCCCCACGGTGAAAAATTCCTCGCAGACCTCTATCTTTTGGCTCGCCAGCGCTTGCAATGTGCTGGTATTTTCGCCATTTATGGCGGTAATCGTTGCACAATGAACGAAATGAGTCATTTTTTCTCCTATCGGCGCGACGGAACAACCGGACGTATGGCAAGTTTGATCTGGGTGAGATAACCTACTGCCCTAGGACGATCCACTGATGCATGACGTTGTACTCATAATATAGTGTCGAGATAACCTTGAAAATTTGAGGGATGACCTCATTTAATCTCCAGTAGCAATTTTGACCTACATTGGAGGTGTTATGCGTCTGGATCGTCTTACTAACAAATTCCAGCTTGCCCTCGCCGATGCCCAGTCTTTGGCCCTTGGGCGCGACAATCAATTTATTGAACCGTTACATCTGATGAGCGCCCTGCTCAATCAGGATGGGGGCACGGTTCGCCCATTACTGACTTCTGCCGGGATTGATGCTGCGCGAGTGCGTACCGACATCGATCAGGCATTATCTCGTCTGCCGCAGGTTGAAGGTACCGGTGGGGATGTTCAACCCTCACACGAACTGGTACGCGTCCTCAACCTGTGCGACAAGCTGGCGCAAAAGCGGGCAGACAAGTTTATTTCATCCGAGCTGTTTGTGCTGGCGGTGCTTGAAGATCGCGGTAACTTGACCGATCTGCTGAAAGCTGCCGGTGCCACAGCGGACAAAATAGCCAAAGCCATTGAACAAATGCGAGGGGGAGACAGCGTGGATGACCAAGGTGCTGAAGATCAGCGTCAGGCTCTGAAAAAATACACTATCGATCTCACTGAGCGTGCGGAACAGGGCAAACTTGACCCGGTGATTGGCCGTGATGAAGAGATCCGCCGCACCATTCAGGTGCTGCAACGCCGTACCAAAAACAACCCGGTACTGATTGGTGAGCCTGGTGTCGGTAAAACCGCCATCGTTGAAGGCTTGGCTCAGCGCATTATCAACGGCGAAGTTCCCGAAGGGCTGAAGCATAAACGCGTGCTTTCCCTGGATATGGGCGCGTTGATTGCCGGGGCGAAATACCGGGGCGAATTTGAAGAACGCCTGAAGGCGGTGCTGAGCGATCTTTCCAAACAGGAAGGCAGCGTCATCCTGTTCATCGATGAGCTGCATACCATGGTGGGTGCCGGTAAAGCCGATGGCGCGATGGATGCTGGCAACATGCTCAAACCCGCGCTTGCCCGTGGGGAACTGCACTGCGTAGGGGCGACCACGCTAAACGAGTATCGCCAATATATAGAGAAGGATGCTGCGCTGGAGCGCCGCTTCCAGAAAGTCTATGTCGCGGAACCGAGCGTGGAAGACACCATCGCCATCCTGCGTGGCCTGAAAGAACGCTATGAGCTGCATCACCACGTACAGATCACGGACCCGGCGATCGTAGCTGCGGCAACGCTGTCGCACCGCTATGTTTCCGACCGTCAGTTGCCGGATAAGGCCATCGACCTGATCGATGAGGCCGCCTCCAGCATTCGTATGCAGATGGACTCTAAGCCGGAATCACTCGATCGCCTGGAGCGCCGTATCATCCAGTTAAAACTGGAAGAGCAGGCACTGAACAAGGAATCGGATGACGCCAGCAAGAAACGCCTGGAAATGCTGAGTAGCGAGTTGGAGCAGAAAGAGCGCGAATACTCAGAACTGGAAGAAGAGTGGAAAGCGGAAAAGGCTTCGCTGTCTGGTACCCAGAATATCAAGGCGGAACTGGAGCAGGCCAAGATCACGCTGGAGCAGGCGCGCCGCGTAGGTGACCTTGGGCGCATGTCTGAACTGCAGTATGGCAAAATCCCTGAGCTGGAAAAACAGCTTGAGGCGGCCACACAGGCAGAAGGCAAGACCATGAAGCTGCTGCGTAACCGCGTTACCGATGCCGAAATCGCTGAAGTCTTGGCGAAAGCGACCGGTATCCCGGTGGCCAGAATGCTGGAAGGTGAGCGTGACAAACTGCTGCGTCTTGAGCAGGAACTGCACTCACGGGTGATTGGCCAGGATGAAGCGGTGAACGCGGTGTCCAATGCCATTCGCCGTAGCCGTGCCGGTCTTTCCGATCCTAACCGGCCGATTGGTTCATTCCTGTTCCTGGGGCCTACCGGGGTGGGTAAAACCGAACTGTGTAAGGCGTTGGCTGGGTTCCTGTTCGACAGTGATGACGCGATGGTGCGTATCGACATGTCCGAGTTTATGGAGAAACACTCCGTATCGCGTCTGGTGGGTGCACCTCCGGGTTATGTCGGTTATGAAGAGGGCGGTTATCTGACAGAAGCGGTGCGCCGTCGTCCGTATTCAGTGATCCTGCTGGATGAAGTGGAAAAAGCGCACCCAGACGTGTTCAACATCCTGCTGCAGGTGTTGGATGACGGACGTCTGACAGACGGACAAGGTCGTACCGTTGATTTCCGTAATACCGTGGTGATCATGACCTCTAACCTGGGTTCCGATCTGATCCAGGAGCATTTCGGTCAGATGAGCTATCCACAGATGAAGGAATCGGTCATGGAGATGGTGAGCCAACATTTCCGTCCGGAATTCATCAACCGTATCGACGAAGTGGTGGTGTTCCATCCGCTCGGCCAGAAACATATCGCGCAGATTGCCAAGATCCAGTTGGCGCGTCTGTACCAGCGTCTGGAAGAGCGCGGCTACGAAGTCAGTATTACGGAGCCGGCATTGGAGCTGTTGGGCAAAACGGGTTACGACCCAGTGTATGGTGCGCGGCCGTTGAAACGCGCTATCCAGCAGGAAATCGAAAACCCGCTGGCACAGCAAATCTTGTCTGGCAAGTTGATCCCAGGCAAACCGGTGACGCTGGACGTAGAAAACGACCATATCGTCGCCAAGCAATAAAAGTAGTTGTTGGTAGCTATATAGAAGGGGGCGGTTTTTACCGCCCCCTTTTCTTTGGGTTTAGCCTGGTTGACGGGTTTTCTTCGAGCAAAACGCTTAAAACCTTCCTTTTTTGCTCAATAAACACCCATAAATGACGTTTTGGCTGGTTTTTTGAACGCTTGAAAAGTTTTTTGAATTTAGGGGTTGCGCCCTTCTGAGAACTCCCTATAATGCGCCTCCACTGACCGGGAACAACGACGAACAAGTCGCCCAGCCAGGAAGAAGCAACCCGGTGAAAACACCGCGTCTCGTAAGAGAAAAAGGTTGACTCTTCAGCGG